>ERZ808044.28-NODE-28-length-211018-cov-29.832010_pt1 | contig 211018 bp, 144 predicted proteins | sample MGYA00380195_ERZ808044 | MGnify/ENA primary metagenome ERZ808044 (study PRJEB31490, sample SAMN06133423) | mouse gut metagenome | isolation source: Z7_2 | host: mice | place: China: Chengdu | collected 2015-05 ...
CTAAACTTATCAAAGAACTCTTTGGCATAGTGGCAGAAGCCGCTTAGCCGATATGTGGAATTTTTAACGGACTATTACCACTTTTGTGAGGTGCAAAAATAGTTTTTTTCTCAGAATGCTGCCAACATATTGCTATTATTTGTACTTTTGCCCCAAACTATAAACCGATTTATGACAAGATTAAGTGTAAATATCAATAAGGTGGCAACCTTGCGTAATGCGCGTGGAGGCAATGTGCCTAATGTCGTAAAAGTTGCGTTGGACTGCGAGAGTTTTGGTGCTGACGGCATAACGGTACATCCGCGGCCCGATGAACGGCACATCCGCAAGAGCGATGTTTATGACTTGCGTCCGTTGCTGCGTACGGAGTTTAATATAGAAGGTTATCCGGCACCCGAATTTATCGACCTGGTATTGAAGGTAAAGCCGCATCAGGTGACGCTGGTCCCGGATAGTCCCGCGCAGTTGACCTCCAATTCGGGGTGGGACACAAAGACCAATTTGGCGTTCCTGACCGAAGTGCTGGAGTCGTTCAATGCCGCCGGCATCCGTACGTCCGTATTCGTGTCTACCGATGCGGAGATGATTGAGTATGCCGCCAAAGCCGGTGCAGACCGGGTGGAACTCTATACCGAACCATACGCTACGGCATATCCGAAAGGTGCCGAAGCCGCGGTGGCCCCTTTTGTGGAGGCTGCCAAGGTGGCACGTAGCCTGGGGTTGGGACTGAATGCCGGTCATGACCTGAGTCTGGAAAATCTGAATTATTTTTATAAGAACATACCCTGGCTGGATGAGGTCTCTATCGGTCATGCGCTGATTGCCGACGCTTTGTATCTGGGACTGGAACGTACCATTCAGGAATATAAAAACTGTCTCCGCTAATGAATCTGATGTTGTTGTTGGCCCAGGTGGCCCCGGCTTTGGCCGATTCTATTGCCGGTGCTAATCCGGTACTTACTCCCGTTGCCGCTCCCGATGAAATGAATCTGTGGAGCATGGCAATGAAGGGTGGTTGGATTATGGTAGTTCTCGGATTGCTTTCCGTAGTATGCTTCTATATCTTGTTCGAACGCAATTATGTCATCCGTAAGGCGGGCAAGGAAGACCCGATGTTTATGGATAAGATTAAGGATTATATCCTGGGTGGCGAAATCAAGGCTGCCATCGCTTATTGCCGGAGTGTCAATACACCCTCGGCCCGCATGATAGAGAAAGGAATCAGCCGTTTGGGGCGTCCGGTGAATGACGTGCAGGCTGCCATCGAGAATGTAGGCAACATTGAAGTGGCAAAACTGGAAAAAGGACTGACTATCATGGCTACTATTTCCGGCGGTGCCCCGATGATTGGTTTCCTGGGCACGGTGACCGGTATGGTGCGTGCCTTCTTCGAAATGGCGAATGCCGGTAATAATATCGATATCACACTGCTTTCGGGCGGTATCTACGAGGCGATGATTACCACGGTAGGAGGGCTGATTGTAGGTATTATTGCCATGTTTGCTTATAATTACCTGGTGACGCTGGTGGATGGCGTTGTCAACAAGATGGAAGCCAAGACCATGGCCTTCATGGACTTGCTGAACGGCCCCGCCCAATAACTGAAATCATAAATTATAAATCATAAATCTGAAATCGCATCGTGTTACAGCGTAGAGCAAAAATATCGCCTAATTTCAGTATGGCGTCCATGACGGACGTTATATTCCTGCTGTTGATTTTCTTTATGATTACTTCTACGGTGGTATCGCCGAATGCAATCAAGGTATTGCTTCCGCAGGGAAAGCAGCAGACTTCGGCCAAACCGTTGACAAGGGTTATCATTGATAAGGATTTGAATTACTATGCCGCTTTCGGTAACGACAAAGAACAGGCCTTTGCGCTGGATGAACTGACACCTTTTCTGCAATCGTGCGCGGCAAAGGAACCCGAAATGTACGTGGCATTGTATGCCGATGAGTCCGTACCTTACAGGGAAATCGTGAAGGTGCTGAATATCGCCAATGAGAACCACTTCAAGATGGTGTTGGCCACGCGGCCGCCGGAAGGTAAGTAGGCTGTCGCAGCCGTTGAACGGAATTGTATGCGTGTTATAACATTAAAATCGTAAATCGAAACGGTGAATCAGAAGACGAAAGGAAAATATATAGGACTGGCAGGGGCATTGTTGGTACACACTGTTTTCATAGCCCTTTTGATACTGGTGGGATTTACGTTGCCCGAACAGTCGGAAGAAGGCGGTGTGCCTGTAATGATGGGCGAGGTGCCCGACGCCTTTGGCGCTGCCGACCCTTCTTTGGTGGAAGTGGAGACGATGCCGGAAGAGGTGAGTCCGGAAGTTCCGGAAGAGGCGGAACAGGAAATGCTGACGCAGGAGGATGAGGAGACTGTTGCCATAAAGCCTAAAGCGGAAGAAAAAAAGAAGGAGGTCAAGAAGCCTGAAAAGAGTGCGGCCGAGAAAGCCGAAGAGGCGCGCAGACTTGCAGCCGAAAAGGCGGAACGCGAGCGGAAGGCGGCTGAAGAAGCGGCTCGCAAACGTGTGGCGGGAGCTTTCGGTAAAGGGGCGCAGATGGGCGACAAAGGTTCTACGGAAGGAACCGGTGTGCAGGGAAGTCCTACGGGAAATTCTTCGGCAGGAGCAACTGAGGGAACCGGCGGGTATGGAACTTTTAATCTTGGCGGACGTTCTATAGGAGAGGGCGGATTGCCCCGGCCTGCATATAATGTGCAGGATGAGGGGAAAGTGGTGGTCACCATCACTGTGAATCCGGCCGGACAGGTGATTGCGACCAGCATCAACCGCCAGACGAATACCGTTAATCCCGCTTTGCGGAAAGCTGCCGAAGATGCGGCTAAGAAAGCGCGGTTCAATGCGGTAAGCGGTTTGAATAACCAGATGGGGACGATAACGTATTATTTCAACTTAAAATAAGAGGAAAAACGATTATGGGTACAGTTTATGTGTTTTTTGCAGACGGATTTGAAGAAGTTGAAGCTTTTACTTCGGTCGATGTAATGCGGCGTGCCGGACTGAACGTGGAGATGGTCACGGTGACTTCCGGCGAAATAGTAACAGGCGCTCATGGCATACCGGTGCTTTGCGATAAGAATATCGTGAACTGTGATTTCTTCGATGCAGACTTGGTGTTGCTCCCTGGCGGTATGCCGGGTGCGGCTACGTTGGAAGAATGCGATGATTTACGCAGGCTGATTGTACGCTTTGCCGAAGAGAAGAAACCGATTGCCGCCATTTGTGCCGCTCCCATGGTACTTGGTAAGCTGGGACTGTTGAATGGCAGAAAAGCTACTTGCTATCCGGGTTTTGAACAATATTTGGAGGGTGCCTGCTGCACCGGAGCAATGGTGGAAAGAGATGGCAACATCATCACGGGAAAAGGTCCCGGTGCAGCAATGGAATTTGCTTTGGCCGTGGTAGATTTACTGCTGGGCAAGGACAAGGTTGCGGAATTGAAAGAAGCGATGATAGTATGAAATTGCAGATTTATAATTTATGATTTATGATTTGCCGTGCGGGATGAAAGCAGCGGGCAAATCAATCATAAATTAGAAATCATAAATCATAAATCTAAAAGATGTTCCAATATGCACTGATTGTGGCCGGCGGTAAAGGCCTGCGTATGGGGAGTGAACTTCCCAAACAGTTTCTTCCGATAGGTGGAAAGCCTGTCTTGATGCGCACAATAGAGGCTTTTTATGCCTATAATCCGGAGATACGGATTGTATTGGTGCTCCCTTGCAGCCAGCAGGCTTATTGGGCTGAGTTGTGCAGATTGCACCGTTTTTCAATACCTCATCACATCGCAAATGGTGGGGAGACGCGTTTCCATTCGGTGAAAAACGGGTTGGCGTTTGTCTCTACGCCGGGACTGGTCGGGGTGCATGATGGTGTACGTCCTTTTGTTTCCCGTGAGGTCATTGCCCGTTGCTATGCATTGGCTGCCGAAAAAAAGGCAGTGATTCCGGTGACAGACGTGGTGGAGACTGTGCGTCGTTTGACAGGAGAGAAGAGCGAGACGGTCAATCGCGATAAATACAAGTTGGTGCAAACTCCGCAAGTGTTCGATGCGGAGTTGCTGAAACAGGCATATCGACAGCCGTATACTCCGCATTTCACCGATGACGCTTCCGTCGTTGAAGCTTTGGGTGAACCCGTCTGCCTGACGGAAGGCAACCGGGAAAATATCAAGATAACGACTCCTTTTGATTTAAAAATAGCAGCCGCTCTTTTGGATTCATGTTCGATTTGACTACGCGTGACATAAAGTATCTGTCGGGTGTCGGGCCGCAACGTGCTTCGGTGCTCAATAAGGAACTGGGCATCTTCTCTTTTCACGACTTGTTGTATTATTTCCCTTATAAATATGTGGATCGTAGCCGTATCTATTCCATTCGGGAAATAGACGGTGCGATGCCTTATATCCAGTTGAAAGGGGAAATCTTGAGTTTTGAGACGGCTGGTGAGGGACGCCAGCGGAGACTGATTGCCCATTTTTCGGACGGTACGGGAATTGTAGACCTGATTTGGTTCCAAGGTATCAAATATCTGATAGGAAAGTACAAGGTGCATCAGGAGTATATCGTGTTTGGCAAACCTACCGTGTTCAATGGCAGGATAAATATCGCACATCCGGATATCGATCCGGCTTCCGAGCTGAAACTGTCGGCTATGGGGCTGCAACCCTATTACAACACTACGGAGAAGATGAAACGCAGCTCGCTCAACTCGCACGCCATCGAGAAGATGATGGAAGGCGTTATCCGGCAGTTGGGCGAACCTGTTCCCGAAACACTTTCTCCCGCTTTGTTGGCGGAACATCACTTGATGCCGCTGACGGATGCTTTGATGAATATTCATTTCCCGTCCGGACCGGATGCGTTGCGGAAGGCGGAATACCGCTTGAAATTCGAGGAACTGTTTTATGTCCAACTGAATATATTGCGCTATGCGAAAGACAGGCAGCGTAAATACAGGGGGTATGTTTTTGAGAAAGTGGGGGATACGTTCAATGGCTTCTATTCCCGTAACCTCCCTTTTGAACTGACCAATGCGCAGAAACGTGTGCTGAAAGAGATACGCCGCGACTTAGGTTCGGGTAGACAGATGAACCGCTTGTTGCAGGGAGACGTAGGTAGTGGAAAAACGTTGGTAGCGTTGATGAGTATGCTGATTGCGCTTGACAACGGCTATCAGGCGTGTATGATGGCGCCTACCGAGATATTGGCAAACCAACACTATGAAACCATTCGTGAGTTGCTATATGGCATGGATGTGCGGGTTGAATTATTAACAGGCTCCATCAAAGGTAAACGAAGAGAAGCCATTCTCTCCGGTTTGCTCACAGGAGATGTGCAGATACTTATCGGTACGCACGCCGTCATCGAAGATACTGTGAATTTTGCTTCGTTGGGGCTGGTTGTAATCGACGAACAGCATCGTTTCGGTGTGGCGCAACGTGCCCGGTTGTGGACAAAAAGTGTACAGCCGCCTCATATATTGGTAATGACGGCGACGCCTATACCGCGAACGCTGGCTATGACACTTTATGGCGATTTGGATGTGTCGGTCATTGATGAACTCCCTCCGGGAAGAAAGCCGATTGCCACCATTCACCAGTTCGACAGTCATCGTGCAAGCCTGTACCGTTCCGTTCGCAGGCAGATTGACGAAGGACGGCAAGTCTATATTGTCTATCCCTTGATTAAGGAGAGCGAGAAGATTGACCTCAAGAATCTGGAAGAGGGCTATCTGCATATCTGTGAGGAGTTTCCCGATTGCAAAATCTGTAAGGTGCACGGGAAAATGAAACCTGCCGAGAAAGACGGGCAAATGCAACTGTTTGTTTCCGGTGAGGCGCAGATAATGGTTGCCACCACGGTGATTGAAGTGGGGGTAAATGTGCCTAATGCCTCGGTGATGATAATAGAGAATGCGGAACGTTTCGGACTTTCCCAGCTTCATCAGCTTCGCGGGCGTGTAGGACGCGGTGCGGACCAGTCCTATTGCATTTTGGTGACCGGATATAAGTTGGCGGAAGATACCCGGAAACGTATAGAAATTATGGTACGCACGAATGACGGTTTCGAGATAGCCGAAGCCGACCTGAAATTGCGTGGCCCCGGCGATTTGGAAGGGACTCAGCAGAGCGGCATTGCTTTCGACTTGAAAATTGCGGATATAGCCCGTGACGGGCAGTTGCTGCAATATGTCCGTGAGGTGGCACAGGCCATCGTTGATAAAGACCCGAACGGCTCTCTGCCGGAGTATGAGATATTGTGGCGGCAACTGAAAGCTTTGCGGAAGACAAACGTTAATTGGGCGGCTATAAGTTGAAAAACGGTTAAACATACATTTTATTTGCGGAATTATGTTGTTAAACATATTCGGCGTGTAATTTATTTGTTGATAGTGAATTACGTGCTGTTATCTTTTACTTTTACCTTCTCCGTCTCAAAAAAATAGTTAACGATACGTGCGCCCTTTCAGAGAGAAATGCTATCTTTGGAAGAATTTTGAAAGATAATCAGGATATTCGTATTGATATGGATAAGTAGAGGTGATTTGTGGGATATGCTTTACGGATATCGAAATGAATGACGAAACGGAATGAATATTAATTGGGTTAAAACAGTTTTATTAGCAGCGACGGCAATGGTCAGCCTGAATTCTTTTTCTCAGGATTTGATTGCGCGTCAAGCTCCCATCGACAGAAAATTGAAAAGCGTAGATTCATTGGCTTTGCAAAAGCAAATTCGTGCGGAGCAGTCTTTGTATCCGGGACTGGATTTGTATCCATGTTGGAATAATGAATTTGTGCAGGCTTATGGTGATGCCATTGTGCCGGAAAGCTATACTTTTGATTTGAGAAATTTCAGTATGCCTACTGAACAGACGCGTATCACTGATGTGTTCGGTTACCGTCCCCGTAGAAGAAGAGCGCACTACGGTTTGGATATCAAAGTGTATGTAGGTGATACTATCCGTGCCGCTTTCGATGGTAAGGTACGTATTGTTAAGAACCAGGGACGTCGCGGATATGGTAAATATGTCGTCATCCGTCATGACAATGGTTTGGAAACGGTATATGGACATTTGTCCAAACAACTGGTCGACATAAACCAACTGGTAAAGGCTGGAGAACCGATTGCATTAGGTGGTAATACGGGACGTTCTACCGGTTCGCACTTGCATTTCGAGACCCGTTTCTTGGGAATACCCATTGACCCCGCATTGATGTTCGATTTTGAGAAGCAGGATATTGTGGCCGATTCATATGTTTTCCAGAAAGCTAAAGGCACCTCCGGCACGGCTCGTAGTGTAGCATCAGGAGAAGGCCTGTTCTACAAGGTGAAGAAGGGCGATACGCTATCCAAAATTGCATCCCGGCAAGGTACGACCATTGATAAGCTTTGCAAGTTGAATCGCATCACTCGAAAGACGGTTCTCCGTCCGGGACAGGTGTTGCGCTGCTCATAAAAGTATAAATATTCTTTAAACGTAAACAATCTCTATAGTAGAGGGCACTTTAATATAATTTAGAGTGCCCTCTTTTCTTTTTTCTTTAATTATTCCTAAATTTGCGGCTCATTTGTAAGGACATGAAAGATACCAAACAACAATTTGAGCATATCATTGCTATTTGCCGTGATTTGTTTTCTAAGAAACTTCATGATTACGGTCCTGCGTGGCGGATTCTTCGTCCGGCTTCCGTAACCGACCAGATATTCATTAAGGCTAACCGTATTCGGAGCATCGAGACCAAGGGAGTGACTTTGGTGGACGAAGGTATCCGTTCGGAGTTCATAGCCATTGTCAATTACGGCATCATCGGGCTTATCCAGCTGGAACTGGGATATGCTGAGTCGGCGGATATAACGAATGAAGAGGCGATGGCGCTGTACGATAAATACGCGAAAACCTCTTTGGAACTGATGCTTGCCAAAAACCATGATTACGATGAGGCTTGGCGCAGTATGCGCATCAGTTCGTATACCGACCTGATATTGATGAAGATTTACCGTACGAAGCAGATTGAAAGTTTGTCCGGGCAGACGCTGGTTTCGGAAGGCGTCGATGCCAATTATATGGACATGATTAATTATTCCGTATTCGGCCTGATTAAGATAGAATTTGGAGACTGATAGAAAACATATCATACGGCTTGTCTGGGTAAATGCCTGCCGGTTTTTGCTGGCTGCGTCATTTATTTTCTCCGGATTTGTGAAAGCAGTCGATCCGCTCGGCTCTTTTTATAAGATTCAGGACTATCTGACGGCATTCGGTATCATTTCATGGTTTCCTACCTATTTGCCACTGCTGTTTGCAGTGATTTTATCATCGGCAGAGTTCTGTGTCGGTGTTTTCCTCTTTTTCGGTGTGCGTCGGAAGATTGCTACTGCGTTGGCGCTTCTGCTGATGGGCGTGATGACTCCGTTGACGCTTTATCTGGCTTTGGCGAATCCCGTATCCGATTGCGGATGCTTCGGCGATGCCTGGGTGCTGACGAACTGGCAGACATTCGGAAAGAACATCGTCTTGCTGGTTGCCGCCATAACCGTGTTCCGCAGTCGGAAACTGATGTTCCGTTTCGTTACACTGAAAATAGAGTGGATGGTCTCTTTGTATACGCTCTTGTTCGTGTGTGCCCTCTCTTTTTATTGCCTGGAATACCTGCCCGTCTTGGACTTCCGCCCTTATAAGATTGGCGCGAACATAAAGGCAGGCATGGAGATACCTGCAGGGGCGAAACCGAGTCTCTTCGAGAGCCGTTTTGTCATGGAGAAAGACGGCAAGCGGCAAGAATTTACCTTGGACAACTATCCGGACAGCACATGGACTTTTGTCGAGACACGTACCCTGCTGAAAGAAAAAGGATACGAGCCGCCCATTCACGACTTTTTCATGGTAAGTTCCTCTACGGGAGAGGATATCACCGACAGTGTACTGACGGATAAAGGGTACTCCTTTTTGTTGGTATCCCACCGGATAGAGGAGGCGGACGATAGCAATATCGACCTCATCAATGAAATCTATGATTACAGTGTGGAGCATGGATATGGTTTCTATGCGTTGACTTCCTCATCGGACGAGGAGATTGAACTGTGGCGCGAAAGGACCGGTGCGGAATATCCGTTCTGCCGGATGGATGATATAGCCTTGAAGACGATTGTCCGTTCCAATCCCGGCCTGCTTCTGATAAAAGAAGGTACAATCCTGAACAAATGGAGCCACAACCAGCTGCCCGACGAGTATGTGCTGACCGACAGTCTGGACCGATTGGAGTTGGGACGTCAGAAACAAGAAAACGATTGGCATACCATTGGCTGCGTATTATTGTGGTTTATCATCCCTTTGGCATTGGTCATCGGCATCGATGTCTTGGTCATCAAGCGCAGAGAAAAGAAGAGCCGCGAACCACAACAGCAATCATAAATCATAGATTGAAAATTATAAATCATAAATCTGAAATCATAAATCATAAATCTATTAACCCTTTTAATAATTAAAACAAAATGAGAAAGAACATTGTTGCAGGAAACTGGAAAATGAACAAGACCCTTCAGGAGGGTATTGCTCTTGCAAAAGAACTGAATGAAGCGTTGGCTAACGAAAAGCCTAATTGCGATGTAATCATCTGCACGCCGTTTATCCACCTTGCGTCGGTTACTACGCTGGTAGACGCTGCTAAGATTGGTGTCGGTGCAGAGAACTGTGCGGATAAGGAATCGGGTGCATATACCGGTGAGGTTTCAGCCGCTATGGTTGCTTCTACGGGTGCCAAGTATGTAATTCTTGGTCACTCCGAACGTCGCGCTTACTATGGTGAGACTGTAGAAATCCTGGAAGAGAAAGTAAAACTGGCTTTGGCAAACGGACTGACTCCTATCTTCTGTATCGGCGAGGTGCTGGAAGAACGCGAAGCCAACAAGCAGAACGAAGTGGTTGCCGCCCAGCTGGCATCCGTATTCTCTCTCTCTGCCGAAGACTTCTCTAAGATTATCTTGGCTTACGAACCGGTTTGGGCCATCGGTACAGGCAAGACTGCCACTCCGGAGCAGGCACAGGAAATCCACGCATTCATCCGTTCTGCCGTTGCAGAGAAGTACGGCAAGGAAATCGCCGACAACTGCTCTATCCTCTACGGTGGCAGCTGCAAGCCGTCCAATGCAAAGGAACTGTTTGCAAATCCGGATGTAGACGGTGGTCTGATTGGTGGCGCTGCGTTGAAAGTTGCCGACTTCAAGGGCATCATCGACGCTTTCAATTAATGACAGAGACCTGGGAGTTGCCGCGCCGATAAGGTTGCGGGCAACTTCCTGCTCTTTCCACATTACGAATTTTAAAGTCCGGCGTTTAATCGTATAAAAAACACTCTTTTTATGAAGAAACTTGGTTTGCTTTTAGTTGTATGCTTTGCTTTTTCCGCCGTATCCGTGGCGCAGAATAACATCGTTAAGAGCCTGGAACGTGATGTGCCGGGACAAGGCAAGGTGACTGTCCATCAGGATGCCCGCATCGGAGCGCTGATAGGTTCGGAGTATGTTCCTACCGGTTCGGACGACCGGAAAGTGATTCGGAGTTCGGGCTACCGTATACAGGTGTATGCCGGCAACAACACCCGCCAGGCCAAGAACGAGGCTTACTCGGTGGCTTCCAGCATCAAAGAGCGTTTTCCGGAGCTTCCCGTTTATACCTCTTTCAATCCGCCCCGCTGGCTGTGCCGTGCAGGCGACTTCCGCAGCATTGAGGAAGCGGACGCCATGATGCGCCAACTGCGTGCAACCGGTGTCTTCAAGGAAGTATCGATTGTAAGAGACCATATAAACATTTCGTTTTGAATGATGAATATTGGATGTTGAAATTCAAAATTACACGCTCATGTTAGGAAAAGAAGAAATCGTATCTCCTGCGTTGGACGAACTGAAAGAACACTACCATCGTATATTGACTTTGCTGGGCGAAGACCCCGGCCGTGAAGGACTGCTGAAAACTCCGGAACGGGTGGCGAAAGCCATGCTGACACTGACCAAGGGCTATTCTATGGACCCGCACGAGGTGCTCCGTTCCGCCAAGTTCAAGGAAGACTACAACCAGATGGTGATTGTGAAAGACATTGATTTCTTCTCCCTTTGCGAGCACCATATGCTGCCGTTCTACGGAAAAGCGCACGTGGCGTATATCCCCAACGGCTACATCACCGGACTGAGCAAGATTGCCCGCGTGGTGGACATCTTCTCTCACCGCCTGCAAGTGCAGGAACGCATGACGCTACAGATAAAGGAGTGTATCCAGGAGACGCTGAATCCCTTGGGCGTGATGGTAGTGGTGGAAGCGAAGCATATGTGTATGCAGATGCGCGGTGTGGAGAAGCAAAACTCAATAACCACCACTTCCGACTTCACGGGCGCTTTCAATCAGGCAAAGACGCGTGAAGAGTTCATGAACCTTATCCGCCACAACTCTTGAAGCCGTGTCAGGGGAGCACCACCCGGTCTCCCAACCGTTTCGCCATAATGCTTTGTACTTTGCGCATTTCGCTGTAGCGCTGCATGAGGGCGTTGCATCGCTCCTCGTCGTTGGCTACGGCAGGGTCTTGCAGTGCCGACATCATGTGTTTCAGCTCTTCGCTGACGATGGCATACTTGAAGTTTATCATCAATGCCGGAACCAACTCGTAAAGGCGCTCTTCATCGGTCACTATCTTCTGGCTTTTCGAGTGGTATTTGCTCAGCTGGTAGCGGTTGCTGATAAGTTCCACACTCAGCTTGCTGATGGCTGGGTCGGGATGTGCCAGAAAGTAACGTTCGGCAATGAATCCCGCATCCTGCAAGTGCGCGGCGGCTTCGGCAAGTATCTGGCGGTGTAGCGGGTTGTGGAACGACAGTTCGTCTTCTTTCAGGTCGTTGACGACGTATTCAGTCACAGTTACAGGAATCTCCCGTCCCTCGTCATCGGTCACGTTGCACATCACTCTTTCGCCGTAGCGCACAATCATCTGTAGAATCAGCCGTTCGTATTTGTAGAACTCCTGTCCCTCTTTCCCTTCCTGCGGGATGAAGGAGACGTAACTCTCTTCCGGCGGGAAAGGCGCGTCCGTGCCGTGTCCGGCAGCAGTTCCGGCAGGCAGGGCGGTGCTGTCCGTTGTGGCCGCGGTGGCAGCGGCGGAACCTTCGGTACCCGTTGTATTCGGTGCGTTCTCAGCCTGTCTTCCGGCATTCCTGCGTTCCCGTTCAGCCTGTTCGGCACGTCTCTCCGCTTGCGCTTCGCGCCGTTTCGCCACTTCCGATACAAGCAGCTTGTCTTCCACCCGCAGCAGTTGGGCGCACTCCTTGATGTAGACATCGCGCACGATGGCTTCGGGGATGACGGAAATGCTCTGCACAAGGTTGCCGATGAGTTCCGCACGTTTGATGGGGTCTTTTCCGGCATCTTCCAGCAGCAGGTTGGTCTTGAAGCGGATGAAGTCCGTCTCGTGCTCCTGGATGAATTGCTGGAACTCCGCCGAGTTGTGCTTGCGGGCAAAGGAGTCGGGGTCGTCACCGTCGGGCAGGAGGCATACTTTGATGTTCATGCCCTCTTCCAGCAGCATATCGATTCCGCGGATAGAGGCTTTGATGCCGGCGGCGTCGCCGTCGTAGAGCACGGTCATGTTGTTGGTGAAGCGGTGAATCAGCCGGATTTGTCCCGGCGTCAGTGCGGTGCCCGACGAAGCCACTACATTCTCTATGCCCGACTGGTGCATGGAGATGACATCCGTATAGCCCTCCACCAGGAAACAACGGTCTTGCTTCACGATGGCTTGTTTGGCGAAATAGATGCCATACAGTTCGTTGCTCTTGTGGTAGATGGCAGATTCGGGCGAGTTGACGTACTTCACCTTCACCCCTTTCGTGGCGCTGGCAAGCACACGTCCGCCGAAAGCCACGACCTTGCCCGACAGCGTATGCACGGGGAAGATGACGCGTCCCCAGAAGCGGTCGCGCAGTTCGTGGTTGTCCGTTTCGTAGCAGAGTCCGGTCTTGACGAGGAACTCCTTCTTATACCCTTTCTTCAGTGCTTCCTGCGCCATGGCATTGTGGCTTTCGGTGCAATAGCCCAGTTGGAACTTCTCGATGATGTCGTCCCGGAAGCCGCGGTTGCGGAAGTAAGCCATACCGATGCTGCGTCCGTCCACGTGGTTGCGCAGGATATTCTGGAAGTAGTCGCGGGCAAACTGGTTGACGATGAAAAGGCTGTCGCGCTCGCTCTGCACGAGTTTCTCCTCGTTCGAAAGTTCGCGCTCCTTGATTTCGATGCCGTATTTCTTGGCGAGATACTTCAGAGCTTCGGGGTAGGACATCTGTTCGTGCTCCATGATGAAGTGCACCGCGTTTCCGCCCTTTCCGCAGGCGAAGCATTTGCACAGCCCTTTGGCAGGCGAGACGTAGAACGAGGGCGTCTTGTCGTCATGAAAAGGGCACAGTCCCACGTAGTTCACTCCGCGTTTCCGCAGGGTGACGAAGTCGGATACCACATCAACGATTTGTGCTGCATCCAGAATACGGTCTATGGTGGGTTGGTCTATCATAATCGCTGGGCGCAAAGTTACGGATAAACCTTGGAAAAACCGATAAAACTGCCGGATTTGATTGCGAAAACGCGTCTTTTGAAGGTGTGTCGAAATGGCAGGAAGGAACACAAATGACGCAAATGACATGAATTACACCGATAGAAAATCGAATTGCAACTGATTTTCAATCTTCTTCTATAAATGGTTGATGTGTGTTATTCGTGTCATTTGTGTTCCAATTCTCATTTTGACACATCCCCTTTGAGCCGCATATAGATGGCTCGTGAGCCGTCTATAGTTCGCTCGTGAGCCATCTATATGCGGCTCAGGGCGGGTCTATATCCGCTGTTTTACCACAGATTGTACTGATTCTCACAGGTTTATCTCGGACTGATGATTAATTGTCTTCATTTCAATCTGAGATAAACTTGTGCAAACCGGTATAATCTGCGATAAATCTGTGGGAATCTGTGTAATCTTGTGGTGAAAAACCAGTCATCACTGGATGTTCTTCCTGATTTTGGTCAGGTACTTCTTCATTCCTTCGGCATCCTTGTTGGTGATGATTTCCAGCAGTTGCTTCAGTTCCAGTCGGATGTTCTCCACTTGTCCCGGCGTGCGGGGGTTGAAGAGAATCTCCTGAAGCAGGTAGTCGTCTTCATTCAGCAGACCTTGGGCGATGGCCATGTGCTTCTTGAAGGTGGTGCCGGGAGCTTCCTGATGCTTCATCACCGCTGCAAAGACGAACGTGGATACGAACGGGATGGAGAGGGAGTAGGCGACTGTCTCGTCGTGCTCGTCGAAGGTGTACTCGAAGATATTGAGCTTCAGGGTCTGGTAGAGGTCTTTGAAGAATATCTTCCCGAGGTGGTCGCCTTCGTTGATGATGATGGCGTTCTCCGTGTTCAGGTTGTTCAGGCTGGCGAAGGTCGGTCCGAACATGGGGTGGGTGGAGACGTAGCGGAAGCCGCTCTCTTCGTAGAACTTCTTCAGCCCGGTCTTCACCGAGGCGATGTCGCTGATGATGCAGTCCTTGGGCAGCACGGGCAGCACTTGCCGGAAGGCTTCCAGCGTGTATTTCACCGTAACGGCGTTAATCACCAGTTCCGGTTCGAACTTCTTGATTTCTTCCAGCGTGGTGAAACGGTAGGTGTTGTAGACAAAGCGCAGCTGGTGCGGATTGACGTCGAACACGGCCGTCTCGTGCTGAAAACTTAATATATCGGTAAAGAAGGAGCCCATCTTGCCGGCTCCGAGTATCAGTATGCGCATAGTGATTTAATGTGCTAATGTGGTTAATATGGCAATACCCTCTCCGCATTACTTGTTGATGATTTCCATTTGCTGGCGTACGCTCTCCTCATGTATCGCTTCGAACACTTTCTTGATGAACTCCGAATCCATGCCGCAGAGTGCTCCTTGCGAGCCGCGCTTTTCGAGAATCTCGTTGTAGCGTCCGGTTTGCAGGATGGTCATGTCGTGCTCTTTCTTGTAGGTGCCGATTTCGCGTGCCACGCGCATACGCTTGGCCAGTTCCTGGATGAGGTTGTTGTCACATTCGTCAATCTGTTTGCGCAGTTCGCCGAGGCTTTCGGTGGTCTGCGTCTCCTTGCGGATGACGAGCAGGTTGAGGATATAGTCCAGTACGTCCGGCGTGACCTGCTGGGCGGCGTCGCTCCATGCACAGTCGGGGTTGCAGTGGCTTTCTACAATCAGGCCGTTGAAGCCCAGGTCCATTGCCTGCTGGCAGAGCGGGGCCACCAGTTCGCGTTTACCGCCGATGTGGCTCGGGTCGGAGAAGAGGGGCAGGTTGGGGATGCGGCGGCGCAGCTCGATGGGGATGTGCCATTGCGGCAGGTTGCGGTAGAGCTTCTTGTCGTAGCTGCTGAAACCGCGGTGAATGGCGCCAAGGCGTTTTAGTCCGGCATTGTTGATGCGCTCCAAAGCTCCAATCCAAAGCTCCAGGTCGGGGTTGACGGGGTTCTTCACCAGTACCGGAATGTCCACGCCTTTCAGGGCATCGGCTATCTCCTGCACGGCAAAGGGGTTGGCGGTGGTGCGGGCGCCAATCCAGAGGATGTCTATGCCCGCCTTCAGGCATTCGTATACGTGCTTGGCGGTGGCTACTTCGGTGGCAACGTACATACCGGTCTCCTTCTTCACCTCTTTGAGCCAGGGCAAGCCCTCTACGCCGATACCTTCGAAGCCGCCCGGCTTGGTGCGGGGCTTCCAGATGCCCGCGCGGAATATCTTCATTCCTTTGGCGGCCAGTTGCCTGGCTGTGTCCATCACTTGTTCTTCTGTTTCGGCACTGCAAGGGCCGGCTATAACCAAGGGGCGTTTACTTTCTACGCCGGGGAGGTTGATAGGTTCTAATTCGAGTTCCATATGCTTTAATTGTTTTGATTATATTCGTTGGAAGACAGAGAAACGGGGCAGGTGCTTCTCTTGTCAGAAAGTTATCTCAGGCTCCGGATACGCTCCAGTGCTTCCGCCAGTTTGTGGTCTTTGCAGCAGAGCGAGATACGGATGTACCGCTTTCCGTTGCTGCCGAAGATGAATCCCGGCGTGATGAAGACGCGCGCTTGCTGCAACACCCGTTCGGTCAGTTCTTCCACATCGGCGCAGCTGTCGGGAATCTTGCCCCAAAGGAACATTCCCACTTGGCGCTCGTCGTAGGTGCAGCCCAGCTCGCGCATGATTTCGCCTGCCAGCCGACGGCGTTCGCGGTAGTGGCGGTTGTTGCTTTCGTACCACTCTTCACCGGCTTCCAGAGCATTGGCGGCAGCAAGCTGCATGGCGCGGAACATACCGCTGTCGATGTTGCTCTTCACCTTCAGTATCCACTGCACGAAGTCGGCGTTGGAGGCGAGCATACCGATGCGCCAGCCCGGCATATTGTGGCTCTTGCTCATGGAGTTGAACTCGATGCAGCACTCCTTTGCGCCGGGGACGCTGAGGATGCTGAGGGGCTGCTTGTTCAGGATGAAGCTGTACGGGTTGTCGTTGACGATGACGATGCCCTTGCGGCGTGCGAAGTCTACCAGCTTTTGGTAAAGCTCCGGTGTGGCGTTCGCTCCCGTCGGCATATTGGGATAGTTGGTCCACATCAGTTTCACGCGGCTCAGGTCCATCCGTTCCAGTTCGTCGAAGTCGGGCATCCAGCCGTTGTCTTCGCGCAGGTTGTAGTGCACCACTTCGGCGCCCAGTATCCTGCTCAGCGAAGTGTAGGTGGGATAGCCGGGATTGGGCACCAGCACCTGTTCGCCGGGATTGACGAAAGCCAGCGTGACGTGCAGGATGCCTTCCTTGGAACCGATAAGCGGCTGTATCTCCGTGTTCGGATCCAGCTCCACGCCATACCAACGTTTGTACCAGCCGGCAAAGCTACGGCGCAGTTCGGGGATGCCTACGTAGGGTTGGTAGCCGTGTCCGTCGGGGTTGCGCGCCGCATCGCACAGCGTCTGTATGGCACTGTCCGAAGGCGGCATATCGGGGCTTCCGATGCCCAGGCTGATTACGTCCTTGCCCTCGGCATTCATCCGCGCCACCTCTTTCAGCTTCTTCGAGAAGTAGTATTCGCTCACGCTTGCCAGCCGTTCGGCGGGCTTTATCTTAGATTGTTGATTTTCCATCTTCGTATTCTCCTAATATTTTAAGTTCTTTGGTCAGTGGGGTGATTGCCACGATAGATTGCTTGTACTTCAGGACGTTGTCGAAAGCCACGTCCACGTAGAACTGGTACTCCCATTCGCGTCCGATGATGGGCAGCGACTGTATCTTGGTCAGGTTGATGTGGTAGAAGGAGAGGATGGAGAGCACCTGCGACAAGCTTCCTTCGGTATGCGGCAGGGTGAACACCATGCTTGCCTTGTTCACTTCCTTGCTGCGGTGGCGGTTCAGTTCGTCCACTTGCCAAGGGTCTGCCACTACCAGAAAACGGGTGAAATTGTGCTTGTTCGTCTCGATGCCTTCCTGAAGTACTTTCATGCCGTAGCGTTCGGCGGCAGCTTTGGAGCAGATGGCGGCATGACCCCGCAGGTTCTCCCGCTTGATGATTTCCGCGCTGAGGGCGGTGTCTTCTCCCTCCACGACCTTGATGCGGGGATGCTGTCCGAGGAACTCGCGGCATTGCATCAGCGCGATGGGATGGGAGTTCACTTCCGTAATGTCGTCCCAGTCTTCATCGGGCAGGCATACGAAACTGTGCGAGATGCGCAACTTGTATTCGCCTACAATCTGCGTACCGCTCTGTCGCAGCAGCTCATTGTTGTGCAGCAGGCTTCCTGCAATCGTATTCTCTATTGCCAGCATTCCGATGGTCTGGCTGTCTTTCCTGACAGCGGCGAAGACGTCCTCGAAGGTGGCACAGCAGATGAGCTGTATTTCTTCTCCCTCGAAGTACTTGTGTGCGGCAATGTCGTGATACGAACCTAATGTTCCTTGAATGGCTACTTTTTTCATTCTATGGCTGTTTGTTTTCTTGCTGTTATATCCTTAAAAAAAGTCCCGCTTCCATACCGGATGGAGCGGGACTTTATATATTACTTGGTTTCTCATTCAGTTCTTAAGCATCACTGTCACTTGATACATACAAACTCCCGCTCTACTTTCCGGCTAAAGTAAAAGTAAAAAAAGAAGTAATATGCGTAAGTAAACAGGTTCATTCTTGCTTTTTGTTTTGAATTATGCGGCAAATGTAGCACTTTTCTTTTAAATGCAAACAAAAAATGATGTTTTTTTTAGAAATGGTATACGGCTTTCCCATTTGGAGGAGTTAAAAGGAGTTGTCGGGAGTTATCAGCCGATAAGTCGGCTTAGGAGTTAAAGCGAAGAGATAACTCCTCTAACTCCTGTAAATGAAAGAACCGTGGAGTTCATGTATTACAGTCCTAAGATGTTCGTCGTCGGGTTGCCCGGTTGGTTTCCGTATTGCCCGTTGAGGCTGTGTATCTCTTTCGGATTCAGCTCCAGGCTGCGTTTCATGTCTTCCATGGAGCCTTCGTTGTCGCCGTTCAGCAGTTTGGCGCGGCCACGTTCGTGGTAGGCTTGGGCGAAGTCAGGGTTCAGTTCGATGGCTTCGTCGAACAGGGCGATGGCTTCGGTCAGTTTCTTCTGCGCGATATACAGCTGTCCTAAGTAGAGGAAGGCTTGTTCGTTGAAGGGGTTCAGTTCCGTGATGTGCAGGTAGTCGGCTTCTGCCTCGGCTTCGGCGCCGGTAGCTTCTTTTATTTTTCCGCGAAGCAGGATGGCGCTCTCTTCATCCGGGTCTTGGGCGAGTATGGCATCAATGTCTTCCATCGCTTCTTTGTATTGCCGCATCTTCGTCAGGGCTTCGGCGCGCAGCAGGCGGGCTTCGGTGAAGTCGTCCTTCAGCACGATGGCTTTGGTGAGGTGGGCGATGCACATGAGGTCGTTGGCCTGTCCGTTGTCGGCTTTGCCTAACAGATAATGTGCCATGGCGTTGCCCTCTTCGATGGCGATGGCTTTTTGCGCGGCTTCTGCCATGGCTGCATAGTCTTCCTGCATATAGCAGACATTGGCGAGGGTGAGGTAGGCGGCGGTGTGTTCCGGTTCTGCCTGGGTCATTCGCTCCAGGAGTTTGCGCGCTTCGTCCAGCTCGCCGCGCTGGATGTACACTTGCGTCAGATAGCCCATCGTCTCGAAATCCTCTTGCAATGCAAGGGCTTCGGTGAAACACTTGATAGCGTAGTCGATGCGTCCCATACGCTGGGCGCGCATACCGTCGTACTTGAATATCTCAAAGTTCTTCTGAATGTTTTTCTGCTTTTCCTCTTCCGGGTTTGTCGGTTTTCCGGTGAAGAATGATGTAAAGAATCCCATGGTTGTGATATGTTTTAGTTCTGTTTTTAATCGGTTGGCAGGGTTGGGGTGCCGTGCACAGTGCAAAAGTAGTGATTTATTTTCTGATTTGCAGCATTCCGTCGACGGCAATAATCGTTCCTTCGTCCAATAGCCGGTGCAGCACGTCGGTCAGCAGTTCCTGGTCCGTAGGGAGTTGTTCGAGCAGTCCGGCGGGAGTGAGGGGCGTGTCGGACAGCAGTTCGCGTATCTTTGTGCAAAGCTCTTCACGTTCCGGGTTTCCGGTGGCAGCCGGGCGGTTGCGGAGGGCGATGCAGGTGTCGCATTGCCCGCAGTTGTGTTCGTTCCGCTCGCCGAAGTAATCCAGGAGCATACGGCTACGGCATATGGTGTCGTTGGTCACGTAGTCCAGCATGGCGTTGATGCGTGCTTCGTGGCGTGCCTTGCGGGTTTCGTAGATTTCGGGGGAGATATGGATACGTTCCGCTTCCACGCGCTCGCGCGTATATATTATATAAGGTGTCTTTTTCCGGGGGATGTAACTGACGATGCGCAGCTTGGCAAGCCGGACGAGCAGTTCGTAGATTTGCGGGCGGGTAAGCCCGGTGCGTACGGCGAGCGAATCTTCGTTGATGTAGGCGTAATCGGTGAATACGCCGGTGTAGGAGCGGAGTATGGTTTGGATAAGTTTGTCCATCTCTTCGCCCAGCCCGCGCAGTTTGTACAGCTCGTCCCTGCGCAGGGTGAAGAGGATGCGCGAGGAGTTGTCCTGTTCGGCGGTGTATTCCAGATAGCCGGCTTGTGTGAGTATCTTCAGTGCGCTGTCCACCGGGACGGGGAAGTACTTGAACTTGCGGCAGAAGTCTTCGATGTCGAACTCGCGCACACACTCCAGTCCGTCGCCCATCGCCATCTGGTAGTAGTATTGCAGATGTTCGTAGACGTCTCTGATGTACTCCTTTTCGGGAAAGGTGTCCGGGATGCGTTTATGCAGCGTGGTCTTGTCCGACTTGGCATACAGGATGACGGCGTATGCCTTCTCTCCGTCGCGCCCCGCTCTGCCCGCTTCCTGGAAGTAGGCTTCGATGGAGTCGGGCAAATCCATGTGGATGACGATGCGCACATCCGGTTTGTCGATGCCCATGCCGAAGGCGTTGGTGGCTACCATGACGCGGCTTTCGCCCGATTGCCAGCGGTGCTGGCGGAGGTCTTTGGTGGCATCGTCCAGACCGGCGTGGTAGAAGTCGGCGGTGATGTGTTCGTTGTTCAGCAGTTCGGTGATTTCTTTGGTGCGGCGGCGGTTGCGCACGTACACGATGGCACTGCCGGGCAGGCGGCGTAGGATGTGCAGCAGTTCGGCAGTCTTGTTCTCCGTCTTGCGGACGATGTAGGCGAGGTTGCTTCGCTCGAAACTCATGCGGAACACGTTCTCCTGACGGAAATGCAGGCGTGCCTGGATGTCTTTCACAACTTCGGGGGTTGCGGTGGCGGTCAGTGCCAGTACGGGCACACCCGGCAGCAGTTCGCGTATCTCGGCGATTTTCAGGTAGGCAGGGCGGAAGTCGTATCCCCATTGAGAGATGCAGTGGCTTTCGTCCACTGTAATCATGCTGATTTTCATCTTCCGCAGTTTGGTCCGGAAGATTTCCGTGCCCAGCCGTTCGGGGGAGATGTAGAGGAACTTGTAGTTGCCGAAGATGCAGTTTTCGAGGGTGACGATGATGTCCTGCCTGTTCATGCCGGAGTAGATGGCAAGCGCCTTGATGCCCCGCGTCCTCAGGTTCTGCACCTGGTCTTTCATCAGGGCTATCAGCGGGGTGATGACCAGGCACATCCCTTCCTGGGCGAGTGCCGGGACTTGGAACGTGATGGACTTGCCGCCGCCCGTGGGCATCAGTCCCAAGGTGTCCTTGCCCGCGCTGATGCTGTCGATAATCTCCTTTTGGATGCCGCGGAAGGAGGAGTAGCCCCAATATTGCTTTAGGATGTCTTGATGGCACATGATGGAAACGGGAAGAATTTTGAATTATGAATTTTGAATTATGAATTTTGAATTATGAATGGGGCTGCGCTATCACGCCGCAAGGTAATTCATAATTCAAAATTCATAATTCAAAATTCTTTTAGTTCGGTTTTATGTCTTCAATCTGCAACTGCACCTCGCCCCGCTTGTGGGTGTTCTCTTCGATGGTGTAGCAGATGTCGAACGAGCGTTTGGTCTTGATGTAGCGCACGTGGGAGCTTTGTCCGAAGGCGATGCCGTTCATGACGTTGTTCGACTTGTTGTCCACCAGCTCCAGCTTGATGTGCTCCTGGTCGCGGCCTACGACCTTGCTCGTTCCGTAGTCGTACACGTTGTGGGTGCAGAACACGGGTTTGGTGTTGTCGGGGCCGAACGGGTTGAACTTCTTCAGGTCGTTGCAGAACTTGGGCGTGATGTCCCGGAAATCGATTTCCGCATTGATGTCGATGACGGCGCTGGTCTGTTCGGGCAGGATGTGTCGGGACACGAACTCTTCGAAGCGTTCGGTGAAGGCCGCAACGTTTTCCACCTTCATGGACAGGCCTGCCGCATACGTATGTCCGCCGAAGTTCTCCAGCAAGTCGCGGCAATGTTCGATGGCCTTGTACACATCGAAGCCCGAGACGGAACGTGCCGAGCCGGTCGCCATGTTGTCCGTGCGCGTCAGTACGACGGCGGGGCGGTAATAGACTTCCGTCAGCCGGGAGGCGACGATGCCGATGACGCCTTTGTGCCAGTCTTCATTGTACAGCACGATGGAGCGGCGGTCGGCAAGTCCTTCCAGTCCGGCGACAATCCGGTTTGCCTCTTCGGTCATGGTTTTGTCGAGGTCCTTGCGGGTTTCGTTGTACTGGTTGATTTGCCCCGCTTTCTCCAAGGCGAGCGAGAAGTCCTTCTCCGTCAGCAGGTCCACGGCTTCCTTTCCGTTCTGGATGCGTCCCGAAGCGTTGATGCGCGGGCCTATCTTGAACACGATGTCGCTGACGGTAATCTCCTTTTCCGACAGTCCGCACACGTCGATGATGGCTTTCATCCCCACGCTCGGATTGCTGTTCAGCTGTTTCAGCCCGTGGTAGGCAAGGATGCGGTTCTCGCCCATAATAGGTACGATGTCCGAGGCGATGCTCACTGCCACCAGGTCCAGCAGCGGTATCAGGTGGTGGAACTCGATGCCGTTGCTGATGGCGAACGCCTGCATGAACTTGAAGCCTACCCCGCAGCCCGAGAGGTGCTCGTAGGGATAGGTGTTGTCGTCGCGCTTGGCGTTCAGTATGGCTACGGCGGGCGGCAGCACTTCGTCGGGCACGTGGTGGTCGCAGATGATGAAGTCGATGCCTTTCTCCCGGGCGTAGGCGATTTCGTCCACGGCCTTGATGCCGCAGTCCAGCACGATGACCAGCCCCACGCCGGTCTGGGCGGCGTAGTCCACGCCTTTGGTCGAGACCCCGTACCCTTCGTTGTAGCGGTCGGGGATGTAATAGTCGATGTTCGAATAGAACTGTTGGATAAACTTGTAGACCAGCGCCACGGCGGTGGTTCCGTCCACATCATAGTCTCCGTAAATCAGAATGCGCTCTTTCTTTCCCATTGCCTTGTTCAGGCGTTCTACGGCCACGTCCATGTCCTTCATGAGGAACGGGTCGTGCAAATCCGGCAGCTGCGGGCGGAAGAACTTCTTGGCGGCTGCTGCCGTCGTCACTCCCCGCTCCGCCAGCAATCTCCCAAGTATCGGGCTAATCCCTAATTCTTGGGCCAGTTGTCGGCTTGCTTCTGCCTGGTCGGATGTAATGGGTAAATAATTCCATTTGTGAGTCATTTTATATATTATTTTTTCTTTTTCTATCGCAAGATGCCGGAGAACGTGAAGGCTTTGTGCAAAGCCGCTTGTTGTGCGCCGTTTCTCCAACAAGCTGTAAAGGTAGGAAAAACTCTTGAAACCGATGTGATTTCCGTGGAAAATATTCTTGAAGTCTGTTTAAATTTGTTCGCCATCCGCTTTGCCCAAAGCTTCCATTGTCTTTCCGAGGGGATGGTATGAACTTCGTGAGGGTGCTTCCGGAAGTTTGTTCCAAGCTTGCGGATATGCGTTCCAAGGTTGCGGATGTCTGTTCCAAGGCTTGGAACGGAGGTTCCAAGTGTGGGAACAAAAGTCGGGCTTAACGTTTCTGAAGTTTGAAAGGAACATTTTGGAACTTTTTTATTAACAATCCGGAACTTTTTTGTTAAGTGTTCCGGGGAGAACTGTTGTACATCGTCTTCTCGCGATTGTATGCGGCTTCTCTTCTTGCTTCTTGCGCCATCCGTTCCTTTCGCTTCAGTCCGCTCCTTGCGGACGTGCGTCCGGATGTGCCGACTTGCGGCATACGGCTAAAATCAGTCTCTTCCGTCGTTTTCTCTGAAACTTTGTTTGCAGTCGGGGTTAAAATTATTACTTTTGCGTGTTAATCGCACTATTTTATATAATAAGGAATGACAGAAGACATTAAGAAAGCCTGCCAGGTGATGAGGGAGGGCGGGGTAATCCTGTATCCCACCGACACCATCTGGGGCATCGGCTGCGACGCTACCAACGAAGATGCGGTGCGCCGCGTATATGAGATAAAGCAACGCCGGGACAGCAAGGCGATGCTTGTGCTGGTAGATTCTTCCGTGAAGGTGGATTTCTACGTCAGCGACGTCCCGGAAGTGGCGTGGGATTTGATAGACCTGGCGGACAAGCCGTTGACCATCATCTATTCGGGCGCGCGCAACCTGGCGGCAAACCTGCTGGCGGAAGATGGCAGCGTGGGCATCCGGGTGACGGGCGAGGAGTTCTCGAAGCGCCTGTGCCAGCAGTTCCGCAAGGCGATTGTCTCCACCTCTGCCAACATCAGCGGGCAACCCTCGCCGAGGAACTTCGGCGAGATAAGCGAGGAGGTGAAGTCGGCCGTAGACTATATCGTGGGCTACCGTCAGGAAGAGATAAGCAATCCGAAACCGTCGAGCATCATCAAGCTGGACAAGGGCGGTGTGATTAAAATAATCCGTGAATGAGTGAAATGGCTGTAAAAGGGAGTGATTGGTTGCAACGCTTTATCACCTGGCGTGAGAAGAACATCAAGGAGAAGCGGTTCATCCTGCTTCTCAGTTTCTTGGTGGGTATCTTTACGGCGTTCGCCGCATTGATATTGAAGGTGCTGATACATTGGATACAGAATTTCCTGACAGAGAACTTCGATACGACGGAAGCCAACTACCAGTATCTGATATATCCGGTAGTGGGAATCTTCCTGGCGGGATTGTTCGTGCGCTATGTCGTGAAGGACGACATCAGCCACGGGGTCACGAAAATCCTCTACGCCATATCCCGCAGGCAGGGGCGCATCAAGCGGCACAACACGTGGTCGTCCATCATCGCCAGCTCCATCACCATCGGATTCGGCGGTTCGGTCGGGGCGGAGGCGCCGATTGTGCTTACGGGTTCGGCCATCGGTTCCAACCTGGGAAGCCTGTTCAAGATGGAGCACCGCACGCTTATGCTGCTGGTCGGATGTGGCGCCGCCGGTGCCGTGGCGGGCATCTTCAAGGCTCCGATAGCGGGACTTGTGTTTACGCTGGAGGTGCTGATGATAGACCTTACCATGTCTTCGTTGCTTCCGCTGCTGATTTCGGCAGTGACGGCGGCCACCGTATCTTACGTCACGACAGGCACGGAAGCCCTGTTCAAGTTCCACCTCGACCAGCCTTTCGAGCTGGAACGCATTCCCTACGTGATAATGCTGGGCATCTTCTGCGGGCTGGTATCCCTTTACTTCACCCGTGCCATGAACACGGTGGAAGGCGTGTTCGGAAAGTTGAAGCTGCCTTATAAGAAACTGCTGCTGGGCGGCTGTATGCTGAGTGTCCTGATATTCCTTTTCCCGCCGCTCTACGGCGAAGGGTACGACACGATAGAACTGTTGCTCAACGGCACGAGCAACGTGGAGTGGGATACGGTGATGAACAACTCCCTGTTCTACGGGCACAGCCACTTGCTGCTGCTCTATCTGGTGCTGATTATCCTGTTCAAGGTTTTCGCGTCGAGCGCGACGAACGGCGGCGGCGGTTGCGGCGGTATTTTTGCACCCTCCCTCTATCTGGGGTGCATCGCCGGATTCGTCTTCTCCCATTTCAGCAACGAGTTCGAAGCGACGGTCTTCCTGCCCGAAAAGAACTTTGCCCTGATGGGCATGGCGGGAGTGATGAGCGGGGTGATGCACGCGCCGTTGACGGGAGTGTTCCTGATTGCCGAGCTGACGGGCGGTTACGACCTGTTCCTGCCGCTGATGATTGTTTCGGTCAGTTCCTATCTGACGATTATCGTCTTCGAGCCGCATAGCATCTACTCCATGCGTCTGGCCAAGAAGGGCGAGCTGCTGACACACCACAAGGACAAGGCGGTGCTGACGCTGATGAAGGTGGAGAATGTGGTGGAGAAGGACTTCATCGCGGTGCATCCGGAGATGGACCTTGCCGGATTGGTGAGGGCGATATCCGCTTCGCACCGCAACATCTTCCCGGTGACGGACAATGAGGACAAACTGATTGGCATCGTCCTGCTGGACGACATACGCAACATCATGTTCAGGCAGGAACTGTACCACCGGTTCACGGTAGGCAAGTTGATGACGTCCGTTCCGGCACGTCTCTACGATACGGACAGCATGGAGCAGGTGATGCGTACTTTCGACGATACGAAGGCGTGGAACCTGCCGGTGGTGGACGAAGAGGGAAAGTATCTCGGCTTTGTGTCGAAATCGAAGATATTCAACTCGTATCGCCAGGTGCTGGTGCATTTTTCGGAAGACTAAAAAAACGAGAGAGAAAGGATTATTATGAAGAAAGAAGATTTGCGGATTGTATATATGGGGACTCCCGAATTTGCGGTAGAACCTTTGCGTTGCCTTGTAGAAGGCGGATATAATATAGTAGGAGTAATCACGATGCCCGACAAACCGGCAGGGCGGGGACATAAAGTGCAGTTCTCCCCGGTGAAGCAGTATGCGTTGGAGCACGGCCTGCCGCTTCTTCAGCCGGAGAAGCTGAAGGACGGGACGTTTGTAGAGGAACTTCGCGCCTGGAATGCCGACCTGCAGATTGTGGTCGCTTTCAGGATGCTGCCCGAAGTGGTGTGGAGTATGCCGCGCCTGGGCACGTTCAATCTGCACGCTTCGTTGCTGCCGCAATACCGTGGTGCCGCTCCGATTAACTGGGCGGTGATAAACGGCGACACGGAAACGGGGATTACCACCTTCTTCCTGAAGCATGAGATAGATACGGGAGAGGTTATCCGACAGGTCCGCATACCGATTGCCGATACGGACAACGTAGGCGTGGTGCACGACCGGCTGATGATGCTTGGCGGCCGTCTGGTGACGGAGACGGTGGATGCCATCCTTGCAGGCGGTGTAAAGCCCGTCCCACAGGAAGAGATGGCGGTTGTGGGCGAACTGCGTCCGGCTCCCAAGATATTCAAGGAGACCTGCCGTATCGATTGGCGTTTGCCGGTCAAGCGGATATATGATTTTATCCGTGGCTTGTCCCCCTATCCGGCAGCCTGGACAGAGCTGGTGCAACCCGACGGAACGGCGGTGGTGCTGAAAATCTTCGAGACGGAAAAAGTGGAGCAACCGCATTCGTTCGCTCCCGGCACTTTGCAGACCGACGGCAAGACATTTATCCGCATAGCCTGCCAGGACGGGTGGATAGGCGTGCGCGCCTTGCAACTGCCCGGCAAGAGGCGCTTGCAGACCGACGAGCTGCTGCGCGGATTTAAACTGACTGAAGAATGCAGCGTACGATAACTTTTCACTATATTTGTAACATTGTAATTTAATAGAATGTAATTGTTATGAAAACTATTATATCGCCTTCCATACTTTCTGCCAACTTTGCATACCTGGCGGATGATATTGAAATGATTAACGGCAGCGAAGCCGACTGGGTACATATCGATATAATGGACGGTGTGTTCGTCCCCAACATCTCTTTCGGCTTTCCTGTATTGAAATATGTGGAAGGAGTTTCCACAAAGCCGTTGGACGTGCACCTGATGATTGTGCAACCGGAAAAGTTTATTCCGGAAGTGAAGGCACTGGGAGCGCATATCATGAATGTGCACTACGAAGCCTGCCCGCATCTGCATCGGGTGGTGCAGCAAATCCGCGAAGCGGGAATGCAACCGGCGGTTACCATCAATCCGGCTACTCCGGTATCCTTGTTGAAGGATATTATAAATGATGTGTATATGGTGTTGGTGATGGGCGTGAATCCGGGCTTTGGCGGTCAGAAGTTCATAGCGCATACTGTCGATAAGGTGCGTGAGCTGCGCGAGTTGATAACGGTGAGCGGCTCGGAAGCGCTGATTGAGGTTGACGGTGGCGTGAATCTGGACACAGGTGCCCGTCTGGTCGCTGCCGGAGCCGATGCTTTGGTGGCGGGGAATGCTGTATTCTCTGCTCCCGATCCGGTAGAAGCAATCCGTGCGTTGAAAAATCTGTAGTAGATAGTTGGTGACAGACTGCTTACAACGGCATCCTTTCCTGCGACTATTGATGCCGTTGGTGGGTGGAATCGTATATGGGGACAGCTATCCTTATGTGCTTCCTGCCGCTTTGTGGGTGGCTGTTTCCTTATTGCCGGTCGGGGCATATCTCCTTGGCCGGAAGTATTATGCTTTTTATAAACTGTATGGTGCTGCCGTTTTCCTATCTCTTTTTGTGCTGGGCGGTGCGTTGGCAGGCTGGCGGCTGGAACAAGCCGGATTTGCATTCCCGGCTGCGGATACGTCTGCCGTATATCGTGTCTCTCTTGTGTCGAAGCCGGAAATCAAGAAGAACACTCTTCTGTTCCGTGCCTCTTTGAAAGGGGAAGTGCGGAAAGATACGCTCTTGCAAAACGGTTCTGGGAAGGCTTTTTTGCTCTATTTCCCTAAAGACACGGCGGCATACGCGCTGAAGAGAGGAGACGAACTGTTGGTCTATACCCGCTTGTCGCGGCCTGCCAATGGCGGAAATCCGGATGAATTTGACTATGCCCGCTATCTTCTTCGGAAGGGGATAAGCGGAACGGCATATATACGTGCCGGATGTTGGCGTACGATTGGCTGTGATACCGTCCGTACGTTTCGTCAGCAGGCTTTGGACTGTAGGGAGCGGCTGGTTGCCATGTATCGTAGGATGGGCTTCCGCGGAGAGGAGCTGGCGGTGCTTTCTGCGCTTACGGTGGGCGACAAAGAAGAATTGAGCGAGCGTATCATTGAAACATATTCGGTGGCCGGAGCCAGCCACGTATTGGCACTTTCCGGATTGCATATTGGCTTTATTTCCGCTTTGCTGTTGTTCGTGTTGTCTCCTTTGTGGAGCAGGTGGCAGTTTCTGAAACCTTTTCTGTTTCTGTCGGTCATCTTGTTTCTGTGGGGATTCGCCTTTCTTACGGGGCTCTCCCCGTCTGTGGTGCGTGCCGTTATCATGTGCTCGTTCGGACTGTTCTCCATGCTTCTTCCCGCCGTTGGAGGGCTGACCTTGAATACGCTGGGGACTACGGCTTTCCTGATGTTGCTGTTCAATCCTTTGTGGCTGTTCGATGTGGGGTTCCAGTTGTCTTTCTCGGCAGTTGCGGCTATCTTGCTGTTGCAACCCGGGTTGTATGGATTGCTGTCGGTGCCGAATAGCCTGTTGCGCAAAGTGTGGGGGCTTGTGACGGTCTCCGTGGCTGCCCAAGTCGGGACAGCGCCTTTGGTTATGCTCTATTTTTCACGCTTTTCCACACATTTCCTCTTGACCAACCTATGGGTGATTCCGTTGGTGTCGTTGACGGTGTATGCGGCGGTCCTGCTGTTTGCCTTGACGCCTTTCCCGGGTTTGCAGCGGTTGTTTGCAGATGTCGTGGAAGGCCTGGTCAAGGTGCAGAATGCAGGGCTCCGTTGGATTGAGCAGCTCCCTTTTGCCTCCATAGACCGGATTTGGATAGATGCCTGGGATGTGTCTCTGTTTTATCTTTGTCTGTTTTTGTTTTACCGTGCTTGGGCAGAGCGTACGGTGGCGAACGTTTATATTGCTTTGTCCGCTTTGTTGCTTGGCGCATCTTATCATTCGTTTTCGTACATGGCGGATGCGCCCCGGCGCAGTATTGTCTTTTATAATGTCCGCGGCTGTCCGGCGGTGCATTGCCTGACTGATAAATCTTCTTCATGGATGGTCTGCACGGATAGTTTGTCCGATATTTCCCGTCTGGAGCATTCGCTTTCTTCTCATTGGAACCGTCTCCGGTTGGAACCTCCTGCTGTACTTGCCGGTGATTGTTCGCGTCCGGAAATCGCGGTCCGGAACCAAATCATTTTTTATGCGGGAAAACGTATTTGCCTGTTGCATGACGACCGTTGGCGGCATCAGCGTTCCGATGTTCCCCTTCCTGTAGACTATCTATATGTTTCACAAGGATATAGAGGAGGCATAAAAGAACTTACGCCCTTGTTTAAGGTGCGTATGGTGGTGATTGACTCCTCCCTTTCCGACTATTATCAGGACCGGATAATCAATGATTGTACCCGGTTGGGGATTCCTTTCCTTTCCCTTTCGGAAAAAGGTTCTGTGCGTGTGTTATTATAAATCATAAACTTTTTTTGTACTTTTGTCCTCTCAATAGTAAATAACGATATGCTGACTAAAGTAATAGAACAATCTAAGATAGACCACTTTGCCAAGTGGCTGGAACGTGCGGATAAAATTGTGATTGTCGCTCATGTGGCTCCCGACGGAGATGCGATAGGCTCCTCTTTAGGGTTATGGCATTTTCTCAATACGCAAGACAAGGACGCGACCATCATTGTGCCGAATGCATTTCCGGACTTCCTGCGGTGGATGTCCGGCAGTAAAGACATACTTCTGTATGACCGTTATAAAGAGTTTGCCGACAAATTGATAGCAGAGGCGGATATCATCTGCTGCCTTGATTTCAATGCCATCAGCCGTATTGATGCGATGGCGGATGCCGTATTGGCTTCGCCTGCGCGGAAAATACTGGTGGACCATCATCTGAATCCGGAAGATTTCTGCAAGATTGTCATTTCCCATCCCGAAATATCTTCCACCTCAGAACTCGTCTTCCGCCTGATTTGCCGTATGGGTTACTTCGGCGACATCACCAAGGAAGGAGCAGAATGTATCTATACCGGCATGATGACCGATACGGGTGGCTTTACGTATAATTCCAATAACCGTGAAATCTACTTCATAATCAGTGAACTGCTGTCGAAAGGCATCGATAAGGATGCGATTTACCGGAAAGTATATAATACCTATTCCGAGAGTCGTCTGCGTCTGATGGGATATGTGCTGTCGCAGATGAAAGTCTATCCGGAACATCGTGCGGCCTTGATTACGCTGACCAAGAAAGAGCAGGGCAGCTTCAACTATATCCGGGGAGATAGCGAAGGGTTTGTAAACATACCGTTGAGCATCAAGAATGTCGTTTTCTCCTGTTTCCTGCGTGAAGATACGGAAAAGCCGATGATAAAGGTGTCCTTGCGTTCGGTGGGAAGCTTCCCCTGCAACCGCCTGGCTGCCGAGTTCTTTAATGGCGGAGGTCATTTGAATGCTTCCGGCGGAGAGTTCTATGGAACGTTGGAGGAGGCTAAGAAGGTGCTGGCGCAGGCGTTGGAGAAATTTAAGCCGTTGCTTAATGCCAAAGGATAAAAAAAGAGTGGTGGCAAAGGTTAAAAGATACGAACTTTCTACTTGCAACTTTTAACTTTCAAGGAAATCAGATATTTTTGTACGAAATTACTAAATAACAGAAATGAAGAAACTTACTTTATTCTTTTTATCTTTATTGGTGTTCAGCTTGGGTTTTCAGGCTTGCGATGACAGCAAAACCTATGCGGAAATGCTTGAAGAAGAAAAAGACGGTATAAATGACTTTATCAAAGAGAAAGACTTTAAGATAATCTCGCAGTCTGAATTTAACGCGCAGGGTTCTACGACGAAATCTAAAGAAAAAGGAGACGATGTAGACGAGTTTGTGCAGCTTGCCAGTGGCGTGTATATGCAGATTGTTGATAGAGGGTCTGAAAACGAAGCCGACACGGTGAAGAGCAATGATGAAGTATTGGTGCGCTTTATGGAGTATAGCATTTTGGATAAGGATACTACCTTGTCCAATTTGAATGCTGCCGAGACTGTGGATGCGTTCCGCTATACGGTCACTTCGTCTTCCATTGCGGGGACTTTCTTGCAGGGATACATGATGGCTTACTATTCGACGGCCGTTCCGGCAGGATGGCTTGTTCCGTTGACGTATGTTCGCGACAGGGCTCATGTGCGGCTGATTGTTCCTTCCAAGATGGGACATCAGACAGCCATGCAGTATGTCTATCCCTATTATTACGATATCCGGAAATATCAAATTTGGAAATAACTAACCAATCAATTTAAATTATTAACCTATGACTCTAATCAAATCTATCTCTGGAATCCGCGGAACAATCGGCGGTGGTGCAGGCGAGGGATTGAATCCGCTCGACATTGTGAAGTTCACTTCAGCATACGCTACCCTTATCCGCAAAACGTGTACTGTAAAAAGCAACAAGATTGTAGTAGGCCGCGATGCGCGCATCTCGGGCGAAATGGTGAAGAATGTGGTGGTAGGCACGCTCATGGGTATGGGCTGGGATGTAGTGGACATCGATTTGGCTTCTACTCCGACCACCGAGCTGGCTGTGACGATGGAAGGTGCCAGTGGCGGTATCATCCTGACCGCTTCCCACAATCCCAAGCAATGGAATGCCTTGAAGCTTCTGAACGAGAAGGGAGAATTTCTGAATAAAGAAGAAGGAAACGAAGTGCTCCGTATCGCCGAGGCCGAGGCTTTCGAATTTGCGGAAGTCGACAAGCTCGGTTCTTACCGCAAGGACCTGACTTATAACCAAAAACATATCGACAGCGTGCTGGCGCTCGATTTGGTGGATGTGGAAGCCATCAAGAAGGCCGATTTCCATGTTGCCATCGACTGTGTGAACTCTGTAGGCGGTATCATTCTTCCGCAACTGCTGGAGCAGCTTGGAGTGCAGCACGTTGAGAAACTCTATTGCGAGCCTACCGGAAACTTCCAGCATAATCCCGAACCGCTGGAAAAGAACCTGAGTGACATCATGAACCTGATGAAAGGCGGTAAGGCGGATGTCGCTTTTGTGGTAGACCCGGACGTGGACCGTCTGGCAATGATATGCGAAGACGGCAAGATGTATGGCGAGGAATATACGTTGGTCACTGTAGCCGACTATGTGCTGAAGCATACTCCGGGCAATACGGTTTCTAACTTGAGCTCTACCCGTGCCTTGCGCGACGTGACCCGTAAGTACGGTCAGGAATATTCGGCTTCTGCCGTAGGCGAAGTGAATGTGACGACCAAGATGAAGGAGGTAGGCGCCGTTATTGGCGGCGAAGGCAACGGCGGAGTCATTTATCCTGCCAGCCACTACGGACGTGATGCGTTGGTAGGTATCGCTCTGTTCCTTAGCCATCTGGCACACGAGGGCAAGAAGGTAAGCGAGTTGCGTGCCACTTATCCGGCTTATTTCATGGCCAAGAACCGCGTGGACCTGACTCCGGACACGGACGTTGACGCCATTCTTGCCAAAGTCAGGGAAATCTACAAGAACGAAGAAATCAACGATATCGACGGAGTGAAGATAGACTTCCCCGACAAGTGGGTACACTTGCGTAAGAGTAACACCGAGCCGATTATCCGCGTTTATAGCGAAGCGGCGACACCGGAAGCTGCCGAGGAAATAGGTCGGCAGATTATGAGGGTGATTGAGGAACTGGCGAAGTAAGTTATAGAACACAGAGACACAGAGACACGGAGTTTTATCTTAGAACTTCGTGTCTTTGTATTTTTATGAACACGGAGACACGGAGTCACAGAGAATATAATAAGACTCTGTGTCTCCGTGTCTCTGTGTTTATCCTATATCCCTATAATTCTCCCTATCTCCTGTTCGAAGTTAGGAGTGAATACCCCTTCGCCTATATTCTCCTTAATCTCCTCAATGCTCCAGAAGCGTCCTCCGTCCAGTTCGTCACTGGGGCGTATCTCGCCGTCGTACACGGTTTTGTGTACAAAGATAAGTTCCTTTTCGCGGGCGGACTCAAAGACATAGTTGGTGAGGAGTTCCGGCGCGAAGTCGGTCACTCCCAGCTCCTCGCGTACTTCCCGTTTCAGGGCCATTTCCACGCTTTCGCCTAGGTCGACGTGCCCGCCTACCGAGGTGTCCCACTTTCCGGGCTGGATGTCTTTCCATTCGGGACGCTTTTGCAGGTATAGTTCTCCTTGGGAATTGAATAAGTGCAGGTGGACGACGGGATGCAGCAGTTTGCTGCCGTTGTGGCATTCGCCGCGGGTGGCGGCACCGATGATGTTGCCCTGTTCGTCTACAAGGGGGAACATCTCTTGATTGTTATCGCTGTTCATTTTATGGGGAGTGTTATTGAATCCTTTGGGTTGTCATGCGGTTGTCTTTCCTCGGAAGCGGGCTGCGACCTCCTTGGAGCGTGTCAGGGTATCAGCAGCGACGAGTCGCCGTAGCTCAGGAACCGGAAACCGTGGGCGAGCGCGTAATCGTATATCTTCCGCCAGTCGCCGTGCAGGAATGCCGAGACAAGCAGCAAGAGGGTGCTTTGCGGCTGGTGGAAGTTGGTGACCATCGCTTTGACTATCTTGTATTCATAGCCCGGGGCGATGATGATTTGCGTACTGCTGTGCAATGTCTCCATGCCATGCCGGTCGAGGTAGCCGACAATGGCTTGCAGGGCATCGGTGGCTGAAACGGCGTCAGCGCCGGTGGCCGAAGCCGTTTCGTAGGGCTGCCACTGCCGGACGCGCAGCTCCTCTTCGGTGGCGTCGGGGTTGTTCAGCAGCGTGACGCCGATGTGGTAAAGGCTCTCCAGCGTGCGGACGGAAGTCGTGCCCACGGCGATGGCCCGGCCTTGATGCGCAATCAGTTGTTCCAGCGTGCTGCGGCGTACGGATATGTATTCCGTGTGCATCTCATGCCCGGCAATCTCTTCGCTTTTGACGGGCTTGAAGGTGCCTGCCCCCACGTGCAGCGTCAGTTCTTCCAGCGCTATTCCCTGTCGGCGCAGGGCGTCGAGCACCTGCGGGGTGAAGTGCAGTCCGGCGGTAGGGGCTGCCACCGAGCCTTTTATCTTGGAGTAGACGGTCTGATACGTCTCCTTGTCGCTCTCCTGCGTCTCCCTGTTCAGGTAGGGCGGGATGGGAAGTTCGCCGAAGGTTTCGAGGATATCCCCGAAGGAAATCTCCGGATCGTCCCAGCAAAAGTCTACCCGGTGGCTGGTGCCGTGGCAATCGCCGCGGCGGGCGGTCAGTGTGAGCGTTTTTCCTTTCACGGTCATCCGGCGTTTCAGTGCGCCCTCTTTCCACTTTTTCAGGTTGCCTATCATGCAGAGCCAGGCGGAGTGCTCCGTCTGCTGGAAGTTGAGGGCGTAGTCGTTGGGAAGGAGCGGTTCGAGGCAGAAGACCTCGATGAGTGCGCCCGTCTCCTTGTGGAAGTGCAGGCGTGCCTGTATCACTTTGGTGTTGTTGAATACCATCAGGCTGCCTGCCGGAAGGTATCCGGGCAGGGAAGCGAACACGTCTTCGGAGACTTCGCCGTGGCGGTACACCAACAACTTGGACTGGTCGCGCACGGGCAACGGGAACTTGGCGATGCGTTCGTCCGGCAGCGGATAGTTGAACTCACTGATTCTGATATGTCTGGGGTCTGCTTTCATCTCTTTGTTCGGTTAGGGAGTGCAAAGGTACGGATATTTGGGAAGATTTCATCAAATAATTCCTACCTTTGCGCATACGAAAAAAGAAGTATCACATAAACAGATAGGAAAGAACATATGAAAGTAGGAGATAAAGTACGCTTCCTCAGCGAAGTGGGCGGCGGCATCGTGACAGGATTCCGGGGGAAGGACATTGTATTGGTGGAAGATGCCGACGGTTTCGACATACCGATGCCGGTGCGCGAGTGTGTGGTGATTGAGACGGACGATTATAACATCCCCACGCCTGCAGCCAAGGCGGCGAAGAAGCGGGCGGAGGAGCAGTCGGCGGCACGTACCGTCGCGGCAGCCCCCGCACAGCCCTCTTCAGCCGCAGCAGACGTGCGTCCCGTCCAGCCGCAGGTGTCGGCCTACCGCCAGCCGGAGATGAAGGGCGGTGACGTACTGAACGTGTACCTGGCGTTCGTGCCGGTAGACATCAAGGCGGTGAGCACCACGCCGTTCGAGGCTTATCTGGTGAACGACAGCAATTACTGCCTCTACTACACCTATGCCAGCGCGGAAGGCAAGGCATGGACTGTCCGTTCGCACGGCCTGATAGAGCCGAACACCAAACTGCTGCTGGAGGAGTTCGAGAAGTCGGAACTGAATGACCGGGAGCGCGTTTCGCTCCAGCTCGTGGCTTTCAAGGACAACCGCTCTTTCGCCATGAAGCCTGCCGCCGGCGTGGAGATACGTGTCGATGCGGTGAAGTTCTATAAGCTGCATACGTTCCGGCAGACCGATTTCTTCGAGACCCCGGCGCTCATGTACGATGTGGTGAAGAACGACCTTCCCGCCAGGCAGGTCTATGTCTCTGCCGAGGAGCTGCAGGACGCCCTGATGCAGAAGAAGACGGCGGACGTCCCGTCCAGACCTCAGACCATCGTCAGACGGGGCGGCAAGAATGAAATCATCGAAGTGGACCTGCACATCGGCGAGCTGCTGGACGACACGCGCGGCATGAGCAACGGCGAGATACTGAACTACCAGCTGGACAAGTTCCGCGAAGTGATGGAGCAGTACAGGAACAAGCGCGAACAGCGCATCGTCTTCATCCACGGCAAGGGCGACGGTGTGCTCCGCAAGGCGTTGCTTGATGAGCTGAAACGGAAATATCCGGCGTGCAAACCGCAGGACGCCTCTTTCCAGGAGTACGGTTTCGGGGCGACGATGGTCACCATCAAGTAGGGCGGGTCACTCTCCGACGGACATCAAATCGCTCATGATGCCGTCCGATACGAAAATTCCTTCGCGGGTGAGCCTGAGCCGCCCGTCCTGTATCTCCAGTTTCCCGTTCTCCAGGTGCGGGCGAGCCATTGCCATGCAGTATTGCCACAGTTCCCTGCCGAATTTCCGCTCCACTTCGGGCAGGGACAGTCCGCGTCGCGTGCGGATGGAAGTCAGGATGCACTCGTTGTAGCGGGTGGTCCGGTCCAGCTGCTCGCGCTCAAACTCCCGCCTGCCGTTTTCGATGGCGTGTATGTACGTCTCCAGCGAGGCGACGTTCCACTCGCGGGTGTCCGTGTCGAAGGAGTGCGCCGAAGGACCGCATCCTAAGTAAGGAATCCCCTCCCAGTAGGCGGTGTTGTGCCGCGAGTACATTCCCGGGCGGCAGAAGTTGGATATCTCGTAGTGCTCGTACCCGGCTTTTCCGAGCGTGTCGGTCAGGGTGGTGAAGAAGCGCAGGCTGCTCTCCTCGTCCACCTCGCGGATGCGGTGCGCTTGCAGCAGTTCGTAGATACGTGTTCCCTCTTCGTAGGTCAGGTGGTAGGCGGAGATATGCTCCACGTTGAGACGGACGGCTTGCTGCAAGTCGCGTTCCCAGCGTTCGTCCGTCTCGCCGGGCAGGCCGTAGATGAGGTCGATGCTCAGGTTGCCGAAGCCGGCGCGGCGGCAGCGGTCTACGGCGTCGATGGCTTGCGCGGCGTTGTGGCGGCGGTTCAGCAGCTTCAGGGTGGCGTCGTCGAAAGTCTGTATCCCCATGCTGATGCGGTTGAAGGGCAACTGTCGCAACATGGCGGTATACGTCTCGTTCAGGTCGTCGGGATTGGCTTCGAGGGTGATTTCCCGGCAATGCTCCATTCCGTAACACTGCCCGATGGTCTCGAATATGCTTCTGAAATCTTCTTCCGCCAGTTGCGAGGGAGTGCCGCCGCCAAAGTAGATGGTCTCGACGGGTGCTCCCCGCAGGTAGTCCTTCCGCATCCGCAGCTCTTCGCACAGCGCACGGATGTAACGGCCTTTCAGGTCGCTGCGGGTGGTGGAGTAGAAGTCGCAATAGATGCAACGCGTCTTGCAAAAGGGGATATGGATGTAGATGCCTGCCATGAGCCTGTAGTTTGGTTGGAGCGCAAAGATACGATATTTTCCGATTCCGTAGCGGGTGGCCCCGCATCTTTATTCGGTTCCGGTGCTTTCATCCCGTAGCGTGTTGCCACTGCAAAACGATTGCAGCGGCACTGCATCCGCTTTGCAGTGTTGCTGCATTCGCTTTGCAGTGTTGCTGCAACCGCTTTGCAGTGTTACTGCATCTATAGTTGCAGCATCACTGCATCCACGGTTGCAGCGTCGCTGCAATATAGTTGCAGTGGCACTGCAAAAGGGTTGCAATGTTTTTGCAGTACGGGGCGCCGCGGCTCATAAGGCTATGGCGCGCCGGGCGGAATGCTTTGGCTGCGGCGTGGCGGGGGAGTTGAGTGGAAAAACCGTGGGCACTTGCCTCTATTATATCGAAGCATTGCTGCGTTTGAAGAGATTGCAGGAAGGGCGGCCGGTCGTTGACTGAGACAAACAAATTACCCGGATTGGCACAGACTGTTTAAACTGGTTGTCTGTGCCAATCCGGGTAACTTGTGGAAGCGTATAACTATCTCTTCAAATTTGTAGTTCGGACACGTCTGCTTGTTGCAGATTGTCTTATTTGTCTCAGTCTAAGATGATGGGCTTGTACTTCGGAACCAGTGCTTTCATGATGCACCATCCTATCAGGTATGCTACGGCGCATACACAGAAGATAACGAAGTATCCGGCGGGTTTTCCCTCAAAGCCCATGAACGTCATGTTGGTCTCTCCGGCGTAAACGAAGAGATTGCCGGCAACGTATTGCAGCAGCATGGAGCTGATGCCACCCGCCATACCGCCGATACCTGTAACCGTGGCGATGGCCGTCTTCGGGAACATATCGCCGACGGTAGAGAAGATATTGGCCGACCATGACTGATGGGCCGCACCGCCGATACCGATCATGATGACCGGAAGCCACGGGGAGACCGTTCCCAAGGGTTGTGCCAGCAGAACCAGCAACGGGAAGAATGCGAAAATCAACATGGCGCGCATACGTGCGGCATAAGGATTCAGCCCCGTCTTATTGATGATGATAGTCGGTAGTTTTCCGCCGTAAATGGAAAGCATCGTAATGGCGTAGAGCGTGAAAATCAAAGCGATGCCCAAGCCTTCGGAGGTCTTGATGCCGAATTGTGTATTCAGGTAGGAGGGAGTCCAGAACAGGAAGAACCACCATACGCCGTCCGTCATGAACTTGCCGATGGCAAATGCCCAAGTCTGTTTGTAGCTGAAACATTGCAGGAATCCCATTTTCTTCTCTTCGGCTTGCGGCGCGGCTTTTCTCTCTTCTTCAGAATTGTCTTGTTCGATGTACTCCAGCTCTGCCTTGTTTACATACTTGCTCTTGGCGGGTGCCGTGTACATGAATACCCAGAATCCCATCCAGATGAAACCGAGTGCGCCGATTACGATAAATGCCATTTCCCAGCCCCATGCTTTTGCCAGCAGGGGGATGGACAGCGGCGCAATCAACGCTCCGATAGAAGCGCCTGCATTGAAGATGGAGGTTGCGTATGCGCGGTCTTTCTTAGGGAAGTATTCGGCGGTAACCTTGATGGCAGCGGGGAAGTTGCCTGCCTCTCCCAGTGCAAGTACGCAGCGTGCTGCAAGGAAACAGTACATACTGATTGTGGCAATGGTGACAACCACGTCGCCTGTGGCGCCCATTAACTCGGCTGCATTGTGCAGGCCTACAAAATGCTCTGTGATGATGCCGCAGAAAGCATGGAGACAGGCTCCCAAGGACCAGATGCCGATGGCCCATAAATATCCTTTTTTAGAACCCAACCAGTCTACAAACCGGCCTGCAAACAACATACAGGCTGCATAGACAAATGAAAAGACTGCTGTAATTGTACCGTAATGTGATTCGTCCCAGTGAAACTCCGGTTTGATAAACTCATCCCAGGTGAGCGATAGTACCTGGCGGTCAAGATAATTAACTGTTGTTGCGAAGAATAACATGGCGCAAATGGTCCAGCGGTAGTTGGACATCTTGCCCAGTGTGTTCTGAATTGTACTCATGATAGTAGATTTATTATTTTAATTGTTGCAAAATTACGCGTTCCCGTGTCATGTGTATGTGCAATATTTGGTGGAAATCATGGAGAAAATGACAAAAATAGGCATAGCCTCCAGCGGCTATGCCTGTTTTCTTGTCTACAGATATTATTTCATATCTGTGTATTTGATTTCATCTTTATCGCTATACTTCAGGTTCTCACCGCCCATACCCCAGATGAAGGTGTAGTTGCTGGTACCTGCGGCTGCATGGATGCTCCATTCGGGAGAAGTGATGGCTTGCTCGTTGTGCAGCCAGACGAGACGTTCCTCTTGGGGTTCGCCCATCAAATGGCAGATTGCATTTCCCGGTTTCAGGTTGAAGTAATAATATGCTTCCATACGACGTGTGTGCGTGTGTGCCGGCATGGTGTTCCATACGGAACCCGGAGCGAGTTCGGTAAGTCCCATCTGCAATTGGTTGGTACCGCCGTCTTTCACTCTTTCCAATACATCTTTTACGATGAGCTGGTTCACAACACGGTCGTTGCTGTCTTCCATCTTTCCATAGTGGTCGGAAATGCCCAAGGCATATTTCTTGGGATTGGCTTTCTGGAGTTTGGCATCGGTCGTAATCAGCTGAGTGACGTACGGTTTGTAGGCCGGAGCCGAGTTGATGTAGAACTTGGCCGGATTGGCGGCGTCATTGCTCTTGAAAGTGACTTCTTTGTTGCCGCAACCTACATAAAGCGCTTCTTTATACTTCATGGGGTATTCCTTGCCGTCCACAGTGACCACTCCGTCGCCACCGGTGTTGATGACACCCAGTTCGCGGCGTTCGAGGAAGTAAGTGATTTCGGGACCCAGTTCGCGGAAAGTTTCCAGTCTCAACACTTTGTTTACAGGCATTGCACCTCCGTAAATCAAGCGGTCGTAGAGTGTATAAGTAATGTTGATTTCATCCGGAGCCATCACTTTGTCCATCATGAACCTGCTTCGCAGAAGTTCTGTGTCATAGTGCTTCACATCCTGCGGGTGGCAGGCTGTCTGCACTTTGTAATTAACTTGGGCGGAAGCCGTAACTGCGGCGGCACCCAACATCAGGGCAATTGCTAATTTTCTCATGTCTGATATAAACTTTTAAATATGAATATACTGTAATTAATTCTCTTTATTTCGCGTTTTGCTGAGCTTCCTTTTCGCTGCGGATGATGATGCGGCGGTTGATGAACATCATACTTGCGGCAATCAGAACCAGCAGTGCGGCACCTACATACGAGAGCTTGATGCCTCTATATATGGTCCAGCCGAAGAACGAAGAGGCGAAGTCGATGGCGCCACCCTGGAAACCTTCGGGGATGTGTGCCGCCTTGTCGCCCGTCTTTGCGAAGACTTCTTGAGCGGCCAGTGTGAAGTCGGGTGCCATGTCGGTCACGAAGTACAGTCCGATTATCAATGTGATAAGTCCGATGATTAATGTCTTGAGCACATTACCTTTGGTGAAGGGCAATATCATCGGGAACAGGTAGAACATTCCGGCAAGCGAAGCCAACGGCAGGAACTGATTGCCCGGCAGGGATACGGCGAGTGCCAGGCTGAGGGGAATCAGGATGACCGATGCTACCAGCGTGGCGGGGTGGCCGATGACCAATGCGGGACTCATTCCGATATGTACTTTCTTGCCGTTGAATTTAGCTTTTACAAGTTCGGAAGTTTTCTCGGAGATGGGTTTCAATCCTTCAATAAACAAGGAAGTGATACGGGGAATAAGCTCCATAACGGCTCCCATGGTGATGCCCAGGAAGAGCACTTTCTTGATGTCGAGCTGTGCGGCCCAGCCTATCAGCATACCTACGATGACACCCAACACCAGCGGTTCGCCTATCACGCCGAATTTTTTCTTCATGCCTTCTGCGTCAATCTCCAGCTTGGAGAAACCGGGAATCTTGTCTAATGCCTTGTTGATAAGTATGGCAAACGGAGTGAAACTTTGGCAGAAAGGTTGGGGAATGGAGATACCGTCCAAGTCGTAGAATTTTTGGAACTTTTCTGCTGTCAGGTCTGCGCAGACCAACGTGATGACGTAGCAGATGATGGCGGCAAAATAGCCCCATGCCAAGTTCTGCCCTGTGACAAAGTATGCCACGGCACCGATGAAGGCAAAGTGCCAGTAGTTCCATAAGTCGATGTTTACGGTACGTGTGGTTTTGGTGATGAGCATCAGGAAATTGACACCTAAACAGATAGGGATGATGAGTGCGCCGACAGCTGTGTTGTAGGCAACGGCGGCGGCAGCGGGCCAACCCATATCAAATACGTTCAGTTGCAGGTGATACAAATCGGATATGGCTTTCAAAGGAGTGTCAAAGTTTGTTGTCAGTAGCGCGGTGACTACACCCAAACCTACGAATCCGACTCCGACAAAGAGACCCGATTTCAGGGCTTTGCCAAATTTCATGCCGATGCACATACCTATAATCGTAAAGATAATAGGCATCATAACAGACGCTCCTAAAGCGATGATATAACCGAAAACTTGTTCCATTCTTTTGTGATTTAATTGGTAAATGATTATGTTTTACAATAGTATACATTGGAAATCGGGGTCAAAAATAAGACCTTTTCCCGATTAATCAAACAGTAAAGGTATAATAAATAGTAAATAAGGATGATTTTGGACAAATTTGTCGTTATCGTGCACAAATTTGTTCGTTTTCGCACACGAAAATCAAAAAATACACCCTCTGCGCCAAAAAGTGCACAGGCCTTTGGGTAGAAACCTCTACTTTTGTTTCGTGAAAGATAATAAGGTCTAATACCCTAAAAAAACAACTTCATGAAAAAGAACATTATTCGTAATTTTATTGTATCCGGTTTATTGTTGTTTTCTGCTTTGAATATGTTTGCACAACGTGTTGGCACAAACCTGCCTTGGTCGGTGCGTATGGTGGAGTCCGAGATGATTCGTTGTCCGGAATCCTGGCAGTTGGATTTCCAGCCGCGGCTGAAATGGGATTATTGCCACGGGCTGGAGTTGCAGTCCATGCTGGATGTCTACGACCGCTACGGCGACCGGAAAATCTATGATTATGCTTTGGCTTATGCCGATACGATGGTGAATGCCGATGGAACGATTAAAATGTATAAACGTGAGGAGTACAGTCTTGACCGTATAAATTCCGGGAAATTCATGTTCCGCATTTACGAACAGACCAAAGACGAGAAGTACAAGAAGGCGCTTGCCTTGATGCGGAGCCAGCTCGACGAGCATCCCCGGAATGCCGACGGCGGTTTCTGGCATAAGAAGATTTATCCGAACCAGGTATGGCTGGACGGCATCTATATGGGTGCTCCTTTCTATGCGGAATATGCGTTCCGCAACAACCTGGTGAACGACTATGCGGATGTCATCAACCAGTTTCTGATGGCTGCCCGGTATACATACGATCCGAAGAATGATGTGTACCGCCATGCTTGCGATGTCAGCCGCAAGGAGCGTTGGGCGGATCCCGTTACCGGACAGTCCAAACACAGCTGGGGACGTGCCATGGGGTGGTATGCCATGGCTTTTGTAGATGCCTTGGATTTTATTCCGGAACATGAGGCGGGACGCGATTCCATGTTGGTTGTCTTCAATAGACTTGCTTCTCAGATAAAGCGTCTGCAGGATTCCAAGACCGGTCTGTGGTATCAGGTTTTGGACAAAAGCGGGGCACCGGGCAATTATCTGGAGTCTTCCTGCTCCACGATGTTTGTGTATTCGCTGTTCAAGGGCGTACGCAAGGGCTACATTGATAAATCTTATTTGCAGGTAGCCGTCAAAGGTTACAAAGGAATCTTGGACAATTTCATAGAAGTGGACAAGGACGGCGTGGTGAGTATCACGAAAGCTTGTGCCGTGGCAGGGCTTGGCGGAAAGGTCTACCGTTCGGGAGATTACGATTATTACATCCATGAAGCTATCCGCAATAACGATCCTAAGGCGGTAGGCCCGTTTATTCTTGCATCATTGGAGTGGGAACGTCTTCAGGATGTGAAGTCGATTGTTAATCAGCAGTGATGAGGGGAACGGCTATGAAAACATTGTGCGGTTTTGTGATTGCTTTGCTTTGTGGAGCAGGCTCATTGTCTGCGGCACAGCAATGGAAAGATACGATTGTGGTGGCCCGCGACGGTACGGGAGATTACCGTACGTTGACCGAAGCGATAGAGGGCATCCGTGCCTTTATGGATTATAAGGTGACGGTTTTGGTCAGGAAAGGAGTATATAAAGAAAAGGTTGTCCTTCCTTCGTGGCTGGAGAATGTCGAATTTATCGGCGAGGAAGTGGAGAATACTGTTATTACCTACGACGATCATGCCAATATCAACAAGATGGGAACTTTCCGTACCTATACGTTGAAGGTAGAGGGCAGTTCCATTACCTTCAGGAACCTGACGATAGAGAATAATGCGGCGCGCTTGGGGCAGGCCGTTGCGCTCCATACCGAGGGCGACCGCCTGGTTTTCATCAACTGTCGTTTCCTGGGAAACCAGGATACCATTTACACCGGGGCGAAAGGCACTCGCCTCTATTTCCAGGATTGCTACATTGAGGGGACTACCGACTTTATCTTTGGTCCTTCTACGGCACTGTTCAAGGCGTGCATCATTCATAGCAAGGCCAATTCGTACATCACGGCAGCTTCTACTCCGAAAGACGTTGAAGTGGGATATGTTTTCAAGGATTGCAAGTTGACGGCCGCGCCGGGCGTTGATAAAGTCTATTTGGGGCGTCCGTGGCGTCCCTATGCGGCTACTGTGTTTCTCAACTGCGAGTTGGGCAGGCATATTTGTCCGGCAGGCTGGGACAACTGGCGGAATCCCGGGAATGAAAAGACAGCCCGCTATGCCGAATACGGAAATACAGGCGAAGGAGCCGACAATCCAAACCGGGTGAAATGGGCAAGGCAGCTGACCAAGAAGGACGCTGCCAAGTACGAAGAAACGGCTTATCTCTTCAGTCTATGCAGTGAGTGGCAGCCGTAAGCAATCAGTCTTACGGTTTCAGGAAGTCCGCTCTCATGGGGCTGAAGCAGTCAATCAGTATGCCGGCTTCCAGGCAAATGCATCCATGTTCGGCATCCGGTTCGATATAGATGCCGTCGCCTGCCGACACGATTTGTTTTTCGCCGTTTACGGTGAATTCGAACTTGCCGCTTGCCACATAAGTCGTTTGGGTGTGATAATGCGTATGCGGAGTGCCTGTCGCGCCTTGTTCGAATTTGACCTTGACCAGCATGACCTGGCCGTCGTATCCCATGATTTGCCGTACGACACCTTCACCGGCGGGTTCCCATGTTTTCTCGTTCTCGAGGATAAATGTGTTGCTTCTTGTCTTTTTCATTGTGTGGATAAATTAAACTGACGCAAATATACGATATAAATAATTAAGTTTGAAAGTATGAAAAATAAATTGATTCTGTTGTTGGCGACATTCTTCCTCTGTTCCGCTTTCAAGGCTGACAGGCCGGTCATCACTATCTTTATGATTGGCGATTCGACGATGGCCGACAAGTCGTTGGCAGGCGGCAATCCCGAAAGAGGGTGGGGGCACGTGTTGCCCGGTTTCTTTTCTGAAGAGATACGGGTGGACAACCACGCGGTGAACGGGCGCAGTTCCAAGAGTTTTATCAATGAAGGGCGTTGGGACAAGGTGCTTTCACTGATAAAGAAAGGTGATTATGTCTTCATCCAGTTCGGGCACAATGACGAGAAGCCCAGTGCCGACCGGCATACGGACCCGGGTACGACTTTTGACGCCAACCTGCGCAAGTTTGTCAATGAGACCCGTGCCAAGGGAGGCATCCCTGTCTTGTTCAACTCCATTGTGCGCCGTAATTTCGGAACGGCCGGCAATAAGGCTGTGGCAGAAGCCATCCTTCAGGACGACATCCGCAAGGGAATCAATCCCGATGCCAAACGGGAGGCCTCTCAGGAGACTGACGTTGCGGAAGGAGACCGGTTGATTGATACGCATGGAGCCTACCTGGACTCCCCGCGCAGGGTGGCAAAAGAGCTGGACGTGCCTTTTATCGATATGAACAAACTTACGCACGACCTGGTAGAGGGATTGGGGCCGCAAGAGTCGAAGAAGCTTTTTATGTGGGTGCCGGCCGATGCAATCGCTGCCATGCCCAAAGGGCGTGAAGACAATACCCACCTGAACATCTATGGCGCGCGCGTCATTGCCGGTATGACGGTAGATGCCATTGCCAAGGAAGTGCCCGAACTGGCAGCTTACGTCCGTCATTATGATTTCGTGGTGGCGCAAGACGGCAGCGGTGATTTCTTTACCGTGCAGGAAGCCATCAATGCCGTACCCGACTTCCGTAAAGGTGTACGCACTACGATATTGGTGCGCAAAGGCATATACAAGGAAAAGTTGATTGTGCCCGAAAGCAAGATTAACGTCTCCCTGATAGGTCAGGAAGGGGCTGTCATTTCATACGATGACTACGCCGGCAAACATAATCTTTTCGGTGAGAACAAGGGTACGTCCGGTTCGTCTTCCTGCTATATCTATGCGCCCGACTTTTATGCGGAGAATATCACGTTCGAGAATACGTCCGGTCCTGTGGGGCAGGCGGTAGCGTGCTTTGTCAGTGCCGACCGTGTTTATTTCAAACATTGTCGTTTCCTCGGCTTCCAGGATACGCTCTATACCTACGGAAAAGGAGTACGGCAGTATTATGAGGATTGCTACATAGAAGGCACTGTCGACTTCATATTCGGCTGGTCCGTAGCAGTGTTCAACCGCTGCCACATCCACAGCAAGCGCGATGGCTATGTCACGGCACCCTCTACCGATGAAGGACAAAAATACGGTTATCTGTTTTATGACTGCAAACTGACCGCAGATGCGGGCGTGGGCAAGGTCTACTTATCCCGTCCGTGGCGTCCTTTTGCCCGGGCTGTGTTCATTCATTGCGATTTGGGAAGGCATATCCTTCCCGTCGGTTGGCACAATTGGAATAAGAAAGACGCCGAGAAGACCGTTTTCTATGCCGAGTATGACAGCTATGGTCCGGGAGCTGCCCCCAAGGCACGTGCCGCCTTTTCGCATCAGCTGAAAAACACGAAAGGGTATGAGATGGAGACTGTCCTTGCCGGTAACGACGGTTGGAATCCGGTTGCCAATGGCAATGCGTTGGTTGATGTCAAACGGTGATTTAGTGATTAGTGATAAGTGATAAGTGAGTGATGATTCTATGACATTAACTACTAATCACTAATCATTTATCACTAATCACTTATCACTAACTACTTATCACTAATCACTAAATCAAAAAATTCCATCACCTCCTTCTGCATTTCTTTGTTGAAGAAGTGCTTTTCTTCCCAAAGTTTGGTAACAAGTCTGTCTCCGGCGTTTTGGCTTTCCCATACGGTTCTCATTGTCCGATACGCGTCTTTCACTCCTTCTACGGGGAATAGTTTGTCTTTGGTTCCGTTGAAGAACAACGACGGCTTGGGACAGGCGATGCTTGCCGTATGCGGATAGTCCAGGTAGCACCTCAGGTTGGGGATAAGCATGGAGTAGGCGGAACCGCCCTTGTTCTGGTTGTTGGTCAGCGTCATCAGGTGTTCCGTCGTGTTCATCCAGCAGATGGAAGCGGATGCCTTTACGCAGTCGGTCAGTGCGGCAAGCATCCACGAACGGTACGCTCCCATGGAGAAGCCCAGGCACCCGACCCTCTCCGCATCCACCATTGGCAGAGAAGCCAGAAATTCAGCACTGCGTACGTCGTCTATATTGATAATGGCTCCCCAGGATGTCCCCATTTGCATGAAGTTGGACGCCAATGCCTGTTGCCCTTCGTAGCTCACTCCTTCCTTCCGTCCGCGTTCTCCCCAGAACAAGGCATCGATGGCCAGTACCACATAACCGTTTTGCGCGAAATAGTCTCCTGTATATTGCCCGTCGTAACAGCGTGCCACCCACTCATCGGCGTCGGCCGAGACTTCCGGTGCCACCCCGAAAGGGCAGACCATTTTCTCTTTGCCGATGGAGAAATGCGCCCCGTGGTCGTGCAGCATGATGATGGCGGGGAAAGGCCCTTTCCCGTCGGGAACCAACAGATAGGCCGGTATGCGCGACCACTCCGAGACGTTAAACCATATTTTACGTGCCTCATATCCCGCGCGCCGCTCTGTCCCGACAACGGACATATTGTATTCTTTGGGAGCTGGCGGCAGGTTCCGCATACAGTCCGTCAGCGTTCTGCGCGCCTCGGTTCTCCACTTCCCGAACTCCTTTGTGGCGGAGTTTCCCCAGGCCTCGGGATAGGTAAGCTGTTGCTTCAGCTGCTCGTAATAGGCAGGCATATTCTTTATGATCTCGTAGCTTATTGTATCTGTTTGCGCTTTTGTCTGGCGGCCGGTGAGGAGGAAAATGGAGCAAAGTATGATAAATAGTCTCATGATGATAGTTTTAATAATGGCAAAGATACAAGATTTTTCAATGAAATATGTATCTTTACGCCACGTATAATGAATATATTATGAGAAAAATCTTATATCTGATTGCCGGTTTGATGTGCGCGTTGCCGCTGAAGTCGCAGCCTGACTGCCTGTTTACCCACTATTCATCCGAGGAAGGACTTTCGCAAAATACGGTGATGTCCATATTGCAGGACAGGAAAGGGAATATGTGGTTTGCCACATGGGACGGCATCAATAAATTCAACGGGTATGCTTTCAAGAGCTATAAGGCGAAGTTTGACAATCAGATTAACCTGACAAACAATCGGGTGGACCGTATCTATGAAGACAAGTACGGTTTCCTCTGGTTGCAGACGTATGATAACCGGGTCTACCGCTTTGACACCCGTTCCGAAATCTTCGAGAGCGTCCCCGCCACGGAGGAACAGGGCCGGGGAGCGGTTATCACCTCGCTCAAGGTGCTTCCATGCGGTTCCGTATGGCTGCTTTCGGAGAACGAGGGGGCTATCCGCGTGAAGACCAATCCGGCCACTTACCGGCTCACCTCGGAGTGGTACTCGGCCAAGTCGGGGCGGTTGCCGGCCACATTGGTGTATGATATCTATGAAGACGCTGCCGGAAACGAGTGGATACTGACCAACAACGGAGTGGGAATGCTTGCCGAGGGCAGTAAGGAACCGGTCTCTTATTTTGTGGAGACCGCCAACAAGGAAGAGGCGGATGGGCAGGTCTTCTATACCGCCCAGGAGTATGGCAATGAAATCTTCTTCGGTTCGGACAACGGGCGTGTGTGGCGCTATCAGAAAAAAGACGGACAGTTCCTTCATTTGCAGCTGCCCGCATCTTCCCGCGTGGTGGCAATCAGGAAAGTCGGCGGGCAGGAGCTTGTGATAGCGACGGAAAACGATGGATTCTTCACTTACAACATACCTTCCCGGTCAATCGAACACTACGAAGCCGCCCGCTTGCCCAAAGTGCCGGTGCGGTCTGTCTATGTAGACAAGTACTCGGAAATCTGGTTTGAGCAGGAAGTGCCGGGCACCGTCGCGCATTTCAACTCGAAAACAAAGGTGCTGAAGACGGAAGTCGTACGCGTGGAGCCGACCAGCACGGACCGTTCACGCCCGGCATTCCATGTGCACGAAGATATTTACGGGACGGTGTGGGTGCATCCCTACGGAGGCGGTTTTTCGCGTTTCGACAGGGAGGGCAACTGCCTGCGCCCCTTCTACAACGGCTTGTCGGATGCCGACTGGCAGTTCTCCAACAAGATTCATTCGGCTTTCTCCGACAGGCAGGGCAACCTGTGGATGTGTACCCACTCCAAGGGGCTGGAAAAAGTTACTTTCCATCCTTCCCTGTTCAGTATGATAACGCCCGAACCCCACCGCTACGAGTCGTTGAGCAACGAGGTGCGCGCGCTGTGCGAAGACGCGCAACACAATCTCTGGGTGGGGCTGAAGGACGGCAAGCTGAGGGTGTATGATAAGCACCGTACGGAATACGGATACCTGACGGAAAACGGCGCCCTGTCCCGTACGGGCACCCCGCTCCGGGGAAATGTCTATTTCATCTTCCAGGACAGCAAGCATAACCTTTGGATTGCGACCAAAGGCGACGGCCTGGTAAAGGCGGAGCCACAGGGCGGGATGCGTTATAAGCTGGTGCGTTACCAATATCGGAAAGAGGATATCTACAGTCTGAGCGATGACAACGTGTATTGCGTCTACGAAGACGGAAAAGGACGCATCTGGGTCGCCACTTTCGGGGGCGGAGTCAATTACCTGACCCGCAACTGGGGCGGCAAGGAGATATTTGTCAACCACCGCAATAACCTGAAAGACTTCCCTATCGACAAATGCCATAAGGTGCGCTTCATTACCGGCGATTATCGGGGGAACATCTGGATTGCCACTACCGCCGGTGCACTGATGGTGAACGAAGGTTTCAAGAACCCGGAAGATGCCGTGTTCCATCATTACCTGCGTGTGCAGGACGATGTGCATAGCCTGAGCAACAACGATGTGCATTGGATTCTGTCCACCCGGAACAAGGAACTCTATCTGGCCACTTTCGGCGGAGGACTGAACAGGTTGCAGTCGGTAGATGCCGACGGAAACGCCGTGTTCCGGTCGTACAGCGTCGAGGACGGCCTGCCTTCCGATATGCTGCTTTCCGTTCGGGAAGATAACAAAGGCAATCTTTGGATGAGCACGGAGAACGGCATCAGCAAGTTCATCCCCGAAGAGGAGAAGTTTGAGAACTATGCCGACAAGCGTATGCCGTTCCGCGCACGTTTCAGCGAAGCGGCATCGGTCTATACCTCATGGGGAGAACTCATGTACGGCACGAGCAACGGCATTTTCCTTTTCAATCCGGATTCCACCCGGAAAAGCGGCTACGTCCCGCCGCTCGTCTTCTCCAAACTGCTGATATCGAACGAAGATGTGGCTCCGGGCGACAATTCGGTGTTGCGGCAGAGCCTGGATGACACCCGCGAGCTGAAGCTCTCCCACCAAGAGAATATTTTCACCATCCAGTTTGCGGCGCTCGACTATACGGAACCCGCCGAGATACAGTATGCCTATATTCTGGAAGGCTTTGAAAAATCTTGGAACTACGTGGGCAAGCAGCGGATGGCCACTTATACCAACCTGCCCAAGGGGCATTATGTGTTCAAGGTCCGCTCCACCAATGCCGAGGGAATATGGACGGAGAACACCCGGTTGCTCGACATCGAGGTGCTCCCTTCCTTCTGGGAGACTCCCTTTGCCTATTTCCTGTATGTGCTGTTCGTGTTGCTGATTATTGTGACGGCCGTTTATATCCTGTTCACCATCTACCGCCTGAAACATGAAGTCTCCGTCGAACAACAGGTGACGGATATGAAATTGCGTTTCTTTACGGACATTTCCCACGAATTGCGCACTCCTTTGACGCTGATTTCAGGACCTGTGGAGTATGTGCTGGAGCACACGCCCCTGCCGACGGATGCCCGCGAGCAGTTGCAGGTGGTGGAGCGCAACACCAACCGTATGCTGCGCCTTGTCAACCAGATACTCGACTTCCGCAAGATTCAGAACAGGAAAATGAAGATGCAGGTGCAGCGCGTCGATGTGGTGGCGTTTACCCGCAAGATTATGGGCAGCTTCGATTCGGTGGCCGAGGAACACCGCATCGACTTCCTGTTCGAGACGGAAAAGCCCGAACTCTACCTGTGGGTAGATGCCGATAAGTACGAGAAGATAGTCTTCAACCTGCTTTCCAACGCTTTCAAGTACACGCCGAACGGAAAGATGATTAAACTGTTCATCCATGAAGACGAAGAGACGGTCTCCATCGGTGTGCAAGACCAGGGTATCGGCATCGCCGAGAATAAGAAGAAGTCCATCTTCATGCGTTTCGAGAATCTGGTAGACCGCAATCTGTTCAATCCGAGCACGGGCATCGGCCTGTCGTTGGTGAAAGAGCTGGTGGAGATGCACAAGGCGCAGATTTCGGTGGATAGCAAACTGGGCGAAGGCAGCTGCTTCAAGATAGACTTCCTGAAAGGCAAGGAACATTATGACGAATCGGTGGAGTTCATGCAAGACGACGTCACGGCGGGACTGGAAGCCCACCGCCAGCTGCAGGCGGTGGCGGGAGAATCCTCCCTTCCGCAGCCGGAAGCCGGAGAGATTCCGCAAGCGGACGAAGGCGGCGAAACATCCAAGGGCTTGATGCTGCTGGTGGAAGACAATTCCGAACTGCGTATCTTCCTGCGCAGCATCTTCGCTTCGGAATACCGCATCGTAGAGGCCGCCGATGGCATGGAAGGCAAGGACAAGGCACTGCAATTCTTGCCGGACATCATCATCAGCGACGTGATGATGCCCGAGAAAGACGGCATCGCCCTGACCCGCGAACTGCGTGCGGACATGACCACCAGCCACATCCCTATTGTGCTGCTTACGGCGAAGTCGTCCATCGAAAGCAAGCTGGAAGGGTTGGAATACGGAGCCGACGACTACATCACCAAACCCTTCAGCGCCACTTACCTGAAAGCGCGCGTGAAGAACCTGCTTGCCCAGCGGCAGAAGTTGCAGGCCTTGTACCGCCAGGGCCTGATGCCGGCAGGGACTGTCGCTCCCGTTTCCGGCGAGGGGCAGGAAGAGAAGGCCGCCGGTGCTCCGGAAGCGGGCAAGTCTCCGGCAATGTCGCCCAACGACCGCAAGTTCATGGACAAACTGCTCGAACTGATGGAGAAGAACATGGACAACGGCGATTTGCTGGTGGACGATTTCGTGCAGGAACTGGCCGTCAGCCGTTCGGTCTTCTTCAAGAAACTGAAAACCCTGACCGGCTTGGCACCCATCGAATTCATCAAGGAGATGCGCATCAACCGTGCCGTCCAGCTGATAGAGACCGGCGAGTACTCCATGACGCAGATATCCTATATGGTCGGCATCAACGACCCGCGCTACTTCAGCAAATGCTTCAAGCAGAAAATGGGGATGACACCGACGGAATACCGGGACAAGGCGTTGAAGTAGTGTGCCGGTCGTATCGGGCAAACTTTTTGGAGGGATTATGAATAACGAGAGGGGCATCATTCACATGATGCCCCTCTTCCTTGCAAAGAATGTCCATTCAAAGACATTCGGTTTTGCACTTTAAAAGTGCATTAATATCCTGGGTTCTGGTCTTCCATGCTCAGCTGGTTGTTGGCGTCAATCGCGGTTTGCGGGATGGGCCATAACAACTTCTCGCCGATGGCGGTAGCCGCGATTCCTTTCAAGCGGGTATTATACAGGTTGTTATACTCTACAAGCTTGCCCGTACGGCGGAGATCCATGCGGCGGTAGCCGTTACCAAACATTTCGCAGGCCGATTCTTTCAAGATTACATCCAGGTCAATGCTTTGGGCATCCTTTAAACCGGCACGTTTACGGACAGAGTTCAAGCGTTCGAGCGCTTTGGGACTGTTCATCTTGTAATAAGCTTCGGCAGCCACGAAGAACATCTCAGGCAGGGTAATGATATGTAAGTCACGGAAACTTCTTCCTGCCTCGTACACCGCTCTCCGGCTATCATCGAACTTGCGGCAAGGATGACAAGACCAGCTCATCTTGGTACAATCGTCGCTGTCGTAATCATATTTTGCAATTACACCATCAGGAAATTCCTTTAAGTCTTCCACATAAATGGACATCGGTTCCATGCGTGCGGACAGTTCGTTTTGCGGAATCACGAATGTGTTCTTACGGTTGTCCGGGTCTTCGGCACGCCATGCTGCTACTGAGGCAGCGTCGCATTCCCAGTAAGCCGGATAGTAGACTCCTACCATCTTTCCCTGGGCGGTTTGTCCGTTTTTGTAGAATGCGAAGTAGTCGCCGATAGGGGAACCGTTCTCTTTGAAACCGCCATCAGTGGTCCACTCCTTTTTCACAAGCAGGGTTTTCATGAAAGTGGCATCGTAGCGTTTGTCGCCAGGTTCGAAATAGCGTAACATATGCATATTGGGGATGCAGTTGGAAGAACCGTTCTTCATGCCTTCTTCGGCTCCGCCATAATAGTTGGAAAACATACTTTGCCAGCGGTTACCGTCATTACTGTCATGCTGGTTCGCTTCATCATATTCCAGGTCGAAAATAAATTCAGCGTCATCGTCTCCCGAACGGTCGGCGGCCCATAAGTCTGCAAACTCGGTAGTCAGTTCACGCCCGTTGATTACTTGGTCGGCATACTTGGCTGCTTCTGCAAAATAAGCATCATTCTTCAAGTCCCATGCTGCTGACAAGTAGGTTTTGGCAAGCAGCGCTTTGGCCGCTTCAATGCTGGCTTCGCCACCGCCTTGGGTTGCAGAACTTGCTACCAGTTTATTGTTGGAGATAATACTGGTCAGTTCGGTGATAATGTGGGTGTAAACGGCTTCTGCTGTAGCACGTGGATAACCCTTGATTGCGGAAGCCGCATAGTCCGTCACCAAAGGAACGCCGCCGAAGTTGTTTACCAGCAGGTAATAATAAAGAGATTCTACAAAACGCCCTTCATCAATGGCTTTCTGCTTCACGTCGTCACTGACTGATGCCGTTCCGGCATAGTATTGGATGGCAAGGCATGAGCGGATGCCGTCGTAACAGTATGTATAGAAATTTGCCACAGTACCGTTTTCGGGAGTGAAAGTCGACCAGCGGTGCAGTGCATGGCTGAGTTCGTTACGCCCGTCTTGGTAAATATCCGTACCGGCATGGAAGAACAGGTTCACATCGCTGTTGTTATAGATGTTCTTTAATTGGGCATACGCATCATAGACTAATGATTGGAACCCGGAAGCTGTGCTGAAATAGTCAATGTCGGTCACAGAACTTTTGTTGTCCGGAGTCAGGAAGTCACCGCATCCTGCCAATGTCATGGAGCTTGCCATGCACATTGTATATAATAATTTTCTATATAGTTTCATACGTTTGGTTATTAGACAGATTAGAATTTGATGTTAGCACCGATTTGGTAAGTCACGGAAGCCGGACCGCCATCGGTCAGATTGGCGCTTGCCCATTCCGGGTCGAAACCTTTGTACTTGGTGAAGCAGAACGGATTGAGTACGTTGACGTAGAGGCGCAGATGTTTTACGGATATCTTGTTCATCCAGCTCTTCGGGAATGTATAGCCCAATGTGATATTTTTCACTTTTACGAAAGAGGTCTTGTGGTATCTCACGCCGGAGCTGCTCTTGCTGAAGTAGCCGCCGCCTGTCTTTTCCGTATTGTTCGGATAAGGATAGGCACCCACGTGTGCGGTTTCCAGGTAAGTGATATCGCCGGTTGCCTTGTCCAGTACCGGTGTGCCTGCCGGAATGTAATAGTCGAAACTTACTTTCTGGCGGCCGCGGTCGCTGATGTCCATATATTGTTCGTGGAAGTAGCTGCGCGACCATTGTCCTTGTTTGGTATAGAGCATGAAGGAGAAGTCGAATCCTTTGTAGGTCATGGACGAACTCAGGCTTCCGGTCCATTTCGGGTCTGTGCAGCCATAAATCTGTTTGTCGTCATCGTCAATCTTGCCGTCGTTGTTCCAGTCGTTGACAGCCATCTGGCCTTCATACCATTTCAGCTTGTTGGGGCTCTTCGGACCGTATTTGTCATAAACCTCTTGCAGGGTATAGTGGATATCACCGTCTTTCGTGTGCATCGTGATGCCGTTTTCTGTGATGATGCCTGCGTATGTATAGTCGCGCAATACATTCAGACGTTCACCGATAAACCAGTTCTTTGTAACGTCGTCGCCATTGGGCAGTTCTTTGATTTTGCTCCAGTTGCGGGCGAAAGCCACGTTTACATCCCATGTGAATTTGTTGTTACGGATGATACCGAAGTTCAGCCCTAACTCGATACCGCTGTTCTGAACGGAACCGATGTTGGTGGTAATGTCTTTTTCTCCGGTTTCCAGAGGTACGGTAGCTTTCATTATCTGTCCGTCGGCCAAGCGGCGGTAAGCGTCGGCTGTTATGTTGATGCGGTTCTGCAGAACGGCGAAATCCACACCGAAGTTGAACTCTTTGATTTTCTCCCACATCAGGTTGCGGTCTATCAATCCGTTGCCGTAATATCCTTGGTATTCATGACCGCCCATTACTATGTAATTGGGACCGGCTGCGGAAGACATGGTGACATAATCGTTTACGTTGTTGTTACCGGTGATACCGTAAGATAAGCGTAGTTTCAGGTTATCCAACCATTCCACGTCTTTCAGGAAGTCTTCCTCGGAAGCGCGCCATGCCACGGCGGCAGACGGGAACCAACCCCAACGGTTACCTTCGGCGAAGCGTGAAGAACCATCGGCACGTACGGTTACGGTCGCCATATAACGCTCTTTGTAGGCGTAGTTCAAACGGGCTGCGACGGAAACCATGGAAGACTCCGTATACGTAGAACCTGTGCCCCAGTTCTTGCTGCCTTTATTCATAGCGTTGAAGGAGAGTTTGTCGTCCGAGATACCCTCTACGCTTTGTGTATAGGTCTCCTTGTTCGTCTTGTACATGGAGAACAATCCCATTGCACCGATTCTGTGGTCGCCCCATGTTTTGGTGTAGTCCACTTGGTTGTCCCAGGTCCAGTCCAAACGGTCCGTGTTCGTTACCTCGGCCCTGTTGCTCTTCTTGTTCTGATAATAAGCAGTACCCAAAGGATATTTGTCTGATACGCCTGTACCCATGAAAGTGCCTTGACGTCCGTGGTAGAAGTTGGGAGAGAATGTAGTTGTGAATTTCAAACCTTTCATCAGGTTGAAACGCAGGTATGCGTTACCGAAAACGTGGAACTTACGTGTCTGGTTTTCGTAAGCGTCAATCTCGAAGTCTACCAACGGGTTTGGAGTGGAGGTCAATGACATATTGCCCACTTTTGCAGGCAGAGGCAGCAGGTTGCCGTCTTCGTCCCAGGGAGAAACCACCGGAGCAAACCAAAATGCATTATTGTAAGGAGAATATGCGTTGGAAGAGTCTGTGAACCAATCGTTCTGTACATCATATACCAGGTTGACTGACATTCCGGCTTCCACTACTTTGGAAAGTTTGCTGTCGAATGCGCCTTTGATGTTGAAACGGTTGTAGTCGTTCTTTCTGAAGACGTTCTCCTCACCCTGATAACCTACGCCCAAACGGTAGTTGGTTGTTTCGCTGGCACCGCTGGCGCTGATGAAATGGTTCTGTTGCGAACCGGTCTGCAATACTTGGTCCGCCCAGTCATAGCCTTCGTTGTTCATCCAGCGGTCATACAGCGGAGAACCTTTCCAGTCTGTTCCGTTCTGGAATACCGATTGCAAGTCGGAATCTTTGATTACATATTTGATATGCCCCGTGTCGTCCGGACCGCTTGAGGTCGTATATTTGGCGAAACGGTAGTTCATCCATTCCGTAGCCCCCATAAAGTCCGGCATACGGGCGACCTTGCGGATGCCGTAGTAACCGTCGTAGGTGATTTCTACCGGTTGTGCCTTGTTCTGTCCGGCACCCGACCCCTTTGTGGTAATCAAGATTACACCTTCGGAGGCGCGTGAACCGTAGATGGCGGTAGAAGAAGCATCCTTAAGTACGTCGATACGTTCAATATCTTCGGAGTTCAGGAAGTCGATGGAAGAAACCACCATACCGTCTACCACATAGAGCGGGCCTGCGGAATTGTTGATTGAAGATTGTCCGCGAATCTGCATATTGAACTTTCCGTTGGCGCGGCTGTTGGCTTGTGTGATGTTCACACCCGGCACCGAACCCTGCAATGCGTCTTCCACGCGAAGGGCGCCACGTGCGGCCAGTTTCTCGGAAGATACGGAAGATAAAGAGCCCGTTACGTCCGTCTTCTTCATCGTACCGTAGCCCACAACCACCACCTCGTCTAACGCCTGTGCGTCTTCTTTCAGTGTTACTTTAATCTTGTTTTGATTGCCCACTGTCACGGTTTGTGAGATATAACCGATAAATGATACCTGGATTTTCGCATTGGGCTGTACGTTAAGTCTGAAATTACCGTCGATGTCGGTGATTACACCGTTGGTTGTACCTACTTCCAATACGTTCGCACCGATGATAGGTTCACCTGTACCGTCTACTACGGTACCTGAAATCTGGTGACCTTGTGCAAAAGCGACTAAACACAACATACTCAATGATAGAGTAGCTAATGCCCTTTTGGCAAGTCTTTTTAGATTCATAAGTCTGTTTTTTATAGTTATTAAATATAAAAAGGTTAACATCTATTTTCGGATGTTCCTTTTTGTTACCGGATGCAAATGTATGTCATAGATTGCCAAGTGCTTGGTATTTTTTGGTATTCTTTGTGGAAAAATTAGTTTTTACTCCTTGATTTTTTGTATGCGCAAACTCCTTACCCCCTTCACAACTCCCTGTTTATCGGGCTTTGCGGGTGAAGGGGTGGAGGATGGGCTATGCGAGTCTCACCACCGGATAATAATTCCCGTAGCGGCCGTGCTTCCGCAAGAAACCGGCGGGTGCGAGCTGTTGCGAGAAAAGGTTGGGGTTTGTTCCCCGCAGGGCGGCTGCGTTCTGCTTTTTCAGTTCTTTGAAGATGTCGGCGGCAGAGAGGTGTAGCACGCTCTCTGCCGGGTCGGCGGCGGTTGCGGGGCGGAAACAGCTGTGCAGCACCTCGTCCGCCAGGTTGCGGCGTTGGAAGGCAAGGTTACGCTCTTGCAGTTTCTGTTCCTCTTCGGCGGTGAACCAGTGGCGCGCATCGGCGGCGAGTTCCTGCTTGAACTGGGCATGGATTTGTTTGTGCTCGATGTGGAATTGCATTTTCGCTGTAGGATGATTGATTTCTCCTCATGGAAAGAGTCGCTGTCGACCTCTGTCGACAGTCCTGTCTACAGTAGTCAACGGTTCTGTTGACAGTTGTCGATAGCCCTGTTGACTAAGGTTAACAGCCACTCTTTTTATGGGAAAAAATAGATTATCTCATAGGAAAACCTTACTTTACCACAGAATAAACTCAAAGCAACACACAATGGCAATTCGTTTTGAATGGTATGAGAACCCGGTGCCGCCGTTGCTTGTCAGCCGAAGTACTTTTTGTAATCTTGCGATAGGATGTCGGCACATCCTTCGGCGATTCCGGTTATCATGTCCATCCCTTTCTTGCGCGATATGCGAATGCTTTCGCCTACGGCCAGCATATCTTCAATGTCCGGTTTTCCGTGGTTATTGGCGGAAGTGGCGTGCTCACCGTTGTAGCCGTTGCTGCATAAGGTCAAGTCGTATGCCGGAGCCAATAGCCAGCATCCCTCCTTGCAGATGAAGCTGAAGTTCTTGGCATGGTCGTCTTTGTTGTCTGTCAGGATGTTGAATACCATGCGGCGGAACATTTCATCCACCTGTGCGGGGTCTTGTGTGAGATAGCCGGTGAGGTGGAGCAGGTGTTTATAATCAGATTTTGGGGTGTGGATGGACTCGCTCAGAAGGGCGCCTGCCGTGGCGACGTGTAGCCGGACACCGTTTTCTATGTCGAAACGTCGGGTGGCGAAATACTTTCCGTCTATCAATTTGAAGTCGGGTACCGTGATGCCGCATCTGCGTGCCGCTTCGTTATAGCGGTACTCCATTACTCCCATATCCTGCGGGTCGTACGTATGGCGGAATTTGACTAACCACGAACCGTCTGTGTCGTGGAGCAGGCACTTCGGCCGGCATCCGCCCGAGTTTCCGCTGTTGAAGTAGAGGATATCTTCGTCCTTGTCAGATTTCTCGGACAGTATGTCCAAGGCCATTTGCTGGAGTTTTTCCAGTTGGGGGAGTGCTTTTTCCTCGCCGATGTATGTTTCGGGAATGTAGCAAAGCGCCCCCATGCCGGATGTGCCGACGATGCTCAGACGTTGCAAGGGTGTCAGGTTACTGTCGTTTATGCCTTGTTTTTTCAGCAGTCGGTTCAGCAGGTAGTGTCCGTAGCCGTCGGGCAGGCTGTCCTCGAAAATGCCGAAGTTTCCCCAAAACGGTTCAGCCCGTGCGATGAACAAATCCGGTTTTAGCGGCAGGTCCAACGGGGAGATTGAGAACCCGTCTGAAAGCCATGATTTGTCGTACTGAAAGGCACACAGCCTGTTGTCGGGTGTCATGCTGAGTGTTCCTACAGTGCGTTCGTGGTAGGTTACCGATAGTTTACTTACTGAATTCATTGCGTCCTTTCTTTCTGTTTTTGTTCCTGTTGATTGTTTCCAGTTCTTCCATCGTGCTGTACAGCGGTTCGGACAGCAATGTCTTGATGTCTTTGGCATATCCCAAGGCTTTGGCCAAGGCCACGTAGGAAGCCAGGGAGATGGTGTGTTTCTGTTCGAACTTGGCGATGGTGGGGGTGGGGACTCCGCTGAGTTCGGTGAGCGCTTCGCGCGACAGCCCTTTTTCCAGTCTGCGCCTTTGCAGATTGTCGGCGAGGATGGCCAATAGCTCATTGGGGGTATCGATGTCAAAGTTGTAGTATAATTGCATATTATAGTATCTTAAATGGCTCGTTTTGGTTGATATTGAATACTATTGTATCTGATGCAAAGGTAATCTTTTTCTTGTGAAAAGCAAAAGGGGCAGAGTGTGTATGTTGTTTTTGTTTGGGACATATGTCATACTCAACAGTCGCCATTCATACACCGGATGGGAAAACGGAGCGTCAGGTCATGCTGCTGACTAATGAACAGAGGCTGCTTGCGCCACTGATCTCCGGACAAAATTAATTGGGGTGTCTCAATAACGAAGTCAGGAATTGGGTGTATCATTCTCCGGAAAGTTTACGCTATATTTACCCTCACACCCTCACTATCCGGTGTACTTACTTGTTCATCAGCGGTTTAATGTGTGGTAGCAGCTGTGAGAGCAAGTGTGAGGGTAATCGTTTGCCCTCACTGCTTTTTTTTACTGTTTTACTTAAAACTTTGATAAATAGATGTTTATGTAGATGGTCTGCTGTCATAGTTAGAACCCATCGTTTTTCAGTCGCCGATGCTACAGTTTACATGAATTTATTCCTTAATTCTCCGGTCTCCATTTTGCAAGTGTTCGCCCTGTACTTTTCTTTCCGAAAATCAAAGGTTTATCAAGTGTTCACTGCCGTGGTTCGAAATGTTCACAGTTGTGGACATATCTGTTTACTGCTGTGGACACTTCGAACCACGGCAGTGGACACTTGATCGATGTGAAGGAATAACAGAAGCAATCTTAAGGCGGAACGGATGAATACTTAAGGGAAACGAGTGAAAGTTAAGGGGAGACGGATGAAAGTTAAGAAGAAAAGCGGAGATCGCTACGCGGATAGAGCGGCGGGAAAGTACATGGATGATGTCGATATCAGGGTGGTTTTGTAGGATTTTCGAAGAAATGCGGGATGAAAGGAAAATGTGATAAAATACTGTTTGTTAGTTCGTTGAAGCAAAACAGTGAAAAAAATAGTGAGGGTAAACGCTTGCTCTCACACTTGCTCTCACGCCTGCTGTCATGTCTTAAATGTCTGATGAATAGGTGAATACACTGAATAGTGAGGGTGTGAGGGTAAAAGCAGCGTAAACTTCTTAGGAGAGCTGATGCCGATTGGAGCGGATGTTCTGATAAAAACAGGTAAATATCCTCAGAAAGAACTTTCAATAGAATACGGAACAAGATTTAGATAGGCTCTTAAAAAACTGCTCCTATACAAAATGAACTTTAAAAAGTGCTTGGATTGGCTTTTAGGGTTCATTCTGTATAAGAGCAGCCTTGTTAATATGAATCGTATGGATGTACTATTTTACTTAATCCAGCGCGGGTCTCCGACATTATCGTCAATCAAGTCTTGATTCCTGACTTTATCACTTTTTCAAAACCTCTCCTCAAACCTTCCCCACAGGTATCTGTAAGTGTGGTTATAGCATCGATTTGGGTGACGCAATGATAAAGTCAGGAAACATAAAATTACATATAAAATCGGGTTATGATTTGTATGTTTCTTACGGAGAGATAAAAAGCAACGGGGTTGCATCTTCGTTCGATGCAACCCCGTTTTGTATAGGTATTGACTGGCTGATTATTCCGTCCAGCGTGGGTCGCCTGCGGTAGCGGTAAAATTCGGGTCTTTGATTCTGAATATTCCATTATCAGGATCTTCAAAGAAATCTGTAGACGATTTACCGACATTTGTTATAGGATCCATATGGCTATTGAACTCTATATCAGTAGTCCTAAAGTTGTTTTCAACAGTAAAGTCGACAACACCCGCATTACCATTGTGAGCTTTCCTTTTGGTTCCATCATCTAAGAATTTATTATCCAAAGCAAAAATAGAATTCTTGATGGATAATGATGTTATGCCCGCTCTGTCTTTTGATAGCATTTCCAGTATAGATCTTGTACCAGAGAATTTAAAGAAATTGCAATGGTTTATTGTAAAGCTGGTTGTACAATTATTTACATAATATACTCTGTCAGGAATATTGATAACAGTACTATTGGTGAGGTATACTTCTGATACCTGGGCGATGGGGTTTTTACTACTACTGTCAGAAGATTCTTTTATATCTATGATACTTTTTGTTGTACCGTTTATGGTACATCTGTTGATAAGAACTTTTCCAATGCGTACATTTACTCCCCCTTTTGCTCTGACAACGGTTGCGGCTTGGTTGATGTCGCAATCTTCAATAGACAGTTCGTTGATGTCTGTAGAAATGTCTGTTGCCATAGTTTCTGTCTTTTGAATATTGAAGAAATACTGACTTGAACCGTCAACTTTTGAGTTTACATTCAGGTTGTAAAAACGGATAATATTTTTAGTACCTACAGGAGTGAAAGGCTTGGACGTTATTACCGCTTTTTCTGTACCGCCGCTGGCTCCCCAGAATACAATCGAGTTGATGTTCTCCGGTATAATGACCGTTTCTGTGAATGTGATTTCTGTAGAATGGGGGATTACCAATACAACATCTCCACTTTGTGCAGCTAATAATTCGTTAATATCGTTTCCTGCTTCATAGTTTACTACTGTATACCCTTCCGGGAAATTCTCGGTTGTGCTGAAATTTCTTTGTCCCTTGGGCAGACCGTTTAAGGTAACAGATACAGTGTAGTTGGTAGCCGGGGTCAAATCAGTCAATTTGATTTGTCCTGCTGCCAGTTCTTCGGTGGTAGGAGCACGGTCAACGACTACTGTCGGATTATCTCCTGTTCCGGTAGTGATAAGAATCCTGTCGAATGTAGCGGCGGGGTTCCAGCTGATGACCGCGTTTGTTCCGGTAATGGCCGATACTTCGTTTAATATCTGTTCTGCTTTGGTCTTGAATGTCACTGCGGCATATTCAGATTCGGGAATACCTTTGTCGGAAACGGCTTTGATGCGTACCGAGTATTGGGTTGCTCCCAACAGGTTTTCGATTTTATAGGCTGATGTCTTGATGGATTTGTCTGCACCGAATGTTTGCAGTTCGGTCGTAAATTCCAATTCATCTTTGCTTAATTCCAGGATGTAGTAATCGGCACTGGGGACTTTACTCCAGCTTAAGTCTATATAGGTCGCATCAAGGTCTTCAATGGTCACCTTGGGAGTACGGAACAGCTTGTTGTAGCTGTCATCTGTCTTGAAGTCGTAGTCTTCGCACGAAGCCAAAAGTATAAGGCTACAGAATAGCGTACTTATCAGTTTATGTAATTTCATATTTCAATCTTTATTAGTGAATGATTTTATTAAAAGCCGTATGAGTTTGTCAACAACCCGTTTGAATCACTGATGGTGGTGGTTGAATAAGGGAATAAATGACGGTTGTCCGCGCTTCCGTTTACTTCCTTTTTCAAACCGCTGCTGAACAATCTGGACATATTGGAGAATTTGTCCACATTGGCATCCGACAATCCACCAAACCAGTTTACACTTTGGTAGGCTTTGTTATCTTTAATCGGTGATATGTCTTGACCGTATAAGTTATAGAACTCTACGATTGTCTCACCTGCATCGTCGTATTTGTAATACAACTTTTCTGCCATGAAGGCGTATTCTCCGGTCTTGTTTATCAGTTGGGTGAATTCTGTCCGGGAATCATCGATTTTAGATGTCAACAAATTCCAACGAACAAGGTCGTACTTGCGGAGTGCTTCACCGCCAAATTCCCAAGCGCGTTCGTCTACGATTGCATTGAAGAAAGCGTCTTTTGTTGAGAGTGCCTCTACATAATCTTCTACTTTCGTTTGTCTGTTAGCTTCTGTAAATGCACGGTTGCGTACTTCTTTGAGGGCGGATTTTGCTAAGGCGGTAGGACCGTTGTTCAGTTCGTTTTCTGTTTCGGCGAGCATCAGCAGGATGTCGGAATAGCGCATCACTACCCAGTTGATACCGTATCCGGCTTTACCGTTAGCTTTCAGGTTCTGCGATAACCAGTTCTCGCCCATCATGGCCTGATCCCATTTGGCGAAGTTCAGTCCAAGAGGTTCTGCCTTTACGAATTGCTTTAAGTCGCCGGAAGAGTTGCTGTATTGATAAAGTGCTACCGTAGCATCTCTACGCAAATCTTGTTGGTCGAACGAATAGTAATACATACCGGTTGTGCAGACAACATTGGTGTTGTTGCCATAACCGTATTTACTGTTCTTGTAGTAACGGATACCGATGGAGTAACCCATTTCTCCACTATATGACAAACCGTGAGCCACTTCGAACAGGTTTTCGCGGAAAGTGTTGTCCAGTTCCAGCTTGTTCAGTTTCTCGAAGATATTTCTATAGGAAGTATTCAGCTTATGTATTCCTTCTGCTTGAATCTCGCGGCATTCTTGGTTGGCTATCTTATAATATTTCTCCCAGTCTGTTCCTCTTTCGGTGGGGAAACCGGCTTTGTTGCGGATAGAATATCCGCCACGTGCCAATGCGATGCGTGCACGGAGTCCTTTGGCAAAACCTTTGGTGATGCGTTCCGCCGTTCCGTAATTGCTGTCGCCCATCCAAGGCAGATAACCTGCGGCCTCGAACAAATCGTCAAGCAGTTGTTCCATGATTACATCCCGGTCTGTTGCAGGCAGGTAGATGTTGGAACCGTCCATCTTTGTCGTTTCCGTCTTAAACGGTACGTCGCCCCAGTTCTTTATAAGGTCAAAGTAGGTCAAGGCGCGGAGGGTAAGTGCTTCACCTTTGAGTGCGAGCATTTTTTCTTTAGCTGTTTTGTCTTCTCCTTGCAGGATGGAACTTCCTTCGATACCTTCGATGACGAGGTTGGTACGTTCAATCAGGTTGTAAGCTTCTTCCCAAAAGTTTAAGGAGTTATTGCCCGGAGTACCCATATAGTTGGACAGTCCGCGGTTTTTGTCTTCACTGTAACTGTTGGCATCTGCACCTACCACCTCGATGTCGGAATTGGTTGCATAGTTCAGCGGGATGCGGCAACCATATGTCTTGTCCAATGTCAGTTTGGCATAAGCGCCCATCAGGATGTTTTCTGTATATACAGTAGAGTTGAATGATAAATCAGGAGTCAGTTCGGAGGGTGATTCCGTTCCTAAGAAATCATCGCAAGAGGTACTCAGTAAGCAGGTACTTGCTGCTAATATATAAATCAGTTTCTTCATTGTGTTATCTTATTTAGAAGGTTATGTTTACGCCACCGACAAATGTACGGCTCTTAGGATATGCGGAGTAGTCGACACCCGGGGTCAAAGGATTGTTTTTGCTACGGGTGTCCACTTCGGGGTCAAAGCCTGAATATTTGGTCCAACAATAGAGATTGTATCCGGTCACGTATACTCTTAAATTCTCGATACCTACTTTCTTCAAAGCTTTTTTCGGTACGGTAAAGCCGATAGAGAGGTTACTTAAACGCAAGAAAGAGCCATCTTCTACTGCCCATGAATGCAATGGCACTGCTGTGTGGAGCGGCATCCAGATAGAAGCATTCTTGTTTAACTCTTGCAGTCTTGCAGGATTAGCATTAGCTCCCGAATAGATATTTAAACCTGTTTCTGGGTCAATGGTGGTGAAACGGTTGGCAAGAGAGAAATTATCAGTCAGATTCTGATATTTACGTGTTTGGATGTATGCGGAATAATCCAACTTGTTGGCGTTGTAAATGTCGTTTCCGTAAGACCAGTTGAAAAACGCTGACAAGTCGAACCATTTGTAGCGTGCATTGATGCCGAAACCGCCAGTGTGCAACGGATTGGTATCGCCGATTACGGTTTTGTCTTTGTTTGTCACCTGATTGTCTTCACTACCATCTACATTTTTGAATTTCAATGCACCCGGACCAAAATAACTTCCTGTCGGAGAAATAAGGTTCTTATTATTGGCTACTCCGTCATTGATATCCCATACTTTGGTGGTTTCGTTGAACGTAAAATCGTCAAATGAATACATACCATCGGTTACATAGCCGTAGATACGGCCGACGGAATAGCCTTGTTCAACCAGAAAGTCGTCTAAAGGCTGTGCGCTACCGTTCCATTTGGAACTGTATGTCTTGTAAGTAGAGTTGCCGTTAGAGAACTCATCAATCTTATTCTTGTTGAATGAGATGTTGAAGTTGGCAGACAAAGAGAAATCCTTGGTGTCAATGATGTATCCTTCTAAAGAAAGTTCGATACCGCGGTTGGATGTCTTGCCTAAATTTTGATATTGGGTAGAATATCCGCTGTTGGCGGCAATCGGGGTTTGAAGCAGCAAGTCCTTTGTTGTATTGTAATAGAAATCCAATGTACCGTTTAAACGTCCATTGAAGAATCCGAAGTCAAGACCTAAGTTACGTGTGATGGTAGTCTCCCACTTTAAGTCCGGGTTAGGGAGTGAGGTACTTGGGTTCAGCTGATTGGCAATTCCCTCACCGATATAGTAATAGGGAGTTCCTGTAGGTGCCTGATAGACTTGTTTGTATGATACGGGGATGCGGTTGTTACCTGCCATACCCAAGCTAAAGCGGAGTTTCAGGTTGGAGAGCCATTTCTTGGTATTCTCCATAAAGGCCTCGTCGGAGATACGCCACGCGACGGCTGCTGAGGGGAAATACCCCCAACGGTTTCCTTTGGCAAACTTGCTGGATGCATCGGCACGTACTGTGGCGGTCAGCAAGTATTTGCTGTCGAACAGACTGTAGTTTACACGTGCAAAGTAAGAGAACAAACGTTCGTCCGCACCTATATCGGTTGTTGTCGGTTGTGGCTTACCGTATGAAGGAGTAGCCAATATCTCACCGATACTCATGTCGGAAGGGAAATATCTTGATTCTGCTACCGTTTTGGTCGCTTGCGAGGATGTCGCTTCTTCACCAACCAATATGGTCAAATCGTCTTTCAACTTGAACGGATTCTTTAAGTTGTAGGTTAAAGTAACTGCTTCACGCCAACTTTTGGAATCTTCCTTGGTTAACTTTAAAATAGGTTGTCCACCATTGTTTTTTGAAGTGGAAGTAGAAGGGCCGTATACGTTATCCGTGTTGTAGAAATTGAATTGGTAGCCACCTTCAGCTCTGGCCGTCAGTCCTTTGATGATTTCCCAATTCAGACCGACGTTGTAGTTATTGCTGAATTTCTTTTGCTTTCTATATTCATCTTCAACGGATTCAACCGGATTGTAAAGCAAACTGGCGGATTCCGCATTATTCTCATCGTCATCTAAGGAAGAGTCAAATCCTCTTAACCCCTTGGTAGGAGCATATTTGACGGCATTACGCAATTTGGTATTTGAACCTTGCCCTTCGGATACACTGGCACCATCAATCGCTTGATAGGACATACGTACATTGAAATCTAATTTCAACGACTTATTGATGTCTGTGTTGAACTTGGCGTTAATGTTGTTCTTTTCGAAGCCGGAACCGAGCATAATTGCTTTTTCATCAGCACGCGTGAAGCTTATATTATATTTGGTTCCTTTTGTACCGCCACTGATGCTTACATTGTAATTTTGTTGTGTACCGGTGCGACCAAACAATTCGTCTTGCCAGTTGGTACCTGCATCTGACTTGTAAATGTCAAGGTCATCGTATACGCCATAATAATTGTTGAAGGTTGTTGCTATACCGTTATTGCTTTGCGGATCAATTTCATATTGATACATGACATATTCGTACGGATTCAACACCCTCAACTGTTTGGCCAGTTTCTTTATACCAAAGGAGGCATTTACGTTGACTTGTACTTTGCCTTCTTTACCGCTTTTGGTCGTAATCAGAATAACACCATTTGCACCTCGTGCTCCATAAATAGCTGTAGATGAAGCATCCTTGAGTACAGTCATGTCTTCAATGTCTGTGGGAGCAATATCTCCGATGCTTGATACGGGGAATCCATCGACTATGTATAACGGGGAGTTGTCTTGTGAGATAGAACCACCGCCACGAACACGAATCTTGATGTCGGCATCGGGAGAACCTTCGGTTGTGGTAACTTGCACACCTGCCATCTTACCGGTAATGGCTTCTGCCGCATTTGTTACAGGAATAGCTGCCAGTTGTTTGGCACCAACTGATGATACAGAACCTGTCAAGTCTTTTTTCTTGACTGTTCCATAACCGATGACTACCACTTCTTCCAAAGCTTGTGCATCGTCTTCCAAAACAACATTAACTTGTGATTTTCCTTTCAACGCTACTTCCTGTGTGGTCATTCCCACATAAGAAATGACTAAAGTTGCATTAGATGGAATACTGAGAGTGAAATTTCCGTCAATATCGGTAATCGTGCCATTACCGGTATTTCCTTTTTGTACTACAGAAGCACCGATAACGGTTTCTCCTGTCTTATCTTTCACAGTACCTTTTACGGTTACGTTCTGCGCCGATACACCGAGCGATATCATGGCTACTAATAGGAATAGTAGCGCTGTGCGCATGTTTTTCATTTTAGACATTCTTCGCATATTTGTTTATTAAAAAGTGATTTTTCTCTGTAGTGTGTGTTCGCGCACACAGTTAATTCATCGGTGCAAATGTAGATTAATGTAAAAGTACCTTTGTGGAATATTTGTTTTTAGGTATGTATTTTTTGTTTTTTAGCAGTTTCTGTGAGGAGTGTTGGCGGATTGACATGAAAATAGGAAAAGGAGGTTAAAAACTACACATAAAGATTTGTAGGAGTGCATACATTTGCATATAACTATAATTTAATGCCATGTGATATGAATAAAAGTATGTGGATACTATTAGGATGCCTCTTTATATGGGGATGCAGTTCCGATTCGGAAGAGAAGGGTGAGACGGAAGTAGTGGAAGGGAAGATAGAGAAACTTGTCGTACCAACTGCTTCGATTTCTACAGACGGCAAAGAATCCGTTTCTGTGACTTTTACAGCCAATAAAGCGTGGAACGCCAGAACTGAAAAAAGTTGGTGTAAGCTGACTCCTGCTTCCGGTGAAGGAGGGGACATAACCATTGTTGTTACGGCTGAGGCGAATGATAGTTACGATGAACGTAGCTCCAAGATTACACTCACTTGTGGGAATGCAGTAGAATATGTGACTGTTACACAAAATTGTCTCAATCCAAAAATGGATCCTGTGGAATTTGCCGCTTTCCCCGGTGCTGAAGGCTATGGGCGGAACACCGTAGGCGGTCGTGGAGGTAAGGTCTACCATGTGACGAGCTTGGAAGATGACGGTACGGAAGGTACATTGCGTTGGGCGTTGGGGCAGGATGGACCAAAAACGGTGGTGTTTGATGTAGCGGGCACTATTCATTTGAAATCCGACCTTAAGACGCAGAAAGATTATCTGACAATTGCCGGGCAGACCTCTCCGGGAGGGATTTGTATTGCGGATTATCAGTTTTGGATAAATTCAAATGAGGTTATTATCCGTTTTCTCCGTTTCCGTCCGGGAGATGCCAGTGGGGCAGAGCCTGACGGATTGGGCGGAATGGACAAAAAGAACATTATTGTAGATCATTGTTCTGCAAGCTGGAGTGTGGATGAATGCCTTTCGGTGTATGGTATGGAGAACTCTACCGTCCAATGGTGTCTTGCCGGGCAGGCGTTGCACAATTCTACCCATGGAAAAGGGTCGCATGGGTATGGTGGAAACTGGGGCGGAAACCACGCTTCTTATCACCACAATATGATTGCCCACTGCAAGAGTCGTGTACCCCGTCTTGGCCCGCGCTATACAACGCAAGAGAATGAGTATGTGGATATTCGTAATAATGTCTTCTACAACTGGTCCGGTGAAGGATGCTACGGAGGTGAGAACCAGCACGTGAACATCGTGAACAACTTCTACAAACCGGGACCGGCTACCAAATCTTCCGGTACTAGTAATCGTACTCGTTACCGTATTGCCAAAATCGGGGTACGTACCACATCTTATTGCCAAAATAGCGATGGAAGTTGGAACGCATGGGAACCTTCCTGGCATAAATGGGGAACATTCTACATTGATGGGAATAAAGTAGATGGGAATGCCGAAGTCACGACCGACAACTGGACGAAAGGTGTCTACGAACAGCAGGATAATAACGAGAAAGTGGATAACCTTTGGACGGATAATGTGAAATCCGCTATCAAGGCTGCGGCACCTGTGTTGGCGGCAAACGGTGTCACGACGCATTCTGCTGACGGGGCTTATGAAAAAGTTCTGGAATATGTAGGTGCTTGCAACTATCGCGATGCCATTGACAAACTGATTTTGAAAGATGCGAAGGAGGGGCTGGCAAGTTGTTCTGCTTCTACCAATAGTGCCGGAATAGGTTATATCAATACTCCTGCGGATGTACTGGCAGCTTTGCCGGAACTGAACGGCAATCCGTATCCCGACTTGAAAACGGATACTTCTATTGATGTGAAAGATACGGACGGCGACGGTATGCCCGATGATTTTGAGAGGAATTTCGGGTTGAATCCGGAGGATGCTTCCGACGGTAATGCCAAGACGCTCGACCCGGGTATGAATTATACGAATTTAGAGATGTATCTGCACTATCTTGTAAGGGATATTGTGAAGAGGCAGGTAGAAGAAGGAGTGAAATAAGGGATTTTTAATCTTTGGAGCCTTGATGAGACGGGCTTCACGGTTTCTGTTATTTTGGGAACCGTGAAGTCCGTTTGTTTTGAACCGCTTTTCAGCTTATCCATCCCAAGATCTCTTCCGCCTTGTCCGCGATATGGTCGGGATGGTATGCCTCCAGTTCTGTGCGCGGGCGGAATCCCCAGGTCACTCCGCAGGATGTTACTCCGGCATTGAGGGCCGTTTGCATATCCACTCCGGAATCGCCTACATAGAGTACCTCTTTCTTGTCTACCTTGGCAAGATGCAGGATGTCTTCTACGATGGTTGGGTCGGGCTTTACGTTTATGCCTTCGCGTTGGCCGAACACTGCGGTGAACTGTATGTTCGGGAAATAGTGGGCTATCAGCTTTTGCGTTGCCGCCTGATACTTGTTGGATGCGACCGCTATTTGCACTCCTTGCGATTGGAGTTGTTCCAATAGCTCGGGGATGCCGGGGTAGGGACGGCTCTTGTCGGCGTTGTGCGCATCGTAGTATGGGATGAATTCTTTGCGGACGCGGAGCACGTTTTCTTCGCTCTTTTCCCCTTCGGGAAGGGCACGCTCAAAAAGTTTGTTTATGCCGTTACCTACCATGAAATGATAGGCGGACTCTTCGTGGGTGGGATAACCAAGTAAGCCCAAAGCATGGTTGGTGCTTTGGGCTAAGTCTGCGATTGTATTTAATAATGTACCGTCTAAGTCGAATATAACCAGTTTTTTCATTGTCCCTGTCTTTTGGTTTCGGGGGACAAAGATAATATAAAATAACCGGGCGGTACGGTCGGAAGGCGTAAAACTTGTTATTTGGTAATTCTGAACCAGTCCACATCCGCCCAGCCGCCGTCGTTGGTGGTGATGGCGGGGCGCGTGCAGAACATACCTACTTTGGCGCCAATCCACTTGCCTTCTTTCACTTGGAACGGCTTGCCCAGCGGATGGAATTTCTTTCCGTCGAGGCTATAGCTGAAATTGCATAGTACCAACAGGTCGTGCCCGCCTTCGCTTTTGGAAATTTTCTTTCCGTCGGCAGTGAATCTGGCACGCAGGTAGATGGTGTTGTCCTTTAAGCCGACCGTGCCGTTCACCGTTTCGGGGGTACCTTTGTCTGCTTTGGGGCAGGATACTTGGGACAGTACCAGTCCGTTGTCCGTATTCTCCAGTACCAGTCCGGCATAGTCGAGGCCCATGACAACCAGTCCGGTGCGCTCTCCTTTGTACTTTCCCGTAGGCTTGAAGGTCAGCTTCATGGTTGCGGTGAAGTTATCGGACGGTGTCTTCTGCAACAATAGGTTGGCTACATCCCAAAGGTTTCTGTACTCTTTGACCACCGGATAGGAGTAGAGCCGTACGATGCTTTGGTCGCCGGCATAATAGGCCCATTTCTCGTTGATATTGGCGTGCCATTGCCATTGCGGGGAAAGGGTGTATCCGTCGAATTCATCACTCTCCTGCGGAGTGCAGATGGGGTAGGTCTTGCCTACGTTCGGCTTCCGGTAGACCAGCACCGGATCGCCACAGCCGTCACCGTCTTTGTCGACGCCGATAACGGGCCAGTCATTTACCCACGTCATGGGCTGTAGGTGTACCAGACGGCCGTATGCGCCAACATCCTGGAAGTGCAGAAACCAGTCTTCGCCGGTAGGGGTGTCTACCCATGCTCCCTGGTGAGGGCCGTTGACGGGGCTGTTGCCTTGTGCCAGCACTTTCTTCCATTCATAAGGCCCGTAGACGTTCTTGGAACGTAGCACGACTTGCCAGCCGGTGGGCACACCGCCTGCCGGGTGGAAGATGTAATAATATTCTCCCCGCTTGTAGAACTTGGGACCTTCGCAGGTTTCGTGAGCCTCGTGGCCGTCGAAGATGACGCGTGATTGGGTAATGGCTCGGGTGGCGTCTGCATTCAGTTCGCAAATGGACAGGATGCTTTTCAGCCCGGCACGGCTTCCCGCATAGGCGTGTACCATATAGACTTTCCCGTCCTCGTCCCAAAGCGGGCAGGTGTCTATGATACCTTTACCCGGCTTTACGAGTACGGGCTCTGTCCACGGACCTTTGGGGTCTTTGGCTTTTACCATGAAAGCGCCTTGGTCGGGGTCGCCCCAGAAAATGTAGAATTCTCCGTTGTGATGGCGGATGGAGGGTGCCCATACACGGTTGCCATGCTCCGGACGTTCCGGCGTTTCGATGGGAGGGAGAGCGTAGGGAACGGCAGCTCCGATGATGCTCCAGTTCACGAGGTCTTTGGAGTGCAGGATTTGCAGACCCGGCAGGCAGTTGAAACTGGAAGAGGTCATATAGAAGTCTTCTCCCACACGGCAGGCATCCGGGTCGGAATAGTCTGCATAGAGTATCGGATTCTTGTATTTACCGTTGCCTTGGTCGGCTACCCATACCTCGGAAACATAATTCTTTTCTTGTGCTGTCAGTGATAAGGTGAGCAGCAGGCTGAGCCCTAAAAGTGTGTTTCTGGTTTTCATGTTACGATTTGATTCTTTATTTTTTAGTTCTTGATTGTTATCTGGACCGGATGTTGCAGCTCTTCTTTCCACCGGCGCATATAGGCGAACCATGCTTCGGGAGTGGGATAGCCGAAGGTTTCCTTGCAGGATGTAAACATGGTGTAATGGTGGAAACGGTTGCTGCCCGGTGCCGAAAGGGTGTAAAGGAAGTTGTCTTTGTCTTTTACTTCTTTGCGGATGTATTCCTGAGGAATGTAAGTGGCGATACCTACCGTTTCCTTGGCGTATTTCACAGTGTCGTTCACGGGCCAGTGTCTTCCCCAGCTGCCTACCAGCCCTTTGTGGTCGGATTCGTAACGTGTCTCGTTACCCATGATGTTCTGTACGCCGGTGCAGAATACTTCGTCTGCCAGCGGTTCGTCGAAGAAGGTTTCTACCGACAGGTCACGGTGTCCGGCATAAAGGATGTAGCGGTTGGTCATGTTCAGTTCCTTTCCCTGATAGTTCCAGCCTTTTACGGTTACATCCACGATGGTGCGTATGGGACCGTATGCAAGGATGCTTTCGGTGCGGAAGGCTACCGGTTCTATGTGGGTGGCTTTTGTGCCGTTCCAACCTTTCAGGGCGCCAATGCCGCAGCTGTTTCCAACCAGCAGTACGTCATCGCCGAATCCGCGTGCGAGTTGTTCGTCGTTAGGATAGAAGCCGCTTTCTTTGATTTCCAGCCCTTTCTTGAATTTGCCGTACGGGTCGATGGTCTGTTTCTGATTGAAATAGACGCGGTAGGCGACTAACTCCGATTCGAACATCGGACCGTGTCCGTGCAGCATATTGTAGAAGTTGGTAGTGCCCGGCACCGTGACCGACTGTATGGGAGCGTGCTTCTGCTTTTTTGCATCACGTATCAGCATCTCGGCAAACACGCGTGCCGGATAGCTCTTGTCTGTCTTGACAGAAGAGAGGGTGACCGTCAGCGTCTGCTTGCTTCGTGCCGGAATGTCCATGACGAAAGCCAGTTCGTCGGCATTCAGGTCGCCGTTCAGGTCGTCCAGTTGCGAGGGGATTTCCGCGTTGCCGTTCATCACGACGGCCGAACGTACGCGGAACCCGGAGGAGAGGTCTTTGAGGCTTAACACTACCGGAGCATCGGTCTTGTCCTTGTTCCATGAGTTGGTTACTTCTACTGTGATGGTTCGGGTGCTTGCTTGTACTTGTGCAAAAAGAGGGTGGGTGCACAATAGCAGCAAACCTGTTAAAATGGTCGTTTTCATAAGGAATGTGTTTAATTAATCGTGGCAAAATTAAACTAAAAAGAGCAGACAGTTCTCTTCTTTTTGGTAAAAAAGCTGTCTGCTTTGAGCTTATTCCCGGAAGGATTACTTAAAATCGAGCAATCGCCCTTCTGTGCCAATGGCGGAATGTATTTTCCCGTCCACTTTCAGATTCTTGGCATTCTTTACGTTCAACGTGTGTCCTTGGGTTTCTATGTGTATGTTCTCCAGCGTGACGCCTTCTGCCTGGCTGATGACAACGCCTTCCTTGGCATCGCTGATGATGACATCCTTTACGGTTACATTTTTGATGGGCATCTCGGGCAATCCGTTGAAGAACATGGCGCGTCCCGACCCTTTACATATAATGTTGGAGATGTGAATGTCACGGAAAGATGGAGTTTCGACAGTCACTTGGGGGACGGTCGCCTTCATACGCCCTTTCAGGTCTTCTTCTGTCTCCTCACCGGCAGCTTTACCCCCGTAGAACAAGTCGAAAAGCAGCGGCTCGTGGGGAATGTCAATCATGTGGATATTGTGGATGTGGATTCCTTTCACAACACCACCGCGCCCTCTGGTGCTCTTGAAACGCAAGCCTACATCGGTGCCGAGGAAGGTGCAGTCTGCTACATAGATGTTTTTCACACCGCCCGACATCTCACTGCCTACAACAAACCCACCATGACCGTGCAACACAGTGTTGTTCTTTACAATAACATTCTGGCAGGGTTCGCCGCGTTTGCGTCCGTCTTCGTCTTTGCCGGATTTGATACAGATGGCATCGTCGCCGGCATCGAAAATATTGTTGATGATAAGTGCATTCTTGCAGGATTCCAAATCCAAGGCATCGCCGTTCTGCGAATACCAGGGATTGAATACTTTTACCTGGCTGATAGTGATGTGCTCGCACGATAACGGATGCAGGCACCAACTTGGAGAGTTTTTGAAGGTAACTCCTTCCAACAGCACTTTCTTGCACTTGACGATGTTGAGCAGTACAGGACGCAGCCACGGACGAATTTCATTCCATTCTTCTTCGCTCTCGATGCCTTCGGGATTGTTGAACTCCTTGCAGGCCAATGCTCCTTTTAAAGAACCGGCTGTGGGATACCATATCGATTTGTCTACTACACCGCCTGATTTTACGAGCGCATCCCACTGACTGTCTGTTAGTTTTCCTTTCTTCACCGGACGCCAGCTGTCACCCGAGCCGTCGAATACGCCATGGCCGGTGATTGCTATATTTTCTGCGTTGCGTGCGGAGATAGGCGATTGGCAACGGCGCGTATTGAGACCTTCGAACGATGTCTCAAGAATGGGATATGCGTTAAAATCATCTGTGAAGACAATCAGGGCATTCTTTTCCGTATGTAGGTTGACGTTGCTTAATAACTCGATAGGGCCTGTCAGCCACAATCCTCCGGGGATGATGACTTTGCCGCCACCTTTTGCATTGACGGCTTTTATGGCATCATTGATTGCCTTGGTGTTTAAAGTGGTTCCGTCACTTTTTGCCCCGAACTGCAGGATGTTGACCGTATATTCCTGGAATGCAGGCCGCTCTACCTTGGGCATATTGAATGGTAATTCCTTATAGATACTTTCGTCTATGGAACTTCTGCATTGGGCATGAACTGTATACTGTACAGGTTGTAATGCAAGAGAAAATGCGGTAAGCGTAAATAGCTTTTTAAGTAATGTGCTCATTATAGATTTATGATTTATGATTTATGATTTATACTTTATACTTTATACCTAATACTTAATACCTAATACCTTCTTATCACTTCTCCGTAAACGACTCTCACGAGCAGTTTACGGAAGAAATAATAAATGATTCATGTTAACCTAATTCTAACCTTAAATAAATATTATGAAAAAACCTCTTAATTACTACTTGCAAAAGTATCGGGCTTTGACCGAAAATATGTGCACTAATTGTTGGTTTTGGTGTATTTTTTGTGGTTTTGGCCTTTTCTTTGCTTCTGTTCGGGGTTTTTGCACTATCTTTGCGGCTCAAAACTTAGTAAAAATAGGTATGAGTTACAATTTGTTGAAAGGAAAAAAAGGTATTATTTTCGGTGCTCTGAATGAGCAGTCCATTGCTTGGAAAGTAGCGGAAAAAGCAGTTGAAGAAGGTGCGACTATCACCTTGTCCAATACACCTGTCGCTGTGCGTATGGGTGAGGTTTCGGCATTGGCTGAGAAACTGAATTGCGAAGTTATAGCAGCAGACGCTACCAGCGTGGAAGATTTGGAGAATGTGTTCAAACGCTCTATGGAAGTGTTGGGCGGACAGGTGGATTTTGTTCTCCATTCCATTGGTATGTCTCCTAATGTACGTAAGAAACGTACATACGATGATTTGGATTATGATATGCTGGGTAAGACGCTGGACATTTCGGCTGTCTCTTTCCATAAAATGATACAGGCAGCTAAGAAGATGAACGCGATTGCAGAATACGGCTCTATCGTGGCTCTGAGTTATGTGGCGGCACAACGTACGTTCTACGGCTACAACGATATGGCGGATGCGAAAGCCCTGTTGGAGTCTATAGCCCGTAGCTTTGGCTATATTTACGGCCGTGAACACAATGTGCGTGTCAATACAATTTCCCAGTCTCCTACGATGACTACTGCCGGTTCGGGAGTGAAGGGTATGGACAAACTGTTCGACTTTGCCAATCGTATGTCTCCGTTGGGTAATGCTTCTGCCGATGAATGTGCGGATTACTGCATTGTTATGTTCTCCGACTTGACCCGCAAGGTTACTATGCAGAATCTGTTCCATGACGGTGGCTTCTCCAGTGTAGGTATGAGCCTTCGTGCCATGGCTACTTATGAAAAAGGACTGGATGAATATAAGGACGAAAACGGAAATATAATCTACGGATAAAATAAGTTCTATAGTTCTATAGTGATTAGTGATTAGTGGGCTGTGCTGTGAGTAGGTTGGATAATCCTTGTCACTTGTCACTTGTAGCTTGTCACTAATCACTAATCACTAATCACTAAAGAACTATAGAACTATAAAACTAACACCAATCACTAATCACTATAGAACTAAAGAACTCTCCTCATGCTTCCTGCTCTTTATTTATTACCTGTCACCTTAGGTGATACTCCTATTGAAACAGTATTGCCATCTTATAATAGGGAAGTGATTTCAGGTATTCGTCATTTTATAGTGGAGGATGTGCGTTCGGCACGTCGTTTCTTAAAGAAAGTGGATAGAGAAACGGATATTGATTCACTTACATTCTATCCATTAAACAAGCATACGTCACCGGAAGACATTTCAGACTATTTGAAGCCGCTTGAAGCGGGAAATGCAATGGGAGTGATTTCTGAAGCGGGATGCCCGGCGGTGGCCGATCCGGGAGCGGATGTGGTGGCGATAGCGCAGCATAAGAATCTGAAGGTAGTCCCTTTGGTAGGGCCTTCTTCCATTATATTATCGGTGATGGGTTCCGGTTTTAACGGACAAAGTTTTGCTTTTCATGGATATCTGCCTATTGAGTCCAGCGAGCGCGCCAAAAAATTGAAGGCATTGGAGCAGCGTGTGTACAGCGAACATCAGACCCAGCTTTTCATCGAAACTCCTTATCGTAACAATAAGATGGTAGAGGACATCTTGCATAACTGCCGTCCTCAAACCAAACTCTGTATTGCCGCTAATATTACCTGCGAAGGGGAATTCATCAAGACTAAGAGTGTGAAGGAATGGCAGGGAAAAGTTCCCGATTTGTCTAAAATCCCTTGTATATTTCTGCTGTATAAGTAGAATTAATAATCTGAGTAAGATTGTTCCATTGTATTGCCGCAGTATACAAACAATTCATATTAATATAAGGTAGAAAAACGAAAGAATGCAATAAATAGTTGGTTATGAATGAAAGGCCGTTTCCTCACAGGAACGACCTTTCTTTAAGTCTAATTTTACCAATAAGAAGTATCACTACTTCCGGCTTCTTTAGTCATGAGGTTGTGGGTTGGAATTTGTATTCTTTTCGTAAATCTTGAAATCAGCTAAATACAAAGACTCGTCTTTCAAACCTGTAGGAGGAAATTTACCTCCATAGTCTGTCTCAAGATGACCACCACCATAATTACGGTAAATGCCGAATTTATTTCGTATGTTGGTTGCGTCTTTACGCCACATATCAATATCAGGCATTGTCTTTTCCGCGAGTACTTTACCGTCTCTGATACGTATCATTTTGATGTAATACGAACCATTATGTGTATAATATATTTCAGAGATGACCTGTACCCATTCGTCTTCAAAATCACTTAGAGGTAGGTTTTTGATGAAATATCCTTTGTTGGTATTACTGTTATCGCCATTGTGCCCGACTTCTACACGGGAATTTTTGCCATTTGCATCATCGGCGCGCAGAGTAATGGTTATCAATGGGCTGCCATTATTCCCTTCTTGCGCTTTCAACTGATGGATGTGAGTAAAACCTTTTGTTGGGCGGAAGCCTTTGGGTATTTTGAATTTCCATTCTATCTTCTGCCACTCTTCCCAGTTTCCGTTCATGTGATATTTCCCACTTCCTGTCCGCGATTTCATTTCGTTACGCATACGGTCATCTATTTTACCACGGTCGCCGTCCAATACCAGGATATTACCATTCGCGTCACCGGAGGCATGAACATTGAATTTGAAAACCCATTGTCCCAATCCTTTGTCTTCTACGACCTCGATATGCGTATCATCATTATGGTCTTTACCTCCGCCGTTATTGGGATGTTCGGTATATTCGAAATCATATTTTCTCATTATTTCCTCTTTTTATGGTTATGCAATAGTAGTAGTGGTGCGATACCTTAATTCCCGGTATGGTACAAACGTCCGTCACGTTTGCGTAAGGCCAGCTGTTCGTCATAAAGGGATGTCGGTGTGACATCCTTTCCCTGCATAATCCATACACCATCGGGTCTTCCCTTTTTGGAACCTTCATACTTGGAACCCTTGGTGCCGATGCTGAAATTCTTGGCAGACACCCATGGATTCTGAACGGTAATCCTTTCTCCCTTACAATTCCAAAGGAACTGGTTGGCACCTGCCCATCCATGTCCGGAACCCATATCACCACGGTCCTGTACATAGATTTGCCCGTCACTGTCGATATTGTCATAGAGTGTACCGATATTCCAGCGGTGATGCGGCCCAGCATCGGCATGAGGATACCGTATTTTCACCCTTACAAAAGCATTGGGACCTACTCCCTTGCTACCAGTGACACAATCATGCCGTCCGTGAGTGGTTTCACAATCTATCACCAAGCAAGACGACACATCGTCCATCAAGAAAGAATAAAGCCGCCCGCCGGTACGAACCGCTACCCCATCAAAACATTTGCAGTCTTTCACCGTGATATAACGGGAGTTGTCCCTCAATTCGGCCAAGCCGTAGGCGAAATACCGGGAAGTGACGTTGCGTATCCAACTATGTTCGGTCTTGATTATATCAATGGCTGTACAGCTGTGGTCTTCATCGTTCAAATAACCGGTCTTATCCTTTTTCGTTTCGTCATATTCGCTGATAATCTGCATATTCTCTACCCCGCAATGGTTTATCCGGCCTTCGAATTGTGATTTGTATACGGCACCTCCTCCGTATTTCGCCTCCATGGCCATCATGATGGGATTGTCGAAATAGAGCGTATCGTCCACAATCTTGGTGATGACACGTTCATACGCAAAGTTGTAGCCACTGGCCTTCCACTGTGTGACACCCGAACCTTCTATCTGGTCCATCTTAAGATCATGAATCCAGTTGTCGGTACCGGGACGGTAAATCGTGACCTCATCACCCACCTGGAAAACACTGGGATTATGGACTGTGACCCAAAAACGTCCTACGGGGACATAAGATTCCTTTATATTATAAGAAGGAGGCGTAGATGGGGTCAGTTTTCCGGAACCGGCTATTTTGATGAGCCTGTGATGTGCATCATAACCGGCCTTTTTACCGGCTGCCACCAGGATGGTGCCATCATCTCCTTGGCCTTCACCACGGAGTACGATTCCGCTGGCTTTTATATCCAAAGAGCCCAATATCTCGTATCTCCCTTTTTTCAGAAGGATAGCCCCGCGGAAATTATTTACAACCGGTTTCTTGGCAACCTCGTTAATGGCATCCTGAATCATGGCAGTGGCATCCATGCCCTGCATCGGCGCATCCAGTTCTTTTACGACGGGTGCATCGGGGATGTCGGTCTCGCTACCTTTATAGCCGATGTTGCTGAAGTCGGGAAGCGTATTCCCTAAATCATCTTCCAGCAAAGCGAAATTGAAGTTAGGTTGTATGCGGGAAAACTGTACGGAGGGCACATAAGCCTCTTGGGTGATTGGAATTTCCTTCTTCAAAGAACCGGCAGTAATGGTAAGGGTGGCTTTGCGTTTATGCATAGCGGAATTTGGCCCCACTGTAACCACCAACATATTCGGATTCTCCTCTTTCACGGTACATTCTGCCCAGCTTGCTTCGGCAGGTTCTATTTTAGCTTTCCATTTTACATTGCTCTGCACTTGTATTTCCTTGCTTCCACCGGCCGTAGCGAATGGAAGTCCCTTTTCGTCAACTTCAAGCATGGGCGCTACAATCTCCTGGACCACAAGGAGCACTTTCTTCAGGCCGTTGCACGTGAACAGGATTTTCGCTTCACGCTTCTTTCCGGTCGTGTTGGCCTGTACGGATATCAAAACGGCCCCGTTCGCTTCATCCTTGAAACTGCACCAATTAGCCCCGGTCACCACTTTGGCTTCCCAAGCGGCGGAGGAGTTTACTTTTACCGTCTGTGAAGACGCATCGGCACCAAATGTCAGTTCTTCCGTGCTGAGTTCCAACGAAAGGGGCGCCTCGTCATCGGAACAGGCTTGCAGGGCAAGCCCTCCTAAAAGCGCCAAAAGGAAAAGGGACAGCTGCATCCTCTCTTTCAAAAGAGCAAAATGTTTCATCATAATATTTGTTTTAATTGTTAATGATCAACTGTATAAAAACCATTGGCAGAATCAAGTTTACATATTCCTTATCCTGCCAATGGCTTTTCTGTTTACTTTATTCTACAAATTTATCAAGGAGCAACCGAAGTCGGATTGTCATTGTTCTGGTTTTTCTCGAAGATTCTGATGTCATCCAGATATACGGATACCGTTTCAATGCCGGAAGTCGGGAACTTACCCTTAAAGGTATCTTTTATTTTACCTTTGAACCATCTGCGGATACCGAAGTAGGCACGCATATCGATGCAGTTCTCACGCCACAACTCAACATTGGTCTTTGAATAATCTACGATAACCTTACCATCGCTCACACGTTCCATCTTGACTTTCAGTGTACCTTGGTAAGAATAAAGAACCTCGACAGTGATATGCACCCATTCATTTCTGAAATCGTCCATATTCAATTTATCAACCAATTTCGCGTTTTCTCCGTTTACTTTGAAATTACCGTTATGTATAATCTGGAAACAGGCATTCTTTCCGTTCTTGTCATCCGCATAAGCATTGAGAGCGATTACAGGATTGCCTCTTCTCTCTCCACCATCTTCTTTAGGAACGAAATAGAACAGATGGCAACGCTCATTGATGGGCTTGAAATCCGCCGGTATCTTCATGTACCAATCATAAATCACAGTTTCGCCATAGTTGCCGCAAACCTCATGATTGCCGGCACCGGTTTGCGGGCTGAACATGTTGACCTGACGGTCTTGATTGCTACCCGCATTCATGGCATCATCCAGGCACTTGATGCTTCCGTCTTCGTTGGCTTCGGCGTGTGCCGTAAGTTTGAACACATACTTGCCTCTGGCCGCATCGTCCACAAACTCGATATGGCTGCCTATATCGTCCGGGCTGTTCTTGCTTATATTGTTTCCTTCTGGATGTTCAACATAGTCATATTTGAACTGTTTCATGTAAGCATCCGCATCTTGCCAGGTTGTCCACGCGGCAGCTTCCTGGGGTACTGTCATGTTGGCAGTCAGAGCCCAAGGCTTTTCACCTTCTGCTGCTGTGCTGAAGGGCTCGGTGAATGGGAGCACAAATTCATCAATTGCACCTTCTGCAGGAAGATAGACCGTGGCATACGTGAAAGAGCCCAATTCGGGGAAATCAGGCAATACGGCCACTTTATCCAAATTCGCATCCTCTCTGATTTCACGCTCTTCGCCATATACGTCGGTATATTTGATTATATAAGCGATAGTGCCTTCATAATTACTGGTCCAATGCAAAGTCAATGATTGGTTTATCGGATTAAAACTGTAGGAACGAACGCTTGTGTTGAGCAATGTAGACACATACTTGTCTCCATAGACCGTAGCACTAATGCTGGTCTTCAGTGAGGGATACTCCAAATCTGCTGTACACGTATTGAAGTCGAAACTGAAAGTTGTTTCTTCCAAATCATCTATATAGAAAGAATTGGGGACTTCGCCGGTTGTGTTGGTTATATCCACTATTTTAGAATCTGCACCCATATTCCAAGAGATTTGGCATTTGGATGCTTTCGGGTCGGTCACCCAATAGTCCACACGTACCCGGTATCGGCCGGAAAAGATTTTGATGGAATCAAATTTCGCTAAATAAATTGTTTCTCCTTGCTGTAGATATTTGTCGTGCAGGTCGTTCATGTCCGAACAAGCGATAATTGCCGCTCCCAAGCAGACAAACATCAACATCTTAATATACCATTTTTTCATAATCTCTTACTTTTAATTAGTTTGGCTTATTCTGCGCTCTCTTCGCCGTATCCTTCGGGTTGTCCCCACATTTCCAGCTCGGAAATGTGAATCATTTCCGTACCACCCCACGTTTCAAGAATATCGAAACGTATGTAACGTACATCCGTGGCAAGTTCCACGGGGAATGTGAATTCTTCACCGCCCGGACCACGCAATTCATCCTCTTGGGAAGCCTGTTCCAAAGGAAGTCCCGAAGGTTTATAAGATTCGAAATAACCTAAGAAAATCCATTGGTCATCGGGGTTTGTAGCCGTCATAGAGACATTGGGACTCTTCGAACCATAAACATTGAACCGTTTCGGATTGCCATGTTCATAAGCCCAGCCACTACCACGTTGATAGACTTTCATACGGCTCAGCGTATAGACCTGTCGCATATCAAATGTGAAACGTACGGGGAATGGTTTCCCGCCTGGAGTATGGAAGAAATTACTACCGGAGCCACTGGCAGCCATCGTGATGCCATCCCACAGTTTCGTAATAGGATAGCTCTTTGAGTATTCCATATAAGGAATATTCGGGTCGCCATTCCACTTTCTCCAATAGGTGGTTCCGTCAATCTTCTCTTCATAAAGAGGGAGACATTCCTGCGACAAGGCGTCTGTCCGGTTACCGTACTGGTCGGAAATAGTCACAACGAACGTAACGGGTTCCGCATCGAAACCACGTACAGCAGCCACACCGTCTGCTCCTGAAGAATAGAAATTCTGCACATCTTCCAATACGTCGCTTCCCTCGGTAATCGGAGTGGCGACAGAAACGATGATGTCCTTCTTTTCCGGATTCTCCCAGGTCAGTTTGGCGCCGCCAAAGTCACTCTTAATATTCAAAGTCTCATATACATCGAAAATCGGTGCACGTTTGGGAGTAAAAGTAACCGTAGTCGGTACGGACATATTTTGGCTCTTGTCGATGGCATACAATATGGCCGTATGTTCTGTTGCCAAAGCAAAACCCTCCAAAGTGATTTCACGGGAATATCCGGATACCATCACCGACATTTCCTTACCGGTATCCAATGTGTATTTTGCCATTACTCCCATCAAATCGGGGTCATTGGGGATTGTGTAAGACAACGTTACCCCGCCACCAAACGCTTCTTTCGTGGCAACATTAGTCACAGGCCCTGGAGCGATACCGTCAGTTGGATATTGTCCGACTCTCTCTTCGTTGCATGAAGTCATAAAAGCGAGTGCTAACCCCAAAAATAAGATATGTTTTTTCATCTTTCTACAATTTTAAAGTATTAATAGCCGGGATTTTGAACCAAATTAGGATTAACATTGATATCACCCTCTTTGATAGGCCACAAATAGTCGCGCAGGGAGAATGATATGTTATAAGCGGTACGGACAGTATAATAAGATGCATTATCACCTCCGTCGCAATTCCATCCCTTGATCGGTTTATTCATTTCTTGCATGATGTCGTAACGGTCTACCCGTGAACCGCCACTCCAGCGTCGCATATCGTAGTAAAAATGTCCTTCCAACGCCAGCTCGATGCAACGTTCCTGATGGATAATATCGCGCAAACCAGCTTTAGTCTTGAATTTGTCCGGTTTTGTCGAATATTTGGTCCAACTCTCTTCTACGCCCTCCAAACCTGCACGTCTACGGATGGGGTCTACCCAATTCTCCCAAATATCGGCAGTGGGCTGGTCTTGAACTTCATTCAACGCTTCCGCATATAGCAGATAAAGGTCTGCCAAACGCATATTAGGCCATTGATAACTGGATATCGACCAACCGGTCTGAGCTGTATTCAAAGAGGTCTTATAGTTAACCAACTTCTTCGTGAAGTAACCGGTAACCGAATAATATTGCTCTCCATTACGGCCTGCAGGATTGCTGGCCAAGTCATCGGGGGTAGACAGACAGTGCAGGGTGTGCTGATAATTCTCGATGCACTCTCCGGCAGGAGCGGAAGCCTGACTGCCCAAGCCAAACCATTTGCTGCCATTGAACGCCAAACTGCCATAGAAGCGCGGTTCGCGGTGCAAATGCAGATAAGGTACGGTCATACCCGGTTCCATTTCCAGATAGTCTTCTTCCGGCACCGTAGTAGTCAAATAACGATTACTATACCAGTCATTTTCCTTCCATTCAACATCTTCTTCGATGGGTACTCCATGTTCTGAATAGAAGTTTTCTGCAGTGGCCAGCGTAGGAGTCAACTGTCCTCTCGGGTTACGGGCACGAATGGCCAACGTAATACCAGGCATAACGTAAGTCTGGACATTGTTCGTGCTGTTTTTAGGATCGGCCCAAATAATTTCCTTATTGTTCTCCTCTTCCGTTATAACCGTAGAAGTTTGCAGGATAAGGCGCATATCTTCCGAGATATTGGGGACGATGGCCAAGTCCGGATTATAATCGAATAATTGCAAACCCGCTGCATGACAGATGTCGATAGCCTCCTTACAAGCTTGAGCCGCATCTTCCCAACGTTTCTTTTTCTCCTCTTCCGAGCAGGCAGGGAAAAGCTTTACACCACGGGAATCCACAAAGTTTTCGTACATCGTGTTTTCTGCAAAGAACGGACTTGCTATATGTACCATGATTTTTGCACGCATGGCTGCAGCAATAGGCAGCGTGATGCGTCCGTTTTGGAATGCATCATCGGGAACCAAAGGCAATGGAGATTCCACTTCATCCAAATCAGGGTCTTCCACCTCTCCGCCATGAACCACTTCGTCCAACAACTGCAACACATAATCGATACATTCATTGACGGGAGAACGGAATTGGAGCACTGTCTCCGGAGAGGCATCCATGGAGATGTTTTCTTTCTGCAAGATGACGGGACCATAGTGTTGGATTAAGTTCCAATGGTAGTATGCTTTCAGGAATTTCACCTCAGCTATCCAACGTTCACGTTCCGCACCGTTCAAGTCTCGTATCAGATGGACATTTTCGAGGAAAGTGTTGCAGGCACGAATGGCTTTATACATATTATCCCATTGGGCCAACCGGGGACTGGATACGCTATTACCATCCAACGTGATTCGTACCCCATTTTCACGATTACGGAAATATGTTGTTACCTCTGTGCCACAAGTACGTCCAATGGAACTTGATTCACTCCCCAAATAGGGCAAATAATGATAACAGGTGGCTAAGTATTTTTCAGCACTGAGCTTGTCACGGAACGCATATTCAATGGTTCCCACCTTTTCAGGAACTACATCCAAATAACTGCAAGATGTCGCTGTTCCCAACAAAGTTAAAATAATCAGATTCTTTATTTTCATAAAATTCATTGTATTAGAGAGAGAAGTTTATACCTATAGAATGTGTACGCTGGAGCGGATAGTTGAATCCGTTTCCTGCTAATTCAGGATCCCACAGCTTAAATTTGCTGAAGCAAAGCAGATTGATTCCCGAATAATAGATTCGGATGGAACTAAATCCAATCTTCTTAAGATACCTTCTGGGAATTGTATAACCGAAATCAATCTGTTTCAGACGAAGAAAAGAACCGTCGCGCATAAACCACGTACTTCTTTGGCTATTGTTCTTGTTCTCAGCAGTAGAGAGACGCGGCCAAAAAGCATACGGGTCACGATTGTTCACCGACCAGTGATTATCGGCAATGACGGTCAGTAATTGATTTACTGCAACAGTTTTGTCATCACGGTCCGGGTCATTGAAGGGAGTGGTTGCATTATAGTCAATCCAAAAAGATTCACGTGCCAAACCATTGAAGAAGAAAGAGAAGTCGAAACCTTTCCAGCCCATGGAGTAACCAAAGCCATAGTTTATTTCCGGGGAGGTAGGATAACCGATGGGCACTTGGTCGGCATCCGTAATCTGTCCGTCGCCATTGATATCCTTGTACTTAATATCTCCTGGTTTACATTCACTAAATGTTTGCTTGGGTGAGTTGGCAATATCCGCTTCATCGATGAATAGACGTTCTGCCACATATCCCCATGCCTGCTTTACGGATTGTCCGATACGCGAACGCCAAGGAGTCGCACTGTAATCAGGTTCTTCATAAACTCTGTATTTACCACGTCCGTAGGTAAAGTTCAGACGTCCGGACATCCATAAATCCTTGTTGATGGATTGGTTGTAGTCGAGAGAGAGGTCTATACCCTGGCTACGGGCCTCACCAACATTGGATTTAGGCTTGGCCTCCAATCCCAATGAACTGGGAAGATTGGCACGCTCCATCAAAATCTTCGAACGGTCGTCACGGAAAACATCTACCTGTAATTCCAATTTGTCAAACAGACCCAGTTCAATACCGATATTGGTCTTTTTAGAGATTTCCCACGTGATGTTCGGATTGGCATAGCGACTGATAGATATACCGTTTACACCACGATGGTCGTTTAAGTTTCCCCACGTATATCCCATACCCGAATCATTCAAATTCACTACCGATAAATAATAGAAACGGTCGCTGGCACTACCCACCGCATCATTACCTACCAAACCATAAGTAGCCTTGAGTTTCAACTTACTGATTATCTTCTTTAAATTATCGTTCCAGAACGGTTCGTTGGACATTAGGTATCCTACACCTACAGAAGGGAAAAAACCCCAGCGTTCTTTGTCGGCAAAACGTTCGGAACCGTTATAACCGAAGTTGGCTTCCAAAAAGTAACGGTCATCATAAGCATAGGTGAAACGCCCGGAGAGACTCATGTTGCGTGCAGCGAGAGAAGACTGAACATCTCCTGTTTTAAAATCTGTGGAAGTCAATTCATTACGCATAGTAAATACCATCAAACCGCTGACCGCATGTTTTTCCTTGAATGTACGGTCGTAATTGAGGGCCCCTTCCAAATACGTATTGACAGTTACATCTTTTGACTTTTCTTCTGGTAATAGATAGTCACTACCATCCTCCGGATTCAGAGGATTCAATATATACGTATCGTTTAATGCATCGTAACTACCCATAGAGAAATAGAACGGTTTGTACGAACGTTGCACAGAATATTCTGAACGACGGTTGGTGTTGAACATGAAACGAGCCTTCAAACCTTTGGTAATAAACTTCAAATCCTGGTTCAACTCCACCTGTGCCATCATCAGCGAAGTACTGGTATCTCTATAACCACGCGTCAATTCGGCATAAGGATTTATATAATTACCGGTATCATAGTTACCATAAAGCAAATAGGGAGTGGTTTCATTGACTTTGTCGGGCTGGTAATAAGGAGGATAGAGTACCGGAGAAGTTTGGGTAATCATCTTATAAAGATTCTTACCGGAACTGATGGGGCCTGAATAGTCATCCATCGTTCCATGCAGACGCATCGTAGCTTTGGTAGTTTTGGAAACATTGACATCAACATTGGCACGTAACAGATAACGATTTAATTTGATGTTGTTATTGAAGTTGTTTTGCTTGGCCGATCTCAAGTTACCCGAATCACTGGAGTAGGTTCCGGCAATGTAGTATTTGGCAATATTCGTACCACCTTGCACATTCATATTAGCACTATAGTTGACAGTGGACTTCTTGAACAACTCATTGTACCAGTCTACAGCGGGGAATACATTCGGATTCAGTCCGGCAATTGTATTGGCTATCTTTTGCTGGCTGTGCATCAATCCATTACCGTCGTATAAAGATGCCTCGTTGTGCATATTCATATAGGTAATAGGGTCTGTCCACTTGGCTGTCTTGGTAGGTGAGGAGTGAGTCACCACTACACGTGCGGATATCTTTGCCGGACCTTCAGTACCTCCTTTGGTATTTACCAAAATCACACCGTTGGCACCACGCGAGCCGTAAAGTGCTGTGGCTGTTGCATCCTTCATGATGGAGAAACTGGCAATATCATCCACCTGCAAGCGAGAAAGGTCGCTGGAGGTCATTTCCACACCGTCAATCAAAATCAACGGGTCGGTCTTATAACCGAAGGTAGTGACACCACGTACGAAGAAGTCTGCATTATCAGCTCCCGGTTCACCACTACGCTGGTAGGAAATCAAACCGGCAACACGTCCGGACAAAGCTGCTGTAAGGTTACTCGCAGGGGTTTTCAGCTCTGCCGGTTTTACAGTAGATACGGACGCCAGCACACTCTCCTTTTTCTGCTTGGCAAAAGCAACAACAGTCACTTCGTCCAATTCATCCACTTTTTGTTTTAAGGTAATGGCAAGCGGCTTATTTCCTTTCACAGTCACCACTTCTGTTTCCATACCTATATAAGATATTTCCAACTTGGCACCCGCTTCCACTTCAATAGAAAAAGTACCATCAACATCAGTTGTTACACCTCGAGGAGTGCCTTGGATTACAATTGTAACACCGGGGAGAGGTTCTCCCATTTCATCAACAACTCGTCCTGTCGCCTTTATAGGAGCAGGAGCGTTTATTTCTGTATTATACAGAGGAGTAGTGTTCGTCGTAACAGTGGCTTGCAATGTTCCTTGAACAATAGTAGCACATATGAGCAAACTACAAAAGCGTTTATACTTTGTGCTTAGAAGAAAAGAATGATAAATGTCCTTCATCATTAATTAAATTAATTATTATTAGATTAAACAAAAGGCCTTTCTTGGCGCAAAGATAAACGTATAGTTGCTTATATGATTTTATAAATCCTCTCATTTGTTTGTAAAATCGTATCAATTTTAGCTATAAAATATATAATGAGGCTGTAGTAGCTGTTTGAGAAGCATTATTGATATATGATTGGCGCATTAAATCATTCTCTTCTCTTTCTAACTTCGTTAAAAAACAAATATCTTCGTACTATGAATATAGATATGAAAAAAAATGATTTCTGATTTCATCTTCAAATACCAATGGGCTGATGGAGGTAATTGGTTTTTCTAAAGCATAGGTCTTATATTCTTTTCACAGCTTTCATTTGATGGAAGGTGTCTTTATATTCTTCTCTTATACTGATGAAGGTCTTTATATGTTCGAATTCATGCTCGAAACAGCTACTGAAGAAATTATGGTGTAAGTTCTGCTCTATCTGCTGGAATGTCCAAAGTTTCCCGTCTTTGAAATCTTTATTGTCTAAGATGGAGTCGTCATCCAGGTCGAGGGTGAAGAGATAAATCAGACGGTTGGTGGTTTCGTTCTCGAAATGGTATTTGATGTTGAAATGAAGGTTTTGGAGTGGCGCAGTGGGCAGGGTGTGCTGCAAGACTCTCTTTACCCCCTGTTCCAAAGTCTCTCCATACAACAGGTATCCTTCCATTAGTAGGTCCGTTCTACCTTTTTCGAGTATGCAGTGTTGGGAACGTGGCAATAAGAACAACATACCGTGTGAGGCTACGGCGATGCGGACTACCGGATGGATATATTCGCTTTTTCGGTTGATGGCTTCGGAGGCTATCGCTTTTCCGATGACCTCTCCCCGCTTGGTTACTATGGGGATAAATACGGTGTATCTCATTACCTTGTTGAAATAGTATATGCCGAACTGGTTGAACAGGATACTCAGGACAAATACACAAAGTGGCATGATGTGGAATAAGACGTACTTCATCGTGTCGCTAAACGGATAGCTGGATAGCAGGGCAATTGCTATGATGAAAAGATGTAAAAAGCCGATAAGTAATAAAACACGGGCAGATACAACGGTGGCTTCGGCTCCTTGTGCAAACGTTTGTCTGTTGCATTTGTAGAATCGGACTGCACGGCAGCTTGACAAACGGTTTCTGTTCAGGAAAAGGATGAGTGTCGGTATAATCGCACTGATTTCCAATGTGAATGGAAGCATCGTCTCCGGACAATAAGCGGTGGAGAAGAAGGAGGCCGCCGTTAGTAGCAATAACATCCCTGTCATGCAGTACAGTATAATTTGGAGAATATGCGAACCTTTACGTTGCAGTATATAGATACTTGCCAGCAATCCAGCACCGGTACCGATATGGATAGCCGTGCGGGATGTTACGAAATCGCATAATATAATGGATATAATGACAGGGATATATCCCAGCGACATATTAAACTTAGATGATAGAACTCTTTGCTTGCCCATTATTATGTTTTTTGTCGTTTTTCCCTTTCCTAACAAACGAGCTATGTGAAAAGTTCTTTATCTCATCCTTTTTTGCAAGTCCCGCATTGATTTTTCTGCGTGATAAGACGAACGGACCAAGGGCGCGCTTTCTACCTGGGTGAAACCTTTCTTCAATCCGAGCTCTTTGTAGGCGGCGAAGCGGGCGGGCGTGACATACTCCGCCACGGCATAATGTTTATGCGTGGGTTGTAAATATTGTCCGATGGTGAGTATCTGGCAATTTGCATTGCGCAGGTCATCCATCAGCTCTTCCACTTCATCCGGGGTTTCTCCAAGGCCTACCATGATACCGGATTTGGTGGTAGTGCCGCTGTCGGCTATTTGGCGCAATACTTCGAGGCTTGTTTCGTAACGGGCGGCACTTCTCACCAGCGGACTGATACGTTTCACGGTCTCCATGTTGTGGGAAATTATGTTCGGCCGCGCTTTGATTATCATCTCTATGAGTTCTTTTTTACCTTGAAAGTCCGGAATCAGTATTTCGACGGTCGTTTCCGGGTTGAGGCGTTTGATTTCACTGACGGTCCGTACCCAATGGGCGGCACCCAAATCCGGCAGGTCGTCCCTGTCCACGGAAGTGATCACGGCGTGAGAGAGTTTCATCAGGGCGATAGACTCGGCCACGTGTGTCGGTTCTTGCGGGTCTAATGGCAGGGGCCTGCCTGTTTGCGTATTGCAGAACTTGCAGCAACGGGTACAGATGTCGCCTCCTATCATGAATGTGGCTGTACCTCTTCCCCAGCATTCTCCCATATTGGGACAGCGCCCACTGCTGCAGATTGTATGCAGACAGTGGGAGTCTACGATACGTTTTGTCTCGGTATAACGTTCGTTGGCGGCAATGCTTGTCTTGAGCCATTCCGGCTTACGTACTCGTTCGCTCATTTATTTTTTCAATTCCCGGTTGAAGAAATTCGTCAATTTGGTGTAAAGATGCAGGCGGGTATTTCCACCAAATATACTGTGGTTGCGGTTGGTATACACCTGCATATCAAATTGCTTGCCGAGTTGTACGAGATGTTCGGCATATTCCACACAATTCTGGAAATGTACGTTGTCGTCCGCCATGCCATGTACCAGCAACAGATTGCCGTGCAGGTTATTGGCGCGGGTAAAGGCCGATGAGGCTTTGTAGCCTTCGGCGTTCTCTTTGGGAGTGCGCATGAAGCGTTCGCCGTATACGGTATCATAGTAGTTCCAGTCGGTGACCGGGGCAACGGCGACTCCTGCTTTGAATACCGGAGTTCCTTCGCTCATGCTCATGATGGTCATATATCCGCCGTAGCTCCATCCCCAAATGCCGATGCGCGTTTTGTCGATGTAGGGTTGGCGTCCCAAGTACAGGGCGGTCTCCACCTGGTCCTTGGCCTCTTTGATACCGAGGTTCAGATAAGTGCTTTTGGCAAATTCCGCACCGCGTCCGCCTGTACCGCGTCCGTCCACGCATACCACGACATAGCCTTGAGAAGCCATATAGGTCTCCCAGCTTACTCCGAACCGGTCGAGTACTTGCTGCGAACCGGGACCGCTGTATTGGTACATCAAAGCCGGATATTTCTTGGTGGCGGAGAAGTCGGTCGGTTTCATCATCCAGCCGTTCAGCGTAGTACCGTCGGAAGTCTGGAAAGAGAAGAACTCTTTCCGGGGCATGGCATACCCTTTCAGTTTTTGTTTCAGAGCGGCGTTGTCTACGAGTGTGGCCAACGTCTTGCCGGTATTGTCGTTCAGGGTGATGACGGTCGGGGTGTCCAAGCTGGAATGACGGTTCATGAAATACTTCATGTTCGTGCTGAACTGTGCACTGTTTGTGCCTGTTTGCGATGACAGTTTGATTTTTTTGCCTTTACGGTCTGTCTTATAGATGGCGCTGCGTAGCGGGCTCTCTTCGTTACTGCTGTAATAGAAGCTGCCGTCTTCGGGGTCATAACCGAGGAAGTCTTGCACTTCGTATGAGCCGGAGGTGACCTGCTTGATAAGATTTCCGCCTATGCTGTACCAATACAGGTGGTTGTATCCGCTCTTCTCGCTGACAAAGCTGAAATTTTCCGGATAGAAAATGATATTGTCGAATACATTTTCGCGAATATAGGTATCGCTTTCGTCACGTACGGCCAGTTTGCAGACAGTGCTGCGCGGGTCGGCAAAGTAGAGGTCGAACCGGTTCTGGTGGCGGTTCAGCGTCATGATGGCAAGTTTGTTCGGGTTTTGTGTGAAACGGATGCGGGGAATGTATCCTCCTTCTTCCAGCGGAAGGTTGATTTTGCGGGTGACTTTGGACTTGATGTCAAAGGTGTGTACCGATACCTTCGAGTTCTTTTCGCCCGTCTTGGGATATTTGTAGGCATATTCTCCCGGATACTTCTCGTAGGAAGCGATGTGAGGAACTTCTCCGGCAAAGACGGGAAAGGTATAAGAGGGCACTTCGCGCTCGTCGAAACGGATGAATGCCAGCATTTTGCTGTCCGGACTGAACTCCAATGCACGGTTGAACGAGAACTCCTCCTCGTATACCCAGTCGGGGATGCCGTTGAGCACTTCGTTGCGTTTGCCGTCTTCGGTCACCTGGCTTTCACTGTTGCCGTAAAGCAGTTTGACGAGGAAGATGTTGTTGTCGCGTACAAAGGCCACCTGAAAACCGTCGGGCGAGAATACGGGAACTTGCTGCGGCCCGCCGTCCGACAGTTTCTCCACTACGTTGTTTATCTTGCCGTCCAGATTTCGTTTCAGACTATATATATAATGTATAGCTGTGTAAGAACGGCGGTAAATGGGAGTTGTTTCTGTCGCAATAAGCAGCTTGCTTCCGTCCGGAGCAAAGCTGTAGCTGTCGAACTTCTTGAACGGGCATTCGCGGGCGGTAGCGGCATCGAACAGCACTTCCACCTGCTTGCCGGTCTTGAAGGAGTATTTGATGATTTGCGTTTTGTCCGCACTCATTTGTGAATAGTGTTCGCCGTCTCCGGGGATGGAAATGACTCCTGCGATGTTTTGGGGGACGAATCCACCGGATACGATTTCTTTCAAATCGAGCGGTCTGTTGCTTTGTGCAAAGCTGGCCAGTGTACAAAGACAGAGAAGAAGTGTAAGTCTTATCTTTTTCATATAGCTTATATGTCGGTTATTTGCGGACAAAGATAATGTAAACTGCGAGTAGAATAAAGCGAACCTGCTCATTTTTTATGGCATTAGGTTTATTTTCACTGTTCCTTGCCGCGTATTCCGTGCAGCCTGTGCCGAAAAAAAGCGGGCGGTATGTTTGTACTTTACCGCCCGCTGCCATTCATAGATGATGATTCGGATAGATGATGATTGGAATTAGTGTGTGTTTAGAGGCACTTTACTTTCCGTTGGTATTCGGCAATGGCTGCATCGAGTCGCTCGTGGGCGGTGGTGTCGCCGGGCACGTTGTGCGAGGGATGTATATATAATTTCACGCCACGGTCGGCAAGGATTTCGGCAACGGTGGTGATGGTCATCCATACCATGGTTACAAAACCTAAGGTGGACAAAGGACCTACTTTGTCAAAGTGGTTCTTCAAGGGTACGGAAGCGTCTACCAAAGGCACGCAGGAGTCTACTACGATGTCGGCAATCTGGAAGAGATTTTTCCCGCCGGAATGGCGGCTGGGCTTGTCGCCGGTTTCGCCTGCCGAACCGTAAACGATGACTTTCATTCCACGTTTCTTTGCTTCCAACGCTACGTCGATGTTTACGGCATTGATACCTGTATGAGAGAAAATCCATACACAGTCTTTCGAATCGAAATCGTAGTTCTTCATGATTTCCTGTCCGTAACCTTCTGCTCTTTCGAGGAAGAGGAACTGGTGGATACCCATCTGACCGATGATTTGCGTAAAGAAAGTCAGCGGGAGTTCGCAAAGCGGGTGGAAACCAACGAAACTGCCGATACGCGGATACATCTCCTCAACGGGGATAGTGGCATGGCCGCAACCGAAAGTGTGGACCCAACGTCCTGCTTCGATAGAGTCTGCCATGGCGGTAGCCGCTTTTTTAATGTTCTCCAACTGGGTAGCTTCCAGCTTTTCCATGATGCCGTGGGCATTCTTTAACCATTCAAGTGCTAACATAATGTTTGTTTTTTTAGGGGGTAAATAAATTATTTGAATGAATGTCTGAACAAAAGAAGCATGATGAGGAGCGATGCAATCATCATGTATGGGTAGAGCACGATGCCGTTGTCCTGTGCGGAAATCATTCCCATCAGTCCGTTCATGGCGGTTTGTCCTATGAGGGCGATGGCGAGTGCTATGCTGAACGCCGTTCCCGACAACGTCGGATAGCGTGTGCCGAGGATGCTCAGGATGACGGGATAGGTGGCCGACAATCCGGCTCCTATCAATACCATGCCGGTCACGGCGCGTGCGAATCCCGGCGAGGCTGTCAGCAATCCGAATCCTATGGCGGTGAGCACAAGGCTATAGGGGAGTACCGTTGCAGGTTTTATCTTTCTGAAAATCACGACCTGTAGCATACGTGCGGCGGTAAGTCCGGCAATCATGCAGGTAAGCGCTATCAGTGCCTGATTGGCAGGGAGGTCGGTGACTTTCCCGAAATAGCTGGTCGACCAGTTGTTGCACACCCCTTCGATGCCGCTTTGGAAAAAGAGGATGAAGCAGAGCAACAGCAGGCTGCTCTCTTTCAGCAGGCCCAATCCCTCTTTGACGGGAAAGCCTTGTGCCTGCTTGGGTGCGGGGAAACGGATGGGAATGCAGAACAAGATGCCTGCCAGCATGAGGATGCCTATGCCTTGCAAGATAGTTTCGAAAGGATAATGTTCGGATAGGGCGCTCAAAAGACTCGGTATGCCGAGTGCTCCCAGGCCGTAGAACATTCCCAGGAAACTGAGCCGGGAACCTTTTTCCGCTTCATTGGAGATATCGGACACCAAAGCGTTGGTCTCTCCGTTGAGGATGCCGCCGCCCAAGCCTATGCCTATGATGGATAGCTGAAGGAGCGGGATGCTTTGGAAGAAAGTCAGCCCTTCCAGCCCCAACAGCACAATGATGCAACTGGGCAGTAGCAGCGCCTTGTGTCCGAACCGGTCGACGACAGGACCGAACACCAGTGAGCCGATGAGCATACCGAGCGGGAGAAAGGTAGCCAAAGACGTTGTCTGTAATCCGCTCAGTCCCAGTTTTGTGACGAGCGAAGGGAGTACCGAACCCAGCGTAATCATCGCAACGCCGAAAAAGCACATCCCGATACACGCTGCCGTGAACACAAGGTTTTTATGATAACTGCTATTCATATAAATGGTTTTTAATGGCAAGAAATGCGGCTCCTATCAGTCCGGCGTTTCCGGACAACTGAGAAGGTACAAATTCGGCTTGTCGGATACTGATGGGTTGCGCCCATTTGCAAGCTTCCTTGTAGATATCGTCTATGAATATGCTGGCGGGGCCGAATACGCCGCCACCCCATATTACCTTTTGAGGATTCAACAGACTGACCAGATTGGCTGCTCCCATGCCCCACATTTCAACGGCTTTTTCCAATACCGATACGGCGATGGGGTCTCCTTCGTTGTAGGCGCTGAATACATCATAGGCGGAGATGCGGCAGATGGGTTTCTGGCGTAATTTCCCTTTGTAGGTTTTGTTGGCACGTACGGCATCGCGAACCCGTGCTCCGATTCCGTTGCCCGATGCATAATACTCAAAGCACCCGCAAGCCTTGTAATCATCCTTGTAAGGCGGTTGCAATGCCAGCCAGCCTGTCGCTCCGATGATGTCGCTGACACCGTGCAGTACATGGCCGTCGATGATGATGCCGGCGCCTATACCTGTGCCTACGGCAATGAATACCGCGCTATGGCAGTTCTTTGCGGCGCCTTGCCACATTTCGCCGTACATATAGCAGGTGCGGTCGCTGTCGATGTAGATTTCTATTTCGGACGGAGTGACACTGCGCAATTCTTCGTACAGCGGATAATTGTCCCAACCGGGTATGTTGGGGGCCCATACGCGGTTGGTTTGTGAGTAGACAATTCCCGGGACACATACGCCCACGCCGTCAATCTGTATGCGGCTTTTCCGTGCTACCGTGAGCAGCTTGGCCAAAATCTCAGCTGCGAGTTTACCGACTTCGTGCCCTGTCCTGCCTTTTAGAAGACGTTTTCGGTTGAACATCATGCTTCCGTCCGGAAGAAAAATGGCACTGGCTATTTTGGTGCCGCCGATGTCGAGTGCAATTGTTGCCATGGCGTATAGTGTTTATAGGTTGATTGACTAAGGTCTTGTGCAAAGCTATGAATTTATTTCAATCTCTATGCTTTTAAAATGAGAAATTTGTGTGTAAAAGGTGTAACTAATCACTAAAATGTGTTTAATTGGAAAGCGGGGTGATGTATGTGCTGTATTTTAATCCGTTTAAAATCAATCGTTGAAACATATTTTAGTGTAGTCTAAAACGATCTTGTTTGTGTTTGTTAACAAATAGGCATAGAGGAGCACACAGCTTCATTTATCCGTTTTGCAGGACATCCTCTTTCTCCGGTCCTTCGGGTTCCGGAAGGGCATCCGGGTTGAAGGGATTGAAGTAGATTACATCCATCGTGTCCAGGTAATTCAGGAAATGGGGCAGTTTATGCATAAACACACTGCATTCTTTGTTCTTCTCCCAGGTCCATCCGTCTTCCGCAACGGCGGCAATCCGTGGGAAAGTCATGAAGTCCAACCGTCGTCCGTCGGCTATCCGTTCGGTCCACATGGCGAACTGGAGTCCCATTATCTGTTCCTCGTGTCCCTTCCACAGGTGGGAGACGGGGTCGGGGAAGTTGTAGACAGATTCAATCGTGTTGTATCCTCCCCAATAGCGTCCGGTCTTGTGCGAACCATACTGCACGAAGTCACCGTACAGCGGTCTGCGGGGAGTCATTATCACTTGGTATCCGTTTTCGAGTGCTTTGACGAGCTGGTATTTACGGTCGTGCCGCCACCACATGACCACCATCTTTTCGGAAGAGACTCCGGCGTCTACGGCTTCGTCCCAAGCGATGATTTTACGTCCTTTCCGGTAGGCTATGTCCGCTACGCGGCGAATGAAGTATTGCTCCAGCCCTATTTCGTTCTTCAAACCGTGTTCCCGGATGAAGCTTTGTATCGATGGGTCGGTAAACCAGCTTTGGTTTCCGAAGTGCACTTCGTCTCCTCCCACATGGATGTAGGGCGCGGGGAAGAGTTGTATCAGTTCGTCCATCACATTGCTGATGAATTCGTAGGTCTCTTCCTTGCAGGGATGGAACGTGAAGTGTTGCCAACGCCCTTCGCCGCCTCCGGATATTTCGGGGTAGGCACGGCACACGGATGTGGCGTGTCCCGGCATATCAAACTCCGGTATCACGGTGATGTGGCGTTCGGCCGCATAGGCTACAATCTCTTTGATTTCCTGCTGGGTGTAGTAGCGTGCCGGGGCTTTTGAGTCGCTCCAGTTGCCTATCGCCCCTTCGGTGGTGAGTTTGGGGTAGCGCTTGATTTCGATGCGCCAGCCGGTCTCGTCCGTCAGGTGCCAATGGAATACGTTCAGCTTCAGCGAAGCCATGATATCCAGGTATTTCTTCACTTTTTCCTTTCCGAAGAAGTGGCGGCTTTCGTCCAGCATGAATCCGCGCCAGGCATAGCGGGGGCTGTCTTCGATGACGCACGCTTTGATTTTGCCTTTGCCCGCACGTGCCAGCTGTAGCACGGTCTCCTGCGCATAAAACAATCCCGCTTCGTCGGCTGCCTCCAATAATATATGTGTGGGGGATACGGTCAGGCGATAAGCCTCGTTGTTTGCAAAACGGCTGGGGCTTAGTTGCAGTTCGATATTTCCCGTAGAACGGGTCTGCCCTGAAGCCAACCGGTTGACTTTCTCTTCGAACGACCTGCAAAGAGCGTCGGACACCCCGTTGCCTTTCACAATCCGGGTCTGTCTGCCGAGCACGAAGTTTTCCTTCGACGTTGCCGTGTATTTCAGCGGAGTGGGAATCACTGTCTCTTGTGCGTTGATGGTGGAACCGGTATAGACCAATAAGAGTAGGAATAAAAATAACTTTTTCATAGGTTTGATTTATAAATGAGTAAAAACAATAATCATTGTGTTTGCCGCGAACAAAGCTACGAAAATATTCCGTACCACGGAAGGCTTCTGCTGTGTTTTGATGCCGGAATGGTAAAATAGTGTGATAAAAACGATGTGGGATGCAAATAAATGTCGTATTTCCGAGGAAATGTCTTATTTTTGTTTCTCAATAATATAAATCTTATGAGTGTGACACCTCTTTATAATGAGTTTCCTCTGTTCCTGAAACGTTATTTTCCGTATAAGGTACAGAAGATTTCGCTGAATGCCGGATTTACCTGCCCCAACCGCGACGGGAGCAAAGGGTACGGCGGCTGTACTTACTGCAACAACCAGACGTTCAATCCCGACTATTGCCGCACCGAAAAACCGATAGACCTGCAACTGGAGGAAGGAAAACGCTTTTTTGCCCACAAGTATCCCGAGATGAAGTATCTGGCATACTTCCAGGCGTATACCAATACGTACGGCGAACTGGAGTCGCTGAAGCGGAAGTATGAAGAAGCGTTGGCGATAGACGGGGTGGTGGGGCTGGTCATCGGTACCCGTCCCGACTGTATGCCCGACGACCTGCTCCGGTATCTGGAAAGCGTCAACAGACATACCTTTCTCTTGGTGGAATACGGCATTGAGAGCACCTACGACGAGACGCTCCGCCGCATCAACCGCGGGCATACGTTCCAGGCCACCGTCGACGCGGTGGAGCGGACGGCAGCTTGCGGCATATTGACAGGCGGACACGTCATTCTGGGATTGCCGGGCGAAACCCATCCCGACATCGTGGCACAGGCGAAAGAGCTGTCGCGCTTGCCGCTCACCACGCTGAAAATGCACCAGCTGCAACTGATACGCGGCACCCGCATGGCGATGGAATATGAACAGCATCCCGAAGATTTCCACCTTTTCGATGTGGAAGAGTACATCGACCTGGTAGTGGATTATGTGGAGCATCTTCGTCCGGACCTTGTGCTCGAACGCTTCGTCTCGCAGTCTCCCAAAGAGCTGCTTATCGCGCCCGACTGGGGGCTGAAGAATTACGAATTTAACCATCGGGTTCAAAAAAGAATGAAAGAACTTGATGCATATCAGGGGAAGAAGTATGAAATGTGAGAAAAAAGATTTATTTTTGCCGTTGGTAAATATGGAACCAATCTAAATTAGAAGATTATGACAATGAACCTGAAAACCGTGATAAAAGGAAAAATCCACTATGTGGGAGTGAACGACCGCAACAAGCACTTGTTTGAAGGTATGTGGCCATTACCTTATGGAGTCTCCTACAACTCTTACCTGATAGACGATGAGACAGTCGCGCTGATTGATACGGTAGACGCCTGCTACTTCGAAGTCTATCTCCGGAAAATAAAAAGCATCATCGGCGAACGCCCTATCCAGTATCTTGTCATCAACCACATGGAGCCGGACCATTCCGGTTCTATCCGCCTGATAAAACAACACTATCCCGACATCATCATTGTGGGCAACAAGCAGACCTTCGGTATGATAGAAGGCTTCTACGGCGTGACGGGCGAACAATATGTGGTGAAAGACGAGGATTTCCTGGCTTTGGGCCACCACAAACTCCGTTTCTATATGACCCCGATGGTGCACTGGCCCGAAACGATGATGACGTTCGACGAAACGGAAGGCGTGCTCTTCTCGGGCGACGGCTTCGGCTGTTTCGGTACGCTCGACGGCGGCTTCCTCGATACACGCATCAACCTGGACAAGTATTGGGATGAGATGGTCCGCTACTATTCCAATATTGTAGGGAAGTACGGTTCGCCCGTGCAGAAGGCGTTGGCAAAGCTGGGCGGGTTGCCCATCACCGCTATCTGCTCCACCCACGGGCCGGTGTGGACGGAAAACATAGCCAAGGTGGTAGGCGTCTACGACCGCCTGAGCCGTTATGCCGCCGACGAAGGTGTCGTCATCGTGTATGGCTCCATGTACGGCAATACCGAACAGATGGCGGAAGCGGTTGCTGCGGAACTCTCCGCGCAAGGCATCCGGAATATCGTGATGCACAATGTCAGCAAGAGCAATCCCTCGTACATCATAGCCGATATATTCAAATACCGGGGCCTGATAATCGGAAGCCCCACCTACAGCAACCAGATTTATCCGGAAGTGGAGTCGCTGCTCTCCAAGATTCTGGTGCGTGAGGTGAAAGGCCGTTATTTAGGCTGGTTCGGTTCGTTCTGCTGGGCGGGTGCCGCCGTGAAGCGCATGGGCGAATTTGCGGAGAAGAGCAAGTTCGAGATTGTGGGCGACCCGGTGGAAATGAAACAGGCGATGCGTGACATCACCTACGAGCAGTGCGAAAACCTGGCGCGCGCCATGGCGGAGCGTCTGAAGAAAGACAGAAAGTGACAGTTAACCTCCAATTTATTAACCTAATAAAATAATCGTAATGAGACTAATCATTCAACCGGATTATCAATCCGTATCACAGTGGGCGGCACATTATGTGGCTGCCAAAATCAAAGCTGCCAACCCGACACCCGAGAAACCGTTTGTTCTGGGATGCCCCACGGGTTCTTCGCCGCTGGGTATGTACAAGGCGCTGATCGACCTGAACAAGAAAGGCATCGTCTCTTTCCAGAATGTGGTGACTTTCAATATGGACGAGTATGTCGGCCTGCCGAAAGAACATCCCGAAAGCTACTATTCGTTTATGTGGAACAACTTCTTCGGCCACATCGACATCAAGCCGGAAAATACCAACATCCTGAACGGCAATGCCGCAGACCTTGATGCGGAATGCGCGCGCTACGAAGAAAAGATCAAGTCGTACGGCGGCATCGACCTCTTCATGGGCGGCATCGGTCCCGACGGGCACATCGCCTTCAACGAACCGGGTTCTTCCTTGTCGTCGCGTACCCGCCAGAAGACGCTGACCACCGATACCATCATCGCCAACTCTCGTTTCTTTGACAACGACGTGAACAAAGTGCCCAAGACTTCCTTGACCGTAGGTGTAGGCACCGTGCTCAGCGCCCGCGAAGTCATGATTATCGTCAACGGCCACAACAAGGCACGCGCCCTCTACCATGCTGTTGAAGGCCCCGTGATGCAGATGTGGACCATCAGTGCCCTGCAGATGCACGAAAAGGGAATCATCGTTTGCGACGATGCCGCCACTGCGGAACTGAAAGTCGGTACCTACCGTTACTTCAAGGACATCGAAGCAGACCACCTCGATCCGGCTTCGTTGCTGAAGTAAGGACGAGCATAGATACGAAACAGAAGAGTGTGCCGGAGAAGATGGTGAGTCATCTTTTTCGGCACACTCTTCTTATTTAAAGTTGTGAGATACGCGTTCTTTACATATTTCCCGTAGAAAGTAATCGTGAATATTAAAAAGGTAAATCCCGCCCATAATACACATTAGGCTCCATAAGGTAATCAATTCCCTTTTCTTCACATAAAGGTGATTGTATCTGAAGCTTATCTAAATATATTCTACATTTGGAGATATTATTAATTTCCTCTCGACGGGCTTTACTCAGTTCTAAGAACTCCTCGTTTTGGTCTATGCCGAGGAAACGGCGCCCTAAGAGATTGGCTGCAATACCGGTTGTACTGCTGCCAGTGAATGGGTCTAAAATCCATGCGTTGGGAAGAGTTGAAGCTTGGATAATTCGTGATAGAACGCACAATGGCTTTTGGGTTGGGTGTTTACCGCACGACTTTTCCCATGGAGCAATAACCGGTAAGTGCCATACATCACGCATTTGAGTGCCGCCATTTATCTTTTTCATAAGTTCATAATTAAAAAAATGAGACACTTTAGGCTCTTTACGAGCCCAAAGAATGTACTCTGTGGAATGGGTAAAGTATTTACAGGACAGGTTTGGTGGTGGGTTTGTCTTTTCCCATGTAATACAGTTCAAGATTTTGAATCCCAGTTCCGTCAAGCAACGCGCGACGGAAAAGATATTATGATACGTACCGCTTATCCAAATACTTCCATTGCTTTTCAACTTATTCCGACAAGCGGCAATCCAAGATTTATCAAATTGATAATCCTCTTCATATCCATTAGATTTGTCCCAATCGCCTTTATTAACGGATACCATTTTGCCGCTTTGAACACTTATCCCTCCGTTTGAAAGATGGTAAGGAGGATCTGCGAAAATCATATCAAACTTGAATTCAAACGAACTCAACAGTTCGATGCAATTCCCGTTCAAAAGAGTAAAATCTTTATTCCCTGATTTATAATAGGCTATTGGCATTTTAGATAAGAACTTTTGAAATTATTCCATCTTCAAGGTCCGAGATGCTGTAAAGATATCCCAAAACATCAAAGGTCTCTTTCAGATTGTTTTTTGCACTACGCCAACCCCATCCATCGGTAAACCAGACAAATTTGAAATATTCTAACTCCTTGGTTCCCATGGTGATGGTTCTATAACTACGTGCTGTTTCATTCAGTTTGGAACCACTGCTGGTATAAAAGTTGGTCTCTATTCCATAAACGACATCTTTACCCTTTACAACAAAATCAAATCTCTTTTCTGCTCTGCCATTATTGGAAATGGAAGATAAGTCTATATTCCATTTAGCCTCTATTTCATGAATATACATTTCTTTAAAATAGGAGATTCCTTTTACAAGTCCGGCTTTGCAAAGAAAGTTTTCTACAAGATTTTCCATTAGGTGGCCTCCGCGATTTTTACGGCCATTGGAATCGAGTCCGGTTTCTATACCTGTCACATAATCTACAAGATTGTTGACTATATGATTCTCTATCAAATCAAACAACCCGGTTTTACGCATGAATTTAGCATATTCTTCATTTGTGCAGTTCGGTTTGTCAAAGTGAAAATCAATTTGTCCTTCTTCATCCATAGCCATAATGTCAAATTCACGTTTAGCCAAAAGAATAGGAATGCAATTTAATGTTTCAGGATATTGTATCAAGATACTTTTAAATTCATCTTCAATATTCTTTGACCCAATCAGAGAATTCAAGATATTGAGTGGAATTTTTATGGCATCCACGTTATTGAATACCTTATTGAAATCAATGTAATATTTGCGGGTTTTCTCGGAAGTCATGTCGTAGCAGACCTGTATCAAAATTCATTCAATAAAACTACTGTATTGAATAAAATCCGGCTTTTTTTATTCAATACACTCCACCACATGATACACCGTGCCGAACCGCGTCCTGCGCGACGGCACTTCGTGTTTCTGCAATATCCTTCCGAACACATTCACTTTCTTGGCAGAGAGCGGCAGGGCGCTGTAGCGGCGGATGCGGTTCAGTATCTCGGCAGAGGAGAGCCATTCGCCCTCTTCGTCGGGCTTGGCGATGCGGAAGTAGTGGTAGAACAGCTGCTCTTCCGGGGGCGTCTGCTCGAAGTCGCGGTTGCCTTCGGTCATGATTTGCTCGTCGGCGTGGTCGAACCAGTAGCGCTCGCCGTGGTCCAGCTCGTACATGGCTTGGGCGTACAGCTGGCTGTAGTCTATCGGGCGGGAGGTGTCGATGGTGCCGGTCACGTCGATGCAGATGAAGCGGCGGCTGCCGCTGGGGTCGGTCAGCAGGTCCTTCTGGTTGCTGGTGGCGATGAACGAGGCGTAGCGGCGCATCTCGAGCACGGCGTTGGCATAGGGTTTGCGCATATTGACGACGGGTTTCTGGAGGATGTGCTTCAGGAAGCCCTGCTGGGCGACGCTTATCTGGTCGAACTCGTCGATGTTGATGAGCGCGAAGCGGTTCAGGTAGAGCTCGGCGTCGCGTTTGCGCGAGAAGTCGATGCTGTCGGTGTAGTACACCCGCAGTTCGGGCGGCACGATGCTGCGGCAGAAGGTGGATTTCCGCGTGCCTTGCGCGCCCACCAGCAGGGGCGAGACGCTGTTGGCGTATTTCTTGTCGGTGTTTCCCCGCCAGTGTGCCACCATGCAGAGGAACCAGCGGTGGAACAGCTCCGGCCAGTGCGGGTTGCGGCAGGGGACGGTCTGCGCCAGCGCGTGGATGCGATCCTTCCCGTCCCAGCGTGCCAGGTCGTAGAGGTAGTCTTCGAGCGGGTTGAACACGGGCACGCGGTTGGAGTAGACGTAGCGGCTGATGTCCCTGTCCCACAGCGGGATGCCTTCGGACTGGGCGTCCAGGGCGATGCTGTTCAGCGTGCGCTTGTCGATGGGGGTGAAGCGGAAGCGGAAGGAGTTGCGCTCGCGGTATTCCACTTCGCCTATCTGGGTGTTGTAGCGGAAGTCGTAGCGCCGTTTCATGAACTCGTCGGTCTGCAAGGCAAGCAGCTGCTCCTTGCTGAGGCTGCTGCGGGTGCCGAAGCCTTTGCACGCCTGGTAGACGTTTCTCACCACCTGCCGGATGACGCCCTCCTGCCGGCGGAAGTAGTAGTGGAAGGCGGTGCGCTTCACGGTTTCCTCTTCGGGGATGCCCGTGCGGAAGCAGTTTTCGGCAAGGCGTGCCACAAGCTGGTGGAGGTCGTCGGTGAGGGAGAGGGCGGCGCCGTCCCGCTCTTCGGAGAGTTCGGCGAAGGTCTGGCGGAGGGCGGCTTCGAACAGCATAATCAGGGCGTCTTCCGCTTCGTATCCCGGGACGGCGCGCGTCAGGGGCGACTTCTCGTGCTGCACGGCTTCGCGGTAGGTCGTCTCGTCGGGCATGGAGGCGGGTTGCGCGAGGGAGAACGGCACGGAGTCCGGGCGGTACAGCGCTTCGGGGTCGTAGGAGAGACGCGAGTATTGTTTCGTGGCGGGCTCCTTCAGCAGGATGTCGAAGGGCAGCTGGGGCTGGTAGCACTTCACGGCAAGGCGGTAGGCGTGGGCGTGGAATGCTTCCACCTCTTCCGGGCGCTTGGGCAGCGTGTTGTCCGGACGGACGAAGGTGGTCCAGATTTTCACGCTCCGGCCGCTGGAGCCGGTGAACACCAGCCGCGTCTGCGGCTGTTCCCAGGCAAGGCGTTTCACGAGCGCCACTTCCGGCTTGCCCGACAGCGGGCCTACGGTCAGTTCCACGATGCCGTTGTAGCTTTTCGTCTGAAAGGCGCCGTCCGTCCGTCGGAGTTCCACGGCGGGCAGCACTTTGGGCAGGCGGTCGGCTTCGGTGCAGCGCTTGTCGCGCAGGGCATAGCGCAGTTGCTCGCGGAAGGCGGACACGGGGCGGGCCTTGTTTTCCGTCTTTATCTTTTGCAGGAAAGTGTCCAAATCGATGGTCGTAAGCGTGCATTTCCCGTCTTTTTCTCTCAGTTGGGTGATTTTCATCTTCTTTTCAGGTGTTTTTTGATGGTTTTCGTTGTTGGTTGGGGCCTTTTTGCTGCTGATTGAGGCCTTTTTCATTGCAGGTTGAGGCTTTTTTGCTGTGGTTTGGCGGCTCTCTCCTTGTTTCCCGACGTGGTTTCTCCCTTTGAAACAGTCTGTTTCTCCCTTTGGAACAGTTTGTTTCTCCCTTTGGAACAGTTTGTTTCTCCCTTTGGAACAGTTTGTTTCACTCCCTCGAAACAGTTTGTTTCACTCCCTCGAAACAGTTTGTTTCATACCTTTGAAACAGTTTGTTTCACTCCCTTGAAACACTTTGTTTCACTCCCTTGAAACAATTTGTTTCATGCTGGGAACCAGTGCGGTAGCTCTGCTTGGCAGACTGCCGGGGGCGTACTTCTCTCTTCTTTTCTTCGGGAGCGGCGGTCGGCGTGATAGATACTTGTAAGGATTTTTATCTATCACGCCCATCTGTCACGCGGTAACAGGTTTACTATCAGCTGCGTATCGCCTGTCGCGTGATAGCATGACAGATGTTTTTCATTTTCAACTTTATGGAGGAGGAAATGTTTGCCGTTTTTATCAGTAAAAGCTGTACTCTTCGCTGTACCTTTCGTATTGCGGGGCTTCTTGGATGCCGTTCTGCTTGAACACTTGGCTGATATACGCCTGTGCCTTGGGGTATAACCCTTGCTCCATGCGGTAGTAGCGGTAGTAGGCGGTTCGGCCGAAGTAGGCGAGAAGCTGCATCTTGATGGACCTTGCACACTTGTGCGGCACGTTGTCGAGAAGGTGCTTGATGCCCCATGCCACGTGGTACTTCCGGGTTTCGCAGAAGTAGGGGCAGGCACTGGTGTCGGCGGGAATGCAATGGGGGTTGACGACGCGCAGGGTAGGGTATTGTGAGCTACTGTTGGCTGCAACCAGGTGGCGCAGGCATTTTTCTTTGCGAGTACACAGGCTATTGAAACAGTGGGCGTACTCGTAAGGCACCGACTGATAGTCGAATTTGTTTTCCATTATGTGTGTTTTACGTAGCTGCTGTCTTGCAGATACCGGACAAAGGTAGGGAATATAAGTGGGCATTCCTAACTTAATAGGGTAAAAGTTTTATTTAAGGAGTTATCGGGAGTTATCGGGAGTTATCACTCCGCTACGCTCCGTTAGGAGTTATCGGGAGTTATCACTCCGCTACGCTCCGTTAGGAGTTATCGGCCGATACTATCGCCTTATGCAAACAGGGCTATCGGCTTATATAAACAAGACTATTGGCTTCTAACTCCCGATAACTCCCGTTAACTCCCGATAACTCCTTCTAATCCCTCTTTATGTTACATAACATTGTTTAGTAACACAGCCCATTTCATTGCTTTTCTTTTGATTAATTCCTAATTTGCGGCTCACAAAATAATGGCATACGAAAGCGTGCTGAGTATTCACTTTAAATCTTATATATCATGAAAGTATATCAGACGAATGAAATCAAGAACATTGCCCTTCTTGGCAATGACGGCTCGGGTAAAACCACTCTCACGGAAGCGCTGCTCTATGAGAGTGGTATTATAAAACGTCGCGGCAGGATTACTGCCAAGAATACGGTCAGCGATTACTTCCCGGTGGAACAGGAATACGGCTATTCTGTGTTTTCCACCGTTTTCCATGTGGAATGGAACGGCAAGAAACTGAACATCATCGACTGTCCGGGCAGTGACGACTTTGTGGGAGCCGCCATGACGGCGCTCAACGTCACCGACACGGCTATCCTGCTGCTGAACGGGCAATACGGTCCCGAAGTAGGTACACAGAACCATTTCCGCTACACCGAGAAGCTGGGCAAGCCGGTCATCTTCCTTGTGAACCAGCTCGACCATGAGAAGTGCGACTACGACATGGTGCTGGAACAGTTGCAGTCCATTTACGGCTCGAAGGTCGTCCCCGTACAGTATCCGCTGTCCACCGGGCCGAACTTCAACTCGCTGATTGACGTGCTTCTGATGAAGAAATACTCGTGGGGGCCGGAAGGCGGAGCGCCTACCATCGAAGATGTCCCCGCCGAAGAGATGGAGAAGGCCACAGCCCTGCACAAGGCGTTGGTGGAGGCGGCCGCCGAACACGACGAGACGCTGATGGAGAAATTCTTCGAACAAGACTCCCTGACCGAAGACGAAATGCGCGAAGGCATCCGCAAGGGATTGGCTTGCCGCGGGATGTTCCCCGTGTTCTGCGTCTGTGCAGGCAAGGACATGGGTGTACGCCGCCTGATGGAGTTCCTGGGCAATGTGGTTCCGTTTGTGGACGAAATGCCGCCGGTGCACAACACGCGCGGCGAAGTGGTGAAACCCGACCCGGAAGCACCCACTTCCTTGTACTTCTTCAAGACAGCCGTCGAGCCGCACATCGGTGACGTGCAGTACTTCAAGGTGATGAGCGGCAAGGTGCACGAAGGGGATGACTTCTCCAACGCCGACCGCGGCTCCAAAGAACGCATCGCACAGATTTATGCCTGCGCGGGTGCCAACCGCATCAAGGTAGAAGAGATGGTGGCGGGCGACATCGGCTGCACCGTGAAGCTGAAAGACGTGCATACGGGCAATACGCTGAATGCCAAAGGCTCCGAACACCGCTTCAATTTCATCAAATATCCGAACTCCAAATATTCACGCGCCATCAAGCCGCTGAACGAGGCCGACACGGAAAAGATGATGGCCATCCTGAACCGTATGCGCGAGGAAGACCCGACGTGGGTCATCGACCAGTCCAAGGAACTGCGGCAGACCATTGTGCACGGACAGGGCGAGTTCCACCTGCGCACGCTGAAGTGGCGCCTGGAGAACAATGAGAAGCTGCAGGTCAAGTTCGAAGAGCCGCGCATCCCGTACCGCGAGACTATCACCAAGGCTGCCCGTGCCGACTACCGGCATAAGAAGCAGTCCGGTGGCGCCGGTCAGTTCGGTGAAGTCCACCTGATTGTGGAACCCTATTATGAAGGTATGCCGATGCCGGAAACCTACAAGTTCAACGGGCAGGAGTTCAAGATGAACGTGAAAGGCGTCGAGGAAGTCCCGTTGGAGTGGGGCGGCAAGCTGGTGTTCGTCAACAGCATCGTGGGCGGTTCCATCGATGCCCGTTTCATGCCCGCCATCCTGAAAGGTGTCATGTCGCGCATGGAGCAAGGCCCGCTGACCGGTTCGTATGCCCGTGATGTACGTGTCATCGTGTACGACGGCAAGATGCATCCGGTAGACTCCAACGAAATCTCCTTCATGCTGGCAGGCCGCAACGCGTTCAGCGAAGCGTTCAAGAACGCCGGCCCGAAGATTCTGGAGCCGATATACGATGTGGAGGTGTTTGTTCCTTCCGACAAGATGGGCGACGTGATGAGCGACCTGCAGGGACGCCGTGCCATGATTATGGGCATGAACAGCGAGGCGGGCTACGAGAAGCTGATAGCCAAAGTTCCTTTGAAGGAGATGTCTTCCTATTCGACGGCACTGAGTTCCTTGACGGGCGGCCGTGCTTCGTTCATCATGAAATTTGCCAGCTACGAGCTTGTTCCGGGCGATGTGCAGGATAAGCTTATCAAGGAATTTGAGGCAAAACAGGCAGAGGAATAGAATTTTTTAGTAAATAAGGAAGCCGCCGTCCGCCCGCGAGGGGGATGGCGGCTTTTTTAGTAGAAGGAGTTATCGGGAGTTTTTTATTTAAGGAGTTATCACTCCGTTAGGAGTTATCGGGAGTTATCAGCCGACAAGTCGGCTTAGGAGTTAGAAACCGATAGTCCTGTTTATATAAGGCGATAGTATCGGCCGATAACTCCTAACGGAGCGTAGCGGAGTGATAACTCCCGATAACTCCTAACGGAGTGATAACTCCTTTAAATAAAAAATCCGTCAACACAGATTAAGAATATGTAGGAATGTGAATGCCGATATTTAATTTTTTATTAAATTTGCAAACCAAAGGCGCTTTGCTTTGTTATAATGCTTATAATGCGACTTAAAAAACATTCTACGGTTAATTAACGAGAAGCTTCGGTTAAATCAGGTTAATGGATTAGGAATGTTAATTAGGAAGTGTTAATTTTGTAGCTATGAAAAAGTCGACAATATGGATATTGGGCATCGTTATGGGCCTCTCTTTCATCAGTTTGCTCTATTTGCAGATCAGCTATATCGAGGAAATGGTGAAGATGCGTAACGAGCAGTTTGATGAAGCGGTGAAGCGTGCTTTGCTGGCTGCTTCAAAAGATGTGGAGTCCGCTGAGGTTGACCGTTGGTTGCGCGAGGATATATCGGAAGCGGAGAAGAGAGCGTGGGAACAAAGTTCGCAAGGCAAAGGCGTGGTGCAGACGCAACGTTTCACGGTTACGCTGCCGGACGGGACAAGGTATTCGGCTACCGAACTGAAAACCTTCACCGGAAAGGCGTCAGAATTGCCAAGAGCGATGATTTCACGCAAGCATGGGACAAAGACAATACCTCAGACATCGCGTTCGCTGGCAGATGCCATAAAGAACCGTTATCTGTATCAGCGGGCTTTGTTGGACGAGGTGGCCTGGCAGATGGTATACCATGCCAAGGACAAACCGATAGAGGAACGGGTGAATTTCAAGAACCTGGACCAGTATCTGAAATCGGGGCTGATTGACAACGGTATAGAGCTGAACTATCACTTCAAGGTGATAGACCGGGACGGCAGGGAAGTGTATCGCTGTTCGGACTACAATGACGAAGGCAGTGAGAGCGCCTATTCGCAACCCTTGTTCCTGAACGACCCGCCCGCCCGCATGAGTGTCGTCAAGATACATTTTCCGGGCAAAAGGGATTACATTTTCGACTCGGTCAGCTTTATGATTCCGTCGATAATATTCACCTTTGTCCTGTTGATAACGTTCATCTTCACGATTTACATCGTGTTCCGCCAGAAGAAGTTGACGGAGATGAAGAATGACTTTATCAACAACATGACGCACGAGTTCAAGACGCCGATTTCGACCATCTCGTTGGCGGCGCAGATGCTGAAAGACCCGGCTGTAGGCAAATCTCCGGCGATGTTCCAGCATATATCGGGCGTCATTAACGACGAGACGAAGCGCCTGAGGTTTCAGGTGGAGAAGGTGCTCCAGATGTCGATGTTCGACCGGCAGAAGGCTACCCTGAAGATGAAGGAGCTGGATGCCAATGAGCTGATTGCCGGTGTAATCAATACGTTCGCCCTGAAGGTGGAACGGTATAACGGTAAGATTGAATCGGATCTGAAAGCGGCCGACCCGGTCATCTTTGTCGATGAGATGCATATCACGAACGTGATTTTCAATCTCATGGATAATGCGGTGAAGTATAAAAGGCCGGATGTGGACCTACTGCTGACGGTGAAGACCTGGAACGAACCGGGCAAGCTGATGATTTCCGTGCAAGACAACGGCATCGGCATCAAGAAGGAAAACTTGAAAAAGATATTTGATAAGTTCTATCGCGTGCATACGGGTAATCTGCACGACGTGAAAGGCTTCGGGCTTGGCTTGGCTTATGTGAGGAAGATTATTCAGGACCATAAGGGGACTATCCGGGCAGAGAGTGAACTGAATGTCGGAACTAAATTTATTATTGCATTACCTCTATTAAAAAATTGATTGATATGGACGAGAAACTGCGTATTTTATTGTGCGAAGATGATGAGAATCTTGGTATGCTTTTAAGAGAATATTTACAGGCCAAAGGCTATGCGGCCGAGTTATATCCCGATGGAGAGGCAGGATACAAGGCTTTCCTGAAGAACAAATATGACTTGTGTGTGTTCGACGTGATGATGCCGAAGAAAGACGGCTTTACGCTGGCACAGGAGGTGCGTGCCGCCAATGCGGAAATCCCCATTATCTTCTTGACGGCCAAAACCCTGAAAGAGGATATCCTGGAAGGATTCAAAATCGGTGCGGACGATTACATCACCAAGCCGTTCAGCATGGAAGAGCTGACTTTCAGAATTGAAGCTATCTTGCGTCGTGTCCGTGGCAAGAAAAACAAGGAAAGCAGCATTTACAAGATTGGCAAATTTACGTTCGACACCCAAAAGCAGATTTTGTCGACGGCTGAAGGACAGACCAAGCTGACTACGAAAGAGTCTGAGCTGTTGGGCCTGCTTTGTGCGCACGCCAACGAAATCCTGCAACGCGACTTTGCATTGAAGACCATTTGGATTGATGACAACTACTTCAACGCACGTAGCATGGACGTGTACATCACCAAACTGCGCAAGCACCTGAAGGAAGATGATTCCATCGAAATCATCAATATTCATGGAAAGGGATACAAACTGATTACTCCGGAAACCGAACCCTGACGGGCGGTTTCCGGGTGGCGGGAATAAAAAAAGGCGGTTGCAATGCAATCGCCTTTTTTGTTCCTTTTCTGTTGCCTGGTCGGTATTAATCTGCAATTCTTTTGTTGATAAGAATGTAAGAAACCAATCCTACTACTACTAAAACAACGCTGGTTCCCAAAATTGCATTGTTATTTACATTGCCGGTAAAAGAACATACAATCAAGATTACAGCTCCTACTAAGATTAATATCAATCCCAGATTTTTTAATAAGCCTTTCATGTGTGTGTATTTTTATAGATTATTGTTATCATAATTCTTGTTACAAAGAAAAGCATAATTCTTTAACAAGCGAAATTATTTTTGCAAAAAAACTATATTTTAATGAAGAATGGAGAATGTTTTAGTCTTTTGTATTGAAAAATATCTTTCTCAACACCTCTTGGCTGACGCTTAATTCTTCAATGGTGATATCTTGCAACGCTTCTTTCAGTGTCCGGTTGGCGATGACGCGGGCACGTTCCTCCAGCTCCTTGCCGTCTTTGGTCAGGTGTATCAGGTTGGTGCGGCGGTCTTTCTTGTCCGAGATGCGCACCACGAGGTGCTGGCGTTCCATGTTGTCTATGAGTCGGGTCATGCTGGGCTTGTCCTTGAAAGTTGCATTGCACAACTCTTGTTGCGTCACCCCGTCTTTCTCCCATAGGAAAATGAGGACGGTCCATTGCTCGGGAGTGATTTCCAGGCCGTTCTGTCTGAAGTTGCGCGACAGCTTACGGTTAATGGCGGCAGATACCTTGCCGTTGAGTATGGCGAATATCAACCGGATGTCGAAATTAAATTGCTCTATCATGAAATTATTGTTTAAACAACCTTGCAAATATAGTCATAAGTTGGATACGATACAAAATAAGTCCGGTAATTTTTGTAGTTCCAAAAAAATGCTTACCTTTGCACCCGCATTTAATAAACGCATAATTTATTTATTTAATTAAACGAGTATGAATCAATACGAAACCGTTTTCATTTTGACTCCCGTTTTGTCTGATGTTCAGATGAAGGAAGCGGTAGAGAAATTCAAAGGCATCCTTACTGCTGAAGGTGCTGAGATTGTAAATGAAGAGAACTGGGGACTGAAGAAGCTGGCTTACCCGATCCAGAAGAAGTCAACCGGTTTCTATCAGCTGATTGAGTTCAATGCAGAACCTACTGTAATTGAGAAATTGGAAATTAACTTCCGTCGTGACGAACGCGTCATCCGTTTCTTGACTTTCAAGCAAGACAAGTACGCTGCCGAATACGCTGCGAAGAGAAGAAGTGTTAAATCAACTAAAAAGGAGGATTAATCATGGCACAACAAGTTCAATCAGAAATCAGATATTTAACTCCGCCCTCAGTAGACGTTAAGAAGAAAAAATACTGCCGTTTCAAAAAGAGCGGTATTAAGTACATCGACTACAAAGACCCCGAATTCTTGAAGAAATTCTTGAATGAGCAAGGTAAAATCCTTCCGCGCCGTATTACCGGTACTTCTTTGAAGTATCAGCGTCGTGTAGCTCAAGCTGTGAAGAGAGCGCGTCACCTGGCGTTGCTGCCTTATGTAACTGACATGATGAAATAATAGGAGGAGGAAAGTATGGAAATTATATTGAAAGAAGACATCGCAAACTTGGGTTATAAGAACGATATCGTGACCGTGAAGTCCGGTTACGGTCGTAACTACCTCATCCCGACAGGTAAAGCTGTCATCGCTTCTCCTTCTGCCAAGAAAATGCTGGCAGAGGAACTGAAGCAACGTGCCCACAAGTTGGAGAAAATCAAAAAGGATGCAGAAGAAGTGGCTGCTAAACTGGAAGGCGTATCTTTGAAGATTGCTACGAAAGTCAGCTCTACCGGTACTATCTTCGGTTCTGTCAGCAACATCCAGATTGCCGAGGAATTGGCGAAACTGGGTCATAACATCGATCGTAAGATTATCGTTGTGAAAGACGCTGTAAAAGAAATCGGCAATTACAAGGCTGTCGTTAAGCTGCACAAGGAAGTTTCTGTAGAGATTCCTTTTGAAGTAGTTGCAGAAGAGGCATAATGATTTTGAGACTATAATAAAAGAAAGGAGCCCGGTTCTTCATGGAATCGGGCTTTTTTTTAGGATAAACACAGAGACACAGAGGCACAGAGGTTTTTTGGAATATGAGTGATATGAAAAAAAACTCTGTGTCTCCGTGTCTCTGTGTTCCCATCAAGAGAAGATATAAAAAAAGTCTGCCCGTACTTTCGTACGTCAGACTTTCAATTCTCTCTAATGTTGTTCTGAATTATTCAGCTACAACTGCTGCGCTGTCTACTACGGCAGTATCAGCTACGGCTGCTGCAGCGGCTTCAGCTGCTGCTGCTTCTACAGCTGCGATTGAATCGGCGATACGGATTGAATCTGCTTTTGCTTGTTCAGCGTCAGCTGCTTTGTTACCACAAGATGCGAAAGATACTGCTACGATAGCTGCGGCCATCAAAACTAATTTTTTCATTTTCTTTTACTTTTAAAACGTAATACAATCAATTGCTTTATTAAAACGCTGCAAAGGTATGTACTTTTTAGATAGGTTGTTCTCCAAACCCCAACTTTTTTTATATTTTTTTTCGAGGAGAGCCGTTTTTTTACCTGTCAAGTATGTTTCACAACATATTAATCCTCTGCAATACTGTTATATAAGTACCTTTTGATACTTCTTTTGGGCGTTTTCTCAAATTCTGTAGGATAAAGCTGTATTTGGCTGACTTTTTCGTATGCGGCAACGCTGTTATTCAGATTTTTGAGATTTTCGTCCATGATGGTCTTTAAGTTCTCCGGATTGTTCAGCCCTAAAGAATCCAAGGCTTCGTAGTCGGCATAGACCAAGGCTGTCAGCCGCTTGTTGCGTTCAATCACAAGGCTTTCCAGTACGAACGGCATATTGTTGAGTCGCGCCTCTATCTCTTCCGGAAAAATGTTCTGTCCGCTGGAACTGAGTATCATGGTTTTGCTGCGTCCGCGGATATAGAGGTTGTTTTGCTCGTCCAGCGTGCCGAGGTCGCCGGTGCGCAGCCAGCCGTCTTCGGTGAATACTTCCTTGGTGGCTTCCGGGTTTTTGTAGTAACCTGCCATTACGTTTTCGCCGCGCACCTGTATCTCGCCAAGTTGGTCGTTCGGATTCTCCTTATAGATGCGGGCTTCCATGATGCCGTCGAGCACTCGGCCCGAGGAAGTGGGCACGAACTCGTTCCAGGGAGCGTAGCTGATGAGCGGGGCGCATTCCGTCATGCCGTAGCCGATGGTGAAGGGGAACTTGATGCGGTGGAAGAACTCTTCCACTTCCGGGTTCATGGCAGCACCGCCGATGATGACCTCCTTGAACCTGCCTCCCAGTGCGTCCACCAGTTTCTTGCGGATTTGTCCATAAATCTGTCCGTCTAGCAGGGGGATGCTGAGTGCCCATTTCATGGACTTCTTGTTGATAATGGGCTGGATGACATTCTTGTATATCTTCTCGATGACGAGCGGCACGGTTATAATCAGGTTCGGCTTCACCTCCTCGAACGCCTTCATCAGGATTTTGGGAGAGGGGACTTTGCCCAGCAGTGTGACATGGGTGCCCACCGCCGTGGCGGTCAGGAAGTCGAAAGCACATCCGTAGGCGTGTGCCAGCGGCAGGAAAGAGAGCACCCGGTCGCCTTTTTTCAGCAGGCCGGTGCGGATGCCGAAGGTGACGTTGCCCGCCAGATTGTTGCCCGTCAGCATGACGCCCTTGCTGAAGCCCGTTGTTCCCGACGTGTAGTTCAGCAGCATCACCTTGTCGTTGGAGAGCTCCGTATAGGTGACATCCTGCCGGGTGAAGCCGTCCGGATAGGTTTCTTCCATCTTTTGGTTTTGAAGTTTGAGGAAGCGCTGGATGGTCTCCCCATCGCGCTGGTAGAGGCAGCGGAAGTCGTTGAGGGAGAATACGCCGCGCAGGCCGGTGAGCCGTTCCTCTTCCAGATGTTCCCAGATGGCGTCGCTGGTGAAGAGGAATACCGATTCGGAATGGTTGACGATATGATGCACGTCGTTGGGATTGAAATCTTGCAGGATTGGGACTACGATGCCTCCATACGTGACCACCGCCATGTAGGCGATGCACCAGCGGGCGTTGTTCTTGCCGATGACCGCTATCTTGTCGCCACGGCGCAGCTGGCAGTGCTTGAACAGCAGGTGCAGTTTGGCGATTTCTTTCGCTACTTCCCCGTAGGTGTAGCTTTCGTTTTCTCCGTAATCGGTGTAGCAGGGGAGGTCCCAGTTCTCGCGGAAACTATGTTCGTACAGCTTGATGAAGTTTTCTTGTATCATTGCGCGCTTTTTGATGATTTGTGCAAAAGTAGGAAAAATATAATAATAATGTGTACCTTTGCCGTGGAAATGTGATTTAAACCCATGACAGATACCAATGTATTTCAAGATAAGACGGCCGTTTACTACACGCTGGGGTGTAAACTGAACTTTTCGGAGACGTCGACCATCGGCAGGGCTTTGCGCGAAGCAGGCGTGCGCACGGCGCGCAAAGGCGAGCGGGCGGACATATGCGTGATAAATACCTGTTCGGTCACCGAGGTGGCGGACAAGAAGTGCCGTCAGGCCATCCACCGCCTGGTGAAGCAACACCCGGACGCCTTTGTGGTGGTGACGGGATGCTACGCCCAGCTGAAGCCGGACACCGTGGCAAAGATAGCGGGCGTGGACGTGGTGCTCGGCGCCGAACAGAAGAAAGACCTGCTCCGGTACTTGGGCGACCTGCAGAAGCGCGGCACGGGCGAGGCCTATACTTCCGCCTTGAAGGATATCCGCTCGTTCGCTCCGTCGTGTTCGCGCGGCGACCGCACCCGTTTCTTCCTGAAAGTGCAGGACGGCTGCGACTACTTCTGTTCGTATTGCACCATCCCCTTCGCCCGCGGACGCAGCCGCAACGGAAGTATCGCCTCGCTCGTGGAGCAGGCGCGCCGGGCAGCTGCCGAAGGCGGTAAGGAGATTGTGCTGACCGGCGTCAACATCGGCGATTTCGGCAAGACGACGGGCGAGACTTTCTTCGACCTGGTGAAGGCGCTGGACGAGGTGGACGGCATCGAACGTTACCGCATATCTTCCATCGAGCCCAACCTGCTGACGGATGAAATCATCGAGTTCGTCGCCCGCTCCAAGCGGTTCATGCCCCACTTCCACATCCCCTTGCAATCGGGCAGTGATGAGGTGCTGAAGCTGATGCGCAGGCGCTACGACACCGCACTGTTTGCAGCCAAAGTCGGGAAGATAAAGCAGCTGATGCCCGACGCCTTCATCGGCGTGGACGTGATAGTCGGCACGCGCGGGGAGACGGAGGAGTGTTTCGGGCAGGCATACCGGTTCATCCAAAGCCTGGACGTCACGCAGCTCCACGTCTTCAGCTACTCCGAACGGCCGGGCACGCAAGCCCTCAAGATAGACCACACGGTTTCCCCGGAGGAAAAACACAGACGCAGCCAGCTTCTGCTGCTTTCCTCGGAAGAAAAAACGCGCGCCTTCTACTCCCGCCATATCGGGCAGGCAATGCCCGTGCTGCTGGAACGCTCCAAACCGGGGACGCCGATGCACGGTTTCACTCCAAACTACATCCGCGTGGAAGTCCCGCACGACGATGCGCTGGACAACCGGATGGCCATGGTGCGCCTGGGCGGTTTCAATGAAGACGGCACGGCGCTTTTGGGAGAAATGGAGTTAATGGAAGTTGAAGGAGTTATCGGGAGTTAGAAGGAGTTATCGGGAGTTATCGGCCGATACTCTGCTTTATATATGCAGAACTATTGGCTTTAACTCCTAACGGAGCGAAGCGGAGTGATACTCCCGTTAACTCCCGATAACTCCCAATTCTGTTCCCTTTAATTGACTATAAGTATTAAATAGATTGGCCATGTGGAATAAAGTGAAATCGAGATTGATTTATTGGCTTACCTATGCCGGTATGTGGCTGTTGGCTTTACTTCCTTTCGGGGCACTGTACGTGCTGTCCGACGGGTTCTGCTTTTTGATGCACCGCATCGTACACTATCGCCGCAAGGTGGTACGCACCAACCTGCGCAATGCGTTCCCCGAGAAGAGCGCGGCCGAACTGTGTGCCATCGAGCGCGAGTTCTACCGTTACATCTGCGACTATATGCTCGAAGAGGTGAAGATGCTGCGGATGTCTTTCGGAGAGCTTTGCCGCCGCATGGAGTATGACAACAAGGAAGAGTATCTTGCCATGATTGAGAAGCACGGCGGCATCGTGCTGCTCATACCGCACTACGCCAATTTTGAATGGATTACGGGAATGAGCAGTATCATGCGCGAGGGAGACGTGCCGGTGCAAATCTACAAGCCGCTGCATAACAAATATATGGACGCGATGTTCATGCGTATCCGCGCGCGTTTCGGCGGTTACAATGTGCCGAAGCACTCCACCGCCCGCGAGATTATCAGGTTGCGCCGCGACGGCAAGCGCGTGGCGGTGGGCATGATAACCGACCAGTCGCCCAATGCCAACGAAGCGCACCATTGGACAACTTTCTTGAACCAGGATACCGGCTTCATGGACGGTGCCGAGCGCATCGCCAAGCTGATGGACTTCCCCGTGTTCTACTGCGAACTGCAAAAGCAGGGCAGGGGGTATTGCCGCGTCCGGTTCGACCTGATAACCGAAACCCCGAAAGCCACCGCCGACGGCGAGATAACGGAACTCTATGCCCGCCGCCTGGAACAGACCATCCGGCGCGAGCCGCCCTACTGGTTCTGGTCGCACAAGCGTTGGAAACTGAAACGTGAGGATGTGGTGCAACATGGATAAGACGGCTGTTGTCATACTGAACTGGAACGGATGCGGGATGCTCCGTTCGTTCCTTCCCTCCGTAGTGCGCTGTTCCGAGACGGACGGTGCGGCGGTCTATGTGGCGGACAACGGTTCGACGGACGATTCCGTCGGGATGCTCCGCCGCGAGTTCCCCACCGTACACCTTATCATATTGGGCGAGAACCACGGTTTCGCCGAAGGTTATAACCTTGCCTTGCAGCAGGTGGAGGCCGAGTATGTGGTGCTGCTCAATTCCGACGTGGAGGTCACCCCGAATTGGCTGACGCCGCTTGTCGGCTATATGGACGCGCATCCCGAAGTGGCGGCGTGCCAGCCCAAGATACGGAGTTGGCAGCAACGGGAACTGTTCGAATATGCCGGCGCGGCAGGCGGATTCATCGACCGCTACGGCTATCCTTTCTGCCGTGGGCGGGTGATGAACGTGGTGGAGCGGGACAACGGGCAGTACGATACGGTCCTTCCGGTATTCTGGGCCACAGGCGCCGCCTTGTTCATCCGCCGGAAAGACTATTTTGATGCGGGCGGACTGGACGGTCGTTTCTTCGCCCACATGGAAGAGATTGACCTCTGCTGGCGGCTCCGTGCACGCGGGCGGCAGCTGGTCTGCGTTCCTGCAAGTGTCGTCTACCACGTGGGCGGCGCCACCCTGAAGAAAGAGAATCCCCGCAAGACCTTCCTCAATTTCCGCAACAACCTCCTGATGCTCTACAAAAACCTGCCGCCGGAAGAACTGGCGTCCGTGATGCGTGTGCGTCGGATGCTCGACTATGTGGCGGCGTTGAACTTCCTGCTGCGCGGGCAGTTCTCCAATGTGTGGGCGGTGGTCGGCGCGCGCCGTGCGTTCCGCCGGTTGCGTCCATCGTTTGCAGCGGCACGGGAGGAGAACCTGCGCCGGACGGTGCTTCCGGTCATCCCCGAACGGACGGGGAACAGCATCCTGGTGCAGTTCTATTTGTGCGGGAAGAAGTTTTTCTCGCAGATGTAGCATCCTGCCTTTTCCGTTTCCTGATTCACATTCTGCTTTAGCTTCCGAAACACCGCGTCTTTGCATCCAAAACTCCCGGAGTTTTGGGAACAAACGCCTGGTGTTTTGGGAGCAAACGCCTGGTGTTTTGGGAGCAAATACCTGGTGTTTCGGGAGCAAATACTTGGGGTTTCGGGAGCAAATATTTGGTGTCTCGGGAGCAAAAGTCCGGATGCCTGTTTGGGTAGGCGGTTTATCGGTCGCAATGCACTTCTACACCGGCGGCATCCAGGTCGGCACCCATGGGCGGATTGCGTTTGGAGAGCCGCAGGTCAATGCCCTCTACGGTGGGGAAGTCGCGGAACAGCCGTCTAACAATGCGTCCGCAGACATGCTCCAACAGTTTGGATGGGATGGTCATCTCCTCCTTTACCGCTTCAAATACATCGGCATAGCTCACCGTATCTGCCACGTCGTCCGTCTCTACGGCGCGGGTGATGTCCGTTCGCAGCCGCAGGTCGATGAAGAAGTCGTTGCCTGCGATGGTCTCTTGCCGTCCGACGCCGTGGTAGGCGAAGAAGTGCATCTGTTCTAAGAAAATGTAAGTAGTCATACCAGGTAGAAATGTTCAGGCTGCAAATATAGCGAAAATCTTTGTTCCGCCGGATGCTTGCGCGCTGTAGGTGAGGTGGAAAATATCCCGTGGAACTAAGCAGTCCGCTCCGTAGAATGAAAAAACGGCAGTGTGTCAAAATCCACCACAGATTACCCGGATTATCATAGATTAAATCTTAAATTCTTAATAATCAATCTGATTAATCTGTGATAATCCGGGTAATCTGTGGTGAAAATCAATTATGACACATCCTCGATTTCAGTCGTTTGCCATCGCTTGCCTTATCGCCCGGTCTGTGCGATAAGTTCCTTTATCTTTTCGTTCAGGCTTTCTGCCTTCATCAGCTGCTCCAACGTCAGGTGCATACGCCAGCGCCAGTAGTGTCGCGGGTTGGCGGGGACGTTAATGCGTTCTTCCTGTGCGTTGGGGTTACGCCATTTTCCATCCATCGACAGCCAGTCCTGAAGCGACGGGATGCACAGGATGGAGTTGCTTTGCAGGTGCTGGCGCACCACCTCTTCACAAAGCTCGGGCGTGGCAACAGCCGGGGCGGTACCGTAGTGTCCGAGTATCGTGTTGTAGTAGCGTTGCGTTTGCTGGAAGTCTTCTTCCCACCAGCCGCGCAGCGTGGACATATCGTGCGTGGAGATGGTGCAGACGGAACGGTACGGATACCACTCCGGATGCCCGAACTCATGCGCAGGGTCTTTGGGCATACGCTGTATCTCCAGCGAGAGGATGCGCAGGTCGTTCATCACCCATGCCACGCAGTCGGGAATCATGCCCAGGTCTTCGCCGCACACCAGCATCCGGGTAGACTGCGTCAGTTGCGGCAGTTTGTTCATGGCTTGCTCGCGCCAGAAGTCGTTGTGGCGGTGGTAGTAATATTGGTCGTACAGGCGGTTGAAGGCGGCTTTCTCCCAGTCGTTCAACGAACGGTAGATGTAGTCGTGCTGCACGCCGATGCGCGGGTGGTACTTGTGCGGGTCGTGGCGGTCGGGTACAAACAGTACGTCGCTGATAAGTGCGTACAGCCCATCGCGTATCCAGATGCTGTCTTCGTCCGTCTTGCCGGCAAAGTATGCCTCTACCTTGCGTTGCGTGTCGAACTCGGGACGCATCCGGTAGATTTCCCACGTGTCCGTCGGTTCGATGAAGGTCTGCTTGACATAGTCGGTGTGCGGACCGAACATCTGTCCGAGGAAATATTCGTGTATGTAAGGTTTCAGGTATTCGTCGCGGAAGGGGAGTCCGTAGCTCTCTATCTCTTCGCGCGTCATGGGCAGTGCGGGCACGAACTGTCCCAGCAGGCCGTGCACGGCGTGCATGGGGATTTCCCAGATACGGAAGAAACCGAGAATATGGTCGATGCGGTAGGCGTCGAAGTATTCCGACATCTTGCGGAAACGCTTCATCCACCAGGCATAGCCGTCCCGTTCCATGATGTCCCAGTTGTAGGTGGGGAGGCCCCAGTTCTGTCCGTTGACGGAGAAATCGTCGGGCGGCGCGCCGGCCTGTCCGTTCAGGTTGAAGTAGTGGGGTTCGGTCCATGCTTCCACGCTGTTGCGGCTGATGCCGATGGGGATGTCGCCTTTCAGCACGACGCCGTTGGCGCGCGCGTGTTCGGTGGCGGCGAGCAGTTGCAGGTGCAGGTTGAACTGGATGTAATAGTAGATGGCGATGTGCGGGTAGTCGGCGGAACCCGGTTGGCAAAGTTTCTCTATTTCCTTGGCATCGTAGCTGTTGTACTTGGGCCACTCGCGGAAGTTGGGCGTTTTATACGCATCGCGCAGGTAGCTGAATACGGCATACGGCTGCAACCACTCCTTGTTCGACTCGAAAAACTCGCGGAAAGCCGCCGATGCCAGCACTTTTTCTCCCTCTTGCTTGAAGATGAGGTGGAAATATTCCCATTTGCTCTTGTTGACAGCTTCGTAGTCGACGGCGGGCAGGGCGTTCAGCTCTTTTTGCCGTTTGTTGAAGGCTGCCATCGCCTTTTTGTCCTTCAGCGTGCCCAGTTGTCTCAAATCCGTATACATCGGGTGGAAGGCATAGATGGAGATGCTGTTGTAGGGATAAGAGTCGGTCCACGTGTGCGTCATGGTGGTGTCGTTGATGGGCAGAATCTGCACGGCTTTCTGCCGGGTGCTTACCGCCCAGTCAATCATGCGCTTCAGGTCGCCGAAATCGCCTACGCCGAAACTTTTCTCCGAGCGGAGCGAGAATACGGGTACCGCCACTCCCGCGCCTTTCCAGGCAGGAAGGCTGAAGTGTACGTAGCGGTCGCCGATGGCAAGTGTCTCGTTCGCGCCTATCTGCGGGTCTGCCATATACCGGTTCGGGTTGTTTTCCCAGCAGACGGCACGGCGCTCTTTCTTATTGTATAGGATGAACTTGTATTCCAGCGGATAGTGTATTTTGGAGGCGTCTACCTCTGTCTGCCATTCCGGGAAGTTGGCGTCGCTCATCAGGACTGCCTTGTCCGGATTCCAGTCGCCGAGCGCCGGTTGGTTTCCACAGATGCCCAGGCAGTGGTCGCTGTCGATGCAGGGGGCGTATGCCTTTATCAGCACTCCTCGTTTATGGCTTTTGGGGGCAGCGCTACGTTCGCGGTGTGCCAGCAGCGACTCCGTAAAGGCGGAAGTGTAGAAATACTGTTGTTCTGGCAGGTTTTTCCAGCAATCCTGTATCCGGTAGGTTTTCTTGGAGATCCCTGAGAGGTAGAGTGTACGGGGCAGGCTGTTCCACTCCGCGCGTGTGGGCAGGCCATCGCGGAAGATGTGGTAGCTGTATTGTACAAGCCCGCTTTCCGGCAATGCGATGTTCACCTCCGCACTCCAGTGGATGCCGTCTACGGTTTGTAGCGGCAATGCTTTGTCGGGATGTTCGTTTCCGAGTTCGGGTAGGGAGCCTGATACTCTGACTTCTTCACCCCAATTGGTTCTGTACTCAATATTAAATGATAAAGTCATATATATTAGATTTAGAAATAGCAATAGCTGCAATGATTATGCAAGTATAGAAAATATTCCTCATAATCATGCAGCTATTGCCTGCTATCTCGTTTAAAATCCTATGCAAACGTTTGTGCTTGCCCCAGCTTTATCCGCAACGGGATGCGCCGCAGGTGGTGCAGATGAGGCAACCCTCCTGGTAGACCAGCGTTTCGTTTCCGCAGTTCGGGCATTTCTTGCCTTTGGCTGCTGTGCCGTCGGTCACGTATTTCTTCAAGGCACGTTCCACACCGTTCTTCCAGGTGTTGATGTGCTCGCTGTCCAGTTGCAGGGAGCTGACCAGCTTCATCACCTGTTCGATGGGCATACGGTAGCGCAATACGCCGGAGATAAGCTTGGCGTAGTTCCAGTACTCTTTGTTGAACTTCTCGGAGAGTCCCTCGATGGTGACCTTGTAGCCGCGTTTGTTCTCGAACTGGAAGTCGTAGCGCTTGTTGCCGTTTTCATCGACGTTCTTGATGATGTGTCCTGTCGATACGTTCTTCGGCAGGATGATGCCTTCGTCGTCGTCTTGCAGACCGGTGAATATCTCGTAGGGATGTCCGTCCAGCAGGCCGACGAATGCTACCCATTTTTCCTTGTTGTTCTGGAAGCGCACGACGTCTGCTTCAAGCACTTTCGGGCGGGTTTCGACAACCGTAGGTGGCTTGCAAGGCGGAAGGTCTTCCTTCTTTTCGCTCTTGGTGGAAATCAGCACGCCGGAGCGTGAACCGTCGCGATAGACCGTACAGCCTTTGCAGCCCGATTTCCATGCTTCGATGTAGAGGCGGTTCACCAGCTCTTCGTCCACATCGCTCGGCAGGTTGATGGTGACGCTGATGGAGTGGTCCACCCATTTCTGGATGCGTCCCTGCATCTTGACTTTCATCAGCCAGTCCACGTCGTTGGAAGTCGCTTTATAATAAGGTGACTTTTCTACGAGTGCGTCTATCTCGTCTTGCGTATAACGCTTGGAGGGGTCGTAGCCTTCCGCTTCCATCCATGTCACAAACTTGGGGTGGAACACGATATACTCTTCGAAAGCGTCTCCGGTCTCGTCGACGAAATCGATGTGTACGTTGGCGTCGTTCGGATTGACCTTGCGGCGGCGTTTGTAGACGGGCAGGAACACGGGTTCGATGCCGGAGGTGGTCTGCGTCATCAGGCTGGTCGTACCGGTCGGTGCGATGGTGAGGCAGGCGATGTTGCGTCGCCCGTATTTCTTCATCTCCTCATACAGTTCCGGGTCGGCTTCGCGTAGGCGGTTGATGAACGGGTTGTTCTTCTCGCGTTCGGTATCGTAGATTTCGAAAGCGCCACGCTCCTTTGCCATTTCTACGGAAGAACGGTAGGCGCTCAACGCTACTGCCTGATGTACCTTTTCTGCAAACTCGGTCGCCTCTTCGGTGCCGTAGCGCAATCCCAATGCGGCGAGCATATCGCCTTCGGCGGTGATGCCCACACCGGTGCGGCGGCCTTGACCGCTCTTCTTGTAGATTTTCTGCCACAGAGCGCTTTCGGTATGTTTCACGTCCTCGCTTTCGGGGTCGGAGTCAATCTTCTCCATGATGCGTTCTATCTTTTCCAGCTCCAGGTCGATGATGTCGTCCATGATGCGTTGGGCCAGTGCGACGTGCTTCCTGAACAGGTCGAAATCGAAGTAGGCATCCGGTTTGAACGGATTGACCACGTAAGAGTAGAGGTTGATGGCCAGCAGGCGGCAGGAGTCGTAGGGGCACAAGGGAATTTCGCCGCAAGGATTGGTGGATACGGTGCGGTAGCCCAGGTCTGCATAGCAATCGGGTACGGACTCCTTCAGGATGGTGTCCCAGAAGAGCACGCCGGGTTCGGCGGATTTCCATGCGTTGTGCACAATCTTTTTCCACAAAGCGGTGGCGCTGATTTCTTTCTTGAACAGTGGCTCGGCGGCATCAATCGGATACTGCTGTACATACGGCGTGCCATCGATGGCTGCCTGCATGAACGTGTCGGTCAGCTTGACGGAGACGTTGGCGCCTGTCACCTTGCCCTCTGTCATTTTTGCGTCTATAAAGGCTTCCGAGTCCGGATGCTTGATGGATACGCTCAACATCAATGCGCCCCGGCGACCGTCTTGGGCGACTTCGCGCGTGGAGTTGGAGTAGCGTTCCATGAAAGGAACCAGTCCGGTAGATGTCAAGGCGGAGTTCTTCACAGGCGAACCTTTCGGGCGGATGTGCGACAAATCGTGTCCTACGCCGCCACGGCGCTTCATCAGCTGCACCTGCTCTTCGTCTACCTTGAAAATTGCACCGTAAGAGTCGGCTTCGCCGTCCACGCCTATCACAAAGCAATTGGAGAGGGAGGCTACCTGGTAGTTGTTGCCGATTCCGGTCATCGGGCTTCCTTGCGGAACGATGTATCTGAAATGGTCCAACAAGTCGAAGAGCTCTTCGGAACTCAGTGCGTTGGGGTATTTGGCCTCAATGCGGGCTACTTCATTGGCTATCCGCCAATGCATATCTTCCGGGGACTTTTCGTAAATATTCCCGAAAGAGTCTTTGACCGCATATTTGTTTACCCAAACCCTTGCAGCCAGTTCGTCGCCTTGAAAATATCGTAAAGATTCTTCGTAGGCTTCGTCATAAGAATAGATTTTTTTTTCCACGATGCAATATCTCTTAGATTTAATTTGTAAAATAAGTAAAAGTGTAGAAGTCGTACTTATTGCTAACAAATGCGTTTGCAAAGCTAAAAATGTTTTTTGTTATGGCAAAATAAAAAGAAGAGTTTTTATTAACCGATTGTGAGTTTCCTGTTTTCTCCTGTTAATTTATTGATTTATATGTAGATATGTTTTTCGGCCGTGGAAAAAGTTTTCTAAAAAGAAAATTCCTGCTGAATTTGTGGCAGGATGCGGTTGTTTGTTTTGGATAACATGGCGAAACATATTCGGTACGATTGAACAACAGTCTGTGTTTCTTTTTATATCTTTGCGAAAAAAAAGAAAGAATGGATAGCTTGAAACAAAGGAGAACAATCCGTAAATATCAGCAGAAAGATATTCCTGCTGATTTGTTAAATGATTTGCTCGAAACCTCATTCCGCGCTTCTACGGTTGGGAATATGCAGGTTTATAGTGTAGTCGTGACTCGCGATGCCGGGCGTAAGGCACGGTTGGCACCGGCGCATTTCAATCAGCCTATGGTGCAGACGGCGCCGGTAGTCCTTACTTTCTGCATCGACTTGCGCCGTTTCAGCAAATGGTGCGAACAGAGGAAGGCAGAGCCGGGGTATAACAATTTTGAATGGTTTGTCACCGGGGCCGTAGATGCATTGTTGGTGGCGCAGACGTTCTGTGTTGCTGCCGAGGAGAAGGGACTGGGCATCTGCTATTTGGGTACTACTACCTATAATCCCCAGATGATTGTTGAGGCATTGGAACTGCCCGAACTGGTTTTCCCTATCACTACCGTCACTGTGGGCTGGCCTGCAGAGCTTCCTGCGCAGGTGGACCGTCTGCCTTTGGAGGCTATTGTCCATGAAGAGACTTATCACGATTATGCTCCCGAGGATATCGACCGTCTGTATGCCTACAAGGAGTCTTTGCCTGAAAACAAGCAGTTCGTGGCTGAAAATAATAAAGAAACGTTGGCTCAGGTCTTTACGGATGTGCGCTATACAAAGAAAGACAGTGAAGCGATGTCCGAGAATCTTTGGAAAGTCATGAAGAAGCAAGGATTTTAGATTAGGTATTAGGTATTAAGTGTTAAGTATTAGGTATTAGGTATTAAGTATAAAGTATAAGTTATAAAGGATAAACAGCGGATATAGATTAATAAAGGCGATTTTATCCCTCATACCTAATCCCTCATACCTAATACTTAATACTTAATACTTAATACTTAATATTTAATACCTAATACCTAATACCTAATACTTAATCCCTAATAATCAGCTTCTTTTTTTCAGGGCACTTTGAATCTCTTCGATTTCGGCGCGGAACGCTTTGTCGACTTCTTTTAGCTGCTTGATTGTCTTGCAGGCGTGCAATACGGTGGCATGGTCCTTGTTTCCGATTAGCGTGCCTATCTTGGCAGTGGAGAAGTCCGTATGTTTTTTGGCTAAATACATGGCTATCTGACGTGCCTGCACTACTTCGCGTTTGCGCGATTTGGTATGGATGGTGCTGTTCTCCAGTCCGAAGTGCTGGCATACGGTGGCGATGATGTCGTCGATGGTTATGGCTTTGCTCTCGATGTTCGTGACCTTGCGTACGATGCGCTGTGCCAATTCCAGGTCGATTTCCTTATTATATATGGTAGAATGTGCCATAATGGAGATGATGATGCCCTCCAGGTCGCGCACGCTGTTGCCCACATTTTCGGCGATGTAGTCGATGACTTCCGGCGGGAATTGCAGGCCGTCGCGATGTATCTTGTTGCGCAGGATGTTCTTGCGCAGTTCTACCGTCGGCTTTTCCAGTTCCGCCACCATTCCCCATTTGAAACGCGTAATCAGGCGCTCTTCCATGCCTTGAAGCAAGATTGGAGAACGGTCGGAGGTGAGAATCAGCTGCTTGCCGTTCTGATGCAGGTGGTTGAAGATATGGAAGAATGTGTTCTGCGTTTTGGTGACGCCTGCAAACTCTTGGATATCATCAATAATCAATACATCGATGGTTTGGTAGAAGTTGATGAAGTCGTTGGTCGTGTTGTTGCGTACGGAATCGGTGTATTGCACCTGAAACAGATGGGCGGACACGTACAGTACGCGCTTTTCCGGGTACAACTCCTTGATTTTCGTGCCGATGGCATTGGCAAGGTGGGTTTTTCCCACGCCCGACGCCCCGTACAGGAACAACGGGTTGAATATGGTTTTGGCGGGATTGAGCGCCACTGCTTCTGCCACACTACGTGAGAGCTTGTTGCTGTAGCCCTCGATAAATGTGTCGAAGTTGTATTCCGGATTCAGATGCGGGTCCAAATCGGGGACAGGCATCTTCGGGATGGCTTTGTTCACCGTCTGTTGCTGCGGCATGATGGTGCGGTGGGTCGACTCGTAGTTGATGGTCTTTTCGGGCCGCGAACTTTTGTCTACCATCACGTTGTACATCAGCTTCGTCCCCTCTCCGATTACCTTATAGAGGGTCTTGCGCAGCAAGTCTACGAATTTGTCTTCCAAAAATTCGTAAAAGAACTGGCTGGGCACTTGCAAGACAAGTGTTTTATCCTCATATTTTAAAGGAATGATGGGGAGAAACCAAGTTTTGTATGTTTGTTCCGGAACATTGTCTCTGATGATTTCAAGACAGCGGTTCCATAATCCGACATGATCCTTTTCACTCATAACGGTTACTATGCATTTATTGATTAAGCAAAACTTCTACACTTGCAAAAGTGGCAATCTTATTTGGAAAAAACAAATCACTATTTTCTTGCTTTTTTCAAGAAAATAGTAAGCCGTTTACTTTCAGTCGTTTATCGGATGCCGCGAAGCGTAGGCCTTTATGATGTCATTTGCTTATGTGCAATGGTTTGTAATATAGCGTGTTATCTGTCCGTTGGGGCATTCTTCCCTTGCGGGGTGGGGTACGCGTAAACCTCTTTTCTGCTTTGTACATAGACTTGTCGGGAGCTTTCTTTCCGTAAAGCGGCCGCTCCTTCTATTTAGACAAAATCTATATAAGCGAATTTTTTTACTTGTCTTTCTTGCCGAACAGGGAGAAATGGACATAGCGTTTCGGATGCGACTTCAAGTCTTCCAATAAACTTGCCGCATTGGCTGTGGTGGCATTCAGGTTGTTGTAAAGAGACGGGTCGTTCAATAGCAGTCCGACGGTGTTATCTTTGCGGTTCAGCTTGTCCGTAATTGTTTTCACATTGGCCAGGGTAGAGTCTATGCGCTGCATGGCTGTCCGGTAGTCTATCTCTTTCAGGTTGTTGGAGATAAGCACGAAATTGTCGCCGATGGTGTTCAGCTTTCCCGTGAGTTGCGGGATGTCCTTGTCCATCAGTTTCTGGAGTTGTCCGCTGGTTGTGGCCAGATTGGCTGTCAGGCTCTGTACGTTGTGCAGGGTGGCGGGGATGGCGGGGTCGGCCAATACCGCATTCAGGGAGCCGAGGATAGAGTCCAGTTTGGGTAGCATCTTCTCCAGTTGCGGCATCATGGTGGCCACTTTCTCCATCATTCCGTTGTTGAGCGTGCCGGGAATCGTGTCTCCCACCTGATACCTTTCGCGCGGGTTGTTGGCAAGGAGGAGGTTCATCTTGACGCCGCCCAGCATTTCCGCCGCCAGTTCTGCCGTGCTGCCTTTGGGGATGCGCAGGTCGGTGTTGACGTCTATCTCGGCGACGACCTTCCCCGGTTGAGTGTAGTCGTAGTACAGCTCGCGCACGATGCCTACGCGGAAACCGTCGGCGAAGACGGGGCTCGACTTGGTGAGCCCGTTGACGTTCTGGAACTTGACGTAGAAATAGCTGGAAGGCTTGAACAAATGGATGCCTTTCAGGTAATTGATTCCATATACTAATATGCAGAGGGCGGCTATGCCTGCGATTCCTATTCTGACTTCTTTGGTGATATACTTCATGATGTTGTATCGTTTATAGTTTATTTCTTTTTGTTTTTAAATTCGTTGATGGCGGCATGGACGTTCACCTTCTTGCCGTTTTTGAAGGCGATGATGAAGGCGTCTTTGAATTGTGCCGCGATGGAGCGTTTGGTGCGCAACACCTTGTTGTAGTCGGAAGATGCGCCATAGGTGTACTTGTATATGCCGCCTTCCTTGTAATAATCCACGTTTTTCAGCCCTTTCAGCCGTTTGTCGTTCTTGGCCAACGGACGGGAAGAGGTGAGTATCTGTATCTTGAACACGGGTGCGTTGTCTTCGGCGGGCGCGGCGGCGGTTTTTTCCGTACGTTGGGGCGTCGGGTTGCCGCTCCGGCTGCCCGTCCTTTCTGCCGTTTGCTGTGCTTTGTCGGCCGGGGTTGCCTCCTCCGCCGGTTGCGGTATCTCTTCCGGCAGTATGGTCCGGCTGCTTCCTTCCAACCGGATTTCCTGTTCCCGCTTGTAGGTGAGGAAAGCCCGGAAGATGCCGTCGGCAAGGGTGGTGGTGCCTGCATCCGTGTTCAGGTAGCGTTCCTCTTCCGGTGTGGAGATGAAGCCCAGTTCTACCAGTATGCTTGGCATGGCGCTGGTCTTCAGGACCAGGAATCCGGCCTGGTGCACGCCGCGGTCTATGCGGCGGCAAGTGCTTCGGAACTGCTTTTGCACGAGTGATGCCAAGTGCACGCTCTGCGACATATACTTGTCTTGCATGAACTCGAAGATGATGTACGACTCGGCGGAATTGGGATTGAATCCGGCGTAGCGTGTCTTGTAGTCGCTCTCGTAGAGGATGACCGAGTTTTCGCGTTTGGCCACCTCGAGGTTGTCGTCCGATTTTGCGAGACCCAGCGTCCAGGTGGATGCACCCTTGGCAGTGCGGTTCTTGGCGAGCGCGTTTGTATGGATGGAGATGAACAAGTCCGCCTTGGCGTTATTGGCTATTTCCGCGCGCCGGTCCAGGGGGATGAAGACGTCGCGCGTGCGGGTATATATCACCTTTACGTCCGGGCAGTTCTTCTGTATCTGCCTGCCGAGCTTGAGCGCGACGTTCAGGTTGATGCTCTTTTCTTTTGAAATCCTGCCGACGGCACCGGGGTCGTGCCCCCCGTGTCCGGCATCGATGACGACGACAAAATCCTTTGCTTCGGCGCTGCCGCTACCCAGAAAGGAAGCAATCAACCCCAAGCAGATACCTATATATAATATGTGTCGTCCGTATAGTCTCATATAAAAAACATTACAAAGATTATGTAAGGTCTGTTTCCATTCTGCAAATGTAATGCAATTTTATAGAAAACTCACACTTTGTCTTTAAGTTTTGTCTGCAACGGTTTCTTTTTTAGTGAGATTTAGAGCCTGTTTAGATTTTGTTCAGCATCGGTTGCGGAGTTTTATCTCCGGAAGACGGGAGCGGGAAGGAGAACTGTGCCTGTCATTAAATCGTTCCACCACGGTAGAAATTTCGTTCCACCGCGGTGGAACAAAACTTTCTCCATGGTGGAACAAAATTTCCACCGTGGTGGAACGATTTCGGATTAGGGAGCGAGGGGCTTGCTCTTCCTAAGGAAACGGGGTGGGAATCGCAGGGGAGATTTTTATTTTGTATCTGGTACATCTGTTTTTGCGGATAATATCCGTAACTTTGCGCGCGATTTTAATGGATAGATACGCGTATGTTTCTTCGTTTTATAAAGAATTGGACATTGCCGTTGGCAATGCTGACAGGCACTGTCGGATATTTCTTCTTTGCGAGAGTCTCTCTGCTTGCGCCGGTGAAACCTTATGTGAACGGGTTGATAGCTTTCCTTACGCCGACGCTGATTTTTGCCCAATTGTTGCTCACTTTCTGCAAGATAGAGGTGAGCGAACTGAAGCCGAAGGCATGGCACGGCTGGCTGCTGCTGTTTCAGACAGTGGCGTGTCTGGCGGTTGCGGCCTTGCTGGTGGGTTGTCCTATGAAGGAGATGTATCGCGAGGTCTTCGAGGGGGCGATGGTGTGCCTTATCTGCCCTACGGCCACTGCGGCGGCGGTCATCACCGGAAAGCTGGGTGGAAGCGCGTCGAGCCTTACCACGTATACGCTACTGTCCAACCTGCTGGCTGCGGTGGCTGTTCCGCTGGTGTTTCCTTGGGTGGAGCCGCACGCCGACATCACTTTCTTTGCGGCTTTCCTGAAGATATTGAGCAAGGTGTTCCCGCTGCTGCTCCTGCCTTTCTTCATGGCGTGGTTTCTGCGGGTGTTTGCCAAGAGGATACACCGGTGCCTGCTGGAGTTCCGCGATGCCGCTTTCTATCTGTGGGCGGTGGCGCTCGCCATCGTGTCGGGACAGACGGTGCGCTCGTTGGCTAACAGTGATGCGCCGGTGTGTGTGGAGGTGCTGATAGCCCTGGCCGGATTGGTCGCCTGTTGCATCCAGTTCTACCTGGGGAAGAGAATCGGCGGACACTACAACGACCGTATCAGCGGCGGGCAGGCGTTGGGACAGAAAAACACGGTGCTTGCCATATGGATGTCTTATACTTATCTTAATCCACTCTCTTCCGTAGGACCGGGGTCGTATGTGCTGTGGCAGAACATCATCAACAGCTGGCAGTTGTGGAAAAAACGGAAGAGGAAAATGGGATGTTGATGTAATTTTCGTACTTTTGTATTCAGACATAACGTGTCTTTGCATTGTGACACCGGATGGGAATGAAAAGAATGTTTTAGATAAATTGTTTGCTTATGAAGTATTTAGGATATGTTATTCAACTATTATGCATCATTGCTCTTTTGAAGGGCAGGTATACTGAAGATTGTCAACTTTTTGTTTATGCACTTTGTCTTTTGGGCAGTGTGAACCTGCTTTATAACGTGGTGCGTGATTGTATGAACAAGAACAGGAAGAGCCACTGATTGTAAATCCAGTAAAAGAAAGTAAGATGAATCCTCTCGAATTGATTGATAAATACTATCCGGAAGCGAACGAGCTGCGGCATATCCTGCTGGTTCACAGCCGTTCCGTGGCCGACAAGGCTTTATGGATTGCCGACCGGCATCCGGAACTCTCTTTAGACAGGGATTTCCTGTACGAAGCGGCTATGCTGCACGATATAGGCATATTTCTGACGGATGCCGACGGCATCTGCTGCTTTGGCGACAAACCCTATATCTGCCATGGTTATCTGGGGGCGGACTTGGTGCGCTCTGAAGGCTATCCGCGCCATGCTTTGGTATGCGAAAGGCATACGGGGGCGGGGCTTTCGCTCGAAGATATTTTGGCGCAAAACTTGCCAGTCCCTCATCGGGATATGCTTCCGGTAAGCATGGAGGAGCAGGTAGTCTGCTTTGCCGACAAGTTCTATTCCAAGACGCGCCTGGATGCGGAAAAGAGCGTGGAGAAAGCTCGGAAGAGCCTGCAACGTTTCGGTGAAGCCGGTCTGCAACGTTTCGACTGCTGGTGTAAACTGTTTCTGTAACAATCACGGTTTTTTCATTTAGAAGGAGTTATCGGGAGTTAACGGGAGTTATCACTCCGCTACGCTCCGTTAGGAGTTATCGGCCGATACTACCGTCTTATATAAACAAGACTATCGGCTTCTAACTCCCGATAACTCCCTTTAACTCCCGATAGCTCCTCTAAATGAAAAAGCCATGGTGTAGCAATCTAAATTTCTTTAAAAAGAGAGGTATTATCCGTATAAATTACGTACTTTTGCCCGTTCAAGCGTAAACTATTAGTTAATGACGCCATTGAAAGCAAAAACATTCATATCATTCATACTGCTATTTGTCTTGCTTCTTCTTTCCGGCGAGGCTGCTTCGCAACGCCGTCGGCGGGGAATCGTGCCGCCCGGAAGAGAGCGGGTGGACTCCTTGCGGAACGACAGCTTGCAGGCCGACTCCCTGCGGATGGACACCTTGGCTGTCCCCGTCAAGAAGAAACAGCCTTTGGACGCTCCGGTCACCTACGAGGCCAACGACTCCATCGTATTCTCCCAGGGTGGATATGCCCATCTGTACGGACAGGGAAAAGTGAATTACCAACAGATAGAACTGGCTGCCGATGTTATCACCATGAATATGGACAGCAGTACGGTGTATGCCCACGGAGTGGAAGATTCGTTGGGCGTGAAGAAAGGGACGCCGGTCTTCAAGGATGGCGAGACGCCGTATGAGACGAACACAATCCGCTACAACTTCAAGAGCAAGCGGGGCATTATAAGTAATGTGGTCAGCCAGCAGGGTGAAGGATACGTGACCGGAAACAACGCGAAGAAGGGTGCCAACGACGAACTTTACATGAAGAGTGGGCGCTACACCACTTGCGACCATCACGAGCATCCCCACTTCTATATGCAGATGACATACGCCAAGGTGCGGCCTAAGAAGAACGTGGTGACGGGACCCGCTTACCTGGTGGTGGAAGACGTGCCTCTGCCGCTTGCCGTACCGTTCTTCTTCTTCCCGTTCTCCAGCAGTTATTCGTCCGGTTTCCTGATGCCGACCTATATGGACGACTCCAGCCGTGGTTTCGGCTTGACGGACGGCGGATACTACTTTGCCATCAGCGACAAGATGGACCTGAAGCTGCGGGCGGACATCTTCACGAAAGGCTCGTGGGCGCTGAATGCCGAATCCAACTATATCAAACGCTACAAATATTCCGGCTTGCTCCAGGCGAGCTATCAGGTGACCAAGACCGGCGACAAGGGATTGCCGGACTATTCCGTTGCCAAGGACTTCAAGATTGTGTGGTCGCACAGACAGGACGCCAAGGCGAATCCCAACCAGACATTCTCTGCCAGCGTGAACTTTGCGACCAGCAGCTACGAGCGTACCAACATCGGGAATATGTACAACTCGAACGCCATGTCGCAGAATACGAAGACGTCAAGCATCAGCTATTCCCGCTATTTCTTCGACCGGAAGCTGACGGTGGCGGCAACCACCAACATCGCACAGACCATGCGCGACTCCTCGGTCAATGTCACTCTGCCCGACTTGAACATTTCGCTCTCCACCCTCTATCCTTTCAAACGGAAGAAGGCGGCAGGCGAGGAGCGTTGGTACGAGAAGATTTCCATCCGCTATACGGGTCGTCTGACCAACAGCATACAGACCAAGGACAACCTGCTGTTCAAGTCGAACCTGATAAAGGACTGGCGAAACGGCATGAAGCATGAGATTCCCGTCAGTGCCACTTTCACGTTGTTCAAGTACTTCAACGTGACGCCCTCCGTCAATTACACGGAGCGTTGGTATACGCGCAAGGTGATGCGCGACTGGGACCCCAACGCCGGCAATGGAAGCGGCAGGGAGGTGGCAACCGATACGGTCTACGGCTTCCATCGCGTGTACAACTACAATGCCAGTCTGGGCATCAACACGAAGATATACGGTATGTACAATCCGATCTTCTTCCCTAAAAAGAAGATACAAATCCGCCACGTCATCACCCCGTCGGTGAGCATCAGCGCCGCTCCGGACTTCGGCTCCTCGCGCTACGGCTATTACGACTCCTACATCCGGAACTATGCGGACGGAAGGCGCGATACCATCGTCTATTCCCCCTATTCGGGTCAGGCATTCGACGTGCCGGGCAGGGGCAAGCAGGGAAGCATCAACTTCAGTATTTCCAACAACGTGGAGATGAAGTATTACAACAGCAAGAAGGACACGGTGAAGAAAGTCAGCCTGATTGATGAACTGGGCGCCAATATCAGCTATAACATGGCTGCCGCGACGCGGCCTTGGAGCGACCTCGGGCTGAACCTGCGCTTGAAGTTGAGCAAGAACTATACGTTCAGCATGAGTTCCTCGTTCAAGACATACGGCTATAAGTTCGACAAGAACGGCAACGTGGTGCGGAACGACCGCACGGAGTGGTCGTACGGGCGTTTCGGTATCTTCCAGGGGTATGGCTCTTCGTTCAGCTACACGTTCAATAATGACACGTGGAAGAAGTGGAAGGAGAAACTGAGCGGCTCCGGCAAGGAGAAGAAGAAAGACGAAGATGCCGAAGAGGGTGGTGAAGGCACGGAAGACGGTTCCGGCGATACCGGTATTCCAAAGAAGAAAGTCGAGAAGGCGGCGGTCGACTCCGACGGCTATCAGGTGTTCAAGATGCCGTGGTCGCTGAACTTCAACTATAGTTTTAATATCTCCGAAGACACTTCCAAGCCTATCAACCGGAAAACAATGCGTTACCCCTACCGCTATACGCACAACCTGAGTGCTTCCGGCAATGTGAAACTCTCCAACAAGTGGGCGGTCAGCTTCAATTCCGGCTACGACTTCGAGGCGAAGAAAATCGTGCAGACTTCTTTCAATATCACGCGCGACCTGCACTGCTTCAGTATGTCCGCCAGCCTTTCTCCGTTCGGTATGTGGAAATACTACAATTTCACCATCCGTGCCAACGCGAGCATCCTGCAAGACCTGAAGTGGGAGCAGCGGAGCCAGACGCAGAGCAATATCCAGTGGTATTAAGATTGTCGGCCGACGCTTCGACGCCGCACACACGCGCATCTGCTGAAAATAGAAACTACCAGCAGATTTCCGTTTCTCCGTGTGCTTTCAGGTATTCGTTGGTCTTGCTGAAATGCTTGTTCCCGAAGAAACCGTTGTAGGCGGAGAGGGGAGAGGGATGTGCCGATGTCAGCACCAGGTGTTTGTTACGGCCTATGAATGCGCCTTTCCGTTGCGCGTATGCCCCCCACAGGATGAATACCAGATGCTCGCGTTCTTCGGCAAGGATGCGTATGGCAGCATCTGTAAACGTCTCCCAACCGTGGTTCTGGTGCGAACCGGCCTGATGGGCGCGTACCGTGAGGGTTGCATTCAGCAACAGTACACCCTGTTCCGCCCAGCGGGTCAGGTTGCCGGTGGGCGGGGCGTCTGTTCCGATATCGGTTTTGATTTCCTTGAAGATGTTGACCAAAGAGGGTGGGAAAGGCACGCCGTCGTTCACGGAGAAACAAAGGCCGTGCGCTTGTCCGGGACCGTGATAAGGGTCCTGACCTATAATCACCACCTTTACCTTGTCGAAAGGGCACAGGTTGAAGGCGTTGAATATCAGCCGCCCCGGTGGGTATATGGCGTATTTTCCGTATTCATCACGGACGAAGTCTGTCAATGTGTGGAAGTATTCTTTATCGAATTCCGGTTGCAAATGTGCTTTCCAGCTCTCTTCAATCTGAACGTTCATAATAGGCGGCATTAATGATTTACGATGCTAAGGTACGAATATTTCACCATAGTATCGCGCGAATCCTATAAATAATATACGATTCTTTTAAGGAGTTATCGGGAGTTAACGGAGTTATCATTCCGCTCCGCTCCGTTAGGAGTTATCGGCCGATACTACCGCCTTATATACTTAATATAAACAAGACTATTGGCTTCTAACTCCCGATAACTCCTTTAACTCCCGATAACTCCCTTTAAATGAATATTAGATTAAATGTATATCGTGCGCCTTGCACTCCTTGCGCATCTCTTCGGGCCAGATGCTGGCTTGTATCTCTCCGATGTGTGCTTTGCGCAGGTAGAACATACACAGCCGGGATTGGCCGATACCGCCTCCGATGGACAAGGGCAGTGTATCGCCCATCAGACGTTTGTGGAAGTATAGTTCCAGACGTTTCTCTTCGCCTTCTTGCTTGAGCTGGCGCTGGAGGGTCTCTTTGTCCACGCGGATACCCATGGAGGAGAGTTCCACGCTGCGCTGGAGCACATCGTCCCACAACAGCAGGTCACCGTTTAGTCCGGGCAGGCCGTTCAGTCCGGGGGTGGTGTAGTCGTCGTAGTCCGGGGCGCGCCCGTCGTGCTTCTTGCCGTCGCTCAGTTTGCAGCCGATACCGATGATGAATACGGCGCCGAATTTCTTGGCAACGGTATGTTCGCGGTATTTGGGTTCTAAATCGGGATACATCTGGCGGAGCTCTTCCGCATGGATAAAGTGCAGTTTCTGCGGCAGACAGGGCTTGATTTGCGGATACATCTCATATACCATATACTCCGTGCGGACCATTGCCGCATAGATGCGGGTGACGATTTCTTTCAGGAAATCGATGTTGCGGTCCTGCGGGGTGATGACGCGCTCCCAGTCCCATTGGTCTACATATAAAGAGTGCAGGTTGCCCAGCTCTTCGTCCGCGCGGATGGCGTTCATGTCGGTGTAAATCCCGTATCCGGGTTCGATGTGGTATTCGGCAAGCGTCAGCCGTTTCCATTTGGCAAGCGAATGCACCACTTCGGCTTGTGCGTCACCTAAATCCTTGATGGGAAAAGACACGGCCCGTTCCACACCGTTCAGGTCGTCGTTGATACCCATTCCTTTCAGCACAAAGAGCGGGGCGGTGACACGGCGCAGGCGAAGCTCGGAAGAAAGGTTCAACTGGAAAAACTCTTTAATCTGTTTGATGCCCAATTCCGTTTGTTTCAGATCCAATAAAGGCTTGTATCCTTCTGGTTTTATCAAGTAACTCATAGGTTTTATCTTTGTATTTTCTGTTATTTTGCTTGGCAAAGATAGGAATAATATTGATACTTGTTGCTGTTTTAGAGGAAAAAATAACAAAATGTCTGTGTATGTCCCTCTCGTCTTCTCAAAATAATATCAATCTTATTTTTGGGAAAACAGATAGAAAAATGCACGAAGATTAGGAAGATGAAAAGTTTTTTTTTACTTTTGCAGCCGAATTAAGGCTCCGTAGCTTAGTGAATAGAGCGTCAGATTCCGGTTCTGAAGGTCGTGCGTTTGAATCGCACCGGGGTCACAAGCAGAAAAGTGAGAGTGTGTCGGGATGACTTATACTCTGTCTTTTAGTCGCAGATGGCGCGGATAACGCAGATAAATCGAAAGAGTCTGTGTTGTCCGCGTCATCTGCGTTTAAAGGGTGTGATTATGCAGGCTTTTCATAGTTTCGGCACATCTTCATTCTTTTTTCGGAAATAATCCTTATATTTGTTCTCATAACCATTGTTCTTTCTCCGATTATGTTAGAAGACTACAGACGATACCCGATAGGTATACAGAATTTTGAGCAGTTGCGCACGCTCGACTGCGTGTATGTGGACAAGACAGAATTGGTTTACAGGCTGACTCATACCGATCGCTTCTATTTCTTCAGCCGTCCACGCCGTTTTGGCAAGAGCCTGCTGGTGTCTACGCTGGAGGCTTACTTCTTGGGGAAGAAAGAGCTGTTCCGTGGATTGGCCATGGAACGGTTGGAGCAGGAGTGGGAGACGTATCCGGTGCTTCACATTGATTTCAGTCTGACGAAGTATACGGAATTGTTCGATTTGCAGGAGCAGCTGGATTTGTTCTTGTCCCGATGGGAGGATACTTTCGGCAAGAATGTCGCAGAACAGACCCCTGCCGCCCGTCTCCAGGGCATCATCCTGCGGGCTTATCGGCAAACCGGCAAACCGGTGGTGGTACTGATAGACGAGTATGACGCTCCGTTGCTCGACAGCAATTCGGACAGTGCGCTGCAACAACAGCTTCGTAATGAGATGCGCAAATTCTTCAGTCCGCTCAAAGGACTGGGGCAGTATCTCCGTTTTCTGTTCCTTACGGGCATCAGTAAGTTCAGCCAGTTGAGCATTTTCAGCGAACTGAACAATCTGCAGAATATCAGTATGCACGATGATTTCAGTGCCCTTTGCGGCATTACGGAGGAGGAACTGCTGACACAATTGAAACCGGATATAGAACGTATGGCCGAAGCCAACGGTGAGACCTACGAAGAGGCTTGTGCGCACCTGAAGCATCAATACGACGGTTACCACTTCAGCAGCGGTTGTGCCGACATCTACAATCCTTTCAGTCTGTTCAACGCTTTTAATGCCAGGTAGTACAAGAACTTCTGGTTCTCTACGGGCACGCCTACTTTCCTGATTGACATACTCCGGGAGTCGGATTTCGATGTGCGTAGTTTGGATGGAATTGACGCCATCGACGAGCAGTTCGATGCGCCTGCCGAGCGTATTGTAAGTCCGGTTCCCGTTCTCTATCAGAGCGGTTATCTGACGATAAAGGAATATGATCCGGAGTTCCGGATTTATACGTTGGCCTATCCCAACAGCGAGGTGCGCTACGGATTCATGGAATCCCTGCTTCCTGCCTACGTGCACCTTCCCGGCGAAAAGAATACGTTTTATGTCATCTCTTTTATCCGCGACCTGCGCAAGGGTGACATTGAAAGTTGTCTGGAACGTACCCGTTCTTTCTTCGCCTCCATTCCCAACGATTTGGAGAACAAGACCGAGAAACATTATCAGACTATCTTCTACTTGCTGTTCCGCCTGATGGGACAATATGTGGAGACGGAAGTGAAAAGTGCCATAGGGCGTGCGGATGCCGTAGTGAGATTGCGGGATGCCGTTTACGTTTTTGAGTTCAAGTTCGACGGTACCTCCGAGGAAGCCCTTGCCCAGATAGAGAGTGGGCAGTATGCTCTCCCTTACAAGGCGGAGGGCAGGAAGGTTGTCAAGGTGGGCGTGAACTTCGACAGCGCTACCCGCACGATAGGGGAGTGGAAGATTGGATAACCGGTCATTCAAAACAGTTCCATTAAAAATGATATTCATACTTTAAGAGACCGATTTCGTACATTGCAAGTTGCGGTATGAATGATATATCGTCAGGATTTGTTAGCTTTGCGACATAATCAGCAAAGGATTTGGATATGAAAGCATTTCTTAGAGGATTGGAAATCTGTAACCAAGACGAGGCGTATTACCTGCGTCCGGAAAATATATTGTATGTGAAGGCTGATGGCAACTACTGTGACATTCATCTGACGGATGGCGATGTGCTGGAGTCGGTAAGTTGCCAAAGGGCGGAGATAGCCAGAATGATAGATACACAACTGCCGAGCTGCCTCTCGCAGAAATTCGCCTTGTTGGGGCGGTCCTATCTTGTCAACGTGGAACACATCATGTATGTCAATGCCGGCAAGCAGACGCTGGCTTTCGATATCAATCAGCCGGGAATGTGCAAAAAGCAAACTATTAAAGTTTCTACAGAAGCTTTACGTAATTTGCGAATCAGCCTGGAGGGGTTGTTCAATGTCATGCAATCTTCCAATATGATGGAAACGGGCGGGGCTATTAATGGTGGATTTACCGATTATATGGCGACTCCCCAAAAAGAGAAGAACTACGATGTACAGGAAGATGAAGTAAAGATACTCGGAATCAGAAATACATAAAAAGACGGCATGAAAAAGGAACTGATATTTTCGGGTAGGGCTAACGGGAAGTTGGTCATAGATTATATTCCCTACATCAACTACGCCATGATGATTAACGAATATAAGGCTTTCAGTAAGTTCGAGATGCTGAATAACGGCATTGCCTCCATGGTGGAAGTGAAAATAACGCTGTCGGGAGCGATGTTCGAGACGTGCAGCCTGAATGTTGTGGAGCTTCGCCAGGGACAGACGGTCAGTTTTGACAGCGCCAACCTGCTGCCCGTTGCTTCTAAGTTGATGAGCTTCACGGAATCCGTACAAACCACCTTCACCGTTACGGTTGAAATCTGCGGTCAAGTCATTCTGACGGAATCCTTGCCGGTCAGGCTCATGGCTTTCGACCAATGGCACGGCAGCTTGATTATGCCGGAACTGATAGCCGCTTTTGTCACTCCCAATCATCCGCTTGTTCCGCCCATTTGCATCAAAGCCTCTCGATATTTGGAAGAGTTCTCCGGAAGCCGCGATTTAGACAGTTATCTTACTTGGGACTATCAGCGCATAGCCAATCAGGTGGAAAGCATCTACAACGCTTTGCTGGATGAAAATATCACTTATGCCGTTCGTTCTGCCTGTTATGAAGAGACCGGTCAGCGTATACGCCTGATAGACCAGGTGTTGAATACCAAGTTGGGTAATTGCATCGAACTGTCGTTGTTGCTATGTAGCTGTTTGGAAGCCATCGGCATACGCACCGTGCTTATCATTTATCCGGAACACGCCATCATGGGCGCATGGCTCGAACCGATGATGTCGGTTCCGATGGTCGGGTACGACGCTGCGCTGCTGAAGGATTGCATCGAGGAGCAGCAGCGTACGTTGTTCGTCATAGAGTCGACCGGTCTCACTCACGGAAATAACTTTGCGGAGGCTGTCCATCAAGGAGAAGCCTATTTTCTGCAACGTATGCCGGATTTGGATTTCTTTGTGGATATCCGTACCGCGAGAATGAACCGTATACGTCCGTTGCCCCATACCGTGCAGTCTGAAACGGGTTGGGAAATCAAGGAACTTCCGGATTACGACGAACTGTTCGACCAACTTTCCAATCAGAATCCTTACGACATCCACGGTACGGCAGCGGGGAAGAAGCTGAAAAGCAAGCAACTTCTATGGGAACGCAAGCTACTCGACCTCAGTTTGCGTAACAATCTGCTGAATATGCGTTCGGGTAAATCCATCGTACCTCTCAGCTCCCTGCCGATTGCCGAGATTTTTGCATTGCTCGACCGTGAATGCCTGCTGGATGCCATTGATGAGAAGGACCACTTCGCCACCGTGAAGCAGCTCTACCGTGCCGCAAGAAATTCCCTCGAAGAGAACGGTGCCAACACGCTCTTTCTCTCCGTAGGAACGCTGCGCTGGTATCAAATGGATGATGCAAAACCCTATTTTGCTCCGGTGCTTTTCATCCCCATAGAGATAGTGCGCCACGGAGCCAAGAAGTACATCGTCCGCGCCCGCGACGAGGAGCCGTTGGCCAACATCACGCTCTTGGAAATGATGCGGCAGACGTTTGAATTGGAAATACCTCCCTTGATGCCCGTTCCTACGGACAGGAATGACAAGGTGGATTATAAGCGAGTATTCGAAATCCTGCGGACGGTCATTGCCGAGGTCAACGAAAAGCAGAAGCCGCACACACAATGGGAAGTGGTGGAAGAATGTATGGTAGGCATCTTTTCCTTCACAAAGTTTGTGATGTGGAACGATATCCACGCTCATTCCAAGGTGCTGGAAAATCATCCCTTGCTGAGGAGTATGATGGAAGGGCGGTTGTTGTTGAATCCGAAGGATGACGCAGATGTCCGCATACTTGATGGAAATTCCCTTCCCGCTGCGTATGCCATCCCTGTAGATGTCGACTCCTCGCAGCTTGAAGCTGTGGTAGAGTCCGGCAGAGGAAAGACGTTTATTCTCTACGGTCCTCCGGGAACAGGGAAGTCGCAAACGATTACCAACATGATAGCCAACGCGCTCTATCAGAACAAGCGTGTGCTGTTCGTTTCCGAGAAGAAAGCCGCCTTGGACGTAGTGCAGGAAAGGCTCAAACGTATCGGCTTGGATCCTTTCTGTTTGGAGTTGCACAGTAACAAGGTGGATAAGAAATCATTTCTCGAACAGATGGAGCGGGCGATGGATGTTCCGCTACAGGCTTCCGCTCAAACCTTTCAGCAAACGTCGAAAGAACTCTTTGCTTGTCGTAAGGAGTTGAACGGATATGTGGAAGCGTTACATACGAAACGCCTTGGCGGCTTCTCGCTCCACGAATATATCAATCGTTATTTGGATTTGGCAGGAGAAACAATGGTACTGTCCTATGACGACATTCGCAATCGCTCGTTGGAGGATATACGCGACCTCTGCGATAAGTTCCGTTCGCTCGATACGGTCATCAGCATCCTCGGTTGCCATCCTGCCGAGCATCCCTTGTTGGGGCTTTATCCGCGACAGAATACAGCGGAAAACCAGCGTGCGGTTACCGATGGCTTGCAGACCATGCCCGATATGATAGCGTGGGCAAAGAAGAAAGAAACGGGCTGGCTCAATCGTTGGTTCCTGAAGAAAAGCGCTTTGAAAATTATCGGAAAGAGACCGGAATGGGACGATTTTTTTGCAGTGACTGCAGTAGACGAGGATGTTAAAAAAGACCTTGACCGTTTTGCCGCAAGCATCGAGATTTGGAACAAGCATACCGACAAGCTCCGTCTGTGGTATCATTACAGCCTGAGGGCTATTGAGCTTATTGCGAAAGATATGCCTAAGGCAACGGCCTATTTCCTTGCCGGACACAGCGGGAACGATACGGCTGTGGCACTGCTGAAAGGCTACTATCAGGGTATGGTGATGAACATCATAGAGAACGACCCCGAACTGCGTGGTTTCAACGGGATGTTGTTCGACGAGGTAATCCGAAGATACCGCGCACTTACCCGCCAGTTCCAGGAGCTTACCAAGCAGGAACTTGTCAGCAGACTATCGCAACGGACACCCCGTATGGAGTCGGCAGACAAGCAGACGGCCGAAGAATTGACCTTCCTTCGCAAGCGCGTAGCCGGTCGCGGGCGAAGCTACACCGTGCGCCGTATGCTCGACAGTGCCCGTCACGTATTGCCGCAGTTATGTCCTTGTATGCTGATGAGTCCCTTGTCGGTGGCGCAATACTTGGAGATGCGGCAGGACCAATTCGATCTTGTGCTCTTTGACGAAGCCAGCCAGATGCCTACCAGTGAAGCAGTGGGAGCCATCGCGAGAGGGAAGACGGTGGTAGTGGTCGGCGACCCGAAGCAGATGCCGCCTACCAGCTTCTTCATGGCGCAAAGCACGAACGACGATGATGTGGAGATAGACGATTTGGAAAGTGTACTTGATGATTGCATCTCGCTTGGTGTGCCTGCTCGTTACCTCAGCTGGCACTACCGCTCCAAGCACGAGAGCCTTATCGCTTTTAGTAACACTCACTTCTACGATGGCCGCCTGATAACTTTCCCCTCCGTCGACGACCGTGACAACAAGGTAAGCCTGCAATACGTGGATGGGTATTACGATTTCGGCAAGAGCCGACAAAATAAAGCGGAAGCCAAAGCCATCGTAAGCGAAGTACTGTCGCTTCTGGAACATCAGTTGCCCGACGAGCAGACCGGATTATCCATGCAGCCGCAGCGCAGTATCGGTATCGTGGCTTTCAGTAAAATGCAGTCTACGCTCATCGAAGATATGCTGACCGATGCGTTAGCCAAACATCCCGAACTGGAACGCCTGGCTTTGAAAAGTGAGGAACCGATTTTCATCAAGAACCTTGAAAACGTACAGGGGGATGAACGTGATATCATCCTTTTCAGCGTGGGATACGGACCCGACAAGCGGGGGAAGGTGAGCATGAACTTCGGCCCGCTCAATCAGATAGGCGGTGAGCGGCGTTTGAATGTGGCTGTCAGTCGCGCCCGTTACGAGATGAAGGTGTTCTCTACGCTCCATCCCGAACAGATAGACCTGCAACGCACTACGGCCAAAGGTGTGATAGCCCTCAAGCGTTTTCTCGAATATGCAGAAAAAGGTAGTCTGTCTTGTCCGGCATCGCAGATTGTCAAAGAGGACATCAGCTGCATCGGCAACCAGTTGGCGGATCTGCTCAGGACGAAAGGCTATGAGGTACACCAGAACGTGGGACGTTCCAAGTTCAAAGTCGACGTGGCAATCGTGGACAAAGAGAATCCTTCGCGCTACAGTTTGGGTATCATTCTCGATGGAAAACGTTTTTACGACACGCCCACAGCCCGCGACCGTGAAATGGTGCAGCCGGCTGTACTTTCCCAGTTGGGGTGGGACACCGTCCACCTCTGGACGCTCGACTGGCTCGCTAATGCCAATCATGCCGTGGAGCAGGCGTTGCAGGGGAATTTCTCGGTGGATTTGCCCTCACATTCTCATATTTCTGATTAATTTATTTATTCACAGGAAGTTAACCTATGACAGTAACGATGGCAGCAGGTGTGAGGGCAAACGTTTGCCCTCACACCTGCTGTCTCGTCCTGATTTCGGTTGGCTGTTTTACCTTTTTTTATCCGATACCCGATTGTCTCATTCCGACTTCTGCACGTAATACTGTGTGCCCCGTGCCGACCTTCTGCACGTTATTTTCAGCTTTTGGAGCGCACGTCCGAATGTGGCTACCTTGTTGATGCCCAGCTTGTCTTTTGTCTTGGTCTGCAGATGGTTCATTATCTGTATGGCGGTCAGCCATTCGCCTTCTCCCGGTTCTGCGGGGTGGAAGTAGCAGTGGAAAAGTTGTTCCAGAGGGCTCATCTGTTCAAATTCCTGGTTGAACTGTTTCAGTACGGCTTCGTCTTCGTCGTTCAGCCAGTAGCGTTCGCCGCGGCGAAGGGCGTCCATCGCCTGCGCATAGAGTTGTTTGTAGTTGACGGACAGGTTGGTGCGGATGGGTGCCGTCACCTCGATGCAGATGAAGCGGCGGCTGCCGGTGGGGTCGGTCAGCAGGTCCTTCCGGTTGCTGGTGCCGATGAAAGAGGCATACCGGCGCACTTCGCGGATGGCGTTGCCGTAGGGTTTCCGCAGGTTGGCGGCAGGCTTCTGGAGCAGGTGTTTCAGGAAAGCCTGCTGGTTGACACTTATCTGGTCGAACTCGTCGATGTTTATCAACAGGAAACGCCCCAGGTAGCGTTCCGCTTCCTGCCGGCTTTGGAAGTTCAGGCTGTCGGTATAGCCGAAACGCAGTTCCGGCGGCAGCAACAGGCGGCAAAACGTGCTCTTGCGATAGCCTTGCGCTCCTACCAGCAGGGGCGAGGTACAGTTGCCGTGCTGCTTGTCCAGCCCGCGCCAGTGTGCCACCATGCTGAGGAACCAGCGGTAGAACAGTTCCTGCCAATGCGGATTGGCGCAGGGTACCAGGTCGGCAAGGGCGCGGATGCGGTCTTTCCCGTCCCAATGTCCCGTGTCGTACAGATACTCTTCAACGGGGTTGTACAGGGGGACGAACTCCTCCGAGTTCAGGAAACGGTCTACGTCGCGGTCCCAGGCGCTGATGCCCTCTTTCAGGGCGCTGATGGCGATGCTGTTGCGCACACGCTTGTCCAAGGGCTTGAAGTAGAAGTGGATGGAGTCGCGCTGGCGGTATTCCACATCGTCCAGCACCGTGTTGTAGCGGAACTCGTAGCGGCGTTTCATGAACTCTTCCAGCAGGAAGACGTTTTCCTGGTCCCGGCTCAGGCTGCTCTTCCGCCCGAATCCTTTGCATTCCTGGTAGAGGTTGTGCAGGGTGAGCCGCACGGTCGATTCGTCCGCCTGGCGGTGATAGTGGATAAGGGTCTGCCGCACCGCTTCTTCCTCGGGGATGCCCGCCTTGTAGCACTGTTCGGCAAGGCGGACGAGCAGCGGTTGCAGGTCGTCTCCCCGTTTCCAATGCTCCATTTCGCGGAGCGCGCGGTTCAGGGCGGCTTCGTAGAGCAGTCTGAAGTTCTTGGCGGTCTCGTATCCGGGTGCCATGCGTGCCAGCGGGTTCTTTTCGCTCTGCCGGTGCTGCCTGAAGGTCTCCTCTTCGGGCATCGCGAGGGGTTGGGGCAGGCAGAAGGGGATTGCGTCGGGGTTGTAGTAGGGAGATTCGTCCAGTGTCATGCGGCAGCTTTGCGTCAGTGCAGGTTCTTTCAGCGTGATGTCGAAGGGCAGCATCGGCTGGTAGCACCGTACGGCGAGCCGGTAGGCATGGGCGTGAAACAGGGCTGCGTCGGTCTCTTTGTCGGGCACTCCTCCGTCGTCGGGCAGGGCAAACCGTACCCATATCTTCACGCTCCGTCCGCTGCATCCGCAGAAGGCGGCGAAGGTTTGCGGGAGCAGTTCCGCCTGCTGCTTCACGAACTCCACTTCGTGCCGTCCGGACAGCTTGTTCACCTCTATCTGCACCAGTCCGTTATACCGTTTCATCTGCCGCTCGCCGTTCTTGGTGCGGGTATATTCCACGGCGGGATAGAGGCGCGGCAGCTTGTCTATGTGTTCGTATTGGGCATACGTGCCCTCCAGCGCGGGCAGTACTTCCCGCAGGGCAGTGATGTGTCCGGCTTTTGTTTCGGTTGTCATTCTCTTGAATAATGTGTCTGTGTCGCAGGTGCTTAGAGCTTCCGCTCCGTTTCCTTTTTCTTTTTTGATAAGGGTGATTTTCATGTGTCAGTATCGATTTTGGTTATGATTCCGGCGTATTGCCTAATTATTGACGACTTTAATATTATTGATAAGTTTATGCGATTTTTCCGGTTTCAATTTCGGATTTGAGGAATTGGAATATATAGACAGCGCCCTGATAGTATAAACCGCATTCGGGGTCGTTGAGTTTGGCGAATGTGGCAGAGGAATACAATCCGTCAAGGGCGCGACGGACGTCCCAGCTGTATTCGGCCATAAGCATTTCTGTCAGTTCTGCAGCAAGGCATTCTATTTGAAACTGTATATCCTGAGTCATAGCTCGATGCGTTTTAGAAGTTCTACGGCGCGGGGAGTACCAAAGAAGTATTGAATGGCATGGTCTCCCTTAAATTTTAGTTCCTCAACAAGTGCGGTTGCTGAAAAAAACACGACAATGTCGGCTGTCCTTCATTCATAAAACGTGCAGTACGTATAGCCATCTCCATTGCTTGGTCAAGATTGGCATTGAGATAGAATCCTTGTCCAAAATCCTTGCCCCGTTTACTTTTGGAGAGGTCAATATGTTCAATGGTAGTATTTGAGCCGTGATAGAGTCTTATCATATCCACCCTCCTTTTCGGCTGCAAAGCACTTGAAGGTCTGAGACTGCATCGTCGATGGAGAGCGTATGTTCGGCGGCATAGCAGTCGAGAAGGAAATCTATGCCGGTAAAACGGCGCAGATAAGCGTATGCTTGTGGGTTGGAAAGCTCAAACCGTTGGGCGAATGCCCCGACACACGCTACCACATATTCGATTCTGTTAAATATTTCTTTCTTGTCCATAGCTATGCTTTGTTACATAAAAACTCGAAGCCATCCCCGGGTGCGCTGTTCTACGGGAAGCGTGGAAAATCATGTTAATTACAAAGGTAATGTTTTTTTTGTTTAAATAGCAAGGGCTAAGACAAAATCTTTTTTGTTTGGAAAATATCCTAATTCGCCGAAATATATCTTTGGATTTTTTCGATATGGCCTTCCTTTTCCGGTAATTTGGCAGCGGCTTCCACTGCTGCTTTTTCCCTTTCTTCTCCCAATAAACCAGGAGATTTCATTTGTTATTCCTCTTTATTTATTGTATCTTTGCTTGATGTTTGATAAGTGTTCACAACTGTGGATACTTCTGTTCACGGCTGTAGACATTTCTGTTCACAGCCGTGGAGATACCTATTCACTGCCGTGGACACTTGTCAAACATAAGGTCCGGACATAAGGAACATAAGGTCTGAACGTAAGAAACATACGGCCCGGACACGAGAAACATCAAGGGAGAACCGAAGAAACATACTTGCTTAAAACAAGAAAACTTACTTAAAAACAAGAAAACCATGGCGATATTATTTGACTGGTATGAGGACCCGCGGCCCTCAGACAAACAACAGGAACAGAAGACTTTGCATCCGCGCATCCGGCTGAACGGCGCGACGGGAACCAACGTGCTGCGGCGCCGCATCCAGGACCGCTGCTCGCTGACGGAGACCGATGTCACTGCCGTGCTCGACGCCCTGTCGCACATCATGGGAGAGGAACTGGCGGAGGGCAGGCAGGTGCACCTCGACGGAATCGGCTATTTCTATCCTTGCCTGACCTGCACCGAGCCGGTGACCGCCGATACCAAGCGCAAGGCGACGAAGGTGAAACTGAAAGCCATCAAGTTCCGCGCGGACCAGACGCTGAAAAATGAGTTCGGAACGCTCAAGGTGAAGTGCCTGAAAGGAAGCCTGGACTTCAAACGCCTGTCCGACGAGGAGATTGACCGGCGGCTGACGGGTTACTTCAAGGCCAATCGGTTTTTACGACGGGTGGACTTCCAGAGCCTTTGCGGCATGGCGAAAACAACGGCGATGCGCCACCTCCGCCGCCTGCGCAGCGAAGGAAAACTGAAAAACGTGGGTGGAACGATGCAGCCCATTTATGTGCCGGAAAAGGGGTATTACGGTAATAATTAGGATGTTATGCGGGGCAGTACGGCTGGCGGGTGTGAGGGCAAACGGTTGCCCTCACATCTGCTGCCATCGTTGCTGCCATACGTAAACGCCTGTGGATGAATGCGCAAGAGGTGATGGTGAGGATGTGATAGTAAAAAGGGGAGTAACTTCCTGACAGATGCGTTTTTGTGGCGTAATGGTATGGACGGTTACCCGTTTTTCTTGCCGGTTGATTGCGGCTACGCTCAATCTTGCTGTGCGAGCGTCTGCCGCAACGCTTCCCAGTTGTCGCAGAAAGCCTGCATGGACGGAAACAGCAGGTTGGCGCCTGCATCCAGCAGCACTTGTCCGTCCAGCGGACCGGTGTTGACGGCTACCGTAAATATTCCTGCCGCCACTCCTGCCTGTACGCCGATGGGGGCGTTTTCTACCACAATGGCTTCGTTGGCTCGCACACCCGCTTTTTCCAGTCCCATCAGGTAGGGTTCCGGATGGGGCTTGCCGTATTTCACGTCGAAGGCGGTCACCATGCGTTCGCGTTGGAACACACCGGGAAAGCTATGTGCAAGGCGGTCCAGCAGTGAGTGCTGTCCGGAGCCGGTCACCAGTATGGGAGTCAATCCTTCCGCCTTTATCTTCTGCAACACTTCCCAGGCGCCGGGCATAGGACCGGGTTCGGGATGACTGTTGAACTCTTCGGCCTTCTCGGCATAGATGCTCTCTATCATGTCGGGAGTGGCATTCTTGCCGTATTGCCGCTGGTATACGAGGTTGATGGTTGCGGCTCCGGTGCGTCCTTCGTGCAGGTAAGCCTCCTCACGGCTCAGGTGCAGCCCGTGGCGCTCCATCACCTTGTGCCAGGCATCGGCATGATAGGGCATGGAATTGAATAACACGCCGTCCATGTCGAAAAGGACGGCTTTCAGTCGGATGGCAGGATGCCCGTGCGCTTTCAGGTAACGGGCGATGGATTCTTTGAACACTTGGTAAATGGGGAATTGAGAATTAAAAGTAGAACATAGAGACACGGAGACACAGAGGTATAGGGTGTGAAGCCTGAATTCTGTATTCTTTTTGATAAAACACGGAGGCACAGAGACACAGAGGTACAGGGTGTGAAATCTTGAAAACTCTGTATAAAAACTCTGTGTCTCTGTGTCTCTGTGTTCTATAAATTACAGTAAATTACAGTCTCGCCCGGATAGCCTTAGACTCTTCTTCGTAGCCCGGCTTGTTCAGCAGCGCGAACATATTCTTCTTGTAAGCCTCCACGCCCGGTTGGTTGAACGGATTGACGCCCAAGAGATAGCCGCTGATGCCGCATGCTTTTTCAAAGAAATAGAGCAGTTCGCCGATGCTCTCTTCGTTCAGTGCGGGGATGACAACGCGCATATTGGGTACGCCGCCGTCCACGTGAGCCAGCTGTGTGCCCAGTTCTGCCATCTTGTTCACTTCGTCCACGTGTTTGCCGGCAAGGAAGTTCAGGCCGTCGAGGTTGGCTTCGTCCGAAGGAACCTGCAAGGAGTGTTGCGTCTTTTCTACCGAGATAACGGTTTCGTAGATGGTGCGTTCGCCTTCCTGAATCCACTGTCCCATGGAGTGCAGGTCGGTAGAGAAGTCGACGGAAGCAGGGAAGATACCTTTGTTCTCCTTGCCTTCGGACTCGCCGTAGAGCTGTTTCCACCATTCGCTCACGTAGTGCAGTTTGGGGTTGAAGTTCACGAGGATTTCAATCTTCTTGCCGTTCTTGTAAAGCTCGTTGCGGGTGGCTGCATAGACGGCTGCCGGGTTTTCGGCGAACGGTACGTCCATTCCGCAAGCCTTCTCCATGGCAGCGGCACCTGCCACCAGTTTCTCGATGTCGAACCCTGCCACTGCAATGGGCAGCAAGCCTACCGGAGTGAGCACGGAGAAACGTCCGCCTACGTTGTCGGGGATGATGAAGGATTTGTAGCCTTCGTTGTCAGCTGTGACGCGTGCGGCGCCCTTCTTGGCATCTGTGACGGCAACAATCACTTTCTTTGCCGTTTCTTTGCCGCGTTGGTCTTCGCATTGCTTCTTCAGCAGGCGGAAAGCAAGGGCTGTTTCGGTAGTAGTTCCCGATTTGGAGATATTGATGACACCGAATTTCTTGTCTTTTAGATATTCGGTCAGTTCATACAGGTAGTCTTCGCCGATGTTGTGGCCTGCATACAGGATAACCGGACCGGACTTCTTGTCTTGCAACCATGCGAAGCTGTTTGACAGTGCTTCGATGACGGCACGTGCACCGAGATAGCTTCCGCCGATTCCGGCGACAACCACTACTTCGCAATTCTCACGCAACACTTGTGCAGTAGCCTTCAGGTCTGCCAGGTGCTCTTTGGTGATGGAAGAGGGGAGATGCAACCAGCCTAAAAAGTCATTACCTTTGCCGGTACCGTTTTCCAATGCTTCCTGTGCAGCTTTCACTTGAGCTTCGTAGGCGGAAACATTTTCTTTGGAAATGAATCCAAAAGTCTTTTCAATGTTTAAGTTAATCATAATATTTGAGTTTAGAAGAAGCCTCTCCTCTGTTCTCTCCCAGCAGGGAGGGAAGAAGCGCGGTTACTTCGGTTTATATCAATCGTTTATATATAATTAATGTATGTCTGTATGATGTTAGGGGAAAGGCTCGCTACCTGAACGAATCTGTCAGCAACTTGATTTCAATCATCGGCGAGATACGTTCGTACAGGATGTTGTACACGGCATCTACTATCGGCATATTCACGTGATAGTGCTTGTTGATTTCCTTGATGCATTTGGTACCGTAATACCCTTCGGCTATCATCTCCATCTCTATCTGTGCGCTTTTCACGGAATATCCCTTGCCTATCATCGTGCCGAACGTGCGGTTGCGGCTGAAGTTGGAGTATCCCGTCACCAGCATATCACCCAGATAAACGGAATCGCTGATGTTTCTGTTCAGCGGATGTACGGTTTGCAGGAAGCGGTTCATCTCCTGTATGGCGTTGGACATGAGCACTGCCTGGAAGTTGTCACCGTATTTCAGTCCGCTACAGATACCGGCGGCGATGGCATAAACGTTTTTGAGCACAGAGCCGTATTCGATGCCCGCCACGTCGTTGCAGACGGAAGTCTTGATGAATGAATTGGCCAGACATCGGGAAAACTTCTCTGCCTTGTTTATGTCGGGACAAGCTATCGTCAGATAGGAGAGCCGTTCGAGTGCGACTTCTTCGGCATGGCAAGGACCGGCCAGCACGGCGATGTTCTCGGCAGGCACGCCGTATTCTTTCGTGAAGTATTCCGATACAATCACGTTGTCGTCGGGTACGATGCCTTTGATGGCTGTGATGATGAATTTATCTTTGATTTTGGTCTTCAGCTTCTTCAGGTGAGCTTTCAGATAGGGAGAAGGAGTGACAAAGATAAGCGTGTCCGATTCCTTGACTACTTCGTTGATGTTTGAGTTGAAATTGATACGTTTGGTATCAAACTTGACGCCCGTCAGGTAGGCAGGGTTATGACCGAGACGTTTGAAATCGGCAATGCGGTCGTCGCGCCGCATATACCAATTTATCGTCTCTTCTTGTGCCAATACCATCTTGGCGATGGCAGTCGCCCAACTTCCTCCGCCCATAATGGCTATCTTACCGGGTAGTTTCATTTGTTAAATTGAAAATTGAAAATTGAGAATTGAAAAATGAAAGAGAGTGACGAGAGCGAGACTCTCTTTCCTAATCCTTAATTTTCAGTAGGACTATTGATTTTTAATTTTTAATTCTCAATTCTTAATTCTCTCAATCCAACCCGCCACGTCGTTGACGCTGGGATTTGCCAGTTCCAATTTATATTTCTTGTTGATGCCGCAGATGTCCATGTGGAGTTTCTGCGGGTTTACGTCTTTCATGTCGCTCACCAGGTTGTAGCCTGCCTTCTGGATGACGGCCACCCACTCTTCGGCGATGCCTAGTTCCATGAATTTGGCAGGCGCGTCTTTCGGGGTTACCTTTTCGGGACGCATCTGCGGGAAGAACAATACTTCCTGGATGAATGCCTGACCGGTCATCAGCATGGTCAGACGGTCGATGCCGATGCCGATGCCCGAGGTGGGCGGCATACCGTATTGCAGGGCTTTCAGGAAGTCCTGGTCGATGAACATGGCTTCGTCGTCGCCCTTCTCGCTCAGTTTCAGCTGCTCCTTGAAGCGCTCTTCCTGGTCAATGGGGTCGTTCAACTCGCTGTAGGCGTTGGCAAGCTCCTTGCCGTTCACCATCAGTTCGAAGCGCTCGGTCAGGCCCGGTTTGCTGCGGTGCATCTTGGTCAGCGGGCTCATCTCTACCGGATAGTCGGTGATGAATGTCGGCTGTATGAAGGTGCCTTCGCAGAACTCGCCGAAGATTTCGTCTATCAACTTGCCCTTGCCCATGGTGTCGTCTATCTCCATCTTCAGCTCGCGGCATATCTGGCGGATTTCGTCTTCGCTCTTGCCTTCGAGGTCGTAGCCCGTCTTCTCCTTGATGGCTTCCAGGATGGGCAGACGGCGGTAGGGAGCCTTGAAACTGATGGTCTTGCCGTCTATCACGCTTTCGGTGCAGCCGTTCACGGCGATGCAGATGCGTTCAAGCAGCCGTTCGGTGAAGCCCATCATCCAGTTATAGTCTTTGTATTGCACGTAGAGTTCCATGCAGGTAAATTCGGGGTTGTGGTTTTTGTCCATACCCTCGTTGCGGAAGTTCTTTCCGATTTCGTACACGCCTTCAAAACCGCCGACGATGAGCCGTTTCAGGTAAAGCTCGGTGGCGATACGCAGGTAGAGGTCCATGTCCAGCGAGTTGTGGTGGGTGATGAAGGGGCGTGCGCTTGCTCCGCCGGGGATGGATTGCAGGATGGGAGTTTCCACTTCCGTATAGCCAGCCTCGTCCAGTGCGGCACGCAGCGTCTTGATGATGGTGGCGCGTTTCAGGAACGTCTCCTTGATGCCGTCGTTCACGATGAGGTCCACGTAGCGTTGGCGATAGCGCAGTTCCGGGTCATCGAACGAGTCGTAAGCCACGCCGTCCTTGTATTTCACGATGGGCAGCGGCTTGATGCTCTTGGCGAGCACGGTCAGTTTTTGGGCGTGGATGCTGATTTCGCCCATCTGCGTGCGGAACACAAAGCCCTCGATGCCGATGAAGTCTCCCAAATCGAGCAAGCGTTTGAATACGGTATTATACATTTCCTTGTCTTCGCCCGGGCAGATGTCGTCGCGGGTGATGTACACTTGGACACGTCCTTTGGAGTCCTGTAGCTCGATGAAAGATGCTTTCCCCATGACGCGGCGGCTCATGATACGTCCGGCTACGGATACGTGGCGCGGCTCGTCGTCGTCTTTGAATTCTTTTTTGATATCGGTAGAGAAGGCATTGGTTATATACTCTGCTGCGGGATAGGGTTCGATGCCCATCGCGCGAAGTTCATTCATGCTGTTGCGACGAATGATTTCCTGTTCACTTAGTTCTAATACGTTCATTTCGCTATAATTCACTCAATTTGGGGACAAAAATACGAAACATTTTTAAGATAGCGAACCTTTTTACCTTGAAATATGGGATTATGGCATGATATTACCCTCATCCTCATCTATCCATTCGATATGCGGCGAGAGCAGGGTGCGTCCGCTCACCTGTCCGTTCTGTTCGCGGAAGTACTCGGGGATGAAGCGTATCTGTACCGAGGTGATTTGCGCGGGGCCGACCGCTTCGGGGGTGTCCACGCCCGTGCCTTCCGAGCGGCAGGTGTAGTAGAAGGTCCCGATGCCTTTGAGCTTGACGGAGCGTCCGCTGCTCATCAGTTTGCCCAGCACAGGGCCTAAGTTCATCAACACCGCATAGGTGTCTCCCTGTGTCACCGTAGACATTTCCGACAGCAGGGCGGCTACGTCGTCCGTCGTGTAAGGGCGTCCTTTGGTGACGGCACGCGGGTGCCACTTGTTGTCTCCTTTCTGTTTTACTTTCTTGTAGAATGCCATATGTACTTGTTGTTATTCGCTTCCCGTTTCTGTCGGTAAGTTTGGTGTATACGCTATGATACCGAGATAGGAATCATACGGTATGATTGTAGGATTTGTTGGCAATGATTGTATGAATCATACCGTATGATTGTATGCCGGTCTGCAAAGATAGCATAAAGCATTGGTATTGGGTGCCGGTTTGGGGACTTTTTTAAGATTGGAAAGGATATCTGTATTTATATATCATTATAGTGATAGTTACATAGAAATTTATATGCTAATCTTCACTATAATGAATGTTAGTAGTGCAAATCTATACAATTTGCCCGGATAAAACTAATTTTTCGGGGAAAACTTTAATCGTCGGTTATTGTCCTCTCTCCGGAAATGAGTACCTTTGCACCCTCAAAAAGGTAAAAAGAGTATGACAGGACAAAAGACACCCACGGCGTTGGGTACGGAGAATATCGGTAAGTTATTGATGCAGTACGCCGTTCCGGCAATTATCGCCATGACGGCATCTTCCTTGTATAATATGGTGGACAGTATCTTCATCGGTCACGGTGTGGGTACGATGGCTATCTCGGGACTGGCGCTGACGTTCCCGCTGATGAACCTTGCCGCGGCGTTCGGGTCGCTGGTGGGGGTGGGGGCATCCACGCTGATTTCCGTCAAGCTGGGACAGAAGGACTATGACACGGCGCAACGGGTATTGGGTAACGTGTTTGTGCTGAATATCCTGCTGGGCGTGAGCTTTACGGTGATTGTGATGGCATTCCTCGACCCTATCCTTTACTTCTTCGGCGGCAGCGACGAGACGGTGGGCTATGCACGCGACTATATGCAGATTATCCTGCTCGGAAATGCCGTCACGCATATGTATCTGGGACTGAACGCGGTGTTGCGCTCTTCGGGGCATCCGCAGAAGGCGATGTATGCCACTATCGCCACGGTGGTTGTCAATACGGTACTCGACCCGTTGTTCATTTACGGCTTTGGCTGGGGCATCCGTGGCGCTGCCATTGCCACGATTCTGGCGCAACTCCTGTCGCTGATGTGGCAGCTCCGGATATTCGGCAATAAGGACGAACTGCTGCATTTTCATCGCGGCATTTTCCGCCTGAAGCGTAAAATCGTTTTCGACTCGCTTGCCATCGGTATGTCGCCGTTCCTGATGAACGTGGCGGCCTGCTTCATTGTCATCCTTATCAACCAGGGGCTGAAAAAGTATGGTGGCGACCTTGCCATCGGTGCGTTCGGCATTGTCAACCGGCTGGTGTTCATCGTGGTGATGATTGTGATGGGATTGAACCAAGGGATGCAGCCTATTGCCGGTTATAATTTCGGCGCCCGGCAATATGCCCGCGTCACCAAGGTGCTGAAGCTTACGATACTCTATGCGACCTGCGTGACGACTTTCGGTTTTCTGGTGGGTATGCTCTTCTCCGATAGTGTGGTGGGCATCTTTACTTCGGATGCCGAACTGATTGATTTGTCGGCAAAGGGGTTGCGCATTACGGTCATGTTTTTCCCTATCATCGGTTTCCAGATGGTTACGGCCAACTTCTTCCAGAGTATAGGAATGGCGGGTAAGGCAATCTTTCTTTCCCTTACCCGCCAGATGATGTTGCTGCTGCCTTGCCTGATAATCTTGCCTCATTTTTACGGTGCGGCAGGCGTTTGGTACAGTATGCCGATTTCCGATTTGCTTGCCGGTCTGATAGCCGGGGTGATGCTGGCAGGGCAGTTCCGCAAGTTTAAGGCAGCGGAACCATAGGCCGACGTCCGTGATTCAGCTTCAAGCCCTGTTTGTAGGCCTCCGGACCGTGGAGGTTCTTTATGTCCATTTCGCCGAGGTTCACCAGGATGCCGCGTGCCATGAGCCCGGCATCTTCGTTCGCCTTACGCGGCAGCGTCTCGGCTTTCTCTTTCAGGTCTGCCAGATGTACGCGGATGGCGGGGTGCGTGGCTTTGTCCAAAGAGAGGCACTCCAATAAGGAATAACCGATTTTCCGGTCGTCCTCTTTCGCCGGATTGTTCAGGCGCTCGATGCCTTTGGCGGTTTCTCCCAGACGGGCGGCGGCGTATGCGGCTTCGCAGGCGATGTAGGGGTCTGCATCGTCCAGCAGCGCGAGCAGGGCGGAGGGACAGCTCTTCAGCCGGCCTGTGGCTCCGAGTTGTGCCAGGCCGACGGATGCCCAGTAGCGCATTTCGGGATAGGGGCTGGAGAGTGCTTTCTCGAACACTGTGGCGTCGCTTGCCTGCGCTGTGCCAGCCAGTTCCACGAGGTTGTACAGTTCGTCCAACGGATATTTCTCTTTACGCACTTTGTCGTACAGCACTACATTCTCGCGCGAGGTGGGCATGAAGAAGCCCAGGTCTTTCGTAGAGCGGATATGCTCGGACAGCGCCTTGCGCATCTTGATCAGTACTTCCGCGTATTCGGGAGCATCGGACAAGTCGTTCAGTTCGCCCGGGTCTTTCTCAAGGTCGAATAGCATTTCGGCGGGATGGGCGCTGAAGGTCTGTGCCCAGTCGGGGTTGGTGTTGTGTCCGCCCAAGACCAGCTTGTCCCATGCTTTGTTGGAGGGCATACCCCATTGGTAGTAATTGCGCAGGGCGAACTGGCGGTAGGGTATGTAGCTGCGGATGTACTTGAAGCGTCCGTCGGTGGCGGCGCGTACCGGCATGAAGTGGTGCAGCTGGTTGGCTGCCAGCGCGAACTGGATTTCCCGTTTCTCGTGCGATGCGTATTTGCCGAATAAAGCCTTGCCTTGCATATGTTTGGGCGGTTTCACGCCTGCAAGGCTCAGTACGGTAGGACCTAAATCGGTGAAGTTGACCAGCGAGTAGTCTTTGCCGGAAACCCTTTCTCCTGCCAGGTGTTGCCATTTGGGCGGGAAATAGGCAATCAGAGGCACTTCCAGGCCACTGTCGTACAGATAGCCCTTGCCGCGCGCAACACAACCGCCGTGGTCGCTAAAGAAGAAAATAATCGTGTTGTCGTCCAGTCCCTTCTCTTTCAGGTCTTTCAGGAAGAAGCCCAGCCAGGTGTCCACGTCTTGCACGGCTTCCAGATGGCCGGCATAGTCGGAGCGTACTTCGGGCAGATCGGGCACGTACGAGGGCAGGGTGAGCAATTCGGGATAAATGCCTTCGGTGGTATAGTCTCTTCGTCCGTCGGTGTGGAAGGTGCGGACGCGTCCCATATGCGAGGTCACGGTGTTGTAGACGGCAAAGAACGGCTGGTCTTTGCCACGCTTCGGACTGTTGTAGGAGGCTTGTGTCGTACATTCGTCCCAGCAACTTTTGTTGTCCGTCGTAGAGTTATAGTGCGTCTTGCTGTTGTTGGTGCAGTAATATCCGGCATCGCGCAGCCATTGCGGGAAGAATATGTTTGCCGGCGTGTCGTAAGACACCGGGTGGACATCCATGCCATAGGTTGCGGAGTAGCAGCCGGTGATGAGCGACGAACGTGCGGCCGAGCTTTGCGGAGCCACCGACCATGCGTTCATGAATTGTATGCCGTGGGCGGCAAGGCTGTCTGCGTTGGGGGTATGCACGTCTTTGTTGCCATAACAGCCGAACTCGTATGCGCTGGTGTCTTCAAAGGTGAGCCAAAGAATGTTAGGCCTTTCGTTTTTCTTGTTGTCTGCTGCATAGGTTTGGACGGTATGTAGTCCGCAGAATGCAGTACACATGAATAGAGGTAAGTTTTTCATAATCTATAATTGGTTTTTAAACGGTTGCTAAGGTAGGGCATTTGGGCTGATGAACGGACCTTATATGTTTAAAATACTGCTAATATTGTTTTCGTGCACGATTATTCAACAAAATTGATGGGGATTCAACAAATTTGTGGGGCAGATAGACGTATCTCGCCGTGTATTGGAAGAAATAGTAAGGATATGTGGCTGAAATGCCCTAACTTTGAAAAACAAATCTGACAATATGAATGACATGAAAAACATCGTTTCGATAGCGCTTGTGCTTGCGCTCTCTTTCTTCGGACAAGTACGTGCCGGAAGTCCGGCTTATTCTGACAACTCTCTGCGTGATGATGCTGAAAAACTACTGGTGGAGTGGGTGGATGCCTTGCTGGCCTATCAATGTGAAGGGATGCATCCGGCACTTGAGGGCGGCTTTTTGTGTCCGGCCTGTGCCCGTATCCATGGACGGATAGGAGACACTGTGCTGCCTTTGATGTATCTGGCAGATAAGACCGGCAACAGTAAATACCTGCTTGCCGCCAAGAAGCTGATGCGGTGGATGGAAAACGTGCATCGTCCGGACGGGTCATGGATGAATGACGTGCACGTGTCGGATTGGAGCGGCACGACTGTGTTTGCCGCAATAGCCTTGTATGAGGCGTTGCACTATCACGGGCACCTGCTGGACGATTCGACCCGAAACCACTGGAAGCAACAACTCTTGGAAGCCGGTGAGTTCATGATGCGCAATCCCCAGATGTACAGCCGCCGTATGCAGGGAAAAATGAAACGGCTGAATAATGTGAACTATTCCGCTTCGGTCACTTATGCCCTGCAGGCTCTTGGCGATATGTTCAATCGTCCTGATTTCAAGGAAGAAGCCCGGACTGTGGCTTCGGACTTGAAGAATTTCTTCACGGAAAACGACTGCTTCCTGTATGGCGAAGGCCCTAAAATATGGAGCCCGACCAGGAACGGTTGCCTTCCTGTCGATTTGGGTTATAACATCGAAGAGTCATTGCCCAATCTCGCCTATTACGCACTGATGGTGGACGACCGGGAATTGCTCTCCATTGTGGAACGTTCCATGAATACCCACCTGGAATTTATGCTGCCCGATGGGGCGTGGGACAACAGTTGGGGAACGCGCAGCTTCAAGTGGACCTATTGGGGCGGACGCACGAGCGACGGTTTTATGGGTGGCTATTATGCTTTGGCAAATCGCCATCCGGAGTATCTGGAAGCTATCCGCCGCAACGTGCAGCTGCTGCAAAGGTCGACTGTCGGCGGACTGCTTCATGCTGGCCGTGACTATCGTGCCTCAGGGATTCCGGCGTGCATCCATCACACCTTCGGCCATGCCAAGGCTCTGACTGCTTTTCTGGAATTGCCTGCCGCCGGTGTGGCGTCGGGAAATGTTTTGCCGCGTGATGCGGAGTATGGCGTAAGGTTCTTCCGCGACATCCGTACGTGGCTGGTTGCGGAAGGGGCATGGCGGGCCACTGTTACAGGCTATGATGCCGAGTATAAAGTAAAAGGAACTCATCCTATGGGTGGGGCGGTCTCGTTGTTGTGGCACAGGCAGGCCGGTCCCATATTTGCCGCTACCATGAACCGGTATACCTTGATAGAGGCACCCAATATGCAGAGTAATAGCCGGAAATATATCATGAGCGGAACTCCCCGGGTCGAAATGATGCAATACGGGACTGTTTATAGCAATCTTGATGACTTGAACACGGATATCACTTATACCAAAGAAAAAAGATGCACACCGTTTCCGGGTCAATACGCATTTGGTGGACATCGAACAGCAGGCTCCCGTGCAAGGTCCGATACCGGTAAGTGTGGATTATGTTTATTCCAAGCAGGGAATGACCATACAGCTGGAGCATTGTCCTCATTCCGCCTGTTTGGTCTTGCCGGTGATTGCCTCACCCGCCGATATCGCCGAAATCGGTCCGAGGGATATGTGTATCCGGAAAACAGACGGAACGCTGGAGATAGCCTGTGTGAATGGAGTGCTGAAAGTTGCTCCGACGGATGATGACGGGCGCATATTTAATCCCGTACCCGGTTTCTCTTTTATTCCTTTACAAGTCTTTCCGGAAAGTCCTGATAAAAAAATAGTGGTTAAAATCATGTATAATTAATATATTTTTGTTTCTTTGCCTTGCTCTAACAATACTATATAATATATGAAGATGCCCCGTTTTTTGCTGACGTTGTGTGGAATGTTGTTTGCCGTCATCGGATTTGCCGATGAGATGGATGGAATGCGTTTCACTCATATAGGTCTGGAAGAAGGATTGTCGCATAGCACAATATTTGGAATCAACCAGGACAAAGAAGGAAATCTGTGGTTTGCCACTTATGACGGCCTGAACAAGTATGACGGCTATAATTTTACAGTCTATCGTCATCAATATAAGAATCCCAAGAGCATCGCCAATGATATTACCCGTTGTGTCGTCATCGACGACGACAGCCGTGTTTGGGTGGGTACCCGGGACGGGCTTTCGCTCTATAACCGTCGTCAGAATGAGTTTGCCAATTTCTATTACAAAAAGAAAGAGCAAAATGTAGCCGTCACGAACATTGTGCCTTTGCAGAAAGATTGGCTTATGCTTGGAACGGCAGAAGGGATTTTACTTTTTGATGTGCAAGACGGGCGTTTCATGAGCGACACTTTGTCAACGGCGTTGCATCTGTTGAGGCCGTCAACGCTGGTCAGGCAGGAGGATTGTGTCTATATCGGTGCGGAGGGTGTGGTGTATACTTATTCCTTACGGGACGGTTTGCTGAAAAAGTTGGTGGAACTGCCTGCCAAGATTCAAATAAACGGAATTCTGAGCCAGATGTCCAACCGGATATGGATAGCAACCGAGGGCAACGGTCTCTATTTCTACGATTTGAAGAGCCAACAGCTGAAGGCCTATCGTTATGAGGACAAGGCTTCCGGACTGAATTCCAATTATGTACGTTCGTTGGCGTTGGATTGGGAAAACCATTTATGGGTAGGAACCTATAGCGGGTTGAACATCTATGACGAAAAGAAAGATTGCTTCTCTTCCATAGAAAGTTCTATGAACCAGGCGGGTGCTTTATCACAGAACTCAGTACGCTGTATCTTCAGGGATTCGCAAGGCGGTATGTGGTTGGGGACGTATTGGGGCGGGCTGAATTATTACCATCCTCTGTGCAACCGTTTCCAACAGATAAAACACATCCCTTTCTGCAATTCGCTGAGCGACAATGTGATTAATTGCATTGTAGAGGATAAGAATGACAACCTGTGGATTGGTACAAGTGACGGCGGCTTGAATTTCTATGACAGCACGACCAAGACCTATAAGAACTATCTGTTCAATCCGGACGCTTCGGAAGGAGTTCCCTTCAAGGATATCAAGACGGTGTATGTGGATGAGTCTGCGGATAAGATATATGTAGGCGCCCATGCCGGAGGAATGATGGTGCTACATCGTAAGACGGGGAAGAAAGAGTTTTATAATCAGCAGAACAGCAACCTGCCCAGCAACCATATTTATTCCATCATATCGGACGGGCAAGGCGGTCTTTGGATAGCTTCTTTGGATTGCCTGTTGCATTTCGATATTGCCGGGAAACGCTTTACAATCATAGATAAGGATACGGAGGGCCACTCCATGCGGAGACAAAACCTTCTGTTGTTCAGAGATTCCAAAAGGCGTATATGGGTCGGTGGCAAAGTGGGGCTTTCCGTATATAACCAGCAGGATATGTCTTTGCTGCCTAATACGGATTTCCGGATATCCACGGCTTTGGAACACTCTTTTGTGAACTGCATCCATGAAGCTTCGTCCGGTCATATATGGATTGGCACTCGTGACGGACTTTTCACTTTGCGCGAGGGTGACAAGGAACTGTTGCAATATACAACGGATGACGGTTTGCCCAGCAATGTCATTTATGGAATCCTGGAAGACGGTTACGGACGTTTGTGGATAAGCACCAATCAGGGATTGAGTTGTTTCAACCCGAACAGCCGGAAGTTGCGTAACTTTACCGTTGTAGACGGCTTGCAAAGCAACCAGTTTACTACCGGCTCTTATTGCCGTGCGAGTAATGGTGCCATGTTGTTCGGCGGAATCAATGGAATCACTTTATTCCGTCCGGAAACCCTGATAGATAATCCTTATACTCCTAAACCGGTGATTAACAAACTGCTTGTGTTTAACAAGGAGGTGCTTCCGAACGACGAGACCGGCATTCTTAAAGAAAACATAGAGTGTGTAGACCATATAACGTTGAAGTCTTCCCAGAATTCGTTCTCAATCTCGTTTGTCGTATCCAATTATATAGCGGGCATCCATAATACTTTTGCCTATAAGCTGGAAGGATATAATGAGGAATGGTACAGACAGAGTGATATAAGTCCGGTCTCCTATTCCAATTTGCCTGCGGGGGATTATACCTTCCTTTTGAAGGCTGCCAATAATGATGGCAAGTGGAGCAGGGAGGTGGCGGCACTTCGCATCCGGATACTTCCGGTGTGGTACTGTACCTGGTGGGCTCTCTCGATTTTTGTGTTGTCTTTTATCCTGCTGATATTTGCCGTGTTCCGTTTCTTCTGGCAACGCAAGAGTATGCAGGCGGCAATTCGTATGGAGAGGCTGGATAAGGAGAAACGGGAAGAAATCAGCCAGATGAAAATCCGCTTTTATATCGATATCTCCCATGAACTCCGTACTCCTCTTACATTGATTATAGCTCCGTTGCAAGAGCTGCTTAGTAATATTACTGGGCACTGGGAACGTGAGAAATTGTTGTATATTCAACGAAATGCAAGGAGATTGTTGCATTTAGTAAATCAGTTGATGGATTATCGGCGGGCAGAGTTGGGTGTTTTCGAGTTGAAACCGATATATGCCAACGCTTATAAAAGAGTACTGAATATCTTCTTGAATTATGAGAGCTTGGCAAAACGGAAAGATATAGATTATAATTTCTATTCGGAATTGCAGGATGATGATGTCTTGTTTGATGGGACTTACTTGGACTTGATTGTCAATAACCTGTTGTCTAATGCATTTAAGTATACGGAAGATGGTGAAAGCGTTTCCGTCAAACTGTATAAGGAAGACAAGAGTGTTGTCTTGCAGGTCATTGACACGGGAGTGGGTATATCCGAAGACAAACAACGGAAAATTTTTGAACGTTTTTATCAAATAGAAAGTGCTCATGAGGGTAGTGGTATCGGACTTTCTTTGGTTCAACGTTTAGTTGAGTTGCATCATGGGCAGATAACATTAGTAAGTGAGGTCGGTAAAGGGTCTACTTTCTCTATTTATATTCCTCAAGATAAGTCGGTGTATAGTGCGGAAGAACTTCTTGGAAGTCAAGGTGATTCGGAAGAGCAACGTGTTTACTCTACGAATGCATATGATGTGTATGTTGATGATGCGGAGATGATAGAAGCAGAACCTGATGAAAAAAAAGAAGAGAGTAAGCATGGGACAATTCTTATAGTAGAAGATAATGCTGAATTGCGGCAATACTTGTCAAATGGTTTGTCTGCCCAGTTTGGTATTATAGAAGCGGAGAATGGACAGAAGGCATTGGAACTCTTAAAAGACAATGAGGTGGACTTGATTCTTTCAGATGTTATGATGCCGGTGATGGATGGGGTTAAGTTCTGTAAATTGGTGAAGCAAAACTTGAGGACTTGCCATATTCCTGTGTATCTGTTATCTGCCAAGGTGGATATTAAATATCAATTGAAAGGGTTACAAGTAGGTGCAGATGATTATATCCCTAAGCCATTTTCGATGGAGATTTTAGTAACTAAGATTCTGAATATGTTACGTACCCGTTATCGGATTTTCGAGCATTATTCCAATACGACTGAAATAGAACCGGAGAAGATAACGAACAATGCAATGGACGAGGAGATTCTGAAGAGAGCTATTGCTGTCGTGGAAAAGAATATGGGCAATGTTGATTTTTCTACAGAACAGTTTGCTAGTGAAATGAATATGAGCCGTTCTAATCTTCATTTGAAGTTAAAAGCGATAACAGGTAAGTCTGCTATTGACTTTATACATAAGATTCGTTTTAATCGTGCTTGCCAGTTATTGAAGGAGGGGAAATATACTGTTTCCGAGATTAGTTTTATGGTAGGATATAATACCCCATCTTATTTTGCCGCTCGTTTTAAGAAGTATATAGGATGTCTGCCTACGGAGTATGGAAAGAAATGATTTGGGGTTCTTCTAGCTGTAGTGTGGGGCGTGTGTGTCAATGCTTTGTACAAAAATAGTATTTGATAGACAATAATAGCATCCGATTTGTGAAAAAGTACAGAAATGCAGGACAATGTTTTTGGGATTTTTCAGAAGTATATCGTATGTTTGCTTATAGAGATTTTTACAGAATGTTAAACCTTAGATTTATTGGATTATGCACAAAGTTAAAGGAGTAATTATGATTATCCTTGTTTTTGTCAGTATGGTTACATATGCACAGAGCATAGTAGTTACTGGTAAAGTGATTGACAGTGAAGGATATGAAGTTATTGGTGGTAGTGTCACTCTTAAAGGAGCATCCGGTGTTGGAACAGTTACCAATGTAGATGGACGTTATTCTTTGAAAGTGAATGATGCATCTAAAGATGTGTTGGTGTTCTCTTACGTTGGTATGACATCTAAAGAGGAAAAAGTAAGTGGACAGAATGTGGTCAATGTTACATTGGAAGCGGATGCGGTTATGTTGGATGAAGTTGTTACGATTGGTTATGCAACCGTTAAGAAAAAAGATTTAACCGGTTCTGTATCTTCTGTTAATTCAAAAGAATTGGCTGCGGTACCTATCTCAGATGTCACTCAGGCATTGAGTGGTAAGGTTGCGGGTGTACAGGTCATTCGCTCTCAAGGTTCTCCGGATGCTGATGTTTCAATAAAAGTACGTGGAGGTACTTCCATTACCCAAAGCAATGAACCGCTTTATATCATTGATGGCTTTCCCAGTGAAGATGGCTTAAAAGGCATTGAATCTAGTGACATTGAGTCTATCGACATTTTAAAGGATGCTTCTTCTACGGCTATTTATGGAGCCAGAGGTGCCAATGGTGTGATTTTAGTTACTACAAAAGGTGGAAAAGTCGATAAGTTCAATATAAGTTACGATATGTATGTCGGTTTCAAGAAAGTCAATAAGAAATATGATTTGCTTGCAGTGGACGACTTCGTCAAACTGGAGTATGAACGTGCCATAGACCAACCGGATGTCATGCGTGACTATACTATTCCCACTTATGGAACTTGGAATGAATTTGAGGGTCTGTATGCTAATCGGAAGGGTATAGATTGGCAGCAGGAGGTTTTTGAGAACCATTCGGCAACTACTCAACAACATAAGTTTACGATTAGTGGCGGAAGTAAGTCATCGCAATATATGGTTACGTATACTCGCAATGACGATAGGGGCATATGGTATGGAAGCGGTCTGAAAAGAGATAATTTCCGATTGAAGCTGCATCAAGAACCTGTTTCATGGCTTAATTTCTCAACCAATGTCAGTTATATCGACGAGAAGACTACAGGCTTGGGAAGCCTTCAGGAAGGTGGGTCGTACAGCCGTATGCAGCACGTGATTCAGTATAGGCCGACGATTGGTAAGAATGGGAATGATACACAATTATTGATTGACGATGACGACCCGGTATTGATGTTGGAAGGTGCCAGCCAAATGCAAAGTCCGATTGCTTCTATTGAAAGTGAGCAGATTAACAAACGTAATCGTATTCTTTCCATTAATGGGGATGTGCAAATTAAAATAATGAAAGATTTGTCGTACCGTGCTACTGTGGGAGTTCGTAAGCGTACGATAAACGAAGATGTTTTCTATACTGAAAGGTCTAAACAGGCAAAAAATGCAGGAGCTCCTTATGGTTGGAAAGAACTGGAAGAACAGCAAAGTTTCATGTATAATAATGTTCTTACCTATGACAAGTCTTTTACTCCGTCCCATCATCTGACGCTGGTTGCCGGACAGGAATTTATTGAATATAAGACTGACTATTTGAGAACAGGTGCCCGTCAGTTTGAGAAAGTCAATTTCGGTCTGGCAGATATGTCTTTAGGAGCAAATCCGGATAAGGTCATAACACGTCTTGAGAGTAATAGGATGTTGTCTTATTTTATGCGTGCCAATTATAATCTAAGGGAAAAATATTTGTTTGCGGCTTCTTTGCGTACAGATGCATCCAGTAAATTTGGAACAAACCATAAATGGGGAGTCTTTCCTGCCGCATCTTTTGCATGGAGAGCTTCGGAAGAAGATTTTATTAAACAATTAGGAGTTTTCTCTAATCTGAAACTTAGATTAAGTTATGGTACTGCCGGTAATAATAAAATAGATAATTACTTGAGTCTGTCTAAGATGGGGTCGGTATGGATTCCATACAATGGTACAAGTACTGCATCTGGTTTCGTAAGTAAACAGTTGTATAATCCTGATTTGCAATGGGAAACTAATGTGACCTCAAATTTGGGTATTGATATGGGGTTTTTGAATCAACGTATTCAGTTGAGTGTGGATTTATATAATATTGAAACGAAAAATCTATTGTTGGATGCGCCTATACCACTGCTGTCTGGCTATCAGTCAATGATGATTAACGCAGGAAAGACAAATAACAAAGGTATTGAGATTGCTATTACTACTCACAATATACAAACAAAAGACTTCACTTGGAGTACAAATCTTAATCTGTCACACAATAAAAATAAAGTGAAAGCATTGTATAACACAGACTATATGGAACTGATGTCTAATTGGGCTCAGACGTCGGAGTTCAATAAGGGGGATTATATGATTCGGGTCGGACAACCCTTGGGACAGATGTACGGCTATCGCTTGAAAGGGATTTATACGGTGGATGACTTTACTTATGATGCAGCTCAACAAAAATATATTGTAAAGCAGGGGATACCTTATGATAAGAACTTCTATCCGAAACCGGGATATTGGAAGTTTGAAGATATAGATGGCAATAAAGAAATAACCGAGGAAGACAGGACGATTATAGGTAATGCCAATCCTAAAATCTATGGCGGGTTGACAAATACATTTACGTGGAAAGGTTTTGATTTAAGTGTGTTCTTAAACTTCTCTATCGGAAATAAGGTATACGGAGCAAATAGGATGTACTATACTAAGTTTAACAATCGCTGGAGAAATACCTTGAAGGATGAGGCGATGAACCGTTTTACCGTAATCAATGATAATGGTGAATATATTTTGAATGATCCTCAACAACTTTCTGCTGTTAATCAGGGACATAACTATGTTTCAGTAGAGGGCAGTTCCAGTCTTTATTTCCACTCCGGATATGTAGAAGATGGGTCTTTCCTTAAGATTAATAATGTATCTTTAGGTTATACGCTTCCTAAAGAACTGGTTCGTAAGATAAAACTTTCTAATATACGTTTTTATGCTACAGGATATAATTTATATACATGGACAAAGTATTCCGGATATGATCCGGAGGTCAATACATACGCTAACAACGGATTAACTCCCGGAATTGACTGGGGAGCTTATCCTTCTGCTGTCTCGATTGTATTCGGAGCGAATATTACTTTCTAAATTCTTAATCATCTTATTATGAAAATTATGAAAACATTATATTGGAGATTGGCTATTGTGCCTATCGTTGCATTCTGTTTGACATTGTTCTTTGCTTCATGCGGGGATTTTTTAGCGGAAAAGCCATACGACTTTTATGATGAACAAGACTTTTACAAAGACTTATCGGAATTGGAATTGGCTGTGAATGGTGCCTACGAAGTATTAAGTCAAAAGATGACATACGGGCATTTTATGCTGGTGAATGACTGCGATACGGACTTGAGCCACATAAAAGGTTCGGGAACGGGGCATACTGCCCGTGACTTGGGGCATTATAATATATATACGTCACATAATTGGATTGAAGAGGCGTGGGGGTATTATTATGCGGGAATTGACCGTGTGAATCGTATTATGGCGAATAAAGAGCGTGTTGAGATACCAGATGAAGCCTCGCGGATAACTTTTAAGCGTCTGATTGCAGAAGCCAGACTGTTACGGGGAATTTGTTATTTTGATTTGGTACGTATATGGGGAGATGTGCCTTTAAAGTTAACTGCATCTGACAAGACGGAAAACTTTGCTGTGACTCGTACGGATAGGGAAGAGGTTTATCAGCAGATTGTAGATGATATGGAAGCGGCTGCCGCAGATCTTCCATGGCATAATGAAGTCAGTTCGTATGAAGGGCGTCCGACAAAGGGAGCCGCAATGGGCTTGCTTGCGCGTGCCTATTTATTCCGGGCCGGGTATTCGCTGCATCAGAATGGAAAGATGGAACGGCCGGATAAATATCTGGAATATTATAAAAAAGCGAAGGAAATATGTGCGGAATTGATAAATTCGCATCGTCATGCTTTAAATGCCAGCTATGAGAAGGTGTTTAGGAATGTATGTGAAAGTGTCATGGAACCCAGTGAAGTTATGTATGAAGTTCAGTTCTATAATCCTTCGGGAGAAAATGATCATAGTAGCAAGATAGGCTCTTATAATTCTCCCGAGATAAATCGTAACTCTTCTTACGGTTTGGGGAATTCGTTTATTAAAACAACTCATTTTGCTTACGACCTTTATGAAGAAGGTGATATCCGTAGAGAGACGGCTATTGCTACTTTCAAAATAAACGCCAGTGATAAAATCATTGAGATTCCGCGTAATGAGAGTTATACATGGGCTCCGGGAAAGTGGCGTAGAAACTGGATTCCGGGTCCTCCAAAAGATTTGGAAAACATGGATATCAATTTCATACTTTTGAGGTATTCGGATGTGCTTTTAATGTATGCGGAAGCGGTCAATGAGGTGGATGGTCAATTGGATCAGTTGGGAATAGAATGTCTGAATCAGGTTCGTAGAAGAGCCTATGGATATGCTCCTGCTACAGCAAACCCGGAATTTGATTTTACGGTAGCGGACTTTCCCAGCCAGAAAAGTGTACGTGATTATTTGTTTGTTGAACGTGCAAGAGAGTTGTGTTTCGAAGGTTTCCGCCGTTATGATTTAATTCGTTGGAATAAGTTGGCCGAGACGCTTGATGATTTTGCAACGAAGTTTAACGTGGCTGTTGCGGATGGGACATTGAAATCTTATGTATGGGCGGCTGGCAAGTATTTTAAGGCAGGTAAGCATGAACTATATCCTATTCCGTCTTATGAGATTCGTGAAACAAAAGGGAGCTTGGTGCAAAATCCTAATTATTGATTGTTGAATGAAAACTCTTGTTGTGTAAATATCGTTAATCGTATGAGAAAGTATTTCTTTATCTTATTGTATCTTTTCGTTAGTTTCGGTACCGTTGAGGCACAAAATATGAATGATTCAATTCGGGTCTTATTTATAGGCAATAGTTATACCCATTTTAATAAGTTGCCGGAAGATATACAGAAGATTGCTGCTACGCAAAAGATAAAGTTATCATATCAGGCTTGTGTCAGGGGGGGATATTCTTTCAAGAAACATTTGCAACAAAAAGAAGAGATAGAAATAATCAAGAAAGGAGTATGGGATTATGTGATACTTCAGGAACATAGTGAGGCACCTGCCAAGCCAACCTCTGTTGTCGCAGCGGAAACATATCCTTGTGCGCGTACGTTGGATAGCTTAGTCCACACATATAATCCTGAAGCACACGTCATCTTTTATATGACATGGGGGCATAAAGATGGTTGTTTGTCGCCGATTCCTAATTATCCTATTATAGACACATATACGGGTATGCAGGAACGTTTGAAAACGAGTTACTTGGAAATGGCGTATCAGAACAATGCATGGTGTGCTCCTGTGGGGATGGTGTGGCAACAAGTACGTAAGGAGCGTCCTGATTATGTATTGTATTCCCAGGACAGAACCCATCCTTCTCCTCTCGGCACTTATCTGGCGGCTAATGTGATTTTCTCAACAATACACCAAAAGCCCTATCAAACTTCGTATGTAAAAGACCTGCAAGCTGAACAGGCCGAGTATATACAACAGATAGCGCAGAAAACAGTATTTGATAATTTGAGATTGTTGAATATTGATAATGAATAATGGTTATGCGGATATATGTATTTCAGTCTCTCTTTCTGATACTTGTCATTTTCCTGTCCGCTTCATGCAGGCAACCCGATATGTCGGGAATCTCCATAGCCAAGGAAGACAGCCTGCTGCACGAAGGGAAGGTAGTCGAGCTTTTCAGGCTGACTAACCGCAACGGGATGACGGTGAAAGTGACGAACTTTGCTGCTTCCCTGGTGTATGCCGCCGTTCCGGACAGGAACGGAGTGGCCGAACCGGTCGTTTTAGGGCTCGACAGCCTGCGGCATTACCTGGGCAGGCAACCTAAGCTTGGCGCTACGGTGGGACGTTTTGCCAATAGGATTAAGGATGCGGAGTTCAGGCTGGACGGAAACGTATACCGCTTGGAGAAGAACAGTAAGGAGCACTCCATTCACGGCGGTTCCAAAGGTTTCAACCAACAGGTTTTCGAAACGAATACGTGTTACGTGGCCGGAGATACGGCGGTTGTCGTTTTCAGGTATCTCAGTCCGGATATGGAAGGAGGGTTTCCGGGAAATCTCGACCTGACGCTGGCTTACAAACTTACTGCCAATAATGAGATTATCCTGGACTACACCGCGTTTACGGACAAGCCTACTGTAGTCAACCTGACCAACCACAGCTATTTCAACCTGACGGGATGCAAGGAGCCAATCTTGAATCATTATTATAGGATTGAGGGCGACTCCATAGTATCGGCAGACTCTGAGGGAATACCGACCGGCAGGTTCGCGCCTGTGGCAGGAACGGATTATGATTTCACAACCTTGCAGGCTATCGGGCAGCGCGTCGGACGGTTGGGGAGAGGATACGACACCAGTTATAAGTTTGATAAAGCGCCGGACGCCTTGGCACTTGCCGCCGAGGTAGTGGAACCCGTTTCAGGCCGGGTGCTGAAGGCTTATACCACCGAACCGGGGATGCAGTTTTATACTCCGGCCGCCGATTTGGGTTATCTACAGGCGGCAGGCGGATTACGCTATGGGAAGTATTTCGGGTTCTGCCTCGAGATGCAACATTTCCCCGATTCCCCGCACCATCCGCAGTTCCCTTCCACCGTATTGCTGCCGGGAGAGACTTACCGACAAATTACGGTATATAAATTTGAAATATTACCTGAAACAAACTAATTTTGCATTAAAATTATCGATTATGAAAATGAGAAACTGGAAAAAGTATGTATGTTTAGCTGGTATTTCACTCCTGATGTCTTCTAACCTGTATGCAAGCCGGACCGGCGATGGCGAAATGGGCGGGACTCCCGTCAAGAAGACTCGGAGTGCAACCTTCGTCAGTGGAGACAAGGCATGGGAGCCTGCCGGGACTGGCGTGACACGGCAGATAATGGGCTATGACGGGCAGGTGATGCTGGTAAAGGTGAAGTTTGAGAAGGGAGCTATAGGCACTCCTCATACCCACTACCATACGCAGACCACCTATGTGGCAAGCGGCAAGTTCGAGTTTACGGTAGGTGATGAGAAGAAGATTGTGAAGGCGGGCGACGGCATTTATATCGAACCGGATGTTCTGCACGGTTGTGTCTGCTTGGAACCGGGGATACTTATCGATTGTTTTGCCCCGATGAGAGCCGATTTCTTGAAATAAATTTAGTCTTTATTTTACCCATCCCCCCCCCCCCCCTTCACTGCGCCCTGTTCATCGGGGCTGGCGGGTGAAGGGGGGATTTTTTGCTTTCACATAAACCTGGTCTCGCGAGATGGTTCTACTCGTCCCACGAGATTGGTGTAGCTCGTCTCGTGGAACGAAAAGAACCGTTCCACGGGATGACTTTTGTCATCTCGCGAGACGGATTTGCGCCGTACTTGATATTTTCGCGTTCAAAACTCCAGCCGTTTGCTTCCGAAAGTCCTGGTATTTACTTTTCAAATGCTAAGGGTTTTCAGGATAAATGCTTGGAACTTATTTCGTAAAGTTCCGGGCTTTCGGGAGTAAAGTCCCGGACTTCCCGTTTTTAACATTTCAGGAGTGTTGTGTTACTTTCTTGTAATCCTGCCTGTACGTACCTGTAGGGCATTTTCTTATACAAAATTATCCTTCGTTGCACAAAATTGCCATCCGGAAAGCGCAAAATTGTGATGGATAAAAACAATACTTTTACACTTTTTTTAGCATTTGCTGTAAGTTTGCCACCGAAAAATTAATTCTAACGTAGAACCTTAGATTTATTTATTATGTACAAATTAAAAGAATTGTTTTTAATGTTTATCCTCGCTTTCGTAGGCAGTATGGCTGCCTACGCACAGAGCGTGACTGTTACAGGTAAGGTCATTGACAGCGAAGGGTATGAAGTGATTGGTGGTAGTGTGATAATTAAAGGCGCTGCCGGAGTGGGAACTGTGACGGATGTGAACGGTAACTACTCGCTGAAAGTAAATGATGCGTCAAAAGACGTATTGGTCTTTTCTTATGTGGGCATGACTTCCCAGGAAGTGAAAGTCGACGGACGGAATGTAGTCAATGTCACTTTGAAAGTGGATTCCAAAGTATTGGATGAAGTGGTAGTGGTAGGTTATGGTACGGTGAAACGTAAAGACCTGACCGGTTCGGTAACTTCCGTCAATAGTAAGGAACTCTCCAAAGTGCCGACCAGTGATGTGACGCAGGCACTTGCAGGACGTATGGCTGGTGTGCAAATCCAGCAGAGCGAAGGTGGCCCGGGCGCTTCTATTTCAATCCGTGTGCGTGGCGGTATTTCAATTACGCAAAGTAACGAACCCTTGTATGTCATTGACGGTTTTCCCAGCGAAGACGGAATGTCTACATTGGATCCCGCTGAGATTGAAAGCATTGATGTGTTGAAGGATGCTTCGGCTACGGCTATTTACGGTGCGCGTGGTGCCAATGGTGTTGTAGTTATTACTACTAAAAGTGGAAGCAAGGGAGGTAAGACTACGGTGACTTTCGACTCTTATGTCGGTTTCAAGAAAATTGCCAAGAAGTTGGATGTTCTTTCTCCCTATGAGTTTGCATTGCTGGATTATGAGCGTAATGTGGGAATGGCAACAAATGCCGATGACGTACAGAAAGGTATTGCGGCATTTGAAAAGAACTATGGAAGTTACGCTGACCTTGCTTCGAATTACATAGGTCGTAAGGGTATTGATTGGCAAGACTGCACATTAGGACGTACGGCATTGACACAGAACTACCGTGTAGGCGTAAGTGGAAGTACTGATAAGATGAATTACAGCTTGGCCTATTCTTATTATGATGAAGAAGGTGCTATGGTGTTCAGTGGCTCTAACAAGCACAATATTTCATTCAATATGAACCACAAGGTGAACGACCGTTTGGATATTACGGCCCGTATCAGCTTCGACCAAATGAAGATTGAAGGTATGGGTACATCCGAAGGTGGTGACCGTTTCAATAAAATGCAGCATATTCTGCGTTATCGTCCTACGGTAGGTATCGCAGGTAATGACGAGGCTTTGTTGGATGATGAAGACCCGATTTTCGCTGATGACAGTGGTAATGTGATGCAAAATCCGTTACTTTCTGCTTCAGAGGAAACTAACGACCGTGAGTTCCGCACATTCCAAGCTAACGGAGGTTTCACTTATAAACTTTTCAAAGGATTATCTTTCCGCAATACTACTGGTATGCGTTATCAGATGCGCCGTACTGATATATTCTATGGTGATAAGTCGGTAACCGGTAAGCGTAGTAGCATCAATGGTAGCATTCAGAATGCCGATAATGGCAGTTTCCAAACTTCGAATGTGTTGACTTACAATTGGTCTAATGACAAACACGATTTGACGGCTATGGCAGGTCATGAGTATGTGAATCGTTGGAGCCGTAGCGTGAAGTCTGCAGCCAATCAGTTCCCTAACGATGAAATCGGTTTGGGCGATATGTCGTTGGGTGTACCGTCTTCCATCGAAAGTAGTGAGAATTACGATGACAAACTCTGCTCTTTCTTCGCACGTGTGAATTATGGCTTCAGAGACCGTTACTTGTTTACGGCTTCGTTGCGTGCCGATGGTTCTTCAAAGTTCGGTAAGAACAACAAATGGGGTTACTTCCCTGCTTTCTCTGCCTTGTGGCGTTTGAGTGAAGAGGAATTTATTAAGAACTTAAATCTCTTCTCTGATTTGAAATTGCGTGTCGGTTATGGTATGTCTGGTAACAATCGTATCGGAAGCTATAACAGTTTGGCTATTCTTAGTTCTGTGGATTATGCGCAAGGCAATGGTAGTGTGTCCGGATATGCTTCCGCTCAGATTCCTAATCCTGACTTGAAGTGGGAAGCAAACAAGACTTTCAATGTGGGTGTGGACTTCGGTTTCCTTGACCAGCGCATCACGATTTCTCCGGAATTTTACATCAACCGCAGTAGCAACCTGTTGCTGAATGCCAAGTTGCCTTCATCATCCGGCTACAAGTCTATGATGATTAATGCAGGTGAGACTGAGAATATGGGTATTGACCTTACCATTAATACGGTGAACATCCAAAATAAGAACTTCTCATGGAATACGGCAGTGACACTCTCGCATAATAAAAATAAGGTGAAGAAACTGACCGGTGAACAAGTACAGGAGTGGGAAGCTGCTTTCGGTTATGACCAAAATACGCACCTTATCGGCGTGAACCAGCCGTTGGGACAAATGTACGGTTATGTGACGGATGGCTTGTATCAGGTAGAAGATTTCAACTATAATGCAGCCGATAATACTTATACATTGAAAGATGGAGTTCCTTATAGGGGTGACAAGAGTAATGTGAAACCCGGTATGTGGAAATTCAAGAATCTGGATGGCAGTGAAGATTGTAAGGTTACCGAGTCTGACAGGGCTGTAATCGGAAATGCTTATCCGAAGATTTATGGAGGTATCAACAATACCTTTACTTATAAGGATTTTGATTTGAGCATATTCCTTACCTACAGTTTGGGCAATGATGTGTTCAACGCTACGAAATTGGCGAACACGAAAGCCGGTAGAAAGAACGAGAACGTATTGGCAGTTGCGGATAGCAAGCACCGTTGGACATTGGTAAATGCCGAAGGACAGCCTATCAGCAGTCCTGAAGAAATGGCAGCCTTGAACAAGGGAAAAACCTTTGCAGCAGTATATGACAACGAAGATGGTGATAAATATATCCATTCTTGGGCAGTGGAAGATGGTTCGTTCCTGAAATTGAGCAATGTGACTTTAGGTTATAATTTCCCCAAACAGTTGATTAGCAAGATAGGACTGAGCAAACTGCGTGTGTATGCCACTGGCAATAACCTGCTGACTTGGACTAAATATAGCGGTTTCGACCCTGAGGTATCTACTATGGGCAACGGACTGACTCCTGGTGTGGACTTTGGCGCTTATCCTAAGAGCCGTTCGTTCGTATTCGGTATTAATGTTGCATTTTAATCTATCAGAAAGGAAAATATACAATGAAAAGATATAAATTGATTTGTGCGCTTTGCGCATTTACGGCAGTAGGTTTTACGGCTTGCGATTTGACGGAAGAGCCGACCTCGATGTATGAGAAAGATACTTATTTTGATTCGGAAGCCAAGGCAAAAATGGCGGTGATAGGTATCTACGATTGCTTGGCCATAGACAAACACTATGGACAATTTGAGATGGCAATGCCTGCTTCGGATGATGTATATTATATTCAAGGTACTGGTACGGACGGAACCCGTAGAGATATTGCACATTATATGGTGACAAATACCAATCAGTGGGTAGCTTCGTGCTGGAATTATAAGTATCAGGCAATAGACCGTGCTAATTTTGCGATTGCCGGCATTGAGAGTATGGCAGGTTATTCGGAAGATAATGCGGTGCTACAGGAATTGATAGCCGAAGCGCGTTTCCTGCGTGCGTTCATGGCTTTCGATTTGGTGAAATATTGGGGCGATGTGCCTTTCAAGACGACCTATTCCAGTGGTTATGGTGATGCTTTCCAGCCTCGTACCGATCGTGAACTTATTTATGATGAGATTATAAAAGATTTGAATTTTGCCAAAAACAACCTGCAACAGGCAAGTGCAGCCTTGTCTCCCGAAGTCCCGTCACAGGGTGCGGCTCATGCATTGTTGATGCGCGTGTTGTTGCAGCGTGCCGGTTACTGTTTGCAAGCCGACGGAACTTTGAAACGTCCGGACGATGCGACTCGTAAAGGATATTTTGAAGATGTAATAACCGAATGGACGGCGTTCAAACAGAAAGGTTATCATGACTTCTTTACCGGTGGTTACGAAGCATTGTTCAAAACCTACTCGGCAGGTGTGTTGAATTCGCAGGAAAGCTTATGGGAAATCGCTTTTGAACCGAAAGGTGGTGCAAAAGAAAATGCTGGTACATGGGCCACTTATAACGGTCCGTTGGTTGCCGCCCCGGATGGTATCGACCCGGCTGACAATAGCAAATATATGGGACGTGCCAATGCGTTTTTCCGTATTTTGCCGGCTTGGAAGGATTTCTTCGAAGATGGTGATGAACGCCGCGATGTGTTGGTGGTAGACTATGAATATACATGGAATAAGAATACGTTGGCACATACAAAGAAAAAGACTTCTAAGAAAATAGATACGGATGGTGACGGCGAGAATGACACGACGATACCTGATGTCTTTAAGTGGTGTCCTGGAAAATGGCGCCGTGAATGGATGCCGTTGGGTTTTGTTGACCCGAACAATACCGGTGTAAACTATTGTCCGCTACGTTATGCGGATGTGGTATTGATGGCTGCTGAAGCTTATAATGAAACTGGTAATACTGATGAAGCCTGGCGTTTGCTGAATATGGTCCGTGGACGTGCAAAGGCTACTCAGATAGATGCTACAAATTATGCTACGTTCTATAAGGCTCCGAAAGTATACGATTTGCCTTTCATTGCCGATGGAGATGCGGCAGGGAAATTCCGGACTGCTCTTTTCTGGGAACGTGGTTTTGAATTGGCTTGCGAAGGACAGCGTAAGTACGACCTGATTCGTTGGGGGGTATTGGCTGAATCTTTGAAGAAAGCTCAAGACTATATCCAAACCAATGATGTTTGGGTAAATTGTTTGCAAGGCAAGTATATTGCCGGTGAAAAGTTCATAACAGGCAAACATGAATTGTTCCCGATTCCTTTGGAAGAGCTTCAGTCGAATGCAGCCTTAGAGGGTAAAAACAATCCGGGTTATTAAGGTATGATATTGCATTAATGGATATTATCCGTTAACTTTGTAAAAGATGCTCCATGGAGATGGACGGGATGGCTGCCGTCTTCTTCATGGAGCATTCTTGATATAATAAATTAAATAAGTGTTAGTATGAGAAATATGAGATCTTTTTTGAGTGTAATGTTTTTGTTTCTTGCCCTGATGGCCGATGCGCAACAACTCCGCCAGGAAGCCTTCGAACTGCTGAACCTGGACTATCCGGGCTTGGAGAAAGTAAAAGCGGCTTGTACCCAGCAGAACTGGGAAGAAGCGGCACAAGAGTTATTGGATTATTACCGCAACCGCACGACCATCACGCATCCGGACATCGATCTGAAAAACCTTACCATCTCGAAAGAGGAACAGAAGTGGGCGGACGATGCGTTGGAACACACCTTCTTCGTGCATAAGGGCTACCAGCCTTCGTACAACTACGGCAAGGACATCAACTGGGAATATTGGCCGGTGAAAGACAACGAACTGCGCTGGCAGCTCCACCGTCACAAATGGTTCACGCCCATGGGCAAGGCATACCGTATCTCCGGCGATGAGAAATATGCAAAGGAGTGGGCCTGCCAGTACCTGGATTGGATTAAGAAGAACCCGTTGGTGGAAGTGGAGAAAGAGGAGTTCGAACTGGTCAGCGCGGGCGAGGTGCGGGAAGATGCCGACAATGTACGCTTCGCGTGGCGCCAGCTGGAGGTGAGCAACCGCTTGCAAGACCAGACCTGCCAGTTCCTGCTCTTCTGTTCCGCATCGGCTTTCACGCCCGAGTTTCTGACGGAGTTCCTGGTGAACTATCACCGTCACGGCGCATATCTCTTTAAGAATTATTCGGCGGAGGGCAACCACCTGCTGTTCGAGGCGCAACGTATGGTGTATGCCGGCGTCTACTTCCCGGAACTGAAAGCCGCCGCTGCCTGGCGGGAGAGCGGCATCAGTATCCTGAACCGCGAAATCAAGAAACAGGTGTACGCCGACGGCGGGCAATATGAACTGGACCCGCACTACCACCTTGCCGCCATCAACATCTTCTGCAAGGCACTGCGCATGGCAGACTGCAACGGTTTCCGCAAGGAGTTTCCTGCCGAATACGTGGCTACCATCGAGCGCATGATTGAGTTCTACGCCAACATCTGTTTTCCGGACTATACCAATCCTTGTTTCAGCGATGCCAAGTTGGGCGATTATAAGGCGGAACTTGCCAATTACCGCGACTGGCTGGCGCTGTTTCCCGATTGCGAGTGGATACGCTACTATGCGACGGAAGGCCGCGAAGGGGCTTTGCCGCCTTACCGGTCGCATGGCGCGCTGACTTCCGGTTTCTTCACTTTCAGAAGCGGCTGGGGAAAGGATGCCGCGGTGATGGTAGTGAAAGCCGGTCCGAAAGGCGAATGGCATTGCCAGCCGGATAACGGCACGTTCGAACTGTGGTTCAACGGCAAGAACCTTTTCCCGGATACCGGCGCATACGTCTATGCCGGAGACGCAGAGGTGATGAAACTGCGCAACTGGTTCCGCCAGACGCGTGTGCACAATACGCTGACGCTGGACGGGCGCAACTTGGAGACTACGCAGTCGGTCACCAAGCTGTGGCAGCCGGAAGGCGATGTGCAGGTGCTGGTGACGGAGAATCCGAGTTACGCGGGTTTGAAACACCGCCGCACGGTGTTCTTTGTCGACCGTACCTATTACGTCATTGTGGATGAAGCCGTTGGCGATGCCCAAGGAACGGTGAACCTGAACTACCACTTCTGCGAGGGCACGGTGAAGGTGGATGCCAAGAAGAACATGGTGACCACGGCATACGAAGGACCGAGCAACGTGAAGCTGCAATGCTTCCCCGAGAAGAAAGCTTTCTTGCAGGAGACGGAAGGCTGGCGTTCTACCGCCTACCGCCACCGCGTGCCCCGCACTTCTTTGTCTTTCGATGTCAGCAAAGAAGCTTCGGAAGCAGCCGTGCGTTACGTCACGGTGATTTATCCGGTGAAGGATGCGGCTACCTGTCCGGCACTGAAAGCCAAGTTCCGTAACAAAGGATTCGACGAGCAGGGTGTAGACGTAGAAGTCTCCGTCGGCGGCAAGGCGCGCCGGTTGGCTGCCCGGTTGAAATAGCGCGGTGTTTTCGCGGATTGCGCGGATGATGCGGATTTTTTTCTTTACAGATGAAAGAATCCGCGTTGTCCGCGCAATTTTTTACGGGAGAATGTTTATATTTGCTACCGGTCATTCAAAAAAACATAGTTATGGACAATAAATTCGTAGTGAATATAGGCCGTCAGTTGGGCAGCGGCGGACGCGAAATAGGAGAGAAGCTTGCCGCCCGTCTGGGCATCGGCTTTTACGATAAGGAACTGATTAGCCTGGCTTCCGAAGAGAGCGGGTTGTGCCGTGAGTTTTTCGAGAAAGCCGACGAGAAGGCTTCGCAGGGAATTATAGGCGGTTTGTTCGGGATGCGTTTCCCGTTCATCAGCGACGGGGCTATGCCGGCCACCAACTGTCTGAGCAACGACGCGCTGTTCAAGGTGCAGAGTGACGTGATACGCCGTTTGGCTTCCGAGAAGTCGTGCCTGTTCGTAGGGCGCTGTGCCGACTATATCCTGCGCGACAATCCGCGCTGCGTCAATGTCTTCATCTCTGCGTCGCGCGAAGACCGCGTTGCCCGTCTGTGCCGTCTGCACGCCATCTCGGCGAGTGCCGCAGAGGAGATGATGGACAAGGCGGACAAGCGGCGGGCGGAATATTATAACTACTACAGCTACAAGACCTGGGGCGAGGCTGCCACCTACCACCTTTGCATCGACTCGTCCGTATTGGGCATCGACGGGACGGTGGACTACATCGGAGAGTTCGTGCGAAGGAAGCTGGGACTGTAGTTCGCGGATGCTTCCGGATGGTAATATGTATTTACATGAAAATTCCCTTTGAATAAACTCTACAACAGCCTTTAATAAATCCGGGAAGAATTTTACTAAAATCCGACTACAATTTTAGTAAAATTCTTCCCGAATTTATTAAAGGCCCGAAAACTCTTTTGCAGAGAGGGATGCGGACCGTCTTGAAATGAGTTGAAATATCACAACATTTCCGATAAATCCTTACATCATGGCAAGCAGAATCATCTGCCCTGCCAGGATGCGGAGGAACATCGTCAGCGGATAGACCGTAGAATAGCCTACCGACGGAGCATCGTTGCCCGATGCCTGGTTGGAATAGGCCAACGCGGGAGGGTCGGTGTTGCTACCTGCAATCAGACCCATCAGCGTGAAGTAGTTGACCTTGCAGTACAGGCGGGCTATCACGCCGATTATCAGCAACGGGATGGTGGTAATCAGGAAGCCGTAGCCCACGTAAGCCAGTCCGCTGCCTTCCACTACAGTCTGCACGAAGTGTTCTCCCGCCTCGATGCCTACGCTGGCAAGGAACAGCACGATGCCTATCTCGCGCAGCATCAGGTTGGCGCTCATGGTGGTATACGTCACCAAGTGCATCTTATGCCCGAAACGGCCGATAAGGATGGCCACTACCAGCGGACCGCCTGCCAAGCCCAGCTTCACCGGCGTCGGCATACCCGGGAAGGCGATGGGAAGGCTGCCCAACAGGATGCCGAGGAAGATACCTACGAAGATGGTGACAATGTTCGGCGAGTCCAGACGCTTCAGCTGGTTGCCCAGTACGCCTGCCACGCGCTCTACGGCATCTTGCTGGCCTACAACCATCACGCGGTCGCCTACCTGAAGCACCAGGTTCGGGTCGGCAAACAGGTCCATACCCGAACGGTTGATACGCGTCACGTTCACACCGTACATACTGCGGAAGTGCATACTTCCCAATTTCTTTCCGTTGATTTCAGACTTGGTGACCAGGATGCGGCGCGACACCATCGGCATATCCTGCTTCTCCCAGTCCACCTGTATCTCCTTGCCGATAAAGGCGACAACCGCCTCGGCATCCTCTTCGGAGCAGACGATGAAGAGCTGGTCGCCGATGCGAAACTCCGTATCCTGGTTCGGAATGCTGACGTGTCCCTCGTGGCGGATGCGCGAACATACGAAAGGACGTCCCAGGAAATCTTTCACCTGAATCAGCTTCTTGCCGTCAATCGACTCGTTGCGCACTTCCAGATGCATGATGTGTGGCTTGTGCTTCATGTCCGCTTCCAGCGTGTTCAGTTCCTCTTCTTCCTTTTTCAGGTTGACGCGGCAGATGTAGCGCACGGCAATGATGGAGCCGATGATGCCCACTACACCGAGCGGATAGGCGCAGGCATATCCCAATGCGATGGGGTCGCCCGTATAGCTCAACTGATTCAGTGCTTCCTGGGCGGCACCCAGACCGGGCGTATTGGTCACGGCACCATACAGGATACCTACTATCATAGGCAACTCAATGTTCCCGTCGATGAAGTAAATGCCCAGCGCGACAGCAATATTCAGCGCCACGATGCCCACGGCAAGCATATTCAGCGTCATGCCCCCTTTCTTGAAAGAAGAGAAGAACGACGGCCCTACCTGCAAGCCGATGCAGAACACAAACAGAATCAACCCGAACTCGCGGATGAAATGCAGGATGTGGGTTTCACCCGTAAACCCGAAATGCCCCATCAGAATACCGGTGAAGAGCACGAATGTCACTCCCAGCGATACTCCGAAGATTTTAATCTTGCCCAGCAATACCCCTACGGAGATAACGAACGCGTATAAGCAAACGATATGCGCGACGGAAGCCGGGTCCCAAAGAAGACTTTCTAACCAGTTCATAATACCTATTATAGATTGCTTTTTAAATTTCGCGCAAAATTACTCAATATGTAGGAGCTGGCAAAAGGTTTGCCTTTCTTTTTGTAATACCAGCTTTGCAAAAACAGGCTGTAGGCTGGGCTATGTCAGGGATAAGGATGGACATAGTGTTATCCATGCGTGCAATTTTCCCTAAAAAACCTTTTTGTTTGAAGTATTTCCTTATATTTGCAAGTGTCTTGATGACAAAATGAATACTATTCATCCAATTTAATTTTAAATAAACTATGGCAGACAGTAAAGAAAAACTCTTTTCGGACTTTTCTCCGGTATCCACGGAACAGTGGATGGAGAAAGTGACCGCAGACCTGAAAGGTGCGGACTTCGAGAAGAAACTCGTTTGGAGGACGAATGAGGGATTCAAAGTGAAACCTTTCTATCGTATGGAAGACCTCGAGGGTCTGAAGACCACGGAAGCTCTTCCCGGTGAGTTCCCCTATCTTAGAGGTACAAAGAAAAATAACAATGAGTGGCTCGTCCGCCAGGAAATAAGGGTGGAAAGTCCCGAAGAAGCCAATGCCAAAGCGTTGGACATCCTGAACAAGGGCATCGACTCGCTCTCGTTCCACGTGAAGGCTAAAGATTTGAACGCGGAGTATGTGGAGGCGTTGCTGAAAGACATCTGTGCGGAGTGTGTGGAACTGAACTTCTCCACCTGCCAGGGGCACGTGGCGCAGCTGGCCGAACTGCTGGTGGCTTACTTCCGCAAGAAAGACTACGACCTCACGAAGCTGCAAGGCTCCATCAACTACGACTATTTCAACAAGATGCTTGCCAAGGGCAAGGAGAAAGGCGATATGGTGGCTACGGCAAAAGCCTTGATTGAAGCCACTTCCGAGCTTCCGAAGTACCGCGTGCTGAATGTGAATGCGCTGACGCTGAACAATGCGGGCGCCTATATCTATCAGGAACTGGGCTATGCGCTGGCTTGGGGCAACGAATATATGAACCAGCTGACCGATGCCGGCATACCTGCCGCACTGGCTGCGAAGAAGATTAAGTTCAACTTCGGCATCAGTTCCAACTACTTCCTTGAGATTGCCAAATTCCGTGCGGCACGTATGCTGTGGGCCAATATCGTGGCGGCTTATCAGCCGGAGTGCCTGCGCGACTGCCCGAACAAAGGCGAAAGCGGCGAATGCCGTTGCGCCGCCAAGATGCGGATACACGCGGAAACCTCTACGTTCAACCTCACGCTGTTCGACGCGCACGTCAACCTGCTGCGCACGCAGACCGAGGCGATGAGTGCCGCCCTTGCCGGTGTAGACTCTATGACGGTGGTTCCGTTCGATAAGGCGTATGCCGCTCCCGATGAGTTCTCCGAACGCCTGGCGCGCAACCAGCAGTTGCTTCTGAAAGAGGAGTCGCATTTCGACAAGGTCATCGACCCGGCTGCCGGTTCCTACTATATCGAGAACCTGACGGTTGCCATTGCCAAGCAGGCTTGGGAACTGTTCCTCGCCGTGGAAGAAGAGGGCGGTTTCTATGCTGCCGTCAAGGCGGGCAAGGTGCAGGCTGCCGTGAACGAGAGCAATGCGGCGCGCCATGCAGCCGTTGCCAAGCGCAAGGAGGTGCTGCTGGGCACCAACCAGTTCCCCAACTTCAACGAGCAGGCGGGCGACAAGAAGCCGCTGGAAGCCACTTGCTGCTGCGGCGGACACCACACTTGTGAAAAAGATGTTCCTTCCTTGAATTTCGACCGTGCTGCCAGCGAGTTCGAGACGTTGCGTCTGGAGACGGAAGCATCGGACAAGCGTCCTAAGGCGTTTATGCTGACCATCGGCAACCTGGCGATGCGTCAGGCACGTGCGCAGTTCTCTTGCAACTTCCTTGCCTGTGCCGGATATGAGGTGATTGACAACCTCGGTTTCCCCACCGTGGAAGAGGGCGTAGAAGCGGCCATGGCGGCAAAAGCCGATATCGTGGTGCTCTGCTCGAGCGATGATGAGTATGCGGAATATGCCGTTCCTGCTTTCAAGGCACTGGACGGCCGCGCGATGTTCATCGTAGCCGGTGCGCCTGCCTGCATGGACGAGCTGAAGGCGGCAGGCATCGAGCATTTCATCCATGTACGCGTCAATGTGCTGGAAACACTGAGAGAATTCAATAAGAAGTTATTAAAATAGAACACGGAGACACGGAGACACAGAGATTTTATTTTTGAGAGGGATTTTGAGGAATGGAGAGGGAGAGATATAATGAGTTGAGCAGTGAGATAATAGGAAAAATTATAATCTCCGTGTCTCTGTGCCTCTGTGTTTAAAACCAAAAGTAGTATGAGAAAAGATTTTAAAAACTTAGATATATACGCCGCTTTCCAGCCCGTCAACGGTGCTGAGTGGCAAAAGGCTAACGGCATCAAAGCCGACTGGAAAACTCCGGAACACATCGAAGTGAAGCCTGTTTATACCAAAGAAGACCTCGAAGGAATGGAACACCTCGGCTATGCCGCCGGTATTCCGCCCTATCTGCGCGGTCCCTATTCCGTGATGTACACCTTGCGTCCCTGGACCATCCGCCAGTATGCCGGGTTCTCTACCGCCGAAGAGTCCAATGCTTTCTACCGCCGCAATCTGGCTTCCGGTCAGAAAGGCCTGTCCGTAGCATTCGACCTTGCTACCCATCGCGGCTACGACCCCGACCACGAACGTGTGGTAGGCGACGTGGGCAAGGCAGGTGTGTCCATCTGCTCGTTGGAGAACATGAAAGTGCTCTTCGACGGCATTCCCTTGAACAAGATGTCCGTCTCCATGACCATGAACGGTGCGGTGCTTCCGGTGATGGCGTTCTACATCAACGCCGGTCTGGAGCAGGGCGCCAAGCTGGAAGAGATGGCAGGTACTATCCAGAATGATATCCTGAAAGAGTTTATGGTGCGCAACACCTACATCTATCCGCCTGCCTTCTCCATGAAGATTATCTCCGACATCTTCGAATATACTTCCCAGAAGATGCCGAAGTTCAATTCTATCTCTATTTCCGGCTATCATATGCAGGAAGCCGGTGCTACGGCAGATATTGAGCTTGCCTATACGCTTGCCGACGGTCTGGAGTATCTGCGTGCCGGTGTTGCTGCCGGCATCGATATCGATGCGTTTGCACCGCGCCTGTCGTTCTTCTGGGCAATCGGAACCAACCACTTTATGGAGATAGCCAAGATGCGTGCCGCCCGTATGCTGTGGGCAAAGATTGTGAAGCAGTTCAACCCGAAGAACCCGAAGTCGCTGGCATTGCGTACGCACTCGCAGACTTCCGGCTGGTCGCTGACCGAACAAGACCCGTTCAACAACGTCGGCCGTACCTGCATCGAGGCGATGGCTGCTGCTTTGGGACATACGCAGTCGCTGCATACCAATGCGTTGGACGAAGCCATCGCGCTGCCTACCGACTTCTCCGCACGCATCGCGCGCAATACGCAGATTTATATCCAGGAAGAGACCTACATCTGCAAGAATGTCGACCCGTGGGGCGGTTCCTACTATGTAGAGTCGCTGACCAACGAACTGGCGCATAAGGCCTGGGAACTGATTCAGGAAGTGGAGAAGCTGGGCGGTATGGCGAAAGCCATCGAGACCGGCATTCCCAAGATGCGCATCGAAGAGGCTGCCGCACGTACGCAAGCCCGCATCGACAGCGGTTCGCAGACCATCGTGGGCGTGAACAAGTATCGTCTGGAGAAAGAAGCGCCCATCGACATCCTTGAGATTGACAATACGGCGGTTCGTCAGGAGCAGATTCAGAACCTGAAGACGCTGAAGGAAGGCCGTGACGAAGCAGCTGTGCAGAAGGCGCTCGAGGCCATCACCCGCTGTGTGGAGACCAAAGAGGGCAACTTGCTGGAACTTGCCGTGGAGGCAGCACGGGTGCGTGCCACATTGGGCGAGATTTCGTATGCTTGCGAAAAGATTGTAGGACGTTATAAAGCAGTAATTAGAACAATTTCAGGCGTGTATTCATCAGAAAGTAAAAACGACAGCGACTTCCACCGTGCCTGTGAACTGGCAGAGAAGTTTGCGAAGAAAGAGGGACGTCAACCTCGTATCATGATAGCCAAGATGGGGCAGGACGGTCACGACCGTGGTGCCAAAGTGGTAGCTACCGGTTATGCCGATTGCGGTTTCGATGTGGATATGGGACCCTTGTTCCAGACTCCTGCCGAAGCAGCCCGCGAGGCAGTGGAAAACGATGTCCATGTAGTAGGTGTCTCTTCATTGGCTGCCGGACACAAGACATTGGTTCCGCAGATTATTGACGAACTCAAGAAGTTGGGCCGTGAGGACATTGTAGTGATAGCAGGCGGTGTGATTCCCGCGCAGGACTACGATTTCCTCTATAAGGCCGGAGTAGCAGCTATCTTCGGTCCCGGTACGCCGGTGGCGAAAGCGGCTTGCCAGATTCTCGACATCCTGCTGGATGAAGAGTAATCTGCTCGGATAAATGTTAAAAAAAGGACGGAGTGCATTTGCATATCCGTCCTTTTTTCTTAATCTGTGTTATAAAACATACTTTTTCTCTTGGATAATTTGCAGAAATAACAGAAGTCCGTATCTTTGCACTGTGTTTTTCATAGTATTAGATTTAAGGTTAACAAAGGTTGGAGTACAGCGGTACTCCTTTTTTTTTATCCCTATGTCAAAACAAGGTCTCGCCACATGCTCAACGAAGCTGCTTTATCACCAACCTGCTTTCACCGACCGTTTCCTGCGGCAATATCGTGAAACGGATACGTGTAAGTTTCTTTTGGTTCCACGAGTGGATGAGTTTGGGGTCGGTCAGCTCGATGGTTTCTGTTTCGGGAGCGAGCAGGTTTTTGTTGTATTCCAGCCGGAACTTGCCGGCTTCGCCTGTCAGGAGGATGTTCCGGTGGTTGTCAATCTCCACTTCGCAGCAGGTCATCAGGCTTAATATGCTCGGTTGGGTGCAGGCAGCCAGTTCCCAGCGGTCGGTGATGGTGAAATCCTTTTTCCGGTGCAAGGTGTAGTTGCGAATCCAGCTTTTCACGTTTGCTTCCTGCGGATAGGCAGGGGCGATGTCCACTTGGTAGGAGACGGCTTTGGCGGTGGCTTTGTATTGCTGGTTGCGTGCGGCGAACTTTTTGCCGTTCTTCTGTGCCGTTCCGTTGATGAGGGGCAGGTTGTGGTAGTCGGACTGCATGGTCCATATCGTATACCGTTCCGGTCCGAAAGTCTGCCGGGTATATGTGCCCACGCCTGCATCTACCAGTATCGGTTGGGCATTGTAGTAGAGGATGCACGAACCTACGTCGTTGTGGTTGTGGCTCTCCTGGTTGTGCCCGCCCTTTGCTGCGAAGAAGAAGCCGTCGCTTTTTCCTTCGGCATCGCGTGCCACGCAGATTTGGGTATCCTTAAACCAATGGTTGCCGATGAGCGGTTCGCCTTGCGGCTGCCCGACAATCTCTTTGTACATGAAGAGCTCGTCCAGGGCGGAAGCGAAGTAACCGTTTACCCCGTTCTTGAAGCTTTGGTTCTGCTGTGCCATGAACGAGGCGAACTTCATCATGGCAGGGTCGCCTATCAGTTTTCCGTACTGGTAGAGGATGCCGGGGCTTGGGCTTACTTGAGGTGCCGAGTCGGCAAAATTTACGAAGTAGTTGCCGCCGATGTGCACCCGGTAGATGTATTGCGCCATGTTGCGCAGCAGGGGAGAGGTGAAGATGTTCACTTTGCCGTCCGTCACCTTCGCCAATAAGTCCAGAAACTTCAGGGCATAGCCGGACGCTCCGCTCCAGTAGGTAGGGCCTTCGTCGCAGGCACCGTCTTCGTGATACATACTGAAGAAGAAGTCGGTCGATTTCATCAGTTTCCACACGCCCTGCCGGATGCGTTCCGGGTCTTTCTCTATCAGCATCAAGGCTTGCAGCACGTTGTAGTTGATCCACGGGTTCCAGTTGTTCACCTGCTGGCCGCCGAAGCCCATCCACCAATAGTCGTCGCGTGCGAAGTAGGGGTTTATCAGGTTCTTGTTGACCTCCTCCACAATCCGTTCGTTAATCAGCGGGCTCACCTTGTCGAACTCGTCTTTCAGGAAATAGTAGGTCCATGCCATTTGCGCGCCGATGTCGCCCACTACCAGTTCGAGGGTCGGTTCGTTCCTGTCGGGCAGTCCGGAGCGGTCTTTTTGGAAGCTGAGGTGCGCCGAGTGTATCCACGATGTCTCGCACAGGAACCACACGCCGTCTATGATGGCATCCATGAACCGGCCTTTTCCTTCTGCCAGTTCGGCAATGGTCAGTGCCTGCAGGGCACGGTGGTTGGCACGTCCCGTACGTATCTCGCCGGTGCGTTTGAATGCCAGATAGTCCGAGGCGAGATCGGGTTTCCACTGATGTTTCAAGGCTTTCTCGCCATTCCGGATGATAATCTCCTTGATTTCCGGAGCGATTTCATTCCACGCTTTCCGGTCGCTGTAGCGGGGATAGTCCACCCACTGTTGCTGATAGCGGATGGCGCTTCCCAACTCTTCGTAGGTGAGGGTTTGTTCCAGCAGATGCCTTTCTTCCGCACGGGCGGAGAAGACGTTGCAGATAGCGGCGGTGAAGAATGTTCCCGCCAACACGAAGTTCTTTATTTTCGACATTTGCCTATTGAGCCACATTTGCGGCATACGTTAGAGGTTAATAAAATAGCGGAGACACCCTCGCTTACCACCGATTGCTCGGATTGACACTGATTACTCAGCATAACGCCGATTGAAACACTGTTCATCGATTACCGATAGCGATAATCTGTGAAAATCCGAGCAATCCGTGGTGAACTCAGGCGTCCCCGCCAAAATTAATAAAAAACAACCTTTTACCTAACCTTTTACCTGTGTTTTTTTTATTGAAAGGAGCCATTGGGAGTTAAAGGAGTTATAGCCGATACTCTTGTGTCGGGATGCCGTTGGCGGAAGTATCGGCTTTAACTCCTAAGCCGACTTGTCGGCTGATAACTCCTCTAACTCCTGATAACTCCTTCCAACTCCTTATCTTATTTCTTTAAATCCGTATATCTTTTCAGGGCTTCCAGATAGTAGTAGTCCGCATAATTCAGCGGTACGTCTATTTCGGAGCCGTGCGGCAGCGAGCCGGTGGAGTGCATCAGTACATACCCTTGGTTGTCGCCTTTTGCCGAGAGGTAGCCGGAACCCGAAAGAGTCTTCAGAATCGTTTCGGCATAGTCGAAATACTTCTTGCCGTCGGGCACGAACGTGCTGAGTTCCAGCATTGCCGATGCGGTGATGGCAGCGGCTGACGCGTCGCGCGGAGTCTTATCGCCTGCCGGGGCATCGTAGTCCCAGTAGGGAACCAGGTCGTCTGTTTTCACCCGTTCCATAATCATGTTGGCTATCAGGAGGGCTTGTTGCAGGAAAGCCGTGTCCTGTGTCTCGCGATAGCAGGACGTGTAGCCGTATACGCCCCATGCCTGTCCGCGCGCCCATGCCGATTCGTCGTTCTTGCCCTGGTGCGTTTGTTTGGTCTCCACGCTGCCGTCGTTGTTGTAGCTGACCACGTGGTAGGAAGTATGGTTGGGACGGAAATGATTCTTCATCGTGGTCTGTGCGTGCTTCACGGCGATATATTTGTATTTTTCATCGCCCGTCAGTTTGTATACGTTGAACAGCAGATCCAGGTTCATCATATTGTCGATGATGACCGGGAAGTTCCATGTGCCGAAGTCCCACGAACGGATGCAGCCTATTTCCGGGTTGAAGCGGGCGCACAGGTTGTCTGCCGTCTGTACGAGCACCGCCTTGATGGTGTCGTTGGGAGCCAGGCGGAGCGCATTGCCGTAGCTGCAATTAATCATGAAGCCTACATCGTGAGTGTCTCTCAGTTCGCGCACCGGGTTCAGTAGGTTCGTGTATTCGATACAATCTACGACAACATAGTCGGCATAGAGAAAGCTAATGAAATTACCACCTACGGAACAGAGTCAACTTTCATAAGCCTTACGGCAGAACCCGCTATTGTCGAATTGACTGAGCAAGAACTGGAGACGCTTAATAGAATCTTCACCTTAATCGGTAGCCTCAAAGCACGTGACATCGTGGAGTTAAGCCACAAGGAAACCGCATGGATTAACAATAATGCCACTCATAGCCTGATTTCTTACAATGATGCATTTGAGTTGGTCGGACTGCATTCGTTTTCTTCCCTCCCATAAGTTTAAAAATCGAATTTATCTGTCACGCTATCACGGAATCGCTGTATCTTGTTGAACGCGAGCGGGTTGGAGCGTGATAGATGCGCGTGATAGATAAAAATCCTTACAAGTATCTATCACGCGTCCGGAAAGCCCGTAGGGGAAGACGGGGCGCATACACATACGGAATCAGCCGGATATAGTCTAATCTGCTGGTTCTCTGTATGAAACACTTTGTTTCATAGTGCGGAACAAAGTGTTTCAATACAGTGAAACAAAGTGTTCCAATGCGGTGAAACAAAGTGTTTCAATAGTGCGAAACAAAGTGTTTCAAAGCTTCGAAACAAAGTGTTTCCCTATAGTGAAACAGACTGTTTCGCTGAAGGAAACAAATTGTTTCATTGCTCTGAAACAGTTTGCATCATGTTTTCTTCATCCATTTTTCTGTAGGCTTGGGGCGTGACGTGATACCTCTCTTTGAAGCATTTGCTGAAATATTTGGGGATGTTGAAGCCTACTTGGTCGGAGATTTCCGTGATATTCAGCTCCGGATTGTTGCGTAGCAGGAAGGCGGCGCGCCTTAGGCGGAGAGTCATGAGGAAGTCGGCGGGAGTCTGTCCGGTGATGGCTTTCAGCTTGGAGAACAGTTTGGTGCGTGAGATGTTCATCTGCGTTGCCAGCATATCGATGTTGAAGTCTCCGTTTTCCATTTCCTTCTCGATGATGGCCATGACGCTGTCCATGAACCGTTTGTCCATCACGTTGTCGGTCAGTATCTGTGCGCTCTCTTGCGGCTGCTTGCTGAATTTCTCTTGCAGCATGATGCGGTTGTTGACCAGGTTGTTGCATCGCGACAGCAGGATGTTGATGTTGAACGGCTTGGTGATGTAGTCGTCCGCTCCCAGCCGCAATCCCTCCAGGTTGTGCTCGACGGTGGTCTTCGCGGTCAGCAGGACGACGGGGATGTGGCAGGTGTCGAAGTTCGCCTTGATGGCCTGGCATAGCTCCGTGCCGGACATTTCGGGCATGACGATGTCGCTGAGTACGATGTTGGGGTTTTCCGTCCGCACTTTTTCCAGCCCTTCCTTGCCGTTGGAGGCGGTGACGACGGTGTAGAACTCTTCGAATACCCTGACCAGCATCTCCTGCAACGGCGCGTTGTCTTCTACAATCAGGATTTTGTAGTCGCCCTTCTTCAGCTGGACGTCGTTGTGCGGCGTTTCCTGTCCCGGCAACTGCGCCTGCCGGAACTGGGCGTACAGCTTCTCGCATTCGTCGGCGCTGATGCTCTCCGACTGTGGCTCGCAGAGCTGTTCGGGGGTGAAGTGCCCGTTCCCCGTCAGCAGGTGTATGCAGAAGGTGGCGCCTTCGCCCGGCTCGCTCGACACTTCGATGCGTCCGTGGTGCAGTTCGACGATGCCTTTCGACAGCGAAAGCCCGATGCCCGTGCCGACGTAGAACAGCGAGTCCATCGGTTCGGTCTGGTAGAAACGGGTGAAGATGTTGTCGATGTCCTTGGCGGATATGCCGGAACCGTTGTCCGTCACCTCGATGAGGGCTTCCTGGTTCCTTTTCCGGATGGAGACGGAGATGGTGCCTCCTGCCTTGGTGTGCTTGAAGGCGTTGGATATGAGGTTGTTTATCACCTTCTGCATCTGCTTGGCGTCATACCAGACGCTGATGTTGTCGCTGCTCTTCTCGAAGTTGAAGGTAATCCGGTGCTGGGCTGCGTACTCCTGGAAGAAGAGGTAGTGTTCGTACACGAAGTCCACGATGTTGTGTTCGCTCACCTTGATGGTCATGTAGCCTTGCTCCTGCTTGCGGAAGTCGAGCAGTTCGGTGATGAGTTCCCGCAGCTGGAGGCTGCTTTTGTAGGCGTTCAGTATCTTGTTGTAGACGTTGGGCGCGAAAGAGCGTACTTGCAGCAGCATCTCCATCTGCCCGATGATGAGTGTCAGCGGCGTGCGGAACTCGTGTGATATGTTGGTGAAGAAGCGCAGCTTGGCCTGGTTAAGCTTTTCGATGTCTTCGGCGTGCTTCTTCTCGTATTTCAGGGACTCCTGGAGCTGGATGCGGCGGTAGTAGGTGCGTACGAGGTAGTATGCGAGTCCCGCCGCGCACAGGATGTATGCCAGGTACGCCCATGCCGTGCGGTAGAAGGGCGGCAGGATTTCTATCTGCAACCGGCTTGGCGGCACGAGCTTCCCGTCGACGTCCTTGGCCTTGACTACCAGCGTGTAGTGGCCGGGGTTCAGGTTGGTGTAGGTGATGACGTTCTGCTCCAGGGTGTTCCACGTGTTGGAGAATCCTTCCAGCCGGTAGATGATTTTGTCTTTGTTGAACGGGATGTAGTCTGTGGTGGTATATTCGATGTTGAATATGTTCTGGCTGGAGTTGAGTACGATTTTCGGGGTGTAGGTGATGTCGCTGGTCAGGATGCTGTCCGGACCTCCCACGCTGATTTCCTCTCCGTTTACGGTGAGCTTGAACGGGTATATGCGGTAGGAGCGGGGAGCCTCTTCCAGCTCTTTTTCGAAGAAAGAGATCAGTCCGGTGCTTCCTCCGATGAAGATTTCCCCCTGCTTGTTCTTGTAGAGCGCGTTCTCGCTGATGCTGCTGAGCGGCAGCTTTTCGTAGTTCTTGAATCGTTTCTGCGGGTAGTCCAGTATGGAGAACCCCTTGTCGGTGGTGACGAGCAGCCTGTCGGGCGACAGTTCGCAGATGTTGTAGATGATGTTGCTTGCCAGTCCGTTGCCGCTGATGTCGAAGTTCTCGAAGTCGTCCGTCTCCCTGCGGTACAGGTCCAGCCCGTTTTCGTTGGTGCAGAACCACAGCCTGTGCCGGCTGTCTTCGTAAATCGAGTTGATGCTGTTGCTGCTGATGCTGTGCCGGTTGGCGTTTTTGTGCTTGTAGGTCGCGAACTTCTTCGTGCCGAAATGGTAGGTGCAGACTCCTTTGTTGTTATTGATTATCCACAGGGTTCCTGTGTGGTCGAGGGTCAGCCCGAGGGTCGACAGGGTGTTCCAGTACAGCTCTTCGTCCCTGAACAGCGGTTCGCACAGCCCGGTTTGCGGGTCGAAAAGCCCCAATCCCCGGTTGGTGGCCAATATCAGCCGTCCCCGGTAGGGCAGTATGTCTTCGATGAGGTTGGACGGGATGGAGTTCTTGCTCCCCTTCTTGTAGCGGTAGTTTGCGGTGCGTCCTGTCTTCAGGTCCAGGCTGTAGAGCCCTTCCAGGTGGACACCCGCCCACATCACCTGCCGGACGGAGTCGTAGTAGATGGCTCTGACGTTCCCCTTCCCGAGGTTGTCGGGGGTGTTTCTGTCGATGAACCATTGGTAGGTCTGGGTGCCCGGGTTGTATTTGTTGATGCCTCCCTTTTCCGTACATATCCACAGGTTGCCCTCGCCGTCCTCGGTCATGCGCCCGACGATGGGCGAGCTCAAGCCCTCTCCCTTCTTGAAGGAGGCCTGGTGTTCGTGGTAAATCTGCTTCTGCGGGTTGAAGTAGTTGACTCCTCCCGAATAGGTCCCCACCCAGACGGTACCCTGCAAGTCGCAGTAGAGTCCCCAGATGGAGGAGTTGCTCAGGCTTTTGCTGCTCTCCTTCCTCACGTAGCGGGTGAACTTGTCCGTCTGCCGGTCATATTTGTTGAGTCCGTTGAAGGTGCCTATCCAGATGTTCCCCTGCTGGTCCTCGCAGCATCGGTGCGTGTAGTCGGAACTCAGGGTCGTGGGGTCGTCTGCCCGCGACAGGAAGTTCCGGATGCTGCCGCCTTGCAGCCGGTAGACCCCGTGTCCGGAGAGGGTCGTAATCCAGTAGCAGCCGGACGAGTCTCTGATGATGTCGGAAACGCTGCCCTCCTTGATGGGGTGGGTGAGTCTTTTTTGCGGGTCGAGTATGTACAGCCCTCCTGAGGTGCCGATGAATACGGAGTCGTTGTGTATATACAGCCGTTGGATGTTGCTGGTGATGTCGTAGGGCAGCTGGTAGAAGGGGGTGAACTTCTTCCCGTCGTACCTGAACAGCTGGCTGGCGGTGGCGGCATACAGGTATTTCGAGAAGAACTCGGCCTTTATGTTCTTTTTGATGATGGGCGTGAACCGTCCCTTCTCCATGTCGTAGGCGGAGATTCCCCGGTTGGTCATGATGAAGACGTGCCCGTTCCGGTCGCCTGTGATGTGGTAGATGTCGTTGTACAGGATGCTGTTCGGGTTGTTCTTCTCTTTCTGGTAGATTTTGAAGTTCTTCCCGTTGTATAGGCTGACCCCGTTTCGCGTGCCGAACCACATGAATCCCCGCTCATCCTGGTAGATGGAGATGACGGAATTATGCGACAGGCCATTGTCCGTGGTCAGATGTTGGAAAGATATACTTTGTGCGTTGCAAGCCAGTATTTGTATCCACAGGATACAAGCGATGTGAAAGATTCGGCTTCTCATGATTCTAGGCGAATTAAGTATGTTATCATGTGCAAATGTACTTTTTTTATTGTAAACCTGAAACGCCGGAGGCTTTTAGTAGGTCGAATATTGTCTATTTTATATGCTATTTTTGTACAAATCGCGTTGCAGACGCCGTTTTGTATGTTTGTGGTTCGTCGGATGTATGATACACCGCCGCGTTCTGTTCTCCATCGGCTATATTTGTAGGGTTGATAGTTGAATTAGATGCTTTATCTGGATATTTATGGAAAACAAAACTTCAATTTACGTATGTGTCTGTTGTGTTCTTTTATTATCGGTCGCCTGCAAGGGGACTGTAAAAAAGGATAGTCTGCTGGAGTCGAATGTGGAGTGCGCCGCCACTCAATACCGTTTGCAGTTGGATGCCCTCGGCGGGGGCGACCGGATACTGATTCCCCGTACGGTGGATGCCGACGGGAAAATGACGTATGCCCGTCGGAAGTGGGATTGGACAATCGGTTTTTTCCCGGGAAGCCTTTGGTATCTCTATAACCTTACCGACGATGACTATTGGAAACGGCAAGCGGAGAAATACACGGCATACCTCGAAAAGGAACAATACAACACCACGCACCACGACATCGGCTTTGTGGTGGGGTGCAGTTTCCTGAACGGGTTGCGCATGGGCGACAGGGCCGATTACAGGCAGGTGGTGGTGCAGGCGGCCAAATCATTGTCCACCCGTTTCAGGCCGGATGCCGGTGTCATCCAGTCGTGGAACACCGATAAAGGCCGTCCGTTGGAGCGCGGATGGAAGTGCCCCGTGATTATTGACAACATGATGAACCTGGAGCTGCTGTTCGAGGCCACCCGCCTTTCCGGCGACTCTACCTATTATAAGATAGCGGTCTCCCATGCAGACAAGACTTTGCGCAACCATTTCCGTGAGAACGGCAGTTCCTATCATGTGGTGGACTACGATCCGCAGACCGGAAACGTCCTCGGGCGCTGCACGGCGCAGGGATACTCCGATGAGTCTGCATGGGCGCGGGGGCAGGCGTGGGCCATCTACGGATATACGATGTGTTACCGCTATACGCACCGGCCGGAATATCTGCGCCAGGCGCAGAAGGTGTACGAGTTCATCTTCACGAACCTGAATCTTCCGGACGATTTGGTTCCTTATTGGGACTATGACGCCTTGAACATTCCGAATGAACCGCGCGATGTCTCGGCAGCTGCGATTACGGCATCGGCGTTGTACGAACTGAGCGTCTATGCGGACGACAAGGAGTACAAGGACACGGCGGACAAGATACTGGAAGCGTTGTCATCGCCCGCCTATTGTGCCGAAGTGGGCGAGAACCATCACTTCCTGCTGATGCATTCGGTGGGCAGCTATCCCGACCATGTCGAAATTGATGTCCCGCTGAACTATGCCGACTACTACTACCTGGAGGCCCTGAAGCGCAAAGGCGACCTGGAAGAGCAAGGAAACAAACGGAGTTTTCTAACCTTGGTAAGGCGGAAATAGGGGTATAATTGTTTCGCCGATGGGGCATTTTTGTACAAAAAAGCACTGATTTCCGCCTACGTACAATACAACACCCTCTTCTGCATCGGTGTGTATAATCTAAGATTTTACAATGCTTATATTTGCAAAATATTACTTTCTTAATATAAATTTCTAATACTTTAAAATTGAAAAGCGATGAAAAATTCCTTCTTCCCAATGAAGATACCTCAGAAGCGGGTATGGTTATTGGCAGCGTCGTTGTCATTTGGACAAATGGCTTTTCCAATAGGAAATAATGTGTCGGGAGAGGTTTCTGTGGCAAGTCCCATTGTGCAGCAGAATCGTAAGTTGGTTACCGGAACCGTGACAGACAATTATGGTCCTGTAATCGGCGCCAGCGTAGTTGTAAAGGGAACTACCAATGGAGTCATTACCGACGTGGATGGTAGGTTTAAGTTGGAAGTGCCGGTAGGTGCCACCATTCTCATATCTTATGTAGGATATGAGAATCAGGAAATCAAGTATACCGGTCAGTCCTCTCTGAAGATTAGCCTGAAAGAGAATGTGCAGGAACTGGGTGAAGTGCAGGTGGTGGCATACGGTACGACCAAGAAAGTGACCGTGACCGGCGCCATGTCCTCCATTACGGCACAGGATGTGCTGAAAACACCGGTTTCCAGCATAGGTAATGCCCTCTCGGGCAAGATGCCGGGCTTGGCAACCGTGCAGACCACCGGACAGCCGGGTGCCGACGATGCCACGCTCTATGTGCGCGGTGTCGGTTCGTTGAATGTGAACCAGTCTCAGCCGTTGATGCTGGTCGACGGAGTGGAACGCTCTTTCTTCCAGCTGGACCCGAACGAAGTGGAAGACATCACTATCCTGAAGGATGCCTCCGCTACGGCGGTATTCGGTGTGCGTGGTGCCAATGGCGTTATCTTGGTGACCACCAAACGCGGACAAGAAGGTAAGGCGAAAGTGAACTTCTCCACTTCCGTGGCGTTGCAGGTGCCCACGCGTATGCCCGAGTTTGCCAACAGTTACGAGTATGCCTCCAACTATGTGGCGGCGCAGCGTCGCGATGGAGTGGCGGACGCTTCCTTAGCCTTCACCGATGAATCCATCGAGGCATTCCGCACCCGTAGCAATCCGATGGCATATCCGGATACGGACTGGATTGATATGCTGATTAAAGGTTCGGCGTTGCAGACGCAGCACAACCTGACCATTTCCGGCGGTACGCAGAAAGTACGCTACTTCGCCTCGTTGGGCGTGTTCACGCAAGATGGTCTGTTCCGCTCGTTCGAGACGGACTATAACGGTAACTTCAAGTACAACCGTTACAACTATCGCGTCAACCTGGATATGGATGTCACGAAGACCACCCAGCTCCGCATGAACATCGGCGGACGGGTGACCGACAGAAGGCAGCCGAACTACGAGGCTAATTCAAGCGGAAATCTCTCTAACTTGTTCCGCGATATCTATAGGGCTACCCCATTCTCCGGCGTCGGCATTGTAGACGGTAAATGGATCTGGGCGGACACCAAGAAGGTGGCCAATATACCGGGTAATTTGCGCGACGGTTTGTATCCCTACTATGGAAAAGGCTACAACACCCGCGGTGGAAACGTTCTGAACTTCGACTTTGTGGCAGAGCAGAAGCTTGATTTCCTGACCAAGGGTTTGAAAGTTCACTTGAAGGGGGCTTACAACAGTGGTGTGACGTTGTATAAGATTCGTACCGGAACCTCTCCGCACTATGAGGCTATTCTGAACGGTGACGGTTCCGTAGACTATCGCCGTGTCGGCGAAAAGACCACCCTCAACTATACGGAATCGATGGGTATGAGCAGGGATTGGTATGTGGAAGCTGCGGTCAACTACAAGCGCGACTTCGGCAAGCACCACGTCACCGGTCTGGTGATGTACAACGAGTCCATGACTTATTATCCGAACGATCCGAACAATGTGTACACGGGTGTGCCGAGAAGTTACATCGGTCTGGTAGGGCGCGCCACTTACGACTGGAACACCCGCTACATGGCGGATGTCAACTTGGGTTACAACGGTTCCGAGAACTTTGCCCCGGGCAAACGTTTCGGTTTGTTCCCTGCTTTCTCCGTGGGTTGGATTATTACCGAGGAGAAATTCATGAAGCCACTGAAATCGGTTTTGAATTACTTGAAAATCAGGGCTTCTTACGGTGTCGTAGGTAATGACCAGACGAAAGACAACTCCCGTTTTCTCTATTTGTTGGGTGCGTATGATACCGATCCATACAATGGTATTAGTACTACGGCTACTAGACTTCATGGATATTTTTTCGGAAATAACACCACTTTAACTTCTCGTATACAGGAGGCTAAACTGGGAAATATGGATGTGACGTGGGAAACTGCCGCCAAGCAGAACTACGGTGTCGACCTCTATATGTTCAACAGCAGGCTGAAGGTGAATATGGATTACTTCATCGAACACCGTCGTGACATCCTGCTTTCGAGAAATACCAACCCTACCTATTTTGCCGTGCAAATGCCGGATGCAAATCTCGGTAAGGTAGACAACAAGGGATATGAAGTGAGCGTGAACTGGAAAGACCAGGTGAGAGATTTCGGTTATAGTATTGGCGTGAACCTGTCGTATGCCAAGAATAAGATTATTTTCATGGACGAAGTATCTCAACCGTATGAATATATGCAGGAAACAGGACGCTCGGTAGGGCAGAATTTCGGCCGTAAGTTCGACGGTTTCTTTTCGGAAGCGGAAGTGGCTGCTTACCCGGAAGAACGTGGAAAAACGATGCCGGACTACGGTTCGGGCTTTACACCCCATCCCGGCGATGCGAAGTTTAAAGACCTGAATGGAGACAAGAAGATTGACCAAAACGATGAGTGTGCCATCGGGTATCCGGTTTATCCCCAGCTGACAGGCGGTATCAATTTAGGTTTCTCGTACAAAGGTTTCGACTTGAGTATGACCTGGCAGGGAGCTGCTCAGGTGTCTCGTATGCTGGATGATATCTTCCGTTATCCTTACGGTCCCAATAAGGACCTTGCGTTGGTGAAACACTTCACTAACGACACTTGGACTCAAAAGGGGGATGCCGCCAAATATCCGGCTATCACATTTGTAAATTCGGCACACAACAGCCAGGCTTCCGACTTGTGGCTGCGCGATGCTTCCTATCTGCGTTTGAAGAACGTGGAGGTGGGCTACAGCTTCTCGAAGAAAGCGCTCCGAAAAATGCACTTAGGCAGCCTCAGGATATATGCTACCGGTTACAACCTCTTGACGCTCGACAAACTGAAAGTGATTGATCCGGAATCGAGTACCGGTTCAAGCACCATGTATCCGGTTGTCAAGGTCGTGAACTTGGGATTGAAAGTTGGATTTTAAACGTTGAAGAAAGGGAAAAAATATGAAATTGACAAAAATATACATTCAAGGTTTGCTGTTGTCCCTGTTGCTGGCAATGGCGATGTCATGCGAAGACTTTGCTGTTGGAGAAAAGCTTCTTCAGAAGCCGCCCAGCAGTGATGTCACAGCTGATACGGTTTTCTCTTCTGCCGAGTATACCCGCAGTTTCTTATACCTTACATACGGGACACTGCCGTATGGGATACCGACCGGTTATACTAGCAGAACGGGAATGCATATAAATATTCTGGAAGGGTTGACCGATTTGAACCAATCTTGTGTAGGATATGGTGGAGTGGAAGCGCTGTATTATAACGGGTTGTACAATGCAGGTTCCGAAGACGCAGCTGCAAGCAAGGATTACGGTGCTACCAAATACAGGTTCACGGTTCGTCCCGGATGGGTAGGCGTACGCTATTCGTGGATAATCATTGAAAACATAGACCGGGTGCCTGATATGACGGAAGCGGAAAAGAACAGGCTGAAGGCGGAAGCCAAAATCATTATCGCCATTCAGTATGCGGAGATGCTTCGCCACTTTGGCGCGTTGCCCATTGTGGATCATGCAATTAATCCGAGTGAAACCGACCTGCCGGCGCGCGCCACTTTGCAGGAAAACATTGACTTCATTGTCCGGTTGCTGGACGAAGCCGCCGCTTGCAAGGATTTGCCTTGGATGATTCCCGCAGCGGAATCGGACAACTGGAGCGGAAGATTGACCCGTGCCGCTGCCTTGGGCTTGAAAGTCCGCGTACTGTTGTTTGCCGCCAGTCCGTTGTTCAATTCGGATGCTCCTTATTATCCGGGAGAGGCTTCCGACAAACTGATGACTTGGTTTGGCGGTTACAAAGAAGAGCGTTGGCGGGATGCCGTAAACGCCTGTGAGGAGTTTATCAAAGCTATGGCAGAAGGTGGTTGTGATTTGGTTCAGAACAGTGACAACTATCGGTTGGCTTTCCGTGATGCGTACTATACGCGCGGTACAACAGAAATGTTGATTTCATGCCGCCTGTTTGCTCTTACGACCAGTAGTTCTTTCTTGTTGCAATCGGCACGTTGGGGAGGGTGGTGTCCTACGAAGGAATATTTCGATATGTTCCCGATGGCGGACGGCAGCGATTTCGATTGGGATAATCCGGAACATCGCAAGAATCCGTTCATTAACCGCGACCCCCGTCTGTGCGAGACCATTCTGCTGGATGGTGATAAGTTCGGTAGCGGTGTGGCGGATATACGTAAAGAAAAAGCGGATGACAAGACGAATTATCCGAAAGGCGCGAACTGGGGGAAAAATAATTTGGATAGCCATAGTTTGGATACCGGTCTGCCCGTCCGTAAATTTGTGCTCGACCGCCAGGGGGAATTCTCCAAACGTCTGATGCAGTGGCCTATTCTCCGTCTAGCGGAAATTTATCTGTCGTATGCAGAAGCTTTGAACGAGGCTAACCACGGCCCGAATCCCACAGCATACGAGTATGTGAACAAAGTGCGTCGCCGCGTAGGTTTAGGTGATTTGAAGACCGGTATGAATCAAACGGAGTTCCGCGAAGCCGTTCTCCGCGAACGTGCCTGCGAGTTCGGCTTTGAGGAAGTACGTTTCTTCGACCTTATCCGTTGGAAACGCGAAGCCGACTTCACCAAGCATTTGCATGGCATCAACATCTATCGCCACAAGACGACGAAAGAATATTTGTTCGAATTTCCTCAACTGAAGGAAAGAGCCTGGCAGAAGTCCGGCGGGTTCTCTGCCAAGTGGTACTTGAGCGCCTTCCCGCCTTCGGAAGTGAACAAGGGATACGGCCTCGTGCAGAATCCGGGATGGGAATAATGATTGAATACGATTCATAGAATAAAGAAATAATAAGATACTTATGGAAAAAAGTATGAAGCTATTAATTGCAGGGCTGCTGTTCTCTTCGGTGTCGGTGGCTCAGGTAGCAGACAGCATACAGCAATATGGACGGGGCATCTCGTTCAACCAGAAAGAGTCGACTACTGCGGGCGCCACCGCCACGGCAGACGTACTCGGGCATCGGACCAGCACGCTGGGCTCCAATGCGTTGTTCGGCCTGATTCCCGGATTGCAGGTACTACAGAATGCAGGTACTGCATGGGGTGACGGCGCCACCCTTTATGTCCGTGGCGTCGGGACGAGCAATACGGCGACTCCGTTGATTTTGGTAGACGGCTTTGAACGCAGCATCGACAACCTGGTGGTGCAGGACATCGAATCGGTCAGCGTACTGAAAGATGCCGTTGCCTTAAGTTTGTATGGCATCCGTGGCGCTAATGGCGTGGTCTACATCAAGACGAAACGCGGCCATGCGGGTAAGCCGGAGATTACGTTCGATTACGAATTCAAGGTAGGTACGCCTACTTATAAGCCCCAAATGGCAGACGGATATACCTACGCCCGTGCCCTGAACGAGGGACGGGTGAACGACGGGCTTGCGCCTGCCTACAGCGAACGCGAACTGAACGCCTTTAAAAACCAGACACATCCGGAGTTCTATCCGAACGTGAACTGGTGGGATGAAGCGTTGCGCAGCCACAGCTATGGCAACAACGTCAACTTCTCCATGCGCGGAGGAGGCGATATTGCCAAATACTTTGCACAATTAAACTATGTGAACGACCAGGGAATCTTCCGCCCGACGGAAGACAACGACGGGTATTCCACCCAGCTCAAGCTCTCCAAACTGAACTTCCTTACCAATTTGGATATAAACTTGGGCAAGACCACCCAGTTGGCTTTGGGCGTTCGCGGTAGCTTTGCCGAGTATAACGAGCCTTACAATTACGATGGGGTATCCGGCATTTTCGCTGCCCTGTATCAGGTGCCTTCGGGAGCCATACCGATGAAGACGAGCCATGACTTATGGGGAGCAACCACAGTATATGATAACAATCCGATGGCATTGATTTCCGCAACGGGATACCAGCGCACGCAGACCCGTAACCTGTATGCCGATATGCAACTGACACAGCGGCTGGACTTCCTGACCAAAGGATTGTCTGCCGGTTTCCGGATTGGTTTCGACAACGAGGCCGAATACCTGGATTACAATACGCGTGAATTCGGTTCAGAATCGGCCGTTAAGGGATGGGATGGAGCAGCCGACAAATATACGCCGCTGACGACCGAATCCGCATTGGAGTTTTATACCGACATCAATAATGTCGTACGCCACCTGAACATCAACGCGCAAGTCAATTACGACCGCACGTGGAATGAGCATAAGCTGAATGCCATGTTGTTCTACGCGATGGACAAAACGACGCAGCGCGGACGGAACAACGGGCGGGCTTTTATGGACATCGTGGCGCAGGCACACTACACATATAAGAACCGCTACTTGCTGGACTTTGCCTTGGCAGGTTCGGCAGCCAGTGTGCTGGATCCGGACGACCGTTGGGGAATCTTCCCTTCCGTAGGTGCAGGCTGGATTTTGTCGGAAGAGAATGCGTTGAAGGCCGACTGGCTGAATATGTTGAAGCTGAGAGCTTCGTACGGAGTGTCCGGACGTGCCGATTATGCTGTAAACCTGTTCCGGCCTTCTTACGGCGGTGGCGGCAGCTTCCTGTTCAAGGATACGCCGTCTGAATTATCGGGTACAAAGGAGAGCCGCCTGGCAGTGAGCGGGCTGACGTATGAGAAGTCGCACAAGCTGAATGCCGGTATCGACTTCATGGCCTGGAACCGCCTGTCGCTGACCATCGACGGATACTACGACCACCGCACGGACATCTTGGTGAGCGGTGCGGGTGCCATATCTTCCGTATTGGGTATCACGGCTCCCCAGGTGAACGACGGGGTCATCAACTCCTATGGCGTGGAAGTGGCGGCCGACTGGAACGACCGTATCGGTAACGTCAGCTACCGGTTGGGCGGGCAGTTCAGCTTCAGCCGCAACAAGATTATCGAGACGAACGAAGAGTATCGTCCGTACGACTACCTGAAGCGTACGGGACGTTCGGTAAACCAGATTTTCGGGTACGAAGTGGAAGGCATCTACCGGAGTCAGGAAGAGATTGACAACCGCGAAGTGAAGCAATACCTGTCCGAAGTCCGTCCGGGCGACCTGAAGTTCAAAGACCAGAACGGCGACAAGCGCATCGATGAATACGACCAGGTGGCGTTGGGTTACAATGATGTATGTCCTGAAATCTATTACGGGTTCAACGTGGGAGCGGAATACAAGGGACTCGGTTTCCTTGCCTACTTCCAGGGCGCTTCCAACTATAGCACGGTGCTGAGTACGGCAAGTGTCTACCGTCCGCTGATTGGCAACAATACCATTTCGCAATACTATTACGACAACCGTTGGAGCGAAAGCAATCCGAACGGAAAGTTCCCGAGGCTGACGACTACCGGGTCGAACAACAACTACAACACCAATTCGTTGTGGGTGGCGGATGCTTCTTACCTGAAGTTGCGTACGCTGGAGGTCTACTACCAGTTGCCGGAACGCTGGATGAAAAGCCTGCGCTTTATGCAGTCGGCAAAGATTTTTGCCCGTGGCTATGACCTGTTCAGCCTGAACAAACTGGACGGTATTTCCGATCCCGAATCGGTAGGTGCCAATCATCCGTTGATGCGTCAGTTTACTTTTGGTGTTAATTTGCGTTTCTAATCAAATAATAGAGTAATGATAATGAAACTAATGAAATTCAGAAATATAGTGTTGCTCCTGGCGGCAAGCTCGCTGGCAGGTTGCGACTTCATGGACTGCGACGAGTCTTCCGACTACACGAAGGAAGAGATTTTCAACAGCTATGATCGGTCTAAGAGAATGGTGACCAATATCTACAGCTACCTGCCGCACGACTTCGGCGATATGGGAACCAGCAATACGGTAGCTACTACTGCCACCAATGCCGACCTCACCGGCGATGCGATGTTGGATGCCGCTACGGACGATGCCATCCATATTTACAAGACAGCCGCCATCTGGCGTTTCGTGGATGGCACATGGTCGGCAGTGCGCACAGTCGATGATGTGTGGGGAAACTACTACACCGCCATCCGTGCCGCCAACCTCTACCTGAAGGAATCGGAAGGCGAGGACTTCAAGGATTGGGAATTTTCGGACAATTATGCCGATATGATCAAGAATCATACCAACTACGCTTATGAGGTCCGCTTCTTGCGTGCTTTCTACTACTTCGAGCTGATTAAACGCTACCACAACGTCCCGCTGGTGCTGGATGTGCTGACACCGGAAGAAGCGAACGCCGTGCAGCCCTCTTCGTTCGAGACCGTGGCAGACTTTATCGTGAAAGAGTGTACGGAGCTTGCCGACGGTTTGTTGCCGGTAGACTATTCGGGATTTGCCGATAAGGAGTCGGGTCGTGCTACGCGCGGAGCCGCATTGGCACTGAAAGCGAGGGTGACGCTCTATATGGCAAGTCCGCTCTTTGCCGGCAGTGGCGCTCAGGAAGAGAAGTGGAAAAATGCAGCCCGTGCCGCTTACGCCGTTATCAATCCGGCTGCGGGGCTGGGCTACCGGTTGGATAATTTCGCCAACCTGTTCGGAGTCAACAACAACACCAGCAAGGAGGTCATCATGGCGCGTTCGATTGGTGAGTTCGGCGCTTTTGAACGAGCCAACTTCCCGATGGGTGTGGAAGGCGGAAAAACCTCTACCTGCCCGACACAGAACCTGGTGGATGCTTTTGAGACGACTACAGGTGCCCCGTTCGACTGGAACAACCCGGCTATGAAAGCGAATCCGTATGCCAACCGCGACCCTCGCTTGGCAATGACTGTGGTCTACAACGACATGGCGTGGCCTGCAAGCCGGAAGATGGAGATTTGGGAAGGCGGTGCCAATGGACTGCCGCTGACCAACGCAACTACGACCGGTTACTACCTGCGCAAGTACGTAAACAACGACATCAGTTTCGCTTCCGGTTCCGAGGTTACAAAGAAGCATCACAACTGGGTGCTGTTCCGCTATGCCGAAGTGCTGCTGAACTATGCGGAAGCGATGGTCAATGCTTTCCACAATCCGGACTACACGGATGCGGATTTCCCGTTGAGTGCCCGTGAGGCTGTCAACCAGGTTCGCCAGCGTTCGGATGTGGGAATGCCGGAGTTCCCGGTGGGAATGTCGGAAGCCGACTTCCTGAAACGCCTGAAGAACGAGCGCCGGGTGGAACTGGCTTTCGAAGGACATCGCTTTTGGGATGTACGCCGTTGGAAGGAACTGGACAAGACGGCCGATATTTATGGCGTGAAGGTACAAAAGGTGGGCGATGGTTTCCAATACGACAAGTTCTTGTATGAGAGCCGCACCATCACCGACAAGCTGTACTTCTATCCGATTGCCAATACCGAGAAGTATAAGAATCCTAACTTGGGACAGAATCCGGGCTGGTGATTTGGGGGTGACGAGTTGACGAGTTGACAAGTTGACGAGTTGACAAGTAGACAAGGACATTGTATCATCTGCCTTGTCAACTTGTCAACTGACCCCCTTGTCAACTGAATAAATAACTTAAAAGAAAAATGACATGAAATTCTTGAATAATAAATATGTGCATCTGCTCTTATTGTGGAGCGTATGCGGGGTGTTTGTTTCCTGTGGCAACGACCCGATAGATTATCAGGCAGCGCTTGAACCTCTGACTGATGCCGGACCTGAACTGACTTTCGGTACAGACAATGAGAAAACGGTGAAAGTCAGTTTGGAAGACCCTGCTACCACTGTCATTTCGGTTTATCGGAATAAAACAGATGTTGCAGAATCCTATCCTATAATGGTATTGACTAACGATGAAAATGTATTTACTGTTCCACAAACGGTGAACTTTGAAGCCGGTTCCAACAAGGCGGAGATTACTGTTGACTTCAATAATGCGGAAGCTGATAAATCTTATACGTTGAAACTTGGTTTTAATGAAACGGATATGGATAAATTCAGCTTGTATACTAATTATGTCTATACAGTTGTCAGAAAGTCGATTAAGAAAGGACAGTGGCTTGATGGTATGTATGGATTTTGGTGTGAGGTAATCATTGAGCAGGATGATGAAAATCCGAATATTTACCGTATCAAAAATCCCTATACGGAGGATATAGCGAAAGAGTATATTGAGGGTTGGTTCAGTAGTGGTTATAGTTTTGGAACCGATGTGGAACCGTATTTGGAATTTACATTGAAAGAAGATGGAGGTGTATCTTGGGAAACTCCGATAGGGGTAAATCTTTCCTATAAAGGTGTAAATCTTAAAGGGTATTATCCTTCTCAATTAGGTAGTAAATATGCTTCGTATGATGCTGAAAGCTATGCCGAATTCAATGAAGAAAATGGTAATATTGAATATTTCTTGATTACGCCTCTTTGGTATTGGAATAAGTCTATGGGAGACTGGGGAGCAGATTATTATTGTGCTCTCGCATTCCCCGGCGTAGACCTTGCCACCGAGTGGGAGTGGTAAATATAATCATGGAGAAGCGGAGAAAGTATCCTTTCCTCTTTTGTGGGAAGACTTTCTCCGCTTTCTTCTATATGTTATGAAAGACGATAAATGACCAACTTAATCTAATAGAAGTATGAAAATAAATCTGAAGAGACTATACCTGTCAGTAAGCCTTATGGCAGGTCTGTCTGCGGTGCACGCCCAGTCGTTCACCTGGATTAGCAGTACGGAAGGTAACCTGTGGAGCGAGACGAAAACGAAGTTGCAGGCAAGCAGCCCGAACACGCCGTTGCTGGCGGTGGATGGCACTGAGAGCATCCAAGAGTTCAAGAAGTGGGGCACTTGCTTCAACGAATTGGGTTGGGACGCGCTGAACATACTCCCCTTGGAGCAGCAGCGTGCCGTCTTGAACAACTTGTTCTCGCCAGATGGCGACTTGCGCTTCTCCATGGGACGCATCCCCATGAATGCCAACGACTACGCACGCGACTGGTACAGTTGCGACGAGGTGCCGGGCGACTTCCAGTTGAAGTACTTTAACATCAACCGCGATAGAACGACGCTGATACCTTATATAAAGAGGGCGCAGGCGGTGAACCCCGACATCACTTTCTGGACTTCCCCCTGGTCGCCCCCATCCTGGATGAAGGTGAACCACTACTATTCCGTAAAGAGCAAACCGGGCGTGAATCGGTTGCCGGAAGAGGCGGGGATAGCCCTTTATGAGGGAGTGAGCAATCTTGACAAACGGTTCTATCCCAAGCAGCTGACTGCCAACGACTACTTTATCCAAGACCCGCGCTACCTGCAGACGTATGCCAATTACTTCTGCAAATTCGTGTCTGCCTACAAGGAAGAAGGAATCGGTATCTCCCGCGTGATGTTCCAGAACGAGCCGTGGGCATATTCCATCTATCCGGCTTGTGCGTGGACGCCCGAGGGCATCGTCCGCTTCAATGTGGAGTACCTTTCTCCCACGTTGAGGAAGCAGCATTCCGGCGTACAGGTCTATCTGGGCACGCTCAACACGAACCGCATGGAGCAGGTGGACAGAATCCTTTCGGACCCGCGCATGAAGGATGCCGTAGAGGGTATCGGGTTCCAGTGGTGGAGCGGGCAACTCTTGCCTGAAATTCGCACGAAGTATCCCGGCTACAGGCTGATGCAGACCGAGAGCGAATGCGGTTCCGGCACATTCGACTGGAAGGCAGCCGAAAAGACGTTCCACCTGATTAACCACTACTTGGGAAACGGCTGTGAGGAGTATACCTTCTGGAACGCCATCTTATGCGACGAAGGGAAAAGCAGTTGGGGATGGAAACAGAATGCGCTGATTCGGGTGGACTCCAAAAGCGGTGTCGCCACCTACACGCCGGAATATTATGCAGTGAAGCATTTCAGCAACAAGGTCGTTGCGGGTACGAAAGTGCTGGACTACAGGGAACGGGACGAGGACTTGCTGCCTGCCATGGTGTTCCTTACGCCGGAAGGCAAATACCTGGTGGTGGCGGGTAACTTCAACGACGAGCCGCGGCAACTGACCGTCCGGCTGGGGAACAAGTATTTGGATGTTACCTTGCAGGCACATTCGTTCAATACGTTCGTCATGAAGTAGCGGCGGTTCCGATGACAAGGGCAAGGCCGAGAACGGTGAAGGTGTGTCGAAATGGCAGGAAGGAACACAAATGACGCAAATGACATGAATTACACCGATAGAAAATCGAATTGC
>ERZ808044.29-NODE-29-length-203901-cov-12.220151_pt1 | contig 203901 bp, 176 predicted proteins | sample MGYA00380195_ERZ808044 | MGnify/ENA primary metagenome ERZ808044 (study PRJEB31490, sample SAMN06133423) | mouse gut metagenome | isolation source: Z7_2 | host: mice | place: China: Chengdu | collected 2015-05 ...
TTCTCTTAAGTTGACAGGCAATCTGCTTGTAAGCACTGGATTACATTACTATAAGACGCTAAGTAAATGACATTGGTTCAGAGGAGCATCGGAAGGGCGGATCAGGCAGCAGATTGTGGATCTTAACTTGTTAGATGCAGTGATTGGACTGCCTGCAAACCTCTTTTATGGAACATCAATTCCGGCTTGTATCCTTGTGTTTAAGAAGAATCGCAGCCGACGGGAAGTACTGTTTATTGATGCCAGCGGGGAAGGGAATTTTGAGAAAGGGAAGAATCAGAATGTACTGCGTGATGAAGATATTGATACCATTGTATCTGTATATAAAGCATACGAGACAAAGGATAAGTATTCTTATGTGGCTTCGTATGATGAGATCAGGGAGAATGAATATAATTTAAATATTCCCCGTTATGTGGATACCTTTGAAGAAGAAGAGATGGTAGATATTGAGGAGGTTCGTGCAAATATTGCCAATATTGAAAAGGAATTAAAAGAAGTGCAGGCGCAGATGGATGTATATTTAAAGGAGCTGGGATTATGAGTGATAAGGTTATGGAATATAAAGAAGCCGTATTTGAAAATATAAAGCATGTGAATGAAAATGGACAAGAGTTCTGGTATGCGAGAGAACTGCAGAAGGCATTAGGCTACTCTCAATGGAGACGGTTACATGATGTTATAAAGAAAGCAGAGATAGCTTGTGAGAATAGTGGAAATTGTGTGGAAGACCATTTTGCCAACGTCGGCAAAATGGTTGAGATAGGTTCTAATTCGAGAAGAGAAGTTGAGGATTATCAGCTTTCAAGATATGCCTGCTATCTAATTGTTATGAATGGGGATGCGAGAAAAGAGATTATTGCAACTGGACAAACTTATTTTGCTGTAAAAACGAGGCAGCAGGAATTGATTGACGATTATGAGACTTTAGACGAAGAACAGAAAAGGCTTGCTATTCGTAATGAGATGAAAGAGCATAATAAGTCACTGGCAGATGCGGCCAAGAATGCAGGTATCGAGAAGCCGGTGGATTATGCGATTTTTCAAAATAGAGGTTATCAAGGGTTATATGGCGGTTTGGGAGTGAAAGAGATACATAGTAAAAAAGGTTTGAAGAAGAGCCAGAAGATTCTTGACCATATGGGAAGCACAGAGCTTGCGGCAAATCTGTTTCGCGCCACACAGACAGATGAAAAGCTGCGGCGGGAGCAAATTAAGGGAAAAGGAGCAGCAGGAGAAGATCATTACGAAGTAGGGAAGAAGGTCAGACAGACGATAGCAGAACTCGGAGGAACCATGCCGGAAGACTTGCCAACACCAAGAAAGAGTATCAAACAGATTGAGAGAGAAGAAGCGAAGAGATTGGAACAGGCATAGAACGGCGGTGAGGACGATTGAGAAAAGACGTAAGAGAACGAATTGAGATGATAAAGAGGGGGGAGGTGCCTGAGGGGTATAAGAAGACGAAGTTGGGAATTATTCCGGATGATTGGAAAATTTGTAAAATTCATCAGATTGCAGATATATCATCTGGTAGCACTCCAAGTAGAGTGAATGAAGAATATTGGAATGGAGATATTCCATGGATTACAACAAGCGAAATAAATAATGGTTATATTGTTGATTCAAATGAATATGTGTCAGATGTTGCTTGTCAAGATACCAATTTAAGAAGATATAGTCCAGGTTCAATCTTAATGGCTATGTATGGACAAGGTCAAACTAGAGGAAGAGTTGCTGTGTTAAATATTGAAGCAACAGTTAATCAAGCATGTGCTGTCATTTCAGTAAAAAATGTTAATAATCGGTTTTTATTTTACCAACTTATGCATATGTATAAAGGAATTAGGAAATTAAGTAATGTGGGAAGTCAAAAAAATTTAAACATAGATATAGTAAAAAATATAAAAATTGTGGTACCGTCATATAGGAGTCAAAGAAGAATAGTTGAGATTTTGCAAATATATGATGAAAAGCTTTTAAAGCAAGAAAAGTTAATAAAAGGAAAGAGTGAACAGAAAAAATGGCTTATGCAGAATTTGCTTACGAAAAAAAATGTTTGTTAGGTTTTTCTTCAAAATGGACAAAAATTAAATTAAATAAGGTTTTAGAGGAAATTAACAAAAAGACAGTGAGGGACAATGAATATCCAATCTTGACATCGTCAAGAAAAGGAATATTTTTTCAAAAAGATTATTTTAAAAAACAAATAGCTAGTGAGAAAAACAAGGGGTATAAGATTGTAAGTAAGGGTGAATTTGTATATAGAACAATGAGCGATGATGGAAGCTATACATTTAATATACAAAACATTTGTGAACAAGGAATAATAAGTCCTGCATATTCAGTTTTTTGCGTGAATGAAAGAGTATCTATTCCGCAATATGTATATTATATGTTGAATGATCCTTTGTTTGAAAAATATATAAAAATATTACAACAAGGAGGTACAAGACAATCACTAAAATTTATAAAATTATGTGATATCAGTGTTATTATTCCGGAACTTGAAGAACAAAAAGCAATCGCCCAAGTTCTTACCACAGCAGACAAAGAGATAGTATTACTTGAAAAACAATTAGAGCAGATAAAATTAGAGAAGAAAGCTATGATGCAGCTTCTCTTGACAGGTATTGTACGAGTAGATAAAGATCAAAAGAACGGTGAGATAATGAACAAAGATGTATATTTGGAAAAAAATATAAGCAAACGCCCTGCAATAGAATTATTGGACAGATTAGGATATACCTATATATCTCCAAAAGATTGTATGGTACAACGGGGCAGCGCCTACCAAGTACTATTAAAGGGGATTTTGCGCAATCAGCTTCGCAGGTTAAATCGTTTTGAATTCGGCAGAGTAGAACAGGAATTTTCCTCTGCTAATGTTGAACGTGCTATGGATGAATTGGACGAGCCTTTGACGGATGGTCTGGTTAAAACCAGTGAGAAGATATACGATGCGCTCATGCTTGGAAAAAGCTATCAGGAGACTGTCGGTGGCGGGAAGGTATTGAGTTTTGATCTAAAGTATATTGACTGGGAGAATATAGACAATAATGTATTTCATGTGACGGAAGAGTTTACTGTAGCCAGCAGCGATGGAGAATATACTGCTCGTCCGGATATCGTATTATTCGTAAATGGCATACCGTTTGCAGTAATTGAATGCAAAGCTCCGGAAGTTGATGTGATGCAGGGGGTAGAACAGATGATCCGCAATCAGCAGGAAGCTTATATTCCGCAGTTATTTAAGTTCGTGCAGATTGTTATGGCAACGAATAAGAATTTTGTGAAGTATGCGACGGCAGGTACACAGAAAAAATTCTGGAGCGTTTGGAAAGAGGAAGACCAGGAATTTTTAGGCTCCAATAAGAAGAAGTATATTTCAGACCGGATTCCAAGTATACAGGATGAGAATATTATCTCATTTTTTTCAAAAAAAAGATTATTTGAATTCACGAAATATTTTGTGCTTTATGATGCCAATGTTAAGAAAATATGCAGATATCAGCAATATTTTGCGATGAAAGAAATTATCAAGACGATTAATGCAAATGATATGGAGGGGAATCGGCAAAGCGGAGTGATCTGGCATACGCAAGGGTCCGGAAAATCGTTGACAATGGTTATGCTTGCCCGGTATATCTTGGAAGAGATGAAAGCATTAGAACCCAAAGTAGTGATTGTGACAGACCGTAAAGAGCTTGATAAGCAGATTGCGAAGACATTTACTCATACCAGATGTAAGCCGGCAAGGGCAACTTCAGGTAAGAATCTTATTGATATCATCAGGGAAGGGAAGGCAGATATCATAACCACGATCATTAATAAATTCAACACGGTTGAAAAAAGTGGGTTGAAGGCGCAAAGCAGGGACATCTTTGTGCTTGTGGATGAGAGCCATCGTTCAAATTATGGAGAACTGGCGACAAAAATGAGGGTTGTATTTCCCCATGCCTGCTATATTGGTTTTACAGGAACGCCTCTCATGAAGAATGAAAAAAATACATTGACAAAATTCGGCAAGCTTATTCATAAATATACGATCAAAGACGGTGTAGAGGATAAGGCAATCGTTCCGTTAATCTATGAAGGTAAGTTTGTAGAGCAGAAGGTTGATGAAGAAAATATAGATCTATGGTTTGAGCAGACAACAAAGCGGCTGAATGATAAGCAGAAAATTGATTTGAAGAGAAAATGGAGCAGTATGAAGCATCTCGCATCTACAGAGGCCAGAATTAAGAGGATTGCACTGGATATTAATAATCATTTCGTTGAAGGATATCAAGCAACAGGATTTAAGGCTATGATTGCGACTAATAGAAAGAGGGATGCAGTGTCATATCTGGCATGTTTTGAACAGTTCGGAGATCTAACCTGTGAGGTTTGCATATCAGCGCCGGATATCCGTGAGGGTGTAGATGATATTGATGAAGAAGCAGATGACAGGGTCATTGCATACTGGAATAAGATGATGAAACGATATGGAGATACTGACTCGTATGAAGATTCTGTAAAGAACAGGTTTGTTGATGGAGATATTGATATTCTCATTGTGTGCAGCAAACTTTTGACGGGATTTGATGCACCTTTATGCCAGGTACTCTATATTGATAAGGAGTTGAAAGAGCACGGTCTTCTACAGGCAATTGCAAGAACGAATCGGCTGTATGAGGGGAAAGATTATGGACTGATTGTAGATTACAGAGGACTGATTCATGAACTGGATGATGCTATGAATATGTATAGCGGTGCTGGTTTAGAGAAGTTTGAAACTTGTGACTTGAAGGGTACAATTGTAGATATTATAAGTGTTGTGGCAAATCTACGTCAATCTTATACAAGGTTGGAAGATTTATTTATGCCTGTAAAGAATAAAAAAGATCCGGAAGAGATAGAATTATTTCTCGCAGATGAAACCATCAGAGAAGAGTTTTATCGTCTGCTCTGTAACTTTGGGAAAGATCTTGCAATTATACTAAATTCAGAGAAGGCATATCAGAATATGCCGGAAGATGAGCGTGTCAGATATCAGGAGGCATTTGGCTTTTATTCTAAAGTCAGGCGTTCTGTAAAGATACTCTATGGTGATGCGATTGATCATAAAGAATATGAAAAGCAGATGCAGAATTTGCTGGATACCCATTTGTCAGTTGCAGGATTAAAGCAGATTACGGCGCCGGTAGATATCATGGACAGGTCTGAGTTGGAGAAAGAATTGCAGGAATTAGGAACCTTGCGCGCGAAGGCAGATGCTATTCGTTTCAGGATGACAAAGAATATCAGTGAAAAATATGAAGAGAATCCGGCATATTATGAGAGCTTTTCCGAACGTATTAAAGATACGCTGAGGCAGTATAAGGAAAAGATTATTACTGATGCAGAGTATCATGCGAAAATGTGTGATATTATGAAAGATTATACGACAGGCATTACAGATATAAAGTATCCGGAGAAATTGAAGAATAATCTTCATGCACAGGCTTTTTACGGCGTGGCAGGAGCGATTCTATTTGACGAATTGGACAAAACAAGGCAATCTGACAGAGTTGCGGAAGAGGGTGTATATCATGCGGGCAGAAAGCAGACAAAGCAGGAATTGGTCGCTGATCTCGTACTGGAGATTACAGATATTATAGAGAAGTATAGTAAGGTAGATTGGACGCACAATACAAGCATCCATGACAGGATCGATCAGGATATTGACGATCTGTTTTACCGTTACGAGTGTATGGGAAAGCTAAAATTGCCGTTAGAAGTGATTGATAAAGTGATTGAGAATGTCAAAAAGACTGCGTTAAGGAGATTTAATATTTAATGGCGTTGTATTCAGAAGTAAGAAGTGTTGTGTGCCGGAAGGGGTTATTGGAGTATCGTCTTACAAGAAAAGATGTGAAGAATATAAATCTAAGAGTGAAGCCCGATGGTCAAATCCTTGTGTCTGCCAATGTGGACGTGCCCGCAAAATATATTGATGATTTTGTCTGCAGGAAACAGGAATATATTTATCGCAATCAAAAGAAGTACGCAGTGAAACACGAAGAACTATCCTCATTTTCGAAAAGATATGTCAGCGGAGAAGGTATTAATATTTTGGGCAAAAGTTTGCGGTTGAAGGTGTTGGAAGACGAGGAAGAGGGGGTTTGGTCAGATGGAGTTTTTGTGTTTTTAAGTATCAGAGAAAAGGATGATTTGAAGCGAAAAGCAAAATTGATGAACGACTGGATAAAAAATCTGCAGAGTGAAATATTTGGTCAAATTTGCGTGGAAGTATATCAGAAGTTCAAGAAATATAACATTTCGTATCCGGAATTAAGAATCAAATACATGTCTTCGCGTTGGGGGTCATGTCAGCCTGGGAAGGGGGTTATTACGCTTAACAGCAAACTTATAGAGGCGCCGAGATATTGTATTGAATATGTGGTTTTGCATGAATTTGTACATTTCATCTCTCCGGATCATTCCAGAAAGTTTTATAATTTTATGACAATGTTGATGCCGGATTGGGAAGATAGAAAGGCTGAGTTGGAGAAAGAATTATATTGATTAATTCATGTATTAACAGGAAATGGAAAGCAATTTTGTTATAGAATGTTTTTAATAGAAAATATCTCCCAGACGGCTACCTATATGTTGTGCAAAGCCAGGTAGATCAACAATTCCATAGAGAAGGCGGGATTGAAGGATGAGATTAAGTCAGGAGACCTGCTATATATAAGATGGTCCTTTCGGTGGGGAAGGGACAGCGATTATGTTGTCTTTTTCCCACCTTTTATTAAGAAGTTGATCGACGGAACGGAGAAGATCATGGGTTCAAGCCCCATTTACGACGATAACAGTAATGCCGTCGAGAACATTTTCAAATCCGATTCGGTCATCCCGCGTTTGCACCAGTATGAGATTATCCCGCAGAGACAGTAGGTGGAAAAATTAGACAGAGATTTTTTCTGTTCTTCGGTGTAGATAATTATATCTTCATACTCTTCTGTCACTGCGTTCGGATACCGGATACGGAATTGTTCATATAAGAAATCAAACAAGTATTCATTCACAGAATTCTAGGTTTTGTTTTCACGATCTCTTTTAAAGCGTCTGCGAAGGAGCGCTTTGTCATATAATCATTCGCCATTATAAATTCCTCGGTTTTTGAATCATTAATTGATAGTTTCGATTTTACACCAAATTTTTGTTCTTTGAAATGATTATTTGTGATTTCTGTATGTAATTTCTTGAAAAATTTATCAGGAATTATGCTATGATTATACTGTACGATTTATGCACAGAGCATTGCATTTTTTGAAATATACTTTCGGGAGAGTGAATGTTATGATCTATATAAAACCTTGTAAAGAAAGGAAAAGGATAGTACAATGAAAAAATTCAGTTATGTGGTAAAGGATGAAGTGGGAATCCACGCAAGACCGGCGGGATTGTTGGTCAGGGAGGCAAAGAAGTATGCGAGCAGGGTCACGGTCTCAAAGGACGGTAAAACGGCGGAGGCCGGGATATGATGCAGTTTTCAGGAAAATCTGTATATAAAGGGATTGTACTGGGGCAGACGGTCGTATTAGGCAATCAGGATACTCCGGTAAAGCGCAGGAAAATTGATGATGCCGAGGCTGAGATTGAGAGAGTACGGCTCGCCGGAATCAAGGCAAAGGAGCAATTGCAGATCTTGTATGATAAGGCATTAAAGGAAGTAGGAGAAGCCAATGCCGCAATCTTTGAAGTACATCAGATGATGCTGGAGGACGAAGATTTCCTGGATTCTGTCCATAATATGATACGGACGGAGATGGTGAATGCGGAGTACGCGGCGGCTGTGACTGGAGACAATTTCTCAGAGATGTTTGCGGCCATGGATGATGATTATATGAAGGCAAGGGCAGCTGATGTGAAGGATATCTCCGACCGCCTGGTTCGGATTTTGGAAGGGCGCGGGGTGACAGATGCGTTCTTTGGGGAACCGGCGATCATCATAGCAGACGATCTAAGCCCCAGCGAGACGGTTCAGATGGATAAGGAGAAGATCCTTGCGCTTGTGACAGTGCATGGTTCAACCAATTCACATACGGCAATCCTTGCGCGTATGATGAATATTCCCGCGCTGATCGGTGTACCGATGGATCTGGGCAAGATCCATACAGGAATGACGGCGGTCGTGGACGGGTATGCAGGAACCGTCACTTTCGAACCGGACGAAGAGTTATGTGAAGAGACGAGGAGACGGATGGAAGAAGAACAGGAAAAGCTGCGCCTTCTGGAAGAATTAAAGGGAAAAGAGAATATCACTCTTGGCGGCAGGAAGATCAATCTGTATGCGAATATCGGAAGTGTGGGCGATATCGGATATGTACTTGAGAATGACGCCGGAGGGATCGGTCTGTTCCGCAGTGAATTCCTCTACCTTGGCAGGGAGAATCTTCCCACAGAGGAAGAGCAGTTCCAGGCGTATAAGCAGGCGGCCCAGATGATGGCAGGGAAGAAAGTGATTATCCGTACCCTGGATATCGGCGCTGATAAGCAGGCCGGTTATCTGAATCTCGGAAAAGAGGAAAATCCGGCTATGGGTTACCGTGCAATCCGTATCTGCCTGAAGCAGCCGGATATATTCAAGACACAGCTCCGCGCTCTGTTTCGTGCGACGATGTTTGGAAATATTTCGATCATGTATCCGATGATCACGGCAACCGAAGAGGTAGAGAAGATCTTTAAGATTGTAAGAGAAGTAAGGGATGAACTGGATGCGGCGAAGATTCCGTATAAGTATCCGGAACAGGGAATCATGATCGAGACTCCGGCTGCAGTGATGATAAGCGATGAACTGGCAGAGATGGTGGATTTCTTCAGCATTGGTACCAACGATCTGACGCAGTATACGCTGGCTGTCGACAGACAGAATGAGAAGTTGGATGATTTCTATAACCCGCATCATAAGGCCATACTGAGGATGATCAAGATGGTAACAGACAATGCACATAAGCATGGGAAATGGGCGGGAATCTGCGGCGAATTAGGAGCAGATCCGGAACTTACGGAAGAGTTCGTCCGAATGGGCTTAGACGAACTCTCGGTTGCTCCGTCCATGATCCTGAAGATACGTAAAATTATCCGGGAATTGGAATAATCCTGTTTTTAATCTGTTGATGCAGTTATAACCTTCGGGTAACTACTGGGAAACAAAAGGAGACTTCTGCAAGAATGGATTTGGTTTATAATATAAGACAGATAAAGCAAATCATCGTATAGAAAGAAGGAGAATTGAAAGAGTATGAAGTACAGAACGCTTGGAGAGGATCTCAGGGTATCTGCCGTTGGATTAGGCTGTATGGGTATGAGCCATGCCTATGGCGTTCCTGTGGAGAGGAAAGAAGCTGTTCGGCTGGTTCGGGAAGCAGTAGATATGGGATATACTTTTTTTGATACGGCGGAGGTCTACGGGACATCGGAGAATCCTCACGAAAATGAGAGGAAAGAAGCATGGAATATGTAACATTGAATAATGGAATTAAAATGCCAATCCTTGGTAACGGAGTTTTTCAGGTATCTGGTGAAGAGTGCGAACGTTGTGTCTTAGACGCTATCGACGCAGGTTATCGTTCTATTGATACCGCACAGTCTTATGGAAACGATGTGATATGTTGTGAAGTGTAGATGTCAGATTCCTCTAAAAGATTGTATTTTAGCGGAAATTTCCATCTGCTAAAATACAACATATACGGCTGGCTCATTTGTGGTGAATGGAAACTTGCAGATGTTGTGGTAAAGGAAGAAGGTGATAATCCTTTTATTCGTATCTGTAAACAGTTTAGCACAAAGAAAGGCGGTTGTATATGGAAATTACATATCATTGGGAAGGCGACTATCTGATTCCCGACCTGAAACTTTCGGATACAACGGAATATCAGATCGGAAAGTACGGGAGAATGAGGCAGCGTTTTTTAAAGGAGAATCACGGGGGCATTTATTCGTATATGATTTTATTGGAAACCCTTTGGAAGCATCTTGCGGAAGTTGATGAAGAATGCAATGAAATGATGGACAGGCTTGTAAGGCAGATGGCAAAAAATGAGGGTGTAACCGAACAGCTAAAATCCGATGACTGGTTGTACTGGCTTCAGAAGATAAACAGCATCAGGAGCAGGGCGGAGGAAATAGTGCTGCACGATCTGATATATTCCTTTTAATGTTATAGTGCAGTTTCGGTTTTGTAACATGAGGCACAGGAAATGTCAAGACGTGACATCATCTGCGCCTCTTGTTATGTGATAAACAAAGGTTTTTTACAGCCCCTTATTTATAATTTTCCAATAACCTGTTTTATTAGAACCAACACGCTCAATTAAGCCTTTTTCTTTTAATGCTTTAATTGCCCGGTCAATCGTGCTTTTCCCAAGAGAAGTTTCTTTCTGCAATTCCACTTTTGTAATTCTTGCTTTTTTCTTTAGTGCAGCTAAAACAGCCTGCTCGGTAACAGAAATATTTATTGCCCCATTTATCACCTCATTTATCACCTCATCAGCTTCACTTATTACCCCATTCCGAATTGTGGCATTGAGCATAAAGGCATTATCATGGTACTCAGGAGCAGGAAGCCCGGCAGCCGCCATTTCATTAAACATACGGTCAATACCTTCGCCGAATTCCTGCACATAATCATATTCGTGGAGAAAACGGGCAATGTTTGGGTTGCGGGAGAAGTGAACGGTGCGGAGATTGTTCAGACGCACAATTCCGGGCAGGATACCGGGACTCTCGACAGTGATCCTGTCATCAAACATTTTAATTTGTATATCGGTTCCCTTAATGCTGTAATCACGGTGGCGATGGAGTTAATGATGATTTCTTTCCAAGCAAAATCCGGGTATTCGGGTGTTGTATGAAAAAGACCGTCTGCACCAAGCTTTGTGTGTTCTTTGACTTGGCTGCGTACAAAGTTGAGAGAGCTGCGAACCATATCGAGAATACGGCCTTCAAACATTTCATCCTTAATGACATTCATTTCGGTTCCGACTTTGGCTTCTATGCCGTCATATCGGATAAAACGCACCCTTGCCCTTTTGAAGAAGCGTTGCGGATTTTTGCCAAATAATAAAATGGCAGCACCGCTCATTTCCTCCCTGCCGTTATGATTAACAACAAAATCGTTGTTTTGACGGATATATTCCTTAGCGGATTTTTGGTATCCAATTTTCTTGCAGTATTCAGCGACAAAATCCCAATCAATATCCTCCATGGAGGAACGATAAACAGGCTCGTCCTCGTAATAGCGGGAACCTTTGGCATACATAAGCTACAGCCGCTCGTCAAAATTTAGTTTTTTGGATTTGTCGCCCATACGGTAATATACTTCGTCCTGCTGGTTAGCGTGTAGCTTAGAGCTTTGTGGAATGGTCATAACCAGCAGATGATTGGGATTACCGTTTTTGTCAGTACATTCAACCGTTTCGGTAGTAACACGTACCGATGGAGAGCAGTAATCAAAGGGCACTCTAAGTATATCATTGACATTGTTGTGGTAGTCGTCAATGCCTGTGACTGTAAAATCATCTTCAATGCCGATCACAAGCGTACCGCCGTCTGCATTAGCAAATGCGACAATATGATTGGACAGTCCCTTCGGGTCTTTTCTTGCACTCTTACGGTCGTAGGTCTGTCCTTCCTTTTTTGTATAAAGATCTTCCAAAGTAAACTCCATCTATATCATCTCCGCTGCTTATTTTTCTATATTTAACAAAATATAAGTTGACGCTCTCTATGTTTGATTAGACTTTGTGCAATAGCCCGCCGCACAAAAGTTACCAGATGTAATATTATCTGTCATATTTCAAAGAATCATTCTTTCTTATATTTCGGTATCTCTGGCTAGTGGTCGTGATATCACCGGAAGGTTCTATGCGAAGTAATTCTCCATGGCATATTCAAAACGTTCTTCAAATATTCTGGCCGCATGTCTGCTGAGTTTATCATCGGGTCTCATCATATCAAATGCGTGCATATCCGTATGATATACGTCCATTGCGGCTGGAATTCCCGCCGCCCTGAGCCGGTCTATGTACATGACTGTCTCCGCATAAAAAGGTTCACCGTCTCCTACGAATGTGTACGCCGGCGGCAGGCCAAAATAGTCCTTCTGCCAGATTGGTGACGCATATGGAGAGACTTTTGACTGCGCCTTTTTTCTAAGATAAAGCTTCCAGCCTATATGGTTCCTCCTGGTGTTCCATATTCGTCCGTGATTATCCCGGGAAGATTCTGTATCCACATTGCTGAGCATCGGATACAGCGGCATCTGATATGCCACGTTCACCTCTTTCCTGTCCCTGGCCATCATACAGACTGCGGCACAGAGGCCTCCTCCTGCGCTTTCGCCTCCCACCATCAGCTGATCTTTTCTGATTCCAAGCTTCCGAACATGTCTCTGCATGAAAAGAAGTGCCTGATAGCAGTCATTCACGGCGGCAGGATAAGGCTTCTGCCAAGAGAGACGATAGCCGGGTGAAATGACAACTGCCCCATATTTTCTTACAAGATTTACGGCGCGCCCCATATATACCATTTCCTTCATGCCAAGCATATATCCACCGCCATGAATCCACAAAATGCCGGGGACATTTTCCCTTGTCTTTTCCGGCTTTAATATCAGTATAGGCATCTTTCCAACTTTTGCCTTTTGCACCTGAATGGTTTTGTCTGGTCTCAATTGATACATAGCATCCTCTCCATATTTTTCCGGTTTTTCAATTTTACACCAAATATCAGTCTTTTAAAATGATTATTTGAAATTTCTATAATGTATTTTCTTAAAAAAGTTGTGCATATTGGTCGTATGCGCATTTTTTGTGCTTCTAGGCCGGCGCCGTTCATTTATTAAGCCGATAAAGGATAGTAAAATATTGTTAAATAAAGTGCACTTTACAAAAATGATAAAGAAGGTAAGCGATATATGAAAAGTGAATTTAGCATAAAGGACATGTGGCAGGATGCCCGGGCTCTTAGCTTAACAACAAGGAGCTGTCGCAATAAGAAAAACCAGCACGATATATAGCGTGGTTCGGAATCATATGCTTTGTTTTTGATCTGTTCCATAGCTTTCTTACACTCAGCATCCAGATTCCCATTATCCGCATACTTTACTTCTATCACAATCCCGATCCCTTCGTTTTCTATCTCTATGAGAATGTCACTGAATCCTTCCCCGGATTCTGCATTGGAGCGGATATCCCAGTCTTCACGGTAACTAAACAGTCCAAGAAGAATTCCGTGGTAAAAGCAGGCACTTGGGTTCTGTTCTTTAGAACCCTTAGTGATCGCTTTCGCTGTGGGAAAGTTTTCTTTTTTTTCTTTTTTTACAGCCGTATCGCGAATGCTGATCGTTTTCTTCAGATAAGTGTTAAACTGTGTTTCTACAGTCAAGGTATCTGCCTTGGCAAACGCTTCGCAGAATAGATTCAATCTTGATGTATTTTTCCAGGCTTCGGATTGAAACCAGTCCCGGATATGTTCGATGAATATTCTGCGTATTTCCAGATTGGGTATGGCAAGCCGGTAGATTCCACTATCTTCATAGCTGCGCATAGTCAGATAACCTGTAGTAAAAAGTACGCTCCAAAGATTATCAATGTTTTCATATAAATCATGATAAGTCAGTTCTTGTTTAATATGTTTTGGAATGCTTTTTCCATTGATCAGCTGTTCAATTTCCCGTCTCGTACTTTGTTTTGACATCTGTAAAAATGTCCGTATTATATCATTACTGCTTGTATTGAGCCAAAAGACCTGTGGTTTTGCATATGGCTCGGAAAGCAGCAGATCAATGTAATTAATCACATCCCAAGGGCAGTATACATCTGTATTCCCAATATGATAACCATCATACCATTCTTTCACAGAAGCATAGGCTGACTGGAATCCATAAAAAGCCAGGATGTCCCGTACTTCCTTGTCTGAAAATCCAAAATATTCGTCAAAACGAGCATTGGTGATAGAGTATATTTTGAAGTTATTCAAGCCTGTAAATATACTCTCCTTTGCAATCCGCAGGCAGCCGGTCAAGACAGCAAACTGGAGACAATCATTCCCTTTGAGTACTCGACTTAACAGGCTTCGTATCATAAGAACCATTTCATTGTAGTAGCCGAAATGATGTGCTTTATCCAAAGGCACGTCATATTCGTCGATTAAAAGAATTACTTTTTGTCCGTAATGTTTATTAAGAAGGACTGACAAAGTGAACAAGCTGTCTTTTAGTGCTTCGTCTGAGATGTTGAATTTCTGATGATTTTTCGGATCAACTTTTATCAGTTGGGAGTACTGCATTTTCTCATTGTCTGTAAGCTGACTGCTGCTTGATAAAAACTGAAAGCGCAGCGCTTCATTTCCAATAGAAGTACTGAGAGCAGCCTTTGCGCTTTCATACTTTGAGGCGTCAATATCTTTTAATGTAATAGAAATCACCGGGAATTGTTCCATATATTTTTCGCAAAGTTCTTTTTCTTCTGCTATTTTGAGACCATCGAAAAGGCTGCTGTCACAGCCGTATTCAAAAAATGTTTTCCGTCTTATCTATATAGTAAAATCCTTCTGTACGGATTTCTTTAAAATTTTCGATTCCTACGGGTAATTTTTTTGCCATATTCAAATCTGTTTACTCCTTTCAGCGATTGTTCACATTATCATGGTATGTCCCGCAGATATTTCCTGTATCTTATCATTAATTATCAGGAATTACAAATAGGAAGCTTTGCACGGATGAAAAAATTTATCATTATATTTAGTACCAGATATCGCTCCCTTTCATATTTATATATGGAAGGGAGCGATATGTATGAGTATGAATGGAATTGATATCAGCAGTTGGCAGAAGGGAATCGACCTGGCAGTGGTGCCGTGTGAATTTGTGGTCATTAAAGCGACAGAAGGAACATCTTATATGAATCCTTACTGTGACCAGGCTTTCAGGCAGGCGGAAGGCCTGGGAAAGAAGCTGGGTGTGTATCATTTTGCCAGCGGCCTGAATGCGGAAGATGAGGCAGAATATTTTGTTGAAAATGTAAGGGACTATGTGAAGAAAGCAATTCTGGTGCTGGATTTTGAGATCACGGCTGCGGCGGGCAGTGTTGGGTGGGCGAAACGCTGGCTGGATCGTGTATACCAGTTGACCGGGGTGAAACCATTGATCTACATGAGTAATTACGTGGTCAACGACCATGACTGGAGTGCAGTGGCGGATGCGGGTTATCGGCTGTGGAATGCCTATTACTTTGCATTCGGAACGCAGATGGGATACAACCCGGATGCACCGCTGCCTGAGAAAATGGGGGCATGGGGGTCTCCTGCCCTGTACCAGTATACTTCTGAGGGTAAGCTTCAGGGATATAACGGTAACCTGGATCTGAATGTATTCTATGGAAATGCAGATGATTGGGACCGGTATGCAGGCGCCAATCAAGCTCCTGTGCCGAGTCCGAAACCTGATCCGAAACCAGACCCGGACCCGCAGCCGGAACGGATCATCGCTTATAGAATACGGTACGGTGATACCCTGGGGGGAATAGCCGGAAGGTACGGGACTACTGCGGCAGTTCTGGCGCAGCTGAACGGAATTCGCAATCCGAACCGAATCTATGCCGGCCAGGTGATCCGGATACCGGTGAAGTCTTCCGGTACAGGTCAGGCGGAATACTATGTGGTACGTCCCGGAGATACTCTAAGCGGGATAGCCAGCCGCTTTGGAACGTCTTACCAGAGACTGGCGCAGTTGAACGGAATCCGCAATCCGAATCGGATCTATGCAGGGCAGAGAATAAGAGTCCGCTGATAAGAAGTATTAAGCCAGCCACATATATTTGGTCGAACCAAACTGAATACATGTGGCTGGCGTTCTGAGTCGGCTGTATTTTTTAGCAAAATTTTAACATTCCAAATACTACATATTGTATTTGGGCGAGTTTTGTAATATACTTAAGAAGTTGGCAGGATATACAGAAGACAGGAGAAGAAGATTATTATGTGGTGGAATAACGAAATTGTTGAATGGAATTCATACCAGGTGCTGCTTTGGTTTGTGGCGTACAGTGTTTTGGGATGGTTTGTAGAGTCAGTCTATATGTCTATTTGTAACAAAAAGCTTACCAACAGGGGTTTTGTGAGAGGACCGATGTGTCCGATCTATGGGTTTGGAGCATTGACGGTATTTTTTATTCTGCGTCCGTACAGTGAGAACCCTGTCCGGCTGTTTTTTATGGGGATGTTTCTCGCAACAACGCTGGAATTTATCACAGCGCGCATTATGCAGAGAGTTTTTGGGGAGATCTGGTGGGATTATCAGGAGAAGTCCTTTAACTATAAGGGGATTATCTGCCTGGAGAGTTCCATAGCCTGGGGATTTTATACGGTGGCATTATTTTTATTCTTACATAAGGCTGTGACCAATATGGTGGATCATGTTCCGGTGCGGGCGGGCAAGATATTAGGAAGCGTCATACTTGGTGCATATATGATTGATTTTTCGATCACCCTGTATAGAGAGAAGAAGAGTAATCCCGCGGCGATGCTGGATGACAGTAATGAAGTTTCGGCTCAGTAATGGAATGTGAGTATGAGATAGGGACTGTCGGAAAAGGTTGTAAAGATGAGAAGAAGGAACTCGAAGGTATTTCTGTTAAGGGCAGTGGTGCTGCTCTTGGCGTGTGCCGCGATTGTGTTTGCGGGAGGCCGTATTTTTTTGAAGGGTAAGGCAGATCGGCAGACTGCGAAGGAGGAACGAAGCACCAGGAGTGCGAATAGATCGAAGGAAGAGGCCCGTGACGGACAGGAGGAGTCTAAGGAGGCGGGACAGGACGGAAAGGGACAGGAAGATTCCGGAGAGGCTGAAGAGTTAGAGAAGCGAAGGGAGCAAGAGAGGCAGGATGAGGCGCGCCGGAAGGAAGAAGAACTGAACCGGCAGATTGAAGAGATCATCGGGAGCATGAGCCTGGAGGACAAGGTGTCACAGTTGTTCTTCGTGACGCCGGAAGCATTGACGGGTGTGGGAGCGGCCGTGCAGGCGTCCGATGTGACAAAGACGGCAATGGAATCCTATCCGGTGGGAGGTATCATTCTGTTTTCGCAGAATGTAGAGAGTGAAGAGCAGCTTCGGACTATGAACGCGAATCTGCATGCTTACAGCAGGTATCCGTTATTTCTGGGGGTTGATGAAGAAGGCGGAACCCTGGTCGCACGGATTGCGAACAGCGGAGTGATCACGGTTCCGACGTTTCCGAATATGCAGGAGATCGGCAATACGATGGATCCTTTGAAGGCATACGAAGTCGGGATGACGATCGGAGGGTATCTGAAGAATCTGGGATTTAATGTAGACTTTGCTCCTGTGGCGGACGTGGCGTCGAATCCGTCGAATCCGGTTATCGGTGTGAGAGCCTTTGGAAGTGATGCGAATCTGGTATCCCAGATGGTGGCAGAAGAGGTGAAGGGGATGCAGGAACAGGGAGTCAGTGCATCCCTGAAGCATTTTCCGGGACACGGAGATACCACGGAGGACAGCCATTCGTCGACGGCCGTATCGGGTAAGACTATCGAGGAATTAAGGAATACAGAATTTCTGCCGTTTCGGGCAGGGATTGAGGCGGGGGCAGATCTGGTGATGATGGGACACATCTCCGTACCGGCGGTGACAGGGAGCAATGTTCCGGCGTCTCTGTCGGAGCAGCTGGTGACAGGATGCTTAAGAGGAGAGCTTGGTTATGACGGCATTGTCATAACAGACTCCATGAGTATGGGCGCAATCATCAATTATTATGATCCGGCACAGGCATCGGTCATGGCGCTTCAGGCAGGCTGTGATATGATTTTGATGCCGCTGGATTTCTTTGCGTCGCGCCAGGCGGTCCTTGATGCGGTGGCGAATCAGGTAATCCCGGAGGAACGGATCAACGAATCGCTTCGAAGAATCTATAGGAAGAAAATACTTTCAGAGTAGAAATGTCTTGAACATGTTATCACGGGAGGCGGATATGGAAGACTACACGTTCACAGTTATGTGGAAAGATGATGTCATGGCGGATGTTATGCTTTATGATAAACGCAGAAAAGTACAGATACGGAAGCATAAGAATACATTCCCGGAGAATCCTTTTTATGGCGGGGAAGTGAATGTGGAGCGCGTATATCGCTTTCTGGAAGGGCGCTGTATGGACCGGAACAGACCGTGTCTGCCGGAATATCTTGAGTGGCTGGGGCTTGAGGAATATAATCCATATGAGATCGTGAAGATCACCCACGGAGTTATGTGGGAGGATTTTCAGTGGCTTCGGTTTCCAGGGGAGGAAATCAGTTGGAAGGATGTGAAGATTCGTGACTGATTATCTTATCAGAGAAGATTTCAGACGGAAGGATATTGGCTTCTCCAGTCTTGGCGTAGAGAGTAAGTATTTTAAGGACGGATATTGGTATAAGCAGGATATCAGTGGATATGAAGGACTGGCAGAAGAAGTGTGCAGCATGATACTTCGGCATTCGAATCTTGAAGATTATGTAGAATATGAAGCATGTACGATTAATGGAAGATCGGGTTGCAGGAGCAGGAATTTTCTGAAGGATGGGGAGACAATTGTTACGTTCAAAAGGTTATATGAGATTGCATGTGGAAAAGATCTGACAGATTATATATACACTATTCGGGATATAACGGAACGAATCAGATACGTAATTGATTTTCTGAAAGAATATGCTGAGATTGATTGTACAGAATATCTGCGTAATATTTTGAGCTTTGACATGTTAGTGCTGAATACAGACAGACACTTTCATAATCTTGCGGTAATTCGCAGTGGGGATAGATACAGAAAATGCCCTGTTTTTGATAATGGTGCGTCATTTCTGAGTAATTATTGTTTATTTCCGCCTGATGAAGATCTGGAAGAGCAGATTGAGCACGCCTCAGCGAAGCCTTTCAGCGGCAGTTTTGAACAGCAGGCAGTTGTGCTGGGAACAGGGATTAAGCTGGATTATGAAGCCATCTATAGAGAAATGGATCATATAAGGCATACAAGACTGCGAGAGGTATTGGAATATCAGTTGAAACGATATAGAACATATTTCGTGTAAGTTGTTCAAAGGGATTGTGTTTCAGATAGAAACATAATCCCTTTTTCAGCCGGGTCTTATAATTCGGTTTATTCGATCTTAAGAATGCTCTTTTATAAAATTTATATACCAGATTAGTGCAAATATAACCAGATTAGTGTAAACATGAATCTGTAAAATACGATAAAATATGATCAGATTATAATTGAAACCGGAGGTACATAGAATGAAGATTTATGTCAATGGAGCTGCTCCCAAGCAGGGAAACGGCAGCAAAGAGACACCTTTTAAACACATCAATGATGCGGCAAAAGTGGCGGGGCCCGGAGATGAAGTCATTGTTGCGCCGGGAATATACCGGGAGTCGGTAGATCCGATCCATGCGGGTACCGAAGATGCCCGTATCATCTACCGTAGTGAAGAGCCGTTAGGCGCTGAGATTACGGGAGCGGAAGCCGCGACCGGATGGGAGAAGTATCAGGATAATGTATGGGTATACCGTGTGGACAACGGTGTATTTGGAAGCTATAATCCGTATACGACATTTGTGGGCGGAGACTGGTATTTTGCTCCGGTGGTAAGGCATACGGGAGCGGTCTATCTGAACGACCGCCAGCTCTATGAGACGGAGACTTTAGAAGAGTGTATCAAGGGTGAGGTGTATGCGCCGTCATGGGAGCCGGAGTGGTCCGTGTATAAGTGGTATACCGAGCAGGACGGAAATGAGACGGTGATTTATGCGAATTTTCAGGGAAAGAATCCTAATGAAGAAAAGGTAGAGATCAATGTCAGACGGAACTGCTTTATGCCGTCAAAGACAGGTGTCGGTTATATCACTTTCAGTGGTTTTACGGTAAATAAAGCCGCTACTACATGGGCGCCGCCGGCCGCTTATCAGGACGGTATGATCGGACCGCACTGGTCCAAGGGATGGATCATCGAGGACTGCGACATCAGCAACAGCAAGTGCAGCGGAATCTCTCTTGGAAAATATTATGATGAGGAGAACGACCATTATTTCACGGTAAAGAAGGTAAAGAGCCCTACGCAGATGGAGCGTGATGCCGTCTGTCGCGGCCAGTATCATGGCTGGACGAAGGAGACGGTGGGAAGCCATATCGTAAGGCGCTGTCATATCCACCACTGTGAGCAGACCGGTATCGTAGGACGTATGGGATGTGTGTTCAGCCTGATCGAGGATAACCATATCCATCATATCAACAATATGCAGCAGTTAGGCGGAGCAGAGATCTCAGGAATCAAGCTTCATGCTGCTATCGATGTAGTGATGCGCCGCAACCATATCCACCACTCTACCATGGGCATCTGGACAGACTGGGAGGCACAGGGGACACGGATTTCCCAGAATCTTCTGCATGATAATCATTCGCCGGAGGGAACGCCGATGGCAGAGGGAGCGATGTGCAGTCAGGATATCTTCGTGGAAGTAAGCCACGGACCGACACTGATCGATAATAATATCATGCTCTCAAGGGCAGCGGTACGTATTGCAACGGAAGGTGTGGCGTGCGTACACAATCTGATGCTGGGCTCCTTTACTGCGGTAGGGGCAGGAACGAATCATGCCGATGACGAAGTGGGCAGGCAGCCCCGTTATACGCCATATCATATCCGCCACCGTACAGAAGTTGCAGGCTTTAACACGATCCTGCACGGGGATGACCGCATCTATAACAATATCTTCATCCAGAATTATCAGCCGATGGAAGATGCCGGTGTGGCGAAGGATTTTGGATATGACAATCAGGTTGCAGGTACTGAGATTTTTGACGAATATCCCACCTATGATGAGTGGATTGCCAACTTTGAGCTTGACAAGCCTGCGGATATGCACAAGCTAATGCCGTACCACTTCGGACATCTGCCGGTATGGATCAATGGAAATGCATACTTTAACGGTGCGAAGGCATATAAGAAGGAAGAGTCCAATCTGGTCGATGACAAAGCTCAGGTAACTGTAGAGCTGACGGAGAAGGACGGGGAATATTTCCTGCATACGAATGTGTATGATATCCTGGATGAGTTTAAGGCAGGCATTATCAACAGTGATATCTTAGGATATGCGTTTGAGCCGGAACAACGATTCGAGAATCCGGACGGAACAGAGATTATATTTACGGAAGACTACTTCGGTGACCACCGCAGTGTATCTGCGGTACCGGGTCCATTCGTATCCGGGGAATCAGCAAAGAAAAAGCTTTGGTAAGAGAGAAGAAGGGGTTGTCTGAAATGGCAGTATCCTATAATGAAACATTGCAAAAACTTATGACTTACGCCAGGTAAACGGAAAAACAAAAAATGCTATGCAATAGGTTCGCCGATTGCATAGCATTTTTTGCTGTAAGATTACATTGTTTGCTGATTTGTTGTACGATTCTCCGACAAGAATCATTGAGCACGCAAATTGTTCATATCGTCAATTAAATCTTGTAAAGTAATGGACACAACCGCGTTAAGGCAAGGAAAGTGGGGTGTATGTTGTTCCGATTGGCTGTTTGAAAGATTGAATGTCTGAAAACCGGCGTGACCTTCGCCACGCCGGTTTTACCGGAAATACTGTTTACTTCCTTATGGGTGTCTGCCTAATGGCAGGCTCTTCTTTTTAACGTATGAAGTGATCCAGGTAGCTTACCGCATGTTCATACTGGTTCGACTTAAGGATCAGGTTTATCGTGTTTGTCACGCAGCCTGCCAGCTGTTCCAGGGTAAGGGTACCCTCTGCCAGTTCCTTTCGGATGTTTTCGTGGTCAGAAGGATCGCCGGGCATAATCATGTCATTCCCTGCGCGGAGGCATCCGGAAGCAGTGCAGACGCCGGCGGTCGAATCGGTGGTGGTAGTCCAGTCTGTCATGATTGCACCTGCGAATCCCCACTCCCTGCGTGCTGCCTTTGTACAGAGGTCGTAACTGTTGGCGGCGTGGACGCCGTTGATCATGTTGTAAGAAGTCATGATGGACATCGGCTGAGAAGCTTTGACTGCAATCTCAAAACCTTTCAGGTAGATCTCGCGCAGTGTCCGCTCAGACAGGATACTGTCGGAACCCATACGGTTGTCTTCCTGGTTGTTGCATGCAAAGTGTTTGATCGTGGTCCCGCATCCCGGAACCTTCTGTACTCCAAGGGTCATGGATGCCGCCATCATGCCGGAGAGCAGAGGATCTTCCGAATAGTACTCGAAGTTCCTGCCGCAGAGCGGATTACGGTGGATATTCATACCCGGGGCGAGCCAGAGTGTCACTTCGAACAATTCCATCTCATGGCCGATCATCTCCCCGACTTCTTTGATGAGATTCGTATTCCAGGTCTGTGCCAGAAGGGTGCCTACCGGGATTGCGGTGCAATACTGATAGTAGGAGGTCCCGGTCTTTTCTTTTGGTGAAGCGAAGAAACCGCCCTCGATTGCCTCCGTAAATTCTCCGGGAACAATGCTGTTATCCAGGACCTGATATTCTTTTCTGAGGCGGAGTCCGGCAGGACCGTCGGCCAGGACGATGCTTGCCACATTCCATGGATCGTCTTCTGCGATAGACGTGGTCTCTGCGGCGGAACCGGGAACGGTCTGGCCGGCGGAGCCAAGGGCATTCTGTCCTTTGTTGACATCTCCCGTGGCAAATGCGATAAGCTGGTCTTTGGACAGGCTGTCTGTGATCCTCTGGGCTTCCTCGTCTTTGGCGGAAGGGGCGGAGTAATCGATGGTCTCGGTTATGAATTCATCCGCCTTCACGGAAATGGTCGGAAGTTCTCCGGCAAGAGCAAGCCATGCGGCTTCTTTTTTCTGAATCAGTGCTGCGTCAGGAAGGAATTCCTCCAGCGCTTCTTGCTGATGGCAGATGTGTTCGCACTGAGTCAGGATGACAGTCTCGTCAAGCAGGATGGAGCCGGCGAGTTTCGCGTCTTCTAAAGAATTGCCGACCCAGATGCCGTAAGTTCCTTTTTCTAAGATCCATGCGGCGCTGGCCTCGCAATAGGAGGTCAGATGGGACAGCGGGAAGGAGAGAGTCAGCTGCTGTGATTCGCCCGGTTTTAACGTGTCTGATTTCTCAAAGCAGACAAGACGGCGGTATTCCTTCGGAAGGGTACCCTGCGGGCAGGAGACATAGACCTGTGCAACTTCTTTTCCCGCATATCTTGTGCCGGTGTTTTTTACAGTGACAGGAATTGATACCGAAGGCCTGCCGTCACTGGAGTTGTTCAGAGAAGGCGTGCCTGGTTTTAATTCAAATTCTGTGTAGGAAAGCCCGTATCCAAAGCAATAACGGACCGGGATATCAAAGGTGTCAAAGTACCGGTAACCGACATAGATGCCTTCCCTATATTCTTCTTTCAGAACATTGCCGCTTTTGTGGCTGAAAAAAGAAGCGTTGGGATAATCATCATAAGTCAGGGCCCAGGTATCCGCCATCTTCCCGGAAGGGGTCACGTCGGCGCTGATGATATCGGCGAATGCATTGCCGCCTTCCTGGCCGGCCTGTACGAATTGAAGGATGGCGTGTATGTTTGTGAATTCCTCTGTGAAGGCGAGGTCGATAAGGCCGCCGGTGTTGATTACCAGCACCACGGATTCATACGCGGAAGCGACTTGTGTGAGCAGCTCTTTCTCCTGACGGGAGATCAGGTAGTCGCCTTCGGTGTCGTGGCGGTCTGCATTCTCGCCGGCAACACGGCTCAGCACGAAGATGGCAGTGTCTGCGCCGTCGTCTTTCGCTTCCTTCGTATCGATCGGTTCCCCGCAGGGTACCTGGAATTGTGCGGCAGAATAAGCATTGAAAAAATTATTGTCATACTGCGGAAGGCTTGCAAGGATTCCTTCCTTCCAGTCGAGTCTTGCCCGGGTATAGATGTTATGGAAGGAATCAAGCCATTTGCCGCTGGTCAGCTCATAACCGGCGTTCTCAAGGCCCTGGCGGATATTGACGCAGTCACGCTCATTGACGTCGCCGGAACCGGTTCCGCCTTTGACGGTCACCACGGCGCCGGCGCCGTAAAGGCCAAGCCTGCTTCCTTTCGTAAGGGGCAATGTGTTGTGGTCATTTTTTAACAGGACGAACCCTTCTGCGGCTGCTTTTCTGGATAAGAGCCGGTTTTTGGTCTCGCGGGGAGTTACTTCGGCTGACGGAGAGCCTGTGAAGCCTCGTTTTCTTAATTTCATTATCTTTTTGAACCTCCGTTTTTAAATATTTTGTTGATTTGTCACCGGCCGAAAGGCTGATGGCCTGCGCACGCATCATTGTGCTTCTTATTTACCATGTATTATATCGCAGAAGGAGCCGTTTTTCTATCTGCCTTTTTGACATAAATATAGCTGATATTGACATTGACAGATGCCCGAGGTTATAATATAGCCATAAAATTTGTCAATATTAATTTATAAGGTTGGTACGAGTGATGTCTTCTTATATGCATGAGCTGATCAGGCCCAGTGACCGGCTTTCTGTCCGGTTTGAAGTTCCTGTAACTGCACAGTATACGTTTCCTGCGCACTGGCACAAATATATAGAGATCCTGTATATTCTGTCGGGAAGGATGTCTGCGGTCGTGCAGGGAGAGGAATACCGGCTCTCGGCGGGGGATATTCTGGTGGTGAATTCGGAAGATATCCATATGACAAAGACCTTTGGTGATGAGACGGAGTATATTCTGCTGCAGATACCCTCCGAACAGCTTGAGAGGTGTTTCCCGGACTTTTGCCGGCTTCGTTTTCAGACTATGATTCCAAAGCACTGCCAGAGTTTCCGGGAACCCGGCCAGATCCTTCTGGACATGCTCATAATCTATCGGGAGAAAGAAGACGGATATCCATTGCTTTTTTCTGCCAGATTATATGAATTGCTGTACTGCCTTTACCGCGGTTATTCAAAATGGTGCGAAAAGGGAGTGCAGGAACCGGAGAATAAGACCTGTCTGAGGATTGCCAGGATGACGGACTGGATCTATGAACACTACCGGGAATCGATAAGCCTTGACGAGGCGGCGGCGCATGTGGGGTACAGCAGGGAATATTTCTGCAGGATATTTAAGAAGTGTACGGGACAGACATTTTTTGAGTATGTTCAGGAGGTCCGGGCGATGAAGCTGCATGAAGAACTGTGCGATACGGATGAGAGTATTACGGGCCTGATGGAAAAACACGGGATTACGAATTATAAAGTATTCCTGAATACGTTCCGGAAATTATACGGCGATACACCGCGCGGACTCAGACAAAAGAGGCAATAGCGGGCGTGGCCCGCTGTTGCCTGTGTCAGTGTTAATGCTTTGCGTAGACCATGTCTTTTTTTAAGCCGGGAGCGGCGGATGTCTGCCCGTCGTCCGGTACATCTGCCCGTTCGCGGTTGCTTAAGGTTCCGACCTCCATCGCGTCTGCGAAGTTGATCGGGTGGTTGCGCATATGCACCTTCAGGATTTCAAAGAGCCTGAGTGTCGGGCGCTTGGACTGCGCTACGCCGGAGACGTCGATGTATTTGCAGCCGGTCTGTGCGGCTAAGACCTTAAGCCGCTGGTTGATCTTGAATGCGGCGGGACTTTCGGATATGACAGGCACGATATAGATGGAAGCCTGTGTTTTTGTGTGGATCATGTAGAGGAGCCATTCATATTTGGAAATAAAATTATCTACATTCACATTTTCATCAAGAGCATCGATATCTCCCAGATTTACGAAGATCTTGCGTGGATTCAGGTCGTACAGGCATACTTTCAGGTAGCTTTCGATCTGGTCGATGCGTACATCCCGGATGCTCCGGTTATAAATTGGTTCTGTAATGCGGAAAGCCTGTGTCAGCTCTCCGACGGGAAGAGCGGCGAATGTGTTGGAGCCAAAAAGCACAACGCCGCCTGCTTCTGTAATGCTGTTAAGTTCGCGATATGTTTCCATTTCATCTTCTCCTTGATTATGAATCGATGGTTTGAAGGGTGCCGTTTCCCGGGCGTTCATGGAACCGTCGTTCCCGTGTCCGGATATCTGTCTGCCAAGGTCGGCATTTGCTGTCTGCATCTGTCTGTCATAGCGCCGGTTGATAAAATAAACGACTACATTGGCGGATACGACGACAAGATTTAAGAGGTACACGACCAGTACATAGTTGAATCTGTGATTATAGATTTTAGCCGAGATTCCAGCGATATACCCCGTGATGATCAGGAGTATGAACTGGATACTCATGTTTCTTGCTGATTTTGCCTTGATGTTCTTGGCCAGATTCATGGGCCAGGATAATCCAAAGCAGATCAGCATGGTGGACTCTAAAAGTTCAGCCATTTTGTTTCCCTCACTTTCATTGAATGCCTTGTTTCATCTTTCACATACAGTTTAGCATTGACCTATGATTATGTCTAATATATAATATTTATAAAATTCATAATATATATGTTATGAATTAGATATTTCGGAAAGGAATCAGAAGTAGAATGGAATTGATGCAGATTCGTTATTTTTTGGAGGCGGCCAGGACGAAGCATATGACAAACAGCGCGAAGAACCTGCATATTACGCAGCCTGCCCTCACACAGGCGATCAGGAGGCTGGAGAAGGATCTGGGCGTTCCACTGTTCGCGGCAAGAGGGCGGAACATCATTCTGACGGAGTATGGAAAATATCTGCAGAAGAAGCTTGAGCCTCTGATGGAGCAGCTGGATGCGATCCCGGAGCAGCTTAAGATGATGGTGGCGCTGGAGGGGGAGACCATACATATGAATGTGCTGGCGGCGTCGGGGCTTGTGATGGAAGCGATCATCGAGTATAAGAAGGAGCATGGGGATATTCATTTTCAGCTGCAGCAGAATTCGGAGAGCGAGCTCTACGACATTGCGGTTACGACGAAGCTGTTCTACCAGGGGGAAGATGAGAAGAACCGGTTTGCCTGTGCGGAGGAGATCTATCTGGCAGTGCCGAAGAATCAAAGATATCGGGACCGGTCGTCAATCTGTCTTGCGGAGACGGCCAGGGAAGGATTTATCAGCCTCCTTGGTTCAAGAGAGTTCCGCTATATCTGCGACCGGTTCTGCCAGCATGCAGGGTTTACCCCGAAGATTATCTTCGAGAGTGACAATCCGTCTGCCGTGAAGAATATGATCGCGGCTAATATGGGGATCGGATTCTGGCCGGAATTTACCTGGGGAAGTATTGAGAATGAACATGTAAAATTATTGAAGATCGAGGAACCCGTCTGCCAGAGAGATATCATTATCAGTTATAACCGAAATAAGACGGACAGCCATAATGTGATAGAGTTTTTTAAGTTTCTGACAGAATTTTTTGAGAACAGGAAGCGAGGAGGGCGTTATGAGGTTTAGACCATGTATCGATATCCACAATGGAGCGGTGAAGCAGATTGTAGGCGGAAGTCTGAGGGATGAGGATGATCAGGCGGTGGAGAACTTTCAGGCAGAGCAGGATGCCGATTACTTTGCACATTTATATAGAAGGGACGGATTGGAAGGCGGCCATATTATTCTTCTGAATCCCCCTTCTTCCGAATATTACGAGAAGACCAGAGAGCAGGCGATGAAAGCTCTTGCGGCATATCCGGGAGGAATGCAGATCGGGGGCGGCATTACGGACAAGAACGCAGGAGTGTATCTTGAAGCCGGGGCAAGCCATGTGATCGTTACATCCTATGTGTTTCAGGACGGCAGGATCCGCTGGGATTGTATGGAGAAATTATGCCGGGCAGTAGGAAAAGAGCGGATCGTGATCGACTTAAGCTGCAGGAAACGAGGGAATTACTATTACATTGTGACGAACCGCTGGCAGACATTTACCCGGGTGAGATTAACCCGGGAGATCTTAAGGGAGATATCCGGATACTGCGATGAGTTCCTGGTTCATGGCGTTGATGTGGAAGGCAAAGCTTCCGGGATTGAGGAAGAACTGGTAGAACTTCTGAGCAGCCAGGAGGATCTGACGGTCACATACGCGGGCGGAATCGGGAGTCTTGAAGACCTGGAACATTTCCGTGAGATTTCAGAAGGGCGTCTTGACTTTACGATAGGAAGCGCGCTGGACTTATTCGGAGGAAATATTCCCTATCAGGTGGTCAGGAATTGCTGTTAGGATGTATCTTCTTAACGCATCTTTTCTTATTAACAGTTTGTAAACACTTTATAAATTAGTTGAATTGCCTTATAGATAGTGTTAGAATGGAGGATAAAGTGGTCATATCAGGGTATTTTTAATCATGACATGGTATCAAATTAGTGATAAGGAGTAATTATCATATGGGTTTAATGCAGAAAATATTTGGGACACACAGCGAGAATGAGTTGAAGAGGATCTACCCGATCGTGGATGAGGTCGAGGCGCTCGAGCCGGCGATGCAGAAGCTGTCGGACAGTGAATTAAAAGATAAGACCAGAGAATTCAAGAAGCGTCTGGCTGACGGGGAGACATTAGATGATATTCTGCCGGAGGCGTATGCGGTAGTAAGAGAGGCGTCGGTGCGTATCCTTGGGCTTCGGCATTTCCGGGTTCAGATTATCGGCGGTATCATCCTTCATCAGGGGCGTATTGCGGAGATGCGGACAGGTGAAGGTAAGACACTGGTGTCTACGCTCCCGGCTTATCTGAATGCGCTGACCGGGGAGGGCGTACATATCGTTACGGTTAATGATTATCTGGCTAAGCGTGACGCCGAGTGGATGGGACAAGTGCATGAGTTTCTTGGCCTTACGGTGGGCGTTGTGCTGAACAGTATGGATAACGATGAGAGACGTGCGGCGTATAACTGTGACATTACTTATGTGACGAACAATGAACTTGGTTTTGATTACCTGAGAGACAACATGGTGATCTATAAGGAACAGCTGGTGCAGAGGGGCCTCAAGTATGCCATCATCGATGAGGTGGATTCTGTGCTGATCGATGAGGCGAGAACGCCTCTGATCATATCCGGGCAGAGCGGCAAATCTACGAAGCTTTACGATGCCTGCGATATTTTGGCCCGTCAGCTGGAGCGCGGGGAAGCCAGCGGGGAATTCAGCAAGATCAATGCTATCATGGGCGAGGATATCGAGGAGACGGGAGATTTCATTGTCAATGAGAAGGAGAAGAATATCAACCTGACGGAGGATGGCGTCAAGAAGGTAGAGAAGTTCTTCCATATTGAGAATCTGGCGGACCCGGAGAATCTGGAGATCCAGCACAATATCATCCTGGCGCTGCGCGCCCATAATCTGATGTTCAGAGATAAGGATTATGTGGTAAAAGAAGATGAAGTCCTGATCGTCGATGAATTTACCGGACGTATCATGCCCGGGCGCCGTTATTCGGACGGCCTTCACCAGGCGATCGAGGCAAAAGAGCATGTGAAGGTGAAGAGAGAGAGCAAGACTCTTGCAACGATTACGTTCCAGAACTTGTTTAACAAGTTTGCGAAGAAAGCCGGTATGACCGGTACGGCTCTGACGGAGGAGAAGGAATTCCGTGAGATCTATGGAATGGACGTTATTGAGATTCCGACCAATAAGCCGATCGCACGTAAGGATTTGGACGACGCCGTATATAAGACTCAGAAGGAAAAGTTTCGGGCTGTCTGCGATGCTATTGAGGAGGCACACGCAAAGCATCAGCCGGTGCTGGTGGGTACGATTACCATTGAGAATTCTGAACTCTTAAGCGGAATGCTGAAACGGCGGGGAATCAAACACAACGTGCTGAACGCCAAGTTCCATGAGATGGAGGCGGAGATCGTCGCGCAGGCCGGTGTCCATGACGCCGTCACGATTGCTACGAATATGGCAGGCCGTGGTACGGATATCAAGCTGGATGATGAGTCAAGAGAAGCCGGCGGGCTTAAGATCATCGGTACAGAGCGGCATGAGTCCAGGCGTATTGACAATCAGCTCCGCGGGCGTTCCGGGCGTCAGGGCGACCCGGGAGAATCCAGATTCTATATTTCTTTAGAGGATGATTTGATGCGCCTGTTTGGTTCCGAGCGTCTGATGAATGTGTTTACGGCGCTTGGTGTAGAAGACGGGGAACAGATCGAGCACAAGATGCTCTCCAGTGCGATCGAGAAGGCACAGCAGAAGATTGAGGCCAACAACTTTGGTATCCGTAAGAATCTGCTGGATTATGACCAGGTAATGAACGAGCAGAGGGAGATTATCTACGAGGAGAGACGCAGAGTCTTAGACGGAGAGAATATGCGTGATTCCATTTTCCATATGATGAATGAGTATGTGGAGAATGTGGTGGATATGGTGACCGGTAAGGATCAGGATTATGATGAGTGGAATCTGTCGGAACTGAACCTTACTATCCATAATACGATTCCGATTGCGGCAGTCACAGAGGAAGATGTACGCGGGATGGGGCAGAAGGAATTGAAGCATCTGTTAAAGGAGCGGGCTGCGAAGGCATATGAAGCGAAAGAGTCCGAGTTCCCGGAGGCAGAGCATGTCCGTGAAGTAGAACGTGTGATCCTTCTGAAGGTGATCGATGCCAAGTGGATGGCTCATATTGATGATATGGATCAGCTCCGCCAGGGAATCGGCCTGCAGGCTTACGGCAACAGGGATCCGAAGGTAGAGTACAAGATGCTGGGTTACGATATGTTTGACGAGATGACGAAGAGCATCTCCGAGGATACGATCCGTGCGCTGTTCCATGTACGGATCGAGCAGAAGGTAGAGAGAGAACAGGTGGCGAAGGTGACCGGAACGAACCGGGATGACACTGCCGTGCGCGGGCCAAAGAAGCGTGCGGAGAAGAAGATATATCCGAATGACCCGTGTCCGTGCGGCAGCGGCAAGAAGTATAAGCAGTGCTGCGGACGTAAGTAGTGATATTATACGGAACGTCGGGTTTTATCGGCCGTGAGTATATAAAAGAATAGCAGAAAGAGGTGATAAGATGGTTGAACTGGATCAGTTTAAAACGCTGATGAATGCATATGAAGAACCTCTTGCCGGAATGAGGGATTCACTTTGACCTGGCAGGGAAGGAAAGACGTATTGAAGAACTGCAAAAGAAGATAGAAGAGCCGGGATTCTGGGATAATCCGGAAGAATCCCAGCGCCTGATGAAGGATCTTAAGAATCTTCAGGAACTGGTAGATACCATTAAGAAGTTGTATACCGCCTATGATGATATCAATCTTCTGATCGAGATGGGCTACGAAGAGAACGATGCTTCCATGGTAAAGGACCTGGAAGCGGAGATAAAAGAATTCGAAGAAGAGTTTGAGTCTCTTCGAATCCGTACGCTGTTATCCGGGGAATACGATTCCTGTAATGCAATCGTGACGATCCACGCCGGGGCCGGAGGAACCGAATCCTGCGACTGGGCAAGCATGCTGTACCGGATGTACAGCCGCTGGTCGGAGAGAAAAGGGTTTTCTATACAGGTGCTGGATTATCTGGACGGAGATATCGCCGGTACGAAGACGGTCACTTTTGAGGTGAACGGAGAGAATGCCTATGGATATCTGAAGTCAGAGAAAGGCGTTCACAGGCTTGTGAGGATATCTCCATTTAACGCGGCAGGAAAGAGGCAGACATCCTTTGCGTCCTGTGACGTGGTTCCGGATATTGAAGATGAGATCGACATCGAGATTGCGGATGATGAGCTGAAGATCGACACATACCGGGCGAGCGGAGCAGGAGGGCAGCATGTCAATAAGACGTCCTCGGCAATCCGTATTACCCATCTGCCTACGGGGATTGTAGTGCAGTGCCAGAATGAGCGTTCCCAGCATTTTAATAAGGAGAAGGCAATGCAGATGCTCAAGGTAAAGCTTAAGCTTTTAAAGGAGCAGGAGCAGGCGGAGAAGGTGTCGGATATCCGCGGAGAAGTAAAAGAGATCGGCTTTGGCAACCAGATCCGCTCCTATGTGATGCAGCCCTATACGATGGTGAAGGATCACAGGACCAATGTGGAGAACAGTAATGTGACGGCAGTGCTGGACGGCGGTATAGACATGTTTATGAACGCCTATCTTATGGGACAGTGCGAAGCACATTAGATGTTATGATAAGGAGGAACAACAGATGGTAAATATAGCAGTTATGGGATACGGCACGGTAGGCTCAGGGGTTGTGGAGGTGGTGAACACCAATGGTGCGCGCATCAACCAGAGGATCGGCGATGAGCTGAATATCAAGTATGTGCTGGACTTAAGGGATTTCCCGGGCGACCCGGTTCAGGAGAAGATCGTCCATGATTTTGAGAAGATCATCTCAGATGACGATATCAAGATCGTAGTGGAGGTGATGGGCGGAATCGAACCGGCTTATACTTTCGTGAAGAGATGTCTTCAGGCCGGGAAAAGTGTGGCAACGTCGAATAAGGCGCTGGTAGCAAAACATGGTGCGGAGCTCCTCTCCATCGCCAAGGAGCAGAATATTAATTTCCTTTTCGAGGCAAGTGTGGGCGGCGGGATCCCGATTATCCGTCCCTTAAATTCTTCCCTCACGGCGGATGAGATCGAGGAGATTACCGGTATCCTCAATGGTACGACGAACTATATGCTGACGAAGATGTTCTATGAAGGGGCGGATTACGATACGGTATTAAAAGAGGCACAGGCCAACGGATACGCGGAGCGCAATCCGGAGGCGGACGTGGAAGGGTATGATGCCTGCAGGAAGATTGCGATTCTGTCATCCCTGATCTCGGGGCAGCAGGTTGATTTTGAAGATATTTACTGTGAAGGAATTACAGAGATCACCGTAGAAGATATGAAATATGCGAAAGCTATGGGAACTACCATCAAGCTTCTGGCTTCCAGCAAGCGCCACGGGGGAAACCGTCTCCATGCGATCGTGGCGCCCTGCATGCTGTATCCGAAGCATCCGCTCTACAATGTCAATGGGGTGTTTAATTCCATCTTCGTGCACGGCAATGTTCTCGGCGATGCCATGTTCTATGGAAGCGGGGCGGGTAAGCTCCCGACAGCGAGCGCGGTTGTGGCAGACGTGGTGGATGCGGCAAAGCATCTGAACCGGAACATCATGACTATGTGGAAGCAGGAAAAGCTTAAGTTAGAGGATAAGGCAGATGCGAAACGCCGTTTCTTTGTCAGGATCAGAGGAGACGAAGAAAAGATGCTCCCGGATCTTAAAGATACTTTCGGAGAGATAGAGATCGTGAAGGCAGAAGGGCTGGACGGAGAGTTTGGTTTCGTGACTCCTGTGATGATGGAAGGTGACTATGTGACCAGGGCGAATGTTTACAGAGATCAGATCCTGCATATGATTCGTGTGGAAGACTAGGAGTGGAAGACCAATGAAATATGTGATTATATTAAGTGACGGGATGGCAGGGAGGCCGCTTGAAGAACTCGGAGGAAGGACGACCCTTGAGGCGGCCGAAACGCCTGTGATGGATGAGCTTGCCCGGGTGTCTGAGCTTGGCATGGCATCGATGGTGCCGGAGGGGATGGCGCCGGGGAGTGATACGGCGAATCTCTCGGTCATGGGATATGACCCGAAGATATTCTATACGGGCCGGTCTCCGCTGGAGGCGCTGAGTATCGGGGTAAAGATGGAAGATACGGATGTGTCATTTCGGTGCAACCTGGTCTCCGTATCGGAGGAAGAAGGAGAGTATGAAGACCAGGTCATTCTTGACCACAGTTCCGATGAGATCGCCACGGAGGATGCGGCGGTCCTGCTTGAGGCTTTGAAGGAAGGTTTAAAAAGAGAAGGATATGAATTTTATGCCGGCACCAGCTACCGCCATCTTCTGATCTGGAAGAACGGGCAGACGGTGGAATTAACGCCTCCCCATGATATTCTGACGCAGAGAATCGGGGGATATCTGCCGGAGGATTCGGTACTGCGCGGCATGATGAAGAAAAGCTATGAGATCTTAAAGAACCATCCGCTTAATATCAGGCGGAGAGAACAGGGATTGAAGCCTGCGAATTCGGCGTGGTTCTGGGGAGCGGGGAAGAGGCCGTCCCTGACTTCTTTTGAAGAACGCACCGGGAAAAAAGGCGTGATGATCTCAGCCGTCGATCTGCTGAAAGGAATCGCAGTCGGGGCAGATATGGACCGGATATTGGTGGAAGGAGCAAACGGCGGCCTCCATACGAATTATGAAGGGAAGGCCCGCGCGGCCATAGATGCCCTTACCAAAGATGGATATGATTTTGCATACATCCATGTGGAAGCGCCTGATGAGATGGGGCACCAGGGACGGATCGATGATAAGATTGCCGCGATAGAGTATGTGGATGAGAAGGTATTGGGAAAGGTTGTAGACGGGCTTGACCGTGCGGGAGAAGATTTCAGGCTTCTTCTGCTTCCGGATCATCCGACACCGATCGAGGTGCGTACCCACACAGGGGAGCCGGTTCCCTATCTTCTGTACGACAGCACCAGGAAAGAAGAGGGAGCGGGAGCCTATTCTGAGAAGACAGCGGCCAGGACGGGCAGAAACTGGAAGGACGGATACCGGCTGATCGGGCATCTGTTACAGGAGGAACTATGCTGATAGTAAAGAAATTTGGCGGAAGCTCGGTGGCGGACAAGGAAAGGATATTCCATGTTGCCGAAAGATGTATAGAAGATTATAAAGCAGGGAATGATGTGGTAGTTGTAATGTCCGCCATGGGAGATACGACGGACGATCTGCTGTCGCTTGCGGGTACGATCAATCCAAAAGCAAAGAAACGGGAGCTGGATATGCTTCTTTCCACAGGAGAGCAGGTGTCCGTATCACTGATGGCGATGGCGATGCAGTCTTTGGATGTGCCGGCAGTATCACTGAATGCGTTCCAGGTGCGGATGCATTCTACTTCCCGATACGGCAATGCACGGTTTAAGCGTGTAGAGACAGAGAGAATCCTGCATGAACTGGATTCCAGAAAGATCGTAATTGTAACCGGATTCCAGGGAGTGAATAAGTATGATGATGTCACCACTCTTGGACGCGGGGGATCGGATACCACGGCGGTAGCCCTGGCAGCGGCTCTGCATGCGGACAAATGTGAGATCTATACGGATGTGGACGGTGTGTATACGGCAGATCCAAGGGTCGTTAAGAACGCCAGGAAGATCGATCTGATCACTTACGATGAGATGCTTGAACTTGCAAGTCTTGGAGCAAGGGTTCTTCACAACCGTTCGGTGGAGATGGCGAAGAAATATAATGTTGAGCTGATCGTGCGGTCCAGCCTGAACCGTTCGGAAGGGACCATAGTCAAGGAGGCAAAGGGGATGGAGAAGTTATTAGTAACCGGTGTGGCTGCCGATAAGAACACAGCCAGGATCTCGGTGATCGGAGTTGAGGATAAGCCAGGAATCGCGTTCCGTATCTTCGATACATTGGCGAAGAATAATATCAATGTAGATATTATCCTGCAGTCGGTAGGAAGAGAAGGAACCAAGGATATCTCTTTTACGGTGGCTTCCGACGATCTGGAAGCGGCGATCAGGAATCTTAGGGAGAATCAGGAGCGGCTTACGATCCAGGATATCACCTGGAATGAAGATGTGGCCAAGTTATCTGTAGTAGGGGCGGGGATGATGAGTAATCCCGGCGTGGCTGCGAAGATGTTTGAATCCTTATATAATTCCAGGGTGAATATTAATATGATCTCCACTTCGGAGATCCGTATCACCGTGCTGGTTCCCGAGAAGGATATTGACAAGGCGATGAATGCCGTCCATGACGGTTTTGCACTGGCGGACTGATTGGTATAAGTATCGGATATCCATTCTTTATGGGGATCCGGCGAGAGAGCTGTTATGATATTTTCCGGAAAATGTTACGTCCTCTCCGAACCAGGAAGGCGGGATGAAGGAGAGGGCGTCCTCTTCACTCTGAAACTCTACTTCCACAAGGGTGAGGGGAGCAAGTGATCCTTCGAAGATATCAAGCTCGGCGGTCAGTTCAAAGTCCAGAGGGATCAGATAGCGTTTTTTGCGAATCAGGCGTCCGTCGATCTTGGTGAGGAGATGTTCATAGGCTTCTTTGGTAAGGGGGAGATTGTACTCCTGTCTTGTCATGAGACCGCTTGATTTGTAAGTGAGTTCATATCTGTCATTGTCCTGGCGGATCCGTATCACGGGGGCTGTGTTCAGATACCCTTGAGTGATTGTCCGGCAGGGATAATCAGCCAGATGTTCAGGCAGCTGCCGTACGAGATATTTGCGTTCGATTTCCAATATTTTGTACCTCCTGTCTGGAAAAATGAATAAAATGGTATAACTGTCTGGAACAGATACGAAGATTATTATAATATAGTTCAGGATGAAAGTAAACGATAGAAAATCAGAGGAGGAATTGCCATGAAAAAAGTAAGTGTGCTTTTGGCAGATGGATTTGAAGAAGTTGAGGCGCTGACGGTGGTAGATCTGCTGCGCAGGGCAACGATTTATGTAGATACGGTATCGATTACGGAAGAGTATACGGTACATGGGTCCCATGGAATCAATGTGCAGACAGAAGATCTGTTTGAGGAAGTGAATTTTGTGGAATCGGATATGATCGTACTTCCGGGCGGAATGCCGGGAACGACGCACCTTGACGAACATGCGGGAGTCCGCAGGGTTGTGAAGGACTTCTTCGAGGAAGGGAAGAAGATCGGGGCAATCTGTGCGGCGCCTACGGTACTTAGTAATCTGGGCATTTTGAAAGGAAAGAGGGTTACCTGTTACCCTGCCATGGAGAAAGAGATCCAGGGAGCAGCGATCACAGGTGCACCTGTGACGGTGGACGGGAATATCATTACCAGCCGGGGAGTCGGTACGGCAATTGATTTTGCACTGAAGCTGATAGAAGTCCTTTCAGGAAAAGAGAAGGCAGAGGAAATTGCAGAATCAATTGTGTATGAGAAAAAGAAGTAAAAGACAGAAAGGAATCCACAGATTCTTTGGGATCTGTGTGTTGTGTGCAGCTCTTTTGGTGAATCTGACCGGGTGCGGCGGTGATTTTGATGCGTCAGGCTATTCGCAGGCGCTTCTGGACCTTACTTTTCAGGCGGACATTACGAAAGCCGCCACATTCATGAAGGATGCTTCCAGAGAGGCGCTGATGCAGGCATACAGGGATTCTATCGACCGGTTTGTGGCAGCCAATATTACCAGTGGATTGGAGCTTGGAGAGGTGAAAACTACCCGATTTGCCGAGCTGGTATCCAAGATTTTCATGATTATGCGCTATCAGGTAGGGGAGGCAGTAAAGACAGGTAAAAGGGAATATGAAGTGCCGGTAAAGATCTGGCCGGCAGATGTATTCGTAACATTTCAGGAGATGCTGGTTGAGGACTCTCTTAAGATGGCCGAGAAGATCGAAGGAGGAGAGTATGACGGATCTTCAGAAGAAGAGATGGATCAGCAGATATTGACTGATATTGTCAATCATGCCTATGAACTGCTGGATACGGCGTATATGGATATTCAGTATGGAGAGGAAGAGACGGTGGTCTTCCATGTAAGTGCCAGGAAGGGTTCAGAGTATTCTGTGGATGAAGATGATATGGATGGATTGATCCGAAAAATACTTCGTTTGGATGAAATTCAATCAATGTAGTACTAGATATTTAAAAAGGTTTGTGTTATACTTCTTTGGTGAATGTATTGTAGAATAGTATGTCCATCTTTTTGACTACCGAAGGGTGGGATAGAAACAGGAGGAAATAGTCAATGAGCTTACAGGTAGAGAAGTTAGAGAAAAACATGGCAAAGCTTACGATCGAAGTTTCTGCCGATGATTTAGAGAAAGCACTTCAGAATGCATATAAGAAGCAGAAGAACAGGATCGCAATTCCGGGCTTTCGTAAGGGAAAGGTTCCGCGCCAGATGATAGAGAAGATGTATGGTGCGGAGATTTTTTATGATGATGCGGCCAATGAACTGATCCCAAAGGCATATGCGGACGTATATGATGAGAGTGAGGTAGAGATTGTATCCAGACCGGAGATCGATGTGGTCCAGATCGAGAAGGGGAAACCTTTCATCTTTACAGCAACGGTTGCGACAAAACCGGAAGTAACCCTTGGACAGTATAAGGGACTGGAAGTAGAGAAGGTCTCTACAGAAGTGACACCGGAAGAGGTTGAGAAGAAGCTTCAGGAAGAGGCAGAGATGAACGCAAGAACCATCACGGTGGAAGACCGCCCGGTACAGGATGGAGATGAGGTTATCCTTGATTATGAGGGATTTGTAGATGGAGTTCCTTTTGAGGGCGGGAAGGCTGAGAATTATCCGCTTACGATTGGTTCCGGTTCTTTTATCCCGGGATTTGAGGAGCAGCTGATCGGCGTGGAAGCAGGTACGGATGTAGAGATCAATGTTACATTCCCGGAGGAATACCATGCAGAAGAGTTAAAGGGCAAGCCGGCCGTGTTCCAGTGTAAGGTGCATGAGATTAAGACGAAAGAGCTGCCGGAGATTGATGACGAATTCGCGGGAGAAGTTTCAGAATTTGATACGTTAGAAGAATACAAAGAAGATATTAAGGCAAAACTGGAAGAGCAGAAGGCTTCGGAAGGCAAGGAAAAACAGGAAGATTCTGCTGTTGAGCAGGCTGTTAAGAATGCGCAGTATGAGCTGCCGGAGGCCATGATTGAGACACAGGTGATGCAGATGGCGGATGATGTTGCCAAGAGAATGCGCGCACAGGGGCTTACCATGGAGCAGTATTTCCAGTTTACCGGCATGACATCAGAGAAGATGATGGAAGAATTAAGGCCGCAGGCGGTTAAGAGTATCGAGACGCGCCTGGTATTAGAGGCGATCGTTAAGGCGGAGAATATTGAGGTCAGCGAAGAGCGGTTTGACGAAGAGTTAGAGAAGATGGCCAAGAACTATCAGATGGAAGTTGATAAGCTCAAAGAATACATGGGTGACAAAGAAAAAGAACAGATGAAGAAAGATATGGCAGTTCAGGAGGCGATTACGTTCCTGGTAGAAAATGCTGTTGAAAAGTAAGGGTTAATCCACAAGGAGGCATATGCATGAGTTTGGTACCTTATGTCATTGAACAGACAAGCCGCGGAGAGCGTTCTTATGATATTTATTCCAGATTGTTAAAGGACAGGATCATTTTCCTCGGCGAAGAAGTGTCGGATGTGTCGGCAAGTGTTGTTGTTGCGCAGCTTTTATTCCTGGAGGCAGAAGATCCGGAGAAGGATATCCATCTGTATATTAACAGTCCGGGAGGTTCTGTCACTGCAGGCCTGGCGATTTATGATACCATGCAGTATATCAAATGTGATATCGAGACTATCTGTATCGGTATGGCGGCGAGTATGGGATCATTTTTGCTGGCAGGAGGCACGAAGGGCAAGAGACTGGCGCTTCCGAATGCTGAGATCATGATCCATCAGCCATCAGGCGGAGCGCGGGGACAGGCAACAGAGATCCAGATTGCTGCGGAACACATATTAAAGACCCGCCAGAGATTAAATCAAATATTATCAGAAAACACAGGACAGCCGATAGAGGTGATCAGTGCGGACACGGATCGGGATAATTTTATGTCGGCAGAGGAAGCGAAAGAATATGGCCTGATCGATGAGGTCATTAAGAACCGTTAGGGAATTGCCGGCAAATGATATTAATTTGCGGCGGACAAAAAGCTTTCTGACAGGTCTGTGGACGAGGTGAGAGTATGGTAGGAAGGAACGACAATCAGGTGAGGTGTTCGTTCTGTAACAAGACGCAGAATCAGGTGAGAAAATTGATCGCAGGGCCCAACGGGGCGTACATCTGCGACGAGTGTATTGACGTATGCACCGAGATTCTGGAGGAAGAATTTGAATACGGCGACGACAGGCAATGGAATCCGTTCTCGGATATTAATCTGTTAAAGCCGGAAGAGATTAAGGAATTCCTGGATGAATATGTGATCGGACAGGACGAGGCAAAGAAGGTTTTGTCGGTTGCGGTGTATAATCATTATAAGAGGATTATGGCCGGAAGAGATCTGGGAGTAGAGCTTGGGAAGAGTAATATTCTGATGCTGGGGCCTACCGGCTGCGGCAAGACACTGCTTGCCCAGACACTGGCCAGGATACTGGGGGTTCCTTTTGCGATTGCGGATGCGACGGCGCTTACGGAAGCGGGATATGTCGGCGAGGATGTCGAGAATATCCTCCTTAAGATTATCCAGGCTGCAGACGGCGATATTGAGCGTGCGGAATATGGCATCATTTACATTGATGAGATAGATAAGATAACGAGAAAGTCGGAGAATCCATCTATTACGAGGGATGTTTCCGGCGAGGGTGTACAGCAGGCGCTCCTTAAGATTATAGAAGGAACGGTTGCCAACGTTCCTCCTCAGGGCGGAAGAAAGCATCCCCATCAGGAACTGATCCAGATTGATACGACGAATATCTTATTTATATGCGGCGGTGCGTTTGAAGGAATCGATAAGATTATAGAGAAGCGTATTGACCGCAAATCCATCGGATTCAACGTAGAGATCGGAGAGAAGCATGTGGATGACGTTGACAGGCTGCTTAAAGAAGTGCTTCCGCAGGATCTGGTGAAATTCGGCCTGATTCCGGAGCTGGTAGGGCGTGTGCCGGTTACTGTGGCGCTTGAGATGCTGGATAAGGATGCTCTGATTCAGATATTGACGGAGCCGAAGAATGCAATCGTGAAGCAGTACCAGAAGATGCTTGAGCTTGACGGAGTACAGCTTCAGTTTGACAGTGAGGCTTTAGAGGCGATTGCGGAGACGTCTCTGAAGAGGAAGACCGGAGCCAGAGGTTTGCGTGCGATCATGGAGAATATCATGATGGATATCATGTACAAGGCTCCGTCGGATGATACATTGAAGTCATGCAGAATTACGGAGAATACCGTAAGAGGGCTTGGAGAACCGGTATGCGAGCGCATAGCGATGAGATCTGAGAGTGCATAGACAAAAGAAAAAGAACCGGTTGTTGTTCATGGTCTGTCAGGATCGTGGAACGCAGCCAGAATAAGAAGCGGAAGGGTGCAGGGAATACTGTGCCCGCTGCAAAGCGGAGAATCTCGCAAGCGAGATTCTTTTTCGTAAGGAGAATTGCTTATGAGTAGAGAGATAATGAGCCTGCCTATGGTGACTTTGAGAGGAATTACCATATTGCCGGAGATGGTACGCCACTTTGATATCAGCAGACCCAAGTCTGTCAAGGCAATCGAGGAGGTTGTAGAAGGAGAGCAGAAGATCTTCCTGACAGCTCAAAAAGATCTTGAAGTAGAAGAGCCGGGGATGGCAGATGTGTATCGAACGGGCTGCATTGCGACTGTCCGTCAGATCATCAAGCTTCCAAGGAAGGTGAGCAGGGTTCTGATTACGGGAGAAGAGAGAGCTTATATCAATACTATAGAATTTGAAGAGCCGTATCTTCGGGCTAATGTAACGGTCATTCCGGATACGGATACGTCCATAGAAGACACGGGTGCTGAAGAGCGTCCGCTGAATCTCGAAGCTATGCTTCGGGGAATGAAGGATATCTTCAAAGAATATCTTGGGAAGAATCCAAAGCTTTCAAAGGAGCTGGCGCTTCAGGCCGAGAATATTAATGAATTGAAAAAGCTGGTTGATGTGGTTGCGGCCAATGTTCCGTTTGCTTATACGGATGCACAGCAATTGTTAGAAGAGACAGATCTGATGCGGCGTTATGAGCTTCTGGCGTTCAAATTAATGAATGAGATCCAGATCATGAATGTCAAAGATGAGATCCAGGCGAAAGTTAAAGAGAGGGTGGATAAGAACCAGCGGGAATATATCCTGCGTGAAGAGGCGAAGCTTATACGGGAGGAGTTAGGATACGACAGCGCGCTGACCGATGCGGAGGAATTCGAGCAGAAGACAGAAGAACTTGAGGCTCCCGAAGAAGTGAAGGAGAAGCTGAAAAAAGAGATCCGAAGGTTCCAGAACTCTATGGGCAGCCAGGCGGAGAACGGGGTAATCCGAACTTATATAGAGACTATGCTTGAGATGCCCTGGGATAAGATGTGTACGGAACATGAGGATATAGAATACGCGAAACAGGTTCTGGAGGAAGACCATTATGGCCTTGAGAAGGTCAAAGAGAGAGTATTGGAATTCCTTGCCGTAAGGGCCCTTACCAAGAAGGGGAACGCACCGATCCTCTGTCTGGTAGGACCGCCGGGAACCGGTAAGACTTCGGTTGCAAGATCTCTTGCAAGAGCGCTTAAGAAGCCCTATGTGCGTATTTCACTGGGAGGCGTGCGCGATGAGGCGGAGATTCGCGGACACAGGAAGACATATGTGGGAGCCATGCCGGGAAGGATCGCCAATGGCTTAAAACAGGCGGAGGTGAAGAATCCGCTGATGCTGCTGGATGAGATCGACAAGGTAAGCAATGATTATAAAGGCGATACCTTCTCAGCGCTTTTGGAGGTGCTGGACAGTGAGCAGAACCGCAAGTTTCGGGATCACTACCTGGAGGTTCCGGTAGATCTGTCGGAGGTGCTGTTCGTCACGACAGCGAATACGCTTCAGACGATTCCAAGGCCGCTTCTGGACCGTATGGAAGTGATCGAGGTCAGCAGCTACACGGAGAATGAGAAGATGCATATCGCGATGGAGCACCTGATCCCAAAGCAGCTTAAGAAGCACGGCCTTAAGCCTGAGCAGCTCACCATCAGTAAGAAAGCGCTGTGGAAGATGGCGCGTAATTATACCAAAGAGGCAGGAGTCAGACAGTTAGAGCGCAAGATCGGGGACATCTGCCGCAAGACGGCAAGAGAGATCCTGGAGACGAAGAAGGAATCTGTCCGTGTGACGGAGCGTAATATCGCCCATTATCTTGGCAAAGAGTTATATGTTTACCAGATGGCCAATGAGGCGGACGAGGTCGGAATCGTGAGGGGCCTTGCCTGGACCAGTGTCGGCGGCGATACGCTGCAGATCGAGGTCAATATTATGCCGGGAGAGGGAGAAGTAATCCTGACCGGTCAGATGGGAGATGTAATGAAGGAGTCGGCGCGGACCGGAATCAGCTATATCCGTTCCGTCAGCAGAGAGCACAAGATCGATGAACATTTCTTCAAAGAACATGACATACACATTCATATCCCGGAAGGGGCGGTGCCAAAGGACGGCCCGTCGGCCGGAATTACCATGGCGACGGCCATGATGTCTGCAATCACCGGAATAAAGGCGAGGGCAGACCTGGCGATGACCGGTGAGATTACCCTGAGAGGCCGGGTGCTTCCTATCGGCGGATTGAAGGAGAAACTTCTGGCGGCTAAGAATGCGGGGATCAAGACGGTACTCGTGCCGATGGAGAATGAATCGGATATAGAAGAGTTGTCTCATGAGATTACCAAGGGACTTAAGATCGTTCCGGTATCCCATATGAATGAGGTGCTGAAGCTTGCGCTGGTATCGAAGAGGACGGCAAAATCCAGGAATAAGTCTGTGTAGAAAACAGCAGCAGATGTGAAGAGAACCAGGAAAAGAGAAAAGGATAAAGAATGGTTATAAAGAATGTTAATTTGGAGACGGTATGCGGGATTACAAGCAAGATCCCGGAGAATACCCTGCCGGAGATCGCATTTGCCGGTAAATCAAACGTAGGGAAATCCTCGCTGATCAATGCGCTGATGAACCGCAAATCTTACGCGCGGATCTCTGCAACGCCGGGGAAGACCCAGACGATTAATTTCTATAATATCAATCAGGAGTTCTATCTGGTAGACCTCCCGGGGTATGGGTACGCGAAGGTATCAGAGCAGGAAAAACAGAAATGGGGTCAGATGGTGGAGCGCTATCTGCATAGTTCGAAGCAGCTTCGTGCCGTATTTCTTTTGATCGATATCCGGCACGATCCCTCTGCCAATGATAAGATGATGTATGACTGGATTGTTTCTAAGGGATATCATCCCATTATTATCGCGACGAAGCTTGACAAGATCAAGCGGAGCCAGAAGGATAAGCAGGTCAGGGTAATACGGCAGGGACTCGGGCTGCCCCCGGGGACCGTAGTTATCCCGTTTTCCTCCGTTACGAAGCAGGGCAGGGATGAGATCTGGGAGTTGGCAGAGAGGGAATATCTGGTATGGAGATGAATTTTAAAGAACAGTTACACGATGAGCGCCCATACTGGAAGGTGGCGGTAAGCCTGGGCTTCAGTCTTGCCGGGACCTGTCTGTTCCTGTATTTTGGTTATAAGCTGCTTGGCTTTTTCATGCCCTTTGTGATCGGCTGGTGTATCGCTTCGATTGCCAGTCCCGTGGTGAACTGGCTTGAGAAACGGATTAAGCTGGTCAAGAAATGGGGATCTGCGCTGATTATTATCGGCGTATTGGGTGTGGTTGGCCTGCTGATCTATCTGCTGGCCAGTACGCTGACACGGGAGATTATGAGCCTGATCCAGAATATGCCGGCCATGTATGAGGATCTGGAGTCAGGAATGACGACTGTCGGGGAGAGCTTAAACGGTATCTTTAAGCTGCTTCCGGCAGGGGTTCAGGAAGGCTGGCATACCATGATGGAGAATCTGGAGGCGGCAGCAGGAGACATCATCGGAAAACTCAGTGAGCCGACGGTATCGGCAGCGGGAAGATTTGCGAAAGGGATTCCGTCGGTATTGGTGGCGGTCATTGTGACGTTTATTTCGGCGTATTTCTTTATCGCGGAGCGGGAGGATGTGATCTGCTGGGCAAAAAAGATCGCTCCGGACGCTCTTGTGAGCAGGATGACGATGGTAGTTGACAACTTGAAATATGCGGTGGGAGGATACTTTAAGGCGCAGTTCAAGATCATGGCGGTAGTTTATGTGCTGCTGTTTGCCGGTTTTTTGATTTTGAGGATTCATTTTGCTGTTTTACTGGCACTGCTGATTGCATTTTTAGATTTCCTGCCTTTTTTTGGAACGGGTACGGCATTGATACCGTGGGCGGTATATAAGTTCCTGGTAGGTAACTATAAGATGACTGTGGGACTTCTTATCCTGTATGCGGTCACGCAGCTTGTGCGCCAGCTGATACAGCCCAAACTGGTCGGTGACAGTATGGGATTAAAACCGCTGCTTACCCTGGTTCTTTTGTATGTTGGTTATAAGGCCGGCGGGGTGTTTGGTATGATCTTTGCTGTTCCGGTGGGAATGATTGCGATCAATCTCTATAAGGCCGGTGCTTTTGACTATATTCTGGACGACGTGAAGATATTGGCGGAAGGAGTCATGAGCCTTCGCAATTAAGAAATTGTTATGAGGGATCCTGACGGTTTTTTGCGGAATTTATGATGGGATGTACAGATTGCGGGGTATAATAAGAGGAAAAGGACATTAGGAGAGAAACAATATGGAACAGATGTTGAAAGAGTGGAAAGAGGATATCAGAGAATTTCGCGAAGTGACCGACAGATTCTATGCGAAAGAAGTCAGCATGAAGGAGTACAAAGGATTCTCCGGCGGGTTTGGAAGTTACGCCCAGAAGGGCGGGACGGCGAGCATGCTCAGGCTCAGGATACCGGGAGGGAGACTGACGAAGGAGAAATTAAGATTTGTAGTTGAATCTATCGCGGAGTATGGTGTAGAAAAGGCGCATGTTACAACGTGCCAGACCATTCAGTTCCATAATCTTTCGGCGGATGCCGTCTGCGGGATCATGGAGAAGGCGCTGGATGCCGGAATCATTACGCGGGGCGGCGGCGGAGATTATCCGAGAAATGTTATGGTGTCTCCGTTATCCGGCGTGGAAGAGGGGGAATATTTTGATGTGCTTCCATACGCCGAGGCCGTATCAGATTATCTGCTGGGATTCATTAAGACGGTGAAGATGCCAAGGAAGCTTAAGGTGTGCTTCTCGAATTCTCCGGCCAATGAGACACACGCAACCTTCCGTGACCTGGGATTCGTTGCCCGAAGGGATGGAACTTTTGATGTGTACAGCGCGGGAGGTCTGGGTAATCATCCGCGTATGGGTGTGAAAGTAGCAGAGCAGGTGCCGGCTTCTGAGGTTCTGTATTATGTAAAGGCAATGGTAGAGACATTTGTCGCTTATGGGAATTATGAGAACCGGGCTAAGGCGAGAACGCGCTATATGCAGGAGAGTTTAGGTGAGGACGGGTACAAGAAGGCGTATCTTGGAAAGCTCGAATCCGTAAAGGGAACGGAGGACTTAAGTCTTCATGTCAGAGAATATCCGGTTGATAAGCAGGGAAACGGCACGAGCGTATCCGACCGGCGGGTAATTATGCAGAAGCAGGAGGGGCTTTATACCGTGGTATATCATCCGATCGGAGGACTTCCGCAGGTCTCCTGGTTCTTAAAAATCTATGAGACCGTGAAGGATATGGAAGCGGTTGAGCTTCGTCTCGCACCGGATGAGACCATCTATATCATTAACCTGAACGGAGACGAGGCGAAGAAAGTCTTAGCGGCTACTGACGACGGTGCGAAGAATCTGTTCGAGACTTCGGTTGCATGTATCGGTGCGTCTGTCTGCCAGGTGGGGCTGCGCGATTCGCAAGGGCTTCTGGCGCAGATTATAGATGAAGTGAGAAAATATGATTTTGCGGACGGTGTGCTGCCGAGAATCCATATCTCGGGATGTACTTCTTCCTGCGGAACGCATCAGATCGGAACTCTTGGTTTCCATGGCGGAGTGAAGAGAGTAAATGATGTGGTGGAGCCGGCATTTACCTTACATGTTAATGGATACGACCAGGCAGGAAAAGAGCGGTTCGGTGAACAGTGGGGTATGATCCTTCAGAAGGATATGCCTGCGTTCTTCGCAGAACTGGGACAGGCCGTAGAGGCAGCTAATACAACCTTTGATATATGGTATGCCAAAGACCCTAAGAGACTCAGGGCGATCGCAGAGAAGTATTTATATTAAAATTCAGATGATGGCAGGAGAGAGACTTGCGTGGGAAGGAGTTCCCATGGCGGGTCTTTTTTCATTTCGAACGTTCATTAAGGTTGCTGTGTGGCAGTTTAGGTTGATTTCTTTAAAGATGTGCTTGACTTTATTATGGTAAATTGATAATATAGTAGCGTACTGCATGCCCGGCAAACTGTCCGGACAGATCATTTAGAATAAGAATATTGAGGTGGAAGGTTATGAAGAAATTAGTTGTATTTATGTTGACGATGGTGATGGTATTTTCATTGACTGCATGCGGCGGTTCGGACGGTAAGTCTGACTCCGGATCAGACAGTGGAACTGCTTCCGGTTCCGATGCAGATGCGGGTTCCGATGAAGCGGATGAGAGTGATATGGAGTATGTGAAGGGAAAAGGGACACTGGTAGTCGGTATCACAGATTTTGAGCCTATGGATTACAAGGGAGACGGCGACGAGTGGATCGGTTTTGATGCAGATATGGCGAAGGCATTTGCCGAGAGTCTTGGCGTTGAGGCAGAATTCGTGGAGATTGACTGGGATAATAAGATCATGGAGCTGGACGGCAAGACGATCGACTGCGTATGGAACGGCATGACACTTACGGACGAGGTGACCAGTTCTATGGAATGTTCCAATGCTTACTGCAACAATGCGCAGGTAGTTATTGTACCGTCTGACGTGGCCGACAAATATCAGGATACGGACAGCCTGTCAGATCTTTCCTTTGCGGTAGAGGCAGGAAGCGCGGGAGAGGCTGCTGTGGCAGATCTGGATCTTGAATATACGTCTGTTAAGGCACAGTCAGATGCATTGATGGAAGTGGCGGCAGGGACATCAAGCGCGGCCGTAATAGATTCGCTGATGGCGGCTGCCATGGTAGGGGAAGGTACAGGATATGCAGATCTGACCTATACCTGCGGACTGAACGACGAGGAATATGGTGTCGGCTTCCGTAAAGGTTCCGACCTTGCAAAAGCACTGAATGATTTCTTTGCTTCTGCTTATGCGGACGGAAGTATGATGGAATGTGCCGAGACTTACGGGGTACAGGCTGCAATCATTGAGCAGTAGATGCGAGAAAGCAGGATACAGATATGGGACAGATTATGGAACAGATGCCGATCGTTGTGGACGCGTTGAATATCGGCTTTTTACAGACATTAAAACTATTCTTTGTAACATTGATCGGTGCATTTCCGCTGGGGCTGGTGATCGCATTTGGTTCTATGTCCCGGTTTCGGCCGCTTAAGTATACGGCCAAGTTCATCGTCTGGATCATAAGGGGGACGCCGCTGATGATCCAGCTTTTGATCATCTATTATTTCCCGGGGCTGGTATTACATACACCCATCTGGGGCGGCGGTGAGGCCGGGCGTTTTCTGGCGGCATCCTTTTCATTCGTTTTGAATTACGCCTGTTATTTTTCCGAGATATACCGGGGCGGTATCCAGGGAGTGCCGGTCGGGCAGGAGGAAGCGGGGCTGGTGCTTGGCATGACAAGGCGGCAGATCTTCTTCAAGGTCACGCTGCTGCAGATGATTAAGCGGATCGTGCCGCCGATGTCCAATGAGATCATCACTCTGGTCAAAGATACATCTCTTGCACGCATCATCGCGCTGCAGGAAATCATCTGGGCGGGACAGGCGTTCATGAAAGGATCGCACGGCATCTCAGGTGCAATATGGCCTCTGTTCTTTACGGCAGTCTATTATCTTATCTTCAATGGTATTCTGACACTCCTGCTTGGACGGCTGGAGCGCAGGCTGGATTATTTCAGATAGAGGAGGGCGGATGTGATGTCAATTTTAGAGGTAGAACATATATGCAAATCTTTCAATCGGACGGAAGTGCTCAAAGATATCAGTTTTTCTCTGGAGAAAGGGCAGGCGCTCTCTATCATAGGCTCCTCCGGGAGCGGAAAGACCACCTTGCTTCGCTGTCTGAACTTCCTGGAAACTCCGGATAAGGGGACGATACGGGTCAACGATGAGACGTTGTTCGACGCGGACGATCCTTCCACCAGACTGGAAGCGGCAATCCGTAAGAAGCGGCTTCATTTTGGACTTGTGTTCCAATCCTTCAATCTGTTTCCGCAGTATACGGCGCTTCAGAATGTGATGCTGGCAAGAGAGCTGCTGGCCTCGGAACAGCCGGATTACAAAGCGAGAAAAAAGGAGATCTTAGAAGAGATCCATGCACAGGCGGAGACATTGCTTAGACAGATGGGACTTGAGAACCGCAAGGACAATTACCCGCATCAGCTTTCCGGCGGGCAATGTCAGCGAGTTGCCATTGCAAGGGCATTAGCGCTGCAGCCGGATATCCTGTGCTTTGATGAGCCAACCTCGGCACTGGATCCGGAATTGACCGGAGAGGTTCTGCGAGTGATCAGGGAACTGGCCGACGAGAATACGACGATGGTGATCGTCACTCACGAGATGGCGTTTGCCAGAGATGTGGCGAATCATGTGATCTTCATGGATGACGGTAATATCGTGGAGCAGGGAGATCCGAAGCAGGTGTTCGAGAACCCCAAGGAAGAGAGGACCAGACAGTTTTTACAGAGATTCACACAAGGGTAATATGTTGCCGCATTAAGAATGACAGCGTTCTTAATGCGGCGATGTTTTTAGAGTAAGCAGTTTAATATTTCATTTGCCCGTTTGGACTGTATTCCTTCAGAATCTCCGACCATGCTGTTGACGGTCCAGGAGAATTTGGTACCGTTCAGGTACTTGGATGCGTCTACGCTCTGCCTTCCCTCGCCTCCGAAGCTCGCCCACCACTGCGGATAGTTCTGCTGCATGAAGGAGCTTGCCAGGCGGGAGGCTTCGGATGATCTGCCTCCTGATACGGTTCCGCTTACCTGTACGCCTCCGTTCGGGGTGCTGTGAAGAATGAGGACACTTCCGTCGCTGCACTGTCCAAGGCTCAGATAGCAATGACCGGATATGCTGATGATATCCCCGGGCTTGAATACGCTGCCCGGCGTGCATGGGGATACGGTTCCGTAGCCGTAACCTGCCAGGGAAGATGCGAAACGGGAGGCATCCACCACATAACCGGCCCCGTTCCTTCCGCTTTGAACGGAATTATAAACAACCCATCCCAGATAGCCGGAACAATCCAGGCCATAGAATCTCCACTGCCGTTCACCGCGCTCCCAGGCTCTTTTCCCGGGCAGATATGAGTAACCCTGCCGGTTGCTGTTGAAATATCGTTCCCACTCCGGATACACGCCGATAGTCAGGGCGGTCTCACCGGCCGCAGTATCGGCTTCATTCCATCCTCCGCCCCAGACATACAAGGTTTTTCCTGCAGGTTTTCCTGCATTCCTGATCACATCCGCGATCTCAATACCATTCTTTTTCAACTGATAAGACGCAGATCCTGCAAAAGCACCGTCTGTGTAGATATGTGTGACATATTCTCCGGAATGTCTGTGATTAGCACTGTTCACGATTACGCTCCACTCTCCGTTTCCTTTCCTGCTTCCTTCATACCATATGATATCATCCTGTCCGTTCGTCTTACTCCAGGTTGGGAATTGAACTCTTCGTGCGGATATGCCGATGATCCCAATCTCCAGCTGTGTGTTGCTTAACGACCTGACCTGTACCTGGGCTGCGAGGGCTTTCTTTGTCACCTCGAAACCGGCTGCACCGATAAACTGAAGCGTATTCCCGCGTGTATTACAGTAGGCATGGACGATATATCTGCCGGATTCTCTGTGGTCGGCTGTCTTCACGTTATAGATATATTTCCCGGCAGACTGCCTGGATGCGGTATACCATCTGATGTCGTTCTGCCCGTTTGCCGCACCCCATACGGCAAACTGCACATTGCGTTCACCGGCAGGAACCGAAAGACCATCCAGAGTGATCCGATAGGCGGATTCTATGCCGCTGATATCTTCTGCGCGAAGCGACTGATATCTAAGGCCCATCTCGCAGGCTGTCGCCCCTTCAAATTGCTGCGCCCCTGAAATGTCCGTCATATAGATATGTATATGATAGACACCAAGGTTATATCCGTGATTGGATATGTCGGCATCGACAATGTAATCTCCCTTGCTGTCTCTTGATGCCGTGTACCATACGATATCACTCTGATTACCCCGGGACCATACAGGAACCTGGATCTGCCGGATAAGTCCGCTGTTTTTTACACCGGAGATCCGGATCTGAAACCGTCCGCCTGTTCGGTCCGTAACAGAAGCCGTAATGCCTCCGACTGACGGGGTCTCGGTAGTGAAGCCGCCTGCCCCGAGAAACAGATTAGAATGATCCGGCATCCGGGCATAGGCATGTACAATGAATTGGCCGAGTCCCCTGTGGTTTGTGACGGATATTCTGCATCTGTACACCTGGCTGCTTACCTTAGACGCCGTATACCATACGATATCATCCTGCCCGTTGGCTTTAGACCATAAAGGGAACTGGATCTGCATGATTCCGCCCGGTATATTCACGCCGGAAAGTTCGATGGTATATTCCTTCTCATTATTCTTCGTAACAGAAAGTGCTCCCGGTGTCAGTTTGATCTCCTGTTCTGCGGAGCATGCGAAAAACTGGCGGCCGGTAATGTCTGTGATATAGACGTGGATATAATAAGTTCCCATAGAATAACGATGATTCCTGATATCCACATCTGTGTAATAATCTCCGTTATTGCTCTTGCGGGCAGAATACCATATAATGTCGTCCTGCCCGTTTACTCTACTCCACACCGGGATCAGGACTTCCTTTGCCCTGTCGGCGGCAGTGATACCCGATACCACGGCGCGGAAGGTACCCTGACCGGCGTTGTACCCGGTCACGTTCACGCTGTATTCAGATGTACTTTGCGCCAGAACTCCTATATCCTGTGCGGATGCCGGTCCTTCTGCTGTCTCTTGTGCCCTGGCAGATGAAGGCTCGGCAGTCTCCTGTAGCGTGTCAGGTTCTGCGGCTCTTTGCATTGTGCCAGGTTCTGCGGCAGTTCCGTTGGCTTTGTCTGACGGCTCTGCGGCAGGATCAATTGTAAGGCCGTCAATGGAGATAACTGCTTTGTCGGACGGGTCCAAAGTACTGTCTGCAGTTTCGTCTGCGGATTTTTCTTCTGCTTTGACACTGGCGAATAACATCATTGACAATATTGCCAGTAAAAGAGCTTTTTGACAAAATTTCCATATCTTTTTCGACATATGATCGGATTCCTCCCTTCGTTTTCTGATTAATCTTCATTATACCATCTTTAATTACCGTTTCAAGAAAAACCGTTCGACAAACTTTGTGATATTACATCTTTAAAAAATCCATTATCTGTTGTATAGTAGGTAGGTAATATTTTTTAAAAACACATGAGCAAAATATCAGAAAGAGGGATACCACATGAAGCCAATCAAAGAAGGAAAAGTACGTGAGATCTACGATAACGGAGACAGCCTGATTATGGTTGCCACCGATCGTATCAGTTGTTTTGATGTCATTCTAAAGAATGATGTGACCAAGAAAGGGACGGTCCTGACTCAGATGTCCAGATTCTGGTTCGATATGACAAAAGACATTCTCCCAAACCACATGATTTCAACGGATGTAAAGGATATGCCAGAGTTCTTCCAGACTCCGCAGTTTGACGGGAACAGTATGATGTGCAAAAAGCTTGAGATGCTCCCGATCGAGTGTATTGTCCGCGGTTATATTACCGGCAGCGGCTGGGCGAGCTATCAGAAGGACGGAACCGTATGCGGGATCAGGCTTCCGGAGGGCCTGAAAGAATCTGATAAGCTTCCGGAGCCGATCTACACCCCGTCCACGAAGGCGGAGATCGGCGATCACGACGAAAATATTTCATACGAGCAGAGCATCGCCCATCTGGAGAAATATTTCTCTGGCCGGGGAGAGGAATATGCAGCGAAGCTTCGTGACTGTACTCTTGCCCTGTATAAGAAATGTGCGGACTATGCGCTTACGCGGGGTATCATTATCGCCGATACGAAGTTCGAGTTTGGCCTGGATGAGAACGGCAATCTTGTCATCGGCGACGAGATGCTGACACCGGACAGCTCACGCTTCTGGCCGGCAGACGGATATGAGCCGGGGCATGCCCAGCCGTCTTTTGATAAGCAGTTTGCCCGTGACTGGCTCAAGGCCAATCCGGATAATGACTGGACACTGCCGGAGGAGATCGTGCAGAAAACGATTGACAAGTATCTGCAGGGATATGAGATGCTGACCGGAGAGAAGCTGTAGGGGAAATCCAATCTAACGGAGGGCGAAACCAAGCCTGATGAGGAAGGTTTCGTCCTCCTGTCTTACGTCCATCTGCCCGTCCAGTTGTCCAATCATCTTCTGCACATTCTTCATTCCGATATTATTGCTGTCAGAGTGAGAGAGTTCCGCTTTGATGGAATTTGCGATCATAATATAGAACATGTCTTTTTTTGTTTCTGCAGTTACCGTAACGGGTTTACGCTTATCCCCATATTTTAAGATATTAGAGAACAGGTTATTGAAGATCCGCGTAAGCATCGTCTTGTCGCTTTGCAGCACGCCGGAGGTTTCCGGCAGGCGGATGTCAGGGGTAAATCCTGCAAGCCTGATGAAATCACAGTTTTCCGACAGACACTGCAGTATGAAATCCGTAGACAGCCAAGTGATCTCAGGAGTCTCTGTTTCTTCTGCCACCAGTGCATATTCGAACATCTGGTCAGTCAGTTTCTTGATATCTTCGGCCTTTTTCAGACAGCGGTCCAGGTATTCTTCCTGGGTCTTTGGGTTCCGCTTTAATTTCATAACCTCCAGGTATCCGTTTAAGATGGTAAGCGGAGTCCTGAGATCGTGAGAGAGTGCGGTGATCAGATCCTGATTGGCCTTGCGGCTTGCCTGTTCCTTTTGAATGTTGTCCTTAAGAGACTCTCTCATATGGTCGAGTTCACTGGCGAGAATACCGATCTCATTGCCGCCGAATTCCGGTACGGGATGGGTCAGATCTCCGGCGGACATGGTCAGGATCTCGTCTTTTAAGATCAGAATCTGACGCATCTTATGGCTTAAGAAAATGAGGAAGATGCCAAGGAAGAAAGCTACCGACAGGAAGAGACACACAAAGAGATAAGGATATACAAACCGGGTTCTCTCGTAATTGTACAGTATGACCTGTGCGGTTCCGTTTGCGAATTGCAGCGGGAAATCCATCGTAAATTCTCCCTCCCCGTCCGTAAGACGGTAGCCGATATTGAAAAAGAAGAGAAAATTGTCGGAATCCATGATGGACGCGGATCTCCCGGCACGGTACAGACCGTCTTCGGCACCGTAGATATAGACGCTGGTATATTCATTGGCGAGGTTAAAGAATGGTTTCAGGGCTTCTATGGCTTCTGTGTCTTTCTCTGATTCCGGAATGTTATAATGTCTGGCCTCTTCGGTGAGAGTTTCCTGGAAGTCTTCGTCATTGGTCTGGGTGTAGAAGAGATCCAGACGCTCGGCAGCTTCGCAGAGGTGCCATTTATTCAGCCAAAGCAGTTCATAGAGTAAAAAAGCAGCGATAATGGCGCACAGGATTACAATTGCGGACTGTGTGCGTATCTTTAGATTCCTGAATCGTCTAATCACAGCGATACCCCTTTCCCCATACGGTCTTGATCAGCGTCGGATTCTTCGGGTCTTTTTCGACCTTAAGCCGAAGGTTGCGGATGTGGACCATGACAGTGTTGTTGGCTCCGTAATAATAAGGTTCATTCCACACGGATTCATAGAGATGCTGTGCGGAGAAGATCTGATGGCGGTGCTTCACCAGGAGGAGCAGCATGGCATATTCGGTATCTGTCAGCACGAGGGGTGTGCCGCCGGAGGTTACCTCTTCTTTGGCTTCATCGATCTTAAGATGGTGAAAGGACAGGGGTTCTTCCGGAAGATTTTGCCCTGCCTCTGTATATAATGCTGCAACGCCGGAATCGTTTTTTCCCCGATAGACCTGGTAACGGCGGATGAGCGCCTTGGCGCGGCTGATCAGCTCATTGTAGGAAAAAGGCTTCGCCAGGTAATCGTCGCCTCCGCTTGAGAAACCCAGAGTCTTATCGCTGTCCTTGGTGCGTGCACTTAAGAACAGGATGGGTGCGTTGCTGGATCTGCGGATCTCAATACAGGTCTGATAGCCGTTGATCCCCGGCATCATAATGTCAAGGATAATCAGGTCAAACGTAAGCTTCTCTGTCAGGATAAGGGCGGTCTGACCGTCGCCTGCCTCCTCGACATCAAAGCCTTCCCCTTCTAACAAGATATGGATGATCTCCCGGATCTCCGGGTTGTCGTCTACAATCAGGATTCGAGATTTTTCTGTGTTCATATGCGCCTCCATGTTTATTTCCTGAAAATAAGTATAACAGTTTTTGGAAATTTCTTAGAAGTTCTTAAGAATTTTTAAGATTTATTTTTGGCGTTTCTTAAGAGATGCCGTGTAAAGTATCTGCATGAAGGGAAAAATAGAAACAAATAGAAAATTCTTCCAGGGGATTATAAAGAGACAAGGAGAGATGTGTTATGAGCAGAATAAGCGTTGTAATTCCGTGTTTTAACGAGGAGGAGGCTTTGCCCTTATATTATCGGGAAATGTGCCGGGTGATGGACATGATGCCGGGTGAAGAATTTGAGTTGATCTTTGTGGATGACGGTTCATCGGACAGAACCCTTGCTATATTAAAGAAAATGAATGAAACGGACGGACGGTGCCGGTATCTGTCATTTTCCAGGAATTTCGGTAAAGAAGCGGCGATCTACGCCGGACTTAAGCATGCGGCGGGAGACTATGTGGCGACGATGGACGCAGATATGCAGGATCCGCCGGGACTCTTGCCGGAGATGTACCGGATTCTTAGGGAGGAAGATTATGACAGCGTGGCTACCAGGCGTTCCACACGGGCAGGAGAGCCGAGGATCAGATCCTTCCTGTCAGAGAGCTTTTATAAATTCATCAATCGTATTTCCAAGACGGAGATCGTGAACGGCGCCAGAGATTATCGTCTGATGAAACGTAAGATGGTGGATGCGGTGCTTGGTATGAGTGAATACAACCGCTTCTCAAAAGGGATTTTCGAGTGGGTGGGGTTCCGTACCAAATGGCTGGAGTTCCAGAATGTGGGGCGCTGTGCCGGGCAGACGAAGTGGTCGGTGAGAAAACTGTTCGCGTATTCGCTGGAAGGGATTACCGGATTCTCCGTGGCGCCGCTGTCTCTGGCATCGGTGGCGGGTGTCTGTTTCTGTATACTGTCATTTCTCATGATACTGTTCATCATTATAAGAACTCTGATCTGGGGTGATCCGGTATCCGGCTGGCCGTCGCTGGTGTGCATCATCTTCATGGTAAGCGGGATACAGCTCTTTTGCACGGGGATTGTAGGGGAATACTTGTCCAAGACTTACCTTGAGACGAAGCACAGGCCGATCTTCATCCTGAAGGATTCCAGTGAGGAAGAGAAGGGAGACAGACATGAAGCGGCTTCTGTATAAATGTAAAAATAATTATCTTTTTCTGATAATCCTGACTGCGGGATTCTGCTATCTGTTCTGCTTCCGTTACGGCATGTTCGGTTCAAAGGTGGACTGGATCAGCCAGCACAGCGTGCTGCCGGATTATTTCCGGCAGCAGTTCTATGAGACGAAAGAACTGTTCCCGGAATTTGCGGCCAATATCGGAGGCGGCCAGAATATCTATAACTTTGCTTATTATGGATTGTATAATCCGGTTCTTATGCTGTCCTATCTGCTGCCGTTTGTGAAAATGTCTGATTATATGATGGCGGTTCAGTTCTTAAGTCTGCTGGCGTCTGTGCTTCTGATGTACGCGTGGCTTGGAAAGAGAGGATTTCCTCAGGTGATCCGTGCAGGTGTGGCGGTGCTGTTCCTGCTATCCGGACCGATGATCTATCATTCCTACAGCCAGATCATGTTCGTGAACTATATGCCGTTTCTCATACTTGGATTGTGGGGAGTGGACCGGTATTTTGAATCTGGTGTGCTGTACGAAGGGAAGCCGCATGAGAGAAAATGCGGCAGAAGATCGGTCATATGGCTTACTGTCAGTATATTTTTTATGATTATGACCAGTTTTTACTTCAGTATCGGCGGGATGCTGGTGCTGGTGCTGTATGGGGTCCACCGGTTTTTTGCGGTCTGTGACGGAAGAAGTGTAAAAGTTACATTCAGACTGTTCTTTAAAGAAGGAGTGAAATTCGCGGCTCTTTTTGTACTGGCGGTGATGATGAGCGGTATCTTACTGGTGCCGACAGCGCTTGCCTTGACCGGGCGGGAGGGGACGCATACAGGAACCAGTCTTTTGGAGCTGCTGATACCCGCAGTGCCTGCATCCAGATTCTGTTATTCGACTCATGGAATCGGGCTGACTACGCTTGCCCTGACGGCTCTGATCGCCCTGATGTTCGGGAAAAAGTTGTATAACAGGATACTGGCGTGGGGATGTATGGCGGTGCTGACGGTTCCGGTATTCGCATATCTGCTGAACGGGGGACTGTATGTGCGGGATAAGGCGATGATCCCGTTTCTGCCGCTTCTGTGCTATGTGCTGGCGTGTTATCTGGATGATCTGAGTTCCCGGAAGGTTCTGGATTCTCAGAGGGAGCTGTGTCTCCGGAGGAATCGGCAGGATGCAGGCAGAACAGGTCAGATACTTCCCTATGTGCTTACGGTAGTATTGATCTATGTATGCCGGAGACAGGGGGAGGCAGGGAAATACTGGAAACTGCTGTTGTTGGATGGAATTGTGATGCTGGTATGTTTTGCGGTTATCTCATATTGCCGGATTCGATTGGCCGGACGGATAACAAATATGTGGGAGTGCGGGAGTGCTGTTGTTTTGATGGCAGCGGGGATCACGATGCTTATCGTATTCGGTAACGGGCGCCATGCGCAGGGAGCTCATGCAGTCAGCAGAGAATTCTATCAGAGTGCGACGGATTCCCATATCGGAGAGCTGATTACAAAGGCAGTAAAAGAAGAAGACGGGTTCTACCGGACGGAGCAGTTGGGCAGCGATACGGAGAATGCGGCGAACCTGAACCGGATCTGGAATATGGGCCAGTATATTTCCTCCGTCTATTCCTCTTCTTATCATGAAGGATACCGGGAATTTCGAGAGGATATATTTCAGCTGGAAGAACCGTTTCGGAATTTTCTGATGCAGTCTGCGGTACATAATCCGGTGTATCAGAGATTCATGGGAGTGAAATATATCGTTTCAGAGGAAGAGGTGCCGGGATATGAAAAGGTGCCGGGGGATGAAGAAGAGTTGGGAAACGAAGAAAAGGTGTCGGGAAACGAAGGGATGTCAGGGAATGAAGGGATGACAGAGAGCCGGGGGAATTTAAAAATTTACCGGAATGATCAGGTATCGCCGGTTGCCTATGCAACGGACCGGGTGATTACAGAGGAAGAGTACAAGGAACTGGAATTTCCCTATAATCAGCTGGCGCTGCTTGAGTATGCGGCAGTGAAGGATTCCTTAAGTGAAAATGTCAGAGTGAGAGAATCTAAAGCCGGAAATAATCCGAGTGAGACATTAGCGAAAGCAGCAAGTCCTGTAGATATTCAGTTACCGGAGAAGGTGAAGTCGAAAGAAAATCAGACGATTCATCTTAATCTGCCGGATCTGCAGGCAGAAGGGCAGAAAGAGAAGGTTCTCTTCTTAAAATTCCGGGTGGAGAACTTAAGGCCGTCGAAGGATGTTACCGTCTGGGTAGAAGGAATACGGAATAAACTGACGGCGGAAAATCATTTTTATTACAATGGAAATACAGAATTTACCTATGCTGTTCCTGTAAAGAGTGGGCAGAAGTCTGTGGAAGTAGTTCTGGGAAAAGGACAATACCGGATATTAGATGCGGAGACATACTTAGGCGTGCTTCCTGATGAGAGTGATGTTGTGAAAGAAGACGGCGGGCTGTATCAGTCGGAACTTCGGATAGACAAGAACAGAACGAAGGGAAATTGTATTGCCGGGATTATAGATGTAAGGCAGCCGGGCTATTTTATCACGACGATTCCGTATGATGAGCATTTCGAGATCCGGGTAGATGGTCAGGAGGTGGAAAGCGAAGAGGTAAATACGGCATTTCTTGGATTCAAAATAGGGGCAGGGGAGCATAGGATTGAGATCTTGTACCATGCGCCGGGGATGAGAGTGGGGAAGATGCTGTCGGCGGCGGGGGTTTTGCTTTTGGTTTTGGTCGGATTTTTCAGGAGGTTTGGATATATTCAGTTCCTAAGCATAGATAAAATTAGTTAAGTGTGATAAACTGGTTATGAGCACGGTGGGGACGATGGAAGCAAAGAAAGGAATCGATGAGATGAATAATAACATAGTTATGAAAGAGAGACTGCTTGTGGCATGAAATATTCAGATGAACAGTCCCTACGGATAGAATTGAGAGAAAGGAGGTGCACGAATGGGGATTTACCTTAATCCCGGGAACAGCGGGTTTGCACAGATATGCAGAGGTGAATATGTCGATAAGACAGGTCTTATCGAGTTGATCAATCAGAGGATCAACGGGCCGAAGAACCTGCTTTGTATCAGCAGGCCCCGCCGCTTTGGGAAATCTTACGCTGCGAAAATGCTCGTTGCATACTACGACCGTTCCTGCGATTCTCATGCGTTGTTCGACGATAAGAAGATTGCAAAGACATCTGATTATGGGAGGTATTTGAACAAATACAACGTGATCTATCTGGATATCACAACTTTTACATCTGATGCCCTGACGCAGAACCGCCCGTTGCGGGATGTTCCAGGCATGATCCAGGAGGCGCTTCTAAAGGATCTGGCAGAGTGCGGATTTCAGGTCAGGGAAGGAGACAGCCTGAATGATAATCTGGTACGTATCGCGGGGCAGCCGGATGGAGAGAAATTTGTGTTTGTGATCGATGAATGGGATGCGGTGATCCGGGAGGCGAAAGATGATCCTGAAGCTCAAAATACATTTCTGACTTTTCTCAGAGGGTGGTTTAAAAACGGCCAATTTACCCCCAAAGTTGTGGCGGCTGCTTATATGACCGGGATTCTTCCGATCAAGAAGGACGGTTCCCAGTCAGCGATCTCTGAATTCGATGAATATTCTATGGTCAAACCTTTGTTTTTTGACAAATATGTAGGTTTCACTGAAGATGAGGTGCGTCGATTATGTGAAAAAAATGACGTTGACTTTAAGACCATGAAGCAATGGTACGACGGGTATGTTTTCAGAAATGTTGGATCTGTGTACAACCCCAACTCTGTAATGAAATCAATTCGTTTTGGTGATTTTGATTCTTACTGGACAGAAACCTCTGCTGCAGAAGGATTGATGGATTACATCAGCCGGGGATATAAGGATCTTACAAAAACCATTGCCGAGTTGATCGGCGGCGTTGAGGTAAAGACCAGCATCACTGGGTTTGCCAATGATCTTACAACTTTTAGAGGAAGAGATGATATTTTAACCTTAATGATCCATCTTGGTTATCTGGCTTATGACGCCGGGAATAAGACGGTCAGGATTCCGAATGAGGAGATCAAACTGGAATTTCAGAAGGCTGTCCGGGAAGTAAAGCATGAAGCTACGATGAAACGTATAGAAGAAAGCGAGCAGCTGTTCTTTGACACCATACATGAGAGGGCAGACGCGGTTGCCGCACAGATCGAGAAGATTCATATGGAAGAAACCGTACCGCTGCACTACAACAAGGAAGACAGCCTAAGGAGTGTGATCAAGCTGGCATATTACACATATCGGGATCATTATGTGCAGTTTGAAGACCTTCCCGGCGGTGAGGGCTTTGCTGATGTGGTTTACTTTCCGCGTCACGATTCGGACTGGCCAATCCTGGTTATAGAGTTAAAGTGGAATAAATCTGCCCAAGGTGCCATAGACCAAATCTTGAATCAGAAGTATGCGAACGTTGTGGAGGAGTTTGGAACGGATATTTTGTTGGTTGGGATTAATTACGAAAAAGATGCTCCCCCAGGCAAGAGAAAGCACACATGCAGCATCGTCAGATACAAGACAAAGTAGAGGAGTGTTACAATGAGAAAAGTATTTAATGTGACAGGCCCGTGTATACCCGAAAAACATTATATGGCAGATATATCTGGATGTATCGGGCAGATACATGAAATGGTGGACGCCGGGGCGTATTTTAGCATAAGCCGTGCACGCCAGTATGGGAAGACTACCACATTGACAGCACTGGAGAAAGAACTGGCTTTAGAATACTTTGTAATAAGCCTTGATTTCCAGGATCTTGGCAGTGCTTCTTTTAAGGATGAACATGTATTTTCGATAGCGTTTCTTGAATTATTTTTACAGGAAATGGAGCGGCATAAGATAAAAGATATACCTGGTATGGCGGCATTGATAGAGGAGTTTTGGGGCGCGGTAAAGAAGGCGGATCAAGATTTTAATCTTATGGCGATGTCCAGGCATTTGCAAAAGATCTGTGACTGCAGTCTTAAACCTGTAGTCTTGATAATTGATGAAGTAGACAGTGCATCGAATAATCAGGTTTTTCTGGACTTTCTGGCACAATTGCGCAGTTATTACATGAAAAGGGATACAAAGGGAGTGATTACTTTTCAGTCTGTTATCCTTGCGGGAGTATATGATATCAGGAATTTGAGAAGAAAGATCCGTACTGGGACAGATCACAGGATGAACAGTCCGTGGAATATTGCAGCAGATTTTGAGGTAGATATGAGCCTGTCTACGGACAGGATTGAAAGGATGCTTGATGAGTATGGGAGAGACCGCCATACTGGTATGGATATTTCTGAAATGGCACAGCTTCTGTATGATTATACATCAGGATATCCGTATCTTGTATCCCGGCTGTGTAAGATCATAGATGAAAAAAGTACCTGGACAAAAGAGGGACTTCTTACGGCTGTCCGCTTGTTACTGACAGAAAGTAATCCGCTGTTTGAGTCGCTGATCGGCAAGCTGACTGATTATTCGGAATTGGAGCAGATGTTGAAAGAATTGCTTTTCTTTGGAAAACCTGTCACATATAATCCTACCAATCAGGTAATTGGCCTTGCCGTAATGTCTGGGTTTGTGAAAAATGAAGATGGGAGGGTCATACCGGCAAATCGTATTTTTGACACGCTGCTGTACAATCATTTTCTTTCCATGGATGAGTTTAGATCTTCAGATATGTATAAGGTGTCTTTGCTGGATAAGAATCTGTTTGTTCGGGAGGGACACTTGGACATGCGAAGAATTCTTGAAAGGTTTGTAGTTCATTTTCATGATCTGTATGGAGACAAGAAAGAAGATTTTCTGGAGGAAGAAGGAAGAAAGTACTTTTTGCTTTACCTGCGTCCTATTATTAACGGAGTCGGGAATTATTACGTAGAAGCCCGCACACGCAGCCTGGGAAGGACAGATATTATTGTGGATTATCTGGGGGAGCAGTTTGTGATTGAGACCAAGATATGGAGGGGAAATGAGTACAATCTGCGGGGGGAACGTCAATTGGCGGAGTATTTGTCAGACTATAGGCTCAGTTTTAATTTTAATCAGAAAAAACAGATTGGCGTCCATGAAATCGAAGTGAATGGTAAACGTATCATAGAGGCGGTTGTGTAAGATCAGCGAGTTAATTATAAATGTGGAGGTTATTCATTTGAAAAACGAATTTTTACAAACATTACAACTGGATGAAAACCACGAAAGAGAATGTAAATTGGCAGAAGGAGGTCTCCCGGAAAGTATATGGGAGACCTATTCGGCATTTGCTAATACAGACGGCGGAATCTTACTTCTTGGCGTAAGGGAGCATAGAGATTCCTTTACGGTGAATGGACTTAATGACAGACAGATTGCAAAATACCAGAAAAATTTCTGGAGTGTTTTGAATGACCGAAATAAAATATCCAAAAATATTCTTCTGAATCATCATGTGAAAGTCGTTGAAATAGAAGGTAAGAAACTATTGCAAATCAATGTTCCGGCAGCAGACAGACATGATAAGCCGGTATATATCGGAACAGATCCAATGAGAGGAACTTATCGAAGAGATTATGAAGGAGATTTCCTTTGTACAGAAGCATCCGTACGTGCGATGTTTGCAGATCAGAGGGATATCCCTGTAGATTTAGAGATCCTGGAAGAGATGGATCTGGACGCATTGAATATCGATACGATTAAGAGTTACCGTCTGATATTTGAACAGCTGCATGAAAGGCATCCCTGGAATAGGCTGATGAATGATGAATTTCTGATTAAGCTAAAGGCTGCAGCAAAAAATAAAAAAGGAACGGTGTCGCCTACGGTAGCGGGTATCCTGATGTTTGGCGATGCGGATCGAATTACAGATGTATTTCCAGACTATTTTCTGGATTACAGAGAAGAATGTGATGATAAAAATGTCCGTTGGCTGTATCGGACACATTCCAATGAAGGGGACTGGAGCGGAAATTTATTTGATTTCTTCTACAAAGTAACGACGCGGATTGATGATGATGTGGCAGTCCCTTTTGTTAATAGGCGAAACGGAGTACGGGTAGATCAGGTGGACGTGCACGATGCTCTCACAGAAGCCGTTGCAAATGCATTGGTTCATGCCAACTATTATGGGAGACGCGGCATTGTTATCATAAAACATGGAAAGCAAATTGCAATCTCCAATCCGGGGACAATACGAATTACAAAAGAAGAATTCTATGCCGGTGGGAACAGTGATCCAAGGAATCCGAACCTATTGAAAATGTTTGGCTTTGTCAATGTAGGCGAGCGCGCCGGAAGCGGTGTGGACAAGATCATGACAGCGTGGAAAGAACAGAACTGGAAAAAACCGGTGTATGATATCTCTCTGAGATCAGAACGGGTGACATTACAACTTGAAGTGGGACAAGTAGTGTATATTCCGGGGGCGGCAGATCTGCGAAAAGAAAAAAGTGGACATAGCTTAAATGAAAATCTGACAGTAAAAACTGATAAAGAGCAGAAAATCCTGGAATATATAGCAGAAAATGGGAATATTACAACGCAGAAAGTAACAGAGATATGTGGATATAAAACGAAGGCCGGTGCGAGAAAGCTTCTTGATAAAATGGTGAAAGGCGGAATGCTTCAGAGAACAGGCAGTGGACCGGCTACAAAATATGTATGAAAAACAGGATTGGCATAATAGATACTAAAGAATGTAAAAACTATAACAATCTGAAAAATGTAATGAAGTACTATACTTCATTACATTTTTTTAGGCAAAAATATCTCAAAAATTCGCTTTGTTTACGTTATATTACCATGCAAAAATGGTTTTGTCAACATTTTGGACGTCTGCAATCGGTGTTTCTGGTGGCATTTCTGTAAATTTCACCCAAAAAATCACGGAAAATCAGAAAAATGAATATTCTTTCATTTTCTATTCGGCGAAAAATCAAGGAAATCAAAGAGATTTTCATTTTATCGCCGTCAAAATTCTGGTCAAAATCTGATCAATCTTCTATTTACTAAAAAATGAATAAAATAGAGTCGAAAATCTGAGGCTTTTCAAGAGAGATTCCTGATTATCCGCCGTCAAAATTCTGGTCAAGCCAAAAAAATGCAACGGAAAACAGGGGATGATCGGCACAATGTAATGAAGTATAGTACTTCATTACATTTTTGACGAGGGTACTGTAATTAGAAAATGCTGATTTTGCTTAGGTCAGGGAGTTTTTTACCATAAGTAGAAGAAAGCTTTCAGCAGCGGAAGAAATAGTAGCAGAAGGGAGCCGGGGATATGAAAATCAAATTATTTGAATATAATCAAATCGCATACCAGGCGGCTCTTACCATGATGAAATCAGAGGGAAAAGCGGCGGTCGTGCATCCTACGGGCACGGGGAAGTCTTTCATTGGATTTAAGTTATGTGAGGATTTTCCGGATCAAGTGATCTGCTGGCTATCGCCGTCAGAATATATTTTTCGGACACAGGTGGAAAATCTTGCGGCGAGAGGAGCATTCGGGAAGGAAGGTAAGGATTCTTCGGTGAACGCCGCTACAAAGGAATTTGGGAATTCTTCAGCAAAGAAGAACTTGCAGAATATCAGATTCTATACGTATGCGAAACTGGCGTCTATGACTGGGACAGAATTAGAAAAGATTCGGCCTGACTATATTATATTGGATGAATTCCACCGGTGCGGTGCGCGCGTCTGGGGGCAGGGAGTAGAAAATCTGCTTGCCATGTACCCGGATGCACCGGTACTGGGACTTTCGGCAACGGCGATCCGGTATCTGGATAATCAGAGAGATATGTCCGATGAGTTATTTGACGGAAATGTTGCTTCGGAGATGACCCTGGGTGAGGCAATTGTGCGGGGGATATTGAATCCGCCTAAGTATGTACTGTCTGTTTTCTCCTATAAAAAGGATCTGGAGAAATACCAGAGACGGGTGAGGGCCGTGAAGAATCAGGCGGTTCGGGAGGAAGGAGAGAAGAGGCTGGAGGCTCTTAGGCGTGCGTTAGCGCAGGCGGATGGGCTTGAGGAGATCTTCCGTAAACATATGGAGAATCCTAAGGGGAAATATATTGTCTTCTGTGCGAATTATGAGCATATGACGGAGATGATCGGGAAAGCGCCGGAATGGTTCGCAAAAGTGGATTCCAATCCGCACATTTATTCTCTGTATTCTGATGATCCGACAACAAGTCAGGCATTTGCAGATTTTAAAGCGGATGAGAGCGGGCACCTGAAACTGCTGTACTGTATCGATATGCTTAACGAGGGAGTACATGTGGAGGATGTGGACGGTGTGGTTCTGCTTCGGCCTACGGTGTCGCCGATCATTTATAAACAACAGATCGGTCGGGCGTTGTCGGCAGGTAAGAAGAGGAATGCAGTCATCTTCGATATTGTGCTGAATATAGAGAATTTGTACAGCATTGGAGCAATCGAGGAAGAGATGCAGATTGCCGCGTCCTATTATCATTTCATGGGGCGGAAGGAAGAGATCGTACATGAACATTTCAAAGTGATCGATGAGGTGAGGGACTGCCGGGTGTTGTTTGAGAGATTGAATGAGACACTGACGGCTTCCTGGGATCGGATGTATGAGTGTGCGAGCCGGTATTACCAGGAGCATGGAGATCTTGAGGTGCCGGTACGATATCAGACAGAGGAAGGATATGGGCTTGGCCGGTGGCTTTTGACACAGCGAAAAGTTCGTGCCGGAGAGAAATACGGTGTGCTTGGTGAGGAGCGGATACAGAAGCTTGACCGGATCGGGATGGTCTGGGGAAGCTACCGGGATCTTTTCTGGGAGAAGTATTATAGAGAAGCAAAGAAATATTTCGAAGAGCATGGCAACCTGAATACGAATGTGAATGATGTGCCGGATTCAGGAATCCGGCTTGGCGCATGGATCTGTCAGCTTCGAACCTATAGGAAGAGCGGGATTCAAAAAAATTATCTGACAGAGGATCGGATTCGGGCTCTTGATGGGATTGGGATGATCTGGGATGTGCCGGATTATCTGTGGGAAGAGAATTTCATGGAATGTCTGCAGTATTACCGGGAACATGGGAATCTGGATATCCCCAATGCGTATATCTCGCCGAAAGGCTTAAAGATCGGCGGATGGATCCGAAGGCAGCGATTGCTTCGGAGAGGGAAAACCGGCGGGGCAAGGCTTACACAGGAACAGATCTCGCGGCTTGACGGAATCGGCATGGTCTGGAAGACGAAACCGGAACAGCAGTGGGATAAGGGGTATGCAGAAGCGAAGGCTTATTATGAGGAGTATGGGAATCTGAATGTGCCGGTATCTTATGTAAGTCCGTCTGGGTATAAATTAGGACACTGGATCGTGGACAGACGGGAAAAAGGGAAAGAAAAACATTCAAAAGAGCGGCAGGAGCAACTGGATGCGCTTGGAATGGTGTGGGTGAAACCGGATTCCTGGGAAGTGCGGTATGAGCTTGCGAAAGCTTATTATGAAGCGCACGGAAACTTAAATATTCCTTCGAAGTACCGGGCGAATGGAATATGGCTCGCAAAATGGGTCAATGAACAAAAGCAGATCTATGCCGGGAAGCGTAAAGGGAAAACGCTGCGGGAAGATCAGGTGCAAAGACTTGAAGCGATTGGGCTGAAATTAGGACGGCATGGGTATGATAAGGATTTTAGGGATCCAGATTACTACAGTCAGGAGAACCCATCGCAAAAGAAGGAAAATCAGAGTCAGAAGAATCAGGATGCAGGAACATCTTTGGGCGTTTTGACTGTTAATAAGCAAAACAGCGAAAATCAGGGTGATGTGAGAAGGATCGGCTGCGAAGAATATCAGGAAGCAGTATAGATTGGCATTGCTCATAAAGAAAATGTAATAGATAAATGAATGACCAGGATTACGATTTGGATATCCTTGCAGCAGGGGCACTTGGATATTCAGGAGTATGATATATTCGGCGTCTGGAAGTATCTGCGGATAGATGATTTGTATTCCGCAGTGCGGCAGACAGATGACTGTGGCAGCAGAAGAATATCTGTGGGCATGGATGGCGAAGCCTGCCCATTGGGGAAGTGCTTCACCGTTACAGGGAAATATTTTGCCATTGTTCTGTCATGACAGGATGCCGGATAAGGGGAGGATTATTTTGTATTATGTGATGCAGGTAGTTACAGGGACAGAAGATAAAGTAGAAGAACAGGTCAAAGTAATGGTAGGAAATGAATTATATGATTCTTGTTTTCATCCAATGCGGCGGATGAAGAAAAAATTCCGGGGAGAATGGAGAGAAGTTCGTGAGAAATTACTTCCGGGATATGTGTTTATTACGAGTGATCATGTTCGGGAATTATATCAGGAACTTAAGAATATGCCTGCATTTACAAGAATGCTGGGAAAAGATGGGGAACAATTTGTCCCGCTTTCAGAGCATGAGGCAGAGTGGCTGAAGCGTCTGGCAGCAGTCCCGGTGCAGAATGCGGGTCTAAGTTCAGGTCAGAATATGGAAGTACAGCTTTCTCAGGTGTCGGTATCCGAAGACGATGCAGTTACAATTCTGTCGGGACCGCTGAAAAATATGGAAGGATACGTCAGGAAAATTGACCTGCACCGCAGAATTGCGAAGGTGGAGGTCGATTTCATGAACAGGAAGACGCTGATACATCTTGGGATAGAGATGGTAGAGAAAAGGATGGATTCCCGGAAGTGTTAAACATATTCACGGGGAAGATATAAAGGGGAAACCGAGGAGTATCATAAGAAAGGGAATTTGTTTGATGGAAGGGAATCAGGAAGTCTATGAAATTAATCTGATAGATCTGATGTTCTATTGTCTGAAAAAATGGAGATGGATTGTATTATGCATGGTAGTCTTTGCAATTGCCGCAGGAATATATAAGTATCAGGCGACGATTACAGATAATCAGGCAAAGAAGGAAGAATTGTTACAGCGGTCAAGGCAACCTGCCGCGGAACAGGTTGAAGGAGAAGCTGCGGGAGAAGCCGAGAGTGAACCAATTGTATTGGAAGATCCGGTGTCTTCGGCCGTTTCCTTTGCTGTGGTCGGAATGCTTGGCGGGGCATGCCTGGTATGCCTGATCTTCTGTATGCGCTATGTAATGAGCGGGAAACTGCAGAGTGAAAGTAATTTTCAGGGGAAATTCGGTATGCCGTTATTAGGAGTTGTCCGTAAAAAAGATACAAAGAAAAAGATATTCGGATTCATTGACCGGTGGATTCGCCGGTTGGAAGAAGGGCCGTATGCGAAGATTCCAAGAAAAGAACAGATAAAGATTGCGGCAGTGAATATTCAGTCTGCAATTCATAGATATCCAGACGAAAAGATATCAAGAGTGATGCTGGCTGGAACGATTGCGGGGGATGATGTGACAGAAATATGTGAGGAACTTGCGGAGGATATAAGGGATGTAACATTTTCTCCCTATAGACAGATCGTGTTCCATGCGGCAGCGCTTAAGAAGATGGAGTATTATGAAGGGATCCTTTTTATTGAGAAGAAGGGAGAGTCCTATGAGAAGTTGATCAGGCAGGAGAAAGAATTGGCGGATTGTAGGGATGTGAAGGTGTTAGGAACGGTCGTATGCGGATAGTGATGATAAACGAGGTTAAATGAGGTATGGGAGTGTTACGAAGATGGATTTCAAGTCAGATATAAGATTCAAGGGAATCGAGCCATTTGATTCCAAGGTGTGGCTTAGCAGTCCGACCATGCACGGGGATGAGATGGAGTATGTGACAAAAGCATATGAAACAAACTGGATGAGTACGGTCGGTGAAAATATCAATGAGTTGGAGAAGAGCGCCGCAACATACATAGGAGTCAAGCATGCGGTGGCTCTTTCTTCGGGTACGGCGGCACTGCATCTGGCTGTGAAATTAGCTGCAGAGAGGTTATATGGCAGCAGTTCAGGGGTATCTACGCCGGATGGGCTGGGTACGGGCGGCGCCTTGTATGGCAGGCGGGTATTTTGCTCGGATATGACCTTTGATGCAACAGTGAATCCTGTGGTCTATGAAGGAGGAGAACCCGTATTCATTGATTCGGAATATGAGACCTGGAACATGGATCCGGAAAGTCTGGAGCGGGCATTTGCACTCTATCCGGATGTGAGGCTTGTCATCATGGCACATTTGTACGGTGTACCGGGAAAGATTGATGAGATCAAAGAGATCTGCAGACACCATGGCGCGTTGATGATTGAAGATGCGGCAGAGTCACTGGGCGCGGTGTATAAGAACCGGCAGACGGGGACATTTGGTGATTATAGTTGTATCAGCTTTAATGGGAATAAGATCATCACCGGTTCCAGCGGAGGGATGTTATTGTGTGAGAATCTTGTCGATGCGAACAAGGCAAGGAAATGGTCCACACAATCCAGAGAGGCCGCGCCCTGGTATCAGCATGAAGAGATTGGATATAATTACAGAATCAGCAACGTGATCGCCGGCGTGGTCCGCGGGCAGTGGCTGCATCTGGAAGAACATATCCGCGATAAAAGGAGAATTTACGAGCGATATAAAGAGGGATTGAAGGGTCTGCCGGTGAGGATGAATCCATTTGATGAAACATGCAGCTCCCCCAATTACTGGTTAAGCTGTATAACGATCGACAGAGAATATATGTGTGAAACCCAGAAGTCCGAACGGGAGGTTCTGTATAAGAGTGAGCATGGTAAGAGTTGTCCGTCTGAGATTCTCGATGCGCTTGCTTTTTTTATGGCTGAGGGAAGATTCATCTGGAAGCCGATGCATCTGCAGCCGGTGTATCGGAATCATGCCTTTGTGACAAAAGAAGGACTGGGAAGAGGAAATTCAAATGCATATATAGAAGGAGAGAAACATCCGGATGTAGGGGCGGATATCTTTGCAAGGGGGCTTTGCCTGCCTTCGGATAACAAAATGACGGAGGAACAGCAGGAGCGGATCATTGAGATTATCAAGAGGAGCTTCGAATGAGAGGTTGATCATGAGTCATAAAAAAGGAATTTATGAGAAGTATGTGAAACGTCCGCAGGATTTTATCTGTGCATTGCTGGCTTTTGTCGTGTTAAGCCCGATTCTTCTACTGATAGCGGTACTGGTAAGGCTAAAGCTTGGTTCACCGGTATTATTTGCGCAGGAAAGGCCAGGACTAGACGGGAAGGTTTTTAAAATGTATAAGTTCCGCACGATGACGAATGAGATGGATGAGCAGGGGAATCCGTTGCCGGATGAGATGAGGTTAACTTCTTTTGGAAAAAAGCTTCGTTCATTGTCATTAGATGAACTGCCGGAACTGGGGGCAGTGTTGTCGGGAAAGATGGCAGTGTGTGGCCCTCGTCCGTTACTGGTCAGATATCTGCCTTTGTATAATGAGCATCAGGCCAGAAGGCATGAAGTAAGGCCGGGTATTACCGGTTATGCGCAGGTACATGGAAGGAATGCGATTAGCTGGGAAGAGAAATTTGATTTGGATGTTGAATATGTGGATCATATCACATTTCTGGGAGACTGGAAGATTATCTTTCAGACAGTGGCAACTGTACTGATGAGGAGAGGGATTAGTTCGGATACTTCTGCGACGATGGAAGAATTTATGGGTTCGCGGTAGGAATAGAAGGGATAGGTAGGATGAACAGGTTGATTATAATCGGTGCTTCCGGCCATGGAAAAGTCGTGGCTGATATAGCCCGATATTTCTATAAAGATATTGTCTTCTTGGATAATAATCCAGATTTATCTTCATGTATTGGTTATCCAGTTCTTGGCCCCGATACGATGATAGATCATCTTGATGGGGATGTGTTTGTTGCGATTGGTAATAATGATATAAGAAAAAATATGATGGAAAGAGAGGCTGGACGAAAATTTCCAGTGCTAATTCATCCGTCAGCTGTTCTTGTCGATGATGTGGAAATAGGAAGCGGCACTGTTATTATGGCGGGAGCCGTGATTAATCCTGGTGCAAGAATCGGTAAAGGATGTATTGTAAACACATCAAGTTCTATTGATCACGATTGTGTAATTGAAGATTTTGTTCATGTATCTGTGGGTGCGCATCTGTCTGGTACGGTAAAAGTTGGAAAAGGAACATGGATTGGCGCAGGTGTAACGGTAAGTAATAACGTGGATATTTGTCCTAATACGATTATTGGCACAGGAGCAGTTGTAATACATTCGATAGAAGAGGCGGGGACATATGTGGGAGTTCCCGCAAAAAAAATGTTGAAAAATTTGAAGAATATAAAACAGAAAGATGAATGGACAGAAAGTGAAAGTTTGGTTGATGAATCATTATGCAACGAATATGTTTGCAGATAAAGCAGGGAGACATTACTGGTTTGCCAAAGGACTTAAAGAACGCGGGTACGAAGTTACGGTATTTTGTGCAACTACGTTTTTGAATAAAAATGACATCATTGAGACAAATGGAAAAAAATATACGGTGGATCAGACGGATGGAATTCCTTTTGTCTTTGTGAGTACTGTTCCGGCGCAGAATAATGGTATCGCCAGAGTCAGAAATTGGTATCTGTTTTATAAGAACCTTTTTCCAACCACCAAGGTCTATGCGGTAGAATATGGAAAGCCAGATGTGATTCTGGCTTCGTCTGTGCATCCGCTTACAATGGTCGCAGGGGTTCAGATAGCTAAAAAGATGAAGATTCCATGCATATGTGAAATTCGGGATCTTTGGCCAGAAGCAATTTTTCGATTTGGAAAATCTAAAGAAAATAGTTTGATGGGATACGCGCTGACAATAGGTGAACATTGGATTTATAAGAAAGCGGATGCGCTTATCTTCACGAAAGAGGGAGATACAGATTATCTAAAAGAAAAGAAATGGACTATAAATCAGGGTGGAGATATTGATCTTGGAAAATGTCATTATATAAATAACGGAATTGATATGAGGGATCATGAAGAAAGAATTTGTGTGAATCAGCTCGATGATCCGGATCTGTTAGATGATAAGAAGTTCAATGTTACATATACTGGTGCAATTCGTCCGGTCAATAATGTAGGAAATCTACTTGATGCGGCAGCCGTACTGAAAAAGAAAAAAGGGTATGAGGATGTTCAATTTCTTATTTTTGGAGAAGGAGTGCAATTGGAAGAACTTAAGAAGCGCGTGTCAAAGGAAAAGTTGGGTAACGTAAAGCTGAAAGGCTTTATCAATCGTCAATACGTGCCGTTCATTCTCAGCCGTTCCAGTATCAATATACTTAATTATGCCCAGAACCAATATAACTGGACGAGAGGAAACAGTTCAAACAAGCTCTTCGAATATATGGCGAGCGGAAAACCGATTATCTCTACTGTTCAGATGGGCTATTCAATAGTAAAACGTTATAACTGTGGTGTGGAGCTCGATGAAGATACGCCGGAAGCCCTTGCAAAGCAGATAATACGGTTTCATGACATGAGTCAGGAGGAGCGAGATAAAATTGGCAAAAATGCCAGCCAGGGAGCGAAAGATTTTGATTTCAGTGTTTTGACTGAGAAATTAATTAAAGTTATAAAGAGTGTGGTCTGATGCCAAACGCAAGGATGATTAAGTCGGTAATAAGGGAATATGGTTTAGGGTGGCTGGTCAATAGAACCCTCTATAGTGCAAAGCTAAAAATGCTGAGGGCGGCTCCGCCAACTGAGAAATGGTTTGAAAAGAAAACCTCCTATCCTAAAAGATTGGATTTGTTTGATGTTGATGTGTTTGCTCTTAAGGCTTTTCTACAAGAAAAACTGAGTGATAAAGAGAAAAAACGATTGGTGGAAACAGCAAATAAATCCTGTCAGGGTATTCTCACAGGATTTTCATCAATTGAGTTAAACTACGGCAATCCTATCGATTGGCAGTTAAGTCCGCTGACAGGTAAAAGGTGTGATGAGAAACAAAAGTGGTATAGAATCCCCGATTTCGAAAAGGAACGCGGAGATATCAAGGTGATATGGGAGGCTTCCAGGTTTTCTCATTTTATTACGCTTTCCCGGGCATTTCTCCTCACTGGAGATGAAAAATATTATAATGCTTTTAGTTCCCAATTGAAGGATTGGCTTGAGAAAAATCCTTACGAATTTGGAGCAAACTTCAAATGTAGCCAGGAATGCAGCCTGCGGATGGTAAATGGCTTGCTGTCGTTCAGTGTGTTTAGAAAAGCAGGTTTTGCTACAGATGCAGATGCCAGCAATATGAAAGATCTCATAGATCGTTGCTATCGTAAAGTACTGAGTAATTTCTTCTATGCCTATAAATGCATTAAGAATAACCACACCATATCAGAACTTATGGGAATGATTGTCGGAGCTTGGTGTTGTGATGATCAGAAACAGCTGAAGAAAGCGTATAGACAACTGGATGAAGTGATAAACGAGCAGTTTGCAGCCGATGGAGGCTATCGGCAGTATTCCTTTAATTATCAACGTCTGGCTCTCCAAGATGTTGAAGTTGTGTTGAGCATTGAGGAAAGAATAGGCAAGAAATTATCAGATAGAGCTAAGTATAAGATAAAGAAATCCGCATGGTTAATGTATCAGTGTCAGGATGAAAGCGGCGATATGCCTAACTATGGATCGAATGATGGTGCATTGGTTTTCCCGGTAACTTCTTGTGGATATCGTGATTTCAGGCCGGTAGTTAATACGGCATATGCCCTGGTAACTGGTAAACAGATTTTTAACTCTGGAAAATATCAGGAGGAACTCATTTGGTTCTCAGGAGGAAAAGGATTACAAGAGTATGAAAGAGCAGATCTTGAGAGATATTCATCCAGGTTTGTGAATGCCGGGGTATTTACAATAAGGGATCAAAGGTCGTGGACAATGGTGGTGAACAACAATTATTCCTCACGCCCAGGACATATGGATCAGCAACATTTCGATTTATGGATTGATAGAGTAAATGTTTTCTGTGATGCCGGAACCTATTCATATGCCAGCAATGAGGGACGAAGATTCGCAAGAAATGAGAGTCATAATACAGCAGTAATTGAAGGATGTTCTCAGATGAACGCAAGAGGTCCTTTTATGATTTATGACTGGACCAAAAGAGAATTGGGGATCTGTGATGATGGCTCCTATGATGGAAAGATTATCTCCGCTAACGGATATACACATCACAGAGTTATTAGGAAGATAGGTTTTTCATATGAAATATTTGACGAGTGCGATAAGGACTTCTGCATTCGCTTCCATACACCATGTGAGGCAGAGCAAGATGATAAAGGTTATCGTCTGAATTATAATGGAAAGACATTGTGCAGGATTAAAAGCAATGGTGCAATTAGTGTCCTGAAGGATAAGAGAAGTCTTTATTATCTTAAGAAAGAGGATATTATCTGTCTGGTAATAAAAGGTCAGGCTGGAACGGAGATAAAAACGACAATAGCAATTAAAGGAGAAATGGGAAATGATTAACGTAATTGGACTTGGATACATCGGACTTCCTACAGCACTGATGATGAGCGCACATGGTATAGAGTTGATCGGTACGGACTGTAACAAGGAATTGGTAGCAACATTAAATGCCGGACAAACTACTTTTAAGGAAGACGGTCTGGATGAGCTGTTTCAGGATGCACTTAATGCAGGTATCAAATTTACTACAGAGTATCAAGTAACAAATACATATATTATTTCTGTACCGACTCCCTATGATAAGTTTAGCAAAAAGGTAGATGCTTGTTATGTAATAGCTGCTGTAAAAGATGTTCTTGAGGTTGCTCCTAAAGGAGCAATTTTAGTCATTGAATCAACGGTTTCTCCTGGAACTATTGAGAAGAGTATCAGACCTGTGTTGGAGAGTCTGGAGAGAACGGATGTCAATCTTGTGCATGCTCCTGAGCGCATCATTCCTGGCAATATGGTATACGAACTGCTTCACAACAATCGCACCATTGGCGCTGATGACAAGAAAGTCGGGGAAGCAGTTAAGAAACTATATGCTTCTTTCTGTCAAGGTGAGATTGTTGTCACTGACATTAAGACTGCAGAGATGACTAAGGTTGTGGAGAATACTTTCCGTGCGGTCAATATTGCTTTTGCAAATGAACTGGCGAAAATTTGCCGTCATGACGATATGGATGTTTATGAGATTATCAAGATCTGTAATATGCATCCTCGCGTTAATATTCTTCAGCCGGGACCCGGTGTTGGCGGACATTGTATCTCTGTCGATCCTTGGTTCCTTGTAGGAGATTATCCGAGCCTGGCAAAGGTTATCGATGAGTCGATGAAGACGAACGATGGTATGCCTGATTTTGTTCTGAATCGAATCTATGAGATTATGAAAAAGAAAGGCTTAACTGATATTACAAGAGTCGGTTTGTATGGCCTGACTTACAAAGAGGATGTAGATGACATGCGTGAGTCACCTACACTACAGTTACTTGAGTCTCAGGAGCGTCACCTTGCTACAGGTCTTAAAGTGTATGATCCTTTTATTACGAAGGATGTTGTTGGCAATCAGTATCATAATCTTGATGAGTTTCTTGCGGCTGTTGACTTTGTGGTCATCATGGTGAAACATACCGAAATCAAGGAAAACATGGATAAGTTGAACAATAAAGTTGTTTTGGATTGCCATAACATTTGTAATGTAGACGGTGTGTATCATATTTAATCTACGGTTGTCAGATAATGGAAATAGGAGAATTGAAAGATGAAACAGTTGTTTTTGTCGGTAAATGATGGGTCCATGAAAGTAATTGAAACACCGGCACCCACTGTTAAGGAGAATACTGTTATTGTTGAAACACTTTATTCTGTAGTGTCTGCTGGAACAGAAAGAAATCTTGCATCCTTTGGGGGAAAGAACCTTATACAGAAAGCAATGGAACGTCCCGACCAGGTTAAAAAGGTCACGGAGAAAATGTCTACGGATGGAGTCCTTACAACTGTAGAGAATGCATTTGGACGCTTAAAAGATCCTATGCCTATGGGGTACACAGCGGTAGGTAAAGTAATGGATGTTGGCAGAGGCGTAACGGACATTAAGGTTGGCGATATCGTAGCTGAAGTTGGGCAGGCATACCACTCAGAGGTAAATAGAGTAGGGAAGAATCTGGTTGTAAAGGTGCCGGATGAACTAGAAGATATTCGACAGGCAGCATTCAGCGCACTTGGGGGTATTGCGTTGGAAGGCATCCATCAAGCAGAGGTTGTGCCTGGAGAAACGGTTGCAGTTATCGGTCTTGGACTTTTAGGTCATATATGTGCACGTATCCTTTACGCTTATGGCTGTGATGTGATTGGATATGATATATCGGATAAGTCCTTGACAGCTACTAAGCTGAAAGCTTTTATTAATTCAATCGATGATAGTGCGGTAGATATTACCAAGAGTCTCACAAAAGGCAGAGGAGTGGATAAAGTAATTATCACAGCAGCGACAAACTCTAATGCTCCTATTGATTTATCAGAAGCAATAACTCGTGATCGTGGAATTATCTGTATGATCGGCGTTACACATATGAATCTGGATCGGCGCTCATTTTATGAAAGAGAACTTACGTTTAAGATCGCACGTTCTTATGGCCCCGGTCGTTACGATCCATCTTATGAAGAAGATGGATTTGACTACCCAATTGGATATGTGAGATTTACAGAGGGACGAAATATTGAGGAATTTCTGAGACTCCTTGCTACCAGAAGAATGGACATTTCAGATCTCATTACTCATGTAGTCCCATTCTCTGATGCTGCAAAAGCATATGAGCTGATAACATCCAATCCGAATCATGAAAAATATATTGGTGTGCTCCTTCAGTATGACGAAAACAAAGAAAAATGGGATACGACTATAAAGCACGAAATAATGGGGAAGCAGAAGATATCCAAAAATCAGATTGGCTTCGGCCTTATAGGAGCCGGTAACTTCGCGCGTGTAACTATGCTTCCGGCTATGCAGGCATCTGAATTATATTATTTCAAAGGATTAGCAACAACCGGAGGGATAAGCACGGCACAGGCCGAACGTGTATTTCATTTTGACTATACAACGAACGATTACAAGGAACTGTTTAAGGATCCGGACATTGATCTTATCGGTATTTCTACACAGCATAATAGTCATGCTAAGTTTGTGGTAGAAGCATTGAACGCAGGAAAGAGCGTGTATTGTGAAAAACCTCTCTGTCTTACTCTTGAAGAACTAGATGCTGTTGAAGAAGCATACAAAAATAGTACAGGACAGTTATTTTGCGGTTTAAACCGTCGACAGGCTCCGTTAATAAGGAAAATAAAGAAGGATATGAAAACGGATTCTATTCCGGCGGTATATGACTATATCGCAAATGCCGGATTCATTCCGGAGAATCATTGGACTCAGGATGAAACAAAGGGTGGCGGAAGAATTATCGGCGAAGCTATTCACTTTATTGATACAATTATGTATCTTGATGGCAGTGAATTGATAGATCTGCAAGTAAGCTATGCGGATAATCCAGGATATCCGAAGAAAGATAATGCAATCATAAGTTTACGATTTGCATCTGGTGCCGTAGGAACGATTATATACACATCTATGGGATCAAAGAAGTATCCGAAAGAGCAACTTAGAGTATTCTCCAATGGGTCTGTTTATGAGATGGATAATTATGTGAACATGACCAAATACAGCAGTAGTAAGAAGAAAGAGTTCAAGCTGAGGCAAGATAAAGGTTTCAGTGATGAATATAGGATGATCGCTGATGTGTTGAAGGGAAAGAAGAAAAATAAGACAGGAGAAGACGCATTGAAGGCACATCGGATGCTGCTAAAAGCATTGGAGAAATAACAATGAAGCATCTGTCGATTGTGAGTTTGGACAGGTCGTAATATTTTTTGGAGGATTATATGTCTGAGACAAGGAAATATCAGATTTGCACTAATTGTATCATGGATACATCTGATCCACAAATTACTTTTGATAAACATGGAGAATGTGATTTTTGCTTGAGCTTCAAAAAGAACATAGCGCCTTCATGGCATACGGACGAACGTGGTTATAAAGAATTAATGAAGATTGCTCAAAAGATTAAAGAGGACACGAAGGGAAAGAAGTATAATTGCATTATTGGTGTCAGCGGAGGGGTGGACAGCTCATATCTGACCTATATTGCAACCAAAGTTATGGGACTTAATCCGCTGCTTTTTTCTGTGGATTCTGGATGGAATCTTAATGTAGCCGTTGAAAATATTGAGAAGATAGTAAAAACACTAAACCTTGACCTCTATACAGAAGTAGTTAATTGGCAAGAGATGAAAGACCTTCAGTTGGCATTCCTAAAATCGCAGGTTCCTTATCAGGACACACCGCAGGATCATGTGATTTTCGCTGGGCTATATAATTATGCTGTAAAGCGGGGAATAAAGTATGTATTAACTGGAGGAAACTATTCAACAGAATGTGTTAAGCCACCATTCGAATGGACATATGTCAATGATATAACTTTTATTAAGGATATTCACAAAAAGTATGGAACCATCCCTCTTAAAACCTTTCCTATGTGTGGAATGCTTAAGAATAGATTGTGGTACCGGGGAATCAAGGGGATGAAGGTGGTAAAACCGCTTGATTATGTTCCATATGAACAGGAAGCTGCTCTAGGGCTTCTTGAAGAGAAATTTGGTTATCAAAGATATAAAAACAAGCATTATGAGAACATATTTACTCGCTGGTACGAGGGATATTATTTGCCAAAAAAATTTGGGTATGATAAGAGGAGATGTTATTATTCCAGCCTTATTCTTACAGGGCAGATGACACGAGATGAAGCATTAAAATTAATTGCAGAAAATCCTTATGATGAGAAGCAGGCCGAAGAAGATCAGGAATATATTGCGAAGAAACTTGGGATAACATCTGCCGAAATAGAGGGGATTATCTCCGGTGAAAACAAGACATGGCGTGATTATAAGAATCAAGCTAATATACTTAACTTCTTTATTCACATTGCCCAGAGAGCAGGAATCGAAAAGAGAAACTTCAGATGATTGCGATAATTGATTATGGTTTGGGAAATTTATTTTCTATCCAGAACATGCTAAAACACATAGAGATTGATTCAAGAATCACGAATGACAAGAATGAGATTGAAAGGTCTTCACATTTGATCATACCAGGCGTCGGTAAGTTTGATGAAGGGATGAGAAACCTTCAAAATAAACAGCTCGATATAGTGATTAAGGATGAAGCGGCTAATGGAAAACCCGTTCTTGGAATATGTCTGGGAATGCAGTTGCTTGGAGTAAGTAGTGAGGAAGGCGAGAAAGCCGGGCTGGGGCTGATTGATTTCAAAACCATAAGATTTCAATTAGAAGAAGGAGAGCATAGAAAAATTCCCCATATGGGTTGGGAAAGAGTGAAACTGAAAGATTGCCCCTTGACTATAGGATTGGATGACAGGCAAAGATATTATTTTGTGCATTCCTATCATGCCGTTTGTGATGATGACAATACAGCAATAATAACATGCAATTATGGGTATGAATTTGTGGCGGCAGTTCGCAATCAGAATATATATGGAGTGCAGTTCCATCCAGAAAAAAGCCACAGGTATGGAATGAGAATATTAAAAAATTTTGCGGAGATAGAGAGTGATGTATAAAAGACCCAGAATTATTCCTTGCCTTACGATGCAGCATCTTGATTTGGTCAAGACAATCAATTTTAAAAAAACAAGATATATTGGAGATCCGGTTAATAGTGTCAAAATTTTTAACAATAAGAATGTTGATGAAATGTGCATCCTTGATATTACTGCTACAAAGGAAAGCCGGGAGCCTGATATAGATTATCTCCATGAAATAGCAAGCGAAGCTTTCATGCCGCTTGGTTATGGGGGCGGCATAAAGTCATTGAGTCAGGTGAAAGAAATTTTTCGCATAGGCTATGAAAAGGTAGTCTTGAATTCTTTGCTGTTTGACAATCCTGATGAGATAAAGAGAATTGTGGATTTTGCCGGAAGTCAGAGTGTGGTGGCATCAATAGACTATAAAAAAGATATTCTAGGGCGGCTGTCAGTATATACACATGATGGATGCAAGAAGATCAAATATGGTCTAAACGAAGTATTAAGACATGTGATTTACTTAGGAGTTGGAGAAATACTGCTCACATCCATTGACCATGAGGGGAAAATGGAGGGTTATGATGGAAATATATTTAAGCAGATCAAAAATGTTGATGTTCCAATTATTCTGAATGGTGGAGCCGGAAAAATAGAAGATATTAAAACAGCACTTGATCTTGGAGCAGACGCGGTCGCAGTAAGCAGTTTCTTTGTATACTATGGGAGTAACAAGGCAGTCCTTATCAATACCCCGAATGAAGATGATTATTACTATTTAGGAATCTACGAGGATTAATCCTAGATATGACAAGGCAGGCTGTCGAGCTAATAAAACATTTCATGATTATAAGGACAATAATAATATGATTACTAAGACCTTCAAGCCGGTTCTAGTTGTTGGAATAGAGGAGAGGAATTTGAAAGTATAATGGCTGACACAACATTTGATTATAAGAAAAACAGTATTAACACACTTCGTCTCCTTGCTGCATTTCAAGTTATGTGGGGACATCTTGTGGAGCATCTTGAAGTATCATTCCCGGTATGTGTGTGGGGTATTACGGTAAATAATTAGTTGGGGACTGTATTTTTTCCTTGGCGTTCCGTTATTTTTCTTTTTGAGTGGGTTTCTTATCTGGATTTCGATAGACAGATACAATAATATGCGAGGATATTACATAAATAGGTTTTTAAGAATATATCCGGAGCTTTGGGCAGGTGTTATTGTTGAAATAATCTGCATTGCAGTTTTTGTCACCCCAATAAGCTGGCGAGATTTAATTTTATTTACAGGTTCACAAGCCACTATTCTGCAATTTTGGACACCTGAATCTTTACGATCTTTTGGAGTAGGAACACCAAATGGCTCACTATGGACAATATGTGTGATGATTCAATTTTATTTTGTCGTATATCCGTTGAAAAGGTTTTGTCGTGGGAAAAAGATTTCATTTTGGATTATTATAGAAATAGTCTTAATGGCAGTTGGGGCGGCAACAAAGTATGTTGAGTTTTTTTTGCCAGAAGTTGTTTATAAATTGTACTGTCAGACAGTTATACAGTATATGTGGATTTTTTGGCTTGGAATGATGATTGCCGAATTCAAGGAGTATTTCCTGCCAAAGTTAATAAAGTTTTGGTATATTCCGGCAATGGGCGCGATCATGAAGAGATTTTCGCCTTTTGATGTATGGGCAAGGGGATTCCCGATAATTTTGAGTTGTTTTTGTTTGACGGCATTCCTGGGTCTGGCATATAAACTGCCATCTTTGAAGATAAAAACCGATGTATCATATGCGCTTTTTATTTATCATATGATTGTTGTTAATGTGATTATCGAGTTAGGATTTATCGGAAATATGGCAGCATTCATTTGTTGTATTGTAATTTCTATTGCTCTTGCGTTGTTGTCAACTATATTAATTGGGAGAAACGTGGCAAAGCTAAAGATACAGTAGCAGAGTTTTTGTGTTCCATATCTGTAGAAAAAGGGAGAACATTTTATGAATCCTTATAGTTTGATAATCAATGTGCTTCGCGGTAAGCATGAAGAAAGCATGAGAGAAAAGTTGAAAAATAGTGATTTTTCGATTATTTCGCAGAATTGCTGGGGGGGAGTGGTGTACCACATGCTTGGTATGCCAATGCTGTCTCCTACAGTAAATATGTTTATTACCGGTGAGAATTTTGTAAAGCTTGCCAAGGATCCCAAACGGTATCTGAACATAGATCCGCATCCTATTATGGATGAATACATGAATGAGACAGATAAACCGCATCCGGTGATAGGAATAGACGATATCAGATTAAATTGTTTGCATTATAAGAATTGCATGGATGCAATAATAGATTGGAATCGAAGAAAACAGAGGGTTAATTTCGACAAGCTTCTGGTAATGGCTACAAGCTGGGATTTAAACGATGACTTAAATCTGATTAACGAGATTCTAAAACTTTCTACTCCGCATATCGTGTTCTCATATGATGAAATTGATGACGAATGTGTGGTTAAGCTTGACCATAAGATTTGGGCAAGAGATGAATGTGGTAAAATATCCCCGACTCTCACGGGATACTATAAGCATGGGATTTATAGAAATTTTGAAAAAATATTTGATGTTGTGAATTGGATTAATACATCATTGGAAACATCAGAGAAGGCAGGACTAATAGATGATAGATGCGGCTAAGTACAATAAGAGAAGCATATTAGTTGCAATAGCAAATTATCCGGATGCATCCGGATCAAACAACGGTAAATCAGAAGCAAAATTTGAGCATGTCAGGAACAAATATTATGCCGAACATGGGCAAGATGTCACTGTGCTGAACTTCATGGCAAAAAAAGGGTATACTTTTGACGGCATAAGAGTTATTTCATTGGAAGATTATAAAAGAGAAAAAGTGCATTATGATGTTCTAGTATCACATGCAGCAAATATAAGAAATCATTATCGCTTTTTAAGAGAATATGCTGATCATTTTTCAAAGCTTATTTTCATATATCACGGACATGAGGTGCTTATGACATCAAAGGTTTATCCAAAACCGTATGGTTTTGTAAAAAGATCGGTACTAAAAACAGCAATGCGCGATGTATATGATTGTTTCAAACTCTACATGTGGCGACACTACCTTCCTAAGATAAATTATAAAGCTCACTATTTCTTTGTTAGTAATTGGATGAGAGATGAATTTTTGAAATGGACAAAGATTCCATATTCGATGATTATGGATAGAAATGAGATACTGTATAATAGTGTAGGTAAAACATTTGAAAAGGGTGTATTTAAAACAGGAGAAAAGGAATACGACTTTATAACGATAAGAGCGGATCTTGATAATTCGAAGTATGCAATAGACGTCGTCACAAGGCTGGCAGAGAATACCCCTGATATGAGGTTTCTCTTGGTTGGAAAAGGAGAATTCTTTAAGCATTTTCGAAGACCTGAGAATCTTGAATGGATAAGTACTACATTGACGCATGATAAAATTGTGGAGATGCTAGATAAAGCTAGATTTGCACTGATGCCAACCAGAACTGATGCGCAGGGCCTTATGATGTGTGAGATGGCAGCATACGGTATACCTGTTATTACATCAGATATTCCTGTTTGTCATGAAGTTTTTGATGGCTTTGAAAATGTCTTTTATATACATAATGATAACGAAAAGGATCTAGGGAGGTTTAAGGATGTCGAATCCAGATGTGTTAAAGACAATAGATACTGGGGGGAGTGTTACACACAGGAGGAATTGGACATCATCATCCAATAAGAGGGATTTCGTAGTGAGTTACAGCGCGAGGTATGCCTCAAACCGTATTCCTTTGAGAGACAGCCATATGAAAAGGTCCGGAACTACTATTCGGAAAATACAGCAAACAAGGAGTATAATCTGATAAAAAAGTTTTTCAGGGATAAAACATGAAAATAATCGTAGTAAGAGTTGGAGATGTAAAATTATATCCGCCGACGATAAGCTTGATGAATATAATATGTGATTTAGGGTATGAGTGTGTTCTTGTTACTACCGGTGACAGTAAAGGGGTAGAGAAGGCTTTGAATGAAAGCATGACGATTGACTATATTGATTATAGTTATGAAGAAAGCAAAGCACTGGTATTCAAAGCTATAGGTCGATCAAGAATAGAAAAAATGCTTTGGAAAGCTATTGATAACCATTACAATACAGATTGTATTCTCTGGGTTATGTCGGATGTTACAATAAAGCATTTAAGCTATAGATTGTTAAATTATAAATATGTCCTTCACATGGATGAATTAAATGATGGAATATATTACACATCCAGGTTTAAGCAATTAAAAATGGATGCCTGCAAATTAGGAAATAAAGCGGTTGCTGTTGTTGTTCCGGAATATAATCGGGCACATATCACAAAAGCATGGTGGGAATTGGATAGATTACCATATGTTATGCCGAACAAGCCGTATGTTAATGAAAGTGAGTTCAAACAGAATGGCATAAGTGATCAGGCGCAGTCGGTTCTTGATAAACTTAAAGACAAAAAGATAATTCTTTATCAGGGAGGGCTTGGAAAAGAAAGACCTATTTACAAATTTGTAGAAGCAGTTGAGGAACTCGAGGATTATGCATTTGTTATTATGTCAGGAGACTATAGCGAGTATTCAAGCAAAGGCTATAAAAACTGCTATTTTATTGATTATATGACACCACCTATGCACCTCAATGTGACGGCAAAAGCATATATTGGTATAGTCACATATGTTCCTACACCCGGACAAAACTCTGTTTTGAATGCACTTTATTGCGCGCCAAATAAAATATATGAATATGCACGCTATGGAGTACCAATCATTGGTAATGATATTCCAGGATTGAGATCGGTGGTGAATGAGTATGGAAATGGAGTTATTGTTAGTGAGTTGGCAAAAGAAGAAGTAAAGAAGAAGATTTCAATAATAAATGAAAGTTACGAAGGCTATTCGAAAAAATCAAAAGGATTATATGAGTTATGTGATAATGAGAAAACTGTAAAGGAAATAATCAGAATGAGTATGGACTGATAGTTTGCTTATATAATAAAGAAGGCAAATAGCAATGGATTATAAGAGTAGAAATTTAATAATTATTAAAAATGGAAGTAATAATACTGTGTGGTTAACCATGCTGTTGGCTATAATATGTGCATCGGCGAAGTATTATCCGGTTATAGGAATTGTTATTACAATAGTCGAACTGGTGATGCTTCTTTACCAGTTTTTTATCAGAAAGAATCTTTATAGATATTTGATTACATATATTACAGTCGTAATGACATGCATGGATAATCCTATTTTTGTTTATGGAGATGATAGCGGCAATCTGTATTCTTTTTGTAATATGCCATTAATTCGAGGATATCATACAATTATTTTTGCGTGTTTGCCGTTGATTATTGTATTGAGTGGGAGGAATATTCAAGAATTCAAAGTAAAATTAAGAGAATATTCAGCATTGCGAAGAACACTTACTTTTTTGTTAATCATATACATATGGGGTATATTTTCTTTTTTGTTTAGCTTTTTTATTAATGATAATTTTTTTTGGAAGAAAGTTGGATTTTACTTTTGGGTATGGAGAAAGAATTTTTTTAATTATACAAGTATATTTGCGTTGATAATATCTTTTTCCTATTTATTAGTTACACAAAAAGAATCTATTAATAAAATAAAGAACTATTTATATTATTCCTTAATTGGAATAGCGTATGCTGCTTTTATTTCTTATGCACTGAATTGGAGCGGAGATTATTCAAATGATACGACGCTATTATTGACTCAGGCAACATTTTATATAGCATTTATATTGCTATTTCCATATTATGAGAATAAAAGTTGGATAAAATGTATACTAATTTTTGGACTTTCAGTATTTGTAATGATGAAGAAAGCTTCTGGTTTTGCGGGTAAATGGTATTTAGCTCTCGGATTTATTATCATTGTTTTTGGGATGAAATCGATTTGTATTAAAAGGAAGACTTCCAAGAAGAAAATAATGATGGCAATATTAGGAGTTAGTGTTATTGGAGTTGGAATATCAGTTTTTCTGAAAATAATTGCGGAAGAATATTCTGGAAGTTTGGCTCAAACAAAATTGATACAAGCGTCTATGCTATTTAAGGGGATTGGAAAAGAAGGTTGGTACGAGGTACTACCAGCTTCTCCTAAAATGAGGATAGATGAGTTTATTAATATTACGCAGGAGTATATGGACAAACCTTACTATCTTTTGTTAGGGAAAGGATTTTCGGGGACAATCGAGCATCATACTACTACTATGAATTGGGATGTCGTAGGATCTACATTTTCTCAAACTGAAATAACTAATGGCTTGTATGCATTTATGCATGAAACTCCAGTTATGCTGTTTTTGATGGCTGGAATACTTGGAATGTGTTTTATAATCAATGAGATCATTTTTCTAGTCAAAAATTGGAAAAAAAGCGTATGGGTTACAATTGGTATTGTATGGTTTATGCTATTCTTTAATGCAGGCGGATTTGTTTCAATTTATTTGGGCATGTATGCATGGATTATTGGAAAAATTGACTGTAAAAAGTTTATAAAAAAATAGAGATGGTGGAGTTTACAAATGATTCATTTGAATAAATTTAATCAGAAAAAAAGCAGGAAAATTAAATTTATGTATAATACATCATCATCTATTATTCTTCAATTTGCGAATATAATATGTGGATTTATTTTACCCAGGGCTATACTGAATTGTTTTGGCTCAGATACTAATGGAATAGTTGCATCAATTACCCAATATTTGACATTCATTAACTTTATGGATATGGGTGTTGGAGCGGTAACACAGTCAGCCTATTATAAGCCGTTAGCTCAGAATGATACATCAGAGGTACTTGCTATTTATAATGAATCATCTATATTTTTCAAAAAGATAGGTGTTGTACTCATAACATATATTGCCTTTTTGTGTGTTATTCTCCCTAGAGTTTTAATAAGTCCATATAGCACTGAATATATAATTTTTCTAGTGATAATCCTTTCCATCAATCAGTTTAATCAGTTTTTCTTTGCAATACCGGATCAATTATTACTAAGCGCTTCTCAAAGTAGTTATATAATAAATATAACACAGACTATACTTATAACAATAAATACTATAGTGAGCATACTTTTTATTGAACTTGAAAATAGCATACATATGGTTAAATTTGCATCTGCGTTAGTATTTTTTGCTAATCCAATTATATTACATATTAATACATTGAGAAGGTTTGGCATTAAAAAAACAAAAAAGGATGGAACAATACACATTTCGCAAAAAAAGAATGGTTTTGCTCAACACTGTGCAACTGTTATTATGAATAACACGGATATTATGGTACTTAGTGTTTTGACACCAGTGAGTACGGTATCAATTTATACGGTATATGCTCTAGTTACAAACGGAATCAAGCAATTTATTAGTGCGATATCGAACGGTTTTTTTTCGTTGTTGGGAGATTTGTATGCAAGAGAAGAATCAGAAAAGTTAGATGATGTTTTTAACCTATTTCAATGGGGAATTAGTACTATTTCAGTATTTTTGTTTTCTGTAACAACACTATTAATTGTGCCATTTGTGCAATTGTATACGTATGATATAAATGATGCAGATTATTTTCAACCTGTTTTTGCATATGTTTTAGTTTTATCTCAATTTATATTTTGCTTAAGGATACCATGTAATACAATGATTTGTTCAGCGGGACATTACAAACAAACGCAATTAAGTGCGATTATAGAAGTAGTATTAAATGTGATGTTTTCAATTATGTTTGTCTTTAAATTTGGATTAATTGGTGTTGCTATAGGTACGTTCATAGCTATTACATATAGAACTATTAGTTTTTATAAATATCTCCATGACAATATTCTATATATAAAATATAGATGTATAATGAAACAGATGTTTATTAATTTGGTCGAATTCTTATTGATAATACAAATCGGTACTATGCTGATGAAAGGTGTTATTTTGATTACCAGTATAATATCATTCATTAAGGTTGGTTTCTTATTAGTTATTATAGCATTGGGAGTAATTGTCATTATGAATTACTTTTTTTATAAAAAGATATTTGAAAGAATAAAGAATGAATTATTAAAAAAAGGAGTTTGTAGAAGGAAATAGTTTTGATGAAAATACTTTTTACTAATATGCTCGAACCTGTGATTGTAAAAGGGCATAAAAATTTTGATTCTAAGATAATAAACTTTCTTTCTGAGATCGGCGAATTAGTAGTTGTGTGCCCTCAATCTTGGTATGTTGATCTTCCAGAAATTGTAAAGGTGTATAACATATCTAATTATAGCAATTTATCTGGAAGATGGGCATATTATGGATATGCTTTCAATATTATTAATTATGTTTGTAGACTCGATAAACTTTTCAATTTTGATTATATACTTTTTGAATCTTTTGAAAATTATTTGATTGTGTATGCATTATTTAAAATCAGAAACGCAAGAACAAGAGTATATATAATGCACCATAATAATGTTGATAATATTGAAAGTAATATTAAAGCAAATATGGTGTTTAAATTATATTGTAAAAGAGTAAATCATATTACGTTAGATGAGTTTATTTCTAATCATTTAATAGACATCTATGGATTGAATCGCAAAATTGTACAGTATATTCCACATCCAATGTGTAATACATTAAATAAAAATTCTTCAACGCGTGTTTTTGATTGCATCGGCATAAGTAATAGTAATGAAGAGGAATGGATAGAAGAGTTTATTAAGTTAGAAGAAAGAGAAGCATGGTTTCTCAATCACAAAAAAAAAGTTGTATTTAGATCTAGATTTAACAAATTTGATAATGGTTTTCTAAAAGTAATTAAAGGATATATTAAAGATGAAGATTATTTATATTATTATTCCAATGCTAAATCAGTTTTTTTACCATTTCCGAAAAATTTCCATTATCGAATGAGTGGGTCGTTAGTTGATTCGATATCAAATTATTCAGTTGTTATTGGTACGGATATCCCGTTAATAAATTGGTTTTCACATAAATACCCAACTATTTGTAAAAAGGTTAAAGATATTACTGATTTTTTAAGATTTCTTGAAAAAGAAGAGTATAACGTGAAAAAAAGCGAATTTAATGATTTTATATATGAACACAGTGAGCAAGCCGTTAAGAAAGTTTTAAATAGTATTTTTTTTGATAGAGGATAAAAAATGATTATAACAAAAACACCGTTTCGCATGTCCTTTTTTGGCGGTGGAACCGATATGGAGAGTTTTTTCAGAGAGAATGGAGGAGCAGTTATTTCTACGACTTTCGATAAATACTGTTATGTAACAGTTCGACATCTCCCGAGATTTTTTGATTTTACTACTCACCTTACCTATTCAAAAATGGAGTTTATAAATAATATTAATGAAATACAACATCCGGCTATCCGAAATGCCATGAGGATGCTTGATATGCATGAAATAAGACTTATTTATGAGGCTGATCTTCCGGCTCGCTCCGGCCTTGGTACAAGTTCGTCATTTGCTGTAGGAATGCTTAATGCATTCTATGCTCTTAAAGGGAAGTATGCAGATAAGAAGAAACTTGCTGATGAGGCAATATATCTTGAACGAGTACTTTGCAATGAAGCCGGCGGTTGGCAGGATCAGATTGCAGCATCCTTTGGGGGTTTTAACCGTATTAATTTTAATGCAGACGGTTATGAGGTTTTACCTGTGATTATCAGCCCTGAAAGAAAAAAACAGCTTAACGAGAATCTTATGATGTTTTTTACGGGATTTACGCGGTTTTCTGCAACAGTGCAGCAAAAGAATGATCTTGGAGCAAAGGAAAAGCTGACACAGCTTAAAGAGATGCTAGAACTTGTGGATAATGCTGAGATGGTGCTGACGGATAAGACAACAGACCTCGATGATTTTGGGAGACTGCTTGACCGTACCTGGCGGCTTAAGAAACAAACTGGGACGGCCGTAAGCACAAATAGTATAAATGAATTGTACGAAAAAGGAATAAAAGCTGGTGCATTGGGGGGAAAACTTCTCGGGGCAGGCGGCGGTGGTTTTCTGGTTTTTTATGTGCAGCCTGAGAAACAGATGATATTGCGGGAAGTAATGAAAGATTTGCTATATATCCCTTTTGAATTTGAAAACTCTGGAACACAAGTTATCCACTATACACCGGAAATTTACGTTCCTAAGGGAGAGGAAAAATGAAAACTATAATAATGGCTGGCGGGAAAGGAACGAGAGTAAGTTCATTGGCTTCTAATATCCCAAAGCCAATGATAAGAATCGAGGGAAAACCTGTTTTGGAACGTGAGATTGAGTGCTTGCGGGATCAAGGTTTTAAGGAGTTTATCATCACGGTTTCTCATTTGGCTGACTATATCATTGATTACTTTGGAGATGGTTCCGCTTTTGGTGTAAATATTGAATACTTTATAGAAGAGACTCCATTAGGTAATGCAGGAGCTCTTTTCAAACTTCGCGATAAGCTTTGTGATGATTTTATGTTACTGAATGCCGACTCAATTTTTGATATTGATTTTAACCGATTTGTTGATTATCACAGAGTTAAAGGTGGGCTTGTAACCCTTTTTACGCATCCGAACAGCCATCCATATGACAGTGGGTTAGTGATTGTAGACGAGGATGGAGCGGTAGAACAGTGGCTCACAAAAGAGGATGACAGACCACAGTGGTATAGGAATCGTGTTAATGCGGGACTTCATATCATAAACCCAGCAGTAATTGATTTGAGTGGTATTGACGCAGAGACCGTTGGTAGGGAAGGTAAGGAAGGTAAATTTATAAAGGTGGATTTGGATCGTCAGCTTCTCAAATTACTTTGTGGAACAGGAAAGATGTTTTGTTATGATAGCCCGGAATATGTTAAGGATATGGGTACACCGGATCGTTATAAGGCAGTTTGTGCTGACTTTAGAGAAAGAAGAGTACAAGCAAAAAATCTCAAGAATAAGCAAAGGGCAGTGTTCCTTGATCGAGACGGAACAATCAATAAGTATGTCGGCTTTTTGAGAAATATTGATGAGTTTAGATTGTTGCCTGGAGTGGCTGAAGCGATTAGGGCAATTAATGAATCTGGTTATCTTGCGATTGTCATAACAAACCAGCCTGTAATTGCACGAGGAGAGGTTACTTGCAAGCAGTTACAAGAGATTCATAATAAAATGGAAACTCTTTTGGGTACAAAGGGAGCATATTTGGATGCAATATATTATTGCCCGCATCATCCTGACAAAGGGTTTGAAGGTGAGATTCCCGAGTTAAAGTGTGAGTGTGATTGCCGGAAGCCAAAACCGGGGATGCTGATTAGAGCAGCAGTAGATTTCAACATTGACCTGAGAACTTCTTGGATGGTTGGTGATGGAGAAAATGATATAAAAGCTGGGAAAGCAGCTGGATGCAGAACAGCTTTGATAGGTGAAGCTGATTATTCACAAGAAGTGACTATTAGTTCTCTTGAGGAGTTCACGAAGTATTTGTAACAGTCAATAAAAATAGGAAGGAAGAACCTTATGAGAATACTAGAAGCTCGACTTGAGAATCATATTGATTTATTGATGGAACGATATTCCATTTTAAAATCTGTAAGGCAGGATATCATTAATGCGTACCTTGTGATGGAAGAATGCTACGAGCATGATGGAAAATTGCTGATTGCTGGAAATGGTGGATCCGCAGCTGACTCGGAGCACATGGCAGGTGAACTTATGAAAAGATTCAAGACACCAAGACCTGTGACAACAGAAATGGCAGAGAAGCTTAAAGCGATTGATCCGATTAGAGGAAAATTACTTAGTAAAAATCTTGAACGAGGACTAATGGCAATCCCGCTTGTGGCACATGAGGCATTGTCCACGGCGTATATAAATGATGTAGATGGTCTTGGCGTTTTCGCACAACAACTCTTCGGTTTTGGTCGCGTGGGAGATGTATTCCTTGGGATATCAACTTCTGGTAACAGTAAAAATGTAATGTCAGCGACAGTAGTGGCAAGAGCTCTTGGAATTAAAGTTATAGGATTGACTGGGGATAAGGGTGGAGAGTTAGCAACAGTGGCAGATGTTGCCGTGAAAGTTCCTGTGACTGAGACATACATGATTCAGGAATTACATTTGCCGGTTTATCATTGTTGGTGTTTGATGTTGGAAGATAAGTTTTTTGGAACGAGGAGGTAACGAGTGAAAAGTGCTTTGATTGGTAGTTCAGGATATATCGCAAGTTTTATCCTTGAAAAGTTTGAGGCTGATGTGGAAATGGAATCAGTTTTAAAGATTGATCGAAGTGATGAAGCCGATGTTTTTCTTGATTTGCAAGAGGCGGAAGAATTTGATTATAGTCTGCTTGACGACATTGATTATATTGTTTTTACAGCTGCTATATCAGGTCCTGATCGATGTGCTATAGAATTTAACTTTTGTTGGAAAACAAATGTAATAGGTACAAGTTATTTTATTAGAGAAGCAATTAAAAGGGGATGTAAAGTATTGTTTTTTTCGTCTGATGCTGTGTTTGGTGATATCCCAGGGGTTATTTATACAGAAGAATCTGAGACACAAGCATGCACACCTTATGGCCGTATGAAAAAAACAGTAGAAGATGAATTTAAGGACTGTTCTCTTTTTAAGGCAATTAGGCTTTCCTATGTAGCTTCTGCAAAAGACAGGTTTGTCACTTATTGTTTGAATTGTATGAGGAATAATGAAACAGCAGAAGTATTCCATCCATTTTACCGTAATGTCATTGTAGTTTCAGATGTGGTTGATATAGTTAGTTTTTTTGCAAAAAACTGGGATGACTATAAACCGAATTTTCTAAATGTTGCAGGTAAGGAATTGGTTAGTCGTGTGAGAATTGCTGATGAATTGAATCGATTTCTGGGGGGAAAATTAAAGTATTCAGTTACGATGCCTAATGAAGCATTTTTCATAAACAGACCGTGTATCACGCAAATGCAAAGTCTATATATGAAGCAATACGATATTATACCTGATAATACATTTACAGAAAAAATAAAAAAAGAGTTGAAGGAGGTTAAATTATGAAGGCTTTGATTACTGGTATAACTGGGATGGTAGGATCACATCTTGCAGATTTCTTGCTTGAGAATACTGACTGGGATGTTTATGGTGTTTGTCGTTGGCGTAGCCCATTGGATAATGTAGTGCATCTACTAGAACGTGTGAATAACAAGGATAGGGTATTCTTTGAATATGCTGATCTGAATGATGAAATGAGTCTTATTTCAGTTGTCAATTCAATTAAACCGGATTATGTATTTCATCTTGCAGCACAGTCGTATCCACAGACTAGTTTTACGGCGCCTATAGACACACTGAATACAAATATCCTTGGAACATGCAGACTTCTTGAGGCTTTTCGTCTGGCAATGAAACAAGATAGGAATTACATGCCAGTAATACATGTCTGTGCATCCTCAGAGGTATTTGGACGTATTCCGACTGAAAAAAAACCTGAAACAGGGATCCATGAAGAGTGTCCTTTTCATCCAGCCTCTCCCTATGCAATAAGTAAAACGGGAACAGATTTATTAGGGCGATATTATGCTGAAGCATATGGTATGACAGTAATGACCACACGTATGTTTACACATACAGGGCCTCGTCGTGGCGATGTGTTTCATGAATCTACTTTTGCGAAACAGATTGCGATGATTGAGGCAGGTATAATTGAACCGAGAGTAATGGTTGGCAATCTGAAGAGTTTAAGAACATATGCCGATGTTCGTGATGCTGTTCGTGCTTATTATATGTTGGTAACAATAAATCCGATTCCTGGCGAGTATTATAACATTGGAGGGAGTTATACTTGCGAAGTTGGTGATACGCTGAATTCGCTTATTTCATATAGTTTGAAGAAAGATGAGATTCAGATAGTTACTGATCCTGAAAGACTTCGTCCAATAGATGCTGACCTACAGGTACCTGATTGTAGAAAGTTCAAGGCACACACTGGATGGGAGCCAGTAATCCCTTTTGAGAAAACTATGCAGGATCTGCTTGATTATTGGAGAGTAAGGGTTGGAAAAGGAGAGTACTTTTTAACAAGATGATTTAGGCTAAAAAGATAACTTCTAATTCTGACTTAAAAATGTCATTAAAAAAGCAAGCTTTCATTGGTGGAATATTAGGAATTGTTACATATATTTGGCTGTGTGGGGCCAAAACACTTAATCCATTTAACTACGACTGGATATTGAATGTATATCATGATTCCGCCCTTAGTTTTTGGGGTTGGATTTTCTATAAAAAAGCTCCCATTTCAGATGGGATCTTTTTATGTTTGGATATGTCCTATCCGCATCAATTGTCAATTATTTTTACAGATGTGATAGTTCCATTTGCAATTATTCTAAAACCTATATTAAGTCTTTTATTACCGAATCATACTATTTTTCAATATCTTGGAATATGGTCGTTGATATGTTATGTGTTGCAAAGAGTAGTTGCAGCAATTCTTTTATATAAAACAACACAAAACAATGTTGCAAGGTTTTGCGGAATTATTATTGTGCTTTTATCTCCAATCATGATGCAAAGACTATTTATGCATAATACACTTGTTGCTCATTGGCTAATTATTGGAGCTTTATGTATATGTGTCTATAGGAATAAATTGGATAAAAGGCGGTATCTACTTTTGGTCGTACTTTTTGGACTAGCGGCAATGACGCATTTATATTTTGTGCCTATGCTTGCGATTATATTTGTTTCGGAAATGATGTATGAGATTATTTATGAAAGAAAATTTTTTACTCATCTTGTTACTGGGATAATGAGTTTGGTACTTTCAATCAGCATTGTTGCTATCCTTGGAGGATTTTCAACGGAAATTTCTGATGCGGATCAGGCGTGGAGTTATACAATACTTTATAAGTATAGCAGTAATTTATTGACATGGATTATTTCGCTGGGTAATTCATTGTTTCTGCCAGAATTTCCATCTATGGGAGAAGAATATGAAGGGTTTGCTTATTTGGGATTTGGAATGTTGCTAGCTATTTTGTATATGCAAATTGTATTTATCACATGTAAGGAAAGGCGAAAACAAATTGTTAATAATGGGGTAGCAACAATATGTTCTATTGTATGTGTTTTGGTGTCAATTATTATAAGGGTTGGTTCGAGATTAACTATATTTGACAAGGAAATTGTCAATATAGATTTACTGAATATTGTAGATTATTTTTTTGCTATTTTTCGAAGCATAGGAAGATTTATATGGATTGCATATTATGTAATTATTGTATATACAATTTCATTTTTAGGAAATACAGGAAATGTAATAATTATTAAGAGTAAAAAATAAAATTTGTAAACATAGTATTGGTTATTATTTTGATATTTCAAATCATAGATCTTTCACCGATGATTGCTAACAAGAGAAATGAATTAAGGAATGTACCAGTATGGCAGACTAAAATGACATCTGATAGATGGAACGATATTAAAGGGAATATTGATTATGTGTATATAATAACAGCAGATCTGACAAGTTATCCTACACAAGAAGCCTATTCCATGTATATGTATGCATATGATAACGACTTGAAGTTAACATCAAGTTATTTTGCTCATATGAATGATATGTTAAAAAATGAATCATTGCAATACTATGATGATTTAGTCAATGGAAAAGCTAAAGAACATACATTATATTGGTTTGAAAATGATGATTACTATGACACTGCAAGCAACTATATTCATTGTGAAATAATTGATGGATATTTAGTAGGGTGGGATGAGTAAACACCTAGAAAATTCTGATCTTATGTAAACCGACAATATCTATATAAGAATTAAAAACAGGTAGTAATAATGGGATGTAATAATAAAAAGGAAGGAATTTAGAGATTAATGAGGAAGAAAGTTATGACTGTATTTGGGACAAGACCAGAGGCCATCAAAATCTGTCCCCTTATTAAAGAGATGAAGACGAGAGAGGGATTAGAGGTCGTAGTATGCGTAACAGCCCAACACCGTCAAATGCTGGATCAGGTATTAGAAACATTTGGCGTAGTCCCGGATTATGATTTAAATATCATGAAGCAGCGTCAGACATTGTTTGACATAACAACAAATATATTAAATAGTATTAAAACCGTTCTTGAAGAGGTTAAGCCCGATGTAGTTTTAGTACATGGTGATACGTCCACAACATTTGTAACTGCGATTGCCTGTTTTTATCTTCAAATCCCGGTGGGACATGTAGAAGCCGGACTTCGTACATATAATATTTATTCTCCGTATCCGGAGGAGTTTAACAGGGAGGCTGTGGGTATCATTAGCCAGTATAATTTTGCACCGACGCCGTTATCGCGGTCAAATTTACTTAGAGAAGGGAAAAAGGCTGAAAACATCTATGTGACAGGAAATACTGTCATTGATGCGATGCAGTATACAGTTCGAGAAAATTATACGCACCCGGAACTTGAATGGGTTGGGAATGACAAGTTGATATTTATTACTGCTCACAGGCGTGAGAATCTCGGAGAGCCAATGCATCGTATGTTTAGAGCGATCAGAAGAGTATTAGAGGAGCATATGGATTGCAAGGCGGTATATCCGATCCATATGAATCCGGCAGTTCGTGAAGCAGCCAGTCAGGAGCTTAATGGATGTGACAGGATTCACATTATTGAACCAGTAGAAGTATTTGATTGTCATAATTTTGAGGCTCGTTCTTTCCTTTGTCTGACTGATTCCGGTGGAATTCAGGAAGAATGCCCGTCATATGGTGTCCCCGTTCTTGTAATGAGAGATACGACAGAAAGATCGGAAGGTATTGATGCCGGAACATTAAAACTTGTAGGAACTGACGAAGAGACTATATATAAGACTTTTAAGCTTCTTCTCGAAGATGATGCAGAGTATGAAAAGATGAGTAAGGCTTGTAACCCTTATGGAGATGGTCATGCTTGTGAACGTATTGCTGATATTCTTGAAGGTAAAGAGTACAAACCCTGGATACCCACATAAGGTATCCAAAATCCTTAAAATGTCGATGGAAAGTATGGTGTGATGGATAACATAAACAGCAGTATTAAAAGCAAACTCTTTATAGATGGAAATATATAGCAGTATTCGATAAGAATTATAAGGAAGTAATATAATGAAATTTACAAGAGATGAAATAGATGCTTTGTTGTTTTACCAAGGCAGTATAGAGAATATTTCCAACAAAACAGTTCAGAGAATGAAAAGCTTTTATGCCATCGATCAGGCATATAATGTCTTGAATGTATTATTGTATCCGAATATCGGGGATGAAAAAGCACGGATTGCAGAAGGCAAGGAACTGAATCAGGAATTAGTGCTGCATATGCCGGAACTTTTGAAGATATATTGTAATATTTATTCCGCTATGTGTAAGTATACTTTTTTCTATGAAAAGAACGCAGCGTTTTCTACAAGACGTGCTGATCGTGAGTATTCCGTAAGAGAATATAAGAGAGGAATCAACTTTTCATTTTTATCTACAACTTCTAAAGATCAAGTGGATCAATATTTTTGCAAAAAGGAAGGGCTTGTTTTGCTGGATGTGGAGCCATTAGCCCTGGTAGAGCATATTGACTTGAATAAAGTCTTAGGAGACAACAGCGATTATCAAGGGGAGCAAGAGATTCTTTATGCTCCCTTTTTACATGTTCAGTTAGATGAAGTACAGTTGAGTGAACATGAAAGAAAATTACGGGATTGCAGCGGCAATCCGCCGTCTGGGAAATACAAACTGCGTATACTGGATTCATTGATAGAAGGGCGAAAGTGGAATGGTTCTATAAGCGATATGTACGAGGAACTTGAGTTATATCAAAGCATTATTGATGAAGAAGAGATAACAAATGTCGTTTCTGTATGGAAAACTCTGCAAGAAAGAAAGGAAATGGTCCCAGAACAGGAACAGAGATATGTTGAATGGAAGAGTCGGCTGCAGAGATATCTGAAACACCAATTTGGATATATCAAAAGTATGATAGAGGATAGCATGCCGATGGACATGCACTTTTATGAAAGGGGACAGGTGTCTTTAGCTATGTTGCAGGATGAGATATCGGAGTACAAGAAATGGACAAATGACAAGAGAATTTACTATAATCAACGTTTAAAATATTGTAATGCAGCGCTTTCTATTTTGTGGCCGTTGGCGGCAGTAATGATAGCCGTTAGTTTTGTTAAGGAGATAGAAATAATCGCTAAGATAGTGAGTATTATACTCGTCGGCGTCTGTACAATGATAGATAAGTGCTGCGATGCATTTGGCTTTAAGGAGAAAGCAGAGCAGAGGACGCTGACATATTTAAGACTGGATGAATTGGAAAGAGAGATCCGTTATGAATCGCTGATGAGCAAAGAGAAGGAACGGGTTTTTGTAGAAAAATTTATGGCAGTTGTGGATGAAGATGACCGCAGATGTGAGAGTAATCTGCAAAGAGCGATTCGTCATATGGATGATCTGACTGCAGATTATATGTTCAAGGAGGACATGTAGGAATGGGTGATGGTATGAAATTGCCATTGACAATAGAAGATCAGCTGCAGCGGTATGTTGAGGATCCGCGGCATACAGAGAGGCATGAGATATTATGGCATGCATGGAAACAGAATAAGAGATGGCTGGTACAATTGCTGGAGGGAACGAGAGACTCTGCGCCGACATTTAGCAGGCATGATGAGACGCATGCGCAGACAGTTCTGCACAATATTGAGTTGATTCTTGGAGAAGAACGTATACGGACGTTATCTGCTTCGGATTGTTTTATTCTGCTTCATACGGTGTATATTCATGATATCGGTATGGTTATGGTTTTTTCAGAACAAAGAAAGTTAATTCAAAGTGATGAGTTCCAGGAAATGTTGGATGATATCGAAAAAGGTGGTGATGAAACACTCAAACGAGATGTTGCGGCGCTTAAACAGCGTGAATATCTCTGCCACGATACAGATGAAAGTGTCAATCGGAAGAATCTTTATCTGGCCAAACTGGAGGTACATAACGCAGTCATCCGTTTGTTGGCTAATTACCGCAGAAGAGAACATGCCAGGGTTTCCAGTGACATTTTGATAGAATGGACAAAAAAGTCGGATCGGTTGGGCGGTGGATTTTCTTTGGCCGGGATTCCGCAAAGAATTTTTCTAACCATTGCGGCCTGTGCGAAACTACATACTGAGAATGGGATTAGTGGTATCCTGGAATTACCGCAGGAAGACGATGGCTATGTAGTAGATTATATGCATCCGAGGTTTGTCAGCGTATTATTACAGTTGGGAGATCTGCTGGATATTGATAATGACAGGTTCCATCCGCTGGTTCTCGCGAATATGGAGATTAGCCCGGAGAGTTCAAAGATACATTATCAGAAGCATCTTGCAGTACGCCGGTTATATATATGTCCGGAAATTATCGAAATCTCAGCGGATTGTGATTCGCAGAAGGCACTGCGGATGATCCGGCAGGAAGGGGATATGCTGCAGGATATTTTGAAGCAGTCGGGATATGTATGGTCCAGTATATGCCCGACGGGATTTCCCGGGGCGCTTCCCAATGTGAAAAGGTTAGATCTCAGGCTGAAAGGCAAGACGATTCCCCAGGAACTGGTCACAATGAAGTTCGAGATATCCCAAAACCGTGCATTTGAGATTTTAGAAGGAATGAATTTATATTCAGATAGATTTGTCTTTTTGCGGGAATTTCTGCAAAATGCCATTGATGCTACAAAGATACAATATTGGAAAGAATGTATCGGAACGGTGAAATATCATCATAGGGATAGAGAATTGTCATATAGTTCTCCCCATGATTTGGAACAATGTGTTTCCACAAGTTCTTTTCCTATCGAAATAGAGATGGCGATATGTAAACAGAACCGGGAGAAGGAAATTATGCCGGTAACAGACAGCGACATCGCGGCGTTGGATCAAAATGCAGGAAAAGATTATGTGTATGGTGTGAACGTAAGCATAAAAGACTTTGGTATAGGGATCAGTGCGGAGACTATTCAATACATATCAGACGTAGGAAGGAGCGCGACAAAAAGGTCAAAATTAATTAATGATATGCCGCAGTGGCTTCGGCCGACGGCAGAGTTTGGCGTAGGGCTGCAAAGTGCATTTCTTGTGACAGATATGTTCTGATGCTATACGCATACCAGGACAGAGGAGAGATATCACATCACTTTCGGATCCGGGGCGTTGGAAGATTATTCGGGATACATTAATGTAGAACCCGTAGATGAGGGTGAATATGAAAAAAAGAAGGACACATACGGTACTTGTTTCGAAGTGTTTGTGCCGGAGTACAGGAAAATGCTTCATGAGGAATGTCAGGAAAGCTGGGATGGAGGGGATATATTTTCAGAGAAATATGCGGAGAGACGTCCCTTACGGCATGCAACAGAAATGATGTCACAGATGGTTCTGTATCTGGATTCAATGTTGGGAGAACCGTTATTTCCGATTCATTTGACTTTAAAAATTCTGCCTGGAATCCCAGTGTCTGTCAATACAAATGACAAGAATAGTATTCGGTTTATGAAACTGAAAAAAATTACTAAGGAGGATCCACAATAACATGCGCGAAAAAGAAGAAAGAGATCGGCCCTGGCGCCAGGATAAAAGATCCTGGATTTTATATTTAGATCAATTAAAAGAAATAGATGGTATTATTTCGGATCGTGTGGATGGGAATATCTATATGTTCGATTGTGGGACAGCGCGTCTTTCTGTATGGTCGGAGCAGTGGCAGGCTTTTGCGGATGTTGGGATCAGTCGTTTTTTAAAACAGGAGAGGGAGAATAAAAGCGGAAGAGAAATCAAAAATTTTCGGGAAACAGAAATTTTTTATAAAGGAATACGCGTACAGAAGATTGACAATGAGGTGGATACAGAACTAATCGAATATATTGATATTAAAAGAGAATTGAGCCCGTATCTGCTGAATCTGAGCCGCGGCAGCTTTACAATTGAAGGGAAGCACTATCTGACAACTGAATTATACCCGGGACTTTTGGACGGCATACATAAGGTGCTGATTCATCTGGAAACGAGGTCGTATGAAGGAAAAAATTTTGTTGAAAAGGTGGAGAAAAATTTAGAGAAAAGATGTATCGATTTGGAGAGAGATATCAGTAAAAAGGAAAAATCCAAGGAATGTGAACTGAGGAAACGGGAATTTATTGATTATATTGTTTCACTTTCCATGTTATCCTGCTTTGCCTGTAGGGATGAGTGGGAATTGACAGAGTTGTTAGGCAGTAAGCGGCAGGAAAATGGCTGGAAGTGGTTACAGATAATGGATAAGATTAATGAGAAGCTGAATTCAGAAGAAATGGAAAAAGTACGTATTGAATTGGCAGAAATGACAAATTTTTTTAATTTGACGATATATGGTGAATCCTATAAAGAAGCGCAGGAACGAGGAATCCGTACAGATGGGAGAAGAGGAGGATGTTTTGCGGAGATTTTTTCCAGTGGGAAGCATTGGGCGATTCGGCAGGTAAGAAGAGATAAATATAGCGGATGGAAGATGCAGTTAGTTCAGTTAGCTCCGGAGCATGAGGAGTTATATCAGAGATTAATCTCCTTTCCCAAAGAAGATACAGAGGATGAGGAGTTGGAAAAATGGGCAAAGAATTTGTGCAAAAAAAGCCATATGAAGGATATACAGCTTGACAGCAGCCAGCAGTTTATCATGAGATGGCTGTTAAAGAATATCCCTACGGTAGGGATGTTCTGCGGTGATCATGGAAATCTCCGTGTAAATATTTTTTCTGCCAGGATATACCCAAGTATTTATCTGAATCGCGCTTTTAAACGACTGATTGTGGAGAGAATGTGTGAGCATGCAGGGCAAAATATACAGAGATTTTCGACCATTACCTGGCAGGGAAGGGAGGATTTGAGTTTCAAAGAACTTCCGTTCAATCTGTTCTTTGTCAAAAGGGGCTACCTTTCCCGAAGTTCTTACAGAAAATGCATTGTCCCGATACAGGGAGAAGACATTAAACAGTGGAAGAAGTTTATGGATCAAGAATTTTGGAATATGCAGGATCAATTTGAGGATGTATTACATGCACTGGATATTGACAAATATCTTCGCACAGAGAAAAGGAAAGATTTGCTGCGACAGAATGAGTATGAAAATGTGAGTGGAGATGTATTGGTGATTGAAGATGAATTTCATGAACTTATTTTGGGATATCTGGAAACGCAACGGTTTGATGATAATATTACGTTAAATGAGTTGTTAGATATGCATAAAGAACATGATGAAGAGTGGAAAGAAATTTATGACCTGGTGGTGAAGTTTCATTTTTCGGACAGAAGAGGGATTCAGACGGATGCAAATTTGATGAAGAAGATTATGCAGCATCCGGGGATTAAATCTTTGTGTAAAGCATGGATCTATTTATCTGTTAAAAAGTTGACGGAAGTAGAAGAAAAATGGGCAGAATGTGAGAGAAACTCCTCTTTGTCAGATGAGTGTATCGGGGGAGAAGAATTGAGTAAGGAACAGAAAATACTTGATTATATTCAAGAACAAGGGATATACTCTAGGAGAGAAGAAACATTTCGTGAGCATTTGAGGGATTACAGAAAAGAATTAGTGAATTTGATGTCAGAAAATGAGATGGATTCACTTCGCAGCACATATGAGGAATTATTTCGCAAATCGAAAATATATTGTATAAAAATCGAGAGTACGATTGCTTGGATAAAACGGGAAGAAGAGCAGAAAAGGGGAGAGAAACAAGAAGATGAACGAAAGACAGAAGTGAGAAGAGATGAATAATGCAAAAGAAAATAATATTGGAACTGAAAATGAAGGATTAGTGTCAGAATTGGGAGATATATTAGAGAGAATAGCGAAAGATCCCGGGATCGGGATGGATTATTTTGCGATATGTGCCTGTGCATTGGAATTATTAGAAGATACTTTGGGGAAAGGATATGATTTTCCGATTGACATCGAGAAAATAGTAAAAAGTCAGGGAATCGATATCGTATATCGACCATTGAATGAAGAAGATAGGCAGAACGCGCATAAGATAGTTGGAAAAGTCATAATAAGAAAGAATCGGTTCACACAAAAAGATGCAAATATTATGTTTATAGATGATAAATCAAGAGAAGATGAACAAAGATATGCGATGGCACATGGCCTGGCACATTATCTAATACATATAGGAGAAGAATGGTACAGCGGAGAATACCGCGTAATGCCGATGCTTTGTAAGGAGAAGGATGATATAGTCGCGGATATCTTTGCAGTGTTTTTATTAATTCCATTACCTATCTTTCTGAAAGAATTTAGTTTGTATCTTGGCGGAGAGCCGATTCCTGTAAGAACGTCGGAATGGCTGAAATATCTGAGTAATGTTACGGAAGTGCCTTATGAAGATGTGGCGATTGGTTACCAGAATATACGGTATGTATTTTCATGTATAACAACATATCAAAAAGAACAGCATGCAACTTCTGATGATAACCGGGAGATTCCAGAGATTGTTTGCAAACACAGGAAGAACATGATCAGGATGTTGGAGGAGGAAAAGGAATTCGATAAATTGTTCCGCTGAATTGAGATTGCCCCATTTTCTGTATTGATATTTTTTGTTATAACAGAACTATATTTTGTTGGATGGCAGTCTGCCCAGGGCATGCATCACGGGATGCCCTTGGGTATAACATATCAGATATAGGAAGGAGGCGCTGTGCAGTTTGAAGAAATTCCCGGCGATGAGGGATTCGCAGATGTGGTTTACTTTCCGCGTCACGATTCGGACTGACCGACCCTGGTCATAGAGTTAAAGTGGAATAAATCTGCCAGGGGTGCTATTGACCAGATCCCTTAGTGTGGTCTAAAATTAATAAATTCCGTGTAAACTATTGAACCGCGTAGAACCGAACGGTACGCTACGTGGTGTGGAAGGGGAGGTTAAAATCTCCCCCTATCCGATCTATGTAATTTACGCCTGCTCTATGTCAGCAGGCGTAAATGAATCATTACTTGCCTTATTCCTTTTTTTCATCTTTTTTGAAGATAACAGTTCCTTATCTTACCCGATCAACACGGTTTTCCCCTCGAAAGCAAACCCATATTTTCGAATATGATCCGATGTAAATCCTTTTGCCTCCAGCATAGCAGAGTATTTCTTCCGTTCAATCTGATCTAATGCTTCTTGCACGGTATCCGCAAGTGTGTTCTCATCCATAGGATCGTGAACCTTAAATTCTAGGATAATGGCATCATCTGCATTCGAAAAAGGCTCCAGTACTACGTCGTACCGTCCAAAACCGCTCTCTCTGTTCGAAGTAATGGAATATCGTTCTGCGAGGTCCACCATCAGTCCAAGGACGAATCCATGGTAGAAGCGTTCCGGTTCTGTTTCTTTGGATGGATGTTTCCCTGTATCAAAATAGCTGAAAGTTGTAAAGGCGACACGGTTCATATATGTGTTCATGGCTTTTCTGTCATCTGCTAAAAGAGCCTTGATAAAATCATTGTATGCCGGGGTAAATTTTGAGAACCATCCGGTGATCAGCTGTCTAAATGTAAGACGGACTTCTTTGTTGGTAATGGCCAGTTCATATTTTTTGATTCCCCATTCTTCATCCGTATAGCAGTTTATCAGCCGTAGATAACCAGAGGCAAGGAGGAGGCTCCAGACTGCGTTTTCATCGTAATCTAACTGATTGAATGCAATCTGTTCATCAATCTCAGTATGGAATGTTTTCCCGGAGAGAAGATCTTCCATGATCACCTTAGTATTTGCGCTCCCTTCACGGATCAGTTTCCCGATCAGACTGTTGCTGCTGGTATTGGCCCAGTAAGCGGCGAATTTTCTCTTATTTAGATAATTGATGATTGACCAGGGATTGTATATATCTGTTTTTGTGCCAAAGGTAAAGCCATCATACCAGGCCTGTACCTGTTCTCTATTTTCGTATAATCCATATTCTTTCAATGCGTCCCAGACCTCTTCCTGCGTGAACCCAAAAGAAGTTTCATACTTTTCTGAGGTTGTGGTCACTACTTCCAGATTATTGAGGTCTGAGAAAATAGATTCTTTGCTGACTCTGGTGATTCCGGTCATAATAGCTTTCTCAAGGAAGGATGTGGTCTTAAAGGTGGCATTGAACAGGCTGCGGATAAAGGAAGACAGTTCCTCCCAATAACCGTGTACGTATGCTTCCTGCAAGGGGGTATCATATTCATCCAATAAGATAATGACCTTTTTCCCATAATAGCGCATCAAATAATCGGATAAGGCATTCAGGGAATCAGTGGCCAGATAGTCCTCCATATTGGCAGATATTTTTTGATAAATTTCCTTTTCTTTTTCGTTTAAACAATCACATTCCAGAAGGAAGTCATATTTATTATACAGTTTTTCTATAATCTGGCAGATTTTTTTCTTCGTATTCAGAAAAGAAGTTTCCTTTACATTAGCGAAACTTAAGGATATTATGGGATAGGTTCCCTGTAATTTCCTGTATTTTTCCTCCTGCCAGATAGACAGATTGCAAAACAGGTTACTCCCAGAATAGTTAACAGAGAAAAAATGTTCCACCATGTCCAGGTTTAGCGTCTTGCCGAAACGTCTGGGGCGGGTAATCAGGGTTACAACGTCATTATATTCCCACCATTCCTTTATAAATGAGGTTTTATCAATATAAAAATTATTTGTAGTAATCATTTGTTCAAAGTCCTGAAAACCAATACCGACAGATCTTGCCATAATTGCACCTCACAATCTTTTCTTGTATCTTATCATTGTTTTAGAGGAACTTCAACTCCATTGTCAGTGTGTTGTTGACGGCAGGGATGTCATTGTCGGTACCGTCCTAACTTCTTTCCATTCCCCAGGTTTCAGATTCTCATCCAACACAATGTCATCAATGGCAATGCGCTTCAGCGCGACCACGCAGCAGTGGACAGCTTTCATCATCCGGCGGATCTGCCGTTTCCGGCCTTCGGTGATGGTGATGGTTCCGCTGGTGACCGGATGATTGGGGAGATTCCTTCCGATGGAGGAGCGAATCTCCGGGTGGAGGGATGGAAGGACCTCAGATAATACAGATATACTTGTGACCGAGATTTTGCAGGGCAGAGTCGGTGTGTCAGAGCCGCGCAGCAAAATGCCGTTCTTAAGCTTCTGAATGCGTGTTGCATCTAATTCGCCGAGGACGGTGAATTCATAGGTTTTCTTCTTCTGATAATCAGGATGAGTCATCTGCTGGTTCCATTTTCCGTCGTCTGTAATGATAAGGAGCCCTTCCGTCTCGCGGTCTAAACGTCCGACCGGGGAGAGGCGGTCATTATTAAGTTCCCGGAAATAATCCATTACCGTGGGAAAGCGGGCGTCCCTGTGGGCAGTGACGCATCCGAAAGGTTTGTTGAACATGTAATAGTGGTACATAAGATCACCTTATCCTACGATCATGATTGCGGCTCCAAGAACCGCAAGTACAATGCCGGTAGCCCGATTCAATGTGACTGCACTTGCCTTGTTGGCGAGCAGCGCGGCGATCCTCGCCCAGAGAAGAGTGGACAATATACAGAAGGCTAGGCACCACAGATCAGGCATGCCGCCGATGGCAAAATGGCTCAATGCCCCGGTAAATGCGGTAAATGCCATGATAAATACACTGGTCCCGACAGCGGTTTTCAGTTCATAGCCAAGGATACTGGTGAGGATCAGAAGCATCATCATGCCGCCGCCCGCACCGACAAATCCGCAGATAAAACCGATGATCATACCGCAGACAACGGATTGGACAAATCGCCTGCGGGGATCTACAGATGCCATTGCTTCCTTGGTGGTCATAACAGGTCTTACGATGAATTTGATACCGAGGAAGAAGGTCATACATACGGAGAAGCTGCCCATAGCCTGGTTGGGAACGAGGCTGGCAATAAAGCTTCCGAACAGCGTAAAACACAGCACGGAGATCATCATGACGATTCCGTTTCGGATATCAAGGTTTTTATTTTTCCCGTAAGTATAAGCGCTTATGGCGCTTGCAAGGACATCGCTTGCAAGGGCGATTCCTACTGCCTCATAAGCGGGCATATGAAGAAAGGTAATCAGCATGGGACTGATTACTGCAGCGGCACTCATTCCCGCGAATCCGGTACCAAGCCCTGCGCCGATTCCGGCAATAAAACATACAATGAATTTGGTAAACATTTTTATAATCCCTCCTGAAAATAATGCTCAATATTACGAGTCAGCCGCTCAAAAAGTCTGGTAATCTGTTCGTGGTCTTCGGGAGTAAAACCCTTAAATATGATGGAGCCAAAGAGCTTCTGAGCGTCTTGTCCGTCATGGACGATATCGCCGGCAGAAGGACAGAGGCTTAAGTGTATGGTCTTATGGTTGTGTTCGGACTGGTATTTGACAAGATACCCCTTTTTCACCAGTGCATTTACAGCCAGAGAGACGTGGGATTTGGTGAGACGCCGATTCTCGACAATCTCTGTGGCGGTGGTAAACTGCGGATTGTTGGCAAGAAACAGGAGAATATCCAGTTCCATGCGCGTGAGATGGAATTTCCTGCAGACGGGTTCTACACATTCGGCGTACAGAGACTTTATATGCGCCTGATTTTCCCAGAATTGAGTAAACATAAAGATTCCTCCAAATTAATAGTTCTATTTTGAACTATTATATGTAAAAAGGAAAAGCTTGTCAAGTAATTGCCCTCGCCGAAGACGACTTAAAATGGGTCAAATTCGTTACAGTTCGCTGGTAAGCCGGTGAACTGTAATGCCAAGGTTGGCAAGAGGATTTAGAAGAACGGGTTTTCTTTTAGATATTGTTGCGATATAATAAAAGAAAATTCATCTAAAGTCCTTTTAGAGTCAGGAAAGCGGGATAAGGAATATGCATAAAAAGAAGCGGATATTAGTGGCAGATGATGAGCCGGGGATCATCCAACTGTTAAAGGATTATTTTGAGATACAGGATTATCAGGTAATAGAGGCAAAGAACGGACTGGAGGTGTTAGGACAGCTTAACCGCAAGCCGGATATCATACTGCTGGACGTCAACATGCCGATGCTCGACGGTTTTGAAGTGTGCGAGCGGATCCGCGCCCATGTATCGTGCCCGATCTTATTTCTGTCCGCAAAGATCGAGGAGGCAGACCGGATCAAGGGGTTGATGCTTGGAGGGGACGATTATATTCTGAAGCCATTCAGTATAGAAGAGCTTGGAGCGAGGGTGGAGGCACATCTTCGAAGAGAGGAACGAAAGAAAACCGACTGTGCGGTGAAGATATTTGAGCGGCTGGCAGTCCACTATGGTGACCGTTGTGTGTACTACGGGGAACAGCCGCTGAATCTGACGAAGACAGAGTACGGAATTGTGGAGACGCTGTCTTTGAATGCAGGACAGGTATTCAGCAAGGATCAGCTGTATGAAAAGGTCCGGGGATTTGACGGATGTGCTGACAGCGGTATCGTAATGGAACACATACGGAGAATACGGAGTAAGATAGCGGGGTATACAGATCATGCGTTTATAGAAACTGTGTGGGGAGTGGGATATCGATGGATTGGTTAGAAGAGAAGATTGAAAAGCTGCGAAGGCATATCCGTAATCTTTCTTTTCGAAAGGCAATGGTTGCGTATATCCTGGTATTGGCGGCGGCAGTGTTCGGATTGTCTTATCTGACTATGATCGTCTGCTGGCAGTTGGAGTCTGCAGAGTGGATGCGGTATGAACAAGATAATCTGGAGACGATGATCTATCAGAAAGGTCCTCTGTGGGGGTTCGGATATTATTTTGCGGATGGAACAGATCGCCGAAAGCTTTTGCTGTTGGATACCCTGCGGGTGTGGTGTCCCTTTCTCTATGCATTTGCAGGGATGATAGTGACGATCGGTATCTTCTATAAGAAGCGGCTGGCAAGGCCGCTGTTGCTTCTTGAGAACAGTGTAAAAAGAATTCAGGGAAATGATCTTGACTTTCGGGTGAGTTACGAGAGTGAGGATGAGTTGGGGAGCCTGTGTGATTCTGTGGAGGATATGCGCTTAGAGCTGGTTAGGGGAAAGGAGGAGATGTGGAGGCTTGTGGAACGGCAGAAGGAGCTGAATGCCGCATTTGCCCATGATCTCCGTACACCCCTCACGGTGCTTAGGGGGTATACGGATTTCCTTGCGCGTTATATCCCTGAGGGAAAGATCAGTGAGGAGAAGATGCAGGATACGCTGGCGCTGATGTCGGACCATTTGAGACGTCTGGAGAATTACAGTCGTACCATGAAGGGAATCCGAAGTATTGAGGAGGTTCCGTTTTCACCGGAGCAGACGGAGCTTGGGCGACTCCAAAGGAGGATTGGAGAGGTGGTGTTTGCGCTGAATCAGGCAGGGGATATAGAGATACATTTTCAGGGATACGCCGCAGAAGATGCGGTTAAGGTGGATGCAGACAGTAATATTATTATGGAAGTCTTAGAAAATCTACTCTCGAATGCAATCCGCTATGCCAGGGAAGAGATTAAGGTTATATCGGATTATGATGATGGGAAGAAGGAGTTCCTGCTGACTGTATGGGATGACGGGGCAGGATTCTCAGAAGAGCAGCTTGAGACGGCGTTGCAGCCGTATCACAAGGAATATGAAGGCGCCGGGACGGATGAGCATTTTGGGATCGGGCTTCACATCTGCCGGGAATTCTGCCGGAAGCACGGCGGGACGTTGGATGTTGCGAACAGTATACGGGGCGGGGCAGTGGTGACGGCATCCTTTTTGCTCGCGGCAGCAGATTAATAATTGCGGAAGATTTGTCAGATGAGCTTAGAAAAAATTCAACTTATCCTTAACCTTTCTTAATTTTTTGTAGAGAAAATATAGGGATTTACATTTTATGATATCTATATACCGAATCAGGAGAAAGTTCACTGGTCCTAAACGGCAGTATTTTCTCAAAGGGGCGGAATATAGATATTTTTTTATGGAAAGGATGAAGACCTATGTCCACTACAATCGAAATCAGGAATCTGAATCAATATTATGGCAAAAAGCAGGCGTTAAGAGACATCAACCTAACGATTGAGACCGGCATGTTCGGCCTCTTGGGAAGAAACGGAGCGGGAAAGACTACACTTATGAAGGTGATAGCGACACTCCTGCCCCGGTCAGAAGGAGAAGTGTCCGTGTGCGGGAGAAGTACGTTAAGGCCGCGGGAGGTCCGAAAGATCGTGGGGTATCTTCCTCAGGACTTCTCCATGTATCCCAATATGACAGTATATGAGACGATGGATTATCTGGGGGTGCTGTCTGGGTTAAGCAGAGCGAAGCGCCGCCAGCGGATCCCTGAGCTTCTAAGCCAGGTCAATCTCCAGGGTGACAGGCGCAAGAAGGTGAAGGCATTGTCAGGCGGAATGAAGAGGAGGCTTGGCATTGCACAGGCGATCCTCCATAATCCCAAAGTCCTGATTGTAGATGAACCGACGGCAGGACTTGACCCGGAAGAGAGGGTGCGTTTCCGTAATCTTCTGTGCGAGATTGCACAGGAGAGGATCGTGATCCTGTCTACCCACATCGTGGGAGATATTGAGGCTACCTGTGAGGATATCGCCGTCTTGGATGAAGGAAGTGTGATCTATCAGGGAACGGTGACGGAGTTGATTGCGATGACGGAGGGAAAGGTGTATACCGCAGAGATCAGCAAGAGGGAGCTGGAGGATTTGAAGAAGGATTATATTGTGACCAGTATGCTCACTTTGGGTAACAATGTGATGGCACGTTTTCTGGCAGAAGAGAGGCCTTTTGCCTCGGCGAAGCTCTGTGAAGCAGGGGTGGAAGATGCATATATGTATCTGATGCATACAGAGAGGAGCGAACTTGGATGTTAGGGCAGTTATTTGTAAAGGAATGTGAGCAGACGGTAAAGAGCCTGATATACTGGCTGACTGTGCTGCTCCTGATTTTTGATTTTACTACCCAGCTTGGAAGCAACATGGAGATCGCAAAAGAACCAAAGCCCGGACAGGAGAGTTACGGATATCAGGCAAGCCATGATCCTGAGATTATCATGAGCAGTACATTGGGGAAGCTTACGGAAGAATATTTCCGCGAAAATTATACGACTTACCCCATCGGTTTCTATAAAAATGTGACCCTGGATGAAGAGAAGGATCAGAGAATCGGGGAGATTCTGAAAGAGGCAACGGGAATTGGCACAAGAGAAGAAGCGGGCCGTATGATGGAGGAGTGGTACGCCGCCCAGGAAGAACCGGGTGAGACAGAATCAAATGAGGCGGAATTATATGCCGGGGATATGATGTACCGGGAACCTCTGAAGGTAAAGCCGGCAGACGGTCTTACTTATGAACATTTTACCGAACTGATGGACGAAGCGGATAAGATTCTGGGCGGAGGTTCGAGTTACAATGAGATTTACCGGGAGGAGAACGCTGAAGTCCCTAAGACTTACGAGGATGCAATGGAGGAGTATCATACATTAATAGAGAAAGACAGGCTGACCGGCGGCTATGCAAGGCTGTTCTGTGATTATATGGGAATCTTCCTGGGCGTGCTGCCCGTATTTCTGGCGGTGACACGGGTACTGCGCGACAGGCGTGCCATGATACAGGAACTGATCTATATCCGGCAATGTTCATCCTTTACGGTTGTAGTAAGCCGTTATCTGGCAATGGTCGTGATGCTGGTGCTTCCGGTGCTGGTGTTGTCTTTGGTTCCGTTGTCAACATGTATGAGTTATGCCCGGACGGCCGGAATTACCGTGGATATGCTGGCGTTTGTTAAATATACGTTTGGATGGCTGCTGCCGACGATTATGGTTGCGGCGGCGATGGGAATGTTCCTTACAGAGCTCACCGATACGGCTGTGGCAGTGCTGGTACAGGGGGCGTGGTGGTTTATTGCGATATTTGGCGGTGTGCAGACGCTAAAAGGCGGCATGTATGGATGGAATCTGATTCCAAGACATAATACAGAGCTTAACTGGCAGGGATTCCATGAGGGTTTCACCCAGCTTGCCCTAAACAGGATTCTCTATGCGGCGGCGGCTCTGGTTTTGATTGCATTGACGGTCTGCATATATTCACAGAAACGGAAAGGGAGGCTTCAGATTCGTGGAAAGATATTGGCAAATCGAAAAAGTAAATCTTAAATATCACATACCGCTGCATATTCTGGCCTGTATCCTTATGCTTCTGGTATCACCGTTTTTGATGGGGGTGGCGAATCTTCAGGCACAGGATACGGCAAAGGTTCTGGAGATGTATGTGGCCCTGATCGGAATCATTCTTCTGACTCCGGTTTTTCTGCCGGAGCAGGACCGCAATATCCGGGATCTGATCTATACCAAATACATGAACGGCTCGGTCATATATCTGGTGCGGATTCTTGGCAATATACTGCTGCTGGCAGTGATTCTGTTACTGTATATCGGGCTGCTTATATATAATAAATGCGAATTCCCCGCAGGGAAATATTTCTGCGGTACATTGACGGAGATGCTGTTCATGGGAGGGTTAGGACTGTTCTTCTATGGGCTGTGCGACAATCTGGTGATCGGGTATATGGCGCCCGTCGTCTATTATATAGCGGCGATGGGAGGAGGAGAGAAGTATCTGAAGATGTTCTATCCATTTTCCATGGTCCAAGGAAGCTATGTTGAGAAGGTGTGGCTGGCTGTTGGAGCGGTCATACTTATAAGTGCGGGGGTGCGGCTTCGTTTGGGAAGACAGCGGCTGTTTGGTAAGGCACTGTAGAAATGTTAAACAATGGAAGACTGTCTTGAAAATGCCTGTGAATCGTGATACTATTTAAAACAATGATATAGTCTGCCGCTTTTCATTCGGCGGGCGATAAGAGAAATGGAGATTAGCGGTATGAGTAATGTTACATTAGTGATCATGGCGGCAGGGATCGGGAGCAGATTCGGAGGCGGTATCAAGCAGTTAGAGCCGGTAGGGCCAAATGGAGAGATCATCATGGATTATTCCATCTATGATGCCTTGGAAGCAGGATTTAACAAGGTGGTATTCGTGATCAGGAAAGATCTTTGGAAGGATTTTAAAGAAGTGATCGGAGACCGGATCGAAAAGGTTGTGGATGTGGAGTATGCATTCCAGGAATTAGAGAATATTCCGGAACGATATCGGGATAAATTGGAAGGAAGAACGAAACCGTGGGGTACAGGGCAGGCAATCCTTTGCTGTAAGGAGATCGTGGACGGGCCGTTCCTGGTGATCAATGCAGATGATTATTATGGAAAAGAGGCGTACAGGGAAGCATATCAGGAGCTTATTAAAGCCCATACAGGCACAGAGATCAGCATGGTCGGATTCCGGCTGAAGAATACTCTGAGCAAGAATGGAACGGTGACCAGAGGTGTATGCAAGATAGATGGGAATTCCATGCTCGAAGAGATTGAAGAGACTTACGAGATTGAAGCAAAGGGTGACCACGCGGTGGCACAGAAGGATGGAGAAGAGATAAGACTTGACCTTGAGTCGCCTGTTTCTATGAATATGTGGGGGCTTTTGCCGGAATTCTTTGATATATTGGAAGATGGATTTGCAGAATTTTTAGACCAGGTGAAAAAGGGCGACGCTAAAGCAGAATATCTTCTCCCAAGGATTATCGGGCAGCTTCTTACTGAGAAAAAGGTGCAGGTAAAGGTGCTTAAGTCACATGACCAGTGGTTTGGAGTTACTTATAAAGAAGACAAAGGCGCAGTGGTTGAGGCCGTCAAGGAGTTGATTGCGAAGGGCGTGTATCCGGAGAAATTATTTCCTTAAAGGAGTGTGTTGAGAGAGTGGGGCTTTATCTGAACGGGAAGAGTGCATATACGCTGTATCAGAAAGATTTTTCGCTGACGTACTTCGTGGACAAGACAGATATCTTAGACGAACTGATACCGCTTCTGGAATTGAAGACAGATGTATCGGGGAATGCGGGCTTTGGCAGGGGGAAGAGTCCTGAGTATATCTGCATCACCAGGCCGCGCCGTTTCGGCAAGACGGTCATGGCCAACATGGTCGCTTCTTTCTTTGGAAAGGGAGCGGACAGCAGCGGGATATTTGATCATTTAAGGGCGGCGGGTTATGAGTGGTATCAGAGGCATCTGAATCAGCACAATGTCATATATATCAGGTTCAATGAGATGCCGAACAACTGCCGGTCTTATGAGCGGTATATTGCAAGAATTGAAAGAGGATTGATTACGGATCTGCGAAAAGCGTATCCGGATGCAGAGATTGAAAAAGAAGATGATGTGTGGGATGCCCTGAATAAGGCGTTTGAATACGGCGATGGGGATAAGTTTATATTTGTAATCGATGAATGGGACTATATCTACCATCAGGATTTTATGACGGATGAGGAGAAGCGGTTATTTACCAGGTTCCTAAGTATTCTTCTGAAGGACCAGCCCTATGTGGAGATGGTCTATATGACGGGGATTCTTCCGATCTCGAAGTATTCCAAGGGTTCAGAGCTGAATATGTTTTTTGAATTTTCGATGGCTGTTGGGGAAAAGTACAGGGAATACTTTGGTTTTACGGACGAAGAAGTGGATGAACTGTATCGGCGGTATATCGAGGTTGAGACGGAACCGAAGGTGACCCGTGAAGAGCTGAGGCTCTGGTATGACGGCTATCAGATTATGCCGGGGAAGAGGCTTTATAATCCCCGCTCAATCGTCGGCGCCCTGTCCTTTAACCAGATTGGCAATTATTGGACGAATTCGGGACCTTATGACGAGATTTATCATACGGTGAGACATGCCGATGCGAAGATGAAGGAAGAGATCGGGCTTCTGATGAGCGGGACGCCGGTGCATGCGAATGTGCAGGAATATGCATCGACGTCGATGGAGCTTAATACCAGGGATGAGATCTATTCGGCGATGGTGGTGTATGGCTTCTTAAGCTATGCGGAAGGTTTTGTGTCCATCCCCAACAAGGAGCTGATGGACAAATTCTCTGATATGGTCCGGCAAAGGCCTGGATTTGGTTATATGGGGCGGCTGGCCCAGGAATCCGGAAAGATGCTCAGGGCGACGCTGGAAGGGGATACCGGAACGATGGTTGATATCCTGGAGCGGGTGCATAATACGGAGAGCCCATTGGTACGGTATAGTAATGAAGCAGAACTTTCCAAAGTGATTACGTTTGTATATCTGCAGGCGCGGGATTACTATGATATCAGGCTGGAGGACCGGTCGGGAACCGGGTATGTGGACTTTATCTTCTATCCGTATAAGAAAGAGGATGACGGGATTATTATCGAGCTTAAAGTAGATGACACTGCAAAGGGTGCGATCCGGCAGATCAAGGACAGACGATATATCCAGAACTTTGACGGTAAATTAGGCGAGGAGCCAAGATGTACAGGCCGGATACTTGCAGTTGGTATTGCATATGACAGGAAAGATGAGAAGAAGCGGCATGAATGCAAAGTGGAGGTGCTGCGGGAAAGGTTAGGATAAAAAGTCAGTGGAGTAAAGTTGGCTCTACTGACTTTCTGTTTAAAAATAGATGCCACTTATAAAGCAATCATAAACTTTTAAGAAAATCTTAATTTTGTAATTGCAAACGACGAAAGCTTCTTATATAATAAAAAATGTCGAAAAATGCAGAAGATTAGGAGAATACGTTGAATCATGGAAAGATTTGTATATTTTCTAAAAAAGATTTTGTTTGTGACAGGCACAATATTAGCGGTAATACTGATGGTGGCGGCGGTCGTGATCTGTTCCAGTATCCGATGGATGTTCGATACATGGAGCAATCTGACTATGGATGAGCTGGTGTATCATCTGACTGCGCCCTTAGAGGGAACTAACGGGGAGATGATTGCGGAATATTTAAGCGTATGCGTTGCACCTGCCATATTGATTATGCTGCTGGCGGTTGTCCTGTTTGTTGCATGGCATGATAAGAAGAAAAGGTATTTTGTGCTGATGGGAGGCGGAATGGCTGTTTCGCTGACCGTATCGGCGGTGTCTGTACACGGGGCATGGAATAAACTTGATGTGGGGAATTATGTGGCAGATCAGGGTACATACTCTACGTTTATCGATGATAATTATGTGGATCCGGCAGATGTATCGCTTAAGTTTCCGGAACGCAAGAGGAATCTGATATATATCTTTCTTGAGTCTATGGAGACGACCTATGCGGACAAGGAGTCCGGAGGGGCATTTGATCAGAATGTCATACCGGAACTTACCAGGCTTGCGCAGGAGAATGAAGACTTCTCTGGTACAGATCCTGCTATCAACGGCGGCTATGCCATGCCGGGAGCAACCTGGACGATAGCTGCGATGTTTTCCGAGACTTCGGGGATTCCGCTCAGCATTTCTATTGAAGATAACAGTATGGATACACAGGACTCTTTCTTTGCCAGTGCGATCACACTGGGAGATATTCTGGAACAGGCCGGGTATACACAATCACTGCTGATCGGCTCGGATGCTACTTTCGGAGGAAGAAGGCTGTATTTTACAGAGCATGGGAATTTTGATATTCTGGATTATATGTATGCCAGGGATACTCAGAGAATCCCGGAGGATTACAGGGTATGGTGGGGATATGAAGACCAGAAGCTTTTTGAGTTTGCAAAAGAGAGGGTGACGGAGCTTGCTGCCGGGGAACAGCCCTTCAATCTGACCATGCTGACGGTAGATACGCATTTTGAGGATGGATATCCCTGCCAGATCTGCAGGAATACATATGGCGATGATCAGTATTCTAATGTAATGGCATGCTCAAGCAGGCAGGTGGACCGCTTTGTCAAGTGGGTACAGCAGCAGGATTTCTATGAGAATACGACGATTGTCCTGATCGGAGATCATCCGACGATGGATTCGGATTTTTGTGAGGATGTCGATGGGGAATATGTGCGCAGAGTGTATACTTCTTATATCAATTCAGCCGTAGGGGTTGCGACAGATACGAAGAGGGTATATACTACTTTTGATAATTTCCCGACCACATTGGCGTCGCTGGGGGTTGAGATTGAAGGAGAGCGCCTCGGGCTTGGAACGAATCTGTTTTCCGGCAAGCAGACTCTCACGGAACGGTTTGGACTGGATTATCAGAAACGGCAGATCGGAAGAAAGTCTGAATTGATGGAGAGATTAGCGGATTTGGATGAGAATAAACGTGAATTGCTGGTGCGTGAAGGAGAGTTTGCAGACATTACGGTCGGCGAATATGATATTGTAACAGGGCTTATACCGATAGAAGTACGGGATATTGCCAATATTCCAGAGGGTGTCGAGAGCGTTCAGATGGCAGTGTGGACGGCAGGCGACCAGAGCGATTTGCAGTGGATTCAGATGGGGATGCAGGAAGACGGGAGCTATCTTTCGCAGATTAATGTGCCAAGCTTTGGGTACAATTCGGGTGAATATCGCGTACATGTGTATGTAGTTGACAGGACAGGAGCACAATACTTAGTGGGGGCTGTCCAGGCATATGTGCGGTAAGAAACTGTTCAAAAATAACTTTTTCGGGTCACTTTTTTCTCTTGGCGGATATTCGGGAATACAGTCCGGTTTGGGGAAAGGGTGACCCGAATTGTTGTTTTTAAATGATTGTATAAATGTGTGGGAAGAAAAGTATAGGAGCGAGTATTAAATTATGAAGAAGCTGATAGAACAGATTATGAAGTTTGGAGTGGTGGGCGTCGTCTGTTTCCTGATAGATTACGGGCTGATGATACTCTTAACGGAGAAATTCGGAGTGGAATATCTGATCTCTTCGGGGATCTCTTTTTCTGTATCGGTGATTGTAAATTATATATTGAGCCTGACGTTCGTGTTTGATACGGGCAAGGAGAAGAACAAGATCGCAGAGTTTTTGATTTTTGTAGTGTTAAGTGTCATCGGGCTTGGAATCAATCAGGTGCTGATGTGGGTGTGCGTGGAGAAGCTTCATATATACTATATGATATCCAAGATCGGTGTGACAGGGGTGGTAATGATTTACAATTTTATCACAAGGAAACTGATCCTGGAGAAGAAAGAATCGTAAATAGTGATGAATTGTTACAAAGTTGTTACGAATTTTGTCACAAAACTTGAAATGTCGTTCATTCTGATATATAATGTAGAAGGTTAACGTAAGAGTCGGAGCTCAGCTCTCCGATGACAGGCATTACAAGGAGGAAGAGACATGATGAAACGAATAAGGGGAAAGATAGCAGGAGTTCTGACTGCTGTGCTGTTGGGTATGGCGATATTTCCTAACACAGCGGCGGCAACGGGGGAGATTTCCGGGGAGACGGTTGCCGAGAATGGTACAGAGAATCTTCCTGCAGATCAGACGGGAACGGATGACGGTATAGCGCCGGCTGCCGAGACAGGTGAGCCGGATGTACAGCAGCCGGACGGACAGGCGGATGCACAGCCGGATGCACAGGAACCGCAGAATCCGGAGGCGGCGAGTCAGGAAGGCGAGTCGGAAGCAGCGGCTCCGGGACTGATCAATTACATAGGTATCGACCAGCCGTATGTTCAGGCACCGTCAGAGCAGAAGATTGCGGTATCTTACGGAGACGGAACGGAGAACGTGTCGGATGCGAAGCTTATATGTGCGAGACCTGACGGCAGCGAGATGGAGCTTGGACTGACAGCCAGAGAAGAGACACTCTATCTGTTCGGACGTACTTTTGAGGAGAGCGAGGCCGGGGTGTACAAGCTGCTGCGGTTTGTGTACGTGCAGGACGGTACAGAGAATACGATTAATCTGCCGGATATCGGAATCGATGCGATGTTCGGTGTTAATGAATATTATCCGGGTTATGAGAATTCGGAGGCAGTGGATATTGCGGAAGAGGCCGGAGTGGCAGAACCGGCAGCAGAGCCGGCGGCATTGGCTGAGATGGAGGAAGCGGGGGTTACTCCGGAAGAAGTCGAAGTATCTATAGTCAGCGTCGATATGAATGATATAGGAAGTGCGGAGACCGACGTTGAGGAGACTCTCGAGAAGGTAGCCGACGATGTAGATACGGCTCAGAAGGTATCCAGGAAATCAGGCAACGGTCTGGCTGATACGGCGGCCACCGTATTGTCATCCGTGGCGGACATCGTTATGCCGGCGTCGACGGCAAAGGCCGCAGGGAATAAAGTAGTAGTACTTGATCCGGGACACGGCGGAAGCGATGGCGGGGCAAGTGCGAACGGCTTGGTTGAGAAGAACATTAATCTTAAAATTGCGCAGTATTGTAAAGCGGAATTAGAAGCATATGGCGGTGTGACCGTTTATATGACAAGAAACGATGACAGAGACGTTGGGCTGACAGAACGTGTCAATATGGCGAAGAACTGGGGAGCAGATGTATTCGTAAGTTTACACATCAATTCGGCGACTGCCAGTGCAAAGGGCGTTGAGGTTTATTATCCCAATGCGAATTATAATTCCACGGTACATAAAGAAGGTAAGAATTTAGCAAAGTATATCCTGGATGAGCTGACAGATCTGGGGTTGTATAATCGTGGAACTAAGACGAAAGATTATCAGAGCAGCAACGGAAGCGCCCCGGTTAAGTATCCGGACGGCTCGCTGGCAGATCATTATTCTGTAATCAGGGATAGTAAGAGAGCGGGCTTTCCAGGCATTATTGTGGAACATGCTTTTATCTCAAACACACAAGACGCTCAGATGCTTGCACAGGACAGCAAACTTAAGCAGATGGGTATTGCGGATGCCACTGGTATTGCGAATTATCTGGGATTGTCTAAGGGTACAAGCGTCAGAGTTACGAACCAGAATGATTTCGCAGGAACGGCGGATATCAGGGCCAATGGTCTTGGAACGAACGGCAAGGTAAAGGTCACCCATCAGTCAACCGGCAAGTCCAGAAGGTATTCACTTTCCAGCGGAAGCGGCACTGTTCAGTTTAAAGTGAGTGATTTTGACAATGCACGCGGATCATACCTGGTAGAAGGGCAAAATTCGTCAGGCAGGGTACTCCATACGACTTCCTTTAATATGGCGGATACAAGCTGCAATGTATATGTAGATTCTCTTGGCAATGAAAAGCAATACAAGATCACGGCCAAGTTTAACGGAAAGACACCTTCAGGTGTGGCAGCGGTTCAGGTGCCGGTATGGAGTGAAGAGAATGGACAGGATGACCTAAGATGGTATTCGGCAAAGGAGGTTTCGGACGGAAACTGGCAGGTAACGGTTGATATCAGTGACCACAGATCCGCCGGGAATTATATTGTACATACCTATGCGCTGATGTCGGACGGGCGGACGCAGAATTTCCTTGGGGCAACATCGTTCAATGTGTCTGCACCGACGGTAGAGCCGACGCTTACGGCAACGACTGAGAATTATAATGAGAAGGCGGGCACCTTCGACGTTATCATCAAGAATGTTAATTCATCGGCAGGCGTTGGCAAGGTACATGTGCCGGTATGGTGTGCGGCTAATCAGAGCGATATCTATTGGTATGAGGCAAAGAAGCAGGGTAATGGTGATTACAAGGTCACAGTAGATGCGGCAAATCATGGTTATGCGACTGGAAATTACACGATTCATATCTACATAACAAGCGGGAACGGAGTTATGACATTTGGCGGAACAGCGCCGGGTGTGAATGTGAAGGCGGTATCCCAGGATACGAAGATCACTGCGGAGGATACGAATGGCAAAGAGACAAAGTATCTTCTTACAGCGAATGCAAGTAGTCTTGGTTCGGTAAAGGCAGTACAGTTTGCGACCTGGAGTGAGGAAGGCGGACAGGATGATATCCGCTGGTATAATGGAAGTAAGGGTTCATCCGGTAAATGGACTGCAACGGCAGATATTAAGAACCATAAGACAGCAGGAAGATATAATGTGCATGCTTATGCAACTCTGTCAAACGGTTCTATGAAGTTCCTGGGCGCAACGACATTTGCAGTGTCAAAGCCGACACTTTCCGTTGTTTCGGGCGGATATGACAAGAGTAAAGGAACTTTTGAAGTTTCGATTACCAACGTATCTTCAGTGTCAGGCGTGGAGAAGATTCAGGTGCCGGTATGGTGCGCGAAGAATCAGAGTGATATCAAGTGGTATGATGCTGAGAAACAGAATAACGGAAGCTATAAGGTGACGGTAAGGATGTCGAATCACGGTTATTCTGTGGGCAGATATACCATACATACTTATGTTACATTAGGAAACGGAGTTATGGCATTCGGCGGTGCGGCGTCCGGTGTCGAAGTGACGCTTCCGGAAGTAGATATAACTGCTTCTGATCTGGACGGAAACGGGGCGAATTATGCACTGAGAGCATCTAACACAGATCTGTTCGGCGCAATCCGGGGCGTGCAGTTTGCAACCTGGAGTGTGGAGAACGGCCAGGATGACATTAAATGGTACACTGGGACAAAGAATCCATCCGGACAGTGGGCGGCTACGGCAAATGTGAAGAATCATGGATCTGCAGGCAGATATAATGTACATGTATATGCAACACTGGCAGACGGCCGTCTGAGTTTCTTGGGCGCGACGTTCTTTGATGTGCCGAAGGCGTCTGCATCAGACATAAAGGTTGAAGGATATGATACGGCATCCGGTGCATTCAAGGTGGTAGTATCGGGGGTCAAGGCTCCGGCAGGAGTTGCCGATGTTCAGGTGCCGGTATGGTGCGCGGCGAACCAGAGTGATATCAAGTGGTATAAGGCGGAGAAGCAAAAAGACGGAACGTATGTGGCGAACGTAAGCCCGACGAATCATAAGAGTAATTCGGGGCTTTACAAGATTCACGTCTATATTACGGCCGGAAACGGTACATTGTCATTCGTGGGCAGCACATCACAGATGGTAGAAGCCGTTAAGACTCCGATTATGGGTGAGTCTTCGACTTCGGTAAGCCAGATGGTAGCATATTATAAGCAGAGTAATCATACCTATCCGAATCTCGATCTTGGTAAGGGCGGTGCAGGCACGCTGGAAGAATTCTGTAAGATCTTTTTAGAAGAGGCAAATGCAGAGGGAGTGCGTGCAGAGGTGGCTTTTGCACAGTCCATGAAGGAGACGGGATGGCTGCAGTTTAAGAACAGCATCGTTAAGGTTGACCAGTTCAACTTCGCGGGTCTAGGTGCATTGGACGGCAATGCAACGGGTAATTGTGCAAGCTTTAAGACCGTCAGGGAAGGTATAAGGGCGCAGATTCAGCATCTGAAAGCATATGCTTCTACAGATTCGCTTAAGAATTCATGTGTGGATCCGAGATTCCACTTAGTAAAGAGAGGAAGTGCGCCATATGTTGAATGGCTTGGACAGAAGGAGAATCCAAACGGAGTGGGATGGGCGACGGATCCGACCTACGGCAGCTCGCTTGCAGGCATGGTCAGGAAATTAATCACCATGTAAAAGTTGCAATCAATAGGAAGAAGTGATATAATAATCGGGAATTGCAGAGGATGTATGCTTAGAAACATAGGTGTCGAACAATGAATAGGAATAAATACACATCTGTAAGTACAGATTATATAACAGAATAAGAATACAGCAAACCGGCAGTATCAACTGATACTGCTAGTTTGCGTTTTGATTTGATAAGCGCCGGGATATCATTATATTCATCTGGGAGCAATCAGGCAGATGCAGGCTTGTTCCCGGATGAATGCAATGATGTGATGCAGTACCGCCAAACCGGTGGCGCGGGGTAATACGTGAATTAGGAGGAAGAGTTTTGTCTGCATATATACAGAATTTTATAAAGTTTCAGCCATTATTAGGAGAACTTATAGCAAGGGATATCAAGATCAAGTACCGGCGGTCGGTTCTGGGGGTTTTGTGGACACTGTTGAATCCTCTCTGCATGATGATCGTGCTGTCGGTTGTATTTTCGAATATTTTCAAATTTGACATTGAGAATTTTCCGCTTTATATCTTAAGCGGTCAGTTGATTTTTAACTTTTTTTCAGATGCGACGACCAGTTCGATGTCGTCTATCGTATCGAGTGCGTCGCTGATTAAGAAAGTGTACGTTCCGAAGTATCTGTTCGTACTATCACATATTTTTTCGAGTTTTATTAATCTTATGGCATCTTTTACGGCGCTTTTGCTGGTAATGATGGCTACCAGGACAGAGCTTCACTGGATGACATTACTTGCACCGGTTCCGCTGGTGCTGCTGGTGTTCTTCTCATTGGGAGCAGGACTGGTCCTTGCGGCCGTGACGGTGAAGTTTCGGGATATCATGCATCTGTATTCGGTATTTATCACGGCTCTGATGTATCTGACGCCGGTCATCTATCCGATGTCAATGCTGCCGGACTGGCTGACTGGCTTTGTGATGCTCAATCCTATTACGAATATCGTGCTGATGTTCCGCAACGTGATGCTGAATAACACTTTTTTTGGATGGAAGTCTCTTTTTGTGGCCGTTGTAGAGACGGGAATTATGCTTGCGATAGGATTCTGGGTATTCTATAAAAACCAGGATAATTTTATATTGAATCTGTAAGAAAGAATATTAGGAGAGAATATATGGATGACAAGGTAATGGTCAAGGTGGAGCATGTATCCATGAAGTTTAATCTGTCCTCTGAGAAGTTCGACAGCTTTAAGGAATACGTGATTAAGAGCCTTAAAAACCAGGTGTCTTTTGAAGAGTTCTGGGCGCTTAGGGATGTGTCCTTTGAGGTGATGAAGGGGGACGCCCTGGGGTTGATCGGATTGAACGGGAGCGGCAAGAGTACCATGCTCAAGACGATCGCGGGGGTTTTAAAGCCCACAGAAGGGTCTGTACATGTGTATGGAAGTGTAGCTCCGCTGATCGAGCTTGGGGCAGGGTTTGATATGGATCTGACGGCACGGGAGAATGTATTCTTAAACGGTGCGCTTTTGGGACATTCGAGAAAAGAGATGGAATCTTTCTATGACGATATCGTGAATTTTTCGGAGCTTGAGAATTTTATGAATGTACCGGTCAAGAATTTTTCTTCGGGAATGGTGTCAAGGCTGGCGTTTTCGATTGCGACCATCGGTGTACCGGATATCCTGATCGTGGATGAGGTACTCTCGGTGGGTGATTTCCGCTTTCAGGAAAAGTGTGAGAGACGTATCCAGGCTATGGCTGATCAGGGGACAACCATACTGTTTGTCTCTCACAGTATTGCTCAGGTGAAGAAGATCTGTGACAAGATCGCATGGCTTGAGGGGGGACAGTTGAAACGATTCGGTTCGGCGGGTGAGATCTGTAAGGAATATGAACAATCCTAGAAAACGTAGATGATGAGGTTTGGCATGAAAAAAGTAAGGCGGGTATTGGGTATCATCGTTGTGGTGGTGTTTGCATACTGGTATGCACATATCGCGAAGATGAATATGATATATGATAAGAGTGTAGATAACAGTGAATATATAAGTATGGGAATTCTGGAGGATCAGAGAGTAGAACAGAAGTTTGTCTGCCCCGAGGATAAGATGGATGGAGTCTATGCCAAGTGTCAGGTGGTGGGCGATGCGGCGGATGTGGAGGTCAGATACAGTATCGCAGAAGCATCGTCCAGGGAAGTGATCGCAGAAGGCAGCTGCCCGGCAAGTGAGCTCAAGCCTTCTAAGTTTAATAAGCTTACTTTTGACACGATTGAAGGATGTAAGGACAGAGAATATATTCTTGCTATCTGGTCTGAGCCGGTTTCTTCGCGGAAGGGTGTTTCCTTCTATTATCAATCAGAGACGGAAGCGGGGACGGCGCTTACCATAGGGGGCAGTGAGATCAATGGAACGATGATTGTGCGTACAGTCACGAACCGTTTTGACATGGAAACTTTTTGCGTGGTGATTATCTTTATCGGATTTATCGCTGCATTTATGAAGATTTTGTACAAATTATTTGAATAGGTGAGATTATGAACAGTGAGAAGAACGAATTCAGGATTATCAAGTATCGGCTGAAAACCGGCAATCCCAACATACTGTTGGTACAGTGCTGGTTTTCCAACAATGAGATGGGGGATAACAAGCTCTTATTTCTGTTAGATGAAAAGAGGCTTGTTCCGAAGGTTTCGATTAGAGAAGGGATTGAGATCCGCAAACGTCACCTGACGGATTCCTACGGGATCGACAGGGAGTATTATTTCTGGCTTCCGCTTCCGGAAGATATGAATAACAGGCAGTATATCCGCATCTTTGAGGAGACGGAGGGTAAAAAGCGTCTGGTCTATGCGGTTCCCTGCCGTAAGATAGCGAAGCTTAGAGGCAGGGTAGAAAGCTTTATCGAGGAGTCCAAGGCCGGGGAAGGCAGGATTGAGGTCAAGGGATGGTATCTTGCGAAAAAAGAGCGTCCGGTTCAGATATCAGTCACAGACGGGAACGGGAAGCAGATTGATTTTGAGATGGAGGAGATGTACCGGCAGGATGTCGTGGCGGAGTTCCCGGAGGCGTCTGCAGAAGATGCTCATGGATTTAAACTGATTCTTGATGATACCGGCGGTAAGAAGCTTAAGATCGTCTTAAGCGACGGGGAAAACCGGTCAGAATACCGCCAGGAGATTTATCCGTCTGTCGTCAAGAAAGGGGTAACCGAAGCCAGAAAGATCAAGGCGAAGACTGTAAGTTATCTAAAGACAGAAGGAGTAAGGAGAACCGCAAGACGCGCTGTCGTAAAGCTTTTTAGGCTGAATGAAAATAATTACATGGCATGGCGTAAGGCAAACGGTGTGTCTTTGAAGGAACTGGAGATTCAGCGGGAGACAAGCTTTGACTATATGCCGAAGATCAGTATTGTTGTACCGTTGTATAAGACCCCGCTGAATTATCTGGAAGAACTGGTTGCTTCTGTTAAAGAACAGACCTACGGCAATTGGGAATTGTGCCTGTCAGACGGGAGCGGTGAGACAAGGTCTTCTCTGACGGAGGCGTTAAAGAGATATGAAGAATCTGACGAGAGGATCAAAGCAGTGATCAATGAGATCCCTCTTAAGATCTCGGAGAATACCAATGAGGCAATCCGCGTGGCAACCGGGGAGTTCATCGCATTCGCAGACCATGATGACCTGCTGGCGCCGGATGCCTTGTTTGAGTGTGTGAAGGCAGTCAATGCCGATCGAAAGATTGACGTGCTGTATTCGGATGAGGACAAGATCTCTATGAACGGGAAGGAATACTTTGAGCCTCATTTTAAGACGGATTTTAATATTGACTTATTGTGTTCTATGAATTATATCTGCCATCTGTTCGTGGTGAGCAGGAAGATCATGGATCAGGTGGGAATGCTGAGAAGCAAGTTCGACGGTGCGCAGGATTATGATTTTGTTCTGCGAAGCGTGGAGGTTGCCGAGTGTGTTCATCATATTCCGAAGGTGCTGTATCACTGGAGGGCACATAAGGATTCTACTTCCGAGAATCCGCAGAGCAAGATGTATGCTTTCGAAGCAGGTGCGGCGGCAATCCAGGAGCATTATGACAGAATCGGGATTGCGGCAAAGGTGCATCAGGGAGAGTATCTGGGGCTTTATAAGACCGAACATATCCTAAAAGAGCATCCGCTGATCTCTCTGATTATACCAAACAAAGACCATATCGAAGATCTGGATAAATGCATCAGTTCTATTGAGCAGAAAAGCACATATGATAATTACGAATATATTATCGTGGAGAACAACAGCGAGGAGGAAGATACTTTCCGGTATTATAAGGATCTGGAGAAAGAGAATCCAAAGGTTCACGTGGTATGCTGGGAAGGGGAGTTCAATTATTCCGCGATCAATAATTACGGCGCCAAATATGCAAAAGGGGAATACCTCCTGCTTTTGAATAATGACACCGAATTTATAAACGGATCCTGTTTGGAAGAAATGCTTGGATATTGCATGCATGACAACGTGGGTGCCGTTGGGGCAAGGCTTTATTACAGCGACGATACCATACAGCATGCGGGAGTCATTGTTGGTTTCGGCGGGATTGCCGGCCATGCGTTTATCGGTCTTCCAAGGAGCGCCAACGGATATTTCTCAAGGATTATCTGTGCGCAGGATATGAGTGCCGTGACGGCGGCATGTATGATGGTGAAAAAGAGTGTCTTTGAGGAAGTAGGCGGCTTAAGCCCGGAATTGAAGGTTGCTTTCAATGATATTGACCTGTGTATGAAGATCCGCGAGAAGGGATATCTGATCGTATATAACCCGTATGCGGAATTATACCATTATGAATCGAAATCAAGAGGCCTTGAGAATACGAAGGAGAAAGTAGAGAGATTCAACGGGGAGATTGCCTCGTTTGCCCAGAAATGGCCTGAGATCCTAAAAAACGGAGATCCATATTACAATCCGAACCTGTCCCTGGAAAGATGTGACTTTAGTTTAAAATAGACGAGGATAGGAGATAGGGTGTATGCTTGAAAGAAGGATCAAAGCCTGTAGATGGGGGATATATACAGCTGGTGCACTGGTTCTGGCACTGTTGGCAGGGACATATGCCTTTTGGCTGGAGGGCTGTGCGGATACTTCTAAAGCAGGAAGTATGCTGTTTTATCTCAAAAGAGCAGGCGTATCAAAAAAAGTCTGGCTTCTTGCTGTTCTTCTGTTCTTTCTGTTTGTCATATATGATCATTATGGTGCAAGGTTCACGGCATTTTTATATACCTGGAGATTTGCCATAGCGGCCGGAATCTTTGCGCTGTGTGTGATATTAGAGCTGAATGGTTCTTCCGTTGGTGCATGGCAGGCGTATCTTGGAGGAACGGATACGGGAACTCTTCTTGGGGCGGCAAGACCGGTCCGTTCAGATGAGTGGGCGGTCTCGACTCCCATGATGTTGTCCCAGTACCGGAATGCGGGCGGTGCATTTCCTTATTACAGTGATACGGTGCGAGGGGCTGTTACGGATATGTTTATGGTCTATGGGCAGCCGGTGAAGGATATCGCTATGATCTTCAAGCCCTTTTATTGGGGATATCTTTTTCTGCCGGCCGGAATGGGGCTGGCCTTTTTCTGGTACGGCAGATGGATTGCATTGTTTCTGGTATCCTTTGAGATGTGTATGCTCCTGACTGAAGGAGATAAGAGACTGTCTTTGGCAGGCTCCTGCCTTGTGGCTTTGGCACCGGTGGTCCAGTGGTGGTTTGCGATCAACGGACTGGTTGAGATGCTTGTCTATGGACAGCTGGCAGTACTGCTTTTAAAAAAATATATGACGGATACGCGGACTCTTGTGCGGGCTGCCTGTGCATCGGTGATCGCAGTCTGTGCGGGCGGTTTTATTTTGATTCTATATCCGGCATGGCAGTTTCCTATGGCGTATGTGATCCTGGCCCTGGGAATCTGGGTCATAGCCGGGAACTATCATGGTTTTCGAATCAATGCAAGAGATATTTTCTGTATTGTGATTGTTCTTGCGGTATTCTCAGGGATTATGCTCCATGTATGGGGAAATTCCCGGGAGACCATTGAGCTGGTCCTGAATACGGCATACCCGGGAAAGCGTATGGAAACAGGCGGCGGGATTGGCCTTGAGTTTTTTAATTATGTGACCAATATCTGGTATGCGCTTCTGGGTGAAGGAACGGGAGCGAATGTGTGTGAGAGTGCACAGTTTATTGATTTCTTTCCATTGTGTTATGTGATACCGCTGTATGTGTTAATAAAAAAGAGAGATAAACTGATCGCTATACTTCTCTGTGTAGATGTCTTTTTCGTAATCTGGTGTGTGGCGGGGTTCCCGGCCGTGATAGCGAAAGTGACATTTATGAGTTTTTCTACGGCCTCAAGGGCTTTTGTAATTCTGGGATTCGTGAATGTCCTGCTCCTTCTTAGAGGAGTGTCTTTGGTGGAATACAGGTGCAAAGGTATTGCCGGAGGGATTGCGGCAGCGGCCGGAGGATATGCGGTTGTGAAAATCGCAGGCGTTATCAATGAAGAATATTATCCGAAAATGGGTTACTATATATTTACGGTGATGCTGTGGATACTGCTCTTCTATCTGCTGATCCGGTATCATGAGGCCGAAAACAGGAAGAGGTTCTGCATCTTATGTACCGTCGTGATGATCTTGACAGGGGCGCTGGTCAATCCGGTAAGACGCGGTGTTGATAATATCTTTGAGACGGAACCGATTCAGGCCATAGAAGAGGTGCACGGACAGGATCCGGAAGCGCTGTGGGCTGTGGAGGGAATGGGGTTTCCTTGTATTAATATGGGAATCATGGCAGGTGCGCCGACAATCAATTCCACGAATGTGTACCCGAATCTTGAGAGATGGGAAATGCTGGACTCAAAAGGAGTCTATGAAAAGGTATATAACAGATATGCACACATTGCGATTGCTTTAAAAGAGAGCGGGAGTCTGGAGTTCCAGTTAAACCAGCCGGATGTGTTCACGGTTTCATTGACGGGCAAAGACCTGAAAAAGCTGGGTGTAACCTATCTTTTATCGGGCAGGGACAGTATGGAGCAGTATGAGAATAGTAAAATAAAGTTTATAAAAGTAAAAAATGTTGGCAATTATTCTATATATAGGATAGAATAACAGTAAGGGACTATGGACGGCATACCAAAGAGACATTTTCAAGAGAAGCTAGATTAAGGAGAAGATAGGATGGATAAAGTTGCAGTGTTGATTCCCTGCTATAATGAGAGTATTACAATCGAAAAGGTAGTCAGGGATTATAAACGCGTTCTGCCGGAAGCAGTCATCTATGTGTATGACAATAACTCTTCCGACGGGACAGATCAGATCGCCGAAAAGGCCGGGGCAGTCGTCAGGTACGAATATCGTCAGGGCAAAGGGAATGTGATTCGAAGCATGTTTCGGGATATTGAAGCGGAATGCTACCTGATGATCGACGGAGACGATACTTATCCGGCGGAGGATGCGCCGGCGATGATCGATCTGGTCTTAAATAAGGGTGTGGATATGGTGATCGGGGACCGATTATCTTCCACCTATTTTACGGAGAATAAGAGGCCGTTTCATAATTCGGGTAATCTGGTTGTGAGAGGACTGATCAACAAGCTGTTTCGGAGTAATGTAAAGGATATTATGACGGGATACCGGGCATTCAGCAGGCTGTTTGTCAAGAGTTTTCCGGTTCTCTCCAAAGGATTTGAGATAGAAACGGAGATGACGATTCATGCGCTGGATAAGAATTTCCTGCTTAAGGAAGTTCCGGTCTCGTACAGGGACAGGCCTACGGGCAGCGAATCAAAGCTTAATACAGTGAGCGACGGTGTCAAAGTACTGAAGACGATCATGAATCTGTTCAGAGATTACAAGCCTTTATTGTTTTTCTCAGCCTTATCTTTGATCTGTGTCATTGGGGCGCTGATTTTGTTTATTCCGGTGTTGATGGAATATTTTGCTACAGGTCTGGTACTGCGGTTCCCGACACTGATCGTTTCGGGAGTGATGGCTACGATTGGCATCTTATTGTGGATATGTGGACTGATTCTGCATGTTACGGTAAAGAAGCATCGTCAGTTATATGAGATCCTGTTAAACCAGATCAGTATGTCTGCAGGGAGATCTTAGTGTAGTGACCATTTGGATGGACGGATTACGTTCGTCAGGAGATAAAAAGACTGTATGGAAGGAGGTTTATCCGGGGGCATAAAGAGGGGAATACCAGAAAGGAGATTGAGTAAGTTATGCGGGGAAGAATGAAAAGACTTTTGAAGGGTGCAGGCGTATCTGTCGTATTGCTTGCATTACTCAGTGCAAATGTTTTTGCAGACGAGGAGATATCGGGCGATACTCCGGTACAATTAACGGAAGACGGGATATCCTTTGGCGGGGGTAATTCTCAGGAAACACCGGCGCAGGATACGCAGGCTTCACCGGCAGCACCGGAGAATCCGACGGATCAGACACAGTCCGACAGCGCTGTTCCATCCGGCAGAAACGCGGATGAACCGGATGAGACAGAAGAAGATCCGGATGCCGGTATTATGGCCTTAGACGGCGGTCAGCTGGCAAGGGACGGGAAGATTACCGTAACCGAATATGACAGTAAAAAGGGAACCTTCCGTGTCGTAATTGGCGGTGTGGATCCCAACCAGGTCAAAGAGATCCTGGTTCCGGTATGGAGCATCGTGAACGGACAGGACGATATCGTATGGTATGAGGCAAAAAGAAGCAGTAATGGTGTTTACTATGCGGATGTAGACATCAGGAATCATAAGTATTCCATGGGAACCTACAATATCCATGTATATGTTACGGATAAGACTGACAGACAGTTCTATCTGGGTTCTGCGACACAGGAGATGGAGTTTAACAAAGGAAAGCTTACCGTAACGAAGAACAATGAAAGAGACTATACTGTTGAGCTTACGGGAATCGAGATTCCAGGGGCGAAGAATATCCAGTTCCCAACATGGAGCGTTGTGAACGGACAGGACGATATCAAGTGGTATACTCTGCCTAATAACGGAGGCAGTACATACAGATGTAAGATATCTGTTGCGGATCACACAGGGCTTGGCAAGTACAATGTGCATGCATATGCACAGATGCCGGATGGTTCCATGATCTTCCTTGGAGCGTCCGGGTTCGAGACGGAGGCGCCTTCCGGGGGCAGTGTGCAGGCTTTGGCAGGTAACAATTCGGGCGGTCAGTTCCAGGTGAAGGTATCGGGGATTAAGAATGTCGGATTGATCAGACAGGTTCAGGTTCCGATCTGGTCGGAGCCGGATCAGAAAGATATTATGTGGTATACGGCCAATCGGGATGCGAACGGTGATTATATTGTAAATGCCAATATTGCGAACCACAGATATAATTGCGGGAAATACACGATTCACGCTTATATGACGGATGTCACAGGCGCGCTGCAGTTCATAGGAGCTACAAGCTGTGAGTTGAAGCCGGGATATCAGTCACTCGGCGCTGCAGATGTCAGCGGTACAGAATCGACCTTCCGTATTACCTTGTCCGGTTTGGTAGTTCCAGGCGGAGAGAGAGGTGTAAGATTTGCCGTATGGGGTGCTGCGAACGGACAAAATGATATCAGATGGTACAGTGCATCCGGAAAGAACGGTACTTATACTTGTGATATCCAGATTGCAAATCATGGAGAATTCGGACAATATATTGTCCATGGATATTATGAGACGGCAGACGGCAGTCTTCATTTTATAGGAGCGACAGGGTTCAATGTGACAAAGAGACCAATAGCCGCACAGGTACAGATTGGCAATATTAACCGGAGTGCAGGTACTTTTCAGGTAACGGTCAGCGGTGTGACCGCAGTGTCAGGGGTAGGGAAGGTGCAGATCCCTGTATGGTGCGCGAATGACCAGAGTGATATTGCCTGGTATACGGCAGGAAGAGTTTCAGAGGGCGTATATGCTACGAATGTCAGAGTTGCAGATCATGCTCATCATTTCGGAAATTACAAGGCACATGTATATGTAACGGCAAATAATGGTGCTCAGACATGTGTCGGCGGAACAGCAGCCAATATATCACCGCTTAATTATGTTTATAATATGCCGATCAGTTCTACACAGTATGAAGTTGGGATCATGGGTGCATCGGGCAACAGGGTGCAGTTCCCAACGTGGAGCAACGTGAACGGACAGGATGATATTATATGGTATGAGGGGGTAAACAGAGGCGGCGGTAAATGGAATGCGGTTGTGGACAGTGCAAGGCACCAGAGCGGCGGTGCATATACGACCCATGCATATGTCTATTCCGGTAATTCTATGAATGGATTCGGCAGAACCTCCTACTCTCTGTATAAAGTACCGACCCAGCAGGGACAGATGCTGACGAGAGCCAATATGTATAGCAGTCCGACGCCTTATCTGCTGATGGTGAACCGGAGTACACACAAAGTGGGTGTATTTCAGAAGGGCGCGAACGGTTGGGATTTTGTCCATTACTGGGATTGCGGCGACGGTGCGCCGGGTACGCCTACGGTAGAAGGAGTATTCTCCGTGGGAAGCAAGGGATATTATTTTGATTCCGGTTCTGCAAGATGCTACTGGTATACACAGTTCTATGGAAATTATCTGTTCCATTCCGTACTGTATCACAAGAATGGTACGTTGATGGACGGAAGAGTCGGCATGCCGTTGTCGCATGGTTGTGTCAGACTGCTGATTGAAAATGCAAAATGGATCTATGATACGATTCCGGGCGGAACGACGGTTGTAGTATATCATTAAGATGTGGCCTGTGAAAAGAGTGATTATTAGGGTACATTGATCTGCTCTACTAAGTTCATATTAATTTGCTAGAAAGAGCCAGGCGGTTGGGTGCTTACCTGATCGTCGGGCTTTTGACAAATGAATTCAATTCTGGAAGCGATCCGCTATTTTTTATCAGGTAAATATGAATATGGGGTAATAGGATGAAAGAAAGACGAAGGGTTATAGTTAGAATCGTTTGTGTGATTATTGCAATATTAAGTATATATATTCTAAGTATTTATCCTGTAAGTGGAGTTATACTTGTTCAGTCTGATAAATGGTATTCCTTAATTTATATATTGTTATTAGTAAAATTACTGAAGGATTTGTTTGAATGTAAAAAGAAACAGATATTGTTGATGGGATTATCTGTAGGGTTTATATATGCTTTATGTATAGTATCAGGGCAATATGTATATTGGTATGGGCAAAATATTTATGGAATGAAAAACAGCCTTTGCTTATTTGGTGTGTTATTTTTAATATTTGGAGGAGTAATTGTCCAATTTATGAATTGGATTGAAGCATATGATTTTAAGGAAAAGGAATGGATAAGTATAATTAGCGATAAAAAATTTTTCCTATTGACTTGGTTTTTAATTTGTTTGTGCTGGGTGCCTGCATTTTTAGCGGTATATCCAGGAGTATATTCATATGACGCAACTCCGCAAGTATTACAACTTTTTGGGGATGAAGGTTTACATTTGTCAAGCCATCATCCTATTCTCCATACATTGTTTTTTGGTGCTTGCTTAAAGGCAGGAGAATTATTACATGGGTCATATAATACGGGGTTGGCGATATATTCTATTATACAGGGATTGTTATTGAGTCTTGTATTTGCATTTGCTTTATTAAAGTTAAAGAATTTAAAAGTTCCTATGTCGATAATAGTCGGTTCTTTTTTGTTCTTTGCTATAAATCCTATTTTACAAATATTTGCTTTTGTAACAACAAAAGATGTTTTGTTTTCAGCTGTGTTTTTAGTTTTACTAATATTATTATATGATTTATCAGAGGATTTTGATAGTAAATTAAGTAATAAAGGATGGTTGGCAGCGTATGCTGCAATTTCAATTTTGATGTGTTTACTTAGAAATCAAGGTATATATGTGTTTATTTTCATGGTTTTGTTTCAGTTTCTTTTATTAAAAAAGTCTAAAAATATATTTCGTGTCAATATAGGAGTAATAATAACTGTTATTATTTTAAATGGTCCATTTTTAAGTATGATGGGAATTCAAAAGGGTGATGCGCGGGAAATGTTTAGTGTACCAATGCAGCAAGTAGCAAGGGTTTATAATAGTCAGATATTAGAAAATGAGGAAAATGAATTAATTGAAAAGATTATTCCAGAAAAATATTTGAAGGAATACACTCCTCTGATAGCAGATCCAGTTAAATCGGGATTCAATACAGAGGTACTAAAAAAGAATATGGGGAAATACCTTAAGCTATGGATAAAGTTGGGAATTAAATATCCTAAAGAGTATATAGTATCATTTTTATATGGTTGCGCAGGGTATTATTATATAGATGAAACAGTATATTGGGTACAATATATAGATTTTGACGGTGTTCTTATGAAAAATAACATATTGAATATAGAAAGGAAAAGTAAGTTTCCTTTTTATGAACAGTACTTGCAGAATCAAGCTTATTTATTAGAATATAGGAAAATTCCGGTGGTATCTATTGTGTTACATCAGGCTTTTCCTTTTTGGTTAATAGTGCTATGTGGGGCATTATGTTTTTATATGAAGAAATATAATTTACTCGTTCCTATATTGATGATGTTTGGGTATTGGGGAACTCTATTATTAGGACCTGTAACAGGTATTAGGTATGCACTTCCATTAATAGTAAGTGTTCCTATGTTAATAACATTTATTTATGTTATGCTTAAAGAAGGTATCAAAGAAGAGATTCCGAGTCGTAGACAGAGGAATACTTCTATATGATAAAATTGTTCAGCAATTGTGTGTAGTACTGCATTTTGAAAGGAAGGAGGGAGGAAAGAAATGAATTGGATGAGAAAAAAATACCATTTGCCTGGATTAAAGGTACAGTATGGAAATATTTATAAAATATTGGGCATTTATAATGAGAAAAAGCAGTGGATATTTGAAAATAATGATCCGCAGATTCATATAAAGTTTGACAAACCAATTTATAGTGTTCGGATTGTGTGTAATATAAAAATAGACAGCTTAAATGAATGGATAGCAAATTTATATTATAGACGATATAATGAAGATTTTTCAGAAGAGAATTGTTGTAAATTGGTGTTGGTGTCTGGAATAAAGAAAAAATGGGAAATTAGATTTAATTTTCCAGTATTTAATATACGATTTGATCCAGTTGATTTTTTGTGTCGATGTGAAGTGGATACATTGACAATTCAAGCTATTGGAGAGAGAGATTATATAGTTGAGTCATTGGAGCAGAAATTTGTTTCTGATAAATCTGAAAAGATACTTGTGTTAACACACGACATGTCCATGACAGGCGCTCCGCTTTTGGCATATCATATCGCGGTAGAAATGAAAAAAAAAGGCGTGCAGGTAATAGTACTAACAAAGAAAAATGGTGACGGATTTCTGGAAAGTAAGTATAAAAAAGATAGAATATCAGTGATTAATATTGCACAGCACAAAGAAAATAAAATAGGATATATTGATACGTTATATAATCATATGGTATCTGAAAAATATCCTTCATTTACAGAAGATGCAATACATGCTCTTAGTGAAGGAGGGTATAAAACTGTAATTGCAAATACGGTTGTTTCAGGAGAGTATGCGGCATTATTTAAGGAGTATGGATTTCGCATAATATCTCTAATTCATGAGATGAAAACAACCATTAAATTTTATGGACTTATGGGATATGGAAGTAATATCGCTAAAAATGCCGATTTAATTATTTTTCCTAATGAATATGTGATGCAAGATTATAACGAATTATTTCCTCAAATATATGGTAAATGTATCGTGCAGGCGCAGGGCATATATTTGAAAAACCAAGAAGCAGAAGAATTCCGCAATCAATGTTTTGAAAAATATGGAATAAGTGAAAATGATTTTGTAGTAATGAGTTCAGGAACTTGTGAACTTAGAAAAGGTATTGATTTATTTGTAAATGCAGCAATGATTTTAAGTAGTGATGAAAAAGCGTGTAATATTCACTATATTTGGACTGGAAATTTTATTGATGAAGAACTTAAGTGTTGGTTGAAGAGTCAGATAGGGCGGGTGGGACTAGATAGAAATATTCATTTTATCCCATTTATTAAAGATTCTAAAGAATATAGTATTTTATTAAGAAGAGCCAATATTTTTTGGGCTTTGTCAAGAGAGGATCCTTTTCCGTCAACTGTGTTGGAGGCAATGAAAAGTTCCGTTCCTATAGTTGGATTTAGAGGAAGTGGCGGAATTGAAACAATGCTTTCAGAGGATAGAGGATTGTTGGTTGAAGGATTTAATCTGGAAAAAGTTGTAGAGATTACCAAATCTATATACAAACAGGAAGTGAACTGTAGTGAAATAGTTAAAAAAGCTAAAGAATATGTTGAAGCTATGGATTTTGAAACTTATGTTCAGTTTCTTTATGAATGTGCATTTACAGATAAATGGATGGATACAGAAAAAGATCAATATATTTTGACGGATAGAATTCATTACTTTAAACGTCAACTGAGAGAAAATAGTTTGAAAGATAAAGAGGCAGTGCTTGATTTTGCAGCTAAAAAGAAGTTATTTCCTTTGTCAAAGAAAGTAAATATGAAACAGAAAATAGTTTTACTTGATACGGCAGAGGGTACTGATAACATAGGCGATGAAATTATCATGGACTATTGTGGTAAGATATGTAGAAATTTGTTACCAGATACTTTTTTTTATCGGATACCAACACATATTTATAATCCGGAAGCAGAAAAGTTAAAAGATTATCTCAAAATTCTGTGTGGTACAAATTTGATTTACACGCAAATGGAATATTCTAAGCAGTGGGTGTTACCACGTGATATCAGTAGTTATAGAAATATATGTTTGATGGGTGTCGGGATGCAGCAAATAGGTCTCGACCAACCTATGAGTGATTATTCAAAAAAATTATTGAGATTTATTTTATCAACCAGATATCTTCATTCTGTAAGAGATGAAGATACGAAAAAACGCTTGGCTGAGATAGGTATTAATAATGTTGTTAATACAGGATGCCCTACTACATGGAGGTTGTCGAAGAAACATTGTGCAAAAATTCCTTGTAAAAAGATGGAAACGGTGTTAACGACAATAACAGATTATATGCCCAATCCTGAAAAAGATAAAGAGATGTTGGAAATGCTAAGAAAACACTATAAAGTAGTATATATATGGATACAAGGGCAGGAAGATTATCGGTACTTACAGAAGTTGATTGACGTGAATGATTATATTTTGATTCCACCGTCACTTGAAAAATTAGATGAACTTTTTCAATCCAATGACTTAGATTATGTTGGAACAAGATTGCATGCTGGTATCAGAAGTCTAAATTTTGCTCATAGAACAGTGGTTATTAGTATCGATAATAGGGCGAGCTGTATGGCACGAGATATTAATCTTCCAATTATTAAGCGTAATGAACTAGGGGATAGACTCGAAGAATGGATATATGGCAATCAGAAAACATGTATTAATCTTCCTTGGGAAAATATTGAATTGTGGAAGAAGCAATTTATCTGATTATAATTGACAAAATTGTGGAGTAGTAGTATGTTATCTATAGTTAGTTATAATATATATTCGTATGAGAGGAAATTAAAGATGAGAACGAGATTTTTATTATTGGTTATATTATTAACCGGAATTCTCTGTCTGAACGGGTGTGACCAGACAAAAAGCAGTGAAGTGAATGCCTCGGAACAAGAAGAGACGAAAGACCCTGATGGCCAGGATGAAGAAGATCCGGAAAAGGAAGATGAGGAGCCGGGGTTAGAGGACTCAAAGGAAGATGAAGAGGCCGGGGATGGACAGGATGAGGATCAGCCGTCCGGACAGACAGAAGGTGAGAATACAGAGGTGCATTCGCCGAATATTACTGTTTATTACAGTAATGAAGATGCGACGGCATTTGATTCGGAAGAAATCCAGATGGGTTCTTTTTCTGAGGAGAATGTTCTGAATGCTCTGGTTGATAAAGGTGTGGTGACCGCGGATGTTAAGATACTTTCTCTTGAAGTCACGGAAGTAGACGGGAAGGATACTCTCGAGATCGATTTCAACAATGCTTTTGCGTCCTATATTTCCAGTATGGGAACAACTGGGGAATACTATATCATGGGAGGCGTATGTAATACATTCCTGGATGCATATGAATGTGAACAGATCAAGATCACGGTAGAAGGCGGTGTATTAGAGACAGGACATGCGGAATACCCGGGATATATGACGAAGTTTTCTTAATGTAGAAGAACTTCTGATCCGGATCTCGGCATGAACCCGGCAATAGTGTTGAATGTGAGCACGAGCATTATGAGGAGGAGTAGGAAAAGTAATATCCTATTCCTTTCATTTTATAAATAATCAAGAGGAAGGAACGATGGAGAAAGAGGGGTATTATTCTTCAGGCAGATTTGCCCGGATGGCGAATGTTACTTTGCGGACGATACGATATTATGATAAGCAGGATATCTTAAAACCGTCTTTTGTCAGCGAAGCGGGGGCGCGCTTTTATACGGATGAAGACTTTGCAAGGCTTCAGCAGATCTTGCTGCTTAAATATCTGGGTTTTTCTCTGGACGATATTCGGGAGATGACCATCGATGATGCGGATTATCATTTTATGCTAAACTCTCTGAATATCCAGTTAAAACTTGTGCGTGACCGGATCGAACAGATGCAGCTTGTGGAGACGGCGATCATGGATACCTCGGAAGCGATACAGAAAAAGCATACCATTGACTGGAACCAGATGCTTAACCTGATCCATCTGACAGGAATGGAGAAGAGCCTTAGGAATCAATACCAGAATGCGTCGAATATCTCGGCGAGGATTCACCTGCACAGTCTGTATTCCCGGAATCAGCAGGGGTGGTTTCCCTGGATCTATGAACAGCTGGAGATTGAACCGGGTATCCGGGTGTTGGAGCTTGGATGCGGGGACGGAACACTTTGGACGGAGAATCTTCCTTGCCTGCCGGGGCAGGCGGACATTACGCTGTCAGATATTTCGGAAGGAATGTTAAGGGATGCCCGGAGAGCGATCGGAGTGCAGGATACCCGTTTTTCTTATGAGGTGTTTGACTGCCATCATATTCCTTTCGGGGATGGCAGCTTCGATCTGGTGATTGCCAACCATGTTCTGTTCTACTGTGAGGATATCTGTCAGGTATGCGGGGAGGTCCGGCGGGTGTTAAAGCCAGACGGAAGATTCCTGTGCAGTGCCTACGGGCAGAACCATATGAAAGAAGTAAGCCAGCTGGTTCAGGGATTTGATGATCGGATTGTACTGTCGGCGGATAAACTGTATGATCGGTTTGGGATGGAGAATGGAGCGGATATCCTGAGGACGTATTTCCCTGCCTGTGAGTGGAGGATGTATGACGATCATCTGATGGTGCCGCAGCCGGAACCGCTGATCTCTTATGTACTGTCCTGTCATGGAAACCAGGGACAGTATATTACAGAGCGCTATAAGGAATTTCGTGCTTATGTAAAAAGAAAGACGGATCGGGGGTTTCGAATCACGAAGGAGGCCGGGGTGTTCGTATGCCGGAAGATTGAATGAATGGAGGTGTAGGGATGAATGTCTTGAGAAAAGAAAAAACCTGTACAATAGACGACATATATGCGTTGCGAGATGGTGAACGGGCTGAATTAATAGATGGACGGATTTATTTTATGGCTCCACCAAGCAGAAGACATCAGAGAATCATAGTAGATTTGTCATATCAGATAGAAAATTATATACGGCACAATAATGGTACATGCGAAGTTGACATAGCTCCGTTTGCCGTCTTCTTGAATGAAGACAATATCAATTATGTGGAACCTGATATTTCTGTTATCTGTGACTTGTCTAAATTAGACGATAAAGGGTGTCATGGGGCGCCAGACTGGATTATTGAGATAGTGTCACCCGGTAGCAGGCAGATGGATTATTATAAGAAGTTATTTAAATACCGTACTGCGGGTGTCAGGGAGTATTGGGTGGTTGATCCAGATAAAAACATAATAACAGTTTATAACTTTGAGGCTGATACGATGAAAGAATATTCTTTTGAAGAAGATGTACCGGCAGGGATCTATAAGGACTTTTCTATGCGGATTTCATAGGGACAGTTTCTAAGAATGAAAATATGGAAAAAAATGCTTGAAGGTGACCTAAGGTCACCCTTTATAATGTAAAAAGACAGAATGAAATTGCATAAATGTATGAACACTATGAGTAAAGGGGCAGCCCGGGGCTGCAATTATTACAGGAGGTTTTAAATGAAAGGAATTATATTAGCAGGGGGGTCCGGCACACGTCTGTATCCCCTCACTATGGTGACATCCAAACAGCTGTTGCCAATCTATGATAAGCCGATGATCTATTATCCTATGTCAGTGCTGATGAATGCCGGAATCCGGGAGATACTGATCATCTCTACGCCGCAGGATACGCCGAGATTCAAAGAACTTTTGGGAGACGGGCATCAGTTCGGCGTTCAGTTGTCTTATGCTGTTCAGCCAAGTCCGGACGGGCTTGCGCAGGCATTTGTTATCGGGGCAGACTTTATCGGAGAAGATACGGTAGCGATGGTCCTGGGGGATAATATCTTCGCGGGCCATGGCCTGAAGAAGCGCCTGAAAGCGGCGGTTTCGAATGCAGAGTCAGGAAAAGGAGCTACGGTATTCGGATATTATGTGGATGATCCGGAGCGTTTTGGAATCGTGGAGTTTGGCCATGAAGGGAAAGCGGTTTCCATTGAGGAGAAACCGGAGCATCCCAAGAGCAATTATTGCGTGACAGGCCTGTATTTCTATGATAACAGGGTAGTGGAGTATGCCAGAAAGCTGAAACCAAGTGCCCGCGGTGAGCTGGAGATCACGGATCTGAACAGAGTATACCTGGAGTCAGAGGAACTGAACGTGGAACTTCTGGGGCAGGGCTTTACCTGGCTGGATACGGGAACCCATGAGAGCCTTGTAGACGCGACAAATTTTGTTAAGACCATGGAATCACATCAGCACCGCAAGATCGGATGCCTGGAGGAGATCGCTTATCTGAACGGATGGATATCGAAGGAGGATGTGCTGGAAGTCTACGAGGTGCTGAAGAAGAACCAGTACGGCCAGTATCTCAAGGATGTACTGGACGGGAAGTTTCAGGACGGATTGTACTAACGAAACTCATAATAATATAAGAAAGAAGGATTAATATGAATATTATAGTGACCGGCGGAGCCGGATTTATCGGAAGCAATTTTGTGTTTCATATGCTTGACAAGTATCCGGATTATCGGATCATCTGTCTGGATTGCCTGACTTACGCGGGTAATCTGTCCACCCTGGAACCGGTGATGGACAACCCGAATTTCAGATTTGTGAAAGAAAGCATAACAGACCGGGAAGCGGTGTACAGACTCTTCGAAGAGGAGCATCCGGACATAGTGGTTAATTTTGCGGCAGAGAGCCATGTGGACCGTTCTATTGAGGATCCGGAGGTGTTCCTGGATACGAATATCAAGGGAACGGCGGTCCTGATGGATGCCTGCAGGAAATACGGCATCACCCGTTACCATCAGGTATCTACCGACGAAGTATACGGCGATCTGCCCCTTGACAGACCGGATCTGTTCTTCACTGAGGAGACGCCGATCCATACCAGCAGTCCATATAGCTCATCCAAAGCGGCAGCGGATCTCCTGGTACTGGCCTACTATAGAACCTATGGGCTTCCGGTGACCATCAGCAGATGTTCCAACAATTATGGGCCTTATCATTTTCCGGAGAAACTGATTCCGCTGATGATCGCCAATGCACTGAACAATAAACCTCTGCCGGTGTACGGCAAGGGTGAGAATGTCCGCGACTGGCTCTATGTGGAGGATCACTGTAAGGCGATCGATCTGATTATCCATAAGGGACGGGTAGGAGAAGTTTACAATATCGGCGGACATAACGAGATGAAGAATATTGATATTGTCAAGATCATCTGTAAGGAATTGGGAAAGCCGGAGAGCCTGATCACTTATGTAACTGACCGCAAAGGCCATGATATGCGCTATGCCATCGATCCGACGAAGATCCACAGTGAACTTGGCTGGCTGCCGGAGACGAAGTTTGCAGACGGCATCAAGAAGACGATCCGGTGGTATCTGGACAATAAGGAGTGGTGGGAGACGATCATCTCCGGCGAGTATCAGAATTACTATGAAAAGATGTATGCGAACCGATGATTCGCAGTGTTGACTACGAGAACGTGATTTGGGAATGAATGCTGATATAGGAGGAAATAACATGAAGGTATTAGTAACCGGCGTGGCCGGGCAGCTGGGCCACGACGTGATGAATGAACTGGCCGGTCGGGGATATGAAGGGATTGGCAGCGATATTGCGCCCAAATACAGCGGAATACAGGACAATTCGGCAGTAACTTCCATGCCCTATATCCAGATGGATATTACAGATGCTAAGGCGGTGGAGGAGAAGATCGCGGATGTGAATCCGGATGTGGTAGTTCACTGTGCGGCATGGACGGCCGTAGACCTGGCAGAGGATGAAGATAAGATAGAGAAGGTACGGGCAATTAATGCAGATGGTACCAGAAACATTGCCGGGATCTGTAAGGTGCTGGATTGTAAGGTGGTATATATCAGTACGGATTATGTGTTTGACGGCCAGGGGGAGACGCCCTGGGAACCGGACTGCAAGGATTACAAGCCATTGAATGTCTATGGGAAGACGAAGTTAGAGGGAGAGCTTGCCGTAGCCGAGAACCTGTCGAAGTATTTTATCGTGCGGATCGCCTGGGTATTTGGAAAGAACGGGAAGAATTTTATCAAGACGATGCTGAATATAGGGAAGACCCATGACCGTCTGACGGTCGTCGATGACCAGATCGGAACGCCGACCTATACCTATGATCTGGCAAGGCTTCTGGTAGATATGATTGAGACAGAAAAATACGGATATTATCATGCCACGAATGAGGGCGGATACATCAGCTGGTATGATTTTACCAAAGAGATCTTCCGGCAGGCGGTGGAACTAGGACATCAGGAATATTCCGGCGACCGTCTTAAAGTGGTACCTGTTACGACAAAGGAGTATGGCGTCTCGAAGGCGGCAAGGCCTTTCAACAGCCGTCTTGACAGAAGCAAACTTGTAAAGAACGGATTTACACCGCTTCCGGCCTGGCAGGATGCCCTTGGAAGATACTTGAAAGAGATTGAATTTTAGAAAATGATACCGGTGCGTCCGGTCAGCCATGATCGGATGCACCGGAAGAAAGGACAAGAATTATGGGACAGATTAAAGTAGAGAAGAATGCAGGCGGGATTCAGGGATTGTGTGTGATTGAGCCGGCAGTTCACGGAGATGCCAGAGGATATTTTATGGAGACCTATAATCAGCGTGATATGGAAGAAGAAGGGCTTAACATGAAGTTCGTGCAGGATAACCAGTCCTGTTCCACCAAGGGAGTCTTGCGCGGCCTGCATTTTCAGAAAGAATATCCCCAGGGGAAGCTTGTCAGAGTGATCAGGGGATCTGTGTTTGATGTGGCGGTAGATCTGCGAAGCTCAAGTGAAACTTACGGGAAATGGTTTGGTATTGAGCTCACCGAAGAGAACAAGAAACAATTCTACATCCCGGAGGGATTCGCGCATGGATTCCTGGTTTTAAGCGACATAGCAGAATTCTGTTACAAATGCACTGATTTCTACCGCCCGGGCGACGAGGGCGGGATGGCATGGAACGATCCCGAGATCGGAATCGTATGGCCCAGGGTCCAGGGAGAATATAAGGGCAGCGCCGCTAAAGAAGGCTATCATCTGGATGACGGAACTGAGCTGAACTTAAGCGAAAAGGACCAGAAGTGGGCCGGAATCAGGGATACATTCCGCTTCTGATAATTTTGATTCACGGGCGGCTCCATTGGAGCGCTGCCCGGTCTGTGGTCTTGTTCTACTTCTTATATACCTTTCGCATCACCCAATCATTCGCATAGGCGAAGGTGTGCCGTACAAGATTCGCCTCAATACGCACATAATTCGGCAGATGACGTGGCAAAAAACGAACTTTTTTCTGCTCTTTTCTGGTCCGAATCCCTTCTAAGAGACCTTCTTTAAAGTCTTTTCCAAATCCGATCTTAACAAAGAACGCATATTTGACCAGGTATCCCATAAGCAGGGGGATAAGATTAAGCGCAAGCTGTCCCGCAGGCATATTCTTGTAATTCAGATAGACACTGTTTCTTGCCGATAAACGGACCTTGAAGGAATTGTACTTAGAACCGCTTGTTCCGCTGCCTACATGGTAAACCAAAGCCGCAGGGCAGTACAGATTCTTATATCCATAGATCCTGGCGCGATAAGCCACATCGATATCTTCCAGATAAGCAAAATGATTCTCGTCGAAGAGCCCGATCTTCCTGAATACCGAGCGGCGGTAGATCGCTGCGCCGGCACAGGCAGAGAAAACTTCGTCTGCTTTGGTGTAATTGGAAGCCGGCCGGCCGGTGCCGCGGCAGACACCCCAGCCGATCAGGGTGTAGAGATCCCCGGCGCTGTCGATCAGGTTAGGATGGTACATCTGCAGCATCTTACTGGCTACGGAGAAGATCCTGGGCGACTGTTCGATGGCTTCCATCATCTTTTCGAGAAAATGCGGATCTGCAGTAGTATCGTTATTCAGCAGGAGGACATAAGGGGTCTTTGAATGCCGGATTCCGATATTGACTGCCTTGCTGAAGCCATAATTTTGGTCAAGGGCAAGCACTTCTATATCCGGGTAATTCTCCTTTATATATTCGAGGCTGTTGTCTGTGGAAGCATTGTCGACAACAAGGATATGGTAATCGGTGTATGTCTGTTTCCTTAAGGAAGCCAGGCATGGCTCCATAAAGTGGCAGCCGTTGTAATTAGGGATAATAATGGTAACTTTCATAAGATAAACTCCGATTCCTGATTTTAGATTACTGGTTTATTATAGCAAATATTCGTATTATGTGCTATATTAATTTTCATAATCAGCACCAAATATTACAATAGCATTAATGATATTAATAAATTGTTAAGAAAAAGTGTCCGGTGACGGGTTGTCGGCATCATCGATTTGTTGTATGATAAAGTGTAATGCAAAAAGGAATAAACAGGTAAATATATATGATTAAAGATAATCAGAAATTATTGAATACACTTCATGTCGTAATAGATGCGATAGTGATTGCGTTTTCCTATGTGGCGGCATGGCATATTAAGTTTCGGAGCGGGATATTTCCCCCGTCGGCGTGGTATCTGTCCCTGCAGGAATATTCAAAAGCGCTGATATTTCTTGTGCCGGGATATCTGATCCTGTATTATGTATTTCAGCTCTATACGCCCAAGAGGGTGCAGGGCCGGAGACTGGAAGCATGGCGGATCATGCAGGCGAATACCATCGGATTGATGGCGTTTATTTTGATACTGTACCTGGTACACCAGCCGAACTTTTCCAGAACGATGATGTTTATCTTCTTCTGTGTCAATGTCTTTACAGAAGTAGTGGGGCGTAACATCTTACGGGAAGGGCTTCGGGATATCCGCAAGAAGGGATATAACCAGAAGCATATTCTGCTGATCGGATACAGCCGTGCGGCAGAGCAGTATATAGACAGGATCAAGGCGAATCCGGGATGGGGATATATCGTAAGGGGAATCCTTGCGGACAATATGCCGCGGGGAACGGAATACAGAGGCGTGAAGGTGCTTGGAAGGACGGAGAACCTGACGATCATCCTTCCTGAGAACCGGCTGGATGAGATCATTATCACCCTGGGACTGGCGGAATACCATAAGCTGGAGCATATCGTAAGCATGTGCGAGAAATCCGGCGTGCATACGAAGTTTGTTCCGGATTACAACAATATTATTCCGACGCGCCCATATACGGAAGATCTTCTGGGACTTCCTGTAGTGAATATCCGCCACGTTCCGCTGAACAACATATTGAATGCATTTATCAAGCGGGGAGTGGACTTGTTTGGCGCGGTCACGGCGTTGATCCTGTTTTCTCCGGTTATGCTTGTCATCTCTGTGATGATTAAGGTCACTTCGCCGGGACCGCTGATATTTAAGCAGGAGCGGATTGGTTTCCAGAACAAACCTTTTTTGATGTATAAGTTCCGGTCTATGGTGGTGCAGGACGAGAAGAAGGAAAAGGGCGGATGGACGACGCAGGATGACCCAAGGGTTACTGCGGTCGGGAAATTCATCCGAAGGACAAGCATTGACGAGCTGCCTCAGTTATTTAACGTGTTAAAGGGCAATATGAGTCTGGTAGGGCCAAGGCCGGAGCGCCCTCAGTTCGTAGAGAAATTCAGTGAAGAAATTCCGAGGTATCGGGTGAAACATCAGGTACGGCCCGGGCTTACCGGGTGGGCACAGGTAAATGGATATCGGGGAGATACGTCCATTCGCAGGCGTATCGAATATGATCTGTATTATATCGAGAACTGGACATTGGGGTTTGATTTTAAGATCATATTCCTGACCTTTTTTAAAGGGTTTGTAAATAAGAATGCATACTAGCGGAGAGTAAATATGAGCAAAAAGAGAAGCATGAATAGAAAGATGTCGCCGAAAGAGAAACAGCTGGTCAGAAGGAAGAAGCGCCGAAGAAAGAGGCTGATTATTCTGATTGCGGAACTGATTATATTGACGGCCCTGTGTGCGGTTGCATATGGGATGCTTAAGCTGGATATGCTGGATATCCGGATTCTCGACCAGGATAAGCTTGAGGTTTACAGAGACACCGGCCCATATACGAATATCGCATTGTTTGGGCTTGATTCGAGAGAAGGAGAGCTGGAAGGCGGAGTACAGAGCGACTGTATTATGATTGCGAGTATCAACAATGAGACGGATGATGTGAAGCTGGTGTCCGTATACCGGGATACGCTGCTGCAGTTGTCAGACGGTGCATACGGGAAGGCGAATTCAGCATATAATATCGGAGGGCCGGAGGAAGCGATCAGTCTCTTAAACCGGAATTTTGATTTGGATATCCGTAATTATGTCAGTGTGAACTTCAGCGCTCTCGTGGATGTTATCGATGCGTTAGGAGGCATCGAGATCGACCTGACAGCGGAGGAAGCGGTATACTGTAACGGCTATGCCTTTGAGACGGCCCAGGTCGTTGGCAAGGATATGCAGCCCATCGAGACGGTGCCGGGGGTCCAGCTGTTAGACGGAGTCCACGCCGTGGGATATGCAAGAATCCGTTATACGGAAGGCATGGATTTCAAGCGGACGGAACGCCAGAGGGAGGTTCTTCAGTTGACGGCAGACAAGGCGAAGAAAGCCAATCTCTTCACGCTGAATCAGATCGTCAACGATGTATTTCCGCAGATATCCACGAGCCTGTCGATCAGTGACATGCTTGGATTTGCGGCGAATATCATGAATTACAATATTGTAGGAACGACAGGGTTCCCGTATGCGGTGACTACGTCGGAGGATATCCGTAACCATGAGGGGTCTTTTGTAGTGCCCATTGATTTTTCGGGCAATGTCACACGGCTTCACCAGGAGATTTTCATGGAGGATTACTATGAGCCGTCCAATAAGGTACGGGAGATCCACGATGACATTATCTATCTGTCCGGAGTGACGGAAGATACAACGGCAATGCAGACGACATTTGAAGGGGAGACACAATGAGGCGAAGAAGACGCGACGATATTATAATGGAATATGGCACATATATGCTGATGTTTCTTGCAAGCTATATCGCATCCCTTGCAGAGCTTTACTATGTCTCGGGGATACTGCTGATCATAGAGGCAGTGTACCTGTATGTACATCTTGCAAGAGAGGCGGAGAATCTTACAGAGCTCCGGGCTCTCTTCACCCTTGCATGGGTCGGCGGCCAGGGGCTTGCGTGTCTGCAGTTAAGTAAGCTTCAGGGAAAATGGAATTATATTACCTGGCTGTGTTTTTTCCTGGCCTATGTCGGATTTGGAATCGGATATGAATGGGGACGGCAGTATCTGGATGAAGAGAAGCGGGAGATAAAGAGAGATGCCGTGCAGGCAGGACGGCTTTATCTGTGCATCACAGGACTTGCGGCGGCATCTGTACTGTGCTTTATATTTGAGGCGGTGAAGGTGGGTTTTATTCCCATATTCTCCGACAAGCCCCATGCGTATTCTTATTTTCATGTTTCAGGCGTACATTATTTTACGGTAAGCTGTATCCTGATCCCGGCGATCACAGTGCTGTATCTGAAAGCCGGAGGAGGAGAAGGACTAAGGAAAAAGGTGGTGCTTATCCTGGCCAATGTCACGGCGGTTGCCGTACCGATCCTGTGTGTATCCAGATTCCAGCTCTTATTTGCCGTTGGTTTTGCCGTGGTTACATATATTATGGTAAATAAGACGATAAGGCTGAGGACAATCGTGGGGATAGTCTTCGCACTGATTCCGGTCTATGTGATACTGACGGTTTTCAGGCATCATGACATTGCCTATCTGAACAGTATCTTTGAGATGAAATACGAGAAGATGCCGATTTTTATTACGCAGCCTTATATGTATGTGGCTAATAATTTTGAGAACTTTAACTGTATGGTGGAGCAGCTTCCCGGGCACACATGGGGAATCAGAATGCTCTTCCCGGTGTTCGCGCTTACGGGGTTAAAATTCGTATTCCCGCATTTGACAGGATCTGCCTTGTATCTGACAAAGCCGGAACTTACAACGCTTACCATGTTTTATGATGCATATTATGATTTTGGAATTGCAGGCGTGTTTGTGTTTGCGGCGGTTCTCGGTGTATTCGCCAAGCAGTGTGTAAGGCTTGTGAAAAGAAGCAGCAATCCGGTATCCTATCTGCTCTATGGGCAGATGGCGATATATCTTGGACTTTCTTTTTTTACTACCTGGTTCAGCAACCCGACCACGTGGTTTTGGATGGTTCTGACAGGCATGATGTACTGGTTTGTAGGATATGATATTAACAGCAGGAAAAGAGATGGTAAGGTTGGAAAATGATCAGAAGTATGTAGATGTGGTTATACCGGCATACCGGCCGGATGAGCGCCTTATTAAGATTATACAGAGACTGAAAAAGCAGAGTTACCCGGTAAGGCACATCTATATTATTAATACCCGGTCAGGAGATTTCCCGGAAGAAGTAAGGAATGAAAAAGGGGTCACTGTAACGGAGATAGAGCCGGAAGAATTCGATCACGGTGCGACGCGGGATATGGGTTTTTCTCTTTCTGACGCCGGTTTCCTGGTTTTTATGACCCAGGATGCCGTCCCGGCCGACAGGAAACTGATCGAAGAACTGATGAAACCTCTGCTTACATCGGATGAGGTGGGGATCTCTTATGCCCGCCAGCTTCCGGCGAAAGACTGCGATGTGATCGAGCGGTATACCAGAAGTTTTAATTATCCCGGGGAGAGCCGGATCAAAGGCCGGGAGGATATGGAGGAGCTTGGGATCAAAACTTTCTTCTGTTCGGATGTGTGTGCGGCATATCGAAGGGAGATATATCAAAAGATGGGCGGATTTACCAGGAGGACAATCTTTAACGAGGATATGGTCATGGCGGCAAAGATGGTAAAGTCCGGATACCGGATTGCATATGCGGCCGACGCGAGGGTCGTGCATTCCCATAATTATTCGGGAATCCGCCAGTTTAAGAGGAATTTTGACCTTGCCGTATCCCAGGCCGATCACCCCGAAGTCTTTGCAGGGGTCTCTTCGGAGAGTGAGGGCATCCGGCTTGTCTGTCAGACTATGAAGTATCTCTTAAGGAGCAGGAAGGGATATCTGGTTCCGGTCCTGATCTACAAGAGCGCCTGCAAATATCTGGGATACAGGTTAGGAAAAAATTATCGAAGGTTACCGTCTTTTATTGTCGAAAGATGTTCTGCGAGTCCGTCATATTGGATAAAAAGATGAAAAAACCATATTTTTCGTTGCAGTTTTATGAAAAATAGGGTAGTATTATGTATGGTATTATCGGAAGCGGGCTGCGGATCATTCGGCAGAGGATGTCTGTGGTCCTGTCAATGAACGATGCAGAAAGGACATTGGATAATGACAAAGGATAGAAAACACTATAGACGCGGGCGCAGATCTAAAAAGCGCGGATCATTGGGTAAGACGATAGGGATTATCCTTGGTGGGACGGTGGCGTTTGTTGCGGCCGCAGGAGTAGGGATTCTGGCGAGTAAATTGTCAAAGATAGATCGGGTCAATCTGAATCCGGAAGAATTGAATGTGTCAGTGGAGGCAAAGGAGACAAAGAAAACAAGAGAGAGGGGAACCGGGTACCTGAACGTCGCGTTATTCGGGCTTGATTCCCGTGATGACGGGCTGGGTGAAGGCAATCGCAGCGATACCATTATGATTGCCAGCCTGAACCGGGAGACGCTGGAGGTGAAGATCTCGTCTGTCTACAGGGATACGCTTCTGGAACAAAAGGACGGGACTCTGGATAAGGCGAACGCCGCCTATTCATACGGAGGGCCGGAGGATGCCATTGCCCTGCTGAACCGGAATCTGGATATGGATATCGAACATTATGTTGCGGTGAATTTTAATGCACTGATTGACGTCATAGATGCAGTGGGAGGAATCGAGATTGACGTGCAGAAAGAGGAGCTCTCTTATATCTGCGGATATGCGACGGAGATCATGAAGGTGACCGGGAAGATGTCGCCGGGTGTGACGGAACCGGGACGTCAGGTCCTTAACGGGGTCCAGGCAACTGCCTACGCGAGGATCAGGGGTACACTGGGAGATGATTTCCGCAGGACAGAGAGACAGAGAGACGTACTTACCAGGATCGTGGAGAAGCTGCAGAGCGCTTCAATCATGCAGCTGAATGCGGTCATTGACCAGATATTCCCGGAGGTATCTACGAATTTTACACTTGCGGAGATACTGGATTATGCCCAGGATGCATTCGAATATAAGTTAGGCGAGACGATCGGTTTCCCGTTCGATAAGACGACGGATACATTATCGAATATCGGAAGTGTCGTGATACCGGTCACATTGGAGGACAATGTAAAGAAGCTTCACCAGTTCCTGTTTGGGGACAGTGAAGGATATATGGTTCCTTCTGCCGTGTCTTCCATCAGCGATAAGATTGTGGCGAAGGCGGGAGACCGGGAGGCGGATACGGACGAAAGCAGCCAGGGATATATGGAACAGCCGGACGAAGGATATTCATCAGATGATTATTCTTCCGGGAATGGTTCATATAATGATTACGGAACGGGCAGCGGGACAGGAAGCAGCGGCGGAACGGGATCTGGAACGGGCAGCGGTACGGGCACAGGCGGTGATTCGGGTGCGGACGACCCGGGGGATTATGAGGATCCGGGCTATACCGATCCTTCCGGAGGCGGAGATGATATGACAGATCCGGGCGGCAGCGAAGACTACAGCAGCGGGGAATAAGTGGCCGGTACACTAGATTAAGAGAAAGAAAACGAGGTAATTTGCATGAGAAGGCTCAAGAAAGCAATTGTTTTAATCCTTTTGGTGTTTATATTATGTCCATGTGTATCTATGGTTGCCGATGCGGCGGAGGCGGGATTACATTTTACAGATCCTTCTACTACAGTTGGGGCAGAGGTGGAGGTGACGGCGAATTTTTCATCTACATCCACAAGCCTTCAGTCTCTGAATGCCGTGCTGACTTATGATGCAGGTATGCTTCGGTTTGTCGGCGGTGACAGTGCGTCGGGAGGAAACGGAACGGTTACCATCGACGGAACCGGAGGCGGCTCTTCGATTGATTTTGTTCTCAAGTTTCAGGCACTGCAGGAAGGAACCGCGAACATTGAGGTTTCCCAGGCATCCGGAACCGATGCTACCGGGGCGCAGTTAGACGATATTACTTATGGAAGTTCCGCTGTCACCATAGGCCCCGGCGATCCGTCTCTGATCGTCCCGGAAGGAACAGAGGGCGGAACCGCGGCGTTAAGTGCAGACGGACCGGTCGTGGAGGTTGAGGGAGTACAGTATCAGATTACGAATGGATTTCCGGATACTGTAATTCCGAGCGGATTTGTCAAAAGTGAGATGACCTATGAAGGACAGACGTGCCAGGTGGTTACACAAGAAGCGGCGAATGGGTTGTCAGCGATGCTCCTTACACCGGTTGCCGGGGGAGATCCGGAATTCTTCTTATATAGTACAGATGACGGGACATTTACACCTTTCGAACAGGTGGAGATTGCGGCAGACCGTTATATTGTCCTGCTCAGGGATGACGGGACTGTCAAGCTTCCCGAGAGTTTTCAGGAGACAAGGCTTACCTTGAACGACAAATCATACACGGCATGGCAGAATGCGGATAATCCTGAGTACTATGTGGTATATGCACTGAGTGCGGACGGACAGAAGACTCTGTATCAATATGATACGCTGGATGGAACTTACCAGCGGTATGTACAGCAGGCTGCTTCATCAGAGCCGGAGAAGAAGGCGGCAAAAGGAGTCTGGGGTAAGATCCTTCGGTTTATCGAAAATATGCTGGATATTGTTGTGATCGTTGTAGGACTGCTGATTCTGGTGTTGATCATTGTCCTGATCGTTATAGGAGTTAAGCTGTATCACCGTAATCTGGAGCTGGATGACCTGTATGATGAATATGGCATAGATCTGGATGACGACGATGATGAGATACCGGAGACGCCAAGGTCACAGAAGACTCAGAAAGCCCAGAAGACCCAGAAAACGCAATCGTCTTCCGGCGGCAAAAAAAAAATCCCGGCCAAAAGGGGAGAGAGTAAACCGGCTGTAAGGGTGCCGGTAAAGACGATGAATCTCCGGGAGGAATTCGATGACTTCGACGAGGATGATGATTATGATGACAGTGATGATTATTATGACGATGATGATTATGACTACGACAGCGAAGATTCCTCGGAGATGATTGACGATCTGGATGAACTGCTGAGTAAGCAGCCGAAGAAAAAGCGGGGACATATGGAGAAAGATGATGCATTCCAGGTCGATTTCATAGATTTGGATGAATGATGTCATAGAGAATTAAAAAAGTATATATACTACATTGTGCGGATCAGGGAGGATTTTGTATGGAAGGCCCGACCGTGCAATGTAGTATTTCATTTTGAAGAACAAGGAGAGGGAAATATGTGTGGAATTGTTGGATACATTGGCAATCAGCAGGCGGCGCCGATTCTGTTGGACGGCTTGTCAAAGCTTGAGTACAGGGGATATGATTCGGCAGGTATCGCGGTCTGCAATAACGGCGAGATTGACATGATCAAGTCAAAAGGCAGACTTAAGGTCTTAAGTGAGTTGACTCATGACGGTGCGACTTTGCCGGGAATGATGGGAATCGGCCATACACGGTGGGCGACCCATGGTTCCCCGTCAGATGTGAACGCCCATCCTCATTTTAACCAGGATAAGAGCATTGTAGTTGTCCATAATGGTATTATCGAGAATTACCTCAAGTTAAAGAAAAAGCTTCTAAAACATGGATACCAGTTCGTGTCTGAGACGGATACGGAGATTATCGCCCATCTTCTGGATTATTATTATCAGGGCAATCCTCTGCAGGCAATTACCAAGATCATGCACCGAATGGAAGGTTCTTATGCGCTTGGTATTATTTTTAAGGATCATCCAAGTGAGCTCTATGCGGTTCGGAAAGACAGTCCGCTGATTGTTGGCCATACAGATGGAGGAAGCATCATTGCGTCTGATGTGCCGGCGGTGCTTCGGTATACCCGGGAGGTATATTTTATTGAGAATGAAGAGATCGTTCGTATGACGGAAGAATCCATGGAGTTTTTTAATGTGGATGAAGAACCGATCAGCAAAGAGCCTGTCAATATCGAATGGGATGTGAATGCCGCCGAGAAGGGCGGGTATGAGCATTTTATGCTTAAGGAGATGTATGAACAGCCCAAAGCGGTCATGGATACATTCTCACCAAGGCTTAAGGATAACAGAATTATTATCGAAGAACTGGGGATGACGGATGAAGAGATCCAAAAGATCCAGAAGATCATGATCGTGGCCTGCGGCTCGGCGTCCCATGTAGGCCATACCAGCAAATATGTTCTGGAGGGATTGGTAAGAATCCCTGTAGAAGTAGATATGGCGTCGGAGTTCCGATATCGGAATCCCATCCTGAATGAGAATACCCTGGTGGTGGTGATCAGTCAGTCCGGGGAGACGGCGGACACCCTCGCGGCACTTCGTGAAGCGAAGGCGCAGGGAGCGAGAGTTCTTGGTGTGGTCAATGTAGTGGGAAGTTCTATCGCAAGAGAAGCGGATAATGTGATGTATACCTGGGCCGGGCCGGAGATCGCGGTCGCCACGACCAAGGCGTATTCCGCACAGCTGATCGCGATGTATCTTCTGGCGCTTAAGTTTGCCCATGTAAGAGGACAGTTAAGCGACGACGGACTTAATGAGATGCTGGGAGAGATGAAGGCACTTCCGGCCCAGATTGAGATGATCCTGAATAACAGAGAGAAAATACAGAGATTTGCCAACCGTTATCTGGCGGCAAGGGATATCTTTTTTATCGGCCGCGGGATCGATCATGCGATATCGATGGAAGGGTCTTTGAAATTAAAGGAGATTTCTTATATCCATTCAGAGGCTTATGCCGCGGGTGAATTGAAGCACGGCACCATCTCGCTTGTGGAGGAAGGGACATTGGTTGCTGCAGTGTTGACCCAGAAGGACTTGTATAAGAAGATGATCAGCAATATGGAAGAAGTGCGGACCCGAGGTGCCTTTGTGATGGCTGTCACGGTGGAGGGCAATACGGAGGTTGAGAAGGCAGCGGACTATGTAATATACATACCGGAGACGAATAAGTATTTTATGAACTCACTGGCGATCATTCCGCTGCAGTTATTTGCGTATTATATCGCAGTGGGACGCGGCTGTGATGTAGATAAGCCAAGGAACCTGGCGAAATCTGTGACGGTGGAGTAGAATAAGGGACTGTATATCGGTATTTCTTCTGCCGATATACAGTCCTTTCATGGAATGGATGCAGACAGCAGGATATCCGCATAAATTTATGCCTTATTGCATGTTTTGGATCAGATGGTCAAGAGTCTGGAAAGTGTAGCCCATTTCTTCCCATTTGCCCAGCAGTTCATCTAATATCTCACCGTTAGTGCCGGAGGTGCTGTGCAGCAGCACGATTGCGCCGGGGTGGATGCGTCCTAAGAGCTTGTCGAAGGCTTCCTCATGGGAAGGCTGATCATCCTGGTACCAGTCAACGTAGGCAAGGCTCCAGAAAAAGGTATGGTATCCCATCTCTTTCGCCATCTGAAGATTCTCCGTGCTGTATTTGCCCTGCGGCGGACGGTAATACCGGGTCATATCTTCTCCTGTGATCTCTTTATAGGAATCTTCCACATCCTTTAATTCCTTTTCGAAAGCTTCTTTTGTAGAGATCTTTGACATATCCGGATGATTATAGGTATGGTTGCCTACGGTATGCCCTTCTTCCTGCATGCGTTTGATCAGGTCGGGGCTTGTGGAGATAAAGTTGCCGACGACAAAGAAGGTGGCGCTTGCATTGTGCTTTTTCAGGGCATCCAGGATCGGCGCCGTATTTCCGTTCTCATAGCCGCAGTCGAAGGTCAGGTAGATCACCTTCTCGTCGGTATCCTCGGCGTAGTAGGCATCATATTTTTTCAGTTCATCAAAGGTGGTGTTGGCGACCGGCGGCTGCCCCTCCTCCTGAAAACTTAAGCCCCAGTTGTCGGCGGCCGGTGCAATTGCAGAGGATACGGCCGGTGAGTCCAGCTTGTAGGAGCCTAAAGAATCGGTTTCGGTATCTTTGGGGGAGAACTGCATGGCGGCAAAGTATCCGGCAAGATAAGATGCAAGAAACAGAAGGGCGATGCCGATAAGATTTAGATATTTTTTGTAAAATGGCATAGATACTCCATTCGTTTTTAGTAATATATATGTCTGCCGCCCCCGAACTATTCGTTTTTGTATCATCTTGCAAAGTAGTCCGAAAGAGTGTAAAATGACAAGAAGAATGTTTGCAGAAGGGAAAGAATGATAGACAGATGAAGAATGCAGCGGATAAGATCGGATGGATGACGGCAGGATTTTTGCTGGCGAACGGCCTGGTGTTCTGTGCCATGTTCCGGGCACCGAAAAAGCATTGGGATCAGGAGCAGTACGACTGTGCCGTTGTCTGCGGATGCCGGGTCAATGATGACGGAACACCTTCCGATATGTTAAAGTCAAGGGTGGAGAGGGCAGCAGAGCTCTTTAAGGAGGGAAAGGTCCGATACCTGATCCTGTCGGGGGCGGCCGTGCATAATGAACAGATCGAAGCAAGGTCCATGGAGCAGTATGCGCGAAAGCTTGGCGTACCAACGGAATATATCATCAAAGAGGAGCAGGCAGTCAGCACGTATCACAATCTTCTCTATTCCTGTAAGATGATGAAGGATTATGGATTCAAGGATTGTGTTGTGGTGACCAGCAGCTGGCATCTCAGGAAGGCAGACCACTACGCGAGGCAGCAGGGCATACCGTATGTGATGGCGGAGGCCGGGTCCCCAAAAGGCCAGGGAAGATGTAAGACGGTTTGGCTTCATGTGAAGACGAATGTGCATATGTATCTCAATATGTGGAGAGGTTATTATTGACAGGAAAACCCTGTTAAGGAGTCAGAATGTGGGAGAAGGACGCAAGACAGATCTGCCCTGAGATTCATTATCGTGATACCGGGGCCGGGATAAAGATCACAGGCTGCTATGGCGCGGACGGGCGGGTTGTTCTTCCGGATAAGATCGGAGGGGTTCCGGTAACCGGGATAGCCGCCTATGCATTTGCCGGTAACGGTCAGGAGAATCAGGAGGATGGGCAGATCTACAGGAATGAAGAAGTCTCTGCAAAGGAGGAACTGCCAAGACTGTGCGGCAGCAGGGTGACGGAGATCTGGCTGCCTTCCGAGGTGACGGAGATTGGACGCTATGCATTCTATCGCTGCAGGAATCTTGAACGGTTGATTTTGACGGACAGTTTAATGGAGATCGGCGGAGGTGTGTTCACCGGATGCCGGCTGTCAGAAGTCGAGATCTGCTTCTTTCGGGGAGAGAGAAGCTGTCTGAAATCTATTCTTGATGAGATGCGCTATACGATCAGAGCAAGGCTCTGGTATTGCGGCGAGGTGAGGGCGGACGCCGGCCGGGTGGTATTTCCGGAGCATTATGAGGAGGCTGTGGAGAATACGCCTGCCAGAATCCTGTATACGCAGCACCACGGGGCAGGAGGTTACTACAGGCAGTGCTTCTATGACCGGAAGCTGGATTATAAGAGATATGACGAGCTTCTATATCGTATGGAGGCGGAAGAGCAGCCGGGGATCGCGGCGGAGCTTGTGCTTAACCGGCTGCGTTTCCCTTATGCCCTGACACAGGAGGCAAGAGAATCCTATCTTGATTATATCAGGAGACATACCCGGGAGACGGCAGTGTATCTGACAGAGACGGAAGATATTGACGGACTTAAGTTTTTGTCCGTTGAAGGGCTCTGGAGGGAACATGCATTGGAAGCGGCCATTGAGAAGGCTGCAGAAGAGAGGCGGACGGAAGTTTTGAGCTTTCTTATGGATGAGAAGCACAGGCGATATCCAAAGAAGAGAAAGAGATTCGAATTGTGAGAAGGAATGGATGAAAGAACGAGATCAGGAATTAACGACGGACAGGAAATTAGAGGAAGTCAGCCGAAAGATTCTGACGGTTTCCAGGAATGAACTGTATCTGAAGATGCGGTTTCTGGATGTGGCCCTTGGCAGTCTGGCATTCGTGATGGATGCGGGGGCGAAGGGACTTGGGACAGACGGGCTGTATCTTTATTATAATCCCCAATATCTCGGGGGATTGTACCGGGAGAACCGGGTGGCGGTGAACCGGCGGTATCTGCATCTGATACTCCACGGGATCTTTCATCATATTACCCGCAGGAACGGGCGCGAAGAGCGGATGTACCATCTTGCCTGCGATATCGTGACAGAGTCCATGATCGATGATATCCGGTACCGGTGTGTGCTCCAAAGCTGTTCATGGCTTAGAAGAGAGGTTTACCGGAAGCTTGGGGGAAGGATGAAGGTACTGACGGCAGAGAAGGTCTATGGAGTCCTTGGGGAGTGGGAACTTACGGAAGATAAGCTTGCCGGGCTTGAGGAGGAGTTCCGGGTGGATGACCACACTTATTGGCCTTCGGATGACGACAGCAGGAAGCAAGATGAGATCGAGAACCGCTGGCAGGATATCAGCGAACAGATGGAGACGGAGATGGAGACCTTTCAGGGGGAGATGTCTTCGGAGTCGGGAAGTCTGATCGACCAGGTGCGGGTAGAGAACAGGGAGAGATATGATTATCGGCAGTTCCTTCGGAAATTCTCCGTGCTTCGGGAAGAGACGGCGGTGGATATGGATTCTTTTGATTATGTATTTTACAGCTATGGGTTATCCCTGTATGGCAATATGCCTCTGGTGGAGCCGCAGGAGTCGAGGGAGGTTCAGAGGGTGGAGGAGTTTGTCATTGTCATTGACACGTCTATGTCTTGTTCCGGTGAACTGGTAAGAAAGTTTCTGGAAGAGACTTATGGCGTGTTAAGTGAGAATGAGAGCTTCTTTCGGAAAGTGAACATCCACATTATCCAGTGTGATGATCAGATCCAGACGGATGAGAAGGTAACCTGCGAAGAGGAACTGAAGGCATATATGGAGAATCTGACGCTTCGGGGAGAAGGCGGCACGGATTTCAGGCCGGCTTTCGATTATGTGGACAGACTGAGGAAGGAGAATGCTTTTGAACAGCTTCGGGGGTTGATCTATTTTACAGACGGAAAAGGAATCTATCCGGCGAAGATGCCTGCTTTTGCGGCGGCATTCGTGTTCATGCAGGAGGATTATGAGGATGTGGATGTGCCGCCGTGGGCGATGAAGCTGATCTTGCAGGCGGAGGATATCACGGATTAATTCTTGAGTATAAGAGAAAAGGAGTCAGCACATGTTATGGATATAAAACGGGCGAAGCGGGAGATCAAGGATTCGATCGAGGCATATCTTGCGAAAGGGGAAGACGGGGATTACAGGATACCTCCCATCCGTCAGAGGCCGATTCTTCTGATGGGGCCTCCGGGAATCGGGAAGACCCAGATCATGGAACAGGTCGCAAAGGAATGCGGGATCGGACTGGTGGCGTATACGATCACACATCATACCCGGCAGAGTGCCATCGGCCTGCCGTTTATCCGGCAGCGGATGTTTGGCGGCAGAGAATATTCGGTTACCGAGTATACGATGAGCGAGATCATTGCGTCGGTTTATGATAAGATGGAGACAACAGGGATAGAAGAGGGAATTCTGTTCATCGATGAGATCAACTGTGTCTCGGAGACGCTGGCGCCTGCCATGCTCCAGTTCCTTCAGTGCAAGATGTTCGGAAATCAGCGGGTGCCAGAGGGATGGATCATCGTGGCGGCAGGCAATCCGCCGGAATATAACAAGTCGGTGAGGGATTTTGATATCGTGACGCTGGACAGAATCCGGAAGATCGATGTGGAAGAGAATTATGGAGTGTGGAAGGAGTATGCTTATCGGGCAGAGATCCATCCAGCCATTCTGGCTTATCTGGAGATCCGAAGAGACCATTTCTACCGGATTGAGACGACGGTGGACGGCAAGGCATTTGTGACGGCGCGCGGATGGGAGGATTTGTCGGAATTCCTGAAGGTCTGCGAGATCCTTGGAAAGCGGGCGGACCGGGAAGTGGTGCACCAGTATATCCGGCACTGGAAGATCGCGAAGGATTTCGCCAATTATCTGGAGCTGTATGAGAAGTACAAGAAGGATTACGGGCTTGAGAAGATTATTGAGGGATGCTACGGAAAAGAGACCCTTGAGCAGCTTAGATATGCGGCTTTTGATGAACGTCTGAGCGTGGTCAGTCTGTTGATCGGTAAGCTTGGATCGCTCTTTAAGGAGTGTTTTGCGGCGGATGAGTATGTCGGCCTGCTTTACAGGTATCTGGTGCAGTACAAGGATACTCTGGATCTGGACGAAGTTCTTTTTAAGGCCCGGAAGGAATACGAGCGTCTGCGTAAGGCAGAGCAATTGACAAGAGTAAATGACGGGATTAAAAAGAGAGTGCTGGATACATTGGAGCAGTATGCTCAGATGCTTCGCGGAGAACATCTGACAGGAGCAGAGGGATTTGCCCGTATAAAAGAAGCCTTTGAACAGGAGGACTCGCTTCGGGAGAAGACGGCGGACAAAACGCTTTTGGCCCTTGAGCATGCTTTTGATTTTCTTGAGGATGCTTTTGGCGACAGCCAGGAGATGGTGGCCTTTGTGACAGAGCTGAATACGAACTATTACAGTGTCCGGTTCCTCAAAGAGAATGACTGTGACCGATACTACCGTTACAACAAGGGGCTTCTGTTTGACGAACGGCATGAGGAGATCTTAGGAGAGCTTGATGAAGTTGAGGGAGAATTGAACAGGGTACTTAAGTAATCTGCGGATGAAGGAGGAAAGAGATGTTATTCGTATATTATAAGAAATGCAGCACATGCCAGAAGGCAAAGAAGTGGTTGGAGGAGCATGAGTTAGAATTTACGGAGCGGGATATAAAGGAACAGAATCCGACCAGGGAGGAACTGAAAGAATGGCATGCAAAGAGCGGGATGCCTCTTAAGAAGTTCTTCAACACCAGCGGGATGATCTACCGGGAGATGCAGTTGAAGGATAAGCTTCCCGGTATGACAGAGGAAGAGCAGTATGAGCTGCTCTCTTCGGACGGAATGCTGGTGAAGCGCCCGATTCTTGTGACCGACACAACTGTCCTGACCGGTTTTCGCGAGAAGGAATGGGAGGGACTGTTATGAGCGGCAGAGAGTTGGAACGGTATGGGAAGATAGACCTGCATCTGCATCTGGACGGCTCTTTGCCTGCAGGCACAATCTTCAGGCTTGCCGAAAAAGATGGCATCAGGCTTGAGGTGCAGACAGAGGAAGAATTGATTCCTTATCTTACGGTAAAAAGGGACTGCAGAAATCTCAATGAATATCTCCGGTGTTTTGAGATTCCGCTGATGGTGCTGCAGACTGCAGAGAATCTTGAGATTGCGGCTTATGAGCTGGGCAGGGAACTTAAGAAGAAGGGACTTAGCTATGCGGAGATCCGCTTTGCGCCGCAGCTTCACAGGAAGAATGGAGTGACGCAGGAGGAGGCCGTGCAGGCGGTGATTGCGGGGCTTCACAGGGCCATGGAAGAGAGCGGGGATGCGATCTGTCTGCAGGCGATTCTCTGCTGTATGCGGGGAGACGGCACTCATGAAGCGAATCTTGAGACGGTACGTGCTGCGGCAAAGTTTCTGGGAAAGGGAGTTGTTGCGGCAGATCTTGCCGGGGCGGAGGGTCTGTATTCCACCGGGGATTATGAAGAAGAATTTATCCTGGCGAGGAACCTTGGTGTACCGGTTACCATTCATGCAGGGGAAGCGGACGGGCCCGAGAGTATCTGGAAGGCGCTTGAGTTCGGGGCCGTCAGGATCGGGCACGGCGTGCGCGCAATAGAAGACGAGAGGCTGATGAAGGAGCTTGTCTGTCGGGGCATCCCTCTTGAGATGTGCCCTACCAGCAACCTGCAGACAAAGGCGGTAGAGAAGCTTTCGGAGTATCCCCTTCGGGAATACCTGCGAAGAGGAATAAAGGTGACGGTGAACAGCGATAATATGACGGTGTCGGATACCTGGGTGGGCAATGAGTTTGTGCTGCTTTCGAAGGAGTACGGACTGACGGAAGCAGAGGCAGAACTTTTGTATCAGAATGCAGAGGCTGCAGAATTTCAGAGATAAGAAGGGAACGTTAACATGGGAGTCGCAGAGTTATTATTGATTGCGGTAGGGCTTTCGATGGATGCATTTGCAGTGTCGGTCTGTAAAGGCCTTGCGATGAAGAAGTGTACATGGGGCAAAGCCTGTCTGGTGGGAATGTATTTTGGGGTTTTCCAGGCGGGTATGCCATTAGCAGGATATTTCCTCGGGGTTCAGTTTCGGAATGTCATCACTTCTATCGATCATTGGATCGCATTTATCCTGCTTGGCATTATCGGAGGTAATATGATCAGGGAAGTATTTTGCGATGACGGTGAGGAATGCTGCCAGGATACGGATGCGTCCCTGGATGTGCGGACTATGCTGGGGCTTGCGGTGGCTACCAGTATTGACGCCCTCGCGGTGGGGGTAACGTTCGCCTTTTTGAAGGTGGATATTGTGCCGGCAGTAAGCTTTATCGGAATCATTACATTTACTTTATCTGTTTTGGGTGTTAGAATAGGCAATATATTTGGTACAAGATATCAGGCGAAGGCGCAGCTTTTGGGCGGGGTGATCTTAATTCTCATGGGGATTAAGATATTGCTTGAACATCTGGGTATCATATAAAAGGAGAAGAATATGAGATGGAATCAGTTTCGTTTGACGACGACGACAGAGGCGGAGGATATTGTCAGCAGTATGCTGGTGGATTTAGGGATATCAGGGGTTCAGATCGAGGATAAGGTGCCTCTGACCAAAGAGGACAAGGAGCAGATGTTTGTGGACATTCTGCCGGATATGCCGGAAGATGACGGTAAAGCTTATCTGACCTTTTACCTGGACGAAGAGGAGGATAAGGGCACCATACTTATGAAGATACAAAAGGAGCTGCATGCGATGCAAGGCCTTCTGGATGTGGGAGAGTGTACCATCGAGGAATCACAGACGGAGGATGTGGACTGGGTAAATAACTGGAAGAAGTATTTCCATCAATTTTATATCGATGATATTCTGGTGATTCCGTCCTGGGAGAAGGTAGAGGAGAAGGATGAAGATAAGCTGGTTATTCATATAGATCCGGGAACCGCGTTTGGTACGGGGACGCATGAGACGACTCAGCTGTGCATTCGTCAGCTGAAAAAATATGTCACCGGAGGGGCCCGGGTTCTGGATGTAGGCTGTGGCAGCGGAATACTTGGCATGCTTGCGCTGAAATTCGGGGCCGGATATTCGGTAGGGACAGATCTGGATCCCTGCGCCATCGATGCAACTCATGAGAATATGGAGGTCAATGGGATATCCAGAGAGCAGTATGAGGTGATGATCGGGAATATCATAGACGACAGGGCCGTGCAGGACGCCGTGGGTTATGAGAGTTATGATATCGTGGCAGCCAACATACTGGCGGAGGTATTGGTTCCTCTGACGCCGGTGATCGTCCGTCAGATGAAGAGGGGCGGGATCTACATTACCAGCGGGATCATAGACGAGAAGGAGACGGTTGTCACAGAGGCGGTGAGGAACGCAGGGTTAGAGATCCTGGAGGTGAACCGTCAGGGAGAGTGGGTGTCGGTGACGGCCAGGAAGAATTAGGAGAAGAGATGCAGCATTTTTTTGTAACGCCCTCTCAGGTTGAGGAAGGGCGGATATATATAGAAGGTTCGGATGTGAACCATATGAAGAATGTGCTACGGATGAGAAGCGGTGAAGAGCTGATGGTAAGTGACGGCAATAATCGGAAATACCGGTGTGCGATAGAGCAATATAAAGAGGAGGGCGCAATTCTCAGGATTATCGAGGGTATGCAGGTAGATACGGAGCTTCCGTCTAAGATATATCTGTTTCAGGGGCTGCCAAAGCAGGACAAGATGGAGCTGATCGTTCAGAAGGCCGTAGAACTTGGAGTGTATCGGGTGATCCCGGTGAATACCAGGCGTTCCGTGGTGCGGCTGGATGCGAAGAAGGCGGCAAAGAAGGCGGAGCGCTGGCAGGAGATCGCAAGGAGCGCGGCGAAACAGGCCGGCAGAGGCTATATCCCTGAGGTAGCTTCTGTCATGTCCTATGAAGAGGCGCTTGAGTGCGCGGGGAAGCTGGATGTTGTGCTCATCCCCTACGAGCTTTGCGTGGACATGGAGGAGACGAAGAAGATCATAGAGGCAGTCACGCCCGGACAGTCGGTTGCCGTGTTTATCGGACCTGAAGGCGGGTTTGAGAAGGAAGAGGTACGAAGAGCAATGGAGTGCGGGGCGAAGGCGGTTACTCTGGGCAGACGTATCTTAAGGACGGAGACAGCCGGTTTGACAGTGTTGTCTGTTCTGATGTTTCATCTGGAGCAGCAGAGATGAACTCTTTGACGGCTGCTTGTGACCTTACAGGAGTAAAAGACATATTCTGGTAGTAAGAAAATAATGAATCAGGAAGTGAAATGAATGAGAGAAATATATTTGGATAACTCTGCAACAACGAAAGCCTATGATTGCGTCGGCGATATCGTAAGGAAGGTCATGTGTGAAGATTACGGCAATCCTTCTTCCATGCATGCAAAAGGAGTTGCGGCAGAACAGTATATTAGAGAAGCGAAAGAGACATTTGCGAAGCTCATGAAGGTGCAGGATAAGGAGATTTTTTTTACTTCAGGAGGTACGGAAAGTGATAATCTGGCGCTCCGGGGCGCGGCTCTTGCGAATCAGCGCGCGGGGAAGCATCTGATCACCTCTGCCATCGAGCATCCGGCGATCATCAATACCATGAGATATCTGGAGGAAGAGGGATTCCGTGTGACTTATCTTCCGGTAGACCGTTACGGGAGGATTAGGCTTAATGCGCTGAAAGAAGCGCTGTGTGAGGATACGATCCTTGTGTCGGTCATGTATGTGAACAACGAGGTCGGCTCCGTGCAGCCGATCCAGGAAGCGGCAAGTATTGTGAAGGCGTACAACAAGAATATTCTGTTCCATGTAGATGCTGTCCAGGGATTCGGCAAATACCGGATCTATCCCAGGAAGCTTAAGGTGGATCTGTGCTCTGTAAGCGGCCATAAGATTCACGGGCCAAAGGGAACGGGCGTCCTGTATATCGGAGAGAATGTGAAGATCAAACCGATCGTGTTCGGCGGAGAACAGCAGAAGAATGTCCGCTCCGGCACGGAGAATGTTCCGGGGATCGCAGGACTTTCTCTTGCCGCGAAGACGATATATCAGGAGTTGGATGTGAAGGTAGCGAAGATGAGAAGCTTAAAGAAGCATTTCATCGAGGGAGTCGGTCAGATAGAGGATACGACGATTCATGGCCTGTATGATGAGACATCGGCGCCGCATATCATCAGTGTCGGTTTTGCGGGCATCCGAAGTGAAGTGCTTCTGCATGCGCTGGAGGAAAAAGGTATCTATGTATCCTCAGGTTCGGCATGTGCATCCAATCATCCTCAGGTCAGCGGCGTACTTAAGGGTATCGGGGCAAGACAGGAATTCCTGGATGCAACCTTAAGATTCAGTATGTCAGAATTTACAACGCCGGAGGAGATTGACTATACTTTGGATACCCTATATAATATAGTACCGAAGCTTCGGAAATATACCAGACGCTGATAATAATTAAGATATAAGCTGCGGCATCACGGATGCTGCAGCAGGTTCAGACAGGAGAAGGAATATGAGATATCATACTTTTTTGTTAAAATACGGCGAGATCGGGATCAAGGGCAAGAACCGCTATCTGTTTGAGGATGCACTCGTCAGACAGGTGCGGTTTGCACTCAGGGATGTAGACGGTGAGTTTGAGGTTCATAAGTCTCAGGCCAGGATATATGTAGACTGCGGGGAGGATTATGATTATGAGGATGTCATCCTGCATCTGACAAGAGTGTTTGGAATCGTAGGGATCTGTCCGGTAGTCCGCATGGAGGATCATGGCTTTGAACAGCTTAAGAAGGATGTGATTGCCTATATGGATGCGGCTTATCCGGACAAGCATCTCACCTTCAAGGTGGAATCCAGGCGCGCCAGGAAGTCTTATCCAAAGAATTCTATGGAGATCAACTGTGATCTGGGCGAGGCAATTCTTGACGCGTTTCCGGAGACGAAGGTGGATGTGCATCATCCGGATGTCATGCTGAATGTCGAGATACGTAGCGAGATCTACGTATACTCCCAGATCATTCCGGGTGCGGGCGGGATGCCGGTGGGGACCAACGGGAAGGCGATGCTTCTGCTGTCCGGCGGGATTGACAGCCCGGTGGCGGGTTATATGATCTCCAAACGTGGGGTCGGGATCGAGGCAACTTATTTTCATGCGCCGCCTTATACCAGTGAGCGTGCGAAACAGAAGGTTGTGGATCTGGCGAGAATCGTGTCGAGATATGCGGGCCCGGTTAAGCTTCATGTGGTGAATTTTACGGATATCCAGCTTTATATCTATGACCAGTGCCCGCATGATGAGCTGACGATCATAATGCGCCGGTATATGATGCGGATCGCGGAACATTTTGCGAAGAAGGACAGGTGCCTTGGACTGATCACGGGCGAGAGCATCGGACAGGTGGCAAGCCAGACCATGCAGAGTCTTGCCGCGACCAATGAGGTATGCGAGGTTCCGGTTTATCGGCCGGTGATCGGATATGACAAGCAGGAGATTGTGAATATTGCAGAGAAGATCGGAACATATGAGACTTCCATCCAGCCCTACGAAGACTGCTGTACCATCTTTGTGGCGAAGCATCCGGTGACGAAACCGAATGTTGAGGTCATCCGCCGGTCGGAAGAGAAACTTAAGGAAAAGATTGATGAACTGTTTCAGGAAGCGATTGATACGGTGGAGATCATAGAAGTGAAATAATTGTATAAATAGCGGGAAACAGACATGAAAAAGGATGTGTCTGTTCACAGACACATCCTTCGTTATTCTTATTGCCTGATAAGGTAAGAATTACTCGCAGATATAAGCCTTCAGGGCCTCAAGGATCGTATCGATCGCTGCGGTATCTGCATGGATGTTCAGGTCGATCGGTTTGGAAAGATCCAGGCTGAAGATCCCCATGATAGATTTTGCATCAATTACATATCTGCCGGATACCAGATCGAAGTCATAATCAAATTTGGTGATATCATTTACAAAAGATTTTACCTTGTCGATAGAGTTTAATGATATTTGAACTGTTTTCATTGGAATATACCTCCCTGTCTGTATTTCTGTGTTATATATCCATCTTAAGAGGAAGAGGTAGAAAAGTCAAGAAACAAATTGCTTAAGATATCAGAAATATCAAAGGAATGTTCCGACAACATGTATATCCTGAGGGAACAGAGAAAAGAAAGAGGAGCAGCTATGAAGAAGGCAGCATTACATAATCTGGGATGCAAAGTGAACGGGTATGAGACGGAGGCTATGCAGGAGCTTCTGATGAAGCATGGGTATGAGATCGTACCGTTTGGGGAGAAGGCGGATCTGTATATTGTGAATACCTGTACGGTTACCAATATGGCAGACCGCAAGTCAAGACAGATGCTGCATCGGGCAAGGAAGAAGAATCCCAGGGCTCTGGTAGTGGCGTGCGGATGTTATGCCCAGGCAAGGCAGGGAGAGCTGGATGAGAGCGTCGATATCGTGATCGGGAATAACCGGAAGAAGGATCTGATTGAGATATTAGAGGCATACGAAGCGGATAAGAAGTCAGAGGACAGACGCATAGAATTGGTGGATATCAATCGGGTCAGGGAGTACGAAGAGATGCGTCTTGAGAGTACGGCAGAGCATACCCGCGCATATGTAAAGATCCAGGACGGATGCAATCAGTTCTGTTCATACTGTATTATTCCCTATGCGAGAGGGCGTGTCAGAAGCCGGAGCCGCGCTGATGTGATGGAAGAAGTGCGGCGGCTGTCGGATCACGGCTATAAAGAAGTGGTGCTTACAGGCATTCACCTGAGCTCCTACGGTATGGATACAGGGGACAGCCTGTTAGGGCTGCTCTCTGCGGTCCACGCAATACAGGGAATCAAGAGGATCCGTCTCGGCTCATTGGAACCGGGGATCATCACGGAGAGCTTCGCGCAGACCATCGCAGAGCTTCCCAAGATCTGCCCCCACTTCCATCTGTCATTGCAGAGCGGCTGTGATGCTACCCTTAAGAGGATGAACCGCCGTTATACATCGGAGGAGTATTATGAGAAATGTGTTCTTCTGCGGCAATATTTTTCCCATCCGGCTCTGACTACGGATGTGATCGTAGGCTTTCCCGGTGAGACAGAGAAAGAATTTGCACAGTCAAAGGATTTTATTGACCGGGTGAACTTTTATGAGACGCATGTGTTCAAATATTCGAAGAGGACAGGAACGAAAGCTGCCGTGATGAAGGATCAGGTGCCGGAAGAGATCAAGAATAACCGAAGCGGCGAACTTCTGAAACTTGGAAGGAGAAAACGAGAGGAATTCGAAGAAGCATTGATCGGGACGGTTCAGGAGGTCTTAATCGAGGAAGAGATCCTGCATAACAAGGAGAAATATCAGGTGGGCCATACCAGAGAATATGTGAAGGTTGGACAGAAAATGGCCGAAGATATGACAAATCAGATAGTAAATGTAGAAATTAAGAACCGTTTGCAAATAATTCATTGAATTTTTCTGGTCAATGGGTTAGAATAACAGTGAAGTATTTTTGGAGGACGTGAGTATATGAGAGATTTAAGCAGCACACAGTTTTTTCAGGTAGAAAGCGGTCCACAGATTCAGGCAAAAGATATACTTGAGATTGTGTACAGAGCATTGAGCGAAAAAGGATATAATCCGGTGAACCAGATTGTGGGATATATTATGTCAGGGGATCCGACATATATTACAAGTTACGACGGTGCGAGAAGTCTGATCATGAAGATGGAGCGGGATGAACTGGTAGAAGAGATGCTCAGGACGTATATTGTGCATAATAAGTGGGTATAATCTATGAGAATCATGGGACTGGACTATGGCGCTAAGACGGTGGGCGTGGCGATCAGTGATCCGTTGGGGATTACAGCCCAGGGAGTTGAGACGATCTTCCGTAAGGAGGAGAACAAACTGCGTAAGACCTGTGCGCGTATCGAAGCGTTGATCGGCGAGTATGGGGTGGAGCGGATTGTGCTTGGACTTCCGAAGCATATGAACAATGATATTGGAGATCGGGCCAGGCGGTCCATGGAATTCGGGAAGATGCTTGAAAGGCGGACCGGCCTTGAGGTCGTGATGTGGGACGAGCGTCTGACTACGGTAGAAGCAGAGCGGACTTTAATTGAGAATAAAGTAAGAAGGGAAGACCGCAAGAAGTATATCGATAAGATTGCGGCTGTTTTTATATTGCAAGGATATCTGGATGCCGATACATCGAACAGAGGATAATTCGAGGTGTATGTATGGAGAAGATTAGGTTCAGGTCGGAGGAGATGCAGGAAGAAGTAGACTTTTTCGTGTTGGAACAGACGAAGGTGAATGGGGTGTCTTATATTCTGGTGACTGATTCGGAAACCGGAGATGCAGAATGCCTGATTCTTAAGGATACATCGGAGGATACGTCATCAGACGGTATCTATGAGGTTGTGGAGGATGATGTAGAACTTACGGCTGTTTCAAAGGTGTTTGAAGAACTGCTTGAGGATATCGAGATTGAAAGGTAATATACTATGTCCATCAGTAAAGAAAATTTCAAAAAAATGCTGAAAGAGAAAGGTCTTAAAGTAACCAATCAAAGGTTGCTTGTATTAGAAGTACTTGCAGATCATCGTGATAAACATATGACTGCGGAAGACATTTATGAGCTGGTGAAGGAAGACTATCCGGAGATCGGATTGGCTACCATTTACCGGACTGTGCAATTGTTACGGGAAATGCAGTTGGTGGATCGGATCAATCTTGATGACGGATGCCTTCGCTATGAGATCAGTGATTTGTTTGACGGGGAAACAAAGCATCATCATCATCATTTGATATGCAAGACATGTGGAAAAGTAGTTCCGTTTGAAGAGGACCTCCTTGACGAGTTGGAGCGTCTTGTTGAGCAGGAGACGGGATTTCAGGTGTCAGACCACGAATTAAAGTTCTACGGACAGTGCGAAGATTGCTTAATTAAGCAGAAAAAGTAAGTACGGAGAGCACGTGGAGGTGTAAACTTGAAGAAAGAAAACAATGGAAAATTGCGAATCATTCCGCTTGGAGGTTTGGAAAAGATCGGAATGAACATTACTGCCTTCGAATATGGAGACAGTATTATTGTCGTGGATTGCGGACTCGCGTTCCCGGAGGATGACATGCTGGGAATCGACCTCGTAATCCCGGATGTTACCTACCTGAAGGATAACATTCAGAAAGTAAAAGGGTTTGTGATCACCCACGGACATGAAGATCATATCGGGGCGTTATGTTATGTGTTAAGAGAGATGAATCTCCCGATCTATGCGACGAAGCTTACGATGGGGATCATTGAGAGAAAACTGACAGAACATAACCTGCTTCGGACGACCCGCAGAAAAGTTGTCAAGCACGGACAGTCTATTAACCTTGGTCAGTTCAGGATTGAGTTTATTAAGACGAATCACAGTATTCAGGATGCGGCGGCGCTGGCGCTGTATTCCCCGGCCGGAATCGTTGTTCATACGGGTGATTTTAAGGTGGATTATACTCCTGTATTTGGGGATGCCATTGATCTGCAGCGGTTTGCGGAGATCGGCAAGAAGGGCGTACTGGCTTTGATGTCGGACAGTACCAATGCAGAGCGCAAAGGATTTACCCAGTCGGAGAGGACGGTTGGGATTACCTTTGACCATATATTTGCAGAACATCAGAATACAAGGATCATCATTGCTACTTTTGCGTCCAATGTGGACCGTGTACAGCAGATCATCAATTCGGCGTGCAAGTATGACCGTAAGGTAGTCGTAGAAGGACGCAGCATGGTGAATATCATCCAGGTTGCTCAGGAACTTGGATATCTGAATGTGCCGGATAAGACATTGATAGAGATTGACCAGCTTAAGAATTATCCGCCGGAGAAGACGGTATTGATCACGACGGGAAGCCAGGGAGAATCTATGGCAGCGCTCTCGCGTATGGCAGCGGATGTGCATAAAAAGGTGACGATTATGCCGGGAGATACGGTGATCTTCAGTTCGAATCCCATTCCCGGGAATGAGAAATCAGTTTCCAGGGTAATTAATGAACTGTCGGCAAAGGGAGCGAATGTCATCTTCTCGGATGCCCATGTGTCGGGACATGCATGCCAGGAAGAATTAAAATTAATCTATTCCCTGGTAAAACCAAAGTATGCGATCCCTGTACATGGAGAGTACCGCCATCTGAAAGCGAATGCGGGTATCGCAACGACGCTTGGAATTCCAAAGGAGAATGTGTTTATCCTGCAGTCCGGCGATGTGCTGGAGTTGAATGCGCAGGAAGCAAAAGTAGTGGATAAAGTGCATACGGGTGAGATTCTGGTAGACGGCCTTGGCGTTGGAGATGTCGGGAATATCGTACTTCGTGACAGGCAGCATCTGGCTGAGGACGGTATTCTGATCGTAGTGCTGACTCTGGAAAAGGGAAGCAACCAGCTGCTGGCGGGGCCGGATATTGTATCCCGTGGTTTCGTGTATGTCAGGGAGTCGGAAGGTCTGATGGAAGAGGCCAGGAACGTAGTAACAGATGCGGTGGAAGATTGTCTTTTACACCAGCGCAATGCGGACTGGAGCAAGATCAAGATGGTGATTCGGGATACTATGAATGAGTTTATCTGGAAGCGGACCAAGAGGAAACCGATGGTATTGCCGATCATTATGGATGTATAAGGTCACAGAGTCAGAAATTCCGCAGGGGAGTTCTGGCTCGTAATATTCAAGGTATTGTTGTATGAAAAAGAATAAGAATAAAAGTGGAACACGCAAGAAGATAGTCTTGATTGTTCTGGCTATGCTTGTTTTCTGTATTTTAGGCGCTGTTGTTTTTACGGTTTCAAAAACGATATCATCAGAGATGTCGGCATCGGCGATCAATAATCTAAGCGACAGTCTTGATCTGCTCAGTAAGACGGTTGAGACGGTTCTGAAGAAAGAAGCTGAGTTTCAGAAATTAATCGCACAGGATATGGTAGATGAAGAGGATCCTTATGAGTTCATCCGTTCTTATGACAAGAACAGTACCATGGTAAAGATATCGTTGATACCGGCGGGAGAGACGGAAGGACTCTCGAATACCGGAGAGATATTTACGGAGGCAGGACTCGATTTTTCAGGCGGAGGTACTGTGGACGGCATGCCGCTGTCGCAGTCCTATGTGAATGACATGGGAACCTGGGCGTATACGATGAAGTGTCCGGTTGTACGGGACGGCAGGGAGAGCGCGGCTCTCTATGTGGAGTATATCTATGATTCTTTTGATGAGGTATTGCCGGAGGAATTTTATAACAATGATGCAAAGCTCTATCTGATGGATGCGGCCAGCGAAAAGCTGGTGTTAAAGCCCAAGGGAATGGGGGAGCGCGACGCCGGGCATCTGAACCTGGAAGAGTTTTACCATGCCAATAAGATCTATGAAGAGAGGATCCGGGAAGATGTGGCAAAGAATATCGACGCCGGGAAGGATGTCATGTTCTACCATGATATCCAGAATGAAAGCTCCCTGATCTATATGTGGTCTGTCAACAAGGGATGCATCTATCTGATCGGCTATGTACCGGTACAGGCAATCCAGCGGGAAGGCGATGCGGTGAACCAGAATATCTACATTGTGGTTGCGGTTATGCTGGTTGCTTTCTTCGGATGCTGCGCGCTTTATTTGTTCTTTGCCAGGCAGCAGGACAAGGTCAGGAAGGAGCGGGAAGCAGAGCGTGAGGTATATAACAGACAGTTGAAAGAGGCTTTGCAGACGGCACAGATTGCCAATAACTCAAAGACGATGTTTCTTTCGAATATGTCCCATGATATTCGGACGCCGATGAATGCGATACTGGGATTTGCGATATTACTGGCAAGGGATGTGAATAACCCGGAAAAGGTACGGGAATATACGAAGAAGATCACTACTTCCGGCCAGCATCTGTTAAGCCTTATCAATGATGTCCTGGATATCTCCAAGATTGAGAGCGGAAAGGTTGTACTTACGATCGAGGAATTTGCATTGAAGGATATGATTGCTTCCATCGATGCGATTATCCGTCCAATGGCGAAGGATAAAAGACAGAATTTCGAGATTATGGTGACGGGGATTAAGCATGAATATTTGGTGGGGGACGAGACAAGGATTAACCAGATCCTTATTAATCTGCTCTCCAACGCAGTAAAATATACGCAGGAAGGCGGCAATATCTGGCTTCGGATGATTGGGATGGAGCAGCATTCCAATCAATATGAGAGTATCCGGATCGAGGTGGAGGACAACGGTTACGGAATGACGCCGGAATATCTGGAGACGATTTTTGATGCATTCACCAGAGCCGAGAACAGTACCACCAATAAGGTGCAGGGGACAGGGCTTGGTATGGCGATCACGAAGAATATCGTGGAACTGATGGGCGGAACCATAGAGGTTATCAGCAAGGTAGACGAAGGAAGCCTGTTCACTGTAAATCTGGAACTTCGCATACCGGATACCGTGAATCAGGCGAAAGAGGAGCGGCAGGTTACAGATTCGGAGGAAAGTAATCTGGAAGGAAAGCATTTTCTTGTGGCAGAGGATAATGAGATCAATGCAGAGATCCTGGCCGAGCTCCTGGAGATAGAGGAGGCAACCTGTGAGATTGTCGTGAACGGCCAGTTGGCGGTAGAGTGTTTTGAACAGAGCCAGCCGGGATATTACGATGCGATATTAATGGACGTGCAGATGCCTGTCATGAACGGCTATGATGCAGTGCGGGCGATCAGAGCCCTGGATCGTGAAGATGCGAAGCTGATACCGATTATTGCCATGACGGCCAATGCATTTGCAGAGGATGTTAAGGACGCTATGGATGCAGGTATGGATGCACATATAGCCAAGCCAATAGATATGGAGTTGTTAAGGAGGACTTTAACACTGTACCTGCGCTAGAAGACGGCGGCGCCGTTGACTAATAACAATGCGGCAGATAGCGATATAGGCGGTATGGTTTGTCAGAGAAAAGGAGCGGTATATGAAAAGAAGTATGAAAAAGTCATCGATAATAGCAATGCTGGCCTTAATGGCGGTGATAGCGGTATCCTGCGGGAAGAAAACAGTACCGGGTGAGAATCTTGCGGCTAATGATACAGAAGACCAGAAGATGATTCTTTTGTTTGCGCCGATCGAAAGAGCCAAACCAGATGCTGAGAATGTTGCAAGGACGGCATTTGACAAGACGATCATTATGGCGGAGGAAGAGCTTGACTTAAGGGTGGAATACAATGGTTATACGTCTGAGAATTATCAGGAGAAGTCCTATGATGATGTGTCGCTCGACCGAATACGGAGCGAGATGGACGACCTCTATCTGCTGAACCCGGATGTCCTGCAAAAAGCGGCAAAAGAAGGACGACTCGCAGATCTGTCAGGGCTTGACTGCGCAAAGAACTTAAGGGAGGTTGCCAGGACAGCGAATACGGTAGACGGTAAGCTGGTGGGGATTCCCCAGGAAGTAGTAGTCTATGGATTATTTGTGAATAAAGATATGTTTAAGGAATATGGTCTGAAATTGCCGAATACACCGGAAGAGTTCTTAGAATGCTGCAGAGTGTTCAAGGAGAAAGGGATTGAGTACCCGATCGGAGCGAACCGCTGGTGGCTTGAAACATTTGTCTTTGCCCAGGCATATGCAGATATGTATAATGGAGGCGATCCCGAAGCAGAGATAGCGGCGCTTAATAAGGGAGAGCGTAAATACAGCGATTACATGAGGAAAGGATTCGAATACCTGAAAGAGTTGATTGATCTGGGATATATTGATGCCAGGACGGCATTGACTTATGAGGCGATCGAGGGAGAAGGCGCGGATTTCCTGGCACAGAAGACGCCGATTGTGATGGCTTACTGGGGAGCGGCGAATGCAGAGACGGCATATGGAAAACCGGATTTTAATATGGAGGTGATCGGTTTCCCAAGTGACCACGGGCAGATGCCGGTTGTGTCAATGACGGGAATGTCTGTCCTTGAGAATGCCCAGCATCGGGAGGATACTTTGGATGTACTGGAAATCATACTGTCAGACGAGGCGCTTAGGGTGTATGCCGAGACGAACAAGGTAATCTCGCCGTCTAAAAATGTTGAGGTGGAATGTATCCCTGCGTTAAAGCCTCTGAATGACCTGGTCAATGAGGGGACTTATGTGCTTGCCAGCAATGCAGGCATGGAGGTGGAGCAGTGGGGGAATACCTGCCTGATCGTGCGTGAACTGATGGGCGGTGCGTCCGTAGATGAATGTATGGCGATGTTTGACAAACTGCAGGAGGAGACTTTGAAATCAGATGATAATTGACGACAGAATGATCACATACATTCATTCTCTGGAAGGCCGGGAGAATCCAATCCTCGAGCAGATTGAGAGCGAGGCGCTTCACATGTATGTTCCCATCATACGCAAGGAAACCCAGAGTTTTTTGAAAGTACTTCTTATGATAAAGAAGCCGTCCCGAATCCTTGAGGTAGGGACGGCCGTTGGTTTTTCTGCGGTTCTGATGGGTGAATATATGCCGGAAGGCGGACAGATCACAACAATAGAAAAATATGAAAAAAGGATTCCGATTGCAAGGGAGAACTTTAAGCGGGCAGGGAAAGAAGAGCAGATTACGCTGATAGAAGGGGATGCTCTTGAAGTCCTTAAGACTCTTGACGGGCCTTATGATTTTATCTTTATGGATGCCGCTAAGGGTCAGTATATCCATTATCTGCCGGAGGTGCTCCGGCTTCTTTCGGACGGCGGGGTACTGATGTCTGACAATGTATTGCAGGATGGGGATGTGATCGAGTCCCGGTTTGCGGTAGAACGGCGGAACCGCACGATTCACAGTCGTATGCGGGAGTACCTCTATGAACTGAAGCATCAGGAGCAGTTGCAGACGTCTATTCTTCCGCTGGGAGACGGGGTGGCTTTGAGTGTGAAGAAGAATAAGAATGGGGAGAATCAATGAGTGTAGATTTTGTGAATAAAAGACGGCCGGAACTGTTGATTCCGGCAAGCAGCCTGGAGGTATTAAAGACGGCGGTCATATTCGGCGCAGATGCGGTCTATATCGGCGGGGAGGCATTTGGGCTGCGGGCCAAGGCGAAGAATTTCTCGCGGGAAGATATGAAGGCGGGTATACTGTTTGCACATGAACACGGTGTGCGGGTCCATGTAACAGTCAATATCCTTGCCCACAATGACGATCTGGAAGGAGTGGAGGAATATCTCCATGAATTAAAGGAGATGGGACCGGATGCCCTGATCATTGCAGATCCTGCAATCTTCGAGCTTGCGAAAGAGATCTGCCCGGAGATTGACCGGCATATCAGTACTCAGGCGAATAATACGAATTATGGGACGTACCGGTTCTGGTGGAACTTAGGGGCGAAGCGTGTGGTCTCGGCAAGAGAGCTGTCTCTGAAGGAGATCAGAGAGATCCGGGAGAAGATCCCGGAGGATATGGAGATCGAAAGCTTCATCCACGGAGCTATGTGTATCTCTTATTCCGGCAGATGTCTCTTAAGCAATTATTTTACAGGAAGGGACGCCAATCAGGGTGCGTGTACTCATCCGTGCCGGTGGAAATATGCGGTCGTGGAGGAGACGAGACCCGGCGAGTATATGCCGGTCTATGAGAATGAACGCGGAACCTTTATCTTTAATTCCAGGGATCTGTGCATGATCGGACATATTCCGGAGATGATCGATGCAGGGATCGACAGCTTTAAGATCGAGGGGCGTATGAAGACGGCGCTCTATGTGGCGACGGTAGCCAGGACTTATCGGAAGGCGATTGATGATTATCTTAAAGACCCGGCTGTTTATCAGACGAATATGCCCTGGTATCTGGATCAGATATCCAACTGTACTTACCGGCAGTTTACTACGGGCTTTTATTTCGGGAAACCGGATGAGACAAGCCAGATCTATGATAATAGTACTTATGTGAGGGAATACACCTATCTCGGAATCATCGGGGAAGAGAAGGATGGGATGTACCGAATCGAGCAGAGGAATAAGTTCTCGGTGGGCGAGCAGATTGAGATCATGAAGCCGGATGGCAGGAACATAGAAGTTACCGTGAAAAGGATCTTGGATGAGGAGGGGAAGGAACAGGAAAGCGCCCCTCATTCGAAACAGGTGTTGTATATCGACCTGGGATGCGGGGCAGACAGGTATGACATCTTAAGGCGGGCGGAAGAATAAGGCAATACTTTTAGATGGAAAAGCACAAAAAGCGTTGAATTAACATAGACTATATCAAATACGCTTAGAGGTGCTTCTCTTGAAATCATTTCCCCAACCCCTCACAGCCGCAGAAGAAAGATATTATATGCAAAAATATACGGAGGGCGATCTTGAAGCGAAACATATTCTGATAGAGCGGAATCTGCGCCTCGTGGCACATATTGTGAAGAAATATCAGTCCTCACCGGAAGATACGGAGGATCTGCTGTCCATAGGCACCATAGGCCTGATCAAAGCGGTTGTCACCTTTAATCCCAAGAAATGTGTCCGGCTTGGAACTTATGCCGCAAGGTGCATTGAGAATGAGATTCTGATGTATCTGAGAGCGAAGAAAAAGTCTTCCAAGGAAATATCGTTATACGAGCCGATCGGAACAGACAGGGAAGGCAATGAGATCCAGTTGTTTGATATTATTGAGACAGAAGATGATGATGCACACAGGAAGGTAGAATTAAGCGACGATATCCAGATGCTGTACTGCAAAGTTGAATCCGAACTGTCGCCAAGAGAACGGCTGGTACTTAAGATGCGGTATGGATTGTATAATGAAGAAGAATATACGCAACGGGAGATAGCGAAGCAGTTAGGGATCTCCCGTTCTTATGTTTCCAGGATCGAAAAGAGCGCAATCGAAAAGCTGCGGGGTTATTTTTAAGACCGCCGCCTGAAAAAAAGCAAGATAAAAGAAACAGGGATGAGGCAGAGTCGTCTGCCTGATTCCTGTTTTTTTGATGTCTAAATTTCTTAAGAGAATCTTTAGAAATAGAAGAAAGAGGCAGGTTTATCTTCAGAATATGTTTAGAAATACATAGCGGGGTTCTTTAGATTTTAGGAATAAAATATTATTCATAAGGACATCGGCAGAGAGTTTACAGCTATGAAAATGGAGGGGGATCCGTATGAAGGTATTGATATTAAGCGGAAGGTTTGGATTTGGACATGAGATGGCGGCAAATGCTGTTAAAGAGGCATTGAAGCGGCAATATAAGAATGTTGAGATTGTGCAGAAGGATCTTCCGGATTATTTTTATCCGCATATCAGCAAGATCATATATAAAGTGTTCGGACTTGTGGCGGAACGCTATCATGGAATATACAATCTGGTATATAAGATATCGGGAAGGATTAATTCGGGCACAAAGCCCAAAGGACCTGTGATCTGCCAGAAATTCCAGAAAATGATGAGAGAATATATGCCGGATGTAATCGTGTGTACACATCCGTTCTGTATGAAAGCAGCGGCGGCCTATAAGGCAAGGACGGACAGCAGTATTCCTCTTGTCACCTGTATTACCGATATCAGCGTGAGCAAAGAGTGGTTTGCGAGACAGAATGACTACTATCTGGTACCCACCGTGGAGATCAAGGACCATCTGACCGCCCTTGGAACAGAGCCGGATCGTATTCTGGCAACGGGAGTGCCGGTCCGGCAGCAGTTTTTGGTCAGGAGTGACCGCAAAGACGACCGATATGCATATGAAGCAGACCTGTATGAACGAGGTGAATGGGAGAAGGAAGAAAGTAAAACAGGATCTCATGTGCAGGACAGGCATGTGCTGGTCATGGGAGGCGGACTTGGTATTATGCCGGGACTCGATGAACTCCTGTATCTCCTGCATGAGATGCCGGGAGTCAGGACGACGGTGATTACAGGAAAGAACCGGAAGCTGTATGAGATGTGGGAGGGATATTTTGACGATGTGGAGATGAAGGGGTATGTCGAGGACATCGGGAGATATATGCGAAAGGCAGATCTTGTCATCACAAAGGCCGGAGGGATCACCATGTTTGAACTCCTGCACAGTGAAGTTCCGATGTTCATCATCCGTCCGTTTCTGGAGCAGGAGATTACGAATGCAAGGTATGCCGAGGAAAAGGGCTTTGCAAAAGTGGTGTGGGACAAAAAAGAAGACTTTACGGTAGAATTGAAGAAGCTTCTGGAGGATACTCAAAGGCTTAATGAGATGGGCGCATGTACGGTTCGGGCACGGCGGGAGATGATGGATACAGAGCTTTCGAAAGCTGTCCGGATAATAGCAGAGCAGGGATATGAGTATCTGTCTGCATTTGAATTTCTGCCGTCAGGAAGGCTTTCGCTCGAGATCGGATTTCAGTAAAAAGGTATCATTTGAAAGGAGCATGGAATGAACAGGAGTTATATAATCATCGGTATCGTGTTCGTATGCACGGCAGTTTTTTGCTATGGGCTTATACCGTCGGCAAGCCTTAAATATTTCTGGAAACGCAGGAGCAGGAAGAGAGTGAAAGAAGGGAAGGCCGGCAGGAGGCTTTATCTTACATTCGACGACGGGCCAAGCAGGGCATACACCGGGCAGCTGTTGTGCCTGTTAAAGCAATATCAGATCAAAGCAAGTTTTTTTGTAGTTGCAAAATTCGCCAGGGAGAACGCAGACCTGATCGAATGGATGAAGGAGGAGGGGCATCTGGTCGGAATTCATTCCGTACAGCATAAGAATGCGTTGTTCCGCGGGAGAAGATTTGTCTACAAGGATCTTGGGGAATCTGCCCGGACATTGGAGAATATGGGCTGCCATGTGCGGTATTACCGCCCGCCGTGGGGACATCTCAACCTGTGGACGTTACTTTTTATCAGGAACCGTCAATTGCAGCTGATTCTGTGGGATGTTATGGCGAATGACTGGTCGGGGAGAGAAACCGCAGAATCGATCCGGGAGAAGATTCTAAACCGTGTATTTCCGGGAGCCGTCTTGTGCCTTCATGATGGGAGAGGAACGAACGGAGCGCCGCAAAGGACGATTGACGCGCTTAGAGAGTCGATTCCGGTTTTGATTGAACGGGGATATTCTTTTGAAAGGATGGATGCGTATGAATACTAATCTGTCTGCACAGAAGATGATCCGGTATGGCGTATTTTTCCTTGTATTTGTGGCAGCCGTATTCTTCCTGCTCCTGCGGGGGACGGATATTAGAACGGTAGGAGAGGCGCTGGCGCAGACCTCATTGCCGTTTCTGCTGGCAGGAATCTTGCTGGCAGAAGTATTTCATCTGTCGGAAGGGATTAATCTTCGGATATTGCTTTGTTCCTTTGGATATCCTGTTACTTTCTGGCAGGGGATGAAGTATGCTTATATCGGTTTCTTTTTTAGCTCGATCACACCATCGTCCACAGGCGGGCAGCCGGCGCAGCTCTATGCCATGAAGAAAGACGGGATAGAGATTGCCCATGGGACGCTGGCGCTCATTGCAGAACTGACCAGTTTTCAGATTGCCGTATTTTTTATGGAGATCCTGGCTGTCAAATCTGTCCTTCAGGGAAATATACGGCCAAAGGGAGAGCTTCTGCTTTTGGCAGGCCTTGGTTTTCTTCTGAATATCCTGTTTATTGCAGGCCTTCTGTCGGTACTGTTTTCACGCAGATTAAAAGACCGGCTTCTCTGTTTTTGTTACAGGATGATCGAGCAGTTTCCGATAAAGAATAAGGACAGGTGGAGGGAGAAATCAGCCGGCGCATTGCAGGATTTCCAGACTTGCGCGGACCTGATCCGCAGAAATCCCAAGGTAATGGGGAAGGTTATCGCGGTCAGCCTGTGTCAGGTCATCTGCTGGTTCAGCGTTCCCTTTATGGTAGCCCTTGCCATGGGCGAACACACAGCGGGGTATCCCAGAGTATTTTTACTTCAGACGGTACTCTTTATGACAACGGCGCTGCTTCCGTTCCCGGGGGCGGCAGGGATCAGCGAATATGCATTCGTCAGATTGTTTGCCGGCATATTCACGAAACATCCTGTGGCGGTGGCCACCCTGGTGAATCGTGGGATCAGCTTCTACTGTCTGCTTCTGATCAGCGCTGTGATGGCGGTAATCTTGTGGAAATGCGGGACTAAGAAGATGTCGAAATTTGTCTAAAAGAAATTCTTGCAATACTTCTCTAAATATACTAAGATTAACATACACAGCAGATGGATTCATTCTCCCGAATCTGGGAGAATCCATTCTGCATTTTATAGATCAGGCCGAATCGGCCAATTATCACAGACAGAGATATTTTCATGTAATGATGCGTGATCAATATGGAAAGGAGTATGCGAATGTCATTTAGTTCGGTCTTATCTGCCGCCATCCAGGGCCTTCATGTCGATATGATTCATGTCGAGGCAGATGTCAGTAACGGTCTGCCTATGTTCCATATGGTAGGTTATCTCTCGTCGGAGGTGAAAGAGGCATCCGAGCGGGTGAGGACTGCGATCCGCAATGCAGGAATCCAGCTCCCGGCCAGGAAGATGGTTGTCAATCTGGCTCCGGCAACAGTACGGAAGAGAGGAGCATCCTTTGATCTCCCGATTGCACTGGCGGTACTTTCTTCCATGGGGATTTTTCCGGGAGAGCAGCTTAAAGGAACGATGGTGACCGGAGAATTAAGTTTGGACGGAAGTGTCAAAGAAGTACCCGGGATTCTGCCAATGGTTATGGAAGCCAAAGAAAAGGGGTACAGAAGATGTATCCTTCCTAAGCAGAATGTGCAGGAGGGAGCGTTGGTTGGGGGTATGAAGATCATAGGCGTTACGCATCTTGCGGAAATCTGCCGGTATCTGAACGGGGAACAGGAATTAGAAGAAGTGTCAGGCGGGGGATTCAAAGGGCTGTTGCCGTCCGGCAAGGAGGCATCTTTTGATTACAGTGATATCAAGGGACAGGAAGCGGTGAAACGTGCTGTGGAGGTGGCAGTGGCAGGCGGCCATAATCTGCTTCTTATAGGCCCGCCCGGAAGCGGCAAATCCATGATGGCAAAGCGGGTGCCTACGATCCTGCCTCCTCCCACACCAGAGGAAAGCATTGAGATTACGAAGATCTACAGTGTTCTTGGAATGGTAGATAAAGAGTATCCGCTGATTACCGGAAGACCCTTTCGGAGCGTCCATCATACGGTGACGAGGGCGGCGCTGGTGGGAGGAGGGGCAGTTCCGGTGCCGGGTGAGATCAGTCTGGCGCATGGAGGCGTTTTGTTCTTAGATGAACTGGCGGAGTTTCAAAAGCCGGTACTGGAGGTACTGAGACAGCCTCTGGAGGAAGGGCAGATACGAATTACGAGAACCCAGGGGAATTTTACATTTCCGGCAAATTTTATCCTGATCTGTGCTATGAATCCCTGTCCTTGCGGAAATTATCCGGATTTTAACAAATGTACCTGCACCCCGTCTCAGATTCAGCAGTATCTGGGTAAGATCAGCCAGCCATTTCTGGATCGGATCGACATCTGTGTGGAGGCGCCGAGAATTCGGTATGAGGAATTGACTGGTGGTAAGGAGCAGGAGAGTTCTGCCAGGATCAGGGACAGAGTTTGCACGGCGAGAGCAATTCAGCGCAAAAGATATGAAGGACAGCGGTTTCTTACCAATGCCATGCTGAGAGTCGGCGAGTTAGAGGAATTCTGCTGTCTGGGTAAACCGGAGAAGTTGCTGATGCATCAGGCATTTGTATCGCTGGGGCTTACGGCAAGAACATACCATAAGGTTCTGAAAGTAGCCAGAACCATTGCTGATCTGGATGGAAGTGAGAAGATAAAAGAGCAGCATCTGAAAGAAGCGATTGGGTATCGGACGATAGATAAGAAATATTGGAGATGAGGATTCAGAGATATTGGAGGTAGCAGAATTGAGGTATGAATACTGGCTTGCAGCGCTCCCCACATTGTCGGACCGCAAAAAAAGATTGCTGAGAGAAGAATATAGAGACGCGAAGGCCGTATATTATATAGAAGAAATACAGTTAAGGTTTTTGAATTTTCTCGAAGAAAAGGATGTGGAGGCAATTCTGCAGTCAAAAAAGGAGAAGAATGTCGAAGAAGAATGGGATCGGCTTATCAGTCAGAATATTCGGTTTGTTCCGTATTTTTCAGAAGAATATCCCGGGCGGTTATCGCAGATTGCAGACGCTCCTTATGCATTATACGTGAAGGGGAAGCTGCCTTTGGAAGGATGTCCGAATGTTGCTATCGTAGGTGCCAGAAAGTGCACTCCTTATGGCGAACAGATGGCTTTGGAGTATGGTGCATATCTTGCGGCAAACGGAGTCCAGATTATCAGCGGCATGGCGAAGGGAGTTGACGGAGCGGGACAAAGGGGTGCACTGAACGGCAAAGGAAGAACCTACGGAGTCTTAGGGTGCGGCGTGGATATCTGTTATCCCAGGGAGCATATCGGATTGTATATGGATATTCAGGCAACCGGCGGGCTGTTATCGGAGCAGCCTCCGGGCCGTCCGCCGCTTCCGGCGTATTTTCCTGCGAGAAACAGGATCATCAGCGCTTTGTCGGATGCCGTACTGGTGATGGAGGCAAGGGAACGGAGCGGTTCTTTGATTACGGCGGATCTGGCTCTGGAGCAGGGAAAAGATGTATATGCGCTTCCCGGTCCTGTGACCAGCAAACTGAGCCAGGGTTGTCATCAGTTGATCCGGCAGGGGGCAGGAATCCTGACATCGCCGGAAGATCTTTTGATAGAATTCGGGTTTGGCAGTAAAAAACAAGAGCAAAAACCGGAACAAAAATCTGACAAAATTGAAAAAGTGCTTGAAAATCACGAAAATGTGGTGTATAGTTGTCTCGATTTGTTCCCCAAGGGGTTGGACCAGTTGTCGGCAGAGACGGGCATTGGTATCCGTGATCTGTTAGACTGGCTGATTTCGTTGGAGTTAAAAGGATATATACGGGAAATATCGAAGAATTACTATATCAGAGTCCGATAACAAGGACAAATGCTAGTTTAATGGAGGAAGCAAGGTTATGGCACGCTATCTTGTAATCGTGGAGTCACCCGCTAAGGTGAAGACAATTAAGAAATTTTTGGGGAGTAATTATGTGGTCACCGCATCGAACGGACATGTAAGAGACTTACCTAAGAGTCAGCTGGGAGTAGATGTGGAGCATGATTATGAGCCAAAGTACATCACAATCAGGGGAAAGGGGGATATTCTTGCCGGACTTCGTAAGGAAGTGAAGAAAGCGGATAAAGTCTATCTTGCGACCGACCCGGACCGTGAAGGAGAAGCGATATCGTGGCATTTAAGCCAGGCACTGAAGTTAGAAGACAAGAAGACATATCGGATTAGTTTTAATGAGATTACGAAGAATGCAGTGAAATCATCTCTGAAGAATGCAAGAGAGATTGATATGAATCTGGTGGATGCCCAGCAGGCGCGAAGGGTACTGGACCGGGTGGTGGGATACCGGATCAGTCCGCTTCTGTGGGCGAAGGTGAAGAGAGGATTAAGTGCAGGACGTGTCCAGTCGGTGGCGCTTCGGATTATTGCCGACCGTGAAGAAGAGATTAATGCGTTTATCCCGGAGGAGTACTGGTCGCTGGATGCGAATCTTAAAGTAGAGGGAGAAAGGAAACCTCTGGCAGCCAGGTTTTATGGCACGGATAAACAAAAAATGACGATACACTCCAAAGAGGAGCTGGATGAGATCTTAAAAGAGGTAGAGTCAGAAGAGTATACGGTAGATGAGATCAGAAAAAGCGAGAGGACGAAGAAAGCTCCGCTGCCTTTTACGACCAGTACCCTGCAGCAGGAAGCGTCCAAGGCGTTGAATTTTGCAACAGCGAAGACGATGCGGATTGCACAGCAGCTCTACGAAGGAGTTGATATCAAGGGAAACGGTACCGTGGGCCTGATTACGTATCTCCGTACAGATTCAACCAGGATTTCCGAAGAGGCAGACGCCAGTGTGCGCGGGTATATCGAGGCAAGCTTCGGAAAGGAATATGTGGCGGCAAGTGATTCGAAGGACAAGAATGGAAGCAAGAATATCCAGGACGCCCATGAGGCGATCCGGCCGACAGATGTAAGCAGAAGCCCGGCGGCGGTGAAGGAATCCTTAAGCAGGGATCAGTTCAGGCTGTACCAACTGGTGTGGAAACGTTTTGTTGCCAGCAGAATGCAGCCTGCCAGATACGAGACGACGTCGGTCAGGATTGCTGCGGGCCGGTACCGGTTTACGGTTGCGGCGTCCAGGGTTGTGTTTGAAGGTTTCCGGACGGTGTATACGGAAGCAGGGGAAGAAAAGGAAGAAAACAATGTACTGATGAAGGGGCTGGATAAGAGTTCCAAATTGTCAAAGATAGATTTTGATACGAAACAGCACTTTACACAGCCGCCGGCACATTACACGGAAGCTGCTCTGGTTAAGACACTGGAAGAATTGGGGATCGGGCGTCCAAGCACCTATGCGCCCACGATCTCAACCATCATTGCCAGACGTTATGTGGCGAAGGAGAACAAGAATCTGTACCTGACAGAGATCGGCGAGGTAGTGAACCATATTATGCTTAAGTCTTTCCCAAGCATTGTAGATGTCAACTTTACGGCTAATATGGAGAGCCTGTTAGACGGAGTTGCCGAAGGGAAGGTGAACTGGAAGACGATCATAGAGAATTTCTACCCGGACCTTGAAGCCGCTGTAGAGAAGGCGGAGGAAGAGCAGGAGCAGGTGAAAATCGAGGACGAGGTGACAGATGTGGTCTGTGACCAGTGCGGACGGAATATGGTAATCAAATACGGCCCGCATGGACGTTTCCTTGCCTGTCCGGGATTCCCTGAATGCAGGAATACCAAGCCGTATCTTGAGAAGATCGGGGTTCCCTGTCCGGTATGCGGCAAAGATGTGGTGATCCGTAAGACGAAAAAAGGCAGGAAATATTACGGATGTGAGGACAATCCAGAGTGTGAGTTCATGTCCTGGCAGAAACCATCCACTAAAAAATGTCCGCGCTGCGGAAGTTATATGGTGGAAAAGGGTAACAAGCTGCTTTGTAGTGATGAAAAATGTGGATACGTCGAGAGTAAAGAGAAAAAAGAAAATTAAAATTTTTTCGAAATTCATTGAAAAAATGGAAATTGTATGATAATATTACTTCCAAAGGACGGAGGATTGCCAATGAGTGTACAATTATTAGATAAAACCAGAAAAATCAATAAATTACTGCACAATAACAATTCAAGCAAGGTAGTATTTACTGATATCTGTGAAGTACTTACTGAGATCTTGGATTCCAATGTGCTTGTAGTCAGTAAAAAAGGAAAAGTGCTCGGCGGAAGCAAATGTGATGCGGTCCCTTATATCAGTGAATTGATCGAGCAGGAAGTCGGCCGGCATATTGACGGGATGCTGAATGAACGGCTGTTAAGTATCCTGTCCACAAAAGAGAATGTGAATCTGCAGACACTGGGATTCTCAGAGGAGGCGGTCGAGGGATATCAGGCGATTATCACGCCGATTGATATCGCGGGAGAGCGTCTTGGTACGTTATTTATCTACAAGAAGGAACAGATGTATGAGATTGACGATATTATATTGAGCGAGTATGGGACAACAGTCGTTGGCCTTGAGATGCTTCGGTCTGTGAACGAAGAGAGTGCGGAAGAGACCAGAAAGGAGCATATCGTCCAGTCGGCAATCAGTACGCTGTCCTATTCAGAACTTGAAGCGATCATCCATATATTTGAGGAGCTGGACGGAACAGAAGGGATACTGGTGGCCAGTAAGATTGCCGACAGGGTGGGTATCACCAGATCGGTTATTGTCAATGCTCTCAGGAAGTTTGAGAGTGCAGGAGTTATCGAGTCCCGCTCTTCCGGAATGAAGGGGACTTATATCAAGGTTGTGAATGATTATGTATTCACAGAGTTAGAGCATATCAAAGCAGAACGTATGAAATAATCTATCAGAGAGGGTATCGGGTGACTGATACCCTTCATTTTGAACGGGTATTCTCAGGATGGCTCCTGTGGGGATGCCCGGGTCAGGCAGGGAGGATGTGGATATATGTATGAAGAATGCCGGGCAGATATCAGGATGAATCGCATGGTACTTAAGGAAGGACGGTTTGATGAGAAAGTCCATCAGTGCAGAATTATCACGTATAAACCGGAAGAAGAATGCATATACTTAGTGGCGGAGGATACTGAGATTACGGAATTCTCGCTGGACGGGAATTATGAGTGCAGGATCTGTACTCCGGAAGGTGAGAGGGCGTGTATAGGCGTGATCAGGGAGAGGTACTGGAATGATTCAGGAAGGGTATTGAAATTCAAGATCAAGAATGGATTTTATAAAAATCTTGTAAACTAAATATAAAGTGTGTTGACAAAGTCAGAAGAGAGTGCTATTTTATATCTAGAGTCTTTTAGCACTCTCTTTTTATGAGTGCTAACAAAATTGATTTTTATTAAAGGAGGCATAAATTTATGAAGTTAGTACCATTAGGAGACAGAGTTGTATTAAAGCAATTAATTGCAGAGGAAACTACCAAATCAGGAATCGTGATTCCGGGGCAGTCCAAGGAGAAGCCGCAGCAGGCAGAAGTTATTGCCGTTGGGCCTGGCGGGACCGTTGACGGTAAGGAAGTGAAGATGAATGTAGCGGTTGGGCAGCAGGTAATTTATTCCAAGTATTCTGGAACAACAGTAGAGATTGATGAAGAAGAATATATTATCGTAAAGCAGGATGATATTCTTGCGATTTGCGAATAGACAGGTCACACAGATTTAGTAAGATTATCAAATAATAATAGATTTTAGGAGGCGTAATTATTATGGCAAAGGAAATTAAATACGGTGCGGAAGCCAGAAGCGCACTGGAATCAGGAGTAAACCAACTGGCAGATACTGTTAGAGTCACACTTGGACCAAAGGGACGCAATGTTGTCTTAGACAAGTCTTTTGGGGCGCCGCTGATCACTAATGACGGTGTGACGATCGCAAAAGAGATCGAACTTGAAGATGCATTTGAGAATATGGGCGCTCAGCTCATCAAAGAAGTAGCATCCAAGACTAATGATGTCGCCGGTGACGGAACAACAACCGCTACTGTACTTGCACAGGCTATGGTACATGAGGGTATGAAGAACCTGGCGGCAGGCGCGAACCCGATCATCCTCCGCAAGGGTATGAAGAAGGCTACGGATACGGCAGTAGAAGCGATTGCGAAGATGTCAAGTAAGTTAAAGGACAAAGATCAGATCGCAAGGGTTGCTGCAATCTCCGCAGGCGATGATGAAGTCGGCGAGATGGTGGCAGACGCGATGGAGAAGGTTTCTAACGATGGTGTAATCACGATCGAGGAGTCCAAGACCATGAAGACGGAACTTGACCTGGTAGAAGGTATGCAGTTTGACCGTGGTTATGTGTCTGCATATATGGCTACGGATATGGATAAGATGGAAGCGATCCTGGAAGATCCGTATATCCTGATCACAGACAAGAAGATCTCTAATATTCAGGACATTCTTCCGTTGTTAGAGCAGATCGTACAGTCAGGTGCAAGATTATTGATCATTGCAGAGGATGTAGAGGGTGAGGCCCTTACCACACTGATTGTGAACAAGCTGCGCGGAACCTTCAATGTAGCTGCAGTGAAGGCACCCGGATATGGTGACAGAAGAAAAGAGATGCTTAAGGACATCGCGATCCTGACAGGCGGCCAGGTAGTATCCGATGAGCTTGGAATGGACTTGAAGGAGACAACGATGGATCAGCTTGGACGTGCGAAGTCTGTGAAGGTTCAGAAGGAGAATACAGTGATCGTTGACGGCCTGGGAGACAAGAAAGAGATCGCTGACCGTGTAGCACAGATCAAGATGCAGATTGAAGAGACTACATCTGACTTCGATAAAGAGAAGCTTCAGGAAAGACTGGCCAAACTTGCCGGCGGTGTAGCTGTGATCCGTGTAGGTGCTGCAACAGAGACTGAGATGAAGGAAGCTAAGCTTCGTATGGAAGATGCTCTTGCGGCAACAAGGGCAGCAGTAGAAGAGGGTATTATCGCCGGAGGCGGTTCTGCATATATCCATGCAGCAAAGGAAGTTGCGGCGCTCGCAGAGAAATTAAGCGGAGATGAGAAGACAGGTGCGAACGTAGTATTAAAGGCTCTGGAGTCTCCATTGTTCCACATCGCTTTTAATGCAGGACTGGAAGGTTCCGTGATTATTAATAAGGTGAAAGAGTCAGCTCCTGGATCAGGATTTGATGTATTGACAGAGAACTATGTAGATATGGTAGAGAGCGGAATTCTTGATCCTGCGAAGGTTACGAGAAGCGCGCTGCAGAATGCAACAAGTGTTGCTTCTACACTGCTGACAACAGAATCCGTTGTCGCCAACATCAAAGAAGAGACTCCTGCAATGCCGGCAGGCGCAGGCGGCGGAATGGGCATGATGTAATAATAATCATAAATTTTTTGAAAACTCCTCCTATGAGGAGTTTTCTTTTTACCGTAAAGTATGATACAATACATGTAAATCATCATACGGGGTATCCGGATAAATGATCCGGCCCAAGAAAGAGTACGGAGGAATGGAAGATGAATGATTACTATACAGAACAGATGGTAAAGAAGCAGACGGATATGAAGGATATGCTGATCAAGGCGGTGCTGATAGCCGCAACGATCGTTTCTTTTCTGATTATATTGATGTACCCGGTCGGGCTGCTCCTGCCGATTCTTATGATAGCGCTTGATATATTTCTGTTTGGGCGTCTTAAGGTCGAGTATGAATATCTGTTTGTCAATGGAGATCTGGATATCGATAAGATCATGAACAAGGCCAAGAGGAAGAAGCAGTTTTCTATGAATGTTGCTGATATGGAGCTGCTTGCACCGGCGGATGCAGTGGAGCTTCGCCAGTTTCAGAATGTAAAGACTTATGATTTCAGTTCCAGGATGGGCCAGTCTAAGGTGTATGCGATGATCGTGTCAGGGCAGGGGGAGAAGAAGAAGATTCTGTTCGAACCTAATGATACAATTATCGAAGGATTCTATATGCTGGCACCAAGGAAGGTGATTCGTTAAACATCTTTAAAAAAAAATAGAAAAAAGCTGAAAAATCAGTTGACAAGTGGCATCATAATTGGGTATCATAGCAGATAAATATATTGTCGGCAGATCAGCGGCTGTGGGGTCAGTGGATCTGCCGATAGCAATTCAAGAGAGAAAGAGAGGATTGATAATCATGGGAAAGATAATCGGAGAAGGAATTACATTTGATGATGTTCTTTTGGTACCGGCTTATTCAGAAGTCGTTCCGAACCAGGTGGATCTGTCAACAAATCTGACAAGAAGCATCCGGCTTAATATACCGATGATGAGTGCCGGGATGGATACGGTTACGGAGCACCGGATGGCGATTGCGATGGCACGTCAGGGAGGAATCGGTATTATCCATAAGAATATGTCCATTGAGAGTCAGGCAGAAGAGGTGGATAAGGTAAAGCGTTCTGAGAATGGTGTTATTACAGATCCGTTCTATCTGTCTCCGGAGAATACCCTGGAGGATGCCAACAGCCTGATGGCGAAGTTTCGGATTTCCGGAGTTCCGGTTACGGAGAACGGAAAACTGGTAGGTATCATTACAAACCGTGATTTAAAGTTCGAAGAAGATTTCTCTAAGAAGATCAAGGAGTCTATGACTTCCGAAGGTCTGATCACTGCCCGTGAGGGTATTACTCTGGAGGAAGCTAAGACGATTCTTGCGAAAGCAAGGAAGGAGAAGCTTCCGATCGTAGATAAGGATTTCAACTTAAAAGGCCTGATTACTATCAAGGATATTGAAAAACAAATCAAATACCCGTTGTCAGCCAAAGATTCGCAGGGGCGGCTGCTCTGCGGGGCAGCGATCGGCATCACCGCGAACTGTCTGGAGAGAGCACAGGAACTGGTGGATGCGAAGGTGGACGTTGTTGTGATGGATTCTGCCCACGGACATTCTGCCAATGTGCTCCGCACTGTGGATATGGTGAAGTCTAAGTTCCCGGATCTTCAGGTTATTGCCGGCAATGTGGCGACAGGCGAGGCGACGGAGGCACTTATTAAGGCAGGTGTGGATGCCGTGAAGGTGGGAATCGGTCCCGGATCTATCTGTACGACACGTATTGTAGCAGGGATTGGCGTTCCGCAGATCACTGCGGTCATGGACTGCTATGAAGTGGCGGATAAGTATGGGATCCCGATTATTGCCGACGGAGGTATCAAGTATTCCGGCGATATGACCAAGGCAATTGCAGCAGGGGCGAATGTCTGCATGATGGGAAGTATCTTCGCAGGATGTGATGAGAGTCCGGGAACCTTTGAATTATTCCAGGGAAGAAAATACAAGGTTTACCGCGGTATGGGTTCGATCGCGGCGATGGAGAACGGAAGCAAGGACCGCTATTTCCAGACTGATGCAAAGAAACTGGTACCGGAAGGCGTAGAAGGACGTGTCGCGTATAAGGGGACTGTAGAGGATACGGTATTCCAGCTGATGGGCGGCCTCAGATCCGGTATGGGATATTGCGGGGCGCGCACGGTGGAAGAACTGAAGACGAACGGAAGATTTGTGAAGATATCGGCAGCTTCCCTGAAGGAAAGCCATCCTCATGATATACATATTACCAAGGAAGCACCGAATTACAGTGTTGATGAGTAATGAAGGAAGTATCGGAAATGAGAAGTGATTTTGGAACAACGTCAAAGGGTGAGAAGGCATCACTCTATACAATGAAGAACAAGAACGGCATGGAGGCGGCAGTCTCAGATTACGGGGCCGTGCTGGTGAAGGTGTTTGTGCCCGACAAAAACGGGAATATGCAGGATGTAGTGCTTGGTTATGACGATGTAAGCGGATATGAATCAGGAACCCTGTATTTTGGTGCAACGGTGGGAAGAGTGGCGAACCGTATCGGCGGCGGGACATTTGAGTTGAACGGGAAGACTTATACACTTACGCAGAATGATGGTCCGAATACTCTGCATGGAGGAAAGGATTATTATGATAAAAGGATGTGGAAGGTGGAGGAAGCAGATGACGGCCACATAACACTGGCGCTTTTTAGTCCTGACGGCGATCAGGGATTTCCGGGCGCGGTAACAATTCGTGTCACTTATATGCTGACGGATGAGAACGAGATTAAGATCCACTACCATGCGGTGCCTGAGGAAGACACGCTTTTGAATCTTACGAACCACAGTTATTTTAACCTGTCTGGACATGCTTCCGGCCTTGTTCTGGATCAGGAGGTCATGATCTGTGCCGATGCGTATACAGAGGCCGATGCACAGTCCATTCCTACAGGCAGGCTGATCCCTGTAGAGGGGACGCCGATGGATTTTAGAGTGAGAAAGCCGATTGGCCGGGACATCGAGGCAGATGACCAGGCGCTGATTTTCGGCCGGGGTTATGATCACAACTGGGTGCTTAACGGAAGCGGATATCGCCAGGCTGCGGCCATGTATTCCGCCGAGACAGGAATTGAGATGAAGGTTTATACGGATCTTCCGGGGATGCAGTTTTATACTTCTAATTTTATTGTGCAGGAAACCGGTAAGGAGGGCGCGGTCTATCGGAAGAGGCAGGCTGCCTGCTTTGAGTCCCAATATTTCCCGGATTCGGTACATAAGGAGCAGTTTGAGGGCCCTGTGGTGAGGGCCGGCGTAAGCTACGACACGGTTACGGTTTATCAGTTTGGATAGCCTGTTTTGGTTAGGAACAGTTACCCTTGGCGTATGGGACAATCGGAGGCGATCCCGTGTGCCGGGGGTACTTTTCTTTACATCCGTTGCCTTCATAAATTTCTAAGGAATTTTTTACAATATCATAAATAATATATGGTACGATAAAAAGGTCATGAGACAGACGGCCTGCGACATATTATGATAATGTCAGAATACAAAACGGAGAAAGTCATGAAGAAAAAAAAGAAAAAGAGCCAGAAAAAAGTAACCGGAACACGGAAGAAGAAAAAGAGCCAGATATATCTGCATATAGGCCTGGCAATACTGCTCCTTACTCTGATTGTTCTTATATTGATAAAGATATTCAAACCTTCCTGGCTTACGAATAAGTATTTTGAGAAGACAGGAGAAAAAATCGAGGCTGTAGAACCAGAGATAGATGTGGAATTGCTGACAGTGAACCCCTATTCGAGACCGGGGACTCCAACTGAAAAGATTACAGGTATTGTTGTACATTATACAGCCAATCCGGGCTCCGGAGCCATGGATAACCGGAATTATTTTGAAAGCTTAAAGGATGGTCATGATACCAAGGTGAGCAGTAATTTTGTGGTGGGGCTTGATGGCGAGATTATACAATGTGTTCCGACGTGGGAGATGGCTTATGCTTCAAACAGCCGCAATATAGATACGGTTTCCATAGAATGCTGCCATCCCGACGAGACAGGAAAATTCAATGATGCTACATACAGATCTATGGTGCAGCTCTGTGCATGGCTGTGTATGAAATTCGAACTGACAGAAGAAGATGTAATCCGGCACTATGATGTGACGGGGAAGATATGTCCGAAGTATTTTGTGGAGAATGAAGAAGCATGGAAAGGTTTTCGGGAGGACATAAGAAAGACTTTGGAGGATTTTGACAAGAAGACAGAAGAGGTGAAGAGATGAATAAACTGGAGATGTACAGGGAACAACTGGGACTGTGTGATGATAAGATCATAGATGCCCTGGCGGAACGCAGCTCTATTATAGAGAAGATTATGGCATATAAAGAAGAGTACGGAATGCCGATCCTGCAGCCGCAGCAGGAAACGAAACAGAAGAAGCGGTTGGAAGAGAAGCTTGCAGACAATAAGTACAGAGAAGAGATATATGATGTGTTCCGTTGTATTCTCAAGAACAGTAAGAGGATTCAGGCGAGGAAGCTGTTTGACTATAATATTGTCCTGATAGGGTTCATGGGGGCAGGCAAATCCACGGTTTCGGATTACTTGAGTACCATGTTTGCCATGAAGATCGTCGAGATGGATCAGGTGATCGCCGAGCGTGAAGAAATGAGTGTTCCGGATATTTTCGCGACATACGGGGAAGAGTATTTCCGTGATCGGGAGACGGAATTGCTGGTCGAGATGCAAACTCATAAAAATACAGTGATCTCCTGCGGAGGAGGTGCTGTGTTAAGGGAGCGCAATGTTGCGGAGATGAAAAAGAACGGACGGGTCGTACTCCTTACCGCAAGTCCGGAAACAGTATATGAGCGTGTGAAGGACAGCGACGACAGGCCGGTATTGAATGGAAGAAAGAATGTAAAGGGGATCGCAAAGTTGATGGAGCAGCGCCAGGACAGATATGAGACGGCTGCAGACATCGTAATCAATACAGATAATAAGACGGTGCTTCAGGTGTGCGAAGAGCTTGTGCAGCGTCTGATGGAGATGGAAGAATAATGTTTGATATGTTTTTTCCGGATAGATATGTGGTTTCCACATATGTGATCGATTTTGAACAATTATACAGGGAAGGATACAGGGGGCTGATCTTTGATATTGATAATACTCTGGTACCTCACGGAGCACCGGCAGACAAAAGGGCCGTGGAATTATTTGAACGGTTGAAGAAGATTGGATTTCGGTGCTGCCTGATCTCGAACAATCAGGAACCCAGAGTGAAGATGTTTAATCGGGATATCCAGGTCGATTATGTGTACAATGCCCATAAGCCGGCTATAAAGAATTATGTGAAAGCTATGGATATCATGGGAACGGACAGAAAGAATTCGCTGTTTATCGGTGACCAGCTCTTTACAGATGTGTGGGGGGCGAAACGGGCGGGTATTTCCAATATCCTTGTTAAGCCGATCCACCCAAAAGAGGAGATCCAGATCGTGCTGAAACGGTATCTGGAAAAGATTGTACTGCATTTTTACAAGAAAAGCATAAATGGGTGACCGCTTCTAGTCGATCACCCGAATTGTTTTTATTACCGGCTGGTCCGCGGCTGCTACCGTGCCGTTGTCATCTTGTACCGGCGTGTTTTCGCAGATCTGATCCACGATCTCAATCCCGTCGGTTACGTGCCCAAAAGCGGCGTAATCCCCATCCAGATGAGGGCTGTCCTGATGCATGATAAAGAATTGAGAAGACGCGCTGTCCGGATCGCCGGATCTTGCCATGGAGATAACCCCCCGTTCGTGGGCGATGTCATTCGTGATCCCGTTGTTTGAAAATTCTCCCTTGATCTCGGTGTCGGAACCGCCGGTTCCGTTGCCCAGAGGATCGCCGCCCTGGATCATGAATCCGCTGATAATACGGTGGAAGGTCAGTCCGTCGTAGAATCCATCTTTTGCCAGATTGACAAAATTGGTGACTGTGACAGGCGCGGTATCGGCATCCAGTTCGAGGGCGATGGTGCCATAATCATTGACCTCGATCTCGATATGGTGCAGGCCGCTTAAAAGATTTCCGTCATTGCCGTTATCAGAAGTTGTATCTGTGTCAGTCTCACCAGAAGGCTCATTCACGGAATCATCGGCAGTGCCTGAGGAATGATTGCCATCGGAAGCTGCATCTTTCTTGTCAGAGCCGCAGCCTGTAAGGACAGCGGTAAGAAGTGCTGCGCACAGAAAAAGAATGGTTGCTTTTTTCATATTCATGCCTCCCCAATATAGTTTTTGTTTGATTACATGCTTATTTATTATAGAATAACAGGTGTATAAATGTCAAATGAATGATTTGTAGAGAAAAAAAGGTTGAAAAAAGGAGTAATCTATTATAGAATGAAAAAAGAAAAAATGAATGTATGAATGCGTTTTAATGCGCGGCTAAGGAGGATTATAGAATGGCAGATGCTTATATTGAGAAGGGTACTACGTATGAGATCGACGGAAAGGTCTATGAATGTCTGGAGTTCTTACATGTAAAACCAGGTAAGGGTTCCGCGTTTGTCCGTACCAAATTAAAAGACGTAATCAACGGCGGCGTCGTCGAGAGAACCTTTAACCCGTCTAAGGATGTGTTAAAGAAAGCATTTATTGAGAGAAAGGAAGTACAGTATCTGTATAATGACGGTGATCTGTATTACTTCATGGATATGGAGACTTATGAACAGACACCGGTAGGAGCAGACGATGTGGGTGATTCTTTGAAGTTTGTGAAGGAGAACGAGACGGTTTCCATGAAGTCTTACCAGGGTAAGGTATTTGCGATCGAACCTCCGTTTACAGTAGAGCTTTTGATTACAGAGTCTGAGCCTGGCGTGAAAGGGAATACGGCAACAGGTGCGACAAAGCCGGCAATCGTAGAGACAGGCGCTCAGGTTATGGTTCCGCTGTTTGTGGAGCAGGGTGAGAAGATTAAGATTGATACCCGTACAGGACAGTATCTTTCCAGAGCTTAGAGATGTCGAAATATGTCATACGAAAAGCCTTGCATTTTGCGCAGGGCTTTTTTATAATGATAACACCATAATATTTCAATACATATTCTAAGTTGTCTGAAGGCAGGATTCTTGCCGGTATCCATGAAAAAAAGAGATGCAGCTATTCAGGAAAGGAGAGGAATGACTTATTATCAGTTTATCCATGAGATAGAGGTTAAAGTACAGAAAGAAGTAAGGGATGATGTGACTGTATGTATCCATTCAGCCGTGAAGAACAACGGGACAAAGAGGCAGGGGCTGACGATCGCGCAGAAGGGAGTCAACATCTTTCCGACGATCTATCTGGAAGAATATTATCAGCAGTTCCAGAGCGGAAGCTCGGTGGACGCCATTGCGGGAGAGATTCTGAAGCTTTACGGAGAAGTTCGCTTTCAGCGTTCGTTTGAGGGAGAATTTATTAAGGATTATCAGAATGTGAAGAGTAAGATTGTCTACCGCCTGGTAAACCGCGAGGCCAATAAAGATCTGTTAAAAGAAGTACCTTATGAAGAGTATCTGGATCTTGCAGTGATCTTTTATGTGTTGCTGGAAGTGAATACATACGGAATGGCGTCTATGATGGTCAGGGATGAACATCTGAAGATGTGGGATGTATCAGAAAAAGAGATTTTCAGAAGAGCCTGTGAGAATACAAAAAGGCTTCTTCCCTGTGAATTCAGGACAATGTATGCGATGATCGAGGAACTGACAGGTGAAGATGAAAGCGGATGCGAAGATGTTATGTATATAATGAGCAATCAGCTCCGCAGTTACGGTGCTGCGACAATCTTGTATGAAGGCAGGCTTCAGGAAGTCGGCAACAGTCTGAAGGAGAACTTTTATGTTCTTCCAAGCAGTGTTCATGAGGTGATTATTATACCGGAAAGCGCGACTCCCGGACATGAGGCGTTGAATGCGCTTGTGTCGGAGGTGAATGAGACTCAGGTAGACGAAGAAGAACTTTTGTCCAATCGGGCTTATTACTATGACCGGGAGAAGGAAAAGTTATTTTTATAAAATATTTACCATGCCGTGCGTTTTATCGCGCGGCAGTCAATAAATATTTTTCTTTACTTTTTCTGGAAAATGTGGTAATATAACACTTGCAATTTCATATTGTAGTATTTGTTGGACAGGCTTAATATCAATATCAGTTATGTCTGACAGGAACAGATTATGCACCCGTAGCTCAGGGGATAGAGCACCGCCCTCCGGAGGCGGGAGCGGCGGTTCGAATCCGCCCGGGTGTGTATTTTTTTGGAACTGTATGCGGGTAACCTATGACAGTTCCTGGGTTTCAGTGCATTATGGAGGTAGTCTTTATGGAAGGAAGAGAAAAAGACTGCTCTGCCAGCCGCAGGAGACGCAGAAGAGGAGTTCTTCTGATTGTCCTGACTGCATTCGTGGCAGCGTTGGGAGCAGCCGGATCGAGCCTTACCGAAGCGAAAGTCCAGAAAGCACAAAAGACAGTTTCTGACCATTTGTATGTGGAGAACAGAGGTTGTGAGGCCATGGAGCTGAATCCACTCAGAATGGAAGAATACCCTGAGATTACAGACGCTGTCAGGGAATATTACCGGCAGCAGGGAGAGAAAGCCAGCTTTGTGGAATCTTATGACAACATTCATGTTTACACCAAAGAGGGCAGGTATCGGAATACATATGTTGTATTTGCCGCGTACGATATGAAGATCAAGGATATCTATACGAAGGTTCCGGGACTTGGCACAGTGTATGTGGAAGTTGACGACGAAGGTGGATGTCAGATCAGCACGTCTGTGGAGGATGAGAAGGTTAAGGATTACATTCAGGAGATTGCACAGCATTCGGATGTACAGGCACTTATGACAGAGACGCAGGATGCCTACCGCAAGGCAGTGGATTCGGATGCACTGCTGCAGGAAGCGTTGCTGGATCTGAAGAATGCGTATGAGGATTCTACGGGGAGCTGATACATGGCTATATTGAATACGGCGATGTGTCAGGTATATGCAGAACAAGAGAGAGTTTCAAAGGGTCAGATCCCTGTGGGTTACAGAGGTCTGGCTTCTTTTTGTATATGTAATGGAAAGAAGGAGGAGAACAGAATGAAGAAATTCGTGGAGCTTATTCGGGAAGAACTGGCGGAGGCGTTCGAAGCGGCGGGGTACGATAAAAAGTATGCCCAGGTGACGCTGTCGAACAGGACGGATCTGTGTGAATATCAGTGTAATGGTGCGATGGCAGGAGCAAAGACATATAGAAAAGCGCCGATCATGATTGCTAATGATGTGGTAGACAGGCTTAAGGACAGCCGGTGTTTGGAAGAAGTGAATGCTGTGAATCCGGGATTCATTAATATGAAGATGAAGAAAGAATATGTGGCAGATTATCTGAACCAGATGAGTGCAGCAGAGAATATGGGACTTGAGACAGCTAAGAAGCCAAAGATGATTATTGTGGACTACGGCGGGCCCAATGTGGCAAAGCCGCTTCACGTAGGGCATCTGCGCTCTGCGATCATCGGGGAAGGAATTAAAAGACTTGCAAGGAAGATGGGGCACGAGGTTTTAGGCGATATCCACATGGGCGATTGGGGGTATCAGATGGGCCTGATCATTACGGAACTTAAGGAGCGTAAGCCGGAGCTTCCCTATTTTGCAAGTGATTTTGCCGGAGAATATCCGGGTGAGGCTCCGTTCACTATCGGGGAACTGGAAGAGATCTATCCTACGGCAAGCGGCAAGGCGAAAGAAGATGAGGAATACAGAAAGGAGGCATTGCAGGCAACGTATCTCCTCCAGAATGGGCACAGAGGCTACAGGGCTCTGTGGCGGCATATTATGAATGTTTCGGTAGAGGATCTCAAGAAAAACTATGCGAACCTGAACGTGGATTTTGATCTGTGGAAGGGAGAGGCGGATGCGCAGGCCTATATCCCGGATATGATCGAGAGACTGAAGAAGGAGGGGTATGCCCATATTGATCAGGGGGCGCTGGTGATCGATGTCCAGGAAGAGACAGATACCAAGGACATACCGCCGTGCATGGTCCAGAAATCAGACGGGGCATCGCTTTACGGGACAACAGATCTTGCAACATTAATCCAAAGGGAGCAGGATTATCATCCGGATCAGATCATCTATATTGCCGATAAGCGCCAGGATCTGCATTTCCTCCAGGTATTCCGCGCGGCGAAGAAGACTGGTATTGTGCCAAAGGAGACGGAACTTGAATTCCTGGGGTTCGGCACTATGAACGGCAAAGACGGCAAGCCTTTTAAGACCAGAGAAGGCGGGGTGATGCGCTTAGAGAATCTGATTGCAGAGATTGAGGATGAGATGCGCAAAAAGATCGCCGAGAACCGTACGGTTGCAAAGGATGAAGCTGATAAGACGGCGAGGATCGTAGGAATGTCTGCAATCAAGTACGGAGACCTGTCGAACCAGGCGTCCAAGGATTATGTATTTGACGTGGATCGTTTCACCTCTTTTGAGGGCAATACGGGTCCTTATATTCTGTATACTATCGTGCGTATCAAGTCGATCTTGAATAAATATCAGGCAGACGGCAAAAATATAGAAGGACTTCGGATCAGGTGTGCGCATGATGCGAATGAGAAGGCATTGATGCTGGAACTTTTGAAATACAATGATGTGATGGAGACAGCCTTTGAGGAATTGGCCCTCCATAAGATCTGTGCTTATATTTATGACCTGGCAAACGCATTTAACCGCTTCTACCATGAGACAAAAATTCTGGCACAAGAGGATGAAACGAAGCAGAAGGGATATATCGCCCTGTTGATATTGACGATGAATGTCCTTACGGCGTGTATCGACGTGTTAGGTTTTGAGGCACCGGAGAGGATGTAGGAGATAAGAGGATCAGAGATGACAGAGAAGTTATTCTATCAAGACAGTTATATAAGAGAGTTTGAGGCAAATATCCTGGAGTGCAGGAAGGTACCGGAAGGCTACAGGGTGGTACTTGACCGGACCGCGTTTTTCCCGGAGGGCGGAGGACAGTATGCGGATATCGGATGGATAGATGGGATTCAGATCCTGGACGCCCATGAGAAAGAAGGGATTATCTATCATACGGCAAAAGAGCCGTTCTTGGTGGGGAAGCATGTATATGGAAAGCTTGATTGGGATGAACGTTTTGAAAGGATGCAGCAGCATACAGGAGAGCACATCATATCGGGGATCGTCCATGGAAGGTTTGGATATGAGAATGTAGGCTTTCATCTGGGAAGTGATTACTGCACGATGGATTTTAACGGGCCGATTACCAGGGAGGAATTAGCAGAGATTGAGCTTGAGGCGAATCGGGCCGTGTTCCGGAATCTGGAAGTGGAGGTATCCTATCCGTCCAAAGTGGCGCTTGAATCCATGGAGTACAGAAGCAAGATTGAGATCGAAGGCCAGGTCCGGATCGTGAAGGTTCCGGGATATGATGTATGTGCGTGCTGTGCGCCTCATGTAAAGCGGACCGGGGAGATCGGTATGATCAAGCTGGTTGATATGACGAATTACAAAGGCGGAGAGCGCATTACCATGCTGGCAGGGTTTCGTGCATTGAAGGATTATGGGATCAAGGAAGAGAATACGAAGGCAATCTCTGCACTTCTCTGTGTGAAAGAATATGAGACGGCAGAAGCAATTTCTCATCTGAAGAAAGAGATGACAGGTCTTAAGAGCAGTAACGGCACCCTTCGGCAGAAGCTCCTTAAGTATCAGGCGGCAGAGGTTCCGATTGAAGAAGAGATGACAATCGTGTTTGATCCGGGGCTGTCCGGCAATTCTCCCAGAGAATTTATGAACCTGCTGCTTGACAGGGGCGCTGTAAGTTGTGCGGTATTTGCAGGAGACGATCAGAACGGATACCGGTATGTGATCGGAAGCCGTAAGGAAGACGTGCGGCCGTACAGTAAAAAGCTGAATGCGGCATTTAACGGCAGAGGAGGCGGCAAACCAGAGATGGTGCAGGGGTCTGTTTCCGGGACGGAGGCAGCGATCCGAAGCGAGCTTTTATGATTTAAAGATTTTATCACGATTCTGTCACAGTTTGAACACAATTTGGCGGTAGACTGTTAATCAGAAAAAGGAAAACAGAATCGAAAGGAGAATCAATATGGATCATCAATATACTTATTATACGCCGGGACAGGAGCCTCACATGCAGGATAACAGGAATCAGGGAACCAATCACAGGAAGGGCGGGATACCGAAGTGGATTAAGACAGTATGCTTTGGCCTGATATTCGGAGTAACCGCAAGTGCAGCATTCCAGACAAGCAATATTGTGGCAGGAAGGCTGCTTGGCGCAGGCAATGGTGCAAAAGATACGAAGAAGACAGAGACGGTGGGCAATACGAAGCTTACAACATCATCAGGCAGCATGGTAGAGTCCGATGTGGCTGATATTACGAAGAATACGATGCCTTCTGTAGTTTCTATTACGAATATGAGTGTACAGCAGGTGCAGAGCTTTTTCGGCGGCGTACAGGAGCGGGAGAGCGAGAGCGCCGGTTCCGGTATTATCATCGGTCAGAATGATACGGAGCTGTTGATCGTAACAAACAACCATGTGGTAGAAGGCAGTGATACGCTGACAGTATCCTTCATTGACGAGGAGAGTGTAGAAGCAAATGTAAAGGGAACAGATGCGAACCGGGATCTGGCAGTAGTAGCAGTAGGACTTGACAAAGTCAAAGACAGCACAATGGAGAAGATCGCCGTGGCGACCCTGGGAGATTCAGAACAGATCCAGGTAGGCGAGGAAGCGATTGCAATAGGAAACGCTCTTGGATATGGTCAGTCTGTCACGAGAGGTATTATTTCCGCTACGGACAGAACCATTGACGGAATTGACAGCAGCCTGATTCAGACGGATGCGGCGATCAACCCTGGGAACAGCGGCGGTGCACTGTTGAATGCCAAAGGAGAAGTAATCGGAATCAATACGGCAAAAGCAGCGATGGACGCAGTAGAAGGTATGGGTTACGCCATTCCGATCTCGGAAGCAAGAGAGACCATTGAGGGTCTGATGAATCAGGAGACGAAGACAAAGGTTGCAGAAGGCGAAAGAGGATATATCGGGATTGAAGGAGTAGATGTGTCCCAGGATACTTCTAAGATGTACAATATGCCGATGGGAGTATATGTGTCTAATGTCAGCAGAGGAAGCGGTGCGGCTAAGGCAGGTATTACAAAGGGATCTGTGATCACGGCGATTAACGGAACACCTGTGAACAGTATGACAGCCCTTCAGGAGCAGCTTCAGTATTACAGAGCGAATGAGACAGTGACCCTGACCGTAGAGACACCGGCGAATAACGGGGAATATAACAGCCAAGAGGTAGAAGTGACTCTTGGAAGCAGGTCCTGATTTTTAAGGCCCTGGCAGAAATCATCATATATGCAAGATATGGCATGATCCGGTAATTGGATTTTGCCATATCTTGTAATTTTTTGTTTTGTGCAGCCGGTTCAGAAGGTTTTGGAGATATATTTTAGGAAATTTGGTAAAATTTTAAAAAATTTTTGATATTTTTGTATGGATGTAGTATAATGACCGTATTGTGGGAAATACAAGAGGAGGAACGAATTCTGATGAAATGTCCAATATGTGGTCAGGAATTAAAGCCGGGGAAGAAAGATCCGAATTATCTCTTATGTTATAATTGTAAGAAGAAGTTCAAAGTTCCCCAGAAGAAGATAGAGCGGTATGATGATGACGATGATTATGAAGAGGAGCAGAAGTATTCGAACATACCGCCGAAGCAGGTTCGCAGGAAGCGGGAAGAGGAGATGCGCAAGGCCTATGATGAGATGCTTGCAGTAGGGGACGGTAAGAAGAAGTCCAAACCAAAGCCGAAGCGCAGAGAAGAGATTGAGGATGATTATGATGACGATTATGAAGATGATTATGACTATGATGACGATGAGAAGATGTCCAAGCTTCCAATCATCATCCTTGCAATCGCAATTGTAGTCGTAGCTGCATTGATCGTGTTTGTACTGTTAAAATAGATACCGGTATATTTATGCGGGGCTTTCGGGAGCTATATCCCGGAAGCCCCCTTTTGGTAATACTTTCGGGTATCCGCGGCTTGTTTTAGAAAAAGAGCCATGATAGAATACTTGTAAAAATATATGGTGTTAGTCAAAAACTGTGTTGGTCTTGCTGGGTGTGGAGATTTTTGAACACCCAAAGTGGTATCATATGATT